>OIWO01000013.1_pt1 | contig 219948 bp, 225 predicted proteins | sample 1587641 | NCBI WGS metagenome assembly OIWO01 (sample SAMEA3888924, study PRJEB22519) | human gut metagenome | biome: human gut; feature: human-associated habitat; material: faeces | place: Denmark | collected 2010
ATCTTTAAAGATTCCACAATCTAGAATTGATGCGTCCTTAGCTCAATCGGTAGAGCCCCTGTCTCCAAAACTGGGTGTGTTGCATGTTCGAGTCGTGCAGGGCGTGCTTATTAATTGGAAGTATGGCAGAGTTGGTCGATTGCACTGGTCTTGAAAACCAGAGACCCTTCGGGGTCCGGGGGTTCGAATCCCTCTGCTTCCTCAACTAATTTGAATGTACTATGAAGTTTAAAGTGAAATTAAGGAGAGTGTCTACGTTAAGTAGAAACCAAATTTGTAGAGTGTACGAATCTGGAATGCGAGAAATGGTAAAACGTCCCACATTAGTTAGAGTCCTTCTTAAGGATTACAAAACTAAAGAAGATGTTAATGCTTTACTTGAGCAATTAAGCGAAGCAAGTAGAGCCGCTGAACAGAATTTATATGCAGAGTACCCAAAGTTGCCCAGAAAGGCTAAGAAGGAACTCGAGAAAAGGTTGAATGCAGTCAATAATGCCTATTGTGTTGGTATTACTTTATTGCTAGCTGAATCAGATGGCTTATAAATTCATACCTACTCGATATGTAGACAATAACTCCAAGTTGTTGGCAAGAATTTACTTAAATAGACAAAATTCTCGCCGAGTGGTATTACGAGGATACTATGATTTTGATAAAGAGAAGTTTTACATTTCATCTATATCAAAGAAGGCTAATACAAGGTCTGTGATGAAGTTCTTACTAAAGACTATAGAATGTAGTAGATTTCATTGGGAGTATTCAGGGAACTATGATGATAAGCTCTATCAAGAGTGGTTAAAGGAACATGCAGTATTTAATAGATTGTAAAATTATCGTATGAAAGGAATTAATTTAACAGGATTGGACATGAAGAAGTTTGTTGGAACCGGCTACAACCCGTCTCAAGACATTATTAACACTAATGGTAGAGACGATGGAAGAACTAAGAACGGAGAAACTGAAGGATTCACTAATCCAAAGAAACAAAAGGTGGAGGAACCTAAAGAAAGACCAGAAGTATATTACTAGGATTAAACTCCACGCTGCCTACTGGTATAATCCAGATAAAACGGCAAGAGGTAGACATTGGACAGAATTATATAATTCTAAATATACGTTTGCCTATAAAACAACCAGTACTCCTTGTAGTTGTCCTATATGTAAAGGAGAACGCTATAATAGGAGACAGTTTAAGAAAGAGACAAGAGAATTACTTAATCTAGAATAACTGAATGGGTAATATAAGAAGGCATCAGCACTTTTACTGTGTCATGTAGTTCAATTTGCCTTCTGATGATGCTCCAATAGCTCAGTGAATAGAGCAACGCCCTTCTAAGGCGTGGGTCGTAGGTTTGAATCCTACTTGGAGTACTAATAGTGGTTAACATGATTGGGTTCATAGAGTATTTAATTAGTAAAGGGTATAAACCTTATCGCAAGGTAATGTCTAAGAAGGGTTCTACATATGTAGAGGATTCTAATATAGGATTTTATTCTTCTATGTCAGAGCATATTGACCTTCGTCTTATTAAAGGTAAGAAGGAAGTAGTGTATGGATTACATGAGAGAGGACATTCTCCTACTCTTATATATCCTAGACCTAAATGGGTTAAATCTGATGCAGATATGGATAGACTATTCCTGAATTATTCATTTGAAGAAATTGCTGAAATGATAGGTTTAAAATAGTGCACAATGAGGAGGGTATGCATGTAGAGTTCTATAACATGCTATGGGTTGGAGTCGGAGACTGACAAGAACAGTTGGGGCATGACTAAGTAATTGTGCATTTTATAGGTTATCAGACCGGTAGGTAACCTTCCGTAATCAGTCGGACGTTGGGAGCTGATAGCCCTACGATAGTGTGGCTAAATATGGGCTGTGTAGTGTAAATGGCTAACACATCACTCTTGCACAGTGAAGTTGGAGTTCGAGTCTCACACGGTCCACAGATTGTTGAACTTAAATTGAAAGGTAATGAATCGAGAAGAATTAGAAGATTTGAAAATAACCAAGATTAGTGAAGAGGAATATGAACGCCTTAAAGATTCAGACGAAGGAGAAGCTATGGAAGTGTCAATTGACTCATTAAAAGCTGAACAAGAGAAGCTAAAAGAGTCAGCATCATTACTTGATGAAGCAAAGAAGGCATTTTCAGCTTATTGGTTCTTACTGTCCCTCTTTATAGGACAGAATCTATGTTTGGGTGTTGTATTGTGTCAAATCTATTCAGCATGGTCTAAAGGAGAACCCCTCGGATTTATGGTACTATGTGCCATATCAATAATAGTGGCTGCTTCATATTCATGGAATGCAATAAGACCATATCGAGAACGATATAAGAACTATAAACAAGTTCGCACTGCTTATAGTCGTCTGGTTGAAGCTAATAGAGCTGTGTTGGAATTACTAGAATATGTAGAATCCAAGCCCAAAGAAGAAAGAGCTGAAGAAGCCGAAGAGTTAGCAGAGCCAGTAGTTATGGCTGTAGCTGAACTATTCTTTGCTAGAATGGCATATACTAGGGCACTAAAAGAAGGATTAGAGTTGCAATAACTCAATATGGTGGCATTAGCTCAATTGGCAGAGCATTAGGTTGTGGTTCTAAGGGTTACGAGTTCAAGTCTCGTATGTCACCCAATTCTGCTGTTTAAGTATAAAACATATCATAAAATCTTCCTGTTTGGTTTGACTTATTCAGCAGAGTTATATTTTATCTTGAAACGGAATGCCGAGGATGTGGTTAGGTGAAAATCCTAAAGTGGAATGTAGGGTACGTTGCGTGACGAAGTAATGGGAGTAGGTGCGATGGCAGCTTAATTAATTAATGTTGAGGCCTCGTTAATATATGTATATCTGTACAGCACCGAAGGATTTAGACTGTCCAAAGCAACTGGCGTAATAAAGCATAAAATCCAGTGAAGACGTATGTGTAGGCAGTATGGGGCGGTAGCGCAGGTGGTCAGTTCGCGCTGGACTGAAAATCCAGAGATAATGGTTCGACTCCATTTCGCCCCACTTTAATAGATTAAATAATTATTAGTAAGATGGACAATAACTTGTATTATATCTTAGGAGGCATCGCCTATGGTATATTTATCCTACAATTCATAATATCATGGGTTGCTGGGGAGTTCGATGTCGATGTAGACTTTGATGGTGATGCTGATTTTGATGTCAGTGATGTTGTATCCTTTAAAGGATTTATCCATTTCTTCATGGGATTCGGAGGATGGACATCTATTAAGCAATTATTAGGTTATGAAGTAACCTGGATTGATTGGTTAATAGGATTCTTTATAGGTCTTGTGTTTGTATTTATGCTGTATCATTTATATAAGTTCTGTATGAAATTGCAGAACCTTCCTAAAGACGAACCGAAGACTAACTTAGTTGGCAGAACTGCTACTATCTATGTACATTTAGGTGAAGGGCGCCATTTGGCATCCGTGAACATAAGTGGAGCATTGAGAGAAGTAGAAGTTGTATCTCTTAATAAGAAGATATATCCTGTCAATGAGCCAGTAACGATTCGTAAATATGAAGACAATAAATTATACATAGATTAATACTAATTTCAAGATGGAAATGACATCATTAATTATCGTTGGTGTAGTTGTACTAGTTGCAATCATCACTATTATTGGGATTCTATCCCGCTACCGTAAATGTAAATCTGACGAATTGTTGGTAGTTTATGGTAAAACAGGCTCTCACAAAGAGAAAGTTAGCGAACGCGACGCTAAAGGTAATCTGGTTGACAGAGAAGTTGAAATTAAAACTGCCAAAGTTTATCATGGTGGTGCAGCTTTTGTATGGCCGATTATACAGGGTTATGAAGTAATGTCAATGCAGCCGATTCAATTGAATCTTGTATTGAAGAATGCTTTGTCAGCTCAAAATATTCGTGTAACTATCCCTACCACTGTAACTGTTGCTATTAGCCAAGAACCGCTGATTATGCAGAATGCTGCTAATCGCTTACTAGGTGCTGATGATGACGTTAAAGAAAGTTTGATTTCAGATATTGTTTATGGTCAGATGAGGCTTGTTATTGCTTCGATGACTATTGAAGAGCTTAACTCTGACAGAGACAAGTTCCTAGCTCAAGCTAGAGACAATATCAATACAGAATTGAACAAACTTGGTCTTTATCTGATGAATATCAATATCAGTGACATTCAAGATGCTGCTCAATATATTGATAATCTTGGTAAGAAAGAAGAGACTAAAGCAAGAGCGCAATCACAAGCTGATATCGCAGAAGAAGAGAAGAAAGGAGCAATCCAGATAGCTCAAACTACGAGAGAGAAGGAGATTGCAATTGCAGCAGCTACTAAGGAGCAAGAAACTATAGTGGCTGAAACTAACAGGGAGAAAGAAGTTGCTATTGCTAAGACCACTAAAGAGAAAGAAACTCAATTGGCCGAGCAGCATAAGGAGCAGCAAATTGCTGTTGCAGAGCAAAGAAAGGAACGTGAAATTGGTGTGGCTACAGCCCAAACTGAAGAAGCATCCAAAGTTGCCGAGCAAGAAGCATTAAGAGCTGCTAAGATTGCAGAGCAGCAAGCTTATGCAACTGCTAAAGAAGCAGAATTTACTGCCAAAGCTGAAGCCGCTAAGGCAGAAGCAGAAGCAGAGAAGGAAGTTCGTATGGCAGTAGCAGCACAAAACCAAGAAGCCGAAACTGTTAAAGCACAACAGGAAAAGGAAGCTAAAACTGCACAGTATGAATCAGAAGCCCGTCAAAAGGCAGCTGAAGCAGAGAAAGCAGCAGGAGTAGCTGAACAGAAAGCTACTATTGAAGTTTCCAAAGCTAAGGGAGAAGCAGAGAAAGCTAAAGCTGAAGCAGAAAGAGTAGCTGGTACTTCTAAAGTTGAAGCTCAAATGGCAGTTGCTAAAACAGAGCAAGAACGTCAGGTGGAAGTTAACGAAGCTAAAGCTAAAGCTGAAGAAGCTAAGCTTAAAGCTGAAGTAATTATACCTGCCGAGAAAGCCAAAGAGAAAGCTAAAATTGAAGCAGAAGCTGTTAAGAGTGTAGCCATTCTTGAAGCAGAAGCGGAAGCAGCTAAAATCTTGAAAGCAGCAGAAGCTAAAGCAAATGCTACTAAGATGCAACTGGAAGCAGAAGCTGAAGGTACCAAGAAGAAACTTCTTGCTGAAGCTGAAGGTAAGAAAGCGTCTTTAATGGCAGAAGCTGAACAGAAACAGGCAATGGAAATGGCTCCGGCTCTTGCAGTTGAACATATGATTAAATCAGGTATGCATCCTGAAGCAATCGTTCAATATGCAATGACCGACAGGTGGAAAGAAGTTGCTGAAGCCAACGCTAAGGTGTTTGAACATATCCAGCTTGGTAATGTTACTGTGTATGGTGACTCCAATACTGCTGGGCAGTTCATGGCTAATATGGCTAAGAATCTTGCTCCTAGCTTGGAGATTGCCCGTAATTTGCCTATTGCAGATTCGCTTAAGCAAATAATCACTGGCAAGAAGCCGGAAGAATCACCAGCTAAAGGTGATAATTTTCCTCCTGTAAAGTAATCCTTTTACAGTGAATTTCTAAGAAGACTTACAGCACTAAGGTAATCATAAGCGATTGATATAGCATAAATAAGTCTTCTGTGGATTGGAGAGTTGGGTGAGTGGCTTAAACCAGTCCCCTGCTAAGGGACCGAACCTCAAAAGGGTTCCGCTGGTTCGAATCCAGCACTCTCCGCGCTGGCTAATAAGAGTTTGTGAAAATCATTATTAACCTAATTATTAGAATTATGGTGAAGGTATTAAATTCAAGAGAATTGAGGAGTATAGATTTAAAATCTATTCCTGATGCAGTTATCTTAGCTTTTAATACTTTAATAGTTAAGAACTGGAGTGGTAAAGCTTCTGAATTTAAGCAATCAGATGTAATAGCCTATGTAGCATCTGAAGGTTTAACTGAAGAAGAAGTAATTAAGAACCATTGGTTAGATGTAGAACCTCTATATCGAGAGAATGGTTTTGATGTGAAGTATGTAAGATGTCCAGAAGGCAATAAGTTTGTATTCTGGAAAGCTTAATAAGGTATACTGGATTCGACTAGTGGTTTAGGTCGACGCACTTTCGATGCGTAAACAGGGGTTCGAATCCCCTATCCAGTGCATTAGTAATGAATTAATAATTACAGCTTATGAAAGAATGTAACAAAGTATTCTTTGGCGAGAAGGGATTAACCCAAACTTCTGCCAATCACCTGGCTAATATAGCTAAGGAGACAGTGGAATCTAATAGACAAGCTTTAGATTCTGTAGGGTTTGTGAATGTTAATATTAGCTTGTTAAGTGGAGGTAACTCCAGGACTGTAAAGACAGGTAGAAATGAGGCATATCTTGATAATGTACCTACATTACTTCAAGAAGTTGCTAATATGAATGCCTTCTGCGCATGGATTCGTGAAGCTATTAAGGCTAGAGAAGAAGAACTTGAAATTATTAACAGGTACACTTGGGATGTATATGCTACAGATGTAGCTGGATTCAAGTTGGACACCCCGATTAAGGGTCATATCCTTACCGAAGAGGAAGCAATTGCTTCATTGAGCATTGCAGAACGTATGGAATATTACAGACTAGAAGCAGAAGCATCTGCTATTGGTAAGTATATTCATCCGATGCGTCCGTTTGCAAATGCCCGTAGAGCTTTAATGGATGCCTATACTAATCCTACTAAAGTTGAAGGTTCTGGTACTGACACAATCGTGTACTCGTATGACCCGTCTGTTAGTAGCGATAAGGTAGAGAATACATTCTTTGCATTACAGCAGAAACACAGAGACATATCAGCTAGACTTAATAAGATTAAGTTCAAGATTGATAAAATGGTAAAGGATTCTGAATATGAAGTCAATCAGGCTTATAAACAAGCTGTTGATAGATTCAATTTGGATGCCAAAACCCTGTCTCAACAATGTGAAACTTGGAAAGTTGAAGAACGTAAGAAACTATTGGAACTTAAGATAGTAATTCCTAATGAGTTACAAGCAACTTATGAGTTACTAACTAAGATTTCCAATCCAGATAAATAGGTGCTATGGTCTTGAATCTCATTGGATTCTAACATAGCTTTGCGTGAGTAGTATGAATTGCATCAAAGACTCTAGTCGATGCATTGTCGACAAATTAATCGTGTTCTGTATTCCATACAGGGACGATTTCCAGCATAATTAAGTATTATTAATTCAAACCCTGTCAGTCTATTGCGAAGTTACAAAAATTCCTTTGACTTTGCCCTAGATAGCAATAGGCTGGTCTTTGGCTTTAATCTTAATTTTGTCATAGTTGCAATTAACTACTCACGACTATTTAACACGCAGCTATCTACTAACTGGTTAGGTAATATGCCTCTCAAGCATAAAATACGGGTTCGAGTCCCGTTAGCTGTACCTCGTACATAATCCTTCCAATCAGGTAACTGGTTAGGCAATAATAATCATGTACACTCTAAGGCGACGTAAGGGATAGGAGCTTAGACGGTAGCTAGCACTGTAGTACGCAATGGTGGGATAGAAACGGCTAGCACCCACTTTCTATGAATTGCCATGTCCCATTTGGCACATCTGAATAGTAATTGTGAGTTGGACACACGATTACAGTAAGAGAATGACTCAGCTAGCGGGAAGGGACAATATCTGAATAACTGATTGCAAGTCCAAGCATAGGTTTTGAGGGTAGGTTAAGCAAGCTTCATGGTGCATTCGTTCAGTGATTAGGATGCCTCACTGTCTATGAGGAGACCACGGGTTTGAATCCCGTATGCACCGCTTTCTTTGATTTACAAAGGAGATGTCAGCACACTTGGTAACATCGTCTCCTGTTTATGCCACCTTAACTCAATTGGTAGAGTACCGCACTTGTAATGCGGCTGTTTAGGGTTCGAGTCCCTAAGGTGGCTCGATTGTAATCCTAGATGATTACAGTTAGATTATAAATTACCACACAGAGATGCTTATTGAATTTAACATGTTAAATGTAAGTGTAAATGAGCAGTTTTAAAGAGAAATTAAGTAAGAGTGGACAAAGTGTACTTGATGCAAGAGCGCAGAATCTGTATGAATTGGCTAAAATCGAGGAAGACAGATTTGTTCAGGATTGTAAATTGAAAGTACTTCGCATTCAGGGAGAAATCAACAAACACAATGACCTGGCTGTTAAATCAAGAGACTCTTTGAATCCGGGAGAAGGACTGAATCCGGCTGAATGGGTAAGAACAAGACATGAATTGGCACGTAAACTGCGTGTTGCAAAGATTGAACTTGCTCTAGCTACGCAAGTCGATGCAGAAGAATTTCCCGCTGATGCATCAGAATCCATTAATTTGGATGACGTGAAAGATGACGCTGCTGCAACTGTAAATGAATAATTTATGGGAGCAGGTAGTTATTCTAGAATTGCTTATGATGTAGAGGCCGGCAGTAGGGGTTTATATACCTCCACTAGGGATGAACTCTTTAAGAGCCATGCCATTAATGCATGTAATACTGCTGCATCGCTTAACAACAATGTTAGGCAGTATAACACGCAGATAAGGCAAGAAATGGTTAACGTGGGTGTTCGTGAATCTCGTGATTCTAAAGAACATCCTTTCTCTACTCCGATAATCATTGCGCTAGACGTTACTGGTTCAATGATGGACACACCTTATGAAATGATTAGAGACCAATTCCCTAAGATTATGGACTCTCTCATTCAACTAGGTGTGCGTGACCCACAAATCATGTTTATGGCAGTTGGGGACCACGTTTATGACCGATATCCAATTCAAATTGGTCAGTTTGAGTCTGATACAGCTAAAATCCTTGACACTTTACAGTCATTCGTGATTGAAGGTGGAGGAGGAGGTAATAGAGGTGAAAGCTATCTACTATCTCACATCGTAGCGGGTTATCATACTGAAACTGATTCCTGGTTTGAAAGACACACTAAGGGATTCTTATTTACTATTGGAGATGAACCAAATCTCGATAAGGTAAATGGATGCTACTTGGAACGTGTTCTAGGGTATCAAAAAGGTGCTAAAACCATTACTTGTCAAGAAGCTCTTGACAAAGCAAAGGAACAGTACCATGTATTCCACATTCACATTACTAATGCCAGTCATGGCTCAAGGGTTGCTGAATCTTGGAAGACTTTACTTGGACAGAATGTATTGACATGTACATCTGGAGAAGTAGACAAGGTGATTGTCACCGCAATTAAAGAGAACTATGAGGAGCCTGTTGAAGGCTTAGCTCCTAGTGCTTCTGTTAGTCAGGAATGGCAGGATGTGCCGTCTGATAGTAATGACAAATTTTATTAAACTGAAATGATTAGTATTGTATTAGGAACATTCTTTGGAGACGAAGGTAAGGGACAGACAGTTCACAACTTATGTAACAAGTACATAGGTAAGCGAGAGTCTGTATTAGTAGTCAGGTTTAGTGGTGGACATCAAGTAGGACATACTGTAAAGCATGGAGACATGATGCATACCTTTAGTAACTTTGGCAGCGGAACCTTACTTGGAGTGCCGACGTACTGGTCCGAATACTGTACTGTAGACCCAATTACCTCTATGTTGGAGGGTGCAGACTTAGCTAAAATGGGAGTTCGTCCCATTGTTCAGTATCACCCTCACTGCCAAGTTGTAATTCCCTTCGATGTCTATTCCCAAGTTAATAACGAAGAGAACTTACGACATGGTACTGTAGGTACAGGGTTTAAAGCTTGTTTGGACCGAGTTAAGGCAGGATACAGCTTAACAGTTGTAGATTGTATGAATCCTTACATACTGCGTGAGAAACTAAATGCCATAGTGGATAACTATTACAACATGTCTAGTAAATATCCTTCGATAGACCTAGACAACTGGTGTAGGTTAGCACATGCTTATTTCTTACATACAGGTACGGTTAATGAAGATTGCTTGTTGAATTATGATAACCTAGTGTTTGAAGGTTCACAGGGAATATTGCTTGACCAAAGATTCGGCATAATGCCTTATTGTACTCCGTCTAATACAACTTCACAAAACGCTTACGAGCTGTTGCGGAAAGCAGGTATACGTAAAGAAATCCAAACTTGTTATGTAACTCGTCCTTATATAACAAGGCATGGTAACGGCCCATTTCCTTCTGGAATGTCTGTTAGGGATGTCGATGACCCTAATAATAAGTTCAACGATTTCCAGAAGACGCTTAGGGCTATTGATTTCGACAAAGACCTATTCGCACACAGTGTACGCATTAACCGTTCATTTAAGGTTCCTTATAGGAATGAACGAACGGAGAAATTGTACGTATCACATTGGGATGAAGCATCTGACGCAGAGCGAGAAATGCTAGCGAATTTATGGATGTCGATACAACCCATGATATTCGATAAGTTAGTTTAGGAGTCTTCGGACTCCTTTTACTGGGCTATGGTGTAATGGTAGCACAACAGGTTTTGGTTCTGTTTGTCCAAGTTCGAATCCTGGTAGCCCAACTACTAATTATTTCAGTTTAAAATAGAATTTATCATGAAGTCACTAACAACACTACTCTTTGAGAACTGTTAATTGTGAGTAAACATGGGCGTTCGGGGCCCGTATCTCAATCGGTTAGAGAAACTGACTCATAATCAGGAGGTTGTCGGTTCAAGTCCGGCCGGGCCCACACAGTTAATAGTTGAATCGAATGAGTAAGGTAGTAGGTAGCATTGACGGCTACGATGTCATTTATGTGGAAGGCAAGAATATGATATTCTGTAAGAATACTATATTACCCTTTCCACTCATTAAAAGAATTATCAGAGGAGGTTTGTGTAGGGAAACAATCGAAGAGAAGAACCTGACTATCACTCAGGACGGTTCTATTATTCAACTTGGTTGTTTAACTACAACAAGAGAGAATTGTGAGGCAATCATTAAAGAAGTAAATAAGATTAATAAACCTAATTAAGTAATGGCAAAGAACATTATTCCGCAAGGAACTACAGCTGCTATTAAGCAGAGAGTTAACAAGTACGAGGAAACTCAGAAACAGAGAATGATTGAAGTGCTCCAAAGCAACGTGAAGTATGCTGATGCTCTGGGATTCATCGAAGGTGAAATCAAACAGTCCAAGAAAATGGCAAGTTTCAAATACTCGCTGCTTTGTTGGAAACCAGACGGTGTGTATCAGTTGAACAGAGCAATCAATGAAATCTTCGGTTCTGCCGTTAGTAAGGAGGATAACAGTCCTTCTGGAAACAGCAACATTGATACCGTAGACGTTGTTCTGGCAGACGGTTCTCGTACCAAGGTTCCGTTTGGTAAAATCAGCCTTGAAGAATTGGGAGAAGATTCTGAAATCAACATCAACTATGACAATGACCGTCATTTGCTCCTTATTAAAGGACAATGCCAGTTCAAATACCAGTCATTAATTGATGACATTGTTGACAGAACTAAAGAGCTATTAGCATCAGAATCTATCTACAAAAACCAGGCTTTGGAAATCAGCAATCTGTCTGAACCTACTATCATGACACTTGCCGGCATTGAGAAACAATTCATGGTTCTTTCTAAGAAGACTGAATTTGAATTGCAACCGCTACGCTCAAGAATCTTGTATCCAGAGAAATGTCTGGCTAAAGGTATTCCATTGAAGTATGGTTGTTTGCTGGAAGGTAAATATGGTACAGGTAAGACCTTGCTGGCATTTAAGCTGGCTAAAGATGCTGTAACAAACGGTTGGTCATTCGTGTATTTGAAGAATCCTTCTCTTCTTGCAGAAACTCTGCGCATGTGTAAAGTTGTTGACCGTTCGGGCCATGGGGTTGTCGTATTTGTTGAAGATATTGACCAAGTAACTAGAGGTAACAGAGATGCTGCTATGCAGGACATCCTGAATACTCTGGACGGTGGTGATACCAAAGACATGAACGTAATCACCTTGTTCACTACTAATCACATTGAATTGATTGAACCTACCTTCTTGAGAGGTAAGAGAATTGGTTCTGTGATTACCATGGACTGTCTGGACGCTGAAACTGCGGAGAAATTTATCCGTTCTACCTTCACCGCTGAAGAAGGATATACAATCGACGATGATTTGAGTGAAGTATGTAACTACATTCAAGAAGCTGAAATTGCTCCGGCATTTATGGCTGAAATCGTTGAATCAACCAAATCCAAACTTATCTTTACAGAAGAAACCCATGTAACATCGTTCCATATCAAAGCTAGCGTTGAATCTTATCAACGTCAACTTGGACTTGCATCCAAGAAAGCTGTTGTGGAAACTCCGGCTGAAAGATTGGTAAATGCTCTCAAACTCGTTCTGGGTACAGAGAAGCTTGAAGCAATTACTCAGATGTGTGAGTATGAGTGGGAACTTGACCGTAAGGACTATTCTACGGAGAAGAAAGACAACAAATAAACCTTGGAGGGCGAGAGCAATCTCGCTCTCCTTTTATTAACAACTAAATGAAACATTTATTGATATTCCTATTAGTCTTATTAATGTCTGCAACTAAGGTGGATAACACACCTAGAGACTTTCATGTAAGTATAGTAGGAGAAGAGAAAGTAGAACAATTTGAATCCAAATTCCCTCAAATAGTTAAGGACGAAGCCGTGTATATTGCATATCTTCAGCGATACTATAGAGGACATGAAGATGAATTTATCAATTTGATGAAGTAACAATGGGGTAGTGCTGGAATTGGCAGACAGGCTTGGTTTAGGCCCAAGTGCCTTCGGGCGTGTGAGTTCGAGTCTCACCTACCCTACTAGATTATTAACTATTAAATGTATTTAATTATGGTAGAAACTTTAAGTGAGCTGCTTGAAAATGCAGCTAACGTAGCAGAGGACAACGGTGGAAGTTATAAGGAGGAAGATTACCTACATCTTGGCACCTCATATTTAGACCATAACACTTGGCTAATTGCAGCGCCTTATGATACTATGGAGAATAATATTCGCATAGAAATCTTCTCTAAAGCTGAAGAAGACCGTAAAAGAAGGTTAGAAGACCCAATAGTATTTAGGGCTACCAAAGTAGGTATTGTTATCGTGTCTATGTGGGGAGAAGAAGCATCAGGCAGCTCGCAGCCCTGCCAGGCGGATTATTCATATATAAGAACATAAGGAGACAAAGCCGGCAGTGAAGCAAACGGGAGGTATTAAGGTTGCATTGGTAACGATGTAGACACGATGAGCTTTATGTTCTTATTAATGGCGAGATAGCTCAACTGGTCAGAGCGTGATACTCATAATATCAAGGTTGGGTGTTCGAGTCACCTTCTCGCCACATTATTAATTAATACTTAAAAATTATGTTTGTAAAATTTGTAAAAGATGATAAGACAATAGAGGAAGTATCAATTTCATCAGAGATGATTCCATTTCCTACTGATATAGTAGTGTTAGAAGCTGGTAAATTCACCGTAGAATCTAGAGAATATGATATACTTGATGAAACTTGTACAGTTATATTAGGCCAACAAATTACCTGGACAGAACATCCTCAAGAGTATAGTGATGCAATGCTTGCATGCAGGAAGCGTTGGAATAATACAATTGATTTGTCATGTGAAGACTTCTTTAAGATGAAACAGTTTGTACAGACTGGTTCCAAACTACAAGCAATTAAGCATGTAAAAGAATCTGCTAAATGTGGTTTAAAAGAAGCTAAGGATTTTGTTGACACTTATTGCGATTACGTATTATGAGGTGGTTGTATCATATCCTAATTAATTGGATAGACTTAGTAAGAGATTGATATGGAAACAGCATTAATGATTACTGTAGTCATTGCATTTGTGGCTGCACTAATAGCTATGTTACTAACTATATGGGATTGTGACTGCAAATGGGTTAAAATATTCTTAAGTGTAGCTGTTATAAGCACTATAGGAATGATAATTGTAGTTACAATCAAGGTCATGATGTCAGTATAAGGGTATGGCTTGATGGCGAAATTGGTAGACGCCCCAGATTTAAGCTCTGGTGTCCAGAAATGGACGTGTGGGTTCGAATCCCACTCAAGCTACTAATAATTAAAGGAAGGAGGATTTATGAAAGAACTATTAGAAGAATTAAAGAAACAGTATGAGGGCAATAGCGTCATGGAAGCTGTTGCTGTATCTATAGAGAAGGCATATAAAATCGGGTATTCTGAGGGATTTGCTGCTGGTGAAGAAGCAATGAAGAATCTAATTGACAAGTTAACATCACCTACAATATCTAATTAATATGACTATAGAAGAGTTCCTGCGCAAAATAGTTGAGATTGATTTAACTCAAGCTCAACACGTGTTCCATGATTGGGATGCTGCTCTGGAGAATTATGCTATTAGGTACAAGAAACACGGTTCACCCAATGTAGTTAGGTTATTAAAGATTGCCAACTCATTGGGTGAACTTGTTGATTTATATAGGGGAGTAGTGCTAAGAAGATATCCAATGACTATAGCTTCGTTGAATAGTAAAACTGTCAGATATAATGAGTTGATATCTTACTATAACTACAAGAATGGGCAAGAGTTAACCTTGTTTGAAAGGATAAGTAATGGCTCTACCATGGAAGAGAGATTAAACTTTGTATATTTAATGTCTAAAGCCGATGCATTACAAGGAGAGACTATTGACCGAAGGAAAATCCTTCAGAACCTCAGAGAAGGGAAACTCTATGACTCCTCTAATCAAATCTGGCCAAGAGCATGTCTTGAGTCCTATAAATCTTAGCGATGTAGAGGTAGGTGATATAGTATTCTGCAAAGTTAAAGGTAGATACTATACTCACTTAGTCAAAGCTAAGGGAGACAGAGGAGTTCTTATAGGCAACAATCATGGTAAGATTAATGGGTGGACCAAATCCGTATTTGGTAAAGTAACTAAAATACTATAACATGAGTGAACGAAGACTTAAACTTGGTCATAGGAAAGAGTATAAGCGTAAAAGTAAACATACTCGTAATCCAAGCTACTATCCTAGACACCTTACTAAAGTGACGCTAGCTGATTTTGATGCTGATTTCAATTTGAGAGTGTTTAAAGAAGTGGCAGCGCAGAGAGGATATGGTAGAAAGGTATTAGACAAAAGTTGTCATATAGCTTGGGACCACGGCTATGGATACGTTAAAGAATCTAGGATTGTGAAATTCATAGCTAAGTATGTAGGTAAGCCTTATAAAGAGCTAGCCAAAGCCTGGAATGAGTGGATTAAGCCAATTAAGAATACTGACAAAACTGAATACCTAGACGACTACTTCACTGATTATAGGTGGAGACAGGCATTCTTTAGAGTTGATGATAATGGATTAGTACAATCTGTTGAGCAGACTCCTAGAGGTCGTCGATACAACATTAGTACTAAGCAATGGAAGGAGAACAGGAATCATGCTTTGCCTAAGTTTGGTAAGATTGCTAAACCTCATAAAGCGGCAAACTATTATGATTACTGTTATGGATTTGCCAATTCTAATCCTGACTCCAATGGAACAGACTCTGACTTTTATAGACCGAGGTTGCTAGGTCATTATTGGTGTATGGTTAATGGTACTCCAGTTGAGTTGCCAGTATATCATGTGCGTGATGCTCGTGACTATATAAGGTGGTGGTTAGACGGCAAGCAAGGCAGACTTCCTGGGACTAGAGAAGTAGTTAAAGTCGATACGTACCAGCAACTCTTTAGACCTGGAACTTATGCTTATGAACAAGCTGTTAGGTTTGATAACAACTGGGTTTATCTTCCGATTCCATGTAGCAAAGGAGGTTATATAGGTGAAACATCTAAGCATTTTATGCATTTAGAGACGGAACAGATTCCTAATCCTAGATATGCAGAAATTCAAAGTAGCTTAGATGCTCTTACTAAGAGTGTAGAAGATATAGAAGCAGGCATAACTGTTACATTTAGTGACGGAGTAACTCCTGTAACTATGGAGTATCTTACTAACGAAATTAACAATGCTCACTATCGTCTGTCTATAACATCTAGGTGTATAACAGTTAATCACGGCTATGGGCAACTATATCCATTAGTAAAACGAATTGATTATGAAAGAACTATTCAAGAAATGGCTAGAGAAACTAGCATGTAGGCATGAATGGACTATAATAGCAAAAACTAGCTATACTGATTGTAACAGATACTTACTAGTATGTTCCAAGTGTGGTAAGCTTAAAAGGAAACGAGTATAGACCAGGCTGGAATCTGGGTTAAATAAAGTCCAGCGATGACAACTAAAGCAGAGTTGAGCGTATGTAATAAGACGTGCAGTTTAGCGCTGACTGTGGGGTGGTTGCAGAACACCTCTTTAGGAATGACTATCAGTGTTTGACTATTAGTATTCTAACCACTGCTCCATGCGGTTGTAGTGTAAAGGAGGGCACATCACTAATTTTAGTATGCGCACAAGTGATAGATTGGGTTCGATTCCCGACAGCCGCTCACCCTGAACCCTGTAATTCTAATCCTATAAGATGTTTGGAAAGAAACAATCAGCCGAACCGGCTAAAGTAACAAGTACCTCACTAGCCGAAGAATCAGCTAAGATTATTGATGTATTTGAGAAAGCTGTTACCAATCTTAAAGAGGTAGCATCTAAAGCTCAAGCAGAGAAAGAGGTTAGAGAACAAGAGATTATCGAATTACAAACTGAAGCTGCAAACCTTGAAGCAGTTTCTAACAAAGCAACAGCCATGGCCGAGAAGATTGGTGGGTTGCTATCATAACATTATGGACAAAATCAGAGACGTATCAGAAATTGATTTCAAAGTAGAAGAAGTAATGAAAGCTAAATCTTTCAATGACTTCGTGAACGGAAATGTAGAGAAAGCTTTCTATTTGGGCTTCTTTAGAAATGAATTGCAACAACCTCTATCTGTTGCTATGCAAATTAGAGGTAATGAAGGCATAGCCTTAGTAAAGAGTTTTGACGAAGCAATGCAGAAGGCTAGACCTTATGTAGAAGAAATGTCTGCTATAGCTGATGATGCTATGGCTAAAGAGGAGTTCACAATGTTAGATGTAGTTAATGAAGTCTCTGACAAGGTTAACTACAAACAGGAGAAAGACAAATTCTATGTCATCTTTATCTTAGGTATGTGGGTTAAGCATCTTATTGATGAGGATGTCATATCCGAAACTGAAGAAGATGAGGATAATGAGGATTTTGTTGAGAATCCTAATGCCGACGCATAAGTACAGAATATACTGTGATGGTGCCTATTCTCCTGCGAGAAATCAAGGGGGAATAGGCTTTGTCATTTTAGAGGATGACAAAAAGATATTCCAATACAGTAAGATGTATAAGAACAGCACCAATCAGCGAATGGAGCAAATGGCTGTCATAGTTGCCCTGGAATCCATAAAGGAACCTTCCGAAATTACAATAGTAACAGATTCTATGTATATTGTAGGAACTCTTACTAAAGGGTGGAAGAGGAAAGCCAATACTGATTTGTGGGAACGTCTTGATAAGGCTGTGAACAGGCATAAAGTAGTGTCTGTTGAGTGGTGTAAAGGTCACGCAAGTGATGAACATAATAAGGAAGCCGACAAGCTTGCTTATAATGCTAGTAACGAAATAGGATAAACCTATGAAATACAAGAAGAAAGTACAACGTCTTAAAGACCGACAGGCTTGGTGGGATAAGCAATCTGATTCATTTAAGAGAGCTACTACCAGACCAGGTTCAGTTAAACAAAAGTAATTATGAACAATTTTAGTCCTTCTACAGATACGTCTGTAGGCACAAAGAGATTCACAGCCCAAGAAGTGCAATTAGCTTATACTCTAATGGCTGTAGAGTACATGAAGACTATTAAGGGTCTGAATCCGAATCATCAACTAGTTGATAAGGCTGTCAAACTGAAAGCTTTAGGATTTACTAATTCTAAAGAAGTAGGTGATGCTATCACTTCGGAAGAGGACCTTAAAGTTTTAAAATGTTATAGCTTCTTGCAAAGACATTTTCCTGGCTCATTGATACTTAAGGAGGAGGATTTCATTAATCTGAATGTTAAGTATGGATTAGTTGTTGGAAGACTATCAGCTTATAAAGGTTCTGTGCCTGACGAGAACATTGATGAAATCTCTAAGGTAATGGCCACTGCTCAAGCACTTGAAGCAAATGAGTATGTTAACTATAGCGGAAACGGTTCACCTTTACGGTATGTTACTGGTATGCAAGTTGCTACTCACCCTATGCCTATTGATAGCATGTCCTATCCGGTTGGAAGGTACTTCATTAGGCAGGAACCTTCCCATATTGGACTTATGTATTTGAGTAGAAATAAGGCTAGAATGAATGCATATCCATTCTTTCATATCCTTAATAAAGCCAAGGCACATGATGTGAACATTGCTGATTCAAAAGAATGTAGCAGTGCTGACTTATTCATTGCCGCTCCTATTGAAGAAATGAATGAAACGATGCAGTTTACAGTTCCGGAAAGGAAGATTATTCCTATCAATAATGACCCATTTGTGTTTCAAGTAACTCCAATAGGGGTAATGATTCACTCTAAATGGGGAGTAGAAGCCGAAGACAATATATTCGACAATATTAAACCTTTATAAGATTATGGAATTTGTCAAGTTTAAAAGAGCAGTCCATGCGCAGTTTAATCAACTAGCTGCTGGTGCAGACATGCTCTTTCTGACTAATGTAGACAAGGACGCATTATGGGATTGTTACCTTAATTCCTTTCCGGAGGAAGAGAGACAGTCTCATAATTGCAACAATTGTAAACATTATATCAGACATTATGGTAGAGTTGTCGCCATTAAAGACAATAAAGTAGTAACCATGTGGGAGAACCTACAGTTGGATGAACCTTATGCTACTGTAGCTAGAAATCTCGATGCATTAGTGAAATCAAAACCAGTTGTAGATGTTTTTATCACTCGTGATTATGAACTAGGAATTGATAGAAACAATGCCTATATTGACAGTTTGCAAGGTCCTAAAGTAATTACCTGGAATCATCTTTACTATCATATGCCAAATCAATTGGTGTATACAGGAACTGAATCCGTATCTGCTGTAATGGGGACTTTACGCACAACTAAGGAAGTGTTCAAACGTGCACTGGAGGAATTAACTGTCGATTCTATAGAAACAGTTCTGGACTTAATAGGTCAGAATGCTTTATATAGAGGAGAACAGTTTAAAAATGACTTAAGTGTATTCCTGGGTCATAAAAGACACTATGATTCATTACCTGATGAAGAGAAAGACAACTGGTGTTGGGCAAACTTCAATCGTGTAGGATGTGCACGCATTCGTAATACGGCAATTGGTACATTGTTGGTAAATATATCATCAGGACTTGAATTGGACGATTGTGTGACTGCATACGAACGTATCATGGCTCCAGAGAACTATCAAAGACCTAAGTCAATTGTTACTAAAAGAATGATTGAGGAAGCACAGAAGAAAGTGCAGGAACTAGGTCTTATGGATTCTCTACCTCGTAGACATGCTGCCTTAGAGGATATAACAGTCAACAATGTTATATTTGCTAATCGTGATGCCAAGAAGGTAATGGCTGGAAATATATTCGAAGAACTGGCCGCAGACACTAAAGTTAATCCTAAGAAGTTTGACAAGTTAACTGAAATTAGCATTGATGATTTCATTGCTAATGTGGTACCCACTGCCACTAACATAGAAGTGTTAATGGAAAGTAGATTGTCCAATAACTTAGTAACTCTTACAGCTCCTGTTAACAAGGATGCTAAGAATCTATTTAAATGGCCGAACAACTTTGCTTGGACATATAATGGAGGGGTAGCTGATTCTATTAAAGAGAAAGTAAGAGCTGCTGGTGGTCAGACTGAAGGTTTCTTAAGATGTTCGTTGGCATGGTCTAACTATGATGACTTGGATTTGCATGTCGTTGAACCTAATAATCTTGAAATTTATTACTCCAACAGAATTGGCAGAAGTGGTGGTAAGTTAGACGTGGATGAAAATGCCGGATATGGCAAAACTCGCAAACCCGTTGAGAACATTATATGGGTTGACGAACGTAAGATGCTTGAAGGTAATTACACCGTATATGTTAATAACTTCTGTTGTAGAGAATCTGTTGACACAGGATTTACATTGGAAATAGAACACAATGGAGAAGTCCGACAATTTGTCTATGACAAACCCGTTAAACATAAAGAGAATGTCATGGTTGCCGAGATTACTTACAGTAAATCTAAAGACATCCAAATAAGAGAGCTAATACCCAGTACTAGCCATTCGTCAGTAAGCCTATGGAATATTGATACTAACAAGTTCCATAAGGTGAACGTGATGATGCTGTCCCCCAATTATTGGGATGAGCAGGGTATTGGCAATAAACATTACTTCTTTATGTTGGATGATTGCAAGAATCCGGAGCCTGTTCGTGGATTCTTTAACGAATATCTTAACAGTGAGCTAACTCCTCACCGTAAGGTATTTGAGGTTCTAGCTGATAAGATGAAGACTCCTTACCAAGAACATCAATTGAGTGGGTTAGGATTCTCATCTACTATGCGTAATTCCGTTATTGTTAAAGTGGACGGAACATTTAGTAGAACTTTAAAAGTCAATTTCTGATGTTTAGATTTCTAAAACGCAATGATTCTGAAGTTATAACTCCAGAAGTGGTTGACGTGCCGGTGATGACTATTCAGTCCAACATAGCTATGGCTCTTGCTTTATGTATGGAGGAATATCTACGTTCTGTTTCCAAGACATCAGTTGATATTCCTAATAGAGATACATTAGTAAGAGAATACAACACGTTGGTTGATGCTGGACTGGGCAGCTCAAAGAATGCTAGGTTATTGCAAGCTAAAATATCGGAATATAATCAGATAGCTCTGGATGCCATGCGCGCTAAGAACTTGTTTAGTTTCGTAAAGCGTGCAAGAGAGGTATTCGGAGAGAATACTCTTCTAGTTGGTTCTAAACAATTTGATGATGTTTGTAAGAAGTATAAACTTGTCAAAGGTCTACTAAAACAGTACACTGGAGTGATTCCTGACCGTAATATTAGAGAAATCTTAGAAGTTAAGCGTAAACTTAATGGTGAAGGACCAATGTTCTCTGATTTAGGGTTGGAGTATGCTAATGGGGCGTATTATTATGTTACAGGTATTAACTACGGATACAGTGACAGTGAAACTATGTTGAACAATCTGAAGAAATACATAGAATCACACAATCACATAGTTATTGGCCCTGATATAGAAGGCACACTCAGGCTGTCTAGTATAATTAACAAGAATCCCGGCCTTCCTGCTGATGTAAAGGCTTTTAGCTACCCTAACATAGTTTCCTTTGATGCTGTTAAGATAGGTAGAAATGAGCTATTTGTAGCTTGCCCTCCTAGTCAATTAAACAATCCAGAGGTTACAATCACTAAGAAGGCAGTAGACCCTATTGTGTACCAGCCTTGTGCTTATGGTATTCTCATTCACAGTATGTGGGGAGAAGAATCAGAGGACAAAGTGTTTGAAGAATATAAACGTATTAACAATTTAATGCTATAATTATGTTTGAGAAAGCATCTAGAATGAAATTGCGTTTTAACACGCAACGTGGAGTTCTTTCTGTTGAAGACTTGTGGGATTTACCCTTAATTCAACTTGACAATATTGCAATTGCTCTTAACAAGAAATTGCAAGAGTCTAAAACTGAAAGCTTCATCAAAACCCGGACTAAAGACACTACCGAACTTGAACTGAAATTCAATATTGCAAAACACATTATTGATGTTAAGTTGCAAGAACAGGAAGACCGTCTACTTGAAAGTGAGAAGAAAGCTAAGCGTCAGAAGATTCTTGACCTTATGGCTAAGAAACAAGACGCTGAACTCGAAGGCAAATCTCTGGAAGAATTAGCTAAAGAACTTGAAGCACTTAATTGATTATGGACTTTGAGAAGGAAATAAAGAAATGGCAGAAGGTGAACAGCTCTGAAACTAAAGCCCAGCTCTTTGAAGCAGTAGATTACATCTGCGCTGATGAGCTTAATGGATTAGTAGGAGTGACTGGTTTGCTATTTGATGCCGATAAACTCAAGAGGAGTATCAATGCTGCGCTTTCCAGGAGAGCGGAAGCTAACGTGGTTACACGTAGATATGGTTTGCGTCAGCAGGTGCTATACTTGATGTACTATGGCGAAGAGTGACTATAAGTGCTCTTGCGCTGGAAGAGGCTAAACTTTAAAGGAAGCATGTAAGTAATACTGTGAGTTATGCTGACAGACCGTCCACGTGAAAAGCCCAGTACGTGATACTGGCAAGGGCGGCCGTTAAATCGGAATTGCTTCCTGTATGGTCCCATAGTTCAATGGATAGAACGCTGGTCTACGGAACCTGAAATGGCAGTTCGACTCTGCCTGGGACTACTAACTTAATAAGGAAAGAGATGACTAACTTAGAAATTATTAAAAGATTAAAGACTGCTAAAGACTTGTATGATAAAGATACAAAACCAGGCAGTGATAAGAATGGTGGTATGTGCCACTATATGAAGCAAGCATTCAACGGAGTGTTTAAAGAAGGAATACCTCCCTCTTATAATGAATTAGTGGCATTAATTCCGGAGTTTAACCCAGAGTTTCTAGGAGGTAATGTCAAACAAGAAGTAGCTAGGCTGGTCTTTTGGTGGCCCGTAGATGAGAAGAAACACAGGCTTATAGCCTTCGATAAACTCATCCATTGGTACACAGAAAGAACCAATAAGCACACTATCTTACTAAAAGCTAAGAAGCTGTTTGAAGACCATTCAGAATACTGGGGAATGTGCTTTTGTATCGAACATGCTATGGCTGGAACCGAACGAGGAATCAACATCTACGATGAATGTGATGTAGTTGCCATGTTCCCCGAGTTCAATAGAGAGTTTTTAGGCGCACCTAAAGACAGGTATGGTAAGGCATTTTGGTGGACTCCCGATGACGAGAAGGGTCACAATGCTAGGATTGAAGCATTTGATAAACTGATTAAGTATTACGAAGGAAGATGAACTGGATAAAAAGAATCATGAATAAGTTATTTATTGATAATGAGTCCTATAACATTGAAGAGGACAATATCACTATCTCACAAATCAAGCGTAAAATTTACGTAAATGGTAAATTAATATCTGAAACTAATAAGGATAGTGTACATATCAGTTTTACTGGTAACGTAAAAGAGCTTAACTGCAACACATGTGATATTGACGGAGACGCATTTACTGTACATGGTAATAGTGTTAAAGGCAATGTGGGAGGTTCTATAGAAGCTAACAGTATTGAGGTTGGTGGTAATGTACAAGGAGACATCGATGCTAATTCTGTTAAAATAAAAGGCAGACATACTGGGAGTATTAACGTATAACGTAAAGGGGTCTAGTAGCTCAGTAGAATAGAGCGTCCCTCTCCTAAAGGGAAGGTCACGAGTTTGAATCTCGTCTGGACCACAAACCAATTATTAGTTATTATGAAGAATATCTTTAATTTTGGTAAATTGTTGGAAGGTGAATCTATGAATGCGGACGAGGCATATTCAGTTGCCACTTACAATGAAGTGGTGACACAAGAAACTCTAGTTAAGAGGTTTCTAGATACTACTGACCAACTTATTAAGGCTAAGAGTGAGAACAATTACTTTAGTCTTGTTATGGATTTGAATGATGATGTAGCTAAAGCCAAGGATGAAATCCTTAAATACTACGAAGATAAACGATTCTTCGTTAAGGTTATTGATAAAGAAGGATATCCTGGCTTAGTTGGAGAATATCTATTCATATCCTGGAAGAAGTGAATTTCTTTATTCTAACATAACCACAGGCATAATTGAGAGTGAAATGCCTGTTTAAGCAGTCCCCACTGCTGTAATGGTGATTTGATTACCATACATTATCTTAAGCCCTTGAGGGTTGGTGTGAATAGACTATTCACATGTTCTTAACATTAATTGTTAACAACAATGACATTCGATGAACAAGACTCTCTTATAGAGTCATTGAACGCGGCTTATGATAAAGCCGGAACTATTACAGATGAAGACATCAAAGAACTGTTTGCCAAGAAGAATGCAATCGCTGATGAAGACGAGCAAACTTCTTATGAGTTCGATGAATTCTTTGCAGAAGTAGTAAGTAAATGGACGCAAGACGGGCTGACTGATGAGAAAGCTCAATTACTGCTCAATCTTATTGATAGCGCTGACGGTAGTGTGGACGATTCTGAAGACGCAATGTTGGAAGAATTATCTATGGCTGAACTAACTGGCGTGGACATATCTGAAATATTAAAAGATAAGTTCCCAGACTACTTTGAATAGTTCTTATGTATGGTGATAGGTTATGGAATAGACATTCCAGCCAGAATATCACTGGGGGGGGTGTAGGCTCTTCTTCGTTGCTCCTAGCAACACACCTAATGCCAAGTATAGGCATTATTGTTATCAGTTTATGATAACGGACTTTAGGCTACGTTATATTTAATGTAGTGCTAATCGCGCAGAACGATATTCGTACTGCCGTTTAGGGTCAAATTCAGATTAGTTATTAGATTATTCTTTACTTCTAATGAGGTAAGGTCTACTCTAGTGATTGTCTGGGTTTGGCCCTTCTTTTTTAACTTTAGATATGCAGAAATTTAAGTACGAAGACAATGAATTAATACCCATTTTACAGGCAGGAGACCTTATCACTGTAAACGGCAGTCCGGTAGAAATCGTTGACAGTGGTTGTGCGTGCTTTGGCTGTTACTTTAAAGCCAGTGACTGTACTATGGAGTGTAGATGTCCACTTGACGGAGACTTGATATTTCGAAAGGTGGAAAAGAAGATTAAACAAGATGAGAGGGTTGAGCAAACTAAAAACGTGGCTGAAGAGGAAGGGATTTACTTCTACTAATTATAAGGGAGATTCGGAGTACTACACATTAAATGGATTCTCTGCTACTGTGAGGTTAGCAGACCATGTAGGAAGAGAAGGAACTGAAACTGATAAATATATAAATATCATTCCAGACGGAGTTGATAGATATGTATTTATTTATGACAGAATATCTACTTCTATGAGCCATAAGGAACTTATTAAGGCATTAGATGCTTTAATATATCTGCATGGTAAAATTCCCAAGTATTTCGAGAATAGAGACCTTATTAAGAAGAGATACGAAGATGCTGTTTCCAGCGTCCAATCTCATTTAGCTAGAAGGACGGTAGACCAACGAGCAGTGTTGGTTAAGGGTGTTAGTACCTTAGAACCCGTCATACTCGAGTTGCAGAAACTATGTTGTCAATTTAGAGTAGAGAAAGAGAAATTGTGATTGTAATATTAATAGTGCTCGCACTGTATGGTGTGTCTTACTTACTAAACATTGTACTGAACTACATGCTTGCATACTACGACTTGGATGAAGAATACTTCTGGGAAGTCGTAGAGGAGGATGTAGGTTGGTGGATGACATGTCCAGTCATATCACCATTCTTATACTTATGGCTAATAGGTAAGGTATTAGAAGAACAATCAGATTAAACTAATACTAACTTTACGGATAATCAAGTATGATTATTGAAGAAGCTGACTTTAGAATGGAATCTGTAGGTGACAATTTACACTTCTGGGACCTATCTATACTAAAGACTATTAAATCTAAGGACGGAGAACGTCAGGAGTTTAAAGTAATTGGTTATGGACTTCCCATATCTGCATGTCTTCAAAGAATAGCGGATTATAGAATAGAGTGTAAGCACCCAGATGCCATGTCTCTGAAAGAATATATTCAAGATTACAAACAAGAAGTAACTAGATTAGAAGAGTTAACTAAAGGAATTTAAGCTATGGCTTCACGTAAGAAAGGTACGGCACCTCATAAGCCGAAGAAGGTGTATGAATCTGTTAAGTTAATGAATTGTGCAAGGTGTGGTAGGGATACTACTCACACGCTGTTCGATTATGACAACAGGCTTTACAAATGTAATGTCTGTGGGGCAGTTTATACCAAACGTGGTAAATAACTAATATTTAACTCATTAAACTTATCAGTAATGAAGAAGGAAACTATCAAAGAGACTCCAGAGGAGAGATTCAAAAGACTAAGAATCAAGGATTTGACCGATGATGCTTTCATGGTGGCAGAGCATTTAAGACAGCCGTCTGTAACACCACGTGACCCAAGTGTGTGGAGTAAAACTCCTAAAGAACGTAAGTTGTGGAAACGCTATAGACGATTCCCCGCTCCAAGTTATCAATGGCCGGCTCCTGCCAAATCTATTCCTATTCCTGGAACTCTGGTCGTGTATGTAAAGGGTGGTAACTTTACTACTGGTAAAATGAATCCAAAGACCAACAAACCTATACCAAAGAACACATTTAGCCATAAATGTATTCAATCTGACATCCCTTTCTTATTAAGTAAATATAAGACAGAGAAGTCCCAGGTTACTAAATATTCTTGGAATGGCAAAACCTACGCCCCCGACTGTCTACCATTCTGGGGACGTTAAACTAACAGTGTATCCTTCCTTTCTATATGAAGTACAACTATACCTCATTAGGAAGGATAGGGTAGAATGTGTAGGTTCTAAGTTCTATACTACTGATAAGCCTATTAAGGTAAGAGAATCGCAGTTTATTAAAGTCGACGATGAGATTACATGTGCTAAGTATATTACTTGGCTAGCAGCTCCCCTAGATTATTTAATGAACAACAATTTTAAAGTGTTAGAACGTGAGAATGCTAGACAAAGACGGAAATCCAATACAGGAGAAGACAAGCGAAGGAGTTCAAACCGTAGGTGCTGAACCTACTATGAAGTATACAGAGCAGGTGATTGATAAGTCTAGACGTGTTTGCCCACTATCAACTGTAATGGTTGAGATGTTGGTAAAACAGATGTCAGCCGAACTTGCCAACCATGCTCTGTATATGACCTTTGCCAATTACTTTGAAGTAGAGGGTTTACCAAAGCTAGGTATTTACTGGAGAGGTCGTGCTAGGGAAGAATATTTGCATCATTCTTGGATATTTGAATATCTAACCACTAATGATGCTCTATTCCAATATCCGCCTGTTCCAGCCATTAATGTTGAAATCACTGATAGGGTCATGCCCTTTGCTGCTACAGTAGATAGGGAGATTGAGACTACTCGTGGTATTAATAAGATTGTAGACCAAGCTCAAAAAGAGAGTGATTGGGCTACATTCCAATGGTTGAATGGAGAGGATGAGGATGAAGGTATGTTAGTTAAAGAGCAAGTAGAAGAAGAATCTATTAGTCGTACTATTCTTGATATGGCTAAAGAACAGGCTACTTGGCTTCGTAAAGAGAATGCAATACTTGATTTCTATAATGGTCTAGGTCGCAAGTAATTGCCTATAATCAGATTAACTTATCTAAAGAGATTACATTTAGAAACATTTAATCTACAAGTTTATGAAAGAAAGAGTTGAGTATAGAGTTGACAGTTTTGTTGATTTTACTGGCATGGAACGTAAGTTCGTAATGGTTGCATTGTCACAAGAAGTATGTGCTGAAATTGACCCAGATACAGAGAACTGGGATGAAGATGCACTCTTAAGTGATAAATGTCTGTCTATTGGCGTATCTGTATGTCAACCAGAAGATGAGTTTGATGAGAATATGGGAGTTCAAATAGCTCTTGGTAAGGCTCGTAAACTACATAATCATGCTCTGTACAGTACTGACCCCGGATTGATTAACCGTGGTGTAGTTAATGCTCTTCTTGACCAGGAAGTAGCATTCTTCAAACAATGCCCTGGCAAGTATCTGAAAGGATATGATACAGCTAAGGCTATCTATGAAGAAGGACGTAAAATGGTTGAACTGGAAGCATCACTGTCTGATGAAGAACGTACATGCTTGGATACCTTATTAACTTCTAAGAATGATAGAGTGGATGTTATCTATGATATCTATAACTACTATCAGTCTCAGAAATGAAATTTAAGGATGCTTTCGTTGGAGGTGTGATTGCTGCTGCTATATGCCTTGGTATAGCATGGGCTTGCAAGGATAGAAACACAGTAGTTATTCCTGACAACATTAAATATGAGCAAGCTATAGACTCGCTCAATAAGGAAGTAAGGAAGTTAGAAATTACTAACGACAGTCTAATTAGTGTCATTACCAATTCTAAAGGTAAGATAGACACTATTAATAATTGGTATGAAAAGGAGCTTATTGATATTACTAATCAGTCTATTGCCGCTGATGCATCTTTCTTCGCAGAATATGTATCCCAAGCTGGTAGATGACTCTTTAGTTGTGATTACTCCACAGCAATTAAAGGCTAGTAACCTTATATTTCTGGAGCATAAGAAGCTTAAGCTAGAGAGGTTTGAACTCAATAAACAGCTTACATCTTATGAATTACTAACTGCTAACTATGCTAAAACTGATAGTATAAGACTTCAACAACTAGCACGAGCAGAATTGCAAATGCAGATGTATGATGAAGCTATTAGTAAGCAACGGGAGCAGATAGCTAAGATGAACAAAAAGAACAAGAGATTAACTACATTGTCAATAGGAGGATTTGCTATCAGTGTAGGCTTATTATTAGCCTTACTGATTAAATAGCAAATTCTTGGCAAACTACTATTCGGAACATGGCGAACAAACTATCTGACAGTTTTGATAAGGACAGAGATGGAGTAAAGTACAAATACCCCGAGAGAACTTGCAAAGACTGTTCTAGATATCCCTGTTTCAGAGGTATTGAGCGCAGTGTTTGTGATTTCGCCAAGTATGGTTGTGTGCATTATAAAGACGGTGGGGTTAATAAACGACAAAATGAGCTGGTGGGCTCGGAATGATGATTCAATATACCATACGCGTTGAATTACTAGCTAGTAAGGAAGATGCTGGTGGCTATATAGTCTATGCATTCAAAGATTTGTCAAACGGCACATATAAAATGTGTACCCGATGTCCTAACTGGGAAGGTCCATTCTTAAGAGTTGGTGACATCGGGTATTTGAAATGTAAGGAAGTATATGCAGGGGAAGACACATGGTATAATCCCATCACTGACTCCTTTGAGAAGTATAAATATACCGATATATATTTCGAAGACTTTGTTTATGAGAAACCACCAGAAGGTGAGATTATACTGTAAAAGATTATCTAAATTAACGAGATTAGACCATTATCTAAAATTAATATGATATATCTATGTTCAGAGAGAAATTGGCATCAGCTATCGATAGAAAGAATAATGACATCAACTCTTTCATTTGGAAGGGTCGTAAGCAAGAAGTAAATGGAGCTTTAGTACAAGAGGAGAAACGCTTGGTTGATTGTACTGAAGAAGAACTTCGTAATTTCTATGCACATTGTGATTCTATGCTCTATAATACTAACAAGGACTATCCTGGTCGTTATGTTCTATTGGACATTATTAAAGACCAGCGTCAGCGTTGTAACGCAGAATTGTTCTTGCGCTGGTTAGAACAGGAGCAGCATATGCCAAGGTTTAAGTTCCTAGAGGCGTTAGTCTCTTTCTTGGATATTAATAAGGACGGTATAGACCCGAAAGAGTATCCAATTGAAGGAACTATGTGCGGCTGTCCTAAAGAGTTTGGAGACATTCCAACAGAGACAGTACGCGAAGGTTGTTTGGACAGACTGGGAAAGTTCAACAAACAACACATTACTCTTACATTTATTCTCAAGCAAGGTCTATGGTTCACTGCTCAAGAGAGCAAGGACTTAGTGGAGAAAGACCCTAAGACAGGTCAGATAAGAGATAAGATTGAAGTGGCGAAGGAAAGACTAGGTCTGAAGCCCACAATGCCTCTTTATGTTACTCCTAAAGGACTTAGCTATTCACAGCTTCGTTCTATGGTTAATTTGAAGAGTAAGAAGTATACAGAACTAACTACTGACCAATTAAAGGTTCTTAGAAATAGAATCTTGTATTCTTTGGAAGATGAAGTGAAGTTCCATATATCTCAGTGGGAAACTCGCAAGAACCAAATTAAATTAGTATGTGATGCTAAAGGCTATACTTTATAATGTACTCTGGATGCTGACCACAGTTAATCCAGATTACTATGTAGTAGGTATAAGCTGCTTAACGTAACTTGTGAGAATTTACTAATATTAAATAACAGGGTTCAAGGTAATAGATTCAAATGAGTTATTAATTAAGGGCTTAGCCTATAACAAGTGGCAGACTTATTCGGAAACGTAAGCAGAGATGAACGCCAAGCAATTGGTGTTCAACGTTGGGTAGATAATAAGTTGCGTGGTTCTTTAGTCTATTGTACCGGTTTCGGTAAGACTAGAACTGCCATTATGTGTATGAAAAGATTCTTGGCTAAGAATCCTGGTAGAAGAATTATAATAGTAGTACCTACTGATGCACTACAGAGACAATGGCTTAGTGATTTAACAGAGCAGCAAGTCCCAATGGTGTATGAGGTACTAATAATAAACTCTGTTGTGAAACATGAGTGGACATGTGATTTGCTAGTACTTGATGAATGTCATAAATATGCTTCCGACCTGTTTGGAAAGGTATTTGAAGTAGTCAAGTATAAAATAATTCTAGGTTTAACTGCAACTATGGAACGACTAGACGGTAAGGATAGTTATATCAAGAAGTATTGTCCAGTAGTTGATAGAGTAGATGTTAGTGAAGCTACTGCTAGAGGCTGGCTATCTCCTTACAGAGAATACAAAGTCATGGTAGAAGTAGACAATCTAGACAAATACTATGAGTTAAATAGAGAGTTTTATGAGCATTTTGCTTTCTTCGGTCATGATTTTACACTTGCTATGGCTTGTGCTACTAAATGGCAGAAGAGAATTGAGCTAGCTAAAACTATGCTTCCCGACTTCGACAAGAAACCAGATGAATGGAAAGCTCTTAATAAGACCATTCTAATTCATGCTATGGGTTTCAATAGGACTTTACAGGCAAGGAAGAAGTTCATTTATGAACATCCTAAAAAGATAGAACTTACAAATATGATACTTGAGCATAGGCAGGACAAGAAATGTATTACTTTCGGTAAGACAATCAAGATTGCTGAACAAATCAAGTATGGTAAGGTACTATCTAGTAAGGAAACTAAGAAGAAGGGAAGGATGACTTTAGAGGAGTTTAAATCAGCATCTGTGGGAGTACTTAATACTTCTAAGATGTTAGATGAGGGAGCTGACATACCAGGACTGTCAGTAGCCGTTATTCTTGGATATGATTCCAGTCCTACGTCTAAAACACAAAGAATAGGTAGAGTTATTAGAAAGGCAGAGAATAAAGTAGCGGAAGTCTTTACTTTAGTAATCAAGGGAACTGTTGAAGAAGAATGGTTTCGCAAGAGTACTGGTAGTAAGGATTATATTACTATAGCCGATTCTGATTTATTAAATCTACTAGAAGGGCGAGAATTTACTCCTAAGAAGAACAAAGAAACTAAAATGATATTTAGGTTCTAATGTTTAGAGTGTTATATTGCAACATAGGTGCTGAAGGGCAGCCTGATAGAACTTCAACAGTATCTACTGATGTTGATGCTGTTAAGCTATTAGAGCTGTTAGAGAAGCATTCAGAGCATCGTATTTGCATGATGTCTGTGCATTTAGAGCATAGCCCTCTAGATGTGCAAAGTCTTATTACGAGCCTGAAATTTAAGTAGATTCGTTTTGAAATGTAACAAGATTATCGTATCTTTGTAATCCTTAACGGTCAAAATTACATGACAACTGAAAGATTGCTTGAACTTGTGATGCTTACTAACACGTTTGATAGTATCATTCATGCTAGTGGTGTCAACGAAAACGGTGAAATTGAATTTGAAGGTGGAATCTATGACGTCAAGGCTATGGTAGCAAGGCAGACAGAACTCTTTAAAGAGTTTATAGCTCCTTACGAAGTAGCAGGCGAAGCTTATGTGATTGAGGACACTGAGAAATCAGAATAACAAAGTATCACAGCTGATAGATTAGTAAGTTATTTACTTATTAATCAATACGCTTGGAGAAATTAAGTTTAACAATAGAGAATCAGTTGTTAATAATGGAGCAGTATAGGCTTACTGCTGAGGAGTTGTTAATGATTGAGTTGCTATTCTTGGCACAACCAGAAGAGGGACATAAAGACTCCCTCATCCGATATCTGGGAATGCCAATAACTAAAACCCGCCTTAGAGACGTATTATTAAGTCTACAGGTGAAGGGAGTCATTACTAAGAAGTATAAAATTCCCACAGAGGGTCAGACGTTTGACCCTGAATCTGTAATCTTTAATGAAAACTTCATTAAGAATTATAGAAAGTATTCCGGAGACCTGGGAGGAGAGTTCTGGGAAGCATACCCAGATATTGTCATTATTAATGGTAGGGAGTATAGTTTAAAGAACTGGTCTAAGAAGTTTAACACTTTGGAAGATATGTTCTTTAGATATGGCAAGAATATAGGGTGGAAACTTGAGAATCATAAAAGAGTGATAGAGTTAGTCAATTGGGCTAAGCAGAACAAATGTAATCTGATAAATGTCAACATTGCTGACTTTATAATGTCTAAGGCTTGGGAAGGCATCAAGAAGTTTAAAGATGGAACATATGAAGAATTAGTGTTTGATACTATGACGGAACTATGACATATACTAGCAGACTAATCGAACTTATCAAAAGAGGTAGAGAAGGTGACAATCAAGGGTTATCACTTGGAATGCCTAAGCTGGAGCATATAATTGACGGATTAACTCAAGAGACCTATTACCTGATTGCCGCAGGAACTGGTAACGGTAAGACTAGTTTCGTGCTTCACTCCTTTATATATAAGGCTCTACTGGACTCTGATTCTGATAAGGATGTTCAGTTTATTATATTCTCTTTGGAGATGAGTGCTGAGCAGTTACTTGCTAAATTGCTCTCTCTTCATATATATGAGACATATGGTAAACAAATATCTTTTAAAGAGTTATTGTCTAGAGGCAAGGACTCTACACTCTCTAATGAGGATTATGAGTTAGTACAGGAATGTATTCCATGGCTAGAATCTATAGAGGACAGACTAATAATACATGACGGCACTCTTAATTCAGAGAAGTATAAGTCTCTAATCATAGAGGATTTAAAGAAATTTGGAACCTTTGTTGATGAAGATACTTATGAACTTAATAATCCGAAACAAATTATCGCAGTAATTACTGACCACTTAGGCTTAGTGAGACCACAGTTGGGTCGTAGCAAGAAAGAGGAGATTGATACAATATCGGCATATGGTGTCTCATTTAGAAATAAATGTAAGATATCTCCAATCAATATTATGCAGTTCAATAGAAATGCTAATAATGCAGAACGACTAAAACAAGGCTTGCAAGAACCTGATTTGTCAGATTTAAAAGAGAGTGGTTCTCCGAGTGAGGATGCCAATGTAGTATTGGTATTATTTAATCCATTTAGAAGCAAATTGTCTACATATAGAGGATATTGCATTAAAGAGCTAAAGGATGGTTTCAGGTCATTATTGGTTCTTAAGAATAGATTTGGTGCGTCTGACGTAGCCATTGGTGTAGGATTTTATGGTAGGTGTGGTATCTTTAAAGAGCTTCCGTCTGCGTCTGAAATCAATGATTATGACAAGTATAAGAATCCAGATTGGACTATTATTGATTTCCCAGACAGGGAAGTCGAGATAGAACGAACTAAGAAAGATGATTTACGCGTAACCATAACATTATGATTTAATGAGCCAAATTATAGGACTTGGAGGATTTTCGGGAAGTGGTAAGTCTAGTTCCCTACAGTATTTAAACCCAAAGGAGACATTTATCATTAGCTGTACTCCTAAACAATTATCAATTCCAGGATTTAGGAAGAATTACAAGAAGCTAACTCAGGACAAAGACAAGAACTATGTTGGAAATTGGTATTTCAGCAATGAATTTGCCAAAGTGATGAACATCATGAATGTAGTTAATGTTAAAATGCCAGAGATTAAGGTCTTAGTAATTGACGATAGTAATTATCTTCTTTCACAAGAGGTGATGTCTAGAAGTGCGGAGAAAGGATATGATAAGCATATTGACTTTGCAAAGCACTATTATGATTTAATAATGAAGGCTATGACTCTTAGAGAGGATTTAATTGTAGTGTTCATATCTCATATTGTAAATGACGGTAACGACTATGACCCTAAATATAAGTTATTTACTACTGGAAAGATGTTGGATAGGTCTGTTAATATAGATGGACTGTTTAATTATTTGCTGTATGCAGAGAAGATTGTAAATGATGAAGAGGTTGACTATAAATTCAGAACAAGGTCACTTGGTCCAGATACTTGTAGAAGTACCGCAGGATGTTTCCCTGATTTATATGTTGAACCTAATATGAAGATGGTGATTGACACAATCAATAAATTTGAATACGGAGAATGATAGTTAAAATGCTGTTAACTTTGGACTTTGACCCAGCTACTGGAGAGTATAAATCTCTAAAGCAGGAAATTGTCAAAGAAGAAGTAAAGACTAGAACAGTCAAGGAAGAGGTTCCAGAGACATCTGAACCGCAAATTACCCTAGACCCTAACAAGTACATACTTAATAAAGCAGCTGCCCAATTAATGGGAGTTGCTTGGGAAGATAGACTTAGTATTAAATATCAGAAAATTGACGGAATCACTTTCCCCGTTATAGGAACTGATGAAGCCTTTGGAACCAAAGGTGGAAACAAACTTACTAAGAGTCTGTCTGTCAGCTGTAGAGGTAAAGCTAATGACATGCTACGTCAGTATGGCGATACATTTACAGTAACTACGATGAAAGGTCAAGACGACCTCTTCGTATTAGTTGGTAATGCTGAAAGGCCGGAAGAGCCTGAAGTAGATAACATAGAGGTATTAGAAGATGAAAGCGACAACATTGATTTGCCGTTAGACACAGAGATTGGAGATGAGTCAGCTAAAGAGATTGACCCATTAACTTTTGAACTTTAATACTTATAAACTATGTCAATGAATTTCAACTTAACAAACACGAACGGTACATCATCTATTAAACCAAGACTGAAACCATGGGAAATCCACGATGTTATCTTCAAGGGAATAACATTTAATGAGTTTAAGGGTAAGAAAGACCCTGACGCAGTGTACAAAACCATGAGAATTTCATTCGAGAATGAGAATGGTGTTTATGAAGAAACAGTATTCTGTCCTAAAGAGGGAGATGATGTAAGACAAGTAAACTCTAACAATGGAGTTGAACGTGAAAGTCCGTCCAACTTTGAGAAGTTTAAATTTATGTTAGCTCATATTGGAGAACAACTTGCTCCTAAGAAATATGAAGCATTTAAAACTAAAACTTTTGCCCTTCCGGAAGAGTTTGAGAAATTGGTAAAGACATTTGCCGACATCACTAAGGATGCAGTTAATAAGCATACTAATCTGAAGCTGATTGCTAATAAGAAAGGCGAACCTTGTCTGCCTTATTTCGTCAATATCAGTAAAGCAGGTGATGCATATATCTCTAACAACTGGTTAGGAGACAAAGTATTCTTCTCTGACTATGAAATCAGTCAGATGAATAAACAGAAGAGTAACGGCCCTACTGACATGCCTGGTACAAGTTCTGACGATTTTGCAGCATCTAATGATGCAGCCACAGATAACGCAGACCTTGACTTTGAAGTGTAATAATTAATTAGTAAATTTGAGGTTCAAACATTAAACATTGAAATAATATGGTATTGGAATATGAACCTAAAATTACTAAGAAGTATTTACTTGAAAGGCAGACTCAGGAAACTTATCTTGAGTACTATCTAGGAATCCCAGTTAAGAAAGGGTTGTTTAAATCTCCGTTGAGAAATGATAATTCTCCTACGTGTTCCTTTTATAGGAATGCGTCTGGAGACATCATATTCAATGACTTCAGCGGACAGTTCTATGGTAATTTCATTAGTGTGGTTATGTATAAGTATAGTTGTACTTATTATAAAGCATTGCAAATAATTGCTAACGACTTTGGCTATATAACTCATAAAACGTTACCTAAGAACAATAAGCCTGTAGTCGCAAGTAAGTCTGAATTTAAGGACGATGGACCTGCGATTATAAGAGCTGATGTACAAGAGTTCACTGAATCTGAACTACAGTGGTGGGCACAATATGGCATTACTAAGGAGATTCTGAAGAGATTCAGAGTCTATTCTTGCAAGGCTGTCTATTTAAATGGCAGTTATTATGCCACTACTGGTCCACAGAATCCCATGTTTGGCTATTATCGTGGTAAGAACGATAAAGGGGTTGAGTTATGGAGAATCTACTTTCCATTTAGAGAAAGAGGAACTACACGGTTTCTATCTAACTGGAAGTCTATCATGTTACAGGGAGCACATCAGCTTCCGGCAGAAGGCGATTTGTTAGTAGTTACTAAGAGTATGAAAGACGTTATGTGTCTATATTCTTTAGGAATTACTGCAATAGCTCCTAATTCAGAGAATTTATTCTTAACTGAATCTCAATTCGAGAAGTTGAGTAAAAGATTTAAGAAGATAGTTGTATTCTATGATAACGACTTGCCTGGCATTCATAACATGAACCAGATAAGAAAGAAGTTTAACATAGACTGCATCTTCATTCCTAGGTCTTATGGAGCTAAAGATATATCTGACTTTCATGCTAAATATGGTAGAGAGAAGACACTTAATTTAATTGAAAGGGCATGGAGAACACTGAAGAAGTAAAACCGAAGAAGAAACGTAACGGTGCATATGCTAAACGTAAAGGTAATAATTATGAACTTAAGATTATTAAGGAATTGATAGGACTTGGTTATAAAGGCCTAAAGTCATCTCGTAGTGAGTCCAAGAATCTGGACGATGCTAAAATTGACATAGCTGAAACCGAGGACAAATTGCCATGTTACGTACAATGTAAATGTACTAAGAACACACCGTCTATTGCTGAAATTATCAAAACATGTGGTCGTAAAGACAGACCCTTAGTAATAATCTGGAACAAGCAGATTGACAAGGGAGTAAACATGGGCTCTGACGGAGAATACGTTATGATGAGTAAAGATTTCTTTTATGAACTTATTAAGAAGGCTACGGAGTAATCTGTGGCTTTCTTTGTTTAGTAATGCTTGATTAGAATATCCTATGGCAAATTTGATATATTCACATCTTGACTTACTAAATCTTGAATCATTTAATTATTATATCTGCTGATGAACACTTATATTCTGCCTTGTTATAGTCTGGACGACGGTGATTTATGGCTAGAGAAGGTAAGAGCTAGAAGCTTTACAGAAGCTGAGGATAAGTTTATTGACTTATTCATTACAGATTATGACATAGACCCTCCAGGTGATTATGATGAACTGGCAGGTACTATGGCTAAAGACAAAGAGATAATTATTGGTGACATATACGATATAGAAGAGTTCTAGTCGTACAAGATGACAATGAATGTTTAGAATAGGTTTAGATATTGACGATTGTCTAGCTGACTTTTGGGGTGCTTACTGTGAGTACTTCGATACAGCTAGTAATCCACGTATGCTTGAAGATAGCATGATTACTAGGAATGTACAACGTATTCTTAGTAAGGACAGAGACTTCTGGTTAAATCTCAAAATAGTTAACAGACCTGATTTTGTTCCGGAATTATATTGCACTAAACGTGTAAACAATAAAACTTGGACTAAAGAATGGCTAAGACGAAATGGATTCCCAGATAGACCAGTCTATCAAATGTATTACCAACACGGTAATAAGGCTGATATGATTAAAGGTAAAGTGGATGTCTTTATTGACGATTCTTTAAGTAACGTACTAAAATGTCAACGTTCTGGACTGCCTGCATTATTAATGCATACAGAAAGGACTATTGACTTTCCTATGTTTAAAGTATTCTCCTTATGTAAAGATGAGATTATAGATGCTTATCAATTCATGAGGAGTTATGCTTAAAGACATTAAAATTACACCACTAATTGAAACTATCAAGTTCCTTGAGATAAGTGATGAGGAGTATTTCAGTGAAGCTTATTCTGATTACATTAGTAATTCTAGATTGAAGCTTATAAACCCAGAACAAGGAGGTAGCCCAGAAGCTTATTTAGCAGGACTGGGTGCTGATGGAAGATACTCCGATTCGCTGTACTTTGGTTCGGCAGTACATGAATTAGTACTGCAACCAGAGTCTTTTATTCTTGTAGAGTCTGTAGATAGACCAACAGCTAAAGCCGGATTCATGGCTGATGAGCTGTATCCTTTATTTATAGCTAATGGTGTTGTTACTAAGGATGAGATAGTAGTAGCGTCTGACAAGATTAGCTATTATAAAGGTAAAATGGATGAAGACAAAATGGATGCTCTGCGCATAAAATGCGAGAACTATTATGCTCAACGCACAGCTTATGAGTGGGGCAGCAAATATGTTGCAGATAAGGTTCCAATTTATCTTGATGCTAAATCTAGAGACAAACTACGAGAATGTATTGTATCAGTTGAATGTAATCCACAAATACAATCCTTATTGAATCCAGACTATTTATTAGAGAAGCCAATCTCCAAGAATGAGTCTGTACTATTAATAGATGTGCTTGTTGAGCATAATGGTCTTAGTAAGGTTCTCAAACTAAAAGCTAAGTTGGATAATTTTACATACAGTCCAGAGTCGAATGAATTAGTTCTCAATGACTTGAAGACTAGTGGACATTATCTCACTAAGTTTCATGAGAGCTTTGATAAGTATCACTATGCTAGGCAAATGGCTATGTATATGTGGATGCTGAAATTGTACATAGAGAATGAATATAAGGCAAAGCCCACACTTAAGGCTAATATGTTAGTGGTATCAACAGTTCCGGATTTTAGGTCTGGAGTGTTTCCTGTTAATAATGGTCATATGTTGTCGGGTTTTACTGAATTTACTACATTGTTGAGGCGTGTAGCATATTACGAGCTTTATGGATACGATGCTGATGGAATACTATGAGCCTACTATGAATGATTTGAAGGAATACTACAAGCAGTACTTCAGTTTAGGATGTCTGGCCTGTGATATAGGAACTAAGTTCGCTTTAATATCACTAATATGCTTTCTTACTAAGCAAGCTAGGAACAAAACTCCTAACGCAACTACTTGGCAAGTAATCCAGAAGATTAGACAGGGCAAAGAAAGTCATAATTCGGAGGGTCTTCTTAAAGGTCTCGCAGTTATATGTGATGATTTTATGAGAAACACTACCGAGTTCTTGACATTTGATTTAAAATCGGCTAAAGATATGGTTGCTAAGATTAATGAAATTCTTGATAAAGAGCTTCCTTGGGAACCTACTACGCCAGAAACGCCATTTTAATTATGGTACATGACAGATATTTGAATAACATGGCTATAATTCATAGTTTGGAAGTATTAGCCAGGAAACATCCCGATATGCGTTTCCACCAGCTGTTATGGGCAGCAGGATTAATAGAGAAACGCTCTGACAAAATCGTGGACAAGTTCTACGAGGAAAGTCGAGACACATGGGAGCAAATGACTAAAAATGAATTTTGCTTTCCGCCAAACGATAATAGTTAAATCTTATTAACTCACTAATTGTTGGCAATTTACTTGTGTAGTTACAAGAAATGTAGTATCTTTGTAACGCTTTCCTCTCGAAGGAGAGTCAGATTAATAGAATTAAATTTAGATTATTTTGCATTAGAACTGTTTGGTAGTTTACTATTAAAGCAGTACCTTTGTAATACAATAACAAAGAGATATGACAATGAACTAATGTTTAAATTCCAATTAATTATGACAAACCAAGTAAATTTTAAGAACGTAGAAGTAAAAGGTTATACTAAACAAGAAGCAATCGCACAAGCACCTTTCCAAGTAATTCGTGATGCAACTCAGGCATGGAAGACAGCTGGTAAACCTATTTCAGAGAAAGCTTTGAAGGAATTTGAAGCAGAGTATCTGGCTAAGCATACTAAGTTTGCTGCTGGCATCGGATGTTCTATCACATTTGAAGCAGGTTCTGCTGATACTCGTGAACGTCCTTATACTATGCGTGACATCAAGAACGAGAAAGGTAAACGTAAATACAAAACTGGCTATCAGGGAATCAATCCTGCAACTGGTGAAGTATTGTTCTTGAACTTTGAAACTAAAACTAAAGCCAAAGAAATCGCTAAGGAACTTTACACTAAGAAAGGTTATACTGGCGATATCTATTGCAAGTACATCAAGGCTGTAGTTGAAGGCGAAGACGGTGCTTTTGAAGTAAAACACACTCCGTCAAAATCAGCTAAGATGGGTACATACATCTGCTTTGGGGTCGAAGGATAAAATTTAACTTCTATTGACTTTAAATATCAAAGGGATTATCTTATGTGAATAAGGTAGTCCCTTTTCTTTTTATTCAGATGTGCATAACTAAAAGAGATTAGATTTTATATAAGCGCCGAAAGGCTATCTAATTTTAACTCAGAAATGAGAGAAACAACAATTATCAAGCTAATCAATCACTTACAAGAAGTTTTAAAACAGAACATTAGTTTAAATGCCTATGCAGAACAAGTAGGTCTTCCACAGAATTACTTCTGGGTAAAGAAACAGGTAGTAAACAAAGATATAGCTGATGGCAGTATCGACAAGGAATCCTATGACGTGATAATGAGTCTGTATGACAAGGTTAGCAAGAGAGGTATTATACGTCGTTCTAAATCGGAAGAAGTGACATCTTCTGAAGAGGAGGAAACTAGTACTGGCAAGATTACATTGGTCAGAAATGATGAAGGTAAGATTGTTAAGTATCAATTCACTATCCCGCTAAGAGACAAAGCACCATTTACTGGCAGTCTTACTAGGGATGAAATGAATATGATTCATAGACTTTACTCTTATTATGGTTCATCCATAGCACAAAGAGAAGTAAGTCGTAGCTTCCCTGAATATTCTCTAGAGGAGTTTAAGAAGATTCTCAAAGTCTTCAATATTACTAAAGCCGCAGCACCATTTGCTCCTCATGTTATTGAGGAGCATACTATTGACGAGCTTAAAGATATGCAACTAAGGGAGAAGGAGAATGACTTCCTAAGGGGCATAGAAGCAGAACGCATCAAGAATAACGAGCGACTACTTAAGAAGTATGCCATGGAGAATGCCGAACTGAAAGCTAAAATAGCTGACGGCAAAGCTCTTATAGAAGGGCTAGACTTCAATAATCTGTATGACTGGGGACGTATGCCGACAATTTCTAACGGCAAAGACCTAATCATATGGTTGTCTGATATTCATACTGGAGCCACAGTGTCTCCTCTATCTATTTATCAGAATCCTTATAACGAAGAAGAAATGAAGAAGAGATTTGACATGATTATAAAGAGAGTATATACTGAAGCTTATTACATTGGTGGTGGGTTTGAGAATATAGTTATCTGCAATCTTGGAGATTCTCTTGACGGATATAATGGACAAACTACAAGAGGTGGTCATGAACTGGCTCAAAACATGAGCAATAAGGAGCAATTGCAAACTTATATTAAGTTAATGACTAGCTTTGTTAAATCTCTGATAGAGAATGTAAAGCATACCAATATGTATTATTATTGTGTTGGCGAGTCTAATCATGATGGTGATTTTGGTTATGCTGCTAACTTAGCATTAGCTGCTGTATTAGAACAGTTTGATGTTAAATGTCAAGTATTTGACAAGTTCATAGGAGAGTTTACTCTTAATGAAACTACCTATGTAATGTGTCATGGTAAAGATAATAAAGACATGTTCAAGAATCTACCATTAACTCTTGACGTGAAGACAGAGAATTTCATCAATGAATATTTGGACAATAAGGGCATCACTGGTAATGTAGTCTTTGTAAAAGGAGATTTACATCAGTCAGCCACTACTTATGGTAGAAGATTTACCTATAAGTCAGTTGGTTCATTATTTGGAAGTTCCGAATGGATTCACAAGAATTTTGGAAATACATGTTGGAGCTGTGACTATTCTATTGTCGACGAAGCTGGTAATAGATTAGATGGATTAATCACAGCTAAGTCCTAAGTTAGAAATTCTATAATTCCATACAAATAGTTTTGATTCGTCCATATTGTTTAGTAACTTTGTCAAAAAGTTATTAATATATGGACGAACAAAATTTTAAATTTAATTATGTATTCCAGGGACAAGATTGTACCCTATCAACTGGAGTCTATAAGATTACTATCCAGAATCATGTTTACATCGGTAGTGCAGCAATCTCTTTTAGAAAACGGTGGAGACAACACCAGTTAGACTTTATTAGAGATATACACCACTCTAGGTTCGCGCAGAACGCATTTAATAAATATGGCATTGCCACATTTGAGATAATGGAATTATGTCCTAGGGAACTATGCATAGAGAGGGAGCAATGGTGGATAGACACTTTGAAACCAGACCTGAATATTCAAAAGATTGCTGATAGTGCTTTAGGAGTCAAGAGGACTGAGGAAACTAAGCGGAAATGTAGAGAGGCTCACTTGGGAAAGAGGTTGTCTGAGGAAGCTATAGCTAAGAGAACAGCAAAGCAAGTTAAGACAATCTATCAATATGATTTAGATGGAAATCTAATCAAGGAATGGGATAGTGTTAAACAAGCTGGAGAAGCTCTTGGAATTAATAGACCTTCTATTAGTAACTGTTTAAAAGGTAGATACAAGTCTGCTGGGGGATTCATTTGGAGGTATTCTGTGGAAGAGGTTTCTCCTGTGAAGAAAACCAAGTCTATAGAACAATATGATTTGGATGGAAATTTAATTAAAGTATGGGACAGTATAAATTCTATTGAAAATGGGACTGATTACAAAAGGAAGACAATTTATGCTTGTGCAAATGGTCAAAATAGTACAGCGTATGGATATGTATGGAAGTATTGTAGATAATAAACTATGCTTAATGTCAGAATTATTACTATAATGCCTAAGAAACTTACTACTGAAGAATGGATTAATAAAGCTAGAATTAAACATGGAGATAAATATGATTATTCTAAATCTGTGTACACTGGAAGTAGAGATAGAATAATCATCACTTGTCCGAAACATGGCGACTTTACAGCTATATCCGGATTGCATATTTCTAGAGGGGATGGTTGTCCTGAGTGTGCTTCATTAGCTAAAAGTAGCAAGCTTTCATTATCTAATGAAGAATTTATTAACCGTTTACGTGACATGTTTGGGGATAATTATGATTACTCTAAAGTCAAATATAATGGCACTAGAGGGTATGTTACCATAGTATGTCCTAAACATGGTGAATTTAAGGCCCGTGTTGGCACTCTATCGAGAGGTGTAGGATGTCTGAAATGTAAAGAGGAAGAAAGACTTAAAAAGTTTAATGACCTTTACATAAAGAAATTTAAGGAGTACTACCCAGATTTAGATTATAGTAAAACTGTATATACTGGGTGGGATACTAGAATAGTTATAACATGCCCCAAACACGGTGACTTTGAAGTCCTTCCTAACCACTTTCTTAGGTATAAAGGGTGTCCAAAATGCTCTGCTGAAAGTCATGCAAAGTATATGCAGAAGTCCTTAGATGACTTTCTAAAGGATGCCAGACGCATTCATGGCACACGTTATGATTATTCTAGAGTAGAGTACAACGATAGTCGTACAAAGGTCTGTATTGTATGCCCTGAACATGGTGAATTTTGGCAGACTCCAAATAGCCATATACAAGGTAGTGGCTGCCCTAGCTGCTCAAGTTCAAAGGGCGAAGAAGAGGTATGTAACATTTTGTTAAGTAATGGAATTAAATTTATAAGGGAATACACTATCCAAGTGCCTAATGAGATTAACACCTCTGGACACGCTTATATTGATTTTTACTTACCAGAATATAATACCTTTGTGGAATATAATGGCATTCAACATTATAATCCTAAAATGGCATTTGGCGGGTCTTTCAAATTTGAGCGACAACAAGCTCGTGACGAGTATGTTAGGCAATATTGTAAAGACAATAATATCAAATTAATAGAGATTCGTTATGATGAAGATGTGTGGGAAGTTTTGACCAGAGAACTTCTTGATAATCAAACAACAAACGAAGAATGCAAATAAGTATTGACCAACTCATGAATGGTAAGGCTACTAGAATAGGTAAGAGAGCATATTTACCAACTGCTGCCTATGTAGAGCCTTTTATTGAAAGAATGTCCAAGTTTACTAAAGACTTTATAGTTGAAGTAGAATTGCCTAAACAGGTCACTAGGACAGTCGATGGAGATGTTAATGCAGATGATATTACATATAATCGTGTATTGATTCAAGCTGTAATGCCAGAGAGTTGCAGCTTTGACAATCATGATGAAGTTATTGGCATGGTCTACGGACTAGATGTTCGTAAGCCAGTAGCCAAGATTTATAGAGGGGCACTTAACAGAGCATGTACAAATCTCTGTGTATTTGACCCAGAATTTCTTCAAATGCAGCCAGTTAATCCAGAAGAAGCCTTGAATTATAAAGCTGTAGAGTATTTATTAAGTCAGACTTCTGATATAAAGCTGATGTTGGAGAATCTTCATAATACTACATGGAAAGCTGAAGACGATTTAGTAAGTTTAAACTTAGGCAAATGGCAAAGAAATGCTATGCATATGGTTTATAATGTAGGTTATGGAGATGTCAAGATAGGAACAGACCTTGTTACTAAGGCGTATAGTTCTATGTTTGAGGACCCAGATTCTTCATATTATATTGGAGTGGGTAATGAGGTGGATATGTTTACTGTGTACAATGCATTTACGCAGCTAATTAGTAATGACAAGGGTAAAGATTTGATGAATAGAGCAGAGAAGACTCTATTACTAAGAAACATATTAAACTTCTAATTAATGTTAGTAATTAAGAGAGACAAAAAAGTAGAACCTTTCGACGTTAATAAGATTGATGCCGCAATTACTAAGGCATTTAACGCTGTTAACGAACCAATTGATTCTGATATTCTTCAGGATATTAAAGATGAGTTGTATATTAACAACATAGTTTCAGTTGAGGAGCTTCAAGACCAGTTAGAGAAAGCTCTTATGGCATGTGATTATTATGATGTTGCTAAGGCATTCATCTTGTACAGGCGTAAAAGGGCAGAGAGCAGGGCTTTAAATGAAAAGAAACAATTCATTAAAGACTATGCTAAAGCCAAGAATGCCGCAACTGGTAGTAAATACGATGCTAATGCTAATGTTACCGAGAAGAACATTGTAACCTTAAATGGAGAATTGTTCAAAGGTGATGTTATTAAGGTAAATCGTGCAATTCTTACTGATAAAATCAGAGAGTTATATGGAGAGGAGCTAGCTAAGGAATATATCCGTATGCTGGAACAACATTTACTTTATAAGCATGATGAAACATCGATTATGCCCTACTGCGTGGCTATCACTATGTATCCCTTTCTATTGGAGGGGTTACAGCCAATTGGAGGTTTGTCTGCCAGACCCAAGAACCTGGATTCTTTCTGTGGCATGTTCGTTAATCTGGTATTTGCGATTAGTTCTCAATTTGCAGGTGCAGTAGCAACTGGAGAGTTTCTAATGTACTTTGATTACTTTGCTCGTAAAGAGTGGGGTGATGATTACTGGAAACGTCCAGAGGAAATGGTTGACAAACACAGAAATATTGACAAGACGTTAGAGCAGAAGTTCCAGCAGATTGTATATTCAATCAATCAGCCAGCAGCTGCTCGTAACTTCCAATCAGTATTCTGGAATATCAGTTATTTTGATAAGAACTACTTTGAAGGTATCTTTGGAGAGTTCTATTTCCCAGACGGTACACAACCTCAATGGGAATCTCTTAGTTGGTTGCAGAAGAAATTTGCTAAATGGTTTAATGAGGAACGTACTAAGTGTATTCTTACATTCCCTGTTGAGACCATGGCGCTTCTAACTAACGGAGAGGATGTTGTTGATGAAGAGTATGCAGACTTTACAGCAGAGATGTATAGCAAAGGACACTCGTTCTTTACTTATATGTCCGATAGTCCTGATTCCTTATCTTCCTGTTGCAGACTTCGTAATGAGGTTACTGATAATCAATTCAGTTATTCTCTTGGAGCTGGTGGTATTGCTACTGGTAGTAAGTCAGTAATGACCTTAAATATCAATAGGCTAGTTCAGGATGCAGTTAATAATGGGTATGATATGATTGAGTATTTGCGTGAGAATGTGAAGAAAGTTCATAAGTTCCAAACAGCATATAATGAATTGCTTAAAGACTATTTAAAAGACGGGTTGCTTACTGTATATACAGCTGGATTCATTGATATGAAGAAGCAGTATTTGACTATAGGTGTTAATGGAGTTATTGAGGCTGCGGAGTTCTTAGGAATCCCAGTTAATGATAATCCAACTTATAGAGAGTTTATGCAATCTATCCTTAAAACTATCAGTGATGAAAATCGTAAAGCGAGAACTAAGGAGTTAATGTTTAACACAGAATTTGTTCCAGCAGAGAACCTTGGGGTTAAACATGCTAATTGGGACAGGAAAGCAGGTTATGTAGTTCCTAGAGATTGCTATAATAGCTATTTCTATGCTGTTGAAGACACATCTCTTACCGTACTTGACAAGTTCAAATTACATGGCAAGGAATATGTACAATACTTAGACGGAGGTAGTGCATTGCATATGAATCTCGATGAACATCTTAGTAAGGAACAGTATCGTAACTTGTTGAGAGTGGCAGCAGTCAATGGTACTAATTATTTCACATTTAATATTCCAAATACTATTTGTAATGATTGTGGACATATTGATAAAAGGTATCTCAAGGAATGTCCAAAATGTGGGAGTAAGAACGTTGATTATGCTACTAGAGTTATTGGTTATTTGAAACGTATTAGTAACTTCAGTCAGGCAAGACAGGAGGAAGCTAGTAGAAGATTTTACACTCATGCTTAAATATGTAGGTTTCGATATAGTCTTCAGGGAAATTCCTGACGAGACTACACTAGCCATAAACATATCCAATTGTCCATGTCACTGCAACGGCTGTCATAGCTCTTACTTGGCAGGAGACGTTGGGGAAGTCCTGACTATTACTAGAATAGAGAAGCTTATTAATGAGAATAAGGGAATTACTGCCATTTGCTTTATGGGTGGCGATAACGACCCTAAGCTCATTAATCACTATGCTGGATTAGTAAGGACGTTAACTACCACTAAAACGGCTGATAAGTTTACTATTCATAAGGAAATTAGGTTTCCCAAAGTAACCATTCCTGCCGAAACAGAAATGGAATGGCAGCAAACAGTACCACTTGATATAAAGATTGGGTGGTATAGTGGTAGAGCTACATTGGCAGATGAAATTGATTTGTACAATTTCGATTACATCAAGTTAGGACCTTACATAGAGGAATGTGGACCACTTGATAATCCAAATACCAATCAGAGATTATATAAAACGATAATGACTGATGACGGTCCTAAATTAAAGGATATTACCTTTAGATTTTGGAATAGAGAACTATGAGTACAATAGCTTGGTCAGACGAACAGCTATATGCTATAGATAGAATGATTAGGTTTTTAGATAGTCCAGATAGGATATTAGTTCTTACTGGCTATGCAGGAGTAGGTAAGACAGCTGTTATGAATGAATTTGTACAATATCTAGATAGTACTAGAGGTTGTAGATTCTTTAAGTTGTGTGCTCCTACTCATAAAGCCAAAGCAGTACTTGAAATGGCTACTGGCTATAGAGCTACTACATTACATAAACTGCTAGCACTTTCCCCTAAACTGGATATATTTAATTTAGACTATAAAGACTTGAAGTTCTATTCCGATGGTATGGGAGACATTCCAAACAAAGGACTAATAATCATTGATGAGGCATCTATGGTTAGTGATGAACTTTATGATTTACTTGTAGACTATTGTGAAACACATCAGTGCAAAATCTTATTTATAGGGGATGTTGCACAGATTGCCCCAGTTAAGAACGGAGGTCTTAGTAAAGTGTTTAGTCATGAAAATGTTGTCCGTCTAACCAAGATATTTAGGCAAGACGAGAATACAGCATTAGCACCAATATTATTAACATTAAGAGAGAATCCTATATCTAAATTCGAAACTCGAATGGGAGAGAAGGGTTCTCTCATTTGTTATAATGACACTAAGCAGTTTATGGTTGATGCAGCTAATAAGATTAATCATGGAATAAAGCATAATGATGTAAATTATACTAAGCTGATAGCTTATACTAATAAGCGAGTTAAAGGATTCAATGATTGTATACGCAGAATACTATACAATGACAATGAACCTTATCATAAATTCGAGTTTCTAACTGGCTGTGAGAACTTTGAATATAATGGAGAAATGTTCTTTAACTCTTCAGACTATATAATTACAAGCATTAGAAGAACCACTAGGAATGTACCTCATTTTACTAGACTTCCAGGGTTCGAATTGGGATTATATGATAGCGTTGATAGACGGCTATTAGACGTATTCATAATAGACCCAACAGACATAAATCCAGACTACCTGCAAACTTTGGCACAACAGATTGAGTCTATAAGGCTAGATGCTATACAGGCGAAAAGGTGGGGTAATAGAACTAAATCTGGATATTTATGGGGTAAGTATTTTGACATGACTAAGTCCTTTGCAACCCCAGTACCACTGTTATTTGATAATAGAGTAATTAAGCCACAAACTTTTGATTATGGATACGCTATAACAGCACATAGGAGTCAAGGCAGCTCTTACAATAATGTGTTTGTAGATACCGGTAATCTTAAGTTGGATAGAGACTTATTAGAACTACGACAGCTTCAATATGTATCTTTATCAAGAACTAAAACAGATGCTTATGTATTGACTTAATACCTATGAATTACTCAGATTTTGTAAACGAAGCTCTATGTAGAGGATTTGAACATCCAGAACGATTATACATGGTAGCTTATAAACTAGACATGCCAGAAGTATACACTCTTTGTACAGAGGAAGAGAGCATATGGCCAGGAATATATGAATATCATATAAATGGTAAGATATTCTACATATTAACTGAACACGAGGCATGTAGAATCGTTGATAACTATCGTAGAATGTTAGCTAGCAAATTAGCTGACCAGTCGATAGATAATGCCATTACTAGAATCACTGATGAGGAAATGGCAGCAGCTTACTATAATGACATATTTGATGTATTTGATGTTGTTCAAGAAGTAGAGCTGGAACTAGATGGAATATTATTTCCTAAATACTATATTGTTGAATGCTAACATTTAAGTATGTTTATGATAGCCAACGTCCTGATGCATTTAAGGACGCACTATCAACAATGAACGGTTACGTATTTAATTTTGAAACTTATGACGTGAATCATTATAAGGAACGTAAGAAGGCTTTCAAGATTAAAGGGAGCTGTAGTGCTAGAGAGAATCCTTTCTTGGCTGTATATGATGATAACGATACATTAATCAAAGCTTTCTATACAGAAGCTGGTGAATGTAATGCAAATCATGTACATACTTGGCTGCAAGATTACTTTGTTACCAATGGTAAGAAAGGATTTATGACTATCACCAAAGTGTTGGGAACCAATAACGTTAGACACGAGGAAGGTCATAAGGAGTCTGGATATACTAAAGCATTTATAGAAGGTGCTCCTTTAGAACTTGATTCGAATGATAGATGGTTCAAGACATCTAATGTAATTGAGATTGATTGGGAGAATAAAAGATTCACAACTATAAACTCAATTTATTCATTTACGTTCAATGAAAGTTCAAGTAATTAATCTATCGAATAACAAACTTCCCCAGTATGAAACTCCTATGTCAGCAGGTATGGATATACGTGCAGACTTCAGTAGAGTAACAGTTGACAATCCTATTAAAGCTTATGGTGATTGCGAAGTTGTGTTTGCATCACCTAAAATGGACGGCAATAAAGTAACTATGCTGCGTCTTGACCCAGGAGCTAGAGCACTTATCCCAACTGGATTAAAGATTGCTCTCCCCACTACTGATTCAGATTGCGAGTTTATTTATGAGTGCCAAGTAAGACCTAGGAGTGGCTTAGCTTTAAAGAAGGGAATTACAGTGTTAAATACACCTGGTACAGTCGACGCTGAACTTAATAATTAATAATTGTACCCGGAGATTTGGTTTGTTCCAGGAAATTCATTACCTTTGCATGTTAACAATAATAAATGATAATTATGTGTAAATGTATAGTTTGTGGTAAAGAGAATTATCCAATAGATACTAAGAAATTTCCCAAAACCTTCTGCTCCTATAAATGTTACGAAGAGTGGCAGAAGTTTAACAAAACCCCAAATTGCAAATGTGTAATTTGTGGCAGGGAGATGTATCTCAAGCCAAGTAGATTAAAGAGAGTTAAGAATGGAATAACATGTAGTTTAGAATGTTCATATAAGCTGAAGTCAGAATATATGAAGGAAGATGGTAATCACCAATATGGACTAGTTGGTGATAAAAATGCTTCCTTCATATATTCTGAATTAGTGACTAATTATGGTTATTTATTAGAGTATTGTCCAGGACATCCATATCCTCATGATAGAAGTAATCAAACTACTAGAGTTCTGCAACACAGACTTGTCGTTGAAAGAAATTCTGATAGATTTGATGAAGCTTATTTTGAGTTCATCGATGGGTGGAAGGTACTTAAGCCTGAATATGATGTACATCATATAAATGAGGATAAGAAGGATAATAGAATAGAGAACCTTGAGATTCTTACTAGGTCAGAACATACTATACATCATAATCATTCTAAATGTGTCGGCGTCGTTAAATCGGGCAATATCGGGGAAGGCTGTGATGCTAATCCCGAGATAAGTTCAGAGATTACGAAAGGTTCTGAACCATCGTACAGCGTAGAAGGTGAATAAATATAATCCTTCCAAGAGTGCCCGACCTGTGACAGTGAATAGGTACGCGGAACTTGTACTAAATTAGAAGTATAAGAAGTTAGGATAAAAAGCCTAACGATAACAAATTTGGATTACAGGAATGAAATGCACGTTATTCTTATTAATCAAGGACATGAAGCAGTATGGATTGAGGATAAAGAACGTATAGCTCAATTGGTATTCACAACTGTAGCTAAGGCTGAATGGGAAGAAGTTGCTAGATTAGATGAAACAGAGCGTAAAGGTGGATTTGGGCATACCGGTGAGAAATGATAAGTACAGTAGAAGTAATCGAGAAGAGTAAAGCCATATCCGATATAGGATTGGAAATCCAGACACTTAATAATGCCTATGCTAATCATGCGAAGGCGATGAGTGAGACTATGGAGAAGATTAAGGAATTGAAAGCTAAACAGGATGAATTGGCTAGAAACCTTATTCAAGAGTGTAATAAGCCTTTAACTGTAGATGATTTAGACCCTGACGTATAAAAACAACAAATTATGAATTACGAAGAATTTGTAGAAACCATTGAGAAAGACGCTGAACAGTATGCTAAATCTTGCGTGTGTGATGCAGATGAACATGACGATGCAGTGGAAGCAATTGCCGCAGATTATATCGAAGGTGCAATGAGGGCTTTTGAAATCTTAAATGGATAAATTAGTAACTAAAGACAACAAGGGTAAAACTAGAGTAGTCGAGATTAGTTGCGAATGGGATGATGCCCAACATGGCTTTGTTATAAGAAGAAAGACTTATCAGTATGGTGGCAAAGTAACTGTGCAGCCAGAGATATGGATATTCCAAGGCAAAGCCAAAAGGACTGTTGCAGAACAGGCTAAGTTAGAGTACAATTCTCATCTAAAGAAGTATACAGATAAGGGTTATAAGCTACTTCCGTCCTCTGTTAACATAGAGGATGCGAAGGCAGTTGCAGCATTTGTTGAAGAACATTTAGGCGAAGGTGTTACTGATTCAAATGGGTTTAAGAAGCATATGAAAGCCAAGAAGTACGAGGAGGTAGCTACTAAGGTATTTGATAAAATCAAGTACTGGCTAGGTTCTCGTAAGATAGACGGTGTCAGATGTTCTTTCTATCTAAAGGACGGAGAGATAGTATCTGCCAGTCGAGGAGGTGGTGATTATGATGCCTCTACAGTGCATTTAAGAACACATCCCAAGATGATAGAGTTATTTAATAAGATGCCAGATTTGGTTCTCGATGGTGAACTTTACATTCACGGTCGAAGCTTGCAGTATATAAGTGGTACAGCAAGATTAGAATCTGGAGAATCCCGCTGCAATGAATTGGAATATTACATCTATGATACCATGGATGCTAATATGACAGCACAGGAAAGGTGGAATTATATATCTGACGAAATAGCTCCTATACTTGGAATTGTGGATTTTGACCCTAATGCTAATTGGAATGAAGATGACCTGAAGGTTAGAATAGTTCCAGAAGAGGAAGTAGTAGGGTGGACTAACATTCAGAAGCTTCATGATAAATATGTCAGCGAAGGGTTTGAAGGTATAGTTATTAGAGACCCGGACAAACCATATAACTATGGAGGACGTACTAATGCCATGATTAAAGTCAAAATGTATCAAGACGACGAGTTCGAGATTGTTGGCTATAGTGACGGATTACGTCCTGAAGATATGGTGTTCATATGTAAGACTCAGGCTGGTAAGGAATTTGAAGCCAAGCCTATGGGACCTAGAGAACTTAAGTATGAATATCTAGACAGAATGGATGAACTTATCGGTAAAATGGCTACTGTCAAGTATTTCTACTACTCTGACGATGGCAGACCATTACAACCAGTACTTAAGTGCATCCGAGACTATGAATAAGTATGAATTACATTGTAGTATATAGGCAGCAAGGCGAACCTAAAATGGAGTTCTTTAAATATCGCGACGAATCAGACGTTGCATATAAAAGAAGTACATTAATTAGGAATGAAGATGATGTGATTGATATTATGCGAAAGTATTATCAACCAGATGATGATATCTTTGTTATTAGAGAAACACTATTAAATGTAGATGATTTCTCTGATGCAGAGTTAATTAAAATACTATCTAATGCATTGATGTATCTGTGATTAACAAAACTTCAATATCTATAAGCGCTAAGGTGGCAGACTTATTGACTTCTCTGGTAGGGAACACTCTATCAGAGGAGGATAAAAGTCAGCTATATGAAACTGTATTTGATTTCTATAGAGACCTTCTTAGAGGTTATGACAGTAAGACTATTAATGAAATTCAAGAACAACTAAAAGGTGTAATATGGTAAAAGGGAACTTTATAGAAGTAGTAAATTCATTGGAAGCTATCAACTCCAGATGTTTCAAATTGTCTGAAATGGGAATTGATATTGCCGACAGTGATATAGTCAGTAATGCTGAATGTATAGCCATGGCTATATTTAAAGAGAACTATACTGACGAAGGCATAGACTGGATTATGTGGTGGGTTTACGAGAAAGCCGGAGACCCAGATATAAAAGCCTATGACGAAGAGGGTAAAGAAATTATAAGCACATTGGATGAGCTTTACGAATATGTTGAATCATCCTACAAGATTGTTTAATTTTAATTTATAAGATTATGAACGAGACATTTGACTTTGGAGAAGCTTTATCTATGATGAGAGCAGGTATGACAGTTATCAACTCAAGTAAGAGACGTTACAGAATGAAGGAAGGCAATATCATCTGTCTTCCTATATCTGGTTCTAACCAGTACTACGTTGTTACTAAGTGGTTTCCTGATGCCGTTTTAAGTCAAGATTGGAGTCTAGCTGAAGATTAGCTGTAAGCAATTATTGACTAGTTTTGAATGCAATTAAATCAATCACCTAAAATCAATATTAACTATTGTGCTAAGATTGTGGAAATCCACGATTTTACACCACACCCAAACCCTAAGTGCGAGCGTCTTAAATGTGCTCATATAGACGGATATACTATTTCGGTTAGTAAAGATACAGAACCTGGAATGTATGTGTATTTCCCTATAGGATGTGCTATTGACTATTCTTTCTTGTCAGCTAATAACCAGTTCAGACATATTGAGCTGAATGCTGACAAGGAGGCAGCACCTGGGTATTTCGAAGATAACGGAAGAGTGAAGATTATTAAGTTGCAGGGCCATGTTTCAGAAGGATTTATTATGTCTATAGAGTCCATTACTAAATGGATAAGCTCTCTTGGACATACCGAAGCTGTAACTGGAATAGATGCCGGCACTGAATTTGATAGGGTAGGAAACCTGTTTATTTGTAAGAAGTACGTAGTAAAGAATAGAACTTCTGGCTCTAGTAATAAAACTAGAACTGGTAAGCAGCCTAAAGGGTTGAGCAAGTTAGTTGACAATCAGTTTAGATTCCACTACGATACTATTCTTATTAAGAAGTGTCCATGGATAATTAAGCCAAATGATATTATTAGTATTACTAGTAAGGTCCATGGCACGTCTGGAATATCAGCAGATGTGTTGTGCAAAAGGCAATTGAAGTGGAAAGACAAGGTGGCTGGTTGGCTTACCTATGTGCCTGACACTGCGTATGACTATCTGTGGTCTTCTAGAAAGGTAGTAAAGAACCAATATTATAATAAGGAAGTTAGTGAGGGTTACTATGGCTGTGATGTGTGGGGAGAAGCTCATAAAGTATTACAGCCATTTTTAACTAAAGGATTAACTCTCTATTATGAAATTATAGGCTGGCTTCCTACTGGAGGAGCAATTCAGTCAATGGGAGGTAAAGCTTATGATTATGGTTACGATATGCCGATATGGGACCCTACTACTCAAACTACTCCATATAAGTATAATGTGCATTTTGGTATCAGAGTGTACCGTATTACTTATACTAATCCTGACGGAATAGTGTATGAATTTAGTGCTAGACAAGTGCAACAATGGTGTAAAGATAAGGGCCTCACTCCGGTAACAGAACTGTATTATGGATATGCGAAGGATTTATATCCGGATATATCTGTATCTGAACACTGGAATGAGAATTTCATACAAAGATTAGCCGAGGACAAGAATTTCTTCATGGAAGAACTATCTCCGGAGTGTCACAATGATGTGCCACATGAAGGTATAGTAATTCGTATAGAAGACGGTCTGTCTGGGGCATATAAGTTAAAATGTAATAGATTCTTATTTGCAGAATCTAAAGCATTAGATAAAGGTGAAGTTGATATAGAATCTGACCAATGAACAGGTATATTATAACTTGCATTAATGATTTCGAAACATATAGTGGATATGCTGCATACGCAGAGAGCTTGTTTGATGAAGACATGAACAATGCAGCTGATGCATATGCTTTCGAAATCGCAGTTGGTATAGTTCCAGATTCGTTTATAGTTACTACAGAAGGTTATGAATATCATAATATGACTGAAGAAGCTATAAGACAGGTAGTTGATAGTATCGAGTGGGAAGATTACTACAACTATAAAATTACTCCTTATGAAGGAACAGATGAAGAATTTGATAAACTCATATTAATATATGATGGAAGACTTAGACAAAGAAATTCGGACTCTAGAGTCGATGAAGGAGAAATTGAACCAGTTCAAGGCTGAGTTCGCTAAAGAAATATTTAAGAAGGCAGACGAAGGAGCTATCTCTAAGGAGGTAGCTCTTGACCTGCTGACTGTCTATGATTTATTACCAATAGCTCCTTGGATAGAACTTCCTACTTTCATGGATAGCTATGATTACTTTGATAGGTATTCAACTGTTAAATATATGAACTATATGGACAAGTCTTATTTTAAAGACGGAGAACATGGAGACTATTCTTATGTGCCATATTCAGATATAACATGGGAAGAAGGTATTAATGAGTTGTATGAGTTCGTTAAAGAGAAGCAAGTAATCGGTTGTGTGTATGACTGGTAAATTGTTATAATATTAGAGAATGGATAATCTGTCACTATTAGCAAACCTTCCGAATCATGTTAATGGTAAGCATCTAAATGTGTATAGGTGGTTAGATGGATGTGGTTGGTCTATTGATGTGGATGGGCATCACTTCGAGAATCACAGTTTTAATCTTTTAGTACATGAAGTTTTAGAATACTTTAGTTGTTACGAACGTAGCAACGAACGTAGTGGCTATAGTCTAAAAGGAAGCAGAGAGAAGATTATTCAGAAAGTTGAATCAGATTATTTTTATTAATGGAAGATTTTAAATTTTATGAAGTAGGTGGTAAGGTTAGAGATGAACTCCTAGGTCTTACCAATAAGGATGTTGATTATGTAGCTGTACCCAGTGAGGAGTTACTGCGTAACATAGAGGAAGCACAATGTTTGGTGGACGGAATCTATCCAAATACTACTAATGCAGTCTTCACTATGTTAGAAAGTCATTTGAGGAAAGAAGGCTTTGAAATCTTCTTAGTAACTCCAGATTGCTATACTATACGTGCTAAGTTTCCAGGAGGATACAAGTACCAGGGTGTAGCAGATTTTGTAATGGCTAGAAAGGAAGTAGGATATGTTCCAGGTACTAGGACTCCTATAGTAGAACCAGGAAATCTGTATGATGATTTATCACGCAGAGATTTCACTATCAATGCTATGGCTAAAGACCCCGATACTGGAAAAATCATTGATTACTTTTATAGTAAGCATGATATAAAGAATGCTTTGATAAGAACTCCCCTTGACCCTGTAACAACATTCGATGATGACCCTCTTAGGATACTTAGAGCCATTAGGTTTGCGGTTACTAAGAGATTCACAATAGAGCAAACAACTTGGCAAGCTATGGTGTTATATGATTATGATTCTAAAATGCCAGTAGTGTCAGAGGAGAGAATTAGAGAGGAACTGATTAAGTGTTTTAGATGTAATACCATTAGAACCTTAACATATCTTGATTACCTTCCAAGACTTAGAGATTATATCTTTAGTAAGACCAATTTATGGCTTAAGCCAACTAACGAGAAATGAGTAGTTATTTATCATTTTACTTAGTGCCTAGGGCACATCCGGAGGAGAAGTTACTACTTCAATCATTTAGTAGGTCTAACGAGGTATATCAGAGATTCTCTGACAATCTCAATATAGCATATGCTGGTAATGAGGAGAAGTATACTAAACTCACTATTAGTGATGTTGAATCAGTAATTCAAGACATTGATGCTGACATTACTAAAGCAGAAACTAGACGTACAGAATACGAGAAATTCTGTTATGGTAATCCCGAATCTATAGAGGAGATAATATCCACTAAAGAGTATATACGGGATTTACAAAGTACTAGAGATTACATATCATTTATACGAGACATTTTAGCTGACTTAGATTATAGCGGATTTAGTGATGTTTTATGTAATATTGATTAATGGAAACTAGAGCATTAGTAATCTGTAGAGGAATTCAGGGAAGTGGCAAAACTAGTTTTGCTAAGCAGTGGTGTCATGAAGACCCGGAGCATAGAGTAAGATTTAACAATGACGATATTCGTAACATGCTGGGAGACTATTGGGTTCCTAGTAGAGAGGATGTTGTCACTGCAACTTATAACACTGTACTAGCTTATAGTATGGAGAAAGGTTATAATATCGTAGTTGATAATATGAATCTCAACCCTAAGACTTGTGCAGAGTTAGAGAAGATGGTTAAGGACTTTAACGAGAATTATACCTACGATTGGAAGTATGAAATTGAATACAAAGATTTCTGGATTCCCGTAGATGAGTGTGTTCGTCGTGATGCTAAAAGAGAACATCCTATAGGTGAGAAGGTTATTAGGCAGACCTGGAGACGCTATAAAGACTTCATAATTCATGAAGAAATCATGGCTGCTAAAGCTAGAACACTAGTTCAAGATACTAACCTACCAGCAGCAATTATAGTAGATATGGATGCAACTGTATGTTTAAATACCAGTGGTCGTCCGTTCTACGGAGAAGGTGCAGCTGAAGGTATGCTTACTGATGAGCCTATTACTCCTGTCATTGAGCTTATTAGAAACTTCTGTGATAATTATCCTGCTAAGTTAATAATTCTAACTGGTAGAGAGGATACTCCTGAAGTTCGTAAAGCTACGGAACAGTGGTTAGAGAACAATTGGTTGCATCCTGACATACTTCTCATGCGTCCTGCTAAGAGCTTTACTGCTGGTCCTATATGTAAGAAGAAACTGTATGAGGATAATATCAAAGGCAAGTTCTATATACCTTTCGTACTTGAAGACAATTGTAAGTGTGTGGAGATGTGGAGAAATGAAGGCTTGATTTGTCTACAACCGAATGAGGGTAAGTTCTAATGGCAATACTTGTAGGACAACTGATTGAAATTCTCCAAAAGTATGACCAAGACAGAGAAGTAACTATACATACTCTTAAAGGAGAAACTGTCGAAGTTAACGGATACTTCGTACAAAGAGATTTAAACGACAATGCATTTTATTTGACAGATTTAGATGTAGTTCCAAATGACTGATTTAGAGAAACGATTTCTAAAGAACACTGATGACACTGGTAGATTTATATATCAATCATTAGTGACTGGTAGGAAATACTATGTTGAACCAATTGGAGGACATTCAGATTGGGGAGATATCAATCCCGCTACTAAGAAGGTAGAGGGGGATTATGGTGAGAAGTATAAGGGCAGTGTAAGTGAGAAGGAATCAATGATTACACCAGAGAATGGATTTGTACTTATTGAAACCTTAGAACCTGGAGTATCACCATTATCAGTAATTGAAGAAAGGGATAAGCGATATGAACAAATGGCTAAGAAGTAATTTCGATGATTCTACTATACGCAATTTGCTTGCTATGGCAGCACCTTGGATGTTAATAGGAATGATAGTTGGGCTTGTAGCTCTGTTTACATGTCCTGTTTTAATGACAGAATGTTTCTGTTTAGCTCTGTTCTTCATTACCATAGACAGGTATTACGAAATTAAAGACGAGAAGAATGGTAATAGATAATTTTGACCAAATACTAGACATTCTGGAATTTAATAATTCAGATGAGTTCTATTTCTTGCAAATTATACAACGCAAGAAAGACGGCTGTGTTACTGATACTGGTAATAACGGATATAGGACTGTTAAAACTTACTATATATTCAGTAGGGAACAGCTAGAGCGCAAAAGAGCTAAAATTACTGAATTGTGCCAGAGTAATCATGCAAGAGCATACATTACCTTGAATAGACGTAATGCTGAAGAAGTGGCATGTACTGCTATACAAAAGTATGCCAAACTAATCCAAGAAGGCAACTGCTATCAAGGATATCGCATTTGGGATTCATCTTGTGGGCATACTAGAGCTAGAGGCTACAAGCCACTATGGGTTGTGGATGTTGATAGTAAGGACGAGAACTATCTTAACACAATCATAGAAATTGTTAATAGTTGTAGAGGTGCACAAGACATCAAAGTTAAACATGTAATTCCAACTGCACATGGTTATCATCTTATAACGATAGGGTTCGATACTAATCAGTTTGCCCAACAGCTAGCTATTAGGAATCTGGATTCTATAGATATACAGAAAGATAACCCAACGTTGCTGTATTTCGATACAGCTGATTAAGACTCGGTGACGAGGTCTGTGGACAGATTACTTATTATTAATTCTAACAGCTATTAATTAATGAGTAATTTACCAGCTGGAGCAGAACGTGACCCATTTGCTCCTTATAATGTAGAAGAGAAAGTCTTCAAAGTTGACATAAATGCTAAGGGATTAGCATGGTATGAATATTACGGACATTTGGATATAGATGAAGCCATAGAAGCTATTAAGAGCAGAATACAAGCCGCACTTAGTAGCTTAGGAGATATTGATATTAGTACTGTTGATATTGAGGTTTCATGATATATCTAGTCAGTAATCAAAGGTCACTATTTGAAACTGACGCTTATAAGGAATTATCTCTATCTGATGCTATAGACATGATTATGCCACATAGTTGGGTAGAATATGATTCAGAAACTGCTGGTTTAGACCCCTATACAAAACCATTACTGTGTACTCAGTATGGTTTAGGGGAAGACCAAATAGTCGTTGACAATGTAACTATTCCAATTGAGAAGCTTAAATGTGTCCTTGAAGACCCTACTAAGACTTTCTTAGGTTGGAATATTGCATTTGATTTAAGGTTTCTATATCACCATAAAATAGTTCCTTATAATGTATGGGATGGAATGATTGCTGAGAAGTTACTCTATCTTGGCTATCCTCCCCAGTTTCATAGTCTTTCTTTAAAAGCGGCAGCTGATAACTATCTTGGTATAGATATTGATAAAACTGTTCGAGGGCAGATTATCACTCAAGGATTAACCATACCAGTGGTACAATATGCTGCTGGTGATGTTATGTATCTTACTAAGATTAAAGAGAAGCAAGATGCAGAATTAGAGAAGAAGGAATTAACTAAAGCTGCCGAATTTGAAATGAAGTTTACCCCAGTAATTGCCTATATGGAATATTGTGGAGCTAAACTTGACCCAGTAAAATGGAAGCAGAAAATGATTCGAGATAAGGAGGAAGTTAATAAAGCAGAAGCTAAGCTTAACGAGTGGGTTGAAAATTATTATAATGAACATAAATCTTCTGAAGGCTATATTAAAGCCTGCACAGAGGAAGTGGACATTATGCATGAGAATCAACTATTTGACAAAGTAGGCCCTCATATGGGACAAATAAAGAGGGTTTGTAATCCACAAACTGGGCTAATTCATTATGAATATGACAAACCTTTCCCATATGTTACCAAGAATCTACAAGGCGATTTGTTCAGTGGATTTGATGCTTCAGCTAAGTGTAACATTAACTGGTCTAGTAGTCAACAAGTAGTTCCACTATTTGAAATGTTGGGACTTAATTGTACTACCATTGATGCTAAAACTAAGCAGAAGAAGAAATCTGCTGATATTAAGTTGATAAAGCCACAAGCACATAAGTGTAGTATAGTTCCTCTTTATGTAGAATATAAGAAGGCTAAAATTCTAGTTGATACCTTTGGACAGAAGTTCATAGATAAAATTAATCCAGTAAGTGGTAGGATTCATCCAGACTATTTTCAATTAGGAGCTGATACTGGGCGGTTATCCGCTACTAACCCGTCTTTAATGAATTTGCCGCATGACCCATTTACTAGGTCGTGTTTCATTTCTGATACTGGGTATAAATGGATTAGTTGTGATTATAAAGGACAGGAGTCTTTCTTAATGGCATCTATTGCCAATGATAAGGCGATGTTGGAAGAGCTTATCTATGGTAGTGGTGACTTACACAGTCTAACTGCCAGAATAGTATTTACAGACATCCCCGATGACACTCCACTATCTGAAGTTAAAGCTAAATATAAACCTCTTAGAGATGCTGCTAAAGGGTATGAATTTTGTTTTAATTATGGTGGAGATTGGAACACTTTAATGAAGAATTATGGTCTTACTAAGGCAAGAGCTCAAGAAGTATATAATAACTATATGTCTGGTTTCTCTGGACTAAAGAGATATCAGGAGTTTAGGAGAGAAGATGTCCTTGATAAGGGATATATCCTTCTTAATCCTATTACTAAGCATAAGGCATTTATATATGACTGGGACAATCTGTGTAAAATCGACAGTGAACTTGGGTCTCCTGAAGCTAAGTATATGCTAGGGCGTAATGGGGACAATTATTATAAGACAAGCTCACAGCATTTGAGAAGAAGGTTATCTGATTCCATGAAGCAATCTATTAACTATCCGATACAACATGCTGGTTCTATGTGTTTCAAGTTGTCTGCAATTAAGTTCTTCAATTGGCTAAGGAAGAACAATCTGCTATTTATAGTTAAATATTGTGTTCCCGTACATGATGAACATAATGTTGAAGCGCCGGATGATATTGCTGAAGAAGTGGGTAATATACTAGTTAAATGTATGGAAAGTGGAGGCGAACCATTTTGTGTACGTGCTCATTTAGGTGCTGATATATCAATTGAAGACCATTGGGTACATTAATATGATTGAAGTTGAAAGAAAGTATTTAGTGAAAAACAATAGCTATAAGATGCAGGCTCAAAGAGCAGGATTGATAGTCCAGGGTTATCTTGGAGACAATCCTCTCTCTGAAACTAGGATAGCTATTAGGGACAATCATGGTTGGCTATTTATTAAAGCTAAGGGAACCCTTAGTCGTTTTGAATGGCAACAAGAAATCCCATTGTATGAAGCACAGGAGCTTCTAAAGTTCTGTCCTAATATTATCCGTAAGGTACGCTACATAGTATATCACATGGGTAACAAATGGGAAATTGATGAGTTCTTAGGAGAGAATGAAGGGTTAGTAATTGCCGAGTGTGAGTTATCACAGGCAACTCTCAACCCTCCTCTGCCTGATTTTGTAGGAGAAGAGGTTACAGAAGATACTAAGTATTATAACTATAACCTCGCGTCTAACCCTTATATGAACTGGGACGATGACTCTGAATGATTTAGAGAATACAATGGTTGTTCAGATGAGAAATCAACAACTATATCTAGTAATCACTGATTGCTTACCGCCTAATGCTTCTAAGAATAAAGACATTGTATTCTTGAGCCAGGGTGGTTATATGCAAGGTACGTCATATACTTTTAATATGCTCATGAATACTGATAATGAACTTTATCGGGAATGGGACATAATGAAGGTATTTAAGAGAGTGTACAGTAACTTTGACCAAAATCACAGAGCACCCTACAGTTTAAAACATCTTGACAGTATGCTCGACCTGGTATGTATATGGGATAGAGAGAAAGATACTTGTCAGGAGGAGATAGTCAATGATAATGACTTTGTCTCCGAACAAGATGAATATAGTTCTAAAGAAGTAAAATTCTATTAATGGCTTATTTCGTTGAAGCTGATGACGGGTTTGCAATTAATTTAGACGCAGTTGCTTACTTCAATGATGAATTTGTAAGGTTTGTTAACGATTGGAAGATGGAGATAAGTACCAAAACTTATCATCTACTAAGAGATTATGTTCATTGCAAATCTAAAGAAGTAGAATTAAAGCTTAATGCGCCTAATCAAACCGAAAGTAGAACTTATTAACCAGGAACCAGGTGTTGAAGGTCTATTCAAACACATGGAACTGTGTGCAAGGACTTGTTATAAGTCTGAAGACAAGATAACAGAAGACAGTGCTAAGAAGTTTATTAATAATGTCATTATAGCTAGAGGACATACTGCTATGCTAGAGCATGGTACTGTGTATCTCAGATATGACTTTAAAGCTAACGATGATTCTAACACTGTTGCTTACAGACTTTGGAGTAAGTATAATGAGAACCAGTACTCAGAAGCTGTACAAGCACAGCCTGTTCCAAGAATTCCTGATGGATTTGTAGCTATAACTACTAACTATAGAGTACTACTCCAGAATGGTTGGCTTGAGGACTTGCAATACTTGTGTGGACCTACAGAATATCACGTTAAACGTGTCACTGTAAGGTTTATATGTGATATGGGAGTTGCTAGAGAGTTCTGTAGACACAGACTATTTAGCTTCGCTCAAGAAAGTACTAGGTATTGCAATTACTCTAAGGCTAAGTTTGGTAAGGAATTAAATTGTATAATACCGTGCTGGTATAAGAATATGTTCGAGGGTAATTCATATAATATAGAACTATGTCATACTTATGATTTAACTATATCTGAAGGATTGTCTCGAACTGAAGCTGCATGGATACAAGCTATGTGTGAGGCAGAAAGTACATATTTCGGATTGTTGACAGAGGGCGAGCCTGCTCAACAAGCTAGAAATGTACTACCTTTAGCATTAAAGACAGAATTAATAATGACTGGCACTGTTGAACAATGGATAGAGTTCTTGAAATTGAGATGTGCAAATGATGCTCATCCGCAGGCAAGAGAACTTGCAATTGAATTACGAGATAGATTACTGTTGGATGACTATATAGATATTGATGCAGAAGGGAATCTACAAGTATCGAACAGATACTAGGAGATATAAGCGAGAACTTCATAAGGAAGAGGCAAAACTCCTAGACTACAAGATGCACTTAGTTATCAGATTTGTATTATTCTTAAAGTATCTAATCACATTCAGAATGCAGGACGCCAAAGACGCACTAGACATGGACAAGGAATTGTCGAAAGAGGAAGAAGCATTGCTAAGGAAACATCTTGCTAACTTCCTAAGAAGAGAACCATATGTTAGACCTTATCCTAAAATAGGTCGTAATACCCCTTGCCCATGCGGCAGTGGCAAGAAATATAAACATTGTTGTGGTCGTTAAAAACTTTAGCGACGGAACAGTAGTAGAGATAGATAGAGGTCGATTTGATGATTGGTGCATTTATATCACTGGAACATGTAACAGACATGCTCCTAAAGATGTCGCATATTTTACCGTAGTACGAGGTTTCGGCAAAAGATATGGAGTTGACAAAGTATATGCTGATTTTATTAGTGTTTACGACAAAACTTCCAAATCATTAGACCAGTCAGTTCTAGACCATATAGAAACTCTGTCGAAAGACTATGGCGAATATTCAAACAAATTTGCTATAGTCTTTACTATAATATATTTAGGTATGGTTGCCGAAGAGAACAAAGTGGGTACAAGGTTAGGGAAGAGAATTAAACGATTAGGTATTCATCAAGTATTATATGATAGATATTCTCCTGCGGCAGCTGCTAGTTTCAGTAGAGGTCTGCCTTGGACTAGGATTGACAATGAATGTAAATTAAGAGGATTTTAATATGACAGATAAGTTTAAATTTGACCCAGAGCATACGTTCTTTACGTCAGATACACATTTTGGTCATGCTAACATTATCAATCTGTGCAATCGTCCATTTAAGGATGTAAACCATATGAATGATATGTTAGTTGAGAACTGGAATAGTGTGGTCTCTGACGATGATACAGTCTTCCATTTGGGAGATTTTGCTCTAGGTGGTAGTGCAGTATGGAGTAATGTTTTGTCTCGTCTAAAAGGCAAGATTTACCTCATATTGGGAAACCATGACAGGAAGAACATAAGACAAGGTTACACGGATAAGTTTGAGATAGTGGTCCCCCAAATGCAGATTTCGATAGAGACTCGTAGTATATACTTAAATCACTATCCGTTTCTGTGTTATGGTGGAATATATCGTAAACCAGAGGATGCCGTATGGCAGCTATTTGGACATGTACATTCAGGCCCAAATAGTGCTGGAGCTGATGCAGCTAGACTGCCTTATTTACTTCCAACCCAGTATGATGTAGGAGTTGATAATAATAATTACACTCCTGTATCTTATGCTCAAGTTAAATGTATAATTAATAAGCAAGTGAATGAAGCGCAGGAATCTTAGTGGGATATTCATCTTCGATAAGTTAGAAGGAGAGGAGAAGCCTACTCCTACTTGTCTCGAAGATTGCACTCCAGAGACTAGGCTTAAATGGCTAGAGGGACTGGAGAAAGGAGCTCTCATAAATTGCATAGAGCATTTGTGTGAGACTATTAACGAATTTAGTGAATTGTTGGACATTTATAAAGAATAAGTATTATGGCTAAAATTATTAGTAGCAGAAAGAAGTATGTTCTAGTTAAGGACTTAAAGGTGTATCCTAGTAATAAGGAAACTATTGAAGTAATTCCCGATGATGGATTCAATGGAGCTCATCGTTACCGTGCCCAAATGTGTGCTGGTTTTGTTAATGGCAAAACCAAGTATGTGGATGCTACTGACACAATTCAGTTTGTTCACAAGCACGAAGACGGTACAGTAACTCCAGGGTGGCAATCAGAACAACTTGCCCTTATCCTACTTGATAGAGTGAAGAAGCTGAATGAGAAGTTTCCTTGTGAGCAAAATGCTAAGCAAGTAGCCGCTCTTGAAGCATATCTTGACGCCTGTAAGGAAAGAATTGATGATAGGCTTAACCGTAACGTAATGGGAGACTTGAAGGAATGAAAGTTGAAGTGAATAGAAATGACGAAATGCCAAAAGCAGGAGACCTAGTAATAGACGAGCTTGGAAATATTGGCATCCTAATGCACAATGGTTATATTTGGCTTCTTAAGCATTCAGGAAAGCCTGTAGATGTTCCAACCCTAGTAAGTTACACTGATTCCGACAAATTGTACAAGTTTGAGGGAACTGTGACTCTTAGTAATGATTAAGACTTATTACTATGCTGTAGATAAGGATGGGCAGGGTTGGTATTATGACAACCCTCCTATCTTTGACGGAGAAAGCTGGAATGTAGACCCTACGTATGACTGCTTAGAATGTATGGGAGCTGTTAATGATTTACATCCTGCAAATCTATTTAGATTTCCAATTCCGGAAGATATGACGTATGAGGATGAACCTATAAAATTTGAAATATGTCTAAAGTAATTACAATTCACGGGCACACTTTAGAGTTAGATATGGGGCCTTCTTGTCCAAATCCTGGGATAAGAAGACAGCTGGATGCTAAAGGTGAGCCTTACATGTGTACATCCGACCTGACCACTTGGATAGGAATAGACGGGGATTGGTATCGTGTATATGTGCCCAGTGTAGTCTTAGAGTGGCCTGGTATTTTAGAACTGGCTGAAACTGAAGAGGAGTTGTTAGATTATTTAAAAGACGTATCTGAATTTACTAGAAATGAGAAAGGAAATAACTAACCCAGTGGGTAAGTGGTGGGTAGTCGCCAATAGAAGTGGAGACCTTCATGTAACCGATGGTGACATGCCGGAGAAAGCTGGCAGCGGTTGGCAAGGAATGAATAACGACTATCAGTGGACTTCTGCCACAGATGATGTATTTAAAGACTGTGTTATTCCAGCTACTACGTTTGATAAAGGCCCACTACAATTTGAGATTGATGAACAGTTAAACACAACTTGGTATAAAGAATGAAACGATTTTGGTGTTGTAGAGACTTAGAAGGAGCTGCTAACGAGGAAGTATTTCTGTTTGTCGGAGAAGAACCACCAATTATGGACGATGATGGTGAGTGGGTAGACCCAAGAAAAGAAGGTCTGTTTTGGTCGGAAGAAGACTTCAATTTTGACTTCGATAAACTTCTAGGAACCGTTAAGTTCCCTGAGTTAAATAAAGGTGAACGGATTGAGATGAATCTTCAGTTTGAATTTGGAATTAAGTAACTATGCGTTATTGGTATTGTATAGACAACAACGGCAATAAGTGGCTTTACGAAGGGTCAGTGGCTCCAGTTAAATATGATGATGAATGGAATACTTCTGATGAAGAGACAGATGACTCTACTTGGATAGGAGAGTTCGATTTAAGAGCTACCTATGGTGTAGGTTTTGTTGAATCACTTCCAGATATTGCTAATGGTGAGATGACTGAAATACGGATTAAATATACAGCCGAGAAATGCGAATAGGAGCTACGTCTGATTTACATGGAGTACTTCCCGCAGTTGAAGAATGTGATATATTTCTCATCTGTGGAGATATCATGCCGTTAAATATACAGCTAAACATGCCTAAATCTAGGCTATGGCTTCAAAATACGTTTATTCCATGGGCTAATGGGTTACCATGTAAACATGTAGTATTCATAGCTGGTAATCATGACTTCTGGTTTGAAAGAAATGGAGGTTTGGAACCAGATATGTACAACATGTTTCATAAGCCTACTGACGGCAAATTGGTGTATTTACATAATAAGTCTTGGGAATACGAGCATGAAATCGAGCCAGGAGTATTCAAGAAGTTTAAAATCTTCGGAACTCCCTACTGTAAGCAATTTGGTAATTGGGCGTTCATGAGAGAGCCTGAACGCCTGGAAGCTAAGTATGCTCATATGCCTAGTGATTGTGATATTCTTATATCTCACGATGCTCCTAGACTACTTGGGCTAGGTGAGATACATGAAGGAGCGTGGGCAGGAAAAGATGCGGGTAATACATGGTTAGCCGATGAAATCATGCGTAAACAACCTAAACATTGTTTCTGCGGACACATTCACAGTGGATGTCATGGAATACAGGAATTTAATGGCATGAAGTTCTCTAACGTATCGTTAGTAAATGAAGATTATGTAGTTTCTTACAAACCTCTATATTTGAATGTTTAAAAGAATGCCAACTGAAAAGGTAGTTTATACATCTGGCGGCTCTAGCCTATTAACTGCTATAGCCATAGTATTTGTAATTCTTAAATTAACAGGAACAACTGCTGTTGCAACATGGTCATGGTGGTGGGTACTTGCTCCATTATGGCTGCCAGTAGTCTTCGCTATAGGTATTGTATTAGTGTTACTTCTAATACTGCTAATAGTTGTCGCAATAGCAGCGTGTTCTAAATAAAGTATGGATAAGATTTTATTAATTGTAGACCCACAAGTGGATTTCATCAGTGGGTCTTTAGCTGTGGAAGGAGCTAAGGAGAAGATGGATGCTCTTGCTAGTGCATTACAGAACGGTGAAATTGACTGTGACTATGTAATGGTTACTAAGGACTTTCACCCATCTAACCACTGCTCCTTTAAAGAGAACGGAGGCCAATGGCCTCCACATTGTGTTAAAGGTACTACTGGTAGTTGTATATATGCCCCACTATGGAGTGTAATATGCAACTACGCCTATCGTAAAGATACAGACATCTTTATTAAAGGAGATAGTCCTGACAAAGAAGAGTATAGTATCTTTAATAATCTAGAAAGTCTTTCTGCTATATCAGACATATTACTTGATTTTGAGTCTGACCCAGACAATGAGATTAGAGTAGTTGGTATAGCTGGTGATTATTGTGTGCATGAAACTATATGTGACTTGATAGCTATGGGCTATAAAGATAACATTGTAGTAGACACTAAGTATATTGCATCCATAGATGGTGGAGATAAACTTGCTAATTTAATTAAAAACTGTGGTTTAAAATGGGATTAATTTATTCAGTATCGGTTTTGTTCTTCACATTCATGATATTTAGAATGTATCTAAAGAAGGACATTAGACCCTATATGACAAGTAGAGTGGTTACTTTACTCACAATTCTAGGGTTGTTGCCTTATGTAAATACGGTAATTATAATTGCAATTCTCGGTGATGCTGTTGTTGAATTCAATGAATACAGGAATCTTACTAAGCAAGAGAGGACAGACAGAATGATAGAATCATTGCAGCTCATTGACTTAGCAATGGAGAGATTAATTGATAAATTTAAAGAGAAATGATAGTAAAATCCATTCTTGATACGGATTTGTATAAATTTACAACTTCGTATGCTTACATGAAACTATTTCCTCAAGCTAGAGGAACATTTGAGTTCTTTGACCGTGACTTGACAGAGTATCCAGAAGACTTTGTTCAGAAGGTGTACTTGGAGTTAAGTAATCTTGGAATGTTACGTCTTACCAATAGTGAACTTGATTATATGACTTCTAACTGTAGATTTGTTCCACAAGTCTACTGGGAATGGTTATATTCTTTCAGGTTTAACTCTGGCAAAGTGCAAGTATGGCTTGATGACAAGAAACATCTTCATATTACTGTTACTGATTATCTGTACAAAGTAACACTATATGAAGTTCCTATTCTAGCCATTATATCTGAACTACGTAATCGTGTATTAGGTAACAACTGTGACATGTCAGAAGTCATTAAGAAGCTTGAACCTAAGTTAAGGTTGTCGAATGTTGCAGGAATAAAATTCTCTGAATTTGGTACCAGAAGACGGTTCAGTTATAATGTACAGGATGAGGTAGTATCTGCAATTAAGGAAGGTTCTATCTATTGTACTGGCACTTCTAACTGCTATCTGGCTATGAAATATGAAATGCCTATGATGGGAACTCATCCGCATGAGTGGTTCATGTTCCACGGTGCTATGTATGGCTATAAACAGGCTAATTACATGGCTCTTGAGAATTGGGTAAATGTGTATGACGGTGATTTGGGAATAGCATTGTCTGACACATATACTTCTGAAGTGTTCATGAAGAACCTGTCTCGCAAGCAAGCTAAATTGTTTGACGGAGTAAGATGTGACTCTGGCGATGAGTTTAAGTTCATAAACAGTATGATTGCTCGTTATAAAGAACTTGGAGTAGACCCTACTACTAAGACTATAGTATTCAGTAATGCTTTGGACTTTGACAAATGCCAGGACATTATGGAGTATTGTGGAAGTAGAATCAGGTGTTCGTTTGGAATAGGCACTAATCTCACTAATGATACTGGGTTTAAGCCGGCTAATATAGTGATGAAGCTTATTAGCTGTCAAATGAATGCTAATCAACCTGTTTATGGATGCGTGAAGCTGTCTGATGATGCCGGTAAACATACTGGAGAAAATAAAGAAGTTAATGCTTGTTTAGTTGAATTAGGATTATGAGTGAACTAAATTATGAACACGTATTTAACGTATTAGTTGATAAAACAGCTGAATACGTTACTTCTAACAACCTTAAAGCAATGGTATTGGGCATCAGTGGAGGAATTGACTCCACTGTTGTCGCTGCTATCTGCCATGAGGTCAGTAAGAAGACTGGTATTCCTCTTATAGGAAGAAGTCTTCCTATTAAGAATAAAAGTGATGAGTTCGCTACTTCTGTACATGTAGGAGAAGCCTTCTGTAATGAATTTAGTGTTTACAGACTTGAACGTTCCTATCGTGCAGCTTTGTTTGATGCCTGTGCTGATGCAGGTGATGTCAATATGGCTAATTCTTACTATCTCGATGAACTAGAAGAAATGCCTAGTAGAACTCCTATTGCTAATGGTAATCTTCAAGCTAGGTGCAGAATGATGTATCTATATGATATAGCTAGTCGCCATAAAGGATTAGTAATGAGTACAGATAATCAAACTGAGTATCAGCTTGGATTCTGGACTATTCATGGTGATGTTGGTGACTTTGACCCGATTCAGGACTTGTGGAAGACAGAAGTTTACGGACTAGCGAATTATCTGCGTGACCGTTACAAAAGTAAAGCTTTAGAAGCTCTTCACAATGATTATAAAGAAACTTGTGATAAATATAGAGCAATGTCATATGCCGTGTATAGTTCTTGCAAGTTAATTCCTACGGACGGTCTTGGCATTAGTAACAGTGACTTAGAGCAAATTGGAGCTAAGAGTTACGATGAGGTTGATGATATACTCTTTAGATATATTCCATTTAAGGAGTATCGACAGAAGCATGGAGAATCACTTCATCCACATGATGAAATGGCAGAATCTGATTGCTGGTCACAGTTATGTGCTAGACATGGAGAAGATGTAGTCAATAAGGTTTGGAGCCGACATTTAGCTTCCGAATTTAAACGTAAGAAAGCTCCAATTTATATATCTAGGGAATTATATGAATGATTTAGAAAGAAGAGTTCACACAGCTATCAAAGAGTGTTATGATGTAATCATAGCTCCAACTTATGGGTTAAGTTCTGTAATATCCGCTGTATTTATGAAGATACATGGAAGAGCTCCGCATAGAGCAACTTTTAGAACAGATTATTATGCAGTGGAACTGCCAGAAGGACGAGAATGGTTCGATGCAGAATCTAAAGGAAAGGTTAAATCTATTTCCGGAAGTAAATCTATAGATTATTGGGCGACTCAATATAACATCTTAAAACTATTTCCGGATGCAGTTCGTATAAGGTGGAATGATGATTACTTCTTATTCACTGATGAGTATATCATAGACCTTGAGGGGCTAGAGATTCTAATGCTGAACACTGATGATATTCCAAAAGAAATAGTAGATTGCTTAGTATATCAAGAAACTAAGGCTGCTATGGAATATGTAACCTACAGTAATCAAGGATTCAGAACCACACTAATGAAAGTAAAAGAACAAGATTGTGATATACAATCTAATTATAATGATGACTTACCACATCAACAAATAACCGATATGATAAATTCCAAGGAGAGTGGAATTGCCATACTACACGGAGTTCCTGGTTGCGGTAAGACTAGTTATATTAGAAAGCTAATAGCCGACAATCCAGGTAAGAAGTTTGTGTTCTTAGACGCTTCTACGTTTCAATACATTGGGGATGCTTCATTTATTGAACTTCTTACTAATAAGAGAGATTCAGTGTTTGTAGTAGAAGACTGCGAGGACTTATTAGTAAGTAGGGACACTAAAGGAAATCACAGAATATCCTCTTTACTAAACCTGTCAGACGGTATACTTGGAGACTCTTTAAACCTTAAGTTCATATGTACCTTTAATGCTGATATTAGTAGTATTGATAAAGCATTATTACGTAAAGGAAGATTGAAAGTTAAATATGAATTTGGTAAACTTACCAAAGATAAAGCTACTGCCTTAGCTGTTAAACTTGGTAAGACTGAACCTGTAACTGAAGACATGGCATTGTGTGATGTCTATAACTTAGGCACAGACAATGGTGGTGAACAAATTGAAAGTGATAGACCTAAAATTGGATTTAGATGAAAATGAAATTGTATTATGGAGCCTTAGCTTTGCTTTGGCTCCTTTCTAGTTGTACTCCCAGTAGTAATGTGACTGACAATTATGATAAGGTTGGAACTTGTCGTAATGGTCATATCAAAGCTCTTACTTTGAATGGTCATACATATTACTGGCAAAATCATTGGTTTGCACATGCAGGAGACTGTAAGAAGTGTAAGCATGAACTTGATAGTATAGTTAAAGCAGCAGTTAAGGAGGCAATGCAATGCGAGTAGGATTATTCTTTGGCTCATTTGACCCTCCCCATATCGGGCATGTAAATGTGGTAATGGGAGCCATTAACTCTAGCCAGGTGGGTAGAGTATTAGTAATTCCTGCATATCAAAACTTATGGAAGGAGAGTAGCTCTAAATTTTCATATAGGTATGCTATGAGTTGTATGCAATTCGACACTTTACCTTTTGTGCATGTAAGTGATGTAGAGAAAGACTTAGCAGGTCCTGCTTATCCCAGAGGTATACCTACATACGTTGTACTGGAGGAATTAAAGTCTAGAATGCCAGAGGATGAATTAGTAATCATTACTACTCCAGAAACCTATAAGGATATTCCTGAATGGCATAAAGGGTCTGTAATATTGTGTGACTATAAATTCCTCATGGTGGTAAGTGGAGAGGAGACTCCACAAGACCTTCCGGAGAATGTACATGTTGTATACGTTCCGCAAATAACAATATGCTCTACTTGCATTCGCAATAGAGTAAAGCTTGGAATATACATCCAGCCATTTGTAAGAGATACCGTAGAAGCATTCATTGACCAATATAGATTATATGTATAAAGCTGGATTAACTGAAGAATTTTACTAATGAAGAATTATTCTATTACAATTGAAACAGGTGAACATGCTGGGGAGACAGTCTGGGTTCACCGTAGTATAGCCGTTGCAGGATTTATATTCTGTAGGATTAACAATGAATGGTGTGTTCTTGCTAATCAAAGAGGTGAAGGAGCACCAGACTTTCAAGGATATTGGAACTGTCCTTGTGGCTATTTGGACTTTGATGAGACATTAGCAGAAGCTTGCTCTAGGGAAATCTACGAGGAAACTGGAGTTAAGATTGAACCTAGTGCTCTTTATATGTGTAGCGTTAACGATGACCCGAAAGACTCTAACAGACAGAATGTCACTATGAGGTTCATGGCTGTAGTAGACGAGAGTCATATTGGAATTTCTACTAATGCTATCAAAGGACAGCTAGGTGGAGAAGAGAATGAAGTAAAAGCTATCATGTGGGTTAAAATGTCCGACCTTGATAACTATCAGTGGGCGTTTAATCATAGACATCTCATTGAAGGCATCTTTCATACTTATGTAGATTATGAAGAAGTAGAAGGTTTAGACGATTTATTTGCTGAATGACATACTTCATTAGTGGACACAGAGACATAACTCCTGAAGAATTTGAGAAGTTCTACGTTCCAGCAATTGTTGATGTAATAGATACATGCAACGATAATTACGATGACTGTGAATTTGTAGTCGGAGATTGTAGGGGTTGTGATGAAATGGCAGCTAATTTCATAGCAAATTACATTAAGGAGAATACAGATGATACAGAGTGTCCTCCATGTATTTTGTGCATTTATCATATGTTCTCTGAACCTAGGTTTAGAGTAGGCGTAGCTGGACAAGACGGTTTTTATCATGTTGACATGGTAGATGAGCTCAATGCAGACTTATGCGAGGATGATGACCCATATACCATAGATGATTGTCCTATTGTACATTATGTAGGTGGATTTGAGACAGATAGAGACCGTGATTCTGCTATGACCAATGTTTCAAGTGAGGATATTGCCTTTATAAGAAGCAAATCTAAATGGGATTCTGGTACAGCAGAGAATATATTACGTAGGCACACTATGAAATATCTAAACCCTAGTTTTTATGGACAACAGTAAAGATTGGGGTGAGTTCCTGGAGGGCATTAAGGCTGCACAACAGGCAACTGAAGCTCAAAAGGAAGCTAATGAGCAACATGAAAAGTATGAAAGATTGAGATTTGAATTTACATTAGCATTAATCAATAACAATGACCTCTTACATGAGAGGTCATTTAAAGAGATATGTCAATTAGGAGTTGAATTAACAGATGAATTTATGAAACATGAATCTGAAAAAGGGAAAGTTTAAAATTGTTGAGGGAACAAGAGTTAGAATGGTTTCTTCAAAAGATACTCATATAGTCGAAGGAGCTTACGGTACTGTAGTCAGTTCGGGCATAAGTGAGTCGGAAGTGCATTGGGATAGTATGTTAGCAATTAGAGCGGATTATAGATACAGAAATGAGCTAAAAGACGCCCTCATCATTCCAGTTTATAATGATTTGTTAGACCCTGTAAGAGACTTTCAAATTTGGACTCCTGAACCTATTGCACGAATATACCTTGACGATTGTATCAAGTATATAGGAGAGGATACAAAAGACCTCAAATATGGTGATTTGCTTTGTGTATATTCTATGACTTTATCAGAGCATTCATTGTATGCAATACAGTTAAGTAATTACAAACTACACAAATTGGACACCAGTGTCTGTGCATTAGAAGGAAAGGGATATGCTTTAGCTAAAGACACTAAGGTCAAAGTAGTCCTAGACTCCGCTTATACAGAAGTTGGACAAACTGGTAAAATTTATCGTACTGATTACAGGTCAGCGCTGCCCTATGAAGTTATTATGGACGAGGGTGATTGTGTTTGGGTTGCTGGATGTACCATACAGAATGTTGATACTGAAGTGTACATAGAAGAGTATTCAGCAGATGTTGAGAATGAAGTATCACCAGACGAAGATATACTAGAGAACGGATTCTCCAGACAAGTAACATTTTATGAAAAGGATTAACAAATATCTATTTCTAGACGTAGACGGGGTTCTCAATAGTGTCTCATGGTACAGAGCAGAATGGAATAAGGACCATGTGTATCCTCAAGGTGACTTTGACCCTAAGTGTGTTGAAATTGTAAACAGAATAGTCAAAGAGACTGGCTGCAAGGTAGTAGTCAGCTCCTCTTGGAGAGCTGAAATTAATTTGCAATCAATCTTTGACAAAGCTGGTTTAAAGTTCAAGATACATAGTATTACTCCGTTTGGAGTCCATAGAGGTTGTGAAATAAGGGATTGGTTAGCATCCGAAACCGAACCTTATGTTTATGCTATATTGGATGATGACAGAAGTATGCTGGCAGAACAGAGGAAGTACTTCATTAAGACTAACACAGTTACGGGTATTACTGATGAAGACGCAAGACATGTAATTAACATTTTAAATAGAAATGATATGTGGAATGATAAATTGAACTCCTTAATTATGGAGTCTATGAAGAACCATGACGCTGTTCGAACTACAGTTCTCCGTGCAATTAAGACGGAATTTAGCAACTATGCAACTGCTAAGAATGCTAAACCTCTTGACAATGCTGCTGAAGTAGCCATTATTAAGAAGTTACGTGACCAACGTATTGATAATGCCGAACAGTATCGTATGGCAGGTCGTCAGGATTTATATGATAATGAAATGGCAGAATCTCTTATCTTGAATGAGTTTCTGCCCGAGGTCCCTGATGATAAAGTACTTGCTTTAGGGTTAGTAGAAGTCTGTGCATTACAAGGATGTGAAGACGGGCCTAAGATTCCTAAGAGTAAAATGGGAATCATTATCAAAGAGCTTAAAGCTATGTTCCCTGCCGCAGACGGTAAACAGATTGCTGATTTAGTAAAATCTTGTGTAGTATAATATGACACTAAAAGAAATTGTAACCTTACCTTATCCAGCTAAGATATCACATGCTATAGCTGGTGTACTTTATTATCAAATAATAGCTGGTGATAAAGCTATTGTCTTTCCAATAGACATGAATGACAGAGACGATGTAGGAACTACTACGTTTCTAGCAGAGTATCCGAAACCTATCACATTAATGAGATACATTCGTAAAGCAATTGACTCTGGTGAGTTAGTAATAGCTACTACCGATGCCGAAGTATAATGTAAGTATCGATAGACAGCTTAGATGTCGTCTATGCTTTGACATAGAAGTTGAAGCCGATAGTGAAGACGAAGCTTGGGAAAAGGCTTACGACACAGTAGACCTAGGAGATTTAGAAGTAAGAGATTGTGAGTATAGCGACGATGAAATAACCCTTCTAGAAGAATGATTATAGGTATAGTTGGTAAGAAGCAAAGCGGTAAGGATACAGTTTGTACTATCATTCGGTATATAAGTTGGCTTAAATCTTCTAAACTATGGGGAGAAGTAACTCTGAATGCTAAACACTTTGAAGCTGTCCGTGAAAGTGAGGATATTGCTCCTATACTTAGTGTATGGGAGAAACATCCATGGGCAGAGAAGCTGAAACAGTGTGCGTCCATTATATTGGGTTGTGATAAGTCAAGCTTTGAGACAGAAAGTATCAAAGAATCATTTACATATATTCCAATTAGTAATAGTGAAGGGGAGCCTATGACTCATAGAGAGTTCCTACAAGTACTAGGTACTGAAGTGGGAAGAACTATTGACCCTAACCTATGGGTTAAATCTATGATGTTTGACTATGAAAGGAAATTTAAGAGTTATCCTACTTATGGTACTGATGAATACGGTAACACTGTATTCGTACATATGAATACAGTAGAGCCTTGTTGGATTATGCCAGATACTAGGTTTCCAAATGAAGTCCAGGCTATCAAAGATAGAAAAGGAATTGTCATTAAGGTAAACAGAGATACCGGATTACTAGATAATCATATTTCAGAACATGCTTTGGATGATTACAATGACTACGATTATGTTATTGATAATAACGGAACTCTCGGTGAGTTAATTGTCAAAGTAGCAACTATGATGGAGACCCTAGGGGTGCTTCAATAAACAATAATGGCCTGTATGGTGGAGTGTAATGCTCTACTGTACAGGCCATTTTTTTTTGATTATTACTCTGTATCTTCTTTAACTGTGTCAGCTGCTAATTTAGCTATATTCTTTAGTTCAGTAGTAGCTCCCTTGAAAGTTCTACCGAATCCTGTAGTTCCCATAAAGTATTGAGATAGAGTCTTATCTCCAAATGCAAATTCATAGGTATTATTGAACACTGTGCTAAGATATCCAATAGATACAGGTTCCGAATTATTAACTAAGCTCAACATGGTATTGATAGGAGTTACATCACCAAATGAATTGGTAAATCCTCTCTGGAATAAACTAAACACTGTATCTTCCATAGCCCTAGACATGGTAGGATTTAATGGGTCTCTATCTTCCTCTCTGGCTTCAGCCCACAACCTTATTAGATACTGACCTAGAGCTCCTAATAACAACCACAGCATTAAGTCATGTCCTAATCTCTTTAAATTAGATTTCTTGACACCAGTATCTTCGTTCCATATGTTATCTTTAACTCCTTTTAGACCTCCAGATTTAAATTCCCTCCAAGCATCTTTAAGGGTGTAAAAGATTCCCTCTAGGTATCTGTCAGCCCAAGTTTCTACCGGCACTCCTGTATTTTCTGTAGTTACTATGGTTTTGGTTTCTCCATTGTCGTCTACTATATCCTTGTACCATAGGAGGTCTCCATTATCATTTTTAGCTTGAACTCTACCTGCCAGTCCATAGTTCTTTGGTTCTAGCAAATAAGCATTCCTGGTTGCAGACAAGAATGTTTTAAATTGACCAAGCAACGCTCCCATAAAGGTCTTCTCAGCTTGCATCCTTCCGTCATGGTCATAATAACCATAAACTAAATCTGACAAGGTTTTAATAGCAAGTACTTCATCCTGTGTATAAGCAAATGGTAATGCATCACCTTCTTTTAGATTTAAACCTTCAGTTTCATTGAAAGATTTCATCATAGATAGATACAGACCTCTTTGCTTATTATAATCTGGATTACTCTTATTACCAGAAGCATAAGCGGCTAACCGCTTGTCTTTCTTCCAATCATACTTTAATCCATCCTTAGTCATTTCTATAGCATCCCAAGTCCCATCATGTAGACTTTGAGCTATAAACATGGTCATTCTATTATAGTAATCCGGTGCTGTAGTAAACCAATAAGTATACCTGGATAGATTAGACAATCCTGACTTGTTACTTACTAACCTCTGTGACAATTTATTCATATCAAAATCAGCGAGTCTCATTCTAGCATTAAGAGCCTCTATCTTAGTGACTCTTGATAAAAAGTCTGGCCCGTCTTTCATGATAATAGCTCCGGCCTGTAGTAATTCTTTATAAGTAAATTTCTCTCCAGTGTAATACATTTTACTAAAGGCCATTGCAGAGTTCTTCCACATTCCGTCAAATACATCTCTGACTCCATTAGTAACATTAAATGCCAACAGTCCGAAGGATGCTAATCTCTTAATAGGACCCACAGCTTGGTATAACTGTTTACCTTCCTCACTAATAATGGATTGGTTAAATACTGCAATTTTAAGGTAATTATCCATTGTCTCATTAAACACTGTTAAATCAACACCAGTCTCTTTAGCATAGTTAAGAGCTAATAATTTAATTGCTTTAATTGCCGGGAGCACATCATCAAAGGCATCTTTACGTTCTGCGGCGAACACATAGCTAGTTACTAATGATTCCAAATTACGTTCCCAGAAATCAGAATTGTATTGTGCTAGTAATGCCTGTCTGGCATCTTCACTAGATTCAGAAATGTTAAACCTATTATACATTTCATATCTAGTAATCATGTCAGATTTAGCTGTATATTCTTCCTCCGAATATGCATCATTCTCTTCCCTATTCCAGAAGTCTTTAAACTTCATAGTAACATCTTTAGTCTCTTGGCTAGCCCATTTAGCAATTCCCATTTGCAATATCTTATTATTAGTCTGTTGCAATGGTACCCAGAACCATTTGTCTTGTTTCTTTAATTGCGCCACTTCTGAGTCAGATTCTGACTTACCTTCCAGATTAAATCTGTACTTGTTGATGTCCCATAATATCTTCTTCAGGAATCTTCTTTCTTCAGATGACAGTGGAGTACTATTATCGTAAGGATTAGCAAACAGCATTTGCTCATTTAGAGACCCGTCTGGATTTCTTCTAAACATATTGTCGTATATTTTAGTCTGGTCTCCTATTACTAAGTTTCTTGCGTTTGAGTATCCCTTATCCTTCCACAAGGCTTTAACGTAGTCATTAAAGAATGGATAGTAATATTCTTCAGTCTTCCTAGTAACTCCATCAAATGCCTTTCTTACTAATTTAACAGCCTGTCTAATATTATTCTCTGGAATTAGTTCAGGGTTAGTATCCATACCTCCTGATAATGGAGCTCCTTTACGAGTATATCTTCCCATCTTCTCCGGCTGTGTAAATGGAATATCTCTATAATAAAGCATCGCTCCTAAAACTGCTTTATAGAATCTTTCTATACCAGTATTAGAGTTCTCTTTCATTATATCCTCCACTGATGCTTTCTCAAGGATAGTTGGGAATGAAGTATACAACGTTTTGGCTATATCTTCTAACCTGTCGGCTGTAGCAGCTTTATCGTTTGCATTTATGTCAAATAATGCCTTACGTACTTTAGTGTTTAATTCTTGCTGGGTTCTAGGAGTAGCATCCGGTCTACTCATAAGTGCTAAGAACTCTCCTTTTAAAACCTCAAGTTCATCCATAAATGTAACCTGATTAAGTCTATTAGTTACTCCAGCTTCCTTTGCTAATAAGTTGAAAGTTTCTCTTATACTCCTCATATTGGCTATAGTAGCTGTAGATGTATCTGCGTTTAAGACCTTAAATGTCCCAATCCTAAATACATCTCCGAAGACTTCTGGCATCTCATTAATAGCTGCCATAATCTTCATCAACTCTATATTACCGCTAGTAGACCTTAATAACCATGGATTATTCATAGCATATGCGTCTTTCTCATAGTCTCCCAACATAGTAGTTCCTAAAGACAGTGGTATAATAGTATTTAAATCATGTTTACTAAGTGCCACAAAGTCCACTTGCTTAGTAATAACATTATGAATAGCTATAATTCCCATCTGTTTAAGATTCTCCATATCAACCACTTCCCAACCAGGGTCGTTTACATACTTCTGAAATGTACTTACTACAAAAGCTGTAGTCTTAAACCCTGAAGGTGGTACGATTTGGTCTAGAGGTTTATAACCCTTTAAAGCCTTGTCCAAATCGTATATAAATGCCTGTCTCTTCTCTGCAAAGATTCTATCCCTCTTCTTCAAGTATTCTTCAACCTTTTGTCTAAGTTCTTCATTAACAGCTTTATCAGCTGTATCTTTAATATAGATAGGTTTACTATGATTGTAATAATCACTAAAGTACCACCTTCCTTCTGAAGGATGTGGTGAATCATGTACTTGAGTTTGAATAAACGAATCTACGTCTATTCTATCCATTCTGCTCTGTAATTTAGGATTGGGAATAAACTTTGATAAAGTGTTAAGCACTCCGTCCTTAATAGGATGTCCTACAGTCTCATCAGTAATCCTTACAGGTATTATGTTACTAATATTTGAGTAATATTCTCCTACTCCCCAAGCTAGTCTATTAACAGCTGAAGATGTGTCTTTCTTCCTGTCTTGTACTGCCTCAAACTGAACATCTGTTAAAGGACCTTCATCTAGGCCTTCTATTTTCATTGGAATTATATTAAGTTCCATATTTCTTACTGGGATTCCCTTAGAAGCTAACATCTGCCTGTAAAATCCTAATTGATAATCATATTTAGATGCTTTAGCTGCATCCCAGTCGTTAGAAATTTTGGTAGAACTTTTAAATAAATACAAATGAGGTTGTCCTTCTTCATCTACAACTATTAAGTCGATAGAACCTACTAGTTTAAGTCCGTCATTTGTATTGGCATCAACCAGAAATTGAGACATTATTTTAGCACCTTTACCATGAGCTCTATATAGCTCACTTTTAAGTGTTTCTAAATTATCATACAATGATTTAATAACAGCTTCGTTGTATTGCATTCCATATTTCTTAGTCAGGGCTTCTAAGTCATAATGCCCTGCAAAGTAGTCTCCAATCATAGAATGTATATCAATACCAGTTTCAGCTATTCTATCCCACATCTCTAACGTTTGGTCTACTCTAGCATGTGCTTCTTCTCTACTAATCTTCTCCTTATCCATTAATTCAGTAACAGTTCTACCTCTCCAATTAGTAACATTAAAGGGCTGAATTAATGCACCTTCACCGTCACCAGACCTTCCTTTCTCTAAGAAATCTGTAACGGACATATTACCGTCAGAAGCAGTATAACTTATATCTCCCCCAGTTAAATCTACTCCGTCTTCTCTAAGTCTAGCTTCACTTCTGATACCTCTTAGTTTAGCTACTATTTCAGCTTGCTTAGTGTCCTGACTAAGTACGATATCAGATATAAGACCATATTCTATCTGATTCTTATGTGCTATCAAGAAGTCAAATAGGTCTGCATAGTTGTTATTACCCTCCCCAAATTGTACTACTTGACCATTTATATTTAAACTATATGAACAAGCCATTAGCAATTCTCCTTTAAGTTACCACTCTTTATTAATTTCTGAATTAAATTAGTTATAGTACGGGATTCAGAAGCTAAGTTCATATCAAAACCTGCTGCTAAATCGTTGTTAATAAGTGCACTACCAAATTCAGACATAATATTATCTATAGACATATTAAGAAGTCTTCCTAACTTCTCATTCTTAATATCATCACTAGTTTGGAATGTCTTTTGAGTCTTCTCTTTAAATATTCTCCCCATTTCCTCTAGTGAAGCTTCTTTACCTTCAAACCAAGGCTCTGCGATTCTAGCGAAGTAATTACCAAACTCTGTAACAAATATCTCCTCATTCAAGTCAGGAACAGCTCTAGTATCTCCTATCATCCTAAATGCTTCTAGTTTATCATCATAGTTCGCCAGAGACTCCACCTGTTCAACTAGCCCATAATAAAGACCTGGATTAGTCCTCTTCATAGAACCCATAATTAAATGTGCAAACTCATGCAGTGAATCAGCTGTAGTAGCTCTGTCTACATTTAGATAGACTTCTCCATTATAAATAAATGCATTAGTTCTTCCAGCATTAGGAATCACTCCTCTGAATTTAGAAGCTATCTCTCTAGCAGTAACTACGTTAACATTAATGCCATAGTTCTTACTAAGGTGATTGGCTATCTCTACCATTTCACTTTTAAATGACCTGGGTACTTTCTTGTGAACTGGTACACTTCTTTCTGATTCTAGCTTTCTAAATGAGTATTTGTCCCCATTTGCCCCAGTTACTTCATATACAGATTCGGTAGCATTCTGAATTGTATTTAAAGCTTCTGTCATTAATTGCAGCTCATAGTCTAGTTTGTCTTGAGTTAGCATACTAGGTACTTTACTGTTATATAGAGAAGCATGAATGTCTGGGTCTCTTAATTGATTCTTTAATAAGAAGAAAGTCTCCAATTTCTCTTGAGTGTTAAGTATAGATTCTATATTAAGTCCCTGCTCTTTAAGTATGCCAATTAGTTTCTTATATTGGGGCTTCTTATTAAGCTCTGATATGAAGTTGTTAAAAGTAATACTCTTAACTAAATCCTTATCATTGTATAGCTTTATGTTATCATTTAGTTCTATATCCAAAACGGAGAATCTGTCTCCAATTTGTAAGGATTGATAACTTTGTATTGCTAAACTTCCATTTTTGAGTTTACTAGTAACCGATTTCAAATCTATAGGCCTGTCTAATAGTTTATTGGCAATACTTCTAGCATATTTGAGATTATCTACTCCTGCTCCTTTCAGCCCGTCTGAAGTTGTAACAATCCTACTGTCTATATAATATCTGTCATTATATTTAGCGATGTTATAACCCCCTACAGTTTCAATAGGCTCTATTAACTCTCCAGAGTATTCTGTGTTAACTATAGTCTTGTCAAACTCCGGCTGCTTAAACGTATTTCTTAATAATATTCCCCCATCACTTATAAATGCAATGTCTAAGAACTTCTCATTGTCAATTTTATTATTCAAGTCTTGTATAGTAGATACTATAGATTCATCAGACAGTTCTCCGTAGCTATAAGCATCCATAAAGTCTTGCATATCTTTCTTAGATATACGTAAGTAGTTCCCAGATACTTCTGCTCTATCTACTAGTGCTTGAACTGTAATATCTGAATAAGAAGGAATTTCAGTAGTAGGAGTACCTATTATTTGATTAAACAGCTCATTAAATTTACTAACAAGCCCATTCTTATATAATGCATCATTGAAAGTAGCACTAGTATAGAAGTAATTCACAAAAGCAGGTATAACATTACCATGAATACTATTAGTGTTAAAGTCATACCCTATATATTTCATGATAGTCTGCACTCTGGATGAAGTATCATTACTTGCAGCTAGCATCTTTAACGCAGACTCTATATTCTTGTTTACTTCCTGAACTTGTTCTTTAGGAGCCTTATCTAATACTGTATTCACATATCTTTGCTTTAGATAGGTCTCTATATATTCTTCTTTAGGCTTAATAACTGCCAAACTGCCACTAGTGTCTCTAAATATACCATAATTGGTATTCCAAGCAAGGCTAAATCTAGCATTAGTGAGTAGTATATTATTCCTATTTAAGTCCTCACCTTCCCCTTGCAACTTGTCTACTAAGTAGGTAATATTTGGAGTTGGGAACTCATTTTTAATTGTATTTAAATTATAATTACCAATTGGTAATCCGTCCTTGCCAAGATTCTTGGAATCCAAAGCTGTAATAGGAAATCCTCCTGAATTTACTGCATTAATAAAATCATTATAACTCTCTACATTTCCCATTAATGCTCCTATTGCATCTTCTAAAGACATTTCACTAACGTCAGGAACCTCTAGCTTAAACAAGCTAGGGGCTCCCTCGTTAGAATGTACTAAAAATTCTACTGTACAACTCATGTTAACAATTAATTCTTATTTGTATAGTATTGCGCTCCATTAAGCTCTTAATCTTATTAACTATATTCTCCATAGAATCATTCCTATTAAGGACTAACTCTTTCATTTTAGCATTCTGATTTGGAGTTCTAATAACGAAGTAATCATCATATAGTCTTCGCATGTCTACATTACTTGGGTCTGGGATGTCATTTACTTCATAGTAGTCTTCTCCGTCCCTTTCATATAGTTCAAGACGACCTGTTTCTTCATTTCTCATTCTAATATACTTATCTCTAGCTCTACCCTTAGCACTTTCACTAATAATAGGAGCCATTCTAATAAGTGCATCTTCTAATGAGAATGTGTCCATGTTAACATCCAAATGATAGTCTGATTGTCCTACATACTTTTGACACTCTATTAGTAAGTCACTAACATCAGTCTTATCAAATGTGTTCAGTAAAGTAGTAAGTCTGTCAGCACCGTACTTATTCTTATTAACAACTAAGTTATATAAGAAGAACCAGTCAGTAAGAGGTAATCCTTGCAGATTAATTCTCTTCAGTGCTGCAAAATCTTTCTGGTATCTACTAAACATTGCCTGGTCTGATTCAGTTCTTACGTTCATCATATCAATAGGTAATTTCATATATGTAGTATTACCTCTAGTAAATGGGTCAGTACGTCTGTTCCTACTTAATCCTTGCACAAACTGGTTGATTAATAAGGAGCGAACCCTCTTATCTCCAACCATTCCGTTATGAAGTTCCGGAATAACTGTTCTTTCCATCCAGAGTTTAAAGTTAGCAATTCCATCGTTAGTAGCCAAACTAAATACCTCGCCTCCTTCTTTAATATCATGCAGAGTCATATCATTTCCGATATACTTCTGACCTTCATCCATTCTGAAGGTAATGTTGCGTTTAGCCAACCAGCCAGTGATTAGTACATCGTCTACATGCTCACCGAGTGCATTTAATTGCTCTTTAGTAACAGCTCTACCATATGTAGGATTCTCTTTAATAAGAGCTTCTCTATAGGAATTTACTAGATTGAATTTGGTACTGATATTTACATCAGTTGTATCAGTAAGGTTATATACTTCGAACAATGCCTTAAAGTGAGGAATTTTATCAATCATGTCGAATATATTCCAAGTTCCCTTTATTAGATTATAGTAAGCTATGGTTGACTTCTTATAACCAGAGTTCATTGGGTCAAGGAATTTCCTCATACTAAATCCTCCATTAGTAATACCTTGTGCAACAGCATCGTTGACTACAGCTCTTACTTGCTCTTCGGATAGATAAGGCTTATCATTCAGGATGTTCTTAATAACTACTTCCGGGTTATAACCTTTCTCATATTTGTCATCTTTATATAGTTGCTCTCTGCTAGTAATGGCAGATTCATATGTATTTAACCTGGACATCTTACCTCCTAAATCTGTAGGCATACCTTGATTTAGTCCGTAGAATCTTCCTAACAGTTCTGTCTCTCTAGCATTTCTATTTACCTTCTTAAATTCGGCAAATCTGTCCATGTCCAACCTATTTTTCATCTTCTGTAGGTACTTATATTCTTCCAAGAATCTGTGTTCTCTATAAGATACAGCTGGGAATATATCATCAATAGAATCACCTTCTGCAAACCTATCTTTGATAGCTTGAATCCAATTACCTCTCTTATCGAACGCTTCCTCTCCAGAGTCAAGTAGTTTCTCTTGCACTCTTTTGAAGAAGTTACCTAAAGAAGTAGAATCGAAGTAGTTTCTAATATTAGGGCCTTCTTCCAATGCTCTAACTACAGAGTCTACTGATGCATGGTCATGATATTCATCAAATACATTTACCTTCATTAAGTCATTTACAGTTTGTACTGTCGGGCTTGTCATGAATTTAGCGATATCATTAAAACTGAATCCTAACATAATCATATGTAAGTACATACCAGCTAGATTAGGACCTGCATTAATTTTAGAAAGAATCAACTCTTTAGCATTATCAGTAGCAGCTGACAGTAATGCAGAAATTACTAATGACTGGTCTGGTTGCATACCTAATTGCTCTTGAACTACTCTAGCTACATCCTCCGGTGACAATTGCTGTTCTACAGCTCTGACTATTAAATTTCTCCAATAGTCTTTCTTAACTGCCAAATCATCGAAGTTAACGTTAGCCATTATGTTTCTTAGAGTAGGTACTGTTATAGGTTTGTCATTCTCACTTAACATTGTTTGGATGCCTTCAAATCTAGTGGAGAAGAACATGTTGTCTAACCAATCCTGGTCTCCATTTCTAATACCTTCATTGAAATAGTAACAGTTAGCAAAGAATACTTTCTCACCTACAGCTGCAATACCAATTACTTGTTTACCGTCCATATTCTGCATCTGCATTACCCATTTGGATGAAGGTGATATCATGGTAATCTTATTAGCTTCTTGTCCAGATGCTGATTCCTTAGCTGCCCTTTGTGGGTCTCCCATTTCAATAGGAGAGTAAGCCTGGTTCATATTCTTCAAATTCTGGATAATATTGCTAATTTTAGATGATACAGAGTTTCTAAATGCAGGAAGTAAGTTGCTTCTTCTAATCTTTTGTCTCCCGTTTCTAGCCTTCTTTCCATTCTCATCAAATTCTTCAGTCATATACATAGTATGATTGTTAATTCTATTAAGAATGAAATTAGCATTATCGGTATCAACTTCCCCTGAATATGTTAATATTCTAGCATCGTCAATAGCGTTAAGCATCTCTGCTATTACTGGGACAGATTCTGGATTATAGAAATTCTCCTTATTAAGTTGGTTTAGATAGTTAGTAATGTCTACTCCACCACTTCCGTATGCGTATAACTTGCCATTAGGAGTAGGTAGCATTTCTGATGCTTTGAGTGACTCAATACTGTTAAAATTAAAATACGGAGACCAACCTACATAATGTCCGCTGGTATCAAAATCATAACCCATAATGTAAGCCTTATCAATATCCGTTTACCTTATATCTTTCAATATAAGACTGACTATATCATCACTCTAATTCAAGAGTGTCTCGCGCTTCGGAAGCAGCTCTCTGCTGCGCTATAAATTCAAGCTTAGTTGAATCTCTTCTTATTTTATATAATAATGATGGAACTTGCTCTATGTAAGGTCTTACTATGTTTACAAACTTGTCACAATCAAGTTCTGAAGATGTAGCGATTGAATATGTTCCACGACCTTCTTTAAAAGGTCTAAACTTTATATCCCACACTTCAGCAAAGTAAGCAATTATTACATTGACTGTATCTTCATCCACACATGTAGCTATTTTAATCGTATGTTGTATAGAGCTACGCTGCTTAGATGTATTCACATTAATACAGCCATCATCCATATACCAAATAGCTAAACCTAGAGGTGTTATCCAATTTAATAACTTCCTGGTTATATGTTTCTTTGGAGTATATACCGTTCGCCTTAAAGCCTTAATGGTCGGATTTAGAGACATCTGTGAATACAATACCTTTTTACCAGTGTTATACCCACAAGATGATATATACTCTTTAACGCCATTGTTTTTAATTCCATGAACATCTAGTAATCCAACTTTCCATTCTAAATACTCTCTTTGAGCTTCAGAATGACTCAACTTAAATACACAATTACTAGATATTGTTCCATCTCCTAGCAGGAGTCCTATCAAAAGACTCTTCTGCTCTTTACTAAGCTTTTTAATTATACTTCTTTTAGCCATTTCATTTAATGTTTAAATTAATACACTAAATGAAAGTTCCTACTCCCTTACGGGATAGTCGATGAACTTTCATCCTTATAAATACATAGATATGACTTTTGTTGTCGAGTAACAAGTCTCATATCAATATATTTATCTAGGATGCTCAGCTGCGGATTGTCCAATTCTAACCTTTTTTACTATACCAGTAGTAGTTACTTACTGCCACTAAGTACATTTCTGCCCTAGTTTAGTAGGTTAGACTCTAAGGAGTTCCCCGTCAGTTCACGAGATTTATTATAGTGATTACAATATTTATAATGGAGCTAACCTAAACGGTAGGTTTAGCCGATAATCACTCCCCTGCAACCATGTCTGCCAGTGAGATACATGTACCACATTCTTATCAGAATCATTAAATGCAACAGCTTTCATTTTCATAAATGACTGCATTGTCTGTGCAGGAATACGAGCTACTGTAAATTCAAGTGATTTCTGGAATGATACAAACTTCTTCTTGGCATCTATAATCTTTTGATTCTTCTCTATTCCGTCTAATTGATAAGCCAACCTAGATACGCTAAACTCTTCTCCTTCGTTCTCTTTATAAGTATCAAATAGTAATTTAAGCAATCTGTCATTTCTTTCAGAACCTGCTTCAATTACTCGTTGCATCATTTCCTTATTCTTAGTGTATTGGTTAATTTTAACAGAATCAAAGCTATCCATTCCGTAAATATCAATTACACTATCAGGAGTCTTAGCTACTAATACTTCTTCAGTAGTGTTATTACCTAATGCATTGTAAGATGTTACTACTTCATGATACTCTCCACTTTCATCATAAAATCCAGCTTCGTACATCTTCTCACCATTTTCATCTACCCTCATAACACTATTACCAACTCTAACGAAATCAGATTCAGTAAGTGCCTTGTTAACTGATAGATGCTCCATTAGGGAAGGAGTTTCTCCGAGTGCAACATACACATGTTTACCATTAGCTCTAGTAAACATCATATCATACCATTTAATTTTAGGAGCGTGATATTTATCATACCTATTAACGAAGAACTGATATCCTTGTGTAAGTACATCATTAATACTATCATTAGGTCCTAAGTTAAACTGGTCTACATATAGTTTACTAATAGAAAGTTCAGCAGGATTACTAACTAAATTCTGAATAGGAATAGCAATATCTCCATTGCCTAAATCCCTAATATAGCCATTGGCTGCATATTTATCACTGAATGCGACTGGGTCTGCTAAGTACTCTGCTTTCTGAATACCAGTTACAGGCATATATCCGTTGTCCAGTAACGTAAATGTTGCTTGTATTTGTGCTTGTATTTCAGAATCTAAAGCTTTAGGAAGTTTACCTCCGTCATACTTAGTTCTTTCACTGAATGACCTTTGTATAGCTGGCATATCAAATATGCTATGTCTCATACCGGTCATATCTTCCCAATAAATCTCTGCTGGCTTTAAGTCTGTAGGTCTAGTAATATCAGTATAGAATTGAGAGAAATTAGCTTTTACTAGGTTATATGTATCAAAATCATTTACATACACTGGTACGTAACTACCCTCTATACTCCAACCTTTATCAGCTAGATATTGGTCTACAGTCATTAAGGAATTGGCTTGATTCTTAGCTTGTGCAGACACAGCTTTGTCATAATTATCCTGTGCTTTAGCTATCTCTACACCTTCTCCGTCTCCATTCTGTGCTTTCTCAAGTTCTGTCAGAGTTCTCTTAACAGCCAAATCAAGAGCTATTTGCTTGTCTAATGCATTTTGGCTAATTCTAGCCACTACTGATGCTACTTCTTGAATAGGCAATTTGATTCTGTCTCCAGGAAGTAATCTATCTATAGTAGATGCTGGCTGTGCCTCTATTTTAGCTTGCTCACTTTGTAAATACTCATCAGGAGTCATTCCTTGTTCGGAAGCAATCCTATAAATATCATCATATTTATAATTAGTACCTCCTATGCGGAATTGTTGTACGATATTGTATGCGGGAGCCATAACTGCACCCATACCTGGGAACTTCCTCTTAATAGCAGTTTTATTAATATTAGATGTAAACGAAGATAAAGTTTTACCAAAGATAGAAGGGTCACTGTACGGTATTTTATATACATCAGTTCCATGAGAATTATTATTCTTTCTGTCTAATGCAAACTCTGCTTTAGCTTTCTCAATAATAGTCTTAGCAGTACCAAGTTCATCTCCGTCCTTATTAAGCTCCTTAATAATAGTTTTACCTACTATCTCATAAATATCAGATTTAACATCGGGATTGTCAGTAGGTTTAATCCCAACTAATGTATACACTGCATCTCTAATGCCACTTATTGATGATAATGCCACTCTACCTAAGTCCTTGTATGCCATTTTAGCCATACTGTGAGTGAATCCCATAGCTTCCAATGCAGAGATTACCTGTGAGAACTCTGTCATTGTAGATTGATGTTCTGGGTCAGTTACTACATGGTCTGCATCCATTTGAATACCAAGACCTTCAGTATTAAATTCCATTTCCATTAAAGGACTGTTATCAAACCAAGAACTATCTCCATTTATATTTTGAGCTCCTACTTTAATTGCAGACTTATTAACCAAATAAGCAATCATCTTATGTTTAAGCGGCTGGATAGTATTACGTTGAGAAGGTATCTCTCCATTAGGTCTATACCAACCTACATTGTTAGCATAATTAGCAGTAACGGCTAAAGAGGCATCACTGTAAGCAAGTTCTCCATTTCTAAGAGATTCACTATATACTCCACCTAATGCTGCATGTAATTCAAATAATGAATTAATAGGAACATTTAACTGAACCATTACATTAGCGTCTCCTACAGCTTTAACTGGATTACCATATTCATTAACTGCTTGAGTTCTAATATTATATAATCCGTCACCTACTCTATCAAGACCTAATATCTCATAATGATTGTTACCGTCCCTGTAGAATATTCTTTCACCACCAGTAACATCTTTAAGCTCCATAGTGTTTCCGAATATGTTCTTAGTAAGGTCTATTCCTTCATAAGCATTATCAAACTGGTTTGTAGACTGATTCCATTTGAAATCAGACATCTTTCTAAACATGTTATACAGACTAATGTCAGATTTCATAGAGTTTCTCATTCTTTCGTTGTATATAGAGAATGTAGCAAATTTCAACAAAGAAGCAGTACCATAATCCCCATTAAAGTCATGTCCAATAGGCTTTTTGTCATCACCTACAGCAGAATCCTGTAATGAGAAGTTCTCTAAATAAGACATAATAGGATTACAGAACGCAGAACCGTCATGTGCATCTACAGTAGATGTCTCGCCTTTAAAGTTGTACACAAATGCTGCAACGTCGCTCATAATAGCCAATCTGTATGTCTTAGGAATACCTAGCAAGCTGTTTTGTTGGAAATACTGTAGTGTACCTGGTATAATTACATTTCTCTTTAATTCTGCAAGTTCTCTAGAAGATTGCTCTAACTCTATACCATTAAATGACGCAGGATTAACTTTACCATATTTAGCTTTATTAGGATGTGCTATACTACTACCTGTAGTGACTAGTCGCAAGTTCTCTGAAGTTAGAAAGTCAGCTAAGAAGTACCTTTCGAGAATAGGATTTAGAGTAATATCTTCATCATTTCTTAACCATGTACTATCTAAGTCAGACAACCTACTAAGTACCTTGTCTCCTTGCTTAGCTAGTATTAATTCTTGAGTATCATTGTTTATCCATGATGCCTTATCAGTAGGAATAAGAGTATTTAATGCCTTATTCAAAACAGAGTTTACTCTACCGTTAGCGTATCTAAGAGGGAATGTCATATTATTATCAATCATATCTTTGACAAACTTCTTCTTCTCTCTCAAGAACATTTTATTATATACATCTTCCTTAGCATATAACTCATTAGCATTAAAATTCAATAAAGCATTTGGAGACAGTCCGCCTTTCTTGTTTCCATTTAGGACAAACGAACCTCCCTTATTAACATGTACATTATCAATATTAGGGACTCCATTTCGATAAGACATATCACCGTATTCTCCTTTAGTAGTTACTGACAATATTGCTTGAAAGTCTTTAAATGTCATTTTATCTACTAAGTCAATAGGTTCCTTAGGCTGTAATTCTGTTAATATATAGTTATTAATTGCATCAATTTCCATATAATCTCCAGCCTGCAATGCCGCATCAGCTAATGCTTGTTGTTTAGCAACTTCTTCTGCCAATTTAGCATTATGTGCTTCTATTTTAGCATTCTCTGCATCCACTGCTGCTTGCTTACCAACTATGCTATTATAAGCATCTGTTAGTCCATTCTCTTGTAGTCTCTGCAAGAATGTATCAAGACTTCCTCTATATACATTTCTATAGTCATTAAGCACATTATTAAATGTGTTCTTATAGTAAGAACCAACAGTAGACCTAATAGCTTTGTTTAAATCGGAAATTGATGAATTAAGTAAGTCAATAGTAAACTCTTCTCCATTCTCGTCAACAAGTTTGATTCCGTCGGCAGTTAAGGTCCACATTACGAATGTTCCCTTATCAGAATATACAGTAGGTTGAACATTAATAGTCTTAGATTGTCCTTTGTCAACCTTCCTTAATAGATTAGCATAGAAGTCATATAATATTGAAGAATATCCAATCTCTGCTACAGAGAAACTAGTAGCACTCTTCTTAACTCCAGTTCTACTAACAACATCGGTTTTAATTGATGTACCTCTAAGCATACCTGGATTTAATCCAAATAATGTATTCTTTAAAGAAGAGTTCGGATTCTCTATAATGGTTCTTGTGACGTATCTTCTAGTCAATCCAGCTAAATTAGCAATCCTACTATTAGGAATATTATTACCTTCAGCGTTCTTAATAACAGATTTAAATATTTCTCCAGTTACTATTTGCTCTGCTGCTACTAAATCATTCAAAGTGTTAATTAAAGCACCATCAATAGCTTTTAATGAGTTAGATGACTTGTCGTAGTAAAATCTAGCTTCTGGACTATCCTCATCAACTTTATCAGTATAATATTTAAGGGTCTTAATAAATGAATACAGGTCTAGGTTGTCTGGATTGTTAGTCTCGAACTCATTATATACTGTATTTACAAATGCAGAACTATTAGCTAGAGACATTAAGTTCTCTGTTAGATATTTTAGATTGTCTGCTTCTTTTACATTCTTAAATGCCGCCAGTAAATCTATGTTGCCATTTAGGAATCTAGTATTAATGAAATCATCCATAAACTCTACTAAAGATACATATAGTCTCTCCTGTGGAGTTATAGTTTGAGGGTTATTCTCTTCATAGATTGCTTTTAGTGTAGTAAATGAAGGCTCTTTTAATATAGTATCTAATGAACCATATTTAACCTTATCAGAAGGACTTAACTCAAGTTTCTTTTGACCTTTACTACCAATAGCAGCCCTATTATATATAAGAGTAATAGTGTCGCCATTATAAGGTAATTTAAATGAGATGTCTCCCAGAGTAGCGTTATGTACTTCTACTCCCCACTTGTCAAGTAGTTCTTGTCTGTTGCCACGTAATTCATTACTAATATCAATATCATTCTCTCTCTGGATTTTACGTCTGTTGACATTAGTTTGTTTAATTTCCATAGAATCTAGGTCATTTGTGTCTTGATTCATGGCATACTGAATGTACTTAGCATTATTAGTTCTATCTACAACTCCAGATATTGAATCAAGCAAATCATAGGTGGTTATAGCTTTGGATTGCTTGTAATCGTTATTAATAATGTTATATAGAGAGTTAGCTCTGCTATCATTATAGAACTTCTCATAAATAGATTTAAATACATTCAAATCATTTATTTGAAATATTCTAGAACCTCCCCCATTGTTAATAATTTCTTCAAGAATCCTCTTCAAGTAATAATTAGGAGCTGAATGGAAGTTAATAACTAATTCTTGCAGTCTGTCTCCAAAATATAGAAAGTTCGCTTCGTCTTTAAGCTTATTCATTGAATGCAAGAACTGTTTAAGTGTAAGGTAATTGTCCCTTATTTGCTCTCCAGTGGTAAAGTTAAGCACAGGAGTTTGCTCAATAAGTAACCTAGACACATTACCTATTTCAGATATTGCATCCACGTTCTCATTAGTTCTCCAGGTTTTAACCATGTTAGAACCAGCTCTAAATTGATATTTATTAACTGATACGGGAATCTCTATTCCAATATATCCTTTGTTCTTAATCTCCATATTCTTTCCGAATAGATTCTTAAGAATAGTATCAAAATTACCATTTGACAGTACAGCCCAAGCATTAAACGCATCAATCAGCATTTGATTCTTATACAGGTCTCCGAACTTCTGCTTTCTTGAGACATATGCATTGTCTAGTTTAGACCTAGGCATGTCCTTAAACAATTCATCAGCTAGTCTAAGAACTTTCTGCATACCTTCCACATCTGGAGTTCCATCTATGTAGATAGCGTTAGGCATATTGAAATCTGTAGTAATTCCATCTTCTTCATTAGTCATTTTAATATAATCGACTAAGTTCTTGAACATAGTATTCTTATATTTAGCAATATATATGTTCAAATCATCAGTAGTCTTGATTAATTTACCATCAGTAAAATTAACTAAAGACGATTCAATTATATTATATCTGAATTGATTTAGCATGTACTCTTTTACTACTGTAGCAGAGCCATACGTATCATTCAGAGACGGAGTAAGTATTCTCTTCTCCGAGTTGGAAACCTCATTATTGATATTCTCTGGAGCATCCGGAATGATAAGGTCTTTATCAGCTACTTCAATTGTAGTTGCTTCAGGAGAAAGTCCAAAATTCTGACCTAGAGGTTGTGCATATTCAGCTAACAGCTGTTCTTTCTGTGTATCTTTAAGTATTCTTGATGTTTTAATATAATCTTCAAAAACCTTAGAAAGCGAGACATACTCTGCCTCGCTTTCTAGGTTGAATAGGTTAGTACCTTTCAAGTTAGTAAAGAAATGCTGAACAAAGTCTGTAGTAGACAATGGTTCAGCCTTTCTAAACTTAAGTACTGTTCCTCTAAGGACACTTTCGGCATCAATCCTATGTAGTCCTATGTCAAAGTTAGTACATGCCATTATTCTTATATATTTAATTTACAGTTCTGACTATCAATTATTTGCTTATTATTAGCAAGACTGTTAATATATTCCATAACATCTAATATGTCAGGGTCGTCAAGTTGCTCATCAGTCAAGTAACCTTCGAAGTGATTGTCCACTAATCTTATCTTATCAAGAAGTGCATCAGCAGCTTCCGGAGTAAGAGAGGTAGTAGCTCTCAATTCTTGGATAACAGTCATGATTTCGGTCTCCCTAAGATTCTCATGGTCTCCAATGGTATCTTCGAATATCTTGAGTTTCTGTTCTCTATTAGGGTCAAATGGAACTTCATACATCACTGTATCAACTATATTAACTTCACTTCCAATAATGCTTCCTTTAATTGTTTGTCCACCTTGCAAATATACTGTAAAATCTTGTAAATTACCACTACTATAATCAACATTTTGAATACCCGTAGTATCAATCTCTCCGTCTTTAGTTTTGGGTAGTACAGACGGACTCTTAACATTTATTTCCTGTAATAGAGTATGTACCTTATTAATGACTGGCATGTTGTTAACATCAACAGTCATATCTAGATGAATTACAGGGTCGTTGTTAATTAATAGCTGTCTGTTATTTATGTCATTAGTAAGACTAGTATTTACCTTAGTTGCTACTCCTTTTAATATTTCATCTAATGCAATATCACCTTTCTCTAGATATTCATTGCGTGCATCATTAAGGATTTGGTCTATTGAGGTATAGCCAGTAAAAGCACTGGATACTCCATTAGCAATTAACGTAATGTTATTATCAAACTCTGACTGTCTGTTATGTGGAACTCCTTTATTAAATTGTCTCTCTGATAATACAGTAGGGTCAATGGTTATTTCAAAGTTGGGACTTTCTATAGCAGTATCAATATAGAATTGATTATCATTATTTCTAGTTGGATAGAAATCTGAAGGTCTGCTATCATGTGAAGTAGGAGTTCTAGGAGTATAATATATTCCATTTATAAATGGAGCATATGTAGTAGTTGCAGCTCCTTCTTTAATAGTTGGAGTGCCATGGAATATCACATTAAACATATTGTTTAGTACAGAGAAGTAGTTATCTCTACCTGCATCTCTAACTGCTCTAACTATGTTAAATGATAACTCCTCTAGCCTAGTTTCCTTCATTTTACCGTCTCTAGCCTTAGCTCGGAATACATAACTTTCATCTGATTTCTTACCAGCGGAGAATAGTTTGTAAACTGATGATAATAATCCAACCATTTTGAATGAACCACCCATTCCACCTATATTGGATGCTGCATGTTTATAAGTATTCTTACCGTCGGTCAATTCTATGGCTCCGTCGTCAGCTATTAACTGTGCTAAGATGCTGTCCATATCTCTGCCATTAGTAGCTATGGTGAAGTTCGGATTGCCCGGTAATGAAATATACTCTTCTAATATACTAAATAGATTATCCAATATAGATAGTTGAGCTTGAGCTACTTTAGGGTCTATGTAAACACCGTATGTAAGAGTTCTAGGAACTTTACCGTTAGAGTCGAATGTTTGCCATTCGTTTCTACTTAAATTTATAGGTCTTACTACCATACCAGGAGCATTAGTCTTGATAGCATCTGCGTATGTAAGTCTAAACATAAATCCATTATAAATAGAAGAATCCCAAGGAACTCTCTTCTGTCCATCCACAGTAGATTGGTCGATTAGTCTATTAAACTCATTAACTTCAGAAGTACCTCTAACATCATCAAGGTTATTAGCCTGTCTGTAAGTGTCATAAGCCTTAATGAAGTTCTTTAATCCAGACCTGTAATTCCACATACTTACTAGCATTCTAGCAGCAGTAGTATTACTTCCAAATGTTCCTAAATATTCCTTTACTTGATTCTTGTCTAATTTAGTTTTACCGTCATCAGCAGTATGAACTAAATCATTAAAAGACAGTCTAAAGTAATTATCAATAAAGGTTCCATTGGAATTAGCTACTATCATTCTTATAAGTGGTGGTACCGTCTTAGCTACTTCAGCTTGAGCATCCTTATCACTAAGACCTCTAGATTTAGCTTCATCTAGCGCGGCTTTACGCTTCTTCTGCATTCTTAGATACATCTCTGCAAGATTAGATTCGGTTACTTTCTCTCCGTCAATTTTAAGATGTTTGTTAGAAGTGGCAAATACTACACCTTTACCTCTTACAGACTTATCTACCATAGCTACTCCACCATGTCCTGCATAAAGATACATCGGACTAATAATGGCATTAGGAAATGCTTCTCTAACCTTATCCAAGTTCCAAGTTTGGTCTGGAACTTTCTTAAGTCTAGTCGCAGCAGAGAATGATATATCACTTTCATCAATTCCAAGATATTTAACAGTACTAGGATTATCTAAGATTTCCTTCTGCATATTCTTATACCACTTCTTGTACTTATTAATTCTAGCAGCAATATCAGCATCTTTGCCGTTACTATTGTTCCATTTCTGCCAAGTGTCAGGATTGGTTAATTTACCTATAGTGAATTGTAAATCATTACCTTTCTCCATAGGTATTCTATATACTATATTGAACGCAACAGGTTCTACTTTAGTAGAGTCATAACCCTGTTTGTCTCTAGCTTTATCAGTGCCTTCTTCGTTAGTATCATCTTTCCTGATTTCTAGATTGAACGTACCATTATTCCAAACTTCTGCACCCAATCCAGCTAAGTATTTATAACCATTGTCGCTTAGTTTCTGAATGAAGTCAGCATCAAACTTCTCGCCAAATGTCAAGTAGTTTCTAACGTCTACTAACATATCCTTGGCAGGTTGTAATGTATTAGTATCATACTCTACATTACTTCTAGTGAAGACATTCAAATCATCAACTACATCATTCCTTACCACTCTAGTAAATTTACCATCGGAAGTTTCTGCCATACCATATCTCATATACCAGCCGTATGCTCTAATTCCAGAAAGAGGTTCACTTAGTAATGATTCATCTATAACAGATTCTTCTCCTTTACCCTCTATATCTGCTAAGAACTCATTTTCAAGCTCATTAGTGCCAGTCATAGTTCTACTAGGTGGTATAAATGTAGGAGCTTGCACTTCCTTAGATTTCTCTTTAGTTGTAGGAGTAGGCTCTGGTATATCAGTAGATTTTACTGGCTCCGGAGCTTCTTCTGGATTAACTGGAGCAGGTTCAGGCATAGGTGGCTCCTGTGCTTTCCTAGAAGGAGTATATCCCTCTAATTCGGCATTAAATGCAGCCATTCTAATTACCTTGAATCTATCTATCACAGCAGAAGGGTCAGAAGTAGTAGATGTATATTCATCTTGACGTAAATTAGCTTCTTTGATAATAGTTCCCATGTTGCTATTAATAAAGTAAGCTCCGTCCTTAGAACGAGACATCATAGTGTAAAATGACTTCATATAATCAATAAGTCCAGAGACTGTATTTGTATTATACTTACTGAAGTTTACATCAATTATAGCATGTTTAAACTCAGAACCTTGAACTGATTTAGGAGTACGCATAATAATCCTACTATCTGCCATATTGGTTAGCATTTTGTAAGTAGGAGTATTCTCATCATCATACACATATCCAACTTCTCCGTCCCTTTCTAGTATTTGTCTAACATCGTCCTCGGTAATAGCAGTGACAAATTTACTTCCATTAAGGATATTGTCTTCGTCCTGATAATAATGTAGCTCCATCATATTACTTATTGTGTCTTTGACACTATTAACAGCATTAGCTTGACTTTCAGAATCAGCCATTTGTTCTGGAGTAAATGTCAACACACTCAAAGCCGCATTTACCGTAGTATTATTATCATTCTGTTGAGTATTAGTAATACGTAAGCTAATATCCAGCTTAGGAGTTCTGACCATTAAAGATTCAGATGACTTAACATTATAGACACTGATGGTAGGATTCTCATATCCATTCTGATTTAAGTCTCCTAGTGGAACAATAGTTACATTGTTCTTATGTGCCCAATTAGACAAATGTTGCATATAAAGGCTATTTACCCAGGTAGCCTCATCAATAAATACAAGCCTCGGAGTTTGAACATCGTTATACTCTATATCTTCATTGATAATGGCAGCTCTATAAGATTCCATTACTGTTCCACCAGGCGATGTAATGGGGCCAAGTTCTTCTATTGTGAACTGCTTAGACTCCTTATTATTATGTAATATATCATTAGACAGCTCTGCATAATTAGATTCTCCCAATACATGACTCATTAAATCCTCTATAGTAAACGCTTTACCTTCACTTCCTAAAGAAGACACTAGATTATCTACTTGTTGTTTAGTTGGACCTACTTTCCATATCTCTGCATCAGGATAGTACTTCTTAACAATGTTCTGAATTAACTTAGCAATAACAGCTGTTTTACCAGCACCACCAATACCGTCTACCATTACAGTATTCCAGTATCGTATTAACTCGCTACCATAAGTTCCTTTAGGAGTATCTATATTATTAACAGCAGCATTCATTATATCCGGATTAACTGCCATAGCTGTAGCCAAATATGCAGCATATTCTTGTGAATACAAAGGGGCATAATTAGCATCTGTCTCAACAAGGGATTCTCTTAAGTAATAATCAAAATCTGACTTCTTAAAAGCTATCATTGCATGTAATAGCATATAAACATCATAATCCTCTAAAGATTTAGTCTCCGGGCTAAATTTGGTGTTTCTTTGCTCTACCAAATTATTAATGTTGAATTGGTTTCTTACATCAGAGAATAGGTCCTTCAATATAACTTGTGGAGAATCTCCAGTAGTTTGCACTATCTCCTGGAAGTTGTCATACAGTTTGTTCTGCAATGAACTAAGTTCCTTAGAGATAAGCGGATTGTCATAGCTAACATTGTCAATATCATCAAGAGTAGGGGTTGGCATAGTATCTATATCTTTAAATAGCTGCATGCCTTTATACTTAAGTTCTTTTAGGAACTGGTATCTATCCTTACCCTTTAATATATTAGCTGTCAATTTAGATATTTGTTGACCTGTTCTACCATGTTTGCTGAACTGATTAACAGCATTCATTCTGGACAACTCTTTCAAGAATGTAAGTTGCCTAGTTATTAATGCCAACTCCTCTTTCATGATTGCAGCTATATCACCTCTAATAATCCCATATTTCTCTTCCTTTGGGAAGTAGGTTTCTAAGAAGTAATTCATAGTAGCATTGTGTCCAAATGGATTATTGATGTCTAAATCAGTAGTAGAACTGGCATCAATAACAGCACTAAGCATGTCTATGATTTTGAATGCTTGGTCTATTTCCTTCTCCTTATTACCGTCCAATACGTAGTCAGATACAGAAGGGGCGTTCTCTAGTCTTCTATTCTCATCTCTTAGTAAGTCAAAGATAGTGAGTTTGCTTCCATATACAGTATTAGTAAGTTGGTCAAGGAAATCATATACTGGACTAGTTTTGATTTGTAAAACATCCTTCCTTAATTGAGCTATAGTAGCATTAGTAGGATTAGACATTACAAGACTTTCCATATCCTTAGCTGCTTGTACAAATGTCTTCTCGAAATTATTTATTCTCTCTTCGACTTTCTCCATTACTACAGGAGCGTCTTCCGAAGGGTACACGTCCCCATTGTTGTCCATGAAGTCTAAAGTGTCATAAACAAGTCTCTTTCTATGTACATCAGAATGAAGAATATTATGAATATTGTCTATAACAGTATCCAAATTATTACCGTCTATGTCTTTTAATGTTTCTAATAAGGCATCATATATAGGATGTGGTATTCTGTTCCCGTCTATATCTAAAACTGGTACATCATTTGCAATAGCTTTTAACACTACATCAAATGCTGCTTCATTAGAGATTTTGTCTCCAAGTACACTTAATAGAATCTCCTTGGTATCAGCATCCATAAATCCAAACTGCATAGCTTGTTGTATTACAGCTTGCACTCTTCCGATTACTTCTAGATTCTGAACTTCAATAGCTTGTCTCCTTAAGTCTGCATCAACTTCAGATTCGCCTTCAATAGGAGAGAATCTTTCTCTTACGAACTTCTTGTTTAGTACTGGTCTAATATTCTTGTCTCTTCCTAATTTAGAAATAAGTACCTGTTCAGCATCAGCACCTTCTGGCACATCTAACTTGTCAACAGTGGCTCTTAAATCGATTAGATTATTATATGCCCATGCTTTGAACTTATAATAATCATCGTAAGTTACTGTGCCTTCTTCAAGTTTAGTAGAGAAATCTTTATTAAGCTTCTTAAATATACCATAGGCTGTATCAAGAGCTTGCATCTTGTCTTGCTGTTTATAAGATGCATAATCAGACTCGTAACCTTTAACTTGTTCAGGAGCCATATCTTGGAATCTTTGTCCTGATTTAAACTCAACAAAATCCCTAAATGTTGGTGCATAGAAGAATGCATTTACACTATTATCAATAGCGAACAGCATTTGACCAGTATAGTATTCAGAGAATGTTCCGTCTAGGAATTTCTGTTTCTTCAAATCAAGGTCAGCCTTCTCTTGTCTTAGCCTTTGTAAGTCGTCAGCATAAGTAGTACTCTTCTTACTTTCTGTTCCAGTGTCTTGTGTATTAGACTCTAATGCGGCTATCTTTCTACGAACTTCTACAATGTCGGAAACTAAACTATTAAAATCCTGAAGCATTTTGCCATTATATCCATTCTCTATAGCTCTACCGAACTTCTGCCCGTCTGATACTTCAAAGCTAGCTAGAGCTTTCATCCTAATGTCTCCCATTACCATTTTGTCAAGGAGCTGTTCATCAGAGAAGTTTAATCCCTCTTGATTAATAACAGCGTCAAGATGCTGTAGGTAATTCTTAGTCATGGTATAGACTGCTTCGTTTTGATTGTCACTAGGAGTAGTAGGAGAGGTCCATATTGTGCCTTGGTCTGTGTCTTCTGTCTTAGTAGCAGATAGATTCTTATTACCAAGCTTGCCCTTTTTCCGCATGTCATTTAATTCTTCCATTAACTCGCTAGTTCTGCCATTTCTAATAAGGTAGATAAGTTCTTGGTTAGTTTGTTCATTAGTAGCCTTTCTATTCTGTGCAATATCTACACCATAGAAGATAGCACCACCAAGAGCTCCTCCGAAGAAGTTCATACCATATCTTTCGGCTGCATTCTCCCAAGCATCAAGTTTCTGTTTACTCTTAGTGTAACCCATTTCTTGAGCCCAATTAAATGTGGCTTTCGATAAGTCAACTACTAATTCTTCAGACATTTCTTCCAGACCTTCACCTATAGCCTTACCTATGAATCCTGTAGTATGATTTCTGATGTCAGACCAATAATTAGAAGAATATTGTTTAGCAGTATTAAACATTTTAGCCAGCTTGTTAGGCTTAGGCATGTTACTAGTAGCAAGTTGGCCCAGCCCCTTATTAATTTCTCCAGTTACTTGTGAGATAGCCTTTCTGTAAGTGAGAGCGTCTCCTTTAAGCTCTGGGAAGAATAATTCACCAAGTCCAGTTCTATCAACTGCATACATGCCAGCTACTGCTCCCCATGCTATAGCTGCTGCTTCTGCTCTATCAGCTCCTTGCTCTATAGCATCTTCAAAAGTCTCAAGACCTTGCATCATAGCCATATAACCTAGAGCTGTATTAGCTGCCATTCTGTTATTTCTTTTAAGAATAGTCTCAAACGCTTTTGTACCTTTAAGCCTATTCATCTCATACAAGCTGCCTATGGCTCCTTTATATTTATCAGGATTAGAAGCCAGTAATCTAGTTGATTCCAAATCAGCAGCTTGCATTGCAGCTTTGTACTTCTTATCTGTACCTAGTAATGCATTCATGCCTTTGAAGATAGTTCTTTGCTGTCCCCACTGTAATGCCACATCGGTTACTAAGTCAAAGAAATTCTCTGCTGACATCAATTTACCTTGAGAGTATTCTGATTTAGAGCCTTTAAATGTTCTACCTATACCTTGTATTAGGTTAGCTGTAGGAGTGTCTTCATTTAATCCTAGAGTAGATTTATAAATAGTAGGTAATATATCCATTAACTGGGCACCAATCATAGCTCCTCCATATACCAAATTCACATAAGGTATAAATAAAGGTGCTAGTGAGGTCACTGTCTTCATAACAGTACCAGTAACAGACTTATCAAGTCCGTCAGAATCAAAGAAGTCATATTTATTAGCAGCAGAACCGTCTACTGTGAAACTGTCAAACATAGATTTAAACTTACGACCATAGGCTTCTCTTCCGGCTAGTGTCTCATAGTAGTAAGTTCCTTCGTCATTGTATTTAAGGTCACCTTTACTATGCTTAACTATTCTGCCAGAGTATGGGTCTTTATGCTCTCCGTCTGAATCCCATTGGGCAAGTACTAAAGGTTCTGAAAGTGATTTCAAGAAACCTAATGGGCTGCCAAATAGAACATTATCATTAGGAGTATAGTCTTCATACTTACCAGTTTCGTAGTTAAATACCTTCTGTGTTTGTGCTAGTTCTGATGCTGTCCATTCTCTATTATCTGTGCGTCCTATTTGTGACACACCAGTCTTCAATCTATCAGGATTAAGTACCCTTCTAACATTAAAATTAATAGGTCTATCCTCTGCATCATTAGGTTTTAATTGAGAATATGGGTCCCAATCAACGTCCTCCATGATTGTATCCTCGAATTGGTCATTGGCAAACTTCTGATAAGTAAATGCAGCACTATCATACTTTTGGTTAAATGCCACTTCATTAAACTTACCATTCTCATCCTTAAACATTTCTTGGACAAACTTACTATTCCTGTAAGTATTCTTATCTAGTAATCCAGTATTATCAGCTGTTAATCCCACATCTCTAAAATTGTCCATAGTAAATGAAGGATTCTCTAATTGAGCTACAAACCAATCATTAGGTTTCTTTATATCATTCATATCAATTATTTAATATTTTAGATGTACTTGGAGTCATAAATGAGTCTAATTTAGCTGCTCTAGCTGCCCTTCCCTTTAGGATTGTCATATCTCCCCAGTCAGCAGGTACAGTAGGATTCTCGCCAGCGACGTTAAGAGCTAATCCAGCACTCTCTCTTAGTGGCATATAAGCAACTGTTCTATATATGTCATCATAAGGTTTCATTCCAAGTGTTCCTTTAAATAAGTTCTCTATATCATCAGGGTCAACATTAGGCATACTTCTGATATTAGTCATATAACCTTCCCCTGCCCTATCTACATCAATTGCACCTTTCTTGCTACCAAACCATGGGTCTTCCCCGCTGGCATATACGTTAGTCATTAAGAAAGGACGGAATTTAGATTTGTTCCAAACTAGTCTTCCGTTAGCATCTTGCACCATATATCCTTCTAAATCATGCTTCATAAGTATGCTCTGCACTTCATCAGCACTTATATTAGCTCCTCTGGATTCTATTTCTTTTTGAGCTTCGATGAATCTAGGCATAAGTTCAAAGTCTGGAGCTATACTGCCGTTTTGGTCATATGTGTATGGTAGAACTGCCCTTGCAAGTTGAGTTCCGTCATACAGCACCTGCCCAAATTTAGAAGAATCAACTTTCTGATTGCCTAAATGAATGCTATTACTGTCAACAATACCTCCAATTCCAGACATTAGTAATGACTCTAATGAGCCTTTAGCAACTAAGTTACCGTCTTGTCCTTGTGGTGTACCATAAAATACAGCATCCGCTTCCATTTGGTAACCTTGTCCGGGATTAAGTATGTATTTACCAGCATCTCCATTCTCCCCCATGTAATAAGACATAATAGGTTTAATCTGCATAGTCTTATTAGATTTAGAGCCAGATTCAGATGCTCCCTCTGTGGCATTCTTATCATAATCTACTTTAATAGAATAGTCAGAATCAATTCCAGATGAAATCATACCAGCCAGTAATTCATACGCACCTTTAGTAGGGTCCAATCCAGACAATGCAGCCTTACCTCTTAGTAAAGCCTTTGCATTATTAGGCATGGTAGACAGCAAGTAAGTAAGAGCTACTCTAGCCTTCTTTGATTGGTCAGTATTACTTTCTGTAATTTTATACACTCCGTCCTGTCCAGCAGTTAGTAATTCGTCTATTCCCTCCTTTATATCTTTACCTTTCTTAGTTTTAAAGAACTCTTTAGAAGTGCTATCCTTACCTATTTTACCAATGAGGTCCCATACTGTCTTATTAATACTATCCATGCTGACTCCATTAGCAATTACAGTTGATATATTATTAGCATACGGCAATTTATTAGCTCGTAGGTCAGCCAGGTCTGCATTAGTAAGAACTCTATCACCTTGCTCTAGAGTTGCTTTAGTAGTAATTCCGTCCTCTCCCATCACATAATATCTACCGTCAGTAGTAATCGCCATTTCACCAAAGGAGCCATTCTTCTGTGACTCTGCTATAGCATCTTTTAGTTGAGTTTTGCCCTCTCTAAGTCTTGCCATTAGTTGAAGAGTTCTTCTATAAGCTGTGGCAGTTTGATTTGGATTGAATGGGTTGTTCTGACTACTGAATAGATTACCTATTTCTTCAGCTACTGCATCAGTATCACTAATAAGTCCTTCTTTATACAGAGCAGTAATCAATGACTTATCTATACCTCCTATTGTATTCTTATCTGCTTCTGCATTGCTGCTCATTGCTCCTTCAACATAGGGAGCCGTAGGTTGCGGTTGAGGAACGTTAGTATAGCTAACAAAGGCGGGAATGCCCCCGCCCTGTAGCTTCTGTATTTTATTTATTATTTCCATGACATTCCTTTCTTAATTAGTTCAGAAGTTAATGAAGACATATGTTTAATCATATCAGCATGTTGCTTCTTCGCTGCCATTATGTCTTTATGGAATTGCTTATTATCTGCTAGCATTCTTCTGTTGAAATCCTTAGCTCTTTGAATTATAATCCTTTCCTGGGCTGTCAACCTTCCACCCTTAGCATAAGTATATGGGGCATTAGGAGAAGGAGTAGTTCTTTGGAACATCCAAGGCATTCCAACATTGTTTCTAGAATAATTAAGCATATCTGTATTGTACTGTCTTAATAATTGTTGCTGTTTAGCTGTATCTCCAGCTTGAACTGCTGCATCATATTGTGGCTGCATTGTAGATAGTAACCCCTGCCTATAAGATTCAGCATCGTATTGTTTACGAGCTGCTCTATTCTGTCTGAATTGATTTTCAATGCCAGATAGGTAAGGATTAATAACTTGCTGATAATTAGCTGTAGTCTTAGCAGAATCAATTTGCGCCTTAGCAGCATCAATTTGTAGCATTGAAGCTCTATTTCTATTGGCAACATCAGTTCTTCTAGCTTTAGCAGCATCTGACTCTTGTTGAGCCATCATTCTTGTTTTATAGAACATATCAGCATCAGCCATATCTCCTTGGAATCTTATATCACCAGCTTTGTTCTGTGCTTCTAATTCTCCAGCAAGCTGAAGCGATGCATCAGAAGTTCTAGGTCTAGCGGCAAGAGATGTCAAATTAGAAGCTTGCCTATCAGCAGATGCTTTAGCAAAGTAGTTACCAGTAATGGGTACAGTGTTCTCATATGTATCTATTAGCAATGGTTTTAGTCCAGCTTTGTACTGTTCAGCTGCCTTGTTATTAGTTGCCAATCCTCCAACCATTCTGCCTAATGCTATCACATCCTCTGGCAATACACTAAAACCTCCTAAACCTTTCTTTTCACCTCCAGCTGCTCCGCGTACAGTACCGTCTCCGGCAGCTTTCTGTGACCTTTTAGCATCTCTAATTTGCTTCTTAGTAGGATTACTACCCATAGCTGGAACTGGAGATTCTAGTTTAGTTGGCATAGCTGGTTGTGGATTTCCACTAGTAATGCCTGCTGCCTTAGCTTTAGGCATAAAGTTTAGCATTCCAGTATTTAAGTTCTTAATAACATCAATATTATCATTAACTCCAGCTCTAACTTTAGCTAGATTGTCAGCACTGATATTGTTAGTTCCTAGATGTCTTAACCAAGTTTTATCTCCTGCGTAACCATCAGCAACGTACCCTTGTGCATTATTATCAGAACTTCCTCCCCTACCTTTGATTCTTCCAGAGCTTTCTAAGCCAGCTATAGTTCCAGTGTTAATATTAGTATTAGCATTAAAGTCAGTTTGATAGCTAGCCACCTTATCACTGTATGGTAATCTAACCGCTCCAGGTTTGTTTGGACCAAATCCTAAAGTACTATACTCCCTTTGCATATCATTATAATTCCAAGCGTTACTTGGAGTAATCATGCCAAGAGTACTATTATAACCACTACTTCCTAATATATCCTTATTCCAACTTAAGTCGCTAGCAGATTGTACATTACGTATACCTTTACCTCCTTGATATTTAGGAATTAGTACTCCTCCATTAGCTTTCTTAGTAACTCTGTCGTCTTTAGACTTCTTCTTAGTCTTAGGTTTAGATTGCTTCTTAGGAAGCTCTCTTTTAACATGAGCAGTACTACGTTTGGGCGGATTAACTAATTCCCATAAGTATCTGGCATTCTTATCGGTAATCGTATTAGTAGGAGTAACAGTAATTTCAGTTGGAGTTGGTGGAGCGTATATGTTTCTTCTAGGAGTCATATCCTCATATCCAAAATCCTTTTTATTCTTAACTGCTTCATCCCATACTTTATTGTACTCACGTTCAGCTACTGGTTGGAATACTTCTCTGTAAGTCCTTTCCTTATTAGCTCTAGCTGCTCCAGCTAATGACTGTTTAGGTGAAGGTTGATTAGTAGCCCATGCAGTCAAAGCTTCATTTCTAGCTTTTTGAGCTCCTCTAGCTTCAGCCTGCTTATTAAGTCTTTCATTCCTAATAGCTTCATTACGTCTGTTTCTATCTCCTGTGGCTCTAGTTTGTGCCAGCTTGTTTGGGTCAGTAATGTCTACAACTTGTCTTGACTTACCATCTCCCATGTAAAATACCCTGTTAGACGGAGTTACTTGATTAGGGGCAGGTAACGCCAACAGCTCTGAAGGCTTAACTGTACTTTGATTCTTACCTTTAGCACTTTTAGCATTTCTAGCTCTTTTATAAGCTTGAGGATGTACGACTCTATTATAAGCATTTCTGACTCCCGGAATCTTCAAGCTAATAGGATTGAATGTACCTATCCACTGTTCTCCAGGCCCAAATGTGTGCTGTAGAGGTAAGTCTCCAGAATATGTAGTCACTGGTTTACTAAAGTCATAATAAGGAGTAGTTTCAACCTTAGCAACACCTTTACCTTTACCAAAACCTCCCCAAGACTTAGCTTCCTCAAGTCTGATACCAGTATCTTTAAGTAGTTTATTCTGTGCGTCAATACTAGTAGCGGCTTCAACTTGTTTAGCAATGTTAGAGTTTACCTTTCTCCAACCCTGTGGAGTCTTCATCCATACAGTATCAGCAGATTTAGCAGCTTCCACATGAGACTTTCCTTTAGAAGCTCTATGAGTAGCAGCTGCTCCTCCTAGTACTACTTGCATAGAATTTAGAATGTTTCTCCAATCACCTACAGTTAAAGACTCTCCTTTCTTTACTTTATTCCAAGTATTAATATATTCTCCTCCATTTGATAGTCCTTGGTAAGTTGCCAAAGCAGTTGTCATTAATGGAGCAAACCTACTAACATTCTTAATAATCTTTGGAACTTTAGCAGCTTTAGCAAAAGGAATGAGGGACAATGCATCTAGTGCATAACTTCCCATGTTATTACCTAGGGATTGAAAGAAGCCTTGACCTTCCATCATATCAGCTGCTTGATTCGCAGCAGTAGATGCAGCTCCAATACCAGCTGACGCTACAGAACCAACTCCAGTCAAGCTAACTAATAAGCTAGTAACGTCGCCCATTAAAGCTCCCATTCTAGTTATATCCGCTTTAGACCATTGAGTATGTGGTTTAGAATCGTTAGTAGCCTGTTGAGGAGATTTACCAGACGCCACAGCCTGTTCTACTTTAGCTGCATTATTAGCTTGTTGCTGTTGTTTATACCATTCATGAACTGCGGCACGTTCAGCTTTCGAGTCATATCCTAAAGACGCACCTTGTTGCGCTTTAATAACTCCGCCATCTGCTTTACTCCATTTAGCATACTTATCCTTATTAGACTCATTATAATTAGATTCAAACAATCCCCGACCAGTTTTTGTACTATGGGCCTGTATATACCTTAAAGTCCTTTTGTTTCTATCGTACACTCTTATGAGCCCAGTAGCTGCGTCATAAGTGTGAGGAATTACATATTCTCCAGAAGGAAGTCGTTCTACTTCTCGTCCACGTCTCTCCTGCTCTCTAATCCAGTAATCCAAATTATTAGATAGATTCTGGGCATTAGTAATATCAGGAACATAATATAAGACGTCATTAATGTGTCTTACATTTTTATTATATGCATCTTTTATAATCGACCCATCTACGACTGCATTTGGGTTAGTATTATAGGATGCAAAGAAATGTTTAAGGTCCCATGGAGAATTGGCATCTCCAGCTCTCGATTCAAATGCAGCATCAAAATCGTATGGACGCACTTCTGGCAATACATCTATCTTATTATATTTAGATAGATTAGAATCTCCTAAATCAATGAACTTTCTTCTCTGCTCTTCGTATATTTCTTCGTCAGTAGGCTTAGGATTAATAACGTCTTCATAAGACTGCATTCTAGCTTCCTTATCCCTAGCTTGTCTAACTTTATATGCTTCTTGCATTTTAGCCCATTCATCATCGTCTATTCCTTCAGGTCTCTGTAAGCCTTGAGTAGGCTGTTGCTGAACTTTATCATTTAAATAAGTACCTAAATCCCCATAGCCCATAGCGGCAGAGAATTTTAGGTCTTCAGGGTCATATTTATTGTCTTCTAGAGCTTTTAACAGGTTAGAGCTTCTCTCTATCCAATTCTCTCTAGTTCCGAATACATCTTTGTTATATTCTGCTTCTGGATTATTAATGAAATCATTATGACTAGATTGTATTGCTTGTCTTAGGAATCCTAAGCGGTCTTGTGAATTAAACTTCCTCCATAGACTATCATCCCAGTTTCCTCCCATAGCTATATTAGCTAGTCTTTGTTTAAATGAAATTGGAGCTGCCTTAGTTTGAGGTTTCTCTTCAACCTGTGCCTTATAAGGACTCATACCTTTAATATAGCTTAATGCATAATCACCAACTCTGTTGAATGCATTATTCTCTGTATTCTTAGTACCTAATCCTAGAAATTTCTTGTCATATTTACCAGTACTACTCATTTGCCCAGAAGCATCTGTAAAGGTTCCGTCTCCATTCATAGTCACAGTCCCGGACTTAAGACCCTCTATGAATTGACCAGCAGCCTTTCTGAATTGGTCAGCTTTGTCCCCTTTTAGTCCGTTATTCTGTATATAGGTGTCAATGTTTCTATATAAGCCAGATACTAAATCTGATTTGTTATATTTGTTAACATCTTTCCACTCAAACAGCTCTGGTTCTTGTGAGGACTTGCCACCAGTTTGATACTTTCTTATTGCTTGTGACATATCGTATTATAAACTAAGAAAGGGACATATACTGTTTGATATATGCCCCTTTCTAACTTGTTAAATGATTATCTAACTCTTCTAAGTTTAGAACCATTTCTTGCAAAGGTTGGTTCCTCTTGAGGAGCTTCTCCAGGTCCCATACCTCCCTGTGCTGCCGACATAAGAGTCTGACATACAGCTAGAGCTGCTTCGCAGTTACCTGTTTGCACTGCCTGTGCTGCCACTTGAAGAATCTGTTCCATAGGATTACCTGCTTGTGCTCCTTCCGGTGCTCCGCCTTCCATTGGTGCTCCTTCAGCAGGTGCGCCTCCTGCTGCGGGGTCTTGTGGTACAGGAGCTGCACCACCTTGTTGCATAAATCTAGCTACTTTACTTTGAATTTTCATAATTATGTTAATTTAAAGATTGAATTGTGTTTATTATCTCTTGCAAGTCATTATTCTTATAGTTATACCTTAAAACATATAACTTACAGTTATTAGCTTTACATTTCTCTAGTTTGTGACTGTCTCTTTCAACAGTTTTATTATATCCAATTACTCCTCCAAACTTAGCCATAGGTTTATAATGCTGCTCTCCATTATATTCTATAGCAATATTATATTTAGGTATGTAGATGTCAAATCTTTGCTTACCTAGCCAATCCGGACTATATTCATATAATATTTCCAAATTTGGAAGCTCGTTACACAACCTGTTATATAGATTATATTGTGACTTATATAAACATTTCGGACATCCTCTGCCTGATAGGTGTGAGTGAGGAGTCTGGTAGAACTCACCATGAATAGGGCATACTATACAGACATTGACTCTATTAGTAACATATGTAACTTTAGAGTAGTCATATTTATAATTATGTACTTTATTAGCTTTCTCTATAAACTTATCAGTACTATTTCTGCATTTCTTTCCTACAAGTGCTCTAGCACATTTTGGACATCCATGCCCGTTGAACAAATGAAGCGGTTTAGCTTCAAACTCATGAGAGCATACGTTGCATTTAACTTTAACTTTGGTTTTAGCATCTATATATTTAACTTTAGATATGTCTAATTTATCACCGAATGTGTTTGTCAGCCTAGTTATGACTTCTTCTTGTGTTAAGTACCTACCCATAACATTGTATTTGACTACAAATTTAGTGACTAAATTAGACATATCAAAGCTAACCGTTACTATTGTTATTTACATCAATGTAGATAGTAATTATATTAAAATACTATGGTTACTATTCAGGAGCCTCCACATATTCAGGCTCACGTTCATCTTGCTGTTTTAAATAGGTAAACATCTTCTTCCCGAGTGCCTTATAATCTTTATCTGCCTTAGATTTATCTGCTCTCTTAGCCATACGAATAAGAGTTTTAGTATTCTTTCTACTAAAGATTCTCTCTCCTCCATTTAATTCCATCTGAGTGGAACCATCGGGAGCTATAACCTTCATAGTTGGTACTTCATCATCGTCATCTATGTCAAGCTCATCTCCTTCCTTAATTCCAGAACCTTGATTTACTTCTAATACAAACTGCACATCGTCTTCTTCAGCAATAGTTTCATCGTGCGGTTGTCCCTTATAAACTGATATTACTTCGAAATCTTCATCAATAAATATTATATCAAGTGGAATGTCAGTATCTTGCATCCAGAAACCAACTGTTTGAGGTTCATCATATATGAACAGCATACCTTCATCTTCAGCAAGCTCTTTCTTGCCTTGCAGTCCTTTGGTCTTCTCTTCATCTGTTTGAGCTACCTCTACATTATACTTCTTATCGCCAATTTCTATTCTCATTCTACTACCTCCATTAAACCTGTATTGTCAACAGTGTTATTAATAATTTCATGTGCAAGTAATTTGCCAGCTTCTATAGCCGCGTCATCGCTTCCGTCCTTCATAAGTTCTTCTAGTTTCTTAGTAACTTCTAATCTGAAGATGATTTCATTACGTTCAATTTCAGCATGTTGCTTCAATTTACCACCTTCCTCCTCCGTTACCACAGGTATTCCTTTACTAGTTACTTGTTCGTACTCTGGACTAATATCCTCCAAATGATGCTTGTGGGCATGTAATGCTCCGTCTGGAATTACATTAACTTTACCTCCCTCTGCGAACTTCTTTGGAACATATTTATAATAATCTCCAGACATATCTAAATCATAAGCGTTTCTGAACTTTATTGCTTCTGGGTCTTTAGAATTATACCACTCTAATTCATATTTAAGAGTTGGATGATTCTTAGCCTTCATAAATTCATAGATACCTGTTTTAGGATTTAGATAGACAGAGTTTAGGTGATTCTTCCCATTCCTTAAATCTTCTACACTAGATGTTCTCCAGGCCTCTAATTCCTCCTTAGGAGCTAACTCAAAGGCCCTTCTAAGATTATATGAAGTAGTATCGTTTCTATCAGAAGGAACAGTTTCATACCAAGACTCAAATGTTATCTTAGGAGCCGCTCCTGTAATTCCGTCTACCTTACCTCCCTTTTGAAGCTTATTAACTTCTCTAGCTTTATTAAGAACTTCTCTAGCCCATTGTGATTCAGCATCTAGTATCTTCATTCCGTTTCTACCAACTGCCATATTTCTATAACCTCCACTAAGTGCTAGTTCGTTTCTAAGACCAATTCCACTATAATTAGAAGCTGCAAATGCATCTTGTGCTTCTTGATTAATATCAGATACCAAATTCTGCTGCCGTTTAGCTTCTGCTATTTGTGCATTAGCTTTACGTCTAGCCTTACCACTGAAGGCTCCGTACTTCTTACCACTTTTGGTGAGAGCATCATCTACCTTAGCCATTGAACCTCCATAAGCTGAACCTTGCTGTTCCCAGGTTTCGTTATCTTTATAGATAGTATCAGCCTTCTTAGCTCCGAAAGCATTTACTAACCCCATTGGAGTTAACTTCATAAATTTACTATCAAGAATCTTATCAGTAGTAGTCATTTGGTCTGTTCCTACTCCTAAAGCTGTAAGTCCATCTGACAACATACCACCAATCTTCATTGCCCCTCCAACGATAGTTCCTACTCCAGGTACACTAGAAATCATATTAGCTGCTGCATCATATCCCTGATTTAAGCCAGTAGTAAGTGCTGATTGCTCCTTCTTCGGAATAAAACTACCAATCATATCAGCATAGCCTCCTGCCTTAGACATGGTGTTACCGATATTTGCTTTACTAAACAGTCCTCCACCAGGCTTAACAGTACTTCCAGCAGTTCCAGTCGCCATATTAGCAGCTGATTTAGATAATCCATTGACAGCCTTATTAGTATTAGCATTCATTAGTAATGCCTTAGAAGCCATGTCACCACTAGCCGCACCAGCTTGTAATAAAGGATTATTGGCGGGAGAGAATTTATCGAAGTTAGCGGATTGTAATCCAGTCATTGCTGTATAGAGGTCGCTACTAGACTGTAGGGGAGTTATACTCCCCATACCTTGTCTTAATAGCGAATTTCCCCATTGGAATTTCATAATTTTACGCATAACTTATTGTATATAATGTCTTTAATGCTGTTATTATTGCTAACTCTTCGCCAGTATATCTTACTCTAATCTTGATGTATTTGTCTCTAAGTCTTGCTTCCTTCCTACCACTCCACCAATCAGATGTGTCTATATCTTCAGGTCCATATCCTAAGTCTATTAAATCTTGAGGCATATAGTCTTCCACAGGAGTTTTTGAAGTTATATCAAATCCTTTTAAGTCGTTTGGTATAGGAGAATTACCTACAGAGATAGGAACCTTATCTATAGTTTCCTTAGTAAGTTTTGCTGTATTCCATGCTGGCTCGTTTCGCTGTACAAAGATAATAGGATTAATTTGAATATTCCAAACATCTCCTTGATAATTCATGTTTCCTCTTAATCTTCCAATTCTTGGGTCTTTAATATCAGCAGCCTTAGCATGAGTCCAGACTCTAAACTCATCTAGCTTCTCATTATAAACTATTTCAGAACCTGATAGATTAACATAATCCTTATTAGGAGCAGTCTTACCTTTGTAGTAATCCTCAATCTCATTAAATGTATCTACTCTAGCATAGTATAATGGGAACATTGTAGATTTCACTTTCTGTCCAGTGGGTTTCCAGTTTCTAAGAATGTCTCTTTGCTTACCTCTTAGGTCTAAGAAATTCCTGTTGTACAGTATATCAGAACCATTATATTGATAGAAGTCCTTAGTAGCTTCTTGTCTTATATACATGTTCTTCTTGTCCTCATGGAACTCATAACTTTCACCTACTACTTCATAATGGAATGAGTCCGGAACAGCCTTGTTACTTACAATTTGTAAATTCTCGAATATCTTGTGCGTAGCTGGGTTGTCAACTACTACAAATTCATACTCAAATGGATGCTGCTTACCATACCAATAACATGGTTTAATCTTGTCCTTAATATCAATGATTCCAGACTGACCGTGTTTCCAGAAGTCTGTTGTTAAGTTAGGCAGCTTTTTATCATCTTCGGTAAGTCCAGGATTGTTCACTACTCTATCAGAAGTAATAGCGACTACAGACTGATAATAACCATAATTGGTAGTAGAGTAACTATTCCATCCATTAATGTACTGTTTTATATTATTATCTGTTCCAGAGTATCTATCTATTACTATACTTACTTTAATATTAAGCAACCACACAGGCTTAGAAGTTAATTCGTCATAAGTACCTAAATAAGTTAATATTCCATCCTCAGAAACACTGAACTGTTCACAATTCTTAAAGTTGTCTCTTTCTAGGCTGTACCTGTAGTAAACTGCTGGTAAACCTGTGTTGTATTCATTCGGAATTGGTCTATTAACAAGACTCAATTTGGTAGATTTCATATTTTCAGTAAATATAACAGAGTCAGCCACAATTCCATCAGCACTGGTTGAATTTATATTAGATAGTGCTAATTTACTTATCCATTTAGAGGTATCTCTATTAAAGCTAAAATGAATGTTGTCAATGTTAGCTGAATAGGAAGGAATCCAAGAGTAAAATGTTACAAACTTCTGCATAACCTCATTATAACAGATGTTCCAAGCCTTCTCTTCAAATCCATATAAATTATCATAGAAAGTGAACATAACATCTTGTTTGAATGCATTATAATGACCCTTAACGTTTCTAACACCTATAATAGGTGTCATTTCCCTTTCACTTAGTGTAATATTCTCATTTAAGAACTCCTGTATCTTAAAATCAGATATAATTTCAAACTGGTCTCCATTAGTTCTCCAAATCTTCTTTCCAACTGTGTCCACTCCATAAACGAAATACGGGGTCTGTACGACACTTTCCGGCCACTGAGTACCATAGGTATCCGACAGCATCTTTGGATTCTCTGGGAGTACGTTAGAGGTGTTAATGAAGACATTTCCGCCTGAACCTTCACCTGCTACGGCACGTTCATTAACTGGAATTAACGCTATACCGTGTTCGAATATACAGAGGATATTACCAAACAGCTCAACTAGTTTCATAATTCCTCCATATATTCTAGGATAGTCTCTATAGTGAGTAAACTGAAATACTCTATATCCATTCTTGAAGGCATCTGTAATTGCTAGGTCAGAATAAGCTATTCTAGTATCAAATCTGTTCTTTATATAGGGAACATCTGGTAATGTAAAGAAGTTCTTATCGCTAGTTGTACTACTCAATCCACTGTTAATGATAGATGCCTCAGGTATTTTATAATTTCCAGATGTACTCATTTCTTGTAATGGATAGAACCCTCTCTTTAATCCGGTCAAGCCTTCCTCGGTAGGATAACTTGGGTCTAGAGACCTAAGAGATAAATTAACAGAAGAGCATAATTTAAATGTAATCCAACTGCCTAATTGAACCGCATTTATATCTCCTCTGTTTATATCTGCTAACTTCTCCGTATTCTCTACATCATAATTGTCCTTCCAAGTATTTTCATCCACAATTTCGTCATTTATAGGAGCAGACGGGTCTTGGAAATTTCTATTTAGTCTGTGAGTGTAATTGCATATATAGCAATCTCCCCTGTAGCATACTGTAGAATAAGCATGTATGTCACTTTGCTCTACTACGTCATAAGTCTCGCTTACTGTATCAAAACCAACTCTGTCTGATATGGCGTAATAAGGGGAGACGTCCTCATATCTTATCCTAAAGTAGTCAGACATGTTACCTATGGAATAACCAGGAATGTATATATTGATTATTCGTCCTACACTAGGAGTCCCCACTATTCCAATATATGATGAATATGAACCCCTGACTAGATTGGTTGCCTCATTATTTTTGTTCTCTATGCCTAAGTATCTAAATTTATATCCCTCCTCTGCTTCTCCAGCTCTAGCTCTGAAAGAATAGTCTTCTATAGCTATTATGGGAGTATTATCAGGTATTCCGACTATTTTAGCATCCATCTCCTTTACAGAAGTATTATAAGTATAAGCATCAACATAATAACTTCTAGATTCGTAGGTACTCCTGGTTAATCCGGCACTAGCTGGGATTACTCTACTTTCTTTAATAGGAAATGATGTTCCCGTGAACAAGGTGTTAAAATAGGATTGTTTTAAACTATATTCAGGACATATTCCAGCTCTAGACCACGTTGTATTCTCATTGTAACCTTCTAACGTATACAACCTACTTAAATAGCTACTGTTTATGCCCTTGTTATTATCTAAGAATCTTTCTGCCACCACTGAATATTGAGGATTACTGTTTACGTTTAACACATTGATTCCAGGAACTTCTGCTTTGGCTATCAAGGGTAATACATATGCTTGAGCTAATATAGTAGGTATTCTCTTTTGTCTAACTATAAAGAATCCTCGTACCTTACCTTTTAAATAGTTGACTACATCTATTGGTATAAACATTCCTAAGCCGTAAACTTTATGGGACCCAGTACTAAGATTAGAATTTATTCTAATCACTCCCTTACTATTCTCTATATATCTAGAATCCTCAAGTTCGTAAGTAGATTCATCTACTTCTAAGTATTGACGTCCCCCAGAATCATCTAATATAGAATAGTTTGATAAGGAGTACTTATCAAATAAAGTATTTATGTCTGGTAATCCGTTTATGCCTCGAATATTAAACACAGGAGACAATGAGCCATCAAACATTATATATACTATTCCAAGTCTGTATATCTCTTCATCCCAATAGCCTAAATGGTAGTAAATATTCTTAGTATTATAATATTCAAATGCAGTAATGGAATCAGAAACATCTCCATATTGAGGGGACACTTCACCTATAAGAGAATGGGCATCAGAAACTTCTAGATAAGGCAATATTCTAAGACTTATATCAGACAAGTCGGAGTATAGCATATCTGGTTTATTATAATTACCTAGAAATAGCATATTCTGGCAAGCCGCTTGTGCCTTAGCTTTGTCTGCTATTAAATACTGCATATTAATTTCAGACAATGGTATATCTTGTCCAGCTTCATTACCCGTTATTATTAAATTACAGGTGCGATTCTTGACAGGATACTTCTTAGAAATTCTAAATGCAGTAGTAATCTCATTACCGTCTACATCCGATGTAGACCTAGTATAATAGACTTTTATATAGTCATAACTATCATCTACATCAGATATTAACAAACTTATGGATTTGTTGGCAATCATATCCCTAAGTCCTCCGTTTATAGAGAAAGGGTCCCTATCCAACCCTTGGAAACATGATATTATTCCGGACTCAGCAACGAAGTCTGTTTCGTTATCATCTGCGTCTGCATATTTGAGATAGACTACATAATTACCAACTTTCAAATTACCATATGGAAGAACCTCGTTAAACGTTAAAGAAGGTATGTTATTTACTCTTTTATAAAGTGATGTATCTAAATCAAATTGAGAATCGTCATACAAATTGGTATCATTGTTACCAATTCTATCTACAATTTCGTATGTGTTGTTTTGTAGCACAGAGAATCTAGTGTTGATTAGTCTTGGTATATTCTTGTTATCATTTAATATAAGATTTACAGAACCGTCATATGACTCTTGTGCAATAATATCTACAGGGTGGTTTAAGCTGAATTGAAGTGATTCAGTATCTAAATCTAATATACTTCCACCTTCCACAACAACATCGTTCGGATTGAATCCATCCTGACCAGATACTTTACCCTTACTATCAGTATCTCTGGTTATTCTATAATTATGTAGAGGATTATATTCATAGACTATGTTGCCCTCAGGTTTTATTTGCCCTAGGAAGTATGAGAAAGCTAAAGTATCGAAGTTCAAGGAGTAATTATTAAATAATCCGTTCTCTAAAGTAGTCATAATATTTAGCTTAATGTGCCCCAGTTGTTACCACTACCTTTGTCTAGCTCTATCTCTACAACAGGGAAGCCTGCAAAATGCACGGATATATCACCGTCTCCGAAACTATCCCTATACACTGCAAAGTTCTTAGTGGTGGCAGACGTAGAATTTACTAACAAAGTTCCATCTTTTAATTTCAGGTTTCTGACTTTAGCCGCTCCTGTAGTTGACTGTTCTATTGGAATTATCCTGTCTACAGCTTCACCGTAGTAGATACGTCCTCCTATAAATGGATTACCAGTTCCGTCCAAAATAAAGAAAGTGTCGTCTCTGCTTAGAACCCCTACATTAGAGCTAACACTATCAGATTTAGCATTCTTATCCAATTCAGCATACACACTCTCCATACTTAGGGCTGTCATTGGCGTGGATAATGTGTAAGGAATAGTAGATTCATAAGTGGTCCCATCCACTTTATTATACCCAGAATCTGATTTTACATAAAATGTCATTAGATTTATATAGCTTTCCTTATCCTCTATTTTGAACAAATCTAGGAAGTCACTTATAGACGTTGTATTAACATCGTTACCATTAACCTGCAACAAAGATTTAGTACTTATGTTCCTTTTGCATGAAACGTCGTAAGCTAGAGTTATTTTAACGTCTGGATTATATAAATAATCATTTGGATTATAAATCCAGTAACTTTGCACAGTAGAATCACTGGTTTGGATGTAAACATCTCTAAACGTTTCATATACTATATTCGCCATTTCATTATTAATAAACAAACTGTCGCTGCCACTCTCTCCTGGATTTCTATATGCAAAGTCTTTAACCCAAGCATAAGTCGTACCAGTGTACCATAGAAGCATTTGGAATGAGCCTAATGATTTATCACTGACTAATCCCCCAACATGTGTAGCATCTTGACTCCCTGGATATTTGTAACCCTTATTGTTAAATTCACTGATAGTTCCAAATATTACACATGGTGGATACCTTTTAAAAGCGGACCATACTGCCCCCATAAAATTATCCCAATAGTTTCTGAAGTCTTGACGTGTACCACCATTTTTGTCAGTGTATATTTGTGAATTAATAGAACTAGGTTCTCCAGTAGGAGAGTGTCTATTAATTGTGTCTAGGTATATTTTTCTACGTTTGTTTTTACTATATACATGAACTCCAAATTCTGAACTACTGTAATAAGCTCCAGTACTCTTCTTATTCATGTTGGTCCCAAATACTTGACTCATGTCACTTACAAAGGATTTATAGATATTAGAATAGGTTATGGGTTTAGGAGTAGGGTCTTTAGCGGCTACTAATTCAGAAATAACAGCTCCATTAACTTCAATCTTATCTCCCTCAACTTCTATAGAATACTTATGACTATTATAATCAGGTCGTGCTTCAACTAATGGCAATCGTTCAAAATCAGAATCTACTATATAATCATCAGGCTTAGCTCCATTGCCTTCCAGAAAGTAGTCCTCATGTGTAGTCCTGGCTTCATCAGAATCTACTAAATATTTAGTATCAATTGATGATACATTCAACTCGAATGGATATTTAGCCTCTGTTGCTATCTTATGGCTTTCTATCATAGTATACGAATAGTTATACAGAGTCACTGCTTTTACATCAAACTCACTTAGAGGTCTATTGGACAACGGAAATAAATCTGCACCATCTTTTACTAATGCTCCTACTTTCCTGGTATACGTATTACTGTAGGTAGTATCTAATTGTAATGAATTGTACTTTTTAATTAAAGTATCATCAAATCTGTTATAGTCTAGCTGTGTATTATCTATGTAAGCTTCATTGTACAAAGGAGAAGCTACGAGCCATCTAAATTCGGAGTCTGGGTCCACTTCTGTAATATTCCCTTTTGTTATAGTCTTTTGTATCTCAACCAAATAGATGTTATTAGGCTCTAAAACATCCCCGAATCTTAGAACCTCTGTAAATACTCCGTTATAATTCCTTTTAGCTGGCACAACATACTCGGATGTAGGCATATCTGGTCTGCCGTCTGGAAATCTATAAAATTTAAACTTAATTTCATTTATAGAGGTGCCTTCCACTAAATAAGCTTCCAGTCCCCAAGTCAATATAATTGACATATCATTGTAGTAATACCTCCAGGTATTTAGCTGAATTATACCGGAGCCTATCTTGGATAAATCCATAGCCCCATTGATGCTTAATCCTTGAAGCCTACTATATGTCATACATGGAGTAACAGTATAGCTTATTAAATTCCCAGTTACGTCACTTAAGTTAACCTGAACTGCTTGTTCTCTGGTATATTGCTTTGATTCTAGGCTGTAAACTGGAGCTTTGTCTGAGTTATCAAAGTTAACGTGGCCTTGAAGAGTAGCCTTGCTAGAATCAATCATAAAGAACTCACATCCCTGAATTACATTTTGATTAGAACCGAAATCTTTTGCCTCTCCGTAGTATGAATTATAATACTCTATAACCTCATCATAATTATATGGCTTATTGTCCTCATAATACCCATCTGGACAATTATACTTGTATGTTAAATCATATATTAGTGTATACTTGGAACCGGAGGGCATAACTATGCCAGATTGATTAGGAACTTCATATTCAATATTCATATCCGTTTCTTCAGGTCTTACATATCCAGTCACCGCTACATCTATTGAATCTATAGTATTCAAGGTAGCTATTAAAGTTAAAGAGCCTGATAACTTGTTATTGTATACATTTGCTGGATACGCCTTTCTATATTCATCCACATTAGATGAGTAATCCTCTGCCACAGTTTGTATATAATATCCCGCATTAGTTTTATAAAGTGGGGTATCACTTTCGCTGAATACTATAGTTTTATTATCCTCATCAAATCTCTTTAATTGTTCTGTAATATCCCTAAGATATCCATTAGAATCACTTACAGCAAGAGTTAAAGTCATCAATTTGTTTTTAGGAGAATCGGGCTTGTTACTTGATGTATTAAAGCAATTTGATAGGTATGTCCTAAGTATTTTAGTGTCTATTTGACTCCCCTTAGATGCATCTAGCATAATAGTAAATTTGTCTCCTGACCTTATAATTGTGCCTTCAGGGAATATGTTTATTTTAGATACAAAAGTGTCTAAAATTCCATTAGACAGCGCTCTAAATGAACTGGGAGTAAGCACACTCTGTGCCCCTTGAATTTCGTTACTACTAATATTACGCTCTGGAGACGGGAATGAGCCAATCTGACCCTTATTAGTAAGAGGATTATATGACGCAACATATATTATTCCTCCATATTCTTTAATTCCAACTGGAACATAGCCTGAAGGTAAATAGGCAGTTTCAACTCTACCATTACCCATATCATTCTGAAGCACAAATTCATTACCATTATAAGTAATCATAGTAGCATTCAGAGCACTTGTAAGTACATTGTTAGGAGTGGTTAATGGATTTAGGTCCATTATTATTCCTTCTCCAAAGGTATTTGTTGCTTCTTGTTTCATTGTTATAAATATTCATAATTGTCGTTACTTACTAAGATGTCTTCAAACTTAGCATTTCTATCTCTTGTGAACGCTATCTCTGGATACTCACATTTAAGTACTTCTTTCTTATAGGAGAATCCTAAATCTACAAGTCCTTTGAATTTTATAATACAAGGACTGCCAGAGAATGATAGTTTACATTCGTCTAGAATCTTAAATACCTTCTTATTATTAAAGGTATAATATTTCCTCTTCCTGCCTTTCTTATTAAAAGATTCTAGTAATTCTTCATATTCTTCATTGGTTAAGGCTACATAGTAATACCCGTCCCATTGAATCTTCTTTCTAGTATACATCACTCTCAACTTGTTCTGCATCTTTCTCCTGTAATATCTAAAATGCTTAATAGGATTCTTAGTTAACTCCCCTATATATAACCAATATTTATATTTATGGCTATTAAGGATTGTATCTCCTCCTCTTTGATTTAAGAAGTATATTTGTCTCCAGCCATATCTAACAATAATTTCTATGTCATGCTTACTAAGATATGGAAATTCCTTCATTATTTCGTCTGTATAATCAGTAAACTTCTTAGTAGTATTGCATTCCATTGTTAGTATTCTCTGTGATTACGTTCTTATTAACAGGGTCTAGATAAGCCATCTTCTCCCTTTGTATCTCTTGATTCTTGTAAGTTAATACCATTCTATATCCGCAGAAATCAGAAGCTAGAAAGTCTACATCTTTCCACTTACCAAATCGTCTAGCTTCGGTAAATTCATTACCAGAAACTCTCTTCATGTATAACCAGGCATTCCTTCCCAAAGTTGGAAGCTCAAATCTATTGTTTCTATGTATAATATCATCAATTACTAGCTTAACTGCGTATTTAAACACTTGCTTAGCAATTACTTCTTTATGTCTATTACCTATTAATTCCTCACATGTCTTACTGTCCAAGTCAAGTCTGCTGGTATCAAAACCAGCAAACATGTCATGGATGTTAAAGGCATATCCTAAAGCATAATTCATATTATTTTAAGGGCTTATATGACTTATTAAATATCTTTCTATTCCAACTAGTTTTAGCATCTAAGATTTCATTCATGTCATTTTGACTTAAATGAATTGAAACTCTGGCTGCGTCACATAGTTTCAACCACCTCTGTTCCAATAATTGTGCTTCCTGTAACATATTCTGGTTGTGATTCTTCCAACCTTCTTTAAATCTCTTAGTGCAAGCACAGTAACATGCAATGGCGTCTTTCTCTTTATAATTGATTTCAGGTAATCCGTCCTCATCTACCAGAATGCCCTTATAGAGAATGTTTACCTGTCCATAATTCTTCTCAAAGTACAAAGTATCACCCACTCTTTCAAATTTGGCATACTTGCCACTTATATAGAGAGGGTCACTATAAAGCTTTCTTGATTCTATATAGTTTTCAGTAAACTGTGAAGAGTAATCTCCGTTTACTGTGTCATTCGTAACATAATTCCACTCTTCAAAGCCATAAGTGACTGCTTCAATTATGTCACAGTTGCAAGGTAAATCCACTGTGTTGTCAGGGCATTGAATATCAGTAACATACCTGTATAATCTAGTTCTCCTGTTACCTATCTTATGCCAGGCAATCAGTCCAATTTCTTCGAACTCTTCAGGAGACAATTCTGTTCCATAGAGCAGATTCATTTGATAATAAGCTGAATTAAAATTCTCCATTATTTAGGTACTTGGTCATTAGGTAAAACAGGAGCTGCGAGCTGCCTATAATAACGAATCTTCTTTTCAGTTAGTCTCTTCTTAATTTCAGCATCAATGAATGTCATATTATTAATATCAACAGGGGCACAGCATCCGAACCAATCTAATTGTCTAGGGTCTTTTAATATTGCCACTACTGTTACTTTCTTTAATAATGGAGCATTAAATACAAAGCAATCGTACATATTGTTCTCGTTAGGAGTTATATCAATCCACACGTATGGTTTATTCTTTCCTCTTACTCTATATTTATGATACTTCATTACGATAGGATTAGTATAATATATAAATGGATTACTCATATCAGTAGCTCCTATATATTCTATACCGTCTTCTCCGAACTCTGTAAGAAGCTGAGGAATTTCAAAATGAGCAGTTAATGTGTCACATGGACTAGCATTACATCTACACCTTTCAATATTCTTGCAGTCAACTTCTATACAAGGTATAGTCATCAGTAAGTCCTTCTTAGGAACTAATCCTTTAATAAAATATTCCTTAATAATTTGAAGTCTTTCATCAACGCAATCATCCTCTAACTGTTCTAATGACATTGTTGGAGTGGAGCTATAACCTCTAAGACCACTCATTATGTCATTATATATGGCTGACGATAATTTCTCGTAATATCCCATATGATTATAATAAATAAAGGCGAAGGCGTATGACGCCCCCGCCTTCAATTACTGTTTTAAGTTGTTACGCTTTTGGCTCAAATTTAGCATCTGCTTCTGTTTTAGTATAAACATCAGCAACGTTAGCCTTGCCAGTCTTCAATTTAGCAATTTCAGCTGCATTAGCACTACTAGCTTCTAGAGCTTGTTGTGCAGTTTCACCTGGAGTAACTTCTTGACCGATAGTACCTATCTTAGCAAGAGCTGCTTCAAAATCAGCTGCCAAATCTTGTTTAACATAGAATACATGAGTCGTAAGTGACCTTGTAACTTCTCCTACAGCATCTCCGCCCATAATGCCTCTATTAACGCAATAGTTAATAATATACTCATTATACTTAGCTCCTGGAACAGGAAGCTCTTCTTCGTTAATACCAGCAAAGCGTCTAGCTTCCATAGTCGGAAGTCTTAGGTCTTTAAGAATCATCCAGTAAGTACCGAATCCTTCTTTAGATTTCACAATAGTGTTTTGTCCATCGTAGTCTGGGTCGTCAGCTGGAAGTGCTGTTGCAATTGTTTCAAACTCTCCACCAACTAAAGCAGTGTTCAAGTCCGGATTGAATTTCTGAATTTCAGCTTTAGTAAATAGTTGATATTCATCCATTCCTTCAATAACAAGGTTGTTACCATTTGCACTAGCTTTAATCCAGTGGTCTCCATAGATAGTCTGAATCTTCTCAATTACTCTAGCCGCTTCTTTAGCAACATCTGCTGCTGTAGCACTTGCATTCTTAATTGCAAATTCATACATCAAAGGTTTACCTTTGAATACGAAGTCATTTGAGTAATAAGAGTTCTGGCTTCCAGATAGTCTGATGTAAAGAGCAACTCTATAATTACCTACACCTTGATTGCTCATAGTGAAAGTAACTTTACCAAGTACTGGGTCTGATGCTTCTTTCTTATAGATTGCTACTACGTTTGGTTTGAGGAATTTGTTAACTCTTTTAAATTCGAAGCTACCTACAACTCCACTACCAGTGTCTTCAGCCTGTGCTGACCATTTTGGTTTGCCACTAGAATCTAAATTAGAATTTACGATTAATGTGTTTGTCCACTTAAACATAATTTAAATAATTATTTGGTTTGTGTCTGTTGCTGAGCTGGATTTGCAACTGACGTTGATATCGGAATATGTGTTTGTAATCTAGGATTACCTTCGTTCTCCAAGATTATATGTACCAGCTCATTAATAATCTCGTGACACACGTAATCAGGAAATTCCATAATTTGGGATGTGTCTTCTGTCATATCCATCTGTTCTTGTGTCAATCGTATAGTTTGTGGAGCTTTCAGGTAGTCCACATATACTTTCTTTAACTCAAATAGAGTATGGTCCTTCCCGTACCGTATCTCCATTCTAACAGTAGAAGGATTACCGAAACGAATCTGTCCTTCTCTTTCTACTGTGGTAACAGCATTACCACCAATAGAGATTGTTCTTGGTAATCCACCAGTTACTTCTGTAACATTAGTATCAGCATCAGTCTTAGCAGAACTAATATCAGTACCATGTGGATTATCAACAGCATCATACGGGTTAGTAGGATTGCTAGTATTTATGTCAACATTGTGTATGTAAAAATAAGGACGTTTATAGCTAGGTCTCATATAGATATTCTGAATGATTTGAGACCATGCATCAGATGTTAAACGGCTAGCTCCGACTTGAACTCTGGAGCCAGCGTTATAACATTTGAAAGTCTTCTTTAGTTCAAAATCACATACACAATTAAGTAAATGTAAGTAATCACTAGGTAATTCCACTTCATACGTCGCACCATATAGTGAATCAAGACCTTCTGTGTCTCCGTAAGCGGACGTAGCAAGTGTTACAGGAAGGGCTATTGTAGCTTTTAGAACCCTAATGTCATCAGTAGTCTGTTGGTTAATATCATATATATTATATCTCTTATTAATATATTGATATATAGCCTTATTAAAGAAGTAGTTAAAATCCTCTAATAATAGAGTCATAGACTGTACTTTATTTACTTCAGTAGCGGTTCCTTCATAAACCTGTCTAGCAGTCATTATTTAATATATTTACCAGTTGAAGATGACTTCTTAGTCTCTTCATCTTTAATTTTGTTAGTAAAATCAGGCTCTGGTTGTTCATACAGTTCCGGATATGTGTCCCTCTTAATTAGTTCAAGAGTCCTTCTATTCTGCGGACTCTTCATCCAAGTAATAACTGCATCATCACTTGCGCCCAATGGTATTTGATTCTCGCTATATAGATATACTTTATTCTTAACGTATATTACACGTTTGTCTTTAGCATCAATAAACAGAAGTCTAAGTGCAATGTCATCACCAGTATATAGATTAATAATCTTCTCTGGGTCCTTAGACGCAATGTTCATCAAGAAGTCTTCTACGTCGGCATCAGGAGCATTACGCATGTTACGTCCAAGCAATTTAGCCATTTTAAGTCTACCAGCAGCACCTTGTGGGTCTTTAATGATATACTCTTCAGCATCATGGATAAGACGTCTCTTATTAACACGCTTATTAGTTTCGTAACCAGGTCTCTCAACGTAAAGTTCAGCTCCTCCGTATCTCTTAGAGTCACCGTCAATCACTAAATTGCCATTCTTGTCACGTTGGTCACGAGACATAGCAATCATAGGACAGTGTTGAATAGAATACCATTCAGCTGCTTGCCAAGGGTCATTAAGGTCAAATGTTTTACCGTCTTCAATAATAAATACACGGTTCTCTGCAATCAAGCATTTACCTTTGTCTTCTTCTCCTCTTAATAGCATATCACCTTTACTATCTACTGGTCTTACACAGTCAGGGTATCTGCCTGTCTGTGGGTCTCTAACTGGATTAAGGAAGTACTTTTGTCCTACTTTACCGAATACACTTCTTAAGACAATTATGTTGTCTGTTTCATTAGCCATATTATTTCAATCATTTACTTAATATAAATTACTATCTTGTAAAATAATGTGAGGAAGGTCTATGCCTTCCCCACAATATCTACTTATTTAATTACACTTCTTTCATAATAAAGCTTCTGTATGGTGAGAATACACCAACACCAGAATAACCCCAGTTGATTAGTTTAGAAGCTGCTACAGGGCTAGAAACTACACCTGAGCTTAGACCATCAAGTCCACCAACACCTGGATATTTATTAGAGATGAAGTCACCACCTTTAAGAGTGAACATTTGAATAGCTGGTTCTCCACTTACTTTGTCAGCAGTCAAGTCTAACATCAGCATGAAGCCCTTGTCGCTACCCCATTCACGAGAGAATGTACGGTCAACCTTGAATGAAATTGTGTTACCACCGATTTCATAAGATTGGAATGTAGCACCAACGTCAACATAGCCGTTAGCTTTCTTAGACCATAGATAAGTTCCGCAAGTTTTGAATCTTGCAAGCCATTCTGATAGACAAGTTTGTACGTCTTGCCAAGCTTTCTCATTGCAAATAAGTACATATTTGTTACCAGTTGGATTCTCACTCTTTTCATTCATCATAGCGATAGCAGTAGTGAATGCTTCCACAGTAAGCTTATTATATGCATATTTAGATGCAAATCTTTCTACTTGCGGGATGATACCATCACCAATGTAGATAGGACGACCAGTGTCAGGGTCGAACAGTGTCGGTTTACCATTCTTGTCAACGTTAGTTTTGTTGAACAGCAAACCGTTGTTTCTTACATATAGGAAGTTCTTCAGCAAGTTAGATTGAGTCTTATCCATGCGGTACATAGTTTCAGACATCTGACCATTACCTTTACCTTCACCTATTTTAATAAGAACGTCTTCTTGTGCAGCATACAGAGCTGTATAACTGTCATCACATCTGTGAGTAGTAATATAACCTCTGTGTCTTTCAATGTTAGATTGATATTTAACATATCCCTCTTCGTGTGCTTCTGGCATAGCGTTAGATTGGAAACGAGTAGTGTCACCAATTTGGCATCCGCTAAGGTCAAGAACACTAGAGTAGTCGTTGTCAATAATTCTAACAGTTACTTCCCAGTAATTATCAGCTTTACGAACTGGTCTCTGGGTTACAAAGCATTGCTGCATTGTTTTGTCAATCTTGAAGATGTCGTACTTCTGGTAATAGTTCTCTTTGAAAGCCATTACGATTTCAGTTCCGTTCTCTCCAGTTTCAGTTGGTACATCTGCAAACTCAACTCTCTTAATGTAGTTGGTTTCAACTTCCCATTCAAAGTACATTGAGTCAATGCTTCTGTACTTGTTATTTGATTTAGAATCCATGTAGAAGATGTTTCTCAAAGATTCTGTTAGGTAAGAAGCAGTCAATTCTGGGTAGAGTCTTGATACTACACCAAGTCTAGTTGGTTTAGTTCCTAGAAACTTATAGAAGTCTTCATAAGTTCTAGTGTCGCCCATAGTGGCGCGATTAGTTACGAAATTTGCTACTATCATAATAATTTATTTGGATTTTAATCTAAATCGTAAATAGATGTTGTTTTAGGTTTACGACCAGTTTGCTGCTCTGGTCTTTTAACTACAGTCTTAGCAGGATTAGAGGCTCTGCCAGCCTTAGCATCCTCATAACCTTTCTTATAATTGGCTTTGGATTGCTCTGTAATCTGATGTTTATAATATTCGGAGATTTGACGTATAGCTTCTTGTCCTTTAAGAGCAAACCACGACATCTGCACTAGCATTTGTGGGTCATTAATGGCTTTGGCTAAGTATCTTACTCCAGCAGCATCTGAATCTAAGATAAAGGAAGCAATTTCATTCATATCGTCCTCTGATAGCGTTAATGATGACTCTCCCAAATCTATAGTTTCGTTATCTTGAATAGCTTGTAAAATTTCGTCTTCGTAAGCTTCATACATTTCTTTCTGTTGAGCTTCTGCTTCTGCTTGAGCTTGCTGCATAGCTGCTTCTTCGCGTTGCTGATAGCTAGCTCTCATTCCGCTCATCTTCTTATTAAAGAGAGCTTCGTTTTGCTTCTCAAGATTTAACTGTTCTAAAGCTTCATCATCAGTAAGTTCTGGGACATTTGCCTTTAAATCTGCAATAAATAGTTCATCATCTGTCATGCCATCTACTTGATATTCTGGTTCATCTTCTAGGTGGTCTAGGTAATCCTGAATAGCTTGACGTCTATGAGATTCCAAATAGTCATCTACACTTAAATTATTTCTTCTAAGCTCGTTAATAAGGTCAATCTCTTCTGGCTCTAAACCATAATTATAATCTGTATCATCATAGTTTAAAAGCTCTAATTGCTCTTCCCTAGATAGTTCAGAGAATGGAATTTCTTCTACTTCTCCGTTATCATTTTGGAACTTAATAGCCTCTGGATTGATTCCTTTAGCTTTGAGCACAGTTGTGATTAAATCATCCTCTGTAGGTTCTGTATCTCCGTCACCTTCTTTAGGTGGTTCTTGATTGTCCAATGGTTCGTCTAAATCTACTGGAGTATCATTGTCAATCCAACGTTTAATGTCATCATCAGGGTCTCCTGTTTGCACTACACCGTTTTCACCTAGCAGGTCTTCATCGTCAAAACCTAATTCTTCTAATTTCATGTCCATATTATTCCCTTTTAAAGTTATTTGCAAATTTAGTGATAAATTTCCATACCTTAAAATTAAAGACTAATTATTCTTAATTTAACGTAAATTAGTAATCTATCACTAAATATTGCTATCTCCATTAAGCCAATTTCATAATAAACACTAATGAGTAATATGTAATAGGAGTTTCAGTTGAACTACCGGAGCTTGCAGGTATAAATTCCCCTGTTTCACCAGCAGTTTCACTGGCTTTAATGAAGTTGCCAGTCAAGTTAGGAGTACCTTCAGTACCATCGCATATAGCCCAGCCCGCAGGTATTCCAGATGTTCCGTTATACATTACTATTGTGCCCGCAGGTATTCCAGATGTTCCAACTGCTATATCAGGAATACAAATGACAGAGACTGTATTATTGTTGTAATATACATCTTTTACCTTTTCATTATCATAAAGTAGAGCGTATACAGTAGTATCAAAGTCAACATCGTTTATATCTGAATGAAATGTAGTCCTTGAGAACGACTCATTAAATGTTACGTTAGTAAGACTCCTAATAGTTACTTCGTCTATAGTGGAATCTTCTTTAAATGTTACATTCTCTAATGTTCCGGACACATTCAACTTATTAGCAGTCCCGGAGAAGTTAAAGTTGCTATTAATAGTTCCAAAGTTATTATCAGAAAGAGTTCCTTGTAATGTAACAATATTACCATTGTCACGTACAGTCACAGTTTCAGATTTAATTTCGTAATTATTAACAGTTAGTACATTATTCTTACATGTATCAGTTAAACTTAAATCCTCTTCTCCGTTTCTAAATGTATAAATCCACTTATCTACACCGTCTTCGGTGATTTTAAATTTTAGATGTTTAAAGTCATAGTTACAGGAATTGCCCTTCTCATCTGTTAATTTAGTAATTCTCCCCTTAGCCATTACATCTTCCATTACAGATGCTCCATCCTCATCAATTCCAGGAAGTTGAAACACTTCTTGGTAATTCACATCATATTCAATTTCCCAACTGGGAAAGTCTTTATAATATGCTATCGGATTTAAAGTAGAAGTAGTGGTTGCTGTAACTACTAGAGGTCGTGTGTTAACAGGAGGGTCTGGAGTACTTTCACTCTCAGCAGTTAATTCTTCATCATCTTTTGTGTCATCCTCATTGGAAGGCTCCTGTGTATCATCTTCAGTAGTTAGTTCCCACTCATTCTGAAAGTCTTTTATTACATACTTAGCCCCTACTATCAAGTCTTCATTATTGATGAGTTCCAACAGCTCCGAAAAGGTTACTTCTACAGAATTGTCAGAAGGGCTACGTTCTATAACGCTGTCAACTACTAATTTAGATTTACCGTTCTCTATATACAATTTAAATCCGTAATTATCTGAAAACGAATTTGAAGAGATAGAGTCAGATATGACAGAGCCGCTAGTTGTAATATCAGTAGAGAAGATAGTTTCAGACGTTCCTGCAACTACCACGTTTGAATTACCTATTCTTAGTATTATGTTGCCTGCACTGTTTTCCACATATGTAGCACCGCTCTCTCTATATAAAGAAGCTCCATTAGAAGTGGCACCTAATACAAGAGCATTGCCAATTCCCTCTCCATTTATGATTATAGCCCCTACAGAACTATCAGACTTCTGGATAACAAATTGGCCTGTATAAGGCATACTTATTTCAGACGGATACTTAGTAAATATTCCATCATTGACAATAAAGAAACGTTCAGTTTCATCAATAAAAACCACCCCATTCCTTACTCCAGCTAAAGTAGCAGCCTCCTCAGTTTCATATCTGAATCCTATATTAGAACAGGCTACTGCCTTCTGCTCTTCTGTAGTGTCTTGCTTAGATAAAAACGATACAAATGTTCCTGACCCATCATCAGATAAATTGATAACAGTATTTCCTATTTTGAGCATTACTCCATTAGTGCTCTCCACATAATAAATACCATCAGAACTTATTCTGTCAGGAGAAGATACTTTCTTAATGACCTCTGCATCAACATTAAGTTTACCGTCCTTTATAATGTCAATGAACTTCTTGCCCCATTGTACCTTAACCTGTCCTCTAGTTTTAATAATAAAGTCAGAATCAGAGTTACCTACTGTACTATAAGTTCTTCCAAATAATTTATCAAAGTTGCTCATTACTTAATAGTTATTTCTATATTCTTGTCCTTATTAAGTTCAGTCATAAGTCTATTAAATGCAGCAGTACTATTAATAACTTGCCCTTTAACCTTATTCTCTCCAACTAAAAGACATCCCAATGTATCTTCTGGTTTATTACCAACGTGAATAAGAACTCCACTGTAACCTTTAACATCTAATAATCTAGGTAATTTACCACTATATGGCTTAGCCCAAGTCCTATCCTTAAACTTAGGACTGACTGTATTCATATCAACCTTATATGTGCCGGTAGGTATAGCGGTTTTACCATACACCTTAATCTTCTCAATTTCCTCTGTAGGCATAGTATCTTTCAGCCCTCTGTCTGTATCCTCAAGAGTGTCACAGAAATACTTACCGTTTAGGTACAGCTTCCCTATAGTATAAGACACACCTTTATAAGTTCTCTCTAATCGTAAATTAATCATGGCTCGAATTTGGATTAATTGTTCTGTTTAAATGTCTTAAATATTTCTACTAATTGATTAACGTCGTCCTCTCCAAACCTTACTGGCTTGTTAAGAATGTTAACTACAAACCCATCAGCAGACTTCTCTTTCATCTCTGCTTTAACTGCATTGGCAAGCAACTCTAGATTAATATTGCCGTGCACATCTGTGAATATGTCTAAATACTTACCATATTTATCTTCCATATTCTTAACTACGTATGTGATAACAGCTTGACTTGCCACGCTATTAAAATGAAATAGGTTACTCGCCAAGTCTTTAGCATACTTATTAATAGCTTGAAATACAATTTCTTTATCGCTCATTACTTACTTTTACTTAACATAACTTCGTCTAATCTCTTCTTAATCTCTGGGTCCTGTTCCACAAGTTCTAATAATGTGTTAACCTTATCTTCTTTAGCTTTTAATTGAGCATGAATGTGCTCTTTACTCTTTCTAATAGTAGCTAATAGATTATCAGCTGCTACTTTACCATCTGCTGATGACACGAACTCTTGACTAAACTTAGTGCCTAAGAATGACATAAAGCCAGCTTCATAGGTTTGCTTAGCCATTTGATATTCTGGCATCTGTGCTAGAACCTTCTGCTCATCTAAAGACAGAGACCCAACCTCTCTGTTTATTTCATCTAGAATAGGTTGGGTCTTCTGCTGTGCTTGTTGAGCTTGTTGCATCGCTTGTAATTGTTGCATGTAATGGTTCTGTAAATCCGTGTAGTTACTACCGAATGGTTGTCCAAACATGTTATTTAGATTTAGCTACTGACGCAATTGCGGCTGTTGGTGCAGGAGCAGGTGTTACTCTAACATCAAATACTGAATATGCACAATGTCCCTTAACAGGAAGAGAAGTAGGCAATTCATCAAGTACTTGTTGACTAACAATACTAACTCCGTTAGGTATAATCACATCTATAACTTTAGTTACTGTTGGTGTCAAAGTGGTAATAGTTTCACTAGTTGCAGCAGTCTCCATAATCGTAGATGTAGACTCTGTAGACACTCTTACATTTCCTTTACAATCAGTGTATTGGATATTGTGAATAACATCAAATTTAGTAACTTGTACGTACTCCGTTCCTGTAGTTGAAACGTTAACGACTTTTGCCCATCTCTGTGTAACTGTTAATGTAGACACAGGAGCAATTGATGCATTTGCCCCACACGGTAACGATACATTAAACTCCATTACTTGAGCACTTTCTCCAGTTGGTGTAATTTTAACTTTCATACGATAATTAAATTTGAATTAAATAATAAAAGGGAGACCACTTAGATTGTAGCCTCCCTTTTATGGGTTATCTTAAGTTATTGGGCTGTACAAGAAGGACATCCGCCTGTAACTGTGCTAATAGCTGTATTTACAGCGTTGAAGTTACTAGCAGCAGTTCCAGCATACATGCCAGTTCCGTAACTTGTGAATGGGCTACAGTATAGTGGAGCTATACTTGGAACAGGTGCACACAGGTCACTGTAAGCATATTTCAACTGTCCATCAATCTTGTGGTCAAGTTGACGCTGTAATCCATTAGCAGTCATTAACAGATTAGTTTCAGACTTGCAGCAGCAAGCATCAGTGTATCTTTCAGCATTAACTTTGTTAAGCTCGAACATTAGAGGTAGAGCAGCAGCTGTAGCAGCTTCTTTCTTCTCTAAATCAGAGATTCTAGTACTTAGTCTAGCGAACAAATCAGCTTTCTCCTGAACATCTTGTTCTCTCCTCTTGTAAAGCTCATCACATAATCTTAAATTCTGTGCATTATCACGAGATACGATATCTACGTACATTGCACTCTTCTCTTGAAGGTCTTCTACTCTACCTTTCCAGATTTGGTTAGTTAAAACTTGAGACTCGTTACCGATTCTCTCGTTAGTAGCCAAAGCACGGCTGTTAACGTAAGTGTACAGGTCAATGTCGTCTTGCATTGATTGTACTCTGTTCGCCCATGATAGGTTATCAGCTTGCTGTCCTTGAGCCATAGCTAAGGTTTTAGCATTTTCAGCTGCCTGCATAGCGCAACAGTTGTTGTTACCTCCAAAGAGGTTTCCAAGGATTCCGCCTATTGGCGACCTTCTTAATGAAAACGTTATGAGATTATAATAATTACTCTGCAAGTAATCTTCCAACTAGAGCTTCAAGTCTTGCAACTTTATCCTCTAGATATTTAATTTTAACCATAGCAAGTTCGTTATAGTTAACTGATTTAAATCCTTCACTATCAGTGTTCACCATTTCTGGATACACTTTCTCAAGTTCTTGAGCAATTACTCCATAGCCATGATGTTTTTTGTCTGTTCTATCAAACTCTACTAGTCTAACAGCATCAGCTTTACTTGCATCAATTTCTACTACGTTAGTTTTTACTCTAGCATCAGATGTATCAAAGAATCCATTAGCTGCATAGATAGCTGCTGTTGATGTAATTGCACCACCTTTAAATCCTTGCAAAGACATAAGAATTCCATCATCTTCTATGTAAACACCATTCTTACTGTAAGTTTGTGGATTAGCTCCTTGTGATGTAGCTCCAATTAGGTATAGTCTATCAGAAGAATTTGTTGCACCTGCTGTGTTCTTTGTATCTGTAAAGTCATCAAGTTTCTTCTTATCAACACCAGTTATTAAACCTGCATGACCTTGACTATTACCGCTTGCTGGAGAAGCCATAGGTAAAGAAATGGTTTTATGAGAAATAGACGTATCACTGTATGTAACATCTAATGGAACATACGCTGATTGCCAATCCGTACTGGGAGTTCCAGGTTCTACTTGTTTAACTAAGGTAGGCTTGCTTGTGATTTCTGACCAGCTATAAGAAGGTTTAGAAGAACCAATCCATGATGGTTTACCTGTCACATTGCCCCATGCAACTGAGTCGGCTCTTCCACCACCTGTAGCAGATAGAACACCATTATTAATTGCCAAACCACTTCCTACTTTTACACCACCAAGTGTAGTAGCTGATGCAGTTGGTAAACTGTATTTAGTATCAGTCCAAGGAACATTTACTACTGCTTGTTCATTACTATTAACCTGAACAGCATATGTTCTGCCTGAAGTTGTAGTAATTCCGTTAGGAGTTCCTCCCTGTGTGCTACTTGATAACTTGATACCTCCACGAGTATTGTTTGACGCTAATGGTAGTGTATATGAGGAACCAGAAGGTATATTTACTGTTTTAGCAGCACTACCGTCCCATGTACCTGTTACTGCACCAGTAAAGGTTAATACGTTTGGAGTAGGTAACTTAGTAGGAATTGTAGGCTTGTTACTCAAGTCATTATAATTACCTGAAGTAGCTACAGTAGCAAAGCTAGGTTTGCCTGTAATGGTACTCCATGTTACAGCGGTAGCATAGAACTGTCCGTGTGTCCAAATTTCTTTAGAATCTTTAATATAAACTATAGATTGATAGTTAATGTCAGGAGCTCCAGTCTGAACAGTTCCAGTACCTCCTACCTGATATTGAGTATTAGAAGCATTGGCTGATAACTTCTGTGAGTTAAAAGTAGTTTTCTTATTAAAGTGAATTAATTTCTTATTAATTGCCATATCACTTAAATTTTAATCATTATAAAATAAAGGAGGGATGCTACTCCCTCCTTCTTGTACATATATTATAGTTCAACCCAATCCCATGCAGCTTCTAGTTTACCAATAGCGGCATTAAGTGAATCACCAGCAGCAATTGCACCTGTATCTGACGGTTTGGTATAACCAGTCATTGCAGTTACCTTATTAGAAGCCAGATTGGCTAGAGTAGTAGCTAGTGTAACGTTAGCAGAACCATCTAAAGAAACACTTCCAGTTACACCACCACTAACTGTGATAGTACGAGCAGTAGCCCACTTAGCAGCAGTATCAGCCGCACCAGCAGTAGCAGGTTTACCAATACTAACTGTTTGTTTAGAACCTCCAGAAGGAGTTACGTTGAATGAGCCGTTTCCTCCAACGAACGTATAAGTAGTATTAGTATCAGCTCCTGGAATACCCAAAGCTGTAATATCAGCCTTAGTAACAGCGGTTACTGAAGCAACGTGGCTAGTAGAATCTGTGCTGAATTTATAGAATCCAGAAGTTTTACTAGGAGCACCTCCAGCAGGGTGAGTATAAACTGTGTCCTTCTCTGCTTGCCATGCAGGACCACTAGCAGTGGCTTTCAGTACGTATCCAGCAGTACCATTAGCTAGAGCTTTAACAGTAGACCCACCGTTACCTAAAATTACTGCGTTAGCAGTTAGGGATTTGCCAGTAACAGCACCGTCTAAGTTTCTCTGAATAACTGACCAGTCACCATTTGCAGCAGTCGTTCCAGATTTAACACAGATAATCATGTCACCTGCTTCACAGCCTTCGCCCGCAAAGTTACCAGCAGCCTTAACTACGTAAGTATCTCCAACTGTGTGATTAGCTGGAAGTTCAGTTACATCACCGTCTGTGCCAATAGTTCCTTTGAATCTAAGTGCTTGAGCAGCAGAAATCTTACTTCCAATCTCGTTAATTACAAATGCAGTAGTTGCAATTTGAGTAGTATTAGTTCCACCAGCAGCAGTAGGAGCTGTAGGAGTTCCAGTAAACGCTGGGCTTGTAAACATTGTAGCCTTAGATTCATTTGTTACGTTACCTAAGCCTACATCAGCTTTAGTAACAGTAACATTAGCACTAAGTGCATGTCCGTTTACAGTTCTAGTATTTGGAACAGCATTATCAGCCTTAGTACCTTGAGCAGCAGTTGCATATGCAGATGATGCTGTATATGCAGCAGAACCTAATCCTTTAACAGCAACATCAGTTCCGTCAATTGCAATAGTACCATTAGCAGAACCAGAAGCAGCCGTGGTTGCAGCACCATTAATTGTTACTTTACCAGTAGCATCAGCTGTAACTGTTACTTTACCAGTACCAGTAATTTGATGTGAGCTTCTTACTGCACCATTCTCAATTAAGTTCAAGAATGTAGTAGCATTAGTAGTTGCTGCATTAGCTGTAGCTGTAGCAGAAGCGCCAACAACATTCTTAGCTTGCCAGTTAGTAAATGAAGGAGCAGCTGGCATAGTCATTGTAGTGGTTCCTTTAGCTGTAACGTGTCCTTGTGCATCATAAGTAATGCTAGGAATAGTAAACGTTCCACCAAATGCTAATGTCTTACTATTATCACCTTTAGCTGTGCCAGCAGTTACTGAATTAGAATGATTAATTGTAGTACCTTCAATAGAGATACCAGAACCTTGTGTGTATTTAGTATCTGTAGCGCTAATTGTTACTCCATCTGTTCCGACAGTGATATTTACATTAGAGCCTTTGTTGAATTTAAGAGTTCCGTCATGAGAAGGAGACTCTGCAACATTAGTACCGTCAGAAACTTTAGAGAAGGCCTTGGCAGCCCGTAAAGCTGCCACAGCACTCTCCAATGAAGTAATTTTGCCTTTGTAAGAATCAGGAATAGAGTAGAACGTTCCATGAGTATAAATCTCCTGTGAATCTTTAATGAAAACAATACTATTGGTGTATTGTTCTTGTAGTTCACTGGTAAATGTGGACTTCTTCGCTACGTGTACAAACATTTTCTCCATTTTAATATATTATGTGTTTTATTCAGTTACTTCGTGCCAAGCCATAGCTGTATCGATAGCTGTATTAATTGTCGAAACTACAGTAGTGGTGATTCCAACAAGTTTAGCCTCGTTAGCAGCAACTCTAACTTCTAGAGCATCAATATCTGAAGCGTTAGTGTCAATAAGTGCAAGTTTAGTTTCTGGAATCAGAGTACTACCTCCTACCTTATCAACTTTATTAGCTACTAAATTACTAACACCACTAACTTTAGTATCTGCATAATCTTTAGCCTGTTTCAGAGTATTAGCTAGAGAACCTTCAGCATCAGCACTACCATTAATCTTAGCAATAGCTTTAGTATTAGTAGTAATTTTACCGTCTAATGCAGTATCAGCTGCTTCTCTTAAAGTCTTCTCTGCATCAACAGCAGCTGCAATTGCAGCATCTGCTTGAGTCTTATTGTAGTATGCAGACAGGTCAATAGCTCCACCCAGAGCATCCCATGCTGTACCAGTCCATGCCCAGTTAGTACCAGCTGGATGATTGTCATGAGCTTCCTCTACATTCCATACATCACCTGCTGCTGCATCACTAGGAAGTTCTGCATAAGTAGCTTTGGAGCCTTTGTATGAATATACAGAAGAAATTTTGCCCTCAAGGGTAGTAACTCTCTGTCCTAATACTCTACCTTGATTAGCTGACAATGCAGCAGTGGTAGAAGAAGAATTTAAGTTGTCAATAATCTCTACTGTCTGTGCAGCAGCAACGTCCATTTGTCTCCATCCGGAGTAATCTGCTTCCAGAATTTTATCTTTATCAACTAGCATATAAATTGCCTTATCAGCAGCAACAGCTACTAGCAATCCATTATATACGTAAATAGTATCGCCATCATACGGCCAAGTCTCTTTATTAATAAGTTCAGACTTATTATCTACTAAGATTCTTGGGTCTAAAGCACCTTGAAGTTTAACCTCAAAGTTGGCTGCAAATTGGAATGTACCTTTATTTCTTGCCATATGTCAAATTAGAATTTAGCGATTAAAGTTACTGAACCTCTAGTAGAACCGTTGTAAGTGTAAACTGAATAAGTTACAGGTGTGGTTCCAATAGTAATCTCTTCTTCTGTCTTAGTCCAGTCACTAAGTCCTATAACTTCCATGTTACCTGATACTGTGTTCAACATTTGAAGTTGAGTAACAGCTCTTGGCAACTTGAACACCTGTGGAAGAGTACCAGAAGGTTGTAATTCAAATCTAGGAGTAGTCATAGCTCCAGTAGAAGTATTCCAAGCAATAAGAGCTTGTTTAACCACAGGCGTACCAGAAGAAGCTGTACTTGTAGATGCATACCAAGGATATGTACCATTAAGTGTGATAGCTGAAGAGTTAACCGAACCAGCTGCAAGTGGAGTGCTATAATTGTTTCCTTTGTTATCTTTAGGTTGAGGTCCTTGCAAATAAGCTGCCTTATAAGTATAAGTAGTATTACCAAGTGTTACAGTAGTAGGCAGAGTTGTGTTAGATTCTTGTCCATTTACGAAGATAAATGAATTATCTGCATCTAAGTTACCAGACCTGTCTGCTTGTTTTGTTCCATTTAAGGTAATAGCTCCCTTATTAAGACTAGTGTTGAAGTTAGCAGCAGTAGGTGCAGTAGCTCCAACTTCTTGAGGAGTTGAATAACTCTTAAATGAGATGCTTGCAGTAGGAGCAGTAAATGTAGGATTAATAGTAGGGAACAGCAGTTCATCCCACATATAATCATATGTCTGTCCTTCCAGAGCACTTACCTTAGTTCCTTTAGCGATACCACCGACAGCATTAGGCATAGCTAAATCTTTGTCTTCAATAGCTGATGTATACTTACCGCTACCTACTTCAATCTCTGTTGTAGTGGCATCAGAGTAAGTAATGACCAGTTTGCTTTTATCAGAAGACAAGGCTACATTAGTAACGACTTTACCAGCAGCTAGAGCTCCTGTGTAAGCCTTACCATTCATAAGGATTTCATTGGTGTCTGTAGCAAAGTAAATCCCATCCTTGTGAGTAGTTTCAGCTACGTAATTGGCTTTTAACCCTCTGTAAAATTTTAATTGTGCCATAAAATTTAATGATGTTATTTAATAAATATGTTAATAGGGAGCACAGTATTATCACTGAATCTTACCTCCCCGCCAGTTATTTCACCACTGGCATTCTTATACAAATCTACTCCAGTTGGAGTTATAGTTCCATATGTTTCCCAAGTTTCTCCATTCCAAGCATAGTTAGCACCGTCATTAATAACGTTGTAAATATCACCTACTTCTGGAGCAGAAGGTAAATACATACGAGTAGCTACAGACCCCTTATATCTAATAGCTGTAGAATCAGAAGATATAAGTATATCTCCATTACCGAGTACTGACTTACCATTAATCTTCTTAATGTTAACTCCACTAACAAGCTTATCTTGTTTAGTAGATAGTAAGTACTCCATAGTATCTTTCAATGTATTAATTGATTGTTGTATATGTGTTAAGTCAATAGATACATCTTCGGAACCGTCGTAACTAACTTCTCCTTCAGAATGCTTAACTGTTAAAGTTCCTACTGGATAACTCTCTGGTAAATCAGCGAGTCTGGTAGCTTTAGCAGTAGTTACTTCATTCCAAGTATAAGAAGTCAAGTCTGACATTAATGCAAGTGAATCAGTGTCTTCCCCTACTACAACGGCTGGTCTTGTATTAGTGTATATCTCCAGATAAGAATTAACATTACCAAGTTTAAACCCTCCGGAATTGTCAGATGATATTAAATTCTGAACACCGTCTCTACGATTAACCACAATTCCTTGACCTTCCTCTAATACTATATTACCATCAACCAAACTAACTTTATTGTCTAAGTCACTTTCAATATTAGATATAAGAGCATCAGTTTCTGATTTAGTATAATACAAGTCAGGGTCTAAACCTCCACCACCTTCAGAGGCATATTTAACTCCATTAAGGTAAATAGACTTAATGTCCTTTATGAAGTAAATGGTATTAGGTTCTAAAGTCTGTAGTAAATACTCATCGTAAGTATCTACGGCTTTAATTCTTACTGGATATTCTGTACCTTCCCAACTAAATTTACAAACAACTCCTTTATCACCCTTAGTAATAACTATGTTAGAATCAGCATCAGTATCAACTACTAAGTCTGCCCTAACTCCAAAGTTTGAAGTTAATAAATCTACAGACCTATTAGTAATTGGATTATTAATTCTTAATTCTGATGCAATATTACCATTCTTAGTCTGGGTAATAATAGTATTAGTTATTTGTCCTTTAACTACAAAGTCTTCCAGAGACACTTCAAATCTATCTCCATTAGAAGCAGTAAGTATCAGCCATTCCTCATTCAGTGCATTACCGAATCCGTTATCTATATCCTCTTGTGTTATAAGATGTCTTTCAAACGAAACTATCTTAGTATCTTTATCAAGAAGGATTGATGATATTTCCTCACCACTTCCTCCTTTACCTATAACTCTAACCTTATTACCTTCTTCTTGAGTATCGAGTTCTACTATACCAGTTACCTGGGTAGCAATAGCATCTTTGATAGCTTTAGAAGAAGGAATAGAGTCTTCAACGTCTATTGAGTCCGACACCGTATATGGGCCATATGTTGTCCACAAATAGTCCAACTGGCTCATATTAGCGGGCCTATTAGGATACTGTTTCTTCATCACCTTCTACGTCAATCCAAGTTACTTCACCACTTATATCATCTGGAAGTTGTTCTTTAGGAACCTTTCCACTTACTAAATCTGCTTTAGACTTTAGTAGAATTTCAACTTCGGGCAAAGAAATGGCTCCAATCTGTGCTGGAGTGACTCTATGTGGATTGTTGAAATCTTTAAGGTGGCTATCAATATCACTTTGTAATTCACTAATAACAACATCCAAGGCTTTAGAATCATGTGTAATGTTATCGGAAGTACCTTTAACATACAGAGCATTTCCTTCTTTTACTAAGATGTTATCTTTAGCTGTATACAACCTAACGTCAGCAGAAAGCTTATCAGCGCCAGTTCCTAATGATAACACTTTCTCCAATTCTACTACCTTATCAGGAATAGAGTTATCAACTTCCCATTCTCTAATAAGAGTTCCAACTGGAATCCTAACTACTTGCTTATCACCAGTTAGAAGTTTAAATACTATAACTAGCTCTTCCGTATCTGGGTCGTACTTAGCATCCTCTACGATAGCTGACAAACCAATTTGATGTTGCCCTATAACATTATCGTTAACCTTAATAGTTAAGAGTCCGTCTAAATATTCAGTAGTTAGTTTATAGAATAGACCGTCATTCTTTATGGTAATTCCGTTACCACTATCAGTAGATACCTTAACATTACCAGATATTGTAGTTCCAGTAATCTGTCTATCAATATCTAATTCAATGCTTGGAGTATCTTCTAGTGTGACCCAGTTAAAGTGAATAGCATGATTCACTAATTCGTCTAGCTTGCGCAGAGAATCCATTACAGATGTAGAGTCTTTAAGGTAAGTAGTTTCAGTATCAGGAACATAAGCTCCGTCTTCTCCCAAACCTACTCCTTCTTGTGTCTTATCGAGTTCGGCTTGTACCTTATCAATATTACTCTGTAATTCCTCATCAGTGCTGTCTAGATTACCTAGATGCTCTCTAATTTTAGTAATTTCCTCTGCAATGTCCTTCAGACTGTTTAAGTCCTCTGGTACACTAGTATGGTCAACACTTCCCCAGATAGCATCGTCTGCTGTCTTTCTATCTTTAATTTCCTGCTCTAATCTAGTTATCAAGTCAGCTATAGTTTCATCACTCTTAGAAGTAATAAGTTTAGTAAACTCTAACTCATCGTTAGTCTCCTTTCTAGTGACCCAATATAGTGCTTGATTACCATCTCCGTCATTTTCAACTACCTTTAACAATCCCTTGTGTAAAATAGCATTCTCTTCAGGAGATGAATAAAATTCTTTCAGTTTCGCTTCAGTTTCGAAGATATAGTCAGCTTCTATAGGGAACGGACCACCTCTTCTAAAACTTGCTATAATTTCACTATATGCTCTCATACTTATTAAATGTTAGCTGGGTCAAACTTAAATGTTACCTCCAAGTTGAGAGTTACTAGAGACTCCTTGAATACATATATCTTATATATTTTACTATTTGACAATCCAGGAATTTCAAATGGGATATCACTAATAATGTCAAACGATTCAAGACCAAACTGTTGAGAAGGCGTTGTCATTTGAACTAAGTCTGGATATTCCTTAGGCATTGCTACAAATATTTGCTTAAGCTCTTTAGGACTTGAGAAATTATATTTGTGTTTGATTTCTGATACTAAGTCACCAGAACTGTCAATGCTATTGTTCTCTGGGTCTGATTGAACTAGCTGAAGTAAGTAATCATAATTAACATTAGAGGCTGCATACCATTTAGGTAAGATTCCTACAAATATGTCATATGCTACTTTAGTAGTACAACTAGCTTCCAGATATGTACCATTAGGATAGAATACTTTAAACGTAAAAGTAGTTTCTTCGTTAATAGGTAAACTCTTTACAGTCAACTGTCCTAATTCGAAATCGTCCTTAGTATATGTTCCAATAAGCTCATCGTTCTGCCATAATTCAGCATAAGATATCACTCCAGTAGAACCTCTAACGAATAGTTCAACGTCTACTATAGAACCTAGTAAAGCATACGCAGGAGCTTTAACATCTACAGATTTACCGTAGAAGATTGCATCCATAACCTCTTGAAGATTCAATTTCTCTCCTGGGTCAGTTTCATCTTCAACGAAGCCTACTGTAGTCTGAACTGGTCCACTAGTAATCCAAACAGGCTCTTCTACAATAGAAGCATCCAGTTGTCTCTTAGTTACTAATTCGTCATCTTCTACAGCATCTACTCCCTTCTGTGGGGCAGTAAATGGAACTGAACCATCACGAGGTACATAATGCTTACTATAGATTTCTTTAAGAGTTCCATGAGGGTCATATTGATTGATATGTTTCTCAATAGCCCCTCTAGCCGCATCAATTACCAAGTGATTAATAATTGCATCGATTTGAGCTCTTGAATAAGTCTCTGCTCTAGAGTAAGTTTCAGTCTTCCTGAAATAGTTGTTTAGTCTCTGATTAAGTAACGTTACAAATCCGTGAGGGTCTGCATCAACTAAATGTTTAAACATTACATCATCTACATATTTCTTAGTAGATAGATGCCCATCAGCTACTGGAGTAACTCCTAACTGTGGTTTTAAAAATGCAGTAGTTCCGTCACGTCTAACGAAATTCTTGATTAAGTCGTCAACTTGTTCTCTAGTATATAACTCTACCTTCCTATAAATCTGGTCAGTAGTTACATATACTTTAAGTATTTCCTCTACAAGAGGAATTATATTATGTGGGTCTGTTTTAGCTAAATGACTGTCCATTAAAGCAGTCACGAATCTCTTGGTTGTTAAATGAAAGTCTGTCAACGGGTCAACACCTGTTTGAGGTGCTAAGAATGGTGTGGTTCCATCCTCTTTAACAAAACCCTCCAGTTTACTTTCTATAGTAGGAATTATATTATGTGGGTCTTCAGTAGCTAGGTGAGTATCCATTGAGGTCTTAACTGCCTCTAATGTCTTTAAATCTGCTGAAGTCTTATCATAGACATCATTAATGCCAGCAGCTCCAAGATTAATTCTAGCAATTTGTTTATCTGACTCACTCTCAAACTCCCCTAAGCGGTAATCTACTTTCAGAAATTGTGAAGTATCAATTTGTTCGTTAACAGGATTGATACATTCATTTCCAGAACCACCTGGTGTTAAAATAGAGTTATCTGCCATTTATTATTAAGATAAAATTGTTCTACAAATTCAGACCTATTAACTTCATTCTCTTCTAGCAATTCGATGAGACTTATCTCTTCGAGAATTAGTTGGTAGTCATATCTATGCCCCCGTTCTAAATACTTAAGTAGTTCTTTGTATTCACAAATCACCTTATCTTTGAGAGCATCCACAGCCTTGCTCTGGCCATTTGCTGTATTCTGATTTACACAAGCCATTACAACCTCCTATTTGTTCTATGATTCGTTCAGCTTCAGCTAACTGATTAGATTGAACCATATATTTGATTACATTAATAGCCATCCAGACTAAATCTCTCTTGTAGGATAATTCGGCCGCTACAGCATTCTTACTCCAACATTTACTGAAACCTCTGCTATTAAATATTTGCTGGCACAAAGATATATAACATTTCTTAAGAAAACAAATAGACACGTAATTATTATATGTCCTAGAAATTGTAGTATCTTCTATGTTCCTCTCTACTATCTCATCTACAGTTACGGTCGTAGATGTGCCATTAAAATACTTATAGATGTAGATGCCGTCCGAATAGTACACAGTGGCATACATAGTTACAGCTGAACCAGCCGTTTTATCCATCTCTCTATCAAACCAATCTTTAGTCGGCAGAACTATATGATATACATTAAACCACCCATCAAACCCTACTGGCATAGTTACTGACTTATTACCGTCATCATGTAAAGTGTAAACAGGAAGTTGTATTTCAGGCCCATCTGCCTTATTATGTTGTAAGACATCAATAGATACAGTGTCAGAGTACTTGAATCTGTTCTTGACGATAACTGAAGAAGATTCAGGCAAATAGCCATTCTCTCCTGTACCAGTATCGTCAAGTATGATTACCTTACAGCTATCGTTAGTGCAAACTTTAATTTTTAATTCCATTATACGTTCTTCACTTCGTTATTCTGCTGATTCCCATCGTACAATTGGGCTATCTCAATATCTGTTCTTTTGGTGTCATTGTCAGAAGTACTCTGCTTATAATCTCTATCAGCGTTAGCCTTAATAAGGCCAATCTCATAGTCATATTCAACCTTCTGCCTATCAATAGCAATCTTAGCTTCATTAAGAGATGCAATCTTATTATTAAGCTGCTCTTTCTCTTGTTCCGCCTTTTGAAGTTGCTTCTGTAGCTCTTCGTTCTGTTGTTGCATCTGTGCAGTGTTCTGAGTTTCTTCTCTTCTCTTTTGAAATGCTTTAGACAATTTAGACTTAAGTTCAGTCATACTTCTGGCAGTCATACACTCCATAGCTATGTCTGGGTCTAATTGACCACTCTTAATGAATTCAATCATTAATTGTTGCATGTTCTGCATTTCCTCCATAATTCTACTACTAGCTATTACATGAATATCATAGTCAGTAAAAGTAAAATGTTCAGGGAGAGCAGTGAACACTTTCTGTAGTTTGTCACCTAGCACTAAAGTTCCAGTAAGTGGTTTATGTTTCCATACCTTCTTAGCACAATTAAGAGAATCAATCAGAATATCCTCTGCCAAAGTATCCATTTGCTGATAGTAAGATTTAGTAATGATATAAGAATTTCTCATACCTGCCTTAACATTACTAACAGCATCCCTGGTTTCTATTCCATTTAATCTCTCTCTAAACACTCCAGTAATAGATGATGTCTGCTCTTCTAACATCTGCAACGCCATATTAAATGCCTGAATAGTATCAGCTTTTAATAAGTCATCGAATCCAGCAAAAGAAGTATTGTTGTTAAATGCCCTACCTTCTTGTGAAGTATCAATAGGAGCCACACCAGTCTTCTTATAGGCAATGAATTTCTGCAATCTTTCAGTCAAATCATCACCAAGAGCCATAGGTAGCATACTAAAGTCAATCCAGTCTCCACTAGTACCACTATTAGCAATTACATTGTCCCTAAAGAAAGTAATCAAATCATACTTGTCTTGAAGATGTGAACATGCAAGCACAAGTGAATATGGTTCGTTACTTCTGTTTACAAAGAACAAACCATTAACTGACAATCCACAGTGTGTAGGATTATCTTTAGTTCTAACTACATCAGGAGACTTACCAGTAAGAATGTAAATAGATTCTCCGATTTTAACTCCTTCATATCTATTCTCTACATAATCTTCTCCTTCTTTATCAACATCAATCCACTCAACTTCAAACACAGGTATTAACTTATAATTGTAAGTCTCATAGTAGTCGGTAGGGAATCCAGGTATTACTTCTTTACCCGCCTCGAGTCCGTCTGTAATAGGAGCTCCAGTAGCTTGATTGCTCATGGCGCGTACATATATATAACTACTATCGTAATATCCCTCAAACATCTCCTCTAATTCATTGATACTACTTGTATCTAGTTGAGGACCATATTTATTAAGTATTTGTTGCTTAGTTAACCAACGTCTAATAACTACTCTGTAGCTATCTCTAACATATACAGATTCTGGATTTCTATCAACGAATACATTACGTGGGTCTAATACCTCTATTTCTATATTAGTTCTCTTCCTACTAGGATGAACCTGGTAAAAGCTCATGCCAGTTACTAGTAAGTCAAGTAACAGGTTCTTTAACTTAGTAAGTAAGTTAATATCTCTAGATTGGATTATATACTCAACAACATTCTGTGCAGCTATTTCATACTCGCTAACAAAGCTATTATTAATATCTTCTACTAACTTATTAAGTTGAGCCTCTACAGCCTTATCAGTTACTTCTTGTCCTCCTAAGAACGCTAGTATCTGATTGTTAAGATGTTGTTGTAAGTATTGATATACTTCTTTATTAATTTGTAATTCCTTATCTCTAGATATCTTAGATATAGTTTCTTTATCCTTGCATGACACTTTAGGCAGTAATGGAGTACCTAGGTATTCTCCAAGTAAAGCATCAACATGCTTCCTGATAAGAGGAGTAAATTCTATAGAAGTAGGATTACCTATTCCAAAATTCTCTTCTAGATACCTATATTGTTCGGCATCTCTATATCCATTATAATAATTATATGCTTTCTGTAATTTGTACTTAGGAAATACTAATTCTGACACTGCCTTATCAATATGCTCCATTAAGTACTCATCACTCCTGTTCTGTGCACTCATTACAACTCTCTAATCCGTTATATTGTTTATATCCTAGGAAATAATGTGTGTCGCCTAATCTTCTATCTCTTAATTCCTGTCTAAGAAATTTAAGATACGCTACTTCACCACCCTCAAACGATATAATAAGTGGCTTGTCTATATTATTCATGCCAAGTGTTAACTTATAACCCCTATGTGTCCCCTCGGCAGTTTGTAGCTCTTCTAGCTTTAATTTAGCCACATATTCTTTATGATAAATCTGTTTGAATAAATCTCTGATTGCTACTTCTAATTCTTGTAGGGTCATCGTATTGTGTAGGCCATAAATTAAACTTAGGTACTATCTGTTGTTTCTCTGGAATAACTCCTTTATGTCTAATTCCTCTTTCGTCAACCCAATAACCGAAAGGTCTTAGTTTGTTATTAGGACTGTCCATTTCTTTAGGAACTACCCCCATTAATTCCTCGTCTCCTAGTTCGCACATACCCCATGCAGCTATAATATCAAACTTACGTTTATTCTCATAACTGTATTTAATTGCTTCTTCTAGAATTTCTTCAAACCATATATTATGACAATAATCTTCTATATGTTGAGCTATTAAATCTAATTGATGCCTAATTACTACTTCAGTAGCGGGAGCTCCGAATTGTTTACTACGACCTCCTTGTATGTCAGATTGAGTAGCTCTAGGTCTTCTCATCAAATGTCTATTCTCTTTATGTTTCTCTCTAAAGAATTGCAGAGTAGACATTCTAGTAGATTCAAGAACAGCCTGACAATCGTAATACTGCAATATCTTAAGACATGTCATATGTGCTTCACGTAAAGTCTTAGGTCTGTCCCTATAATAGCACACTATTTTAGGTTCATCTAACCCATAAGCTCTCTTTTTAACTACTACACAGAAATCAGAAGGGTCTTGAGTCTTATCAGAAGTGTCTTCACCACCCATATCAATACCGTCAATACCAGCAACATATAAATTTCTAGGTACAGCTCCATGTTCTCCTCTAATCGGATGTTCAAGTATCTTAACCTTACCTTTAGGATTACTAACAAATCTTACACTATCAATTGCTTCCTCTGTGTGCTGGTTGTTAGTAAAATTATACTCTAACTGGCCTACATCAATATGTGGTCCCAGTTTATGTAATTTAATATTAGCAAGTTGCTCACTTAACAATACAGTATTAAACTGGTTATCTCCTTCTAGAGCCAAAGCATCATCAGGAGTAAAACAGAACTCTGCACATGCAATTAAATGCTCCTTCGGGTTAGCTAGTAGAGCTTCTCTTTGGTCTAAATAGAACTTCTTAGCCTTCGCAGTATTAGTAACTCCTCTATCGTCTACATATCCATTTGCTGCTACGAATGTATAGGCAGGTATGAAGAATGAGGTAAAAGCATAAGACCCGTCTTTAGTATGGTTATGTTTATAAGGTAAGAAATTATATCCAGCTGGATTATAAAACATCTTACTAAGTCCGTCAAGTGCAGGTCCCTGGTCTCCACCTGTTCCCCACACAAATCTAGTTCCAAACTTATTACCTAGAATTTCTACAAGAGCTGTACTCTGTAAGTAAGTCTTTACTAGGATTGGGTTAGAACCAGATTCTTCAAAGAACAATCTATCCACACGGTCTCCACGGAGTTTACGAGGAACATCTACTACGAAGCCAATAATGTCTGACATGAATCCAAATTCTTCTCTGTCTTTAGTAAGAAGAGAAGCTCTCTTATGCATATCAGAATTATACTTCTGTCTTAGATGTCTCATGCCGCCTTCTGTATCAGCATTTAAATATTCAAGCTGTTCCCAGCATTTACGAAGCACGTCACTAACGAATTTCTCGGTAAATGCTACATATACTGTATGTGAACCTCTAACAGTTGTATATAACCTAACTCCTAAAGATGCTGCAATTTCACTAAACACTTTGTTACCGTATAGGCTTTTTATCCTATACTTCTTATAGTTTCCTATAAGGTCAGCGCACATATTCATTCTTTTACAGAATGTTCCGCACTCGTGGGAGGATTATTACTCTCATTAACGTTCACCTCCTGCGCGTTACGGTGGTCAGCGATGAGCTGACTTACCTCGGTATTAACATAGTAACTAAACTTATTAAACTTTCTTGATAAATAGAAATTAGCATCATCATATAGATAATGATATAGTTTACTCACTTCGCTTTTAGATGAAGTAGATATCCTATACATATCATCACGTTTAAGATAATTAATATTTACATTAATATCATTCTTAGAAAGAACCTTCTGTATATCAGACAACATAGTAATTGTTTTACTACATATATCAAACTTATATCTAACTCTGTCAGCTTTACCCTTCTCTGTAGCTAACCATCCAGTAATACACCCATCTCCATCAAAATAACCTCTGATGAAATGTTTCACAAGGTCCTCAGGAATGCTTGGAATTTTGAGTTCTGCTACGCTTTTATTATATCCTATCCCTAAGTCTACTAAGGCATTACATAATTTGGAACTAGTAATGTCAACTCCAAATGATGCATGGGCATTTACTTTCATACCGTTTCTTCCAGTTACAATATGTGGTGCTACGGTAAACGTTCTAGCGTCTGGACTTATACTATCTTTAAATAAGTACACTATTTCAGAATCTCCAGACTGCAAATGAACTCTTAAGGTTTTGCGTTTCTCATCAATACTGCCATCAGCGGCATAAAATCCAAGCAGATAAGCTTGTAGTTCAGTTTCGATTGTATCGAAGAATGTATGTCTTATTCTTCTGTTAGATATATGATTGTTGTATAAGGGATAGTTATCCTCAATAAATTTTAATTGTTCCTTCTTAGTCATAATATTAAATTTAATAAGTGATTAATCACGTTAGTCTTCACCGATTTTGCGGAATTTATAGTCGGCTTTAGTTTATTGTGTCAACCGACTCCACGAGCTTTAAGGGCACATACATCTTTCTTCAATTTCTCACACATTTCTATGTAATGGAAGTACTCATACTGCTTACTAAAGAATGAAGGGAATGTAGTTTCACGACCAGTACCAGCTTGAGACACATCGGTGTTCTTTAGTCTATAATAGTTAAGGAAGAAGTAATTATCACCTGTAATCCTATACCCATGTGATTCATATCCTCGATTACATCTTCTAACCTCTTCGTCCCAAAAGTCATTATACTTCTTTGTTCCTTCCGGATAAGCACAGTATTTACCGTTTCTTAGTTTAATCTGTCTAGCTTCAGTGAACCACTCTGGATTAAAATCCAGTCCTCTTTCTTCATCCACTGGTCGATATCCAGTCAGCTCATAAGATAGAGTAGGGTCGAAATGCTTAATCTCGGTATCTAATGATACATCCCATTCAACATTAGATGTTTTAATTGAATTGTCCTCTATGACAGGATTCATATGTTGAACAGCTTCTATTAACTCTGGTTCTACTCTCTGTATTAACTCTTGAACTGTTTCTGGAACTTCGACTTTCTTCTTAGGTCTACCACGTCCAGCCATAACTAATCTAAATGTCCTTTCTTACCTTCACCTCTGATACCAGTCTCTTCTTCTTGCTCTTTCTTGTACATATACTCAAGAGTTTTAAGTTCTTCTATAACCTTAGAAACTGATTGCATTTCTTTCATTACATCAGCCACTTTCCAAACAGGTCTATTAGTAACTGGGTCTCTTTCAGATAAATCTATGGTGTCAAAGTAATCAGTAATTCTATCAACTACACTTTGAGCAGACTTAATGAGTTTAAGTGCTCTAGATTCGTTTTGAATATCTCTGTACTTCCTACATGCGGCTCTGAAGATTGGGTCTGCCCATTCCTCTTCACTTAAATTAGCATCCTGAAGACATGCTTGATGCCTTTCCTGTTCTGTATAATCAGAGTATGGAGATGCCCAATCTAACATTAGCCATATGTAAACAAGCTCTCTATAAGCTCTTGATTTGCAAACTCCCGTAGGGTCTTCTTTGGTCTTATTCCTTTCATTAGTCCATAGAGCTGCGAACTCCTTAATAAGAAGAACCTCTGGCTCATTCACAATCACCGAATTAGTACCATTATCAAATAGGAATACTTTCATATTTATTTGTTTTTATAAGGCTTACCAGCTAGTGCTTTCCTCTGAGACCCATTAAATTTCATTTCTCTAGTGCTATCTGCTGAGCCTGGTCCACCTTTAATGTGTTTAATAGCATCACCGCTAGCTTCACTAGGAATACTCCATTTATTGCTAACAGTTCCGCCCATATTCTTCTTAATTCTCTTCTTAGCCATTCCTCCGCACTTGAACGAAGTAATAGTGCCACCGCTTAACTTTTTACCTATATTACTACCTCTAGTTGCACCTGCTCCGCTAGCACCTCTGCCGTTAGCCTGGTCTTTCATATCAACTTTCATTTTGTCTTTTAAAGGTAGTCCTTTGTAATCTGCTTTGGACATCTTCTTATAAGGGAGCTTCTTATTACTAACATTATATATTCCCTTACTGGTGTGTACAGTATCAGTCTTATTAACTGCTATTTTATCACCATTCTCGCTCTTCTTAATGCGTCTCTTGGCTTTACCTCCACATTTATCTTTGAATACGTCCATAGCTTTACTGCCTTCAGCCATTGCTTTCCTTCTACATTTAACACATCCTCCAGCCATGAATCTCTCTACCTCATAACCTTCTGGACACTTACCTTGCAATCTGCTAATGTAGTTAATTTTGGCTCCCATCTTAGCCATGATAGTTTGATTATTCTCCATACTCTTGTATTGTTTATAGATTTCATTAATTTCCCTCTCTGAGAGTTTGGATATAGTATCCTCAAACTCCTGCTGAGACTTAGGCTTAAATAACTTAATAAGGTAGGCAGAGAACAACTCTTGGTCGTCCTGCCCACCTTGTTGAAACTTAGTTGCCATTATAGTTTAATTAAGTCTTTAGTATTAAAGATAGCTTCTTGTAGCTCTCCTCTTGTAGAGAACCATCTACATCTAATACCCTTGAAATATTCATCTTTCTTCTCATCCTTAGATGGTCTAAACGTCATCGTCTCTTTCTTAACTACAATCATCTGAGGTTTATATGGGATGTCTTGTCTTAATGTTACTACATCTCCTGGTTGATAAAACACTTTCTCTTCCATTATTCTATACTTTTAAATCGTTCTTTTAAACCTTCATTAATAACCACCTGCACTTGCTGTTCAGCTACAACTTCAAATCCTTGTCTGAAGAACGGAACAGGTACTCCAGAAGAACGCCTATAATATATATCGTCTCCCGGTTTAATAAACTTACACAAAGGACTTACTTCTATAACATTAGCTACAACTGAAAGTTGATACTCTGTATCTTTCTCTCCGGTGTCTGGATTCTTAAATGCTCCGTTATATTCTGGTATAATAAGTCCGCCTTTAGTCACTTCTATCTTTTGATACGGATTCTTAGCATAAGGTCTAACCAATACGTATGAATTAATAGGCATAATTTCCATACTATTCATCTTCTCTGTTACTTCCTCCGCTTTCTCCAATTCATCTTTAATGTTCTTATTAAGTGCTTTAGTGTAAGTATCTACTGCTTTATTATGTGCTTCCACAGCAGCTTCTTTCTTTAAATCTTTAAATCCATCTGCACCGGCAAAGCTTAATCCTTTACCCCCAAACATTACATCCATTGTTCCGTTATTACTCATAATTTAAATCATTTACCATTTACATGCTGGACATGAAGACTTAATATCTCTAACTTTAGCATTAAGTCTACACCCGCATCCACGTTTATAACCATCTTTACGTTCTGTTGATATATCTCCTGTTTTAGGGTTTAGCCACAGTTTACTGCTACATACATACCCCATAAACGAATCCTTCATAATAGGACATTTCTTACATATTCTAATACGAGCTTTAGCTATTTCTTCGTTATTACCCAGTAACTCGTTCAAGTGCCCATTTACAATATTAGTAATTCCCATAGATTTCTAATGAGCTTTAATTATACTTTACTTTTAATATCTCAAATCCCAGTTTGAAAGATACTCTATGATTATGAACTAGCTCATTAGAACTCTATAGGCTTTCTCTTCTCCTTGATTTCCTCAAGTATACACTGTTTTTTCCAATGCTTACACATACGTTCCACATCATCTTTAAGATAATCTAACTCATGTTCTGTAACGTTACCATTATGGTCATAATGTATAAGCAATAGCTTCTTAATAACAAAATCAGGATTTAATTTCTGAAGCATCCATGCATAGGTAGATAGTTGTAAAGTATAATGTACTTTATTACAGTCCATTAAGTTATTCATAGGATACTTCATCATTTGACTCTTCTTAGTCCTGGTATCAAAGTAAGATTTCTCGTCAATACTTTTATTAGTCTTGTAGTCAACAATGTAAATGTCATTTCCGTCCTTAATAAGTAAGTCAATTTGACCTGCCAACCTAAACTTATTGTCGTCCGACCTTCTGTATATCATATATTCAGGGAAGACTCCTCTTTCTATGCTTAGTAGGTCTAAGTTATTCTTCTCTAAAGATTCATTAGTATTAACTTCAAAAGTTCCGCCTAAACCGTAACTTCTCATTTGGCATGAACTCTTACCTAAGTATTGATGCTCCAAATCACTATGAATCTTTGTACCTCTTTCCTTGGAATCGGCATTAGTTTTAGACCACTCATCCAGTATATCCTGTTGTGCAGAATTAAACTCCGTCTCATTTAAATCGTACATGTCTAAGAAGTACTTCTTATCAAAACGTTTAGTTTCTAATAGTCTCTTCTTCTCCATGGCAAACTGTTCAGCACTTAATAGCTTCTGTAATGCTTTGTATTGCGACCAGAAATCACTGTCGAACTTTTGACAGAACTCATGTATCATTGTTGTTACTGAAGTGTATATAGTATTGTCGATTTCACTCCAATACATATGGGAAGAATCGTTGTAACATATTTCCTTGTTCCTCTTGTCTACTTTCATAATTCATTTTAAATTTCTTCCTAATTGAGTTATAATCTAATAAGGTAGATAGAGGTTGGATACACGGAGCAATAACGGAGTTATAGTACCCCAAATAGTACTCTTTAGTAACTGGATAAATAACAATAATCATTCCTATAGGTCCATCAATTCCAGCAATCGGATACATCGCAGCAGACTTTGCTCCAGATTCTTCTAATAAAGCTACTAAATTAGGGAATGTTCTGTAGTAGTTCTCAATAGTGTCCATTCTGATGAATTGATTGTCATTAATCCTTTCAAGCTCATCACCGTAGTTAATATACTCCAACTCTTTCCATATCTTAATAGTTACCTTAGTTTCATACCCTCTTCTCTTCTCTGTAAGAGCTGTTAAATAGCGATATGATAAACCATGTATACTTTGTAAGGTATTATGGTAATTCAATAACAAGACATTCGACGCATCCTTATCTTCCATAAGAATATGCTCTATGTGCCCGTTAACTTGTGGAGTAATCATCTCTGTATATTTCTCAGCTAATACCTTCTCCGTAACAGCTGCCTGTCTATAATCTTCTAAAATAGCTTTAGTGTGTGAAGAGAAATGAAGCTCTACCATCAAGAATGCAAGCATTATAATGACTATCGTCTTAACACCAGAACTCCAACTGTCAATCCACCTGTACACCTCTTTTAGTTTGCCCAATAACATTAATCTACTGATTTAAAGGTTAGAGATTAATAATAGTTTAGTTTCTTTATTACTTATTTACATTGACACCTTAAATCATTAATTCATCTGATTTGTTTGATAATGTGCAAATTTAGCAATACCTTTGTGAATAAAAAAGTGATTTAACATGTAATTTAATTATGGAATTTAACGCAGAGGAATTATCAAGAATTAATGAGGCTCTGAAAGAGTTACTCGATGATGCGGACCTAGAAGAGGTTCCCATGTTTAGATGTGGTAGTAAGTTAGTAAGGAAAGATAAAAATGGAAGCAAGATTCATATTAAGAAGAAGAATCGCGGCAAATTTACGGCATCAGCTAAGAAAGCTGGACAGAGTGTTCAAGAACATGCTAGGTCTGTACTTAACAATCCTAATGCGACTCCGTTACAGAAGAAGAGAGCTAATTTCGCTAGAAATGCCGCTAAATGGAAGCATTAACTATGAAATTTAAGTACGACAAATCTAAAGGATTGCTATTCTTTATCAATCCGTTACTTCCGGTAAAAGGATATTCATTTATGAATATTTGTGCTATTATGTTTACTAGAAGTGAGGATTATATAAAGAGAATGAGTCAAGCTACAGTTACACATGAGAAGACTCACACGAAACAGATATTAGAAATGGGAATAGTATTCTTCTATTTATGGTATGTAATAGAGTGGTTTATTAAATTACTAGCTAGTGGCAATGCTCACACTGCCTATAGAAACATATCATTTGAAAGAGAAGCTAGATACGCGGCTGAACATCCAGAATATAAGAGGAAGACTTTCAGCTACGGTTGGCTTAAATGGATATTATGAGAATCTCAACTAAAGGAAGAGGGATTATTAGGGCACAACAGGGAGCTGTAGCAAGACCTAATCCTAAAGAGAATTATAAATTGCCAGAGATATCAAGCCCAAACTAGAGGGATGAAAGACTTTGCTATAGAATGGTATAAAGAACGTGCTAAACAGCCTAAGTATCAATCTCAAGTTAATGAATCTAACCTTGCTAACATTACTGACCAAATTAACAGGGCAGAATATGTAGAACCTTCTAAGTTCTATTCTAATCCAAATGTATATAAAGGGAAGGTTGGTAATGTGACTCAAGCTGCCCAAGTAGCTATGAGACAAAATAAGGGAGCAGCATATCCAGCAGGATTGCAATACACATACAATGCTCCTTCATTCCCATTCTCTGGAAGATTTAGCGATGTGTCTTGGCATGAAGGTATTGGACACATGGTTGGAGATAATAATCCGCAGATATTAAAGGCCAATCCTGGTATTAATAACAGAGTGGATTATGAATCCTCTACACCATTAGAGTCTCAAGTGTACAGCTCCCAACCTAATGAAAGACATGCGGACACGTGGGGATTTAGAGGAGCCAATGTAAATATGAAAGATGCGAATGGTAATTATTATATTGACCCTAATAGGCAATTAAAAGGTACAGATATTCAGGAGATGAGAACTAAGGGAGCTAAAATACCTTCAGGGTTTAATACCCTTAGTGATGACGAGATAGCTAAACTGCATAATACCTTCGCTAGTAATGCTAACAACAAAAGAAGTAATACTATGCTAATAGCTAAGAGAGGTGTGCAAATTAAACGTAGAATTATTAAATAATAACAATCATGGCTTTAATTCAAAATGAAGACAACAAATGCCCTACCACTAAACAAGTGAATGACGCACTCAAGTCTATGGGGGGGTTCAGACCCTAGTTTTAACAACACAAGATTTGATTTATCCAGGTAGAAGTAGTAATATAGAGGTTAACAGTGCTGATAGTGCTGTAATGGAGATTGTGAAGTCTAATATGACAGACATGGTCCCATTTCAGTTACTGTATTATGGAGTATCTAATGGTACGCCAACATGTATTAGTGTGACAATAATCGGAGTTCCAATAGCTAATTTGTTCACATTATACGTAAATATAAGTCGAGGTGGTTTACAGCACTTTAGCCTTAACAAAGGCTCCAATCAAAAGTGGATTGCTTCTACACTTAGTAATTCTTAACATTTAAGAATTAAAGTACATTAATCGCAGTATGAGAAATTTTATATTTGACGTCTGGGTTTGGTCTAAAGCCAAACACTCCAGACTACTTAAGCAAATAAGGGTAAAGGCACTATCGTTTCCTTCAGACATGTTCTGTTTGAACGAAGCTGCTAAAGATGCAGATGTATCACCCTACATGAAATCAGATGAATTTGAAGTAACAATTGGTAATTTAAGAGAATATCAAGAATAATGGAAAGCACTAATGAATTAGTAACAGCAGCTGAAGCCAGAGCAGAAGGCTTGAGCTTAGACGGAGTTGCGAACAATAGATGCATTACTAAGCAACAGTTCAATGATAACCTACCGTCGGGGGGGTATTGCTGACGCTATAGATTTATTAAACGGTTCACTAAGCGGCAGCACCCTAATATTCTTTAATAACACTACTACAGACACTACAATGGGTATATCAATCATAAGTATGTATGGTCAAAGCACATCGGCTACACCAGATATTCCTGCTTCATCTATGGTGGTATACCCTATAGCAGGTGTTATAAGAAATGTAGCTTTGTTTGGCAATAGTGTGATTGGAAGTAATACTTACGTAGCATTCCTATTAAATAATACAAAGAATATGAATTACTATTCTAATTATGAAACAAATAGATTTATTATAGGAACTAATCAGAATTTGCCAGTACAGGGTCTACTTGCCGTTATGTGTATAAACAATACATAGCAAGTATTTAAAATGACAAATAAAATTGCAACAGAACAATATTTAATTAATTTAGCTGGTGGAGGTACAAATACTCCAACCAAGTGTGCCACTAGAGATAGAGTAGAGTTCTTCGGACTTGAAACTAACGATAATTACGCTAATAATCAGTTAGTTAAGGAAGAGGATATACAGTTGCCAACATTCCAGTATGACTTCAATATACATGTTTCAATAACTAACTCTGGGCTTACGTCTAAATCCTATGACTTTGTAGCAGATGTTTACATAGATGGAGTTCTAGATGGGTTTGTAACAATTCCTAGGTCTGGAACTCTAGACTATCAAGGGGCAACTGTCTTTGACAGAAACTTCCACTTTAATTTACCAACTAATTTAACTAATGTCTCTAAATTATTGTTCACTGGATATTTCAGTACATACAGGGTGACTGTAAATGCAGATAGTGTAATAAATAACGCAGTATGCCAATCTGGGGTAACTACTGAAATACCAATAAATCAGGCATATATAGGAGGTGACACAGCTAATATTTCTATAAATGTAATTATATAATGAAGTTTGTAACATTCTTAAAGCAAGTATTCACATCCCACTCTGGCATATCATCTAAGAGACTCTGCGGAGTAGTAGGGTGGTTTGTCTGCTTGGGAGTGTTAATATACTGTGCAATAAACGTAATTCAAGCCCCATTAATGATAGACACAGTCCTGTTGTGTTGTATGGGATTGCTTGGCATAGATTCAGTAACAGGAATATGGAAGAGATTCACCAATAACGATAAATCGAATAAATAATGAAAGTAATACCTAAACTACAACAAGGAAATACCATAGAGTCCGATAATACTAAAGTAGTTAGGCCAGAAATTCATGAACCTATTAAAGCTAAACCTAGACAGTATTCCATTGTAGATTTAGGTGGAGAACCTTCTAATGATACCAGGTCAGCTGCTGAAAGAAATAGAGACTATTGGCATCCTATTAAAGGAGCTAAAGCCAGATTCAGGGCTTCTATGTCCAATGAGACTAATCCTTTAGTTGGAATAGAAAGAACTATACTTCCTTCAGCAGCTGGTGCTGCATTAGTAACAACTCCAGCCGCTGTTGTAGGAGGAGCTTTAGGTAATATGACTGTGGATAAGCTTACCGGGGGCTGGGGTAATTGGTTAGAAGATAAGACTGGCATTCCGTCTGAAATTGGAGTTTATACTAATCCAGGAGCTTGGTATGGTGGTGCTAAAGGATATAAGATTGGAAAGAACAAGCTAATAACTAAATCAATTAAAGGTGATGCTGACCTAGCTTGGAATCCTATTAACAAAAACCATTGGATATTTAATAAGGAAGCAAGGACTCCTTCTAATATAGCAATGGCAACAGCTAACAGAATTACTCCATTTCTATCTAAGGTAGAGAAATTACCATTAAAAGTGGCTGCTTATAAAGCTGCCAAGAGAACTAACGGTAATGCATCAGTAAGTTTGCAAGATATAAAAACAATGCCAGCCGACTACACAGGTTCTTCAATACTAGGTGGAGGAAATTTAGAAGGCAGGAACCTATTAGCTAAATATATATTTGACGAGAATCCAGTAGTTAAAAGAATGTTCTTTAATAAAGCGACTAGTAATATCAAACCTATTAGCCGTAACGAAGCAAGAAGAGGATTTAGTCATGGGGATAGATATGAACAGCTCTATCCTGGGATATATAACAGGAGATACGAAATGAGTGCAGTAGTACCCTCTGGTAGGCCATTGAAATTTCAAGAAGCTTCTGAATTTACAGAATACGCAGGAAAGAATCCGATTGGTAAAATTATTGGTAAGGAAGCTGAACCAGTAATGCGTATGGGAGATAAAGAGTTCATGACCTTTAGGAAGCCAGGAACTGATTATATAGGTCCTATTGATGATGTCGCTGGACACTTGGTTAAGTTTCAAATGAGCAAAGGTAAATTAAGACAGACTTCTCAAGATATGTGGAAATCTAATCCTATATGGATTGAAGGTAAGTCTGTTAGAAATCCGGAATTGGTAACTATGGCACATGGTGGAAGATTTGATTTTAAGAAGTCCCCTCTGCTAAAGAAACAAGAAGAGATTAACGGTAAGAGGGATATGCGTAAGAAGTTCATCAAATCAAGTCGCCCAACATATAAGAAGCGAATCAAGAAAGCTCAACAAGGAATGAAGTTCGTAAGTTATAATCCAGTAAGTAATCCTACAATAGATTACACTGATATTACTAATCCTATTAATCCATTTAGTGAGTATAATTATAATACAACTTACGATAAACCAGAAGCTTTAGTAGTACCAGTAAGAGATACTGAAGAAACTGATGTAGTAGCTAATAATCCTACAGTAGAGCCAGTAATTAATAAGCCAGTAGCTAGTAAATCTGTTACTGATAAACCTGTTACTAAAACTGCCAACTCAACTTGGAAGAGTCCATATACTAACAAAAAGCAATGGTCTACAGAACTTATTAATGCCTATAAGAAGGCAGGTATTACTAATGATAATGCAATTAGAATGTTATTAGCACAAGACGCATTAGAATCTAGTTGGGGTAAGTCTGCACAAGGTAAGTACAACTTTGGCAATTTAACTACTGGTAGTTCATGGAAAGGTGATTATGTAACTGGTAATGATAAAAATGCTAAAGGTGAAGCTATTAAGCAGAAGTTTAGGTCTTATAATTCTATGGATGAGTATGCAGCAGATAAGATACAATTCTTAAAGAGACTATATGACTTTGATGAGAATGATGATATTAATAAGTTTGTAGCTAAGCTTACTGGTTCTAATAAAGGTAAGAGAAGATATGCAGAAGCTAAGGAGTATGCCAATTCATTAAGGGGTGTGTATAATAGTTTCAAAGCAGGTGGTATTATTAAATATCAAGAACCTGCACAACCTATTAATAGGTCTGCGATAAGAACAGATGAAGATAAGAATGTTCCAAAACGAAATAGAGCTATTTATAGTACATTTGACGCAACTTGGAACACTCCACCGTGGTATATAGCAACTGCCAAAGCAGCTAGGGCGGCTTACAAACAAGTAGCTAATCCAGACGAAATGGATTATATAGTGACAGATTCGGTTGCAGATGCAGGTTGGAGGAAGAGATTAGGGTTATCTTATGATAGTAAATTCCTTCCTTCTAATGAAGACGGTAGTGTTAGATTGCCTTCTTACATAGAAGCGGAGATACCTGTTGATACAACTTTATTAAAGGACAGAATAGCAAGGGAGACTAAAATTGCTGAATCTAAGAATATAATGGGTAAAGATTGGCAGCTAGTTACTGGGCTCATAAACTTAGATAAACAGAACTTAGATTCTTTAAGAAAGACCTATAATACTGGTGAACCAACTGTTCTTAACGAATATAGTCATAACAGCAGGAATTTGATTAAGAATGGGAGGCTTATTAATGGAGCTCATGAATACAATACACCATTAAATATTCTAAAGAACTATACTGTACAGTATGACTCTAAGAACAGAACGATGAATTATCGTGATATATATGACTTTAATGGCTATGAGTGGGCTATACCAGGGAAGAAATTTAATATTAGAGGAAGCATTAATTTAGATAAGAAATGAAAGTAATTAGAGTGGTATTGTGGTTATTAATAGTAATAGAATGTATTATACAAGCAATACAGTCTTATTGGTGGTATAAATATAAAGGCATTACATATCATCTACTAGTTAAGAATAGTATATTGCCATGTATAGAACGTATCTTATTAATCAGCGTAGCTATAATACTACTCTACTTATTTACAAAATGGATAATTGGTAAATGTTATAAACGGAATGAATGATGAGTAAGAAACGATTAAATCTGCATGAACAGGGATATAAAGCAGGAGACCCTATGTGGGTATCTTGGGATAAAAGGTGGGACGGACCGATGAGACGAGAATTAATGTGGGAAGGTGTATATCAAGAAGAAAGACTAGTAACCACTATTGGCTTCTTTAGGTATGACGATAGAGAGTTCTTGGCTTTAGATAGAACTAAGAGACCAAATGGGTGTGAAGATATTATCTATATTCCAACACCATTAGTAAAGGAGTACGGTAAATTTCATGCGGAATAGTATTCAACCTTTATAAGATATATATTTGTATATAATACCCTAGTATCAGAAAGGTTGAATGTTCGTATAAGAAGATATGCAGAAGCTACTAATTATGCTAAAGTACTTACTGGAGTATATAATGGTATTCCTAAAGATGAGAATGGTATGATTATTAAATATCAGAATCCAGCACAACCTATTAAATATATGGGAGGTTATGATAAGAGAGGTAATATGGTACTGCCAGTTACTAATGAGAATGGCATGAACAATGTAACTCTGCCAGAAGTTACAGTTACTACTAAGAATATTAACTTAGCAGGTGCTGTAGATAGAGGAAGAAGGGAAGCTGCGCCTTATGTCAGTACATTATTAACAGGTGCAATATTCGGTCCACTATCAGTAGCAGGTGGATATGCAGGTAATGAAGCAGTTAATAAGATTACCAACGTAGCTAGTAATGGTAAGTATAATGATTGGTCAGATATGATGTCCAAGACTACAGGTATGAATCCAGTACTTGCAGAGTTCTTTAACATAGGTAATTTGGCAGGTGGATTCGGAATGCGTAACTTTGGACCTAAGTTAAAGCCAGTAAAAGATATGGCTGTTGGTGGTAATAAATGGGCTAGAGCTAGAGTAATTAGTAAGACTATAGACAAAGGAACTCCTTCAGTTAAACCATTGCCCAATAATGTAGGTTGGGGACCTAGGCAATCCATACATGTAACACACGATGCTAATACTTCCAACAAACTACAATTGCATAGCCCAGAAAGGTGGGATGCTATTCATGAAGGCGCTCCTGAAGTTGGTATATGGTATCAAGGTAAATTTGGCAATCCAAGAACAGCAGCTAATCACTCTATACCAGGTAAGGCAGAGAAAGCAGCTAAGGCTAGAGAGAGATTTGCCAAGAGACCTTACAGAGTAGAAGGTGATTTAGAGTTAGAGAGACCAATAGTTACTGTAGGTGACGTACCTAACAGAGCAGCATTAGAACGAGCAGCTGATAAGATGAGTGCTGACGGGGTAATCTTTAATAATGTATATGATAATGGATATTCTAATAACCAAGTAATCTTTAGTCTTAGAGATGATTTGAAGAATGGTAGAGTGTTTAAGAAAGGAGCTAAGCCTAAAGTGGATGCATACTATCCTAGTAAGGTGTATAAGAGAACCGTAGATGATGTAAATCGTGACTATCTTAACTTTATAGAATACATAGATAATTCAGAAACCATGCAGAAACTTGCTGATATAGATAAAGAATTAGGTACTCAATATGTTAAGGCTGTTACTGATTTTAAAGAAGCTGCCAAACAAGGAAAGTTAAGGGTTAAATCACCTAAACCTGGAACTTTAGATATACAAGGATATCCAATACGCAATCCTCAAACATTAACTCATCCAGATATAATGAAGAATCCTAGTTACGATTATATAGACATAGATATACTCGCTGACTTCCCACCTAATTCAGTAGGACATGAGTTCAAACACGCAATTGAGAATTATCAAGCAGCATTGAGTGGAATTAAAGGTTCTGTTGATGATGCGTTATTTGCCAACCCTAGGCTACAAGCTTTAATGAAGGACAATATAGTATCAGAAGACGAGTTTGTAGCATCAATGGTAAAGAGATATCCTAAGAATGATATAAAAGAAATTCGAAAGGTGTATAAGTACTTAACTGACCCAGGTGAGTTTAACGCCCAGTTACACCCATTAATAGAATTAGAGCAGAGAGCAGGTAAATCTGGATTACCTAACTTTAAGGATGCTGATGCAGTAAATCAGGTAATCAAACAGGGCAGAGCTAGTGGTCATGGTGGTTCTCACTTGGACATTCTCTTTAATAATTTACTTAAACCTGATAAAAGAGAAGAATTTGTTAAACAGTTTAATAAATATGGGTGGAGTTTGGCAGCTCCAGCAATTATAAATAGAGAGTAATATTATGGAAGAATATCCTTATACAGAGGTTGTAGACGGTAAAGAGTACACCTATATTAATATGGGTACGTACTATGTAACTAGCTTAGAGACTGGAGACAGAAGACTTGTACAGAGAGAGGTACCATTCTTATTCGATGATGAGTATGATACAGGTGTAAAAGATGAAGATGATACTGATTGCTTAACTGGGCATGAAGAGATTCTTAACCCATTTAAAGCAGAATATGATGAGAATGGTAAGGAGATATTTATACCTAAATCTAAGTAAATGAGCTAGGTAAACTAGGATATAAGAATGGAGGTAAATTATGAATATGAAAAGAAACAAGAAGCAACAGTATCGTGTAACTAGATACGAACTGAATGATAAGAATGAACTAGTAAAGGTTGACAATCCTGTAAACTGTAACCCTAGAAAGAAGTTACCCAAACAACTAAAGGAGATGTTAGACAAGCTATTATTTAACGATTGATTAACATACCGCCATTTGTTTAACTACTTACTAATGAGTAACTTCACAAGAAGTCGAGCTGTATTCTTGTTCTATTAGATTTAATCATTAAGATATATTCTTTGATGTTAAAGTTTATCGTTTAGGTGGCTTATTAGGTACTCGACATAAATGATAACCACGGACTTTAAATACTTTCAAAGCCTGATGATTCTTATAACTGTCATTACACTCCTTACAGATAGGAGTAAGACACTCGGTATAAATAAGTCTACCTTCTGCATTTAGTCGTCCGTATTCAGCAAGTACATGCCCACCAACAGCAGGGTTGTCATTAGTAAATGACTTCTTACAGCAAGGGCATATAGTAATGAATCTTGTAAATATATTGGTTTTATAACAGTAGGCTATCCACGACTCGTAACCATATTTACACGCTTCATCATCAGCAACAGCTTGTAAACATGTTATCTCCTTCAAAATACCTGTAACCAATAGAACACCCATAACTAGCAACTTTTATGAAATTCTACTACAAAGATAAGAATTAAACTAATATCTCGTAACTATAAATAAACTAATATGAATAATAATCAATCAGAGAATAAAGAACCAGACTTCTTCACTCCTAATGCTCCAATTAAATACGTAATGGCAGGAGGAAGAGGAGTAATGATAGGTTGCGGAATTATAACAGCCTTATATGTCATAGGCGTAATTATAGGGCTGTGTTTGGGATATGGTTGGAGTAGCCTTCTTCTGCCTTTCCTGCCATTCATCATAATTGGATTTATTGGCTACATTTGGGAGATGTTTAAGAAGTTCTATAATCTGGGATATGATAAGAAACGTAGGATATAAAGTCTCTGTATGCCTATATATCCTACCTTCCACTAGTAAATCCCTATGTACTTGACCCTACTAGTAGGGAATAGTAGTATTATTACCTAGCCATTCAAATAACTTGTTTAGATAATACTTGATAGGCTAGATACAATATTACGTATAAATCAATTATTATATAAGAATTAATTATCATACAAGAAATCCTTATTATTCCTTTGAGGTTATTAAATTTCATACTACATTTGCAACGCATTTCCAGATAATAGTTAATTTACTAGCTTATAATCTGAATATCCAGTAAGGTTTGCTGGTAATAAATGTATTATTAACTTAATAATTAAAACTATGTCAAATTTGGAAAATGCTAATGTAAAGAGTGCTGAAGAACGTAAACGTGCAGAAATGCATAGAACTTATGGAATGTGGTATAAAGAGGGAGCAACAGCTTCCGACCTTGTTTCTTGGTGTGATGCAAGAATAGCAGTTTACAGTGAATGGATTAAGAACTGTACAGAACTGAAACATTCAAGTCAAGCACAGTTATTGAGTGGCATGTCTAAAGAAGCTTTAGAAGCAGCTTTAGCTGCATTAAACGCCCAATAGCATCTTTCGTGAGGTTGTGCCAATGTCTTGACACAACCTCATTTTCAATTTAATCAACCACATTTACTAGTTAATAATTATATTCAGTGAAATATTACATCTTGTAAGTATAATCTATTTCCCAACCATTCTGCATACATATCTTTATCAGTTCATTAAAGGTTACTAACATATCTACATCTTCTGTTTCAGTCACCAATGTAGCATGAGAGATAACAAAGTACTCTCCAGTATCATAAGCATCAAACTTATTCCTTCCATTTTGAAATGTAGCATAAACACTACTAATATAATAGGCTACCTTGTTATTCCTCTGATTACCGTCATATAGTACGTTATAAATTCCATTTATAGTATATACTTCCAATAAAACTATACCATTCCTCATTATCCTATTAGTAGCTGGTGATACATAGGTTGTAATCCTATAAGGATATATCTTGTCTATTAGTTCCATTACTAAGTTCCTCATTTTAATAGGGTCTGATTCTGCCTTCTCAATGGCATCCTTTGGCAAGGTAGGTTGGTTGAAGAACGTCCTCATATTCTCCAATCTTAACTTCTCTGCACTTAAAGCTTCTATCTTATCCTTGCACTCCGCTCTCTCATTCTCACACTTAGTTAGGGTTTTATAGTACTTATCTTTAGCTATATCCATTACAGAATCCGGAGCATCCATATAAGCACTATAAGCTCTTTCTATCAATCTATCCATGTTGGATATATGAGATGTAAAGTTGGCTATATTCATTTCCAAATTGGTTATTTTATCGGTAAGTTCCTCCACCTTAGCTACTCTATCTTCATCATTCAAATTGGCAAATCCTATTAGCTCCTGTTTAACTAAGCCCCAAATAATAGCTTCTAATTTCTCATTACTAATTGTAATGCGACTACTACAATCTGTAGCATTATTGATACCCGACATACATGACCACCTAATAGCTACCTTCCCATTCATCAATCTATATTTATCCCCCTTATCTCCACCACGTTTCTGTGGAGTTAATGAGTGTTCACAGATAGGACATTTAAGAAGTTTACTCAATATATAAGTAGCCTGTTTTGGATAAGGAGTTCTAGCAGTTCTATTTGTAGCTCTCTTAGTGGTGGCTTTATCGAACATAGCCCTAGTTATGATAGTAGGTATCTCGACTTCAAACTCATCTACATCTTCTGTATCTGGGTCAGTAAGAGATACAACCTTTATACCAGTACAATAAGGTTCAAAGGTTAAAATATGCTCTATAGTCCCTATGCTGAATTTCTTATTAAATTGTTCACCATACTTGGCAGTAATAGCCAAAGCTGTAGATTTCAGTGTTGCACCGTCTTTAACATATTCTTCAAATACATCTACCACAACTTTAGCGGCATCATCATTTATCACCCAACTATTCTTCTTACCCTTATCTCTACCACCATATCTTTTATAACCAAAGAAGGGCTGTCCTATACTCATTTGATTGTTATCCAGTTCATCACGTCTACCAGATGCTATTTGTGTTTTCATACTCTTTATGTATTTCCAAGCAGCATCAAAGGCAGCACCTATAATAGTTTCAGCATCTCTAACTTTCTTGCCAGTTACAGGGTCTATAGTCCAAGTATCAATATCCCTAAAATACACAGGAATATCCATGTTGATAAGCTGTCTAACATATAACCGACCCGACATAGGGTCACGACTCATTCGGCTAACTTCCGACACTAAAACGACATCAAATTCCTTATTAATAGCAGCATCTTTTAGACGTTGAATAGACTGCCTATCTCTCTTACTTGCATCATCTTTACCAGTGATATGCTCACCAAATATCATATTATCACTTGACGTATAACCAAACTTCTTAGCCAGTCTAGTTAGGTCATTTACCTGTCGCTCATAGTCTTGCTTCTTAGTTGAGCACCTAATCAAAAATGCAGCTCTCATATCTGTTACATTTAATATTATTGCAATCAAGACTATTAGCTAACTATCTATAATGCAATATAATAGCACAGATAATAGTCTTTACCTCTCGCAAAGATAAGAAAGTTTCTACAATGGTGCAAGTATTTTAATAATAGCGAATTACCCGAATTCAACAGAGGGGTATTAGAAGTCCTGCGCCAGCCACTGGAAGACCGGCAGATTACCATCTCCCGCATAAAGAGCACAATCAGTTATCCCGCCAATCTGATGCTCATTGCATCCATGAATCCATGCCCTTGCGGATACTATAATCATCCGACCAAGGCATGTGTATGCAGTCCTGGTCAGGTACAAAAGTATCTGAACAAGATATCCGGTCCGTTGCTGGACCGTATTGATATTCAGATAGAGATTGTTCCTGTTCCGTTCGACAAGATATCCGATCAGCGACAGGGAGAAGCAAGCAGTGTTATTCGGAACAGAGTCATTCAGGCACGCCGTATACAGGAACAGCGCTATGCCGATCATCCCGGTATCTACTGCAATGCACAGATGAGCAGCAAGCTATTATCCATTTATGCGCGGCCGGATGACAAAGGACTTTCCCTGCTGCGAAATGCAATGGAACGCCTCAATCTTTCCGCACGCGCATACGACCGTATATTAAAGGTGGCACGTACCATTGCCGACCTTGAGGGTGCGGAACTGATACAGCCCTCCCATTTGGCTGAAGCCATCAGTTATCGCAATCTGGACAGAGAAAACTGGGCGGGATAAAAGCGCTTGACAGTAAATCAATAAAATACCATAAAGAAAAAGTCTTTGTCTCATATAAAATACTATTTTCGCAAGATAGAATCTAGTATATGAATAAACACGACAACCCATATTACCCCCTATTTCTACTCATCGGATGGCTTATCATGCTGAGTAGTTGTCAACCTGCCCCATCTCATCTTCTGGAAAAAGCGATGCAGATGGAGAATGTATCAACCGACAGTATCTTTTTCTACCTGCAACAAATAGAAGAACCCGACAAATTACCTCTCAATGATCAGGGAGATTATTACCTGTTGCTCTACAAGGCAACTCTGTGGAAAACAGGAACACCTGATGATTCATTATTGCAGATCGCCATCCGGCAATATAAACAAAACGAGCAGCAAACCCAGTATGTACGGGCACGCATTGAGCAAAGCGCCTCCTATTTATATCGTAATCTGCCCGATTCCACATTACTGATGAGCGAACAAATTCTGAAAGGATACCAGCTAAATGATACGCTAAAAACAAGGCTGTACGGGCTACGAAGGGCAGCATACAGCAGAAAGCAGGATTATCCGCAGGCATTGGTGATGGCAGACAGCAGCAGACAACTGGCTCTTAAGATGAAAGATACACTTTTCTATTTTTCTACCAGCCAGCTATATCTGCAAATTATAAACAAAATGCAAGATCATGACAGATACACCCAAAGCTATCTGCAGCTAATGAAAGAACTTATGGATTCGCCCAAATACCAGTCTTTGAATTATTATGCGCTGGAAAGTCTGTTGAACACCAGTCTGCAAAGAAAGGATTTCCGGCAAGCAGTCATATATCTTCAACAATTATCGAGCCAACGCCGCGGAAGAAATGAAGTACCACACTATCTGCTGCTATGCGGAAGAACCCATGCCGCCTTGAATCAGATTGACTCCGCCCAATATTACTATCGGCAAGCCGCAATCTCATCTTCCAGCTTTATTGCCATGGAAGCCAATGCACGCTTATTCAATCTGATCAACGAAAAAGAATATCCGGAACAAGTCTTTTATACCAAGCAGAAGGAAAGCACGATAAGGGACAATATACTAAACAATATCAGTACAGGGATACGGGAAAGAGAATTCAACCAACTCAAATTACAGAATGAATTATACCAGCTGCATCTGCAACAGCAGCAAAGGGAACTATGGATGCTGGGAATCGTTACAGCTCTGCTGAGTATCGGATTCATCGCATTTTTCTTTTATCAGAGAGAGAAAAAGAAGCGACTGCTGCGGGAAAACCAGTTACTGTACAAAGAAGCCGAAGTAAGTGGACTACGGGAGAAAGAAATCCGGCTAAGGAATAAAGAGGCTGAACTCCGTGAAGCGCTTTTCCGGAGAATGCCATTCTTCCATAAGTTGCCCTCACTCCATGCCAACAACAATCAGGACGAACCGGGCACCAGTCACAAGATAGTAGTGACAGATGCAGAATGGGCAGAAGTCACTTCAGTAGTGAATGATGCGTTCGACAATTTTGTCGTTCGGTTACGACAGGCTTATCCACAGTTGGGAGATAAAGAAATCGGCTTCTGCTGCCTCGTCAAAATCAATGTCAACATACAGGATTTATCTGATATCTATTGTGTGAGCAAAGCTGCCATTACCAAACGGAAATATCGGATAAAGACTGATAAGCTGGGAATTACTGATGAGAATATAAGTTTAGACAGTTTTCTCAAAGTTTTTTAGCTGTCGCCCCAGGGTAGTTGAAGTCTTTGTCCGCCTGAAAACAAACGCATATATATATTATATTATTAATAATCAACAACATACATCTAGTCACATCGTACCTTTTTGTCCGCCTGTTTTTTTGTTTTTCTGCTCACTTCGGTCTACTTTTGCCTCAGTGATAATCAGAAAAACAGTACTAACCAAATACAGAACCGTATGAAGAACAGAATTATTATTTTAAGTTTATGTGCTAGTTGTCTACTTGCAATTGTTGCTTTTGTATACAACAGTGAAACAAAGACCGACCCACTGGCACTCTCCCCTATTGTAGCAAAACGAGTCACGACACCTACCGGCACACTAGTCTCATGTAATTTAAAGGCTTTGAAAGACACAGTAGACATTCCACTCAGCTATTTGACAGAAGAACTTCAAGTTGTCAAACTAGACAACCGGGACGAAGCACTGGTAGGAGGCTGGATACGCACCACAGTGGGAGAAAAATACATCCTGGTGAGCAATAACAAACAGACTCCCTACAAACTTTTTACCCGCGACGGCAAATTCATCACCACTATCGGTGCCTACGGACAAGGGCCCAACGAATATGGAAACACATACGCCGACCAGTTGGACGAAGCCCACAACCGTATCTACATACTGCCCTGGCAGAGTGACAAGCTGCTCGTATTCGATTTACAAGGCAATCCTCAGCCTCCCATTCCTTTATGTATGCGCGTGCCCAAAGGCAAATTCAGAGTAGATACGGAAAAGTCGGAAGTCACTCTGACAACTCTGCCTTTCGAAGGCTGGCCGGCTGTCGTGTGGACACAAGATTTCAAAGGTAAACGCAAGAACTTTATCGCACCGGGACATCTGACCGTTCCGCGCGACTTTAGCAACGAAGTATTTATGGATAATAATACTAATGATTACGGCGTTATGTTAATGGTGATCATGCCTGCCCCACGAACGGACAGTCTGTACCACTATAACGCAGCCCAGAATCGACTCGAAGCCAGATTCACCGTGGAATATCCGAACAAGGAGAAAATCCCCTGGCACGGCTATTCCGAATACCCGCGTCACTTTATCGGAGACGTTTCCGTGCCGATACAAGTATCAGAAAACACTTGGAGCGGCAGCAAGCCTGCCAAGTATATCATAGATAAGAAAACACTGCATGGCAGCTACTTCCGCCTATACAATGATTTCCTGGGAACGAAAAAGATGCAGATATGGCCCTCATTCGGCCATGGTTATTATGTTGCCAACATGGAACCTGCCCAACTAAAAGAAACACTGGAAAAAGAAATAACCCGGAAAGATATTCCGGCAGAGGCAAAGAAACGTGCACAAACATTGATAAATTCACTGGATGAAGAAGGCAACAACGTCATTCTACTCGCTAAAATGAAGAAATAACTATCAGAAAGCCAGAGGGTGTTTCAAAAGTCAATAGTAACTAAAATGGAGTTGTCTATAATTTACTATGAATGAAAGAATTGCGTATTCACCTACCACCTCCCCCTGCGGGTACTCCTCCTTCCCGAAGGAGGAGATTTAAGATACTACCGATTTTTAACACACCTTCCGGCATCCCGTTGAGAGAGCACATCCCCATTTCCTTTCGATAGAAAAACACAGACACAATTCTTATAATTGTCCATCTTTAAACTGATTTTCTCTATTTTCTGATTCTTTGATTTTGCTTTCCTTTGCAAAGCAAAAGATTCATATAAAATAAGCAGATCATGCAGTTTACAATTACACATTGGGGATGTACTCCATCGGGAGATTCCATCTATCTGTTCCGGTTGACCAATGCTACCGGAGCCTCCATCGAGCTTACAAACCTGGGAGCCACCTGGGTTTCGGCCAATATGCCGAACCGATACGACGTCTTTGAAAACATTCTGCTGGGATATGACCATGCAGAAGGATATCTCAAAGACACCTATTATATGGGAGCCACTGTCGGCCGGTTTGCCAACCGCATTCATCAGGCATCCTTTTCTATCGAAGGCACTACCTATCTGCTGGAGAAAAACGACGGAGAAAACACCAATCACGGCGGACTATCCGGCTTTCACAAGAAGATATGGCAATGGAAACGGACAGATTCCGGCATCCGTTTCCTTCTCCACTCTCCGGACATGGAAGGAGGATATCCGGGAAATGTACAGGCGGAAGTGGAATATCAATTCACGGAAACCAACGAACTGACAATCAGCTATCACGGAACCACAGACCGCCCTACTTATCTGAATCTCACCAATCATGCCTACTTCAACCTGTCCGGCAACAAACGAAAAATAACGGAGCATGAGCTCATGATACCTGCTGCACGAATATTAGAGACAACCTCACAATTTATTCCTACCGGACAGGCACAGGATGTCAAAGACAGTCCGTTTGATTTCAGCACCTGTCGCAGCATCGGAGCACATCTTTACGACGATAACGAGCAGTTGCACTGGAACAAGGGATACAATCATTGCTATATCCTGAAAGAAGAGTCGTCCGACACGTTATTGACAGCCGCCGTATTATCCGACCCTTTCTCCGGCAGAAGGCTGACTGTCAGGACTGACTTACCCGGTGTCTTATTATATACCGCCGGCTATCTCGCTCCCACACCGGATATCGGTGTATGTCTGGAGACACAATACTTTCCGGATACCCCTTCGCATCCGCATTTTCCGTCCTGCCTGCTCATGCCGGGGGAAGAGTATCGCCACAGAACTATTTATACATTCGACAAATGATTTTTTAAGTATTCTACATATTGTTCCCGCTTAGCTTCGTATAAACAGCGATATTTTTTTTACTGGCTATATCTTTTTTATTCATATATTTGTTTTACATTTGTAGTAAATAATAAAAGCAATAGTATGAAAACGTCCATTGTAACTCTTTTAATCACATTTTGTTTTTATCTGTCAGTTTATGCACAAGCACCTCAGGATAAAGCCACAGAACTAAAAGAACAGGCTTTAAGCAGCCTGAAGCAGAAAGATTACATCAAAGCCCGTTACCTGTTCAAGAAAGCGTATGAAGCATTTGCCGCACGCGAGAACTATCCACAGGCTATAGAATGCGGTATTCAAGCCAATGCCTTATATGTCAGAGAGAACTTCTACAAAGAAGGCTTCGAACTATGCCGTGACATGGAACAATTCATCTGGACAGGCGAACAGAAACAGAAAAAAGTCTTTTATGACCTACGTTTTCCTATCAGCAAGGAACGGTTGCAGATGTACATTGCACTGAAGAATCCCGCACAGGCAAAGAACCAGCTGGACAAATTGGAAGAGATGGCCGGCCTCGCCAAAAATGATTCTTTAATGGAAGTGCTGCTTTATACGAAAGCCAACTATTACTATACTTTCAATCAGAGTACACAAGGAGACGCATGTTTCCGCAAACTCATCAGCCAATACAAGGAAAAGAAGGACTACGATAAAGTGAGCGACTGCTACAAGACTCTTATCGGCATTGCCCGCAAAGCCAACAACACTCCGTTAATGGAACGCACGTACGAAAGCTATATTGTATGGACCGACTCTGTAAAAGCGCTGACTGCCCAGGATGAGCTGAATGTCCTGAAACGAAAATATGACGAAAGCCTGCAGACCATACAGGACAAAGACAGCACACTATCCGCCAAGCAATACATCATCATAGGACTTTGTACGCTTGTAGCTATCCTCGTAGCCGCAATCATTGTACTTGCCATCTTACTACTGAAATTTATCGCCGGCAACCGCAAACTCAAAAAGAGCGTGGTCATAGCCAACGAGCACAACGAGCTGAAAACAAAGTTCATCCGGAATATATCCTCACAAATGGAACCGACTCTGAACACTCTAGGGACTTCCGCCAGAGAGCTCTCCGCCCAAGCTCCAAGGTGTGCAGAGCAGATGCAGGCACAAGTAGCAGCCTTGAAGCAATTCAGCGACAATATTCAAGAGCTTTCCTCCCTGGAGAACTCACTGACCGAACCTTATGAAATGGGAGAAGTCAATGCGGGTACTTTCTGCGAAAGTGTCATGGAGAAGGCGAAAGAATTTATGAAGCCGGACGTCACCCCTTCTGTAAACGCCCCCAAACTCCAAGTAAAAACAAATAAAGAACAACTGGAACGTATCCTGCTCTACTTGCTGAAAAATGCCGCTTTCTATACGGAGCAGGGACGTATCAGCCTCGACTTCAAGAAACGTGGCGCACACACCCATCAGTTCATCATAACCGATACGGGGACAGGTATCCCGGCAGAGCAACAGGAAAATCTCTTCAAACCCTTCACCCAGGTCAAAGACCTGACTACAGGTGATGGCTTGGGATTACCTATCTGCTCACTCATCGCCACCAAAATGAATGGCAGTCTGACATTGGACACAAGCTACACCAAGGGATGCCGGTTTATACTGGAACTTCACGCATAAATAACATAAGGTATTCAAGAGCTTTGTATAGTTAGATTACCCGCAATCATTGTCAACTATAATTATCGTAATTAGCTATAATCGGAGAACGCACATTCTAACTATACAAAAATAGTAACAGAGTACTGCATAAACGGCAACCGGGTTTATAATAAATACTGTGATCGTTTATTATAAACGTCCCCCTCGTTTATTATAAACTTTAAAATAGAAATTTGTAGAATCTGGATTGAATTTATAATACAAAAAAGGCTGCAAACCTCATAAAGTTTGCAGCCTTTTCCTATATCGGAGTATCCTATCCTCTGTTATACGTCAGAGAGATAAGTACTATTTGTTACTATATTATACCACCGTAGAGGATGATCGCACACTAATTTTCTCATTTTATTTATCGTTCTTATATTATTCAGTTCAGGTTTGGAACTACAAATATACAACATTTAAAAGCGTTTGTCAAGTACCTGCTGCATTTTCAAGTATTCAAGCGATTATTTCATGACTCTCGGTTCAATGACCTCTCCGCTAATAGAAACCACTCCCTGATCTGAGATAGCGAAATCCTTGAAATAGGAAGTACGCGGATGTATTTTCTCTTTGCTCCAGTGGGCATGGAAAATGTATTTCCAGCTGCCATCTTTGCATTGAAAAGGCGCGCCATGCCCCGTACCGACCAATCCCATGCCCTCAACTCCTTGCAGAAGCGGATTCTTGCTATACTTAATCCATGGTCCCATTGGTGACTTGGAAGTGGCATAGCCCACTCCATAGCCCTTATTCTGATAATGGTTGGCAGAATAGATCAGATAATATGTTCCATTCTTCTTGAGGACTGAAGGTCCTTCTGCTACTTTAGCCTGCAAAAGTTCCCACGGTGCTTCCGCTTTCACACATTGAGATAATGTCTCCGTTTTAATCTTCATCAAATCATCGGTCATCCGAGCTACCCAAATAACATTTCCATCGGTAAAACGCACAAAATAAAGATAGGGAGTACCATCGTCATCTATAAAGAGGGAAGTATCAATGCTTTTCTCCTCCCAAACAGGTTGTTTCACTTCCTGCCGGAACGGGCCTACAGGGGAGTCGGAAGTAGCCACACAGATATGCTCTTCTACCGAATAGAACATATAAAATTTCTTTTTCGATTCGATATAGTAAACCTCTGGTGCCCAAAAGCCCCACTTCCCGTATGAATCGGCTGCCGACAACGCTTGTCCCTCCCGTTTCCAGTTCTTCAAATCGTCCGAAGAAAAACAGGCGAAACCTTCACCTTTCGTTGTGCCACCGGTACCATAGGCATAATACTTGTTATTATAAAGCATCACATACGGATCAGCAATAGGCAGACGATCTGACTCAACACTCACTTTTTTCTCCGGAGCATTGTTTCCTTCTTTCTCCATTGCACCACTTTTTCCGTTGCAAACCAACAGGATGCAAAGAAGCAAAAGAGCGTTCATCCCTTTCTTTATCATAGACAGACTTTTTAAGTTTATAATTGCAGACAAAGTTACTTATTTTTTCGGGCAAAACAGTTATGTTCTGCACCTTAACCATCAATAATGACACAGGGCGGGCTAAAAAGATTTTTTTTAGTCCACCCCATACCAACAATCAGATAAATATCATGAGTAAATGGAACCTGTTATTTCAGAGCATCACAGATCTCCTTATTCATCTTCCTCAATGTTTTTTCATCCAGCTTGATAACCTTACGGTCATAAGTCAATAATCCGTTTACTTCTACTTCCACATCTGTAGTCTGAGTATAGACAGCAGCCGAGAATCCACGGGGAATCAGTTCTTTCAATACATTGGCATATTCCATATATTTATCGGTTGCCTCCTTAGAAGTATTAAACTGAACATATCCCCAGTTACGATCCGGTTCCCATAGATGCTCTTTCAATACCAGACCGATACCACCATATTCTCCGAGCACTGTAGCACGCTGGGCGTCATACAGAAACATTTCCGGCCCCGGATAATGGTGCAAGTCAAGCATATCACCACAAGTATAATGATTACCACCACTGGCAGGATTCACCAAGCGTGAAGGGTCATATTGTTTGGTCCATTCTGCAATTTCAGGAGTCTTGAACTGTCCCCAGGCTTCATTAAACGGCACCCATGTACCAATACAAGGATAAGAATAAAGACAATCGATGATTTCTTTCCATTCTTTTCGATAGGTTGCTTCTGATTCTGTGGAACGTTTCTTCTCCGTTCCTGTAAAATACTCGCGCATCTGCCATTCCGGATTCTTATCTCCGCTCGGCATATCTTGCCATACAATAATCCCCAGACGGTCGCAATGCGTATACCAACGAGCCGGTTCCACCTTGATATGTTTACGGATCATGTTATAACCAAAGTCTTTTGTCTTTTGAATATCATATACCAATGCCTCATCACAAGGAGCCGTATACAGCCCATCGGGCCACCAGCCTTGATCTAAAGGACCGAACTGGAACTGGTCCTTATTATTCAACTGCAAGCGCACAATGCCGTTCTTGTCTCTCTTGGTAGAGAATTTACGCATGGCAGCATAACTCTTGACCTTATCCACCAGCTTATTGCCTTCGAACAGGCTGATCTCCAGATCATACAAAGAAGGGGACTCCGGTGACCATAACTTCACATCAGCCGGCATGGCTATTTCAACAGGAATACCATTAATGGAAACTCCTTTAGCCACCAGTTCCTTTCCATCGAACACCTTCACTTCTATTTTGTCCGATAGCTTCTTCTCATCAGTAGCAACTTCTACTGTCAGTTTATTCAGATCGATATCAGGAGTTGTTTTGATGTTCGTGATAGACTGTGCAGGCACAGGTTCCAGCCATACTGTCTGCCATATTCCACTAACCGGCGTATACCAGATACCGGAGGGCTTATTCACTTGTTTTCCTCTAGGCTGAGTACCATTATCCGTCGGGTCCCAAACCTTTACTACCAGTTCATTCTCTCCATTCTTCAAGGCAGGAGTGATATCGAATGAGAAAGGAGTAAAGCCACCAGTATGCTGTCCTATTTTAATTTGATTTACCCAAATATCTGTTTTCCAGTCAACAGCTCCAAAATGCAGCAATACACGTTCGCCTTTCCATTTTGACGGCACAGAGAATTTGCGTTGGTACCACAAGTCATTCTCCTTTCCGAGTCTTTTTCCTACACCGGACAAGCTGGATTCTATCGCAAAAGGAACCAGGATCTGTCCCTCATATTTTTGAGGAGCCGCCTGCCCTACCGAAGTTATGGCGTAATTCCACAACCCATTCAGGTTCACCCAGTTCGGACGTTCCATAATCGGACGGGGATACTCGGGCAACACATTCTCAACGTCTATTTTGGTAGCCCATTCTGTTTTAATCCGTTCTCCTGCCGGTTTCCACTGAGCAGGCAGATACGAACAATTAAAAAACACGACTAATAAGATAATAAATTGTTTCATCATGATATAATTTAAAAGGTTTCTGCAGGACACAACCTGTACTGTTTTATTTCTTCAGGAAAGTCTCCGCACGTCCGGGAGTATAAAGTTCCCATAAGGAAGCAACCGTCCAGCCGGGAGCAAAAATATCGTTGTAATATCCTTTTCCATTCTTTCCATAATCCCAGTTGGTGTGCTGAACCACTTCAGGATAATAACCGACCTTAGCAATGCCGCACATATGGCCCTCATGAGGCAGCAACTGACGCATGGAAGTCGAGATCACCTCTGCAAAATCAGACAAGCGGTTCTCTTTGTATTCTTTGGACAACCAACGAAGCACGTCAGCAAATTCAAAAACAAATACATCGATATGATTATTTTCCACTGACACATTTCCCCAACCGCGGGTTTTCATGCCAATGTCTCCCAACATCTGTCCCGGAGCAAACGGAACATCCCACAGATAATACCATGACAGGGCAAAGTAGGCGGCCTTCTTTGTTAGGTCAGCATAATGCTTATGTTCTTCGCCTTTCGTAATCAGTGAAAGATAGTATGTAGCAGTGGCTGCATACAGCGATGCTTCTTTGTCCTCGCAGTTCGCATCAAGTGTAGAAGAGAAATAGTCTGCTTTGGAGATCAGTTCTTTCTCAAGATATTCAGCTGTCTTTCTGGCGCTGGCAAGATAGCGTTTGTCCTTGAAGTATTTATATCCCAGCACTAGTGGCAATGTTGCTGAAGGAGTACTACCTCCGCTCTTATCCACAATCGTAAAGTCATCACGGAATTTTCTGGGGAAGCTGCCGTCAGCGTTCTGAAGTTTCAGGAACATTTCAAACATCTGTTTGACCCGCTGTTCCCACTCCGGGTACTTGCGTCCCTGTTTCTTTTCGTATGCCAGAAAATGAAGTATCGCATAAATTCCTTCAGATTGACGTCGAATACTATGTACCGGTTCTTCAAACCCACGGTTTAAATTAACAAATTCCTTAAAGAAACCCGCCGGTGTAAATCCATTCTTCAGATAACTGTCAAAGATCTTAAGACTATTTTCCTTCAGTTCTTCACGATTGGTTTCCCAGCCATATTCCCAAGCATTGAACGAGTTCAAGAGCACACGTCCCACGAAACCAATTTCCGCTTCACCGTTACTCTTACAGTCATCTGTTCGCAGACCGACGCCCGAATTATAGGTCAACTCCGGCTTGCTTACCAAGCTATTCACAAAGTAATTGCTGAGCGTCTGCTTCATATCAGAAATGGAGTAAGGAGTGTCAACCGGTTTCGGAGCATAAGTATCATAAGAATATTCCCAGGCATGACGTACAAAATCGGAGAAGTCATCCGCACTGTTTTCCGAGATTTCCCAAGTTAACATGATGTTTTCCCCTTTCTTCAGCAGTTGGAAAGCTTTTACTTTAGGAGCCAATGTCAGTTTACGGATATAGCTTCTGGGAGCTTCTTCATAGGGGAAACCGAAAGAAAGCGCAGCCACTCCATTCTGATTTTCAAAACCTGTAAAACCCAAGGATGTTTTTCCGGAAAGAATCACTTCACCTTCCTTATGTGTAGTCAAAGCGTCGGTCGTAAACTTATCCAGTCGGTTTACTGTCATATATCGCTTGTCCTTCTCATTATAGATTCCCGTCAATGGAGCACTCAATCTATCCTCACGGACTACCCAACTATCAGATGTATGGAATGAAGGAGCTTCTTTGGGCGAGCGCAGATTACGGCGATACCAAAATCCGGGCATGTAAAACAAGCAATCATCGTGACGGAAACCGGTAGACACATTCTGTCCATAGTTAAAGTACACATCCTCCAGAGCTGTAATACACATGTCAATATGTAGACGCCCATTAGCTTCCTTGACCTTTTGAGAAATCGTCAGCGGAATATTTTCAGAGGCTACTAACTGATAGGCAGCATTATCATTCTGCGTTCTCTTTAAAATTAAAGGGTACTGCTTAGCCTTATTTCCGGGCGCTTTCAAAGAAATATGTGCATTGACCTGTTCCGGTGTATAATTAACGGCCCAGGCAGACCCGGTCAATAGCCCGATAGCTATTCCACAAAGCAAGAATTTTAAGTTCATACAGCTCATCATAATTATATGAATCAGCACTAATCCTGATTCTGTTAATACTTTATTTAGATATATTTCCCAAGCCATTACCGGCTCTTATCAACGAGGACAAAATTAGCGAAGATCACCTTATCTCAGTAAAACAAATTGAGCAATTAGTAAAAGAATTCGTTCTAAATGAATGTAGAATGAGTAAAATAGTACCAAAACAGAACATATTACGTCCTTTTTGCCTGTTCATCGAGTACCGATATCTGAAGATCCAGTCTCATGCAACCGTATCCGTTATGATAAAAGCATCCGCAGCTTCCCTCTCTCAAAAGGGAAACTACGGACTATGATTCTCCTTGATTTATGCGGCAATAAAACAAGAATAAGGAAATACTCTGTTATTTTTCCAGAAGAGCGACAGTACACCAAAGAACGGGACCTTGTCCATGATAATCACCAGTACGACGAGGACGATCATAATAGTACTGCAGATCATTCTTTTTATTGGTTCCGACACAAACTTCTCTTACCTGGTTCTTTTCATTAACGTATGGAACCAAAGCCAACCAAGCTTTCCGGGCAGCAGGTGCATACTCTTCCGCATCCAGCCAGCCATTCTTCACGCCCATAATGAATGCGAAAGTAAACATTGCCGATCCGGATGACTCTGTCCAGCAATCAGACTTGTCAATCAACTGATTCCACAAGCCATCTGCATTCTGATACTCCTTCAGGCTTTTCATCATTTTCTGATAGCCTTCCAAGATACGGGCACGGTCTTTGTGCTTCTTTGGCAAACAACGGAGCAGCTCCGACATACCTGCCGCCATCCATCCGTTCCCACGTCCCCAATAGAAAGGAACATCCGGTGCATGATAGAAAAGACCATTCGGGCGTTGCAGTTCATCCAGGTACATCACCATTTCTTTCGCCGCCCGATCGATATATTTACGGTCCTTCGTCACTTTATACGCATGAGTCTGCACAATCGTAATCATGTACATGTCATCAATCCACAAACGTGTCTGCCAGGAATACCCTTTTTCAGCCCATTCCTTTTCTTTAGGCTTTGCATTTGCGGGAACTTCCCACTGAGAGTCGGCATAAGGCAGTCCAAGATACAGGTATTTCTTATCCTTTGTCACTCGGTACATATCCAGTGGAAGGCTACCGAACATATTCAAATCCACATGATTCATAATCGGCTGCAGCGCCTTCTCTGATGTAAACAAAGGGGCAAACTTATCTTCCAGAAGCTTTATCAACTCTTTATCTTTTGTTACCGCAGCATATTTCAGCGCGCCATTCCAGTAGAATGTTTCCGGATATCCAATCCATTTACCGGCATGAAGTGCGTGCTTCTCGCCTACAAAGCGGTATGCCAAACGCTTACCGACCTCTTCGGGAGTGTATCCTTCCGGGAAGTCCGTCAGCAATTTAGTCTGAGCTGATAATAGTTGAAAAGGCAACAAGAGCAATAATAAAAGTAGTTTTTTACACATAACGACTTATTTTTATTTATTATACAATTATAGAATATCTACGGGAGTTATTTAACCTTCAGGTTCTTTACATTGTCGCACACGGCCACTGCTATTCTTGAGTCCGCACAACCATAATAGAGATATAACTTCTTCTTGTAATACGCCAGTCCTTCGATAAATACTGTTCCGTCTTTGTATTGCCCGCTCTTCTCAAAAGGTGCTTCAGGCACAAAGAAAGGTTTATCCAGCCGATCCAGTACTTTATAAGGATCATTATTATCAAATAAAAATTGTCCGGCGCAATAAGCACCTGCCGGATATGAGGTATCCCTGTCCTTTCCTGCATTTTTTCCATTATACAGAAGCACAATACCCTTTTTGGTTCGTATAGCCGGAGGTCCGCATTCTGTCATCTGACAGTCAAAATGCCCTTTACGCGGTCTCGCCAACTTCTTTAATTCATTCTTTTCGTCCAGTACCGGATACCAGTCTACAAGGTTGTCAGAAGTAGCCGCGTGAACAGCATACTCTCCCCAGTACATGAAATACTTGCCGTCTACTTTATCAATAACCAGCTTTTCTTTCTTTACTTTGGTCAGTATGGAAGCAGATTTACTGGCTATCTTAGTGAAGCGTCCGTCGTAGGCCTTTTCAAAAGCAAGTCCATGCTTTGTCCAGTTCTTTAGATCCCGGGAGGTGGCTACAGCGATACGCGGTGTCTTCCGGTTCCATGCCGTATAAAGCATCACATACAGTCCGTCTTCCGTTATTGCTACACGTGGGTCCTCACAGCCACCGGGCCATTCTATACCTTTAAAGTTATCTTCCGCTGGAAATAATACAGGAGTGTCCAGTCTTGTCATTGTGACTCCATCCGTGCTCTCAGCATATCCGATACGTGAAGTCCTTTTACCGATGCCCTGTGCTGAATTATCTTCCGCCCGGTAAAGTACGACTATTTTCCCGTCTTTCACGGTAGCCGCCGGATTGAATGTATCACTCTCTTCCCACTTCACCTGTTGCTTCTGCATCGGACAATAAAAAGAAGTAGGTTGAGGTGAAATTACGGGATTAGCACCTTCAGGACGTACGAAGGGACCGAGTACCCAACTTCTGTTATCCTCCTTACCTGTAGTCGTATCCGTAGAAGGTTTCATGGTAAATCCACATAACATCAATATACCGGTCAGACTAATTACGAGTTTTAGTTTCATCTTATTTTCCTGCTTTATTCATAATAAATCATTTACCTTTACAGCAAATATTGTCCCTCCTCCTTCAATCTTTTACGCAGATAATCAGTATCGATTTTGTGGACATCATTCTTTGCCTGTTTTATAGCATGCACTGCAGCCATTCCGGCAGCTTCGCCAGTCACCAGACAAGGAGGCATTACCCGTAAACTCCCGAATGCTTCTTCATCAGTAGATATACAGCGTCCTGCAGTCAATACATTTTTCAGTCCTTTAGGTGTCAGGCAGCGATAAGGGATTCCATGAGATTCTCCTTTTTTATAACGTGTCTCTTTATGACCGGGCTTATGAACATCTATATAATAACAGTTACGTCCGATTTCATCCTCAAAAGTTCTACGTTCTTTCCAGTCCTCTACCGTAAAAGTATAATCACCTTCAATCCGACGGCTATCTCTGACTCCAAGCAAAGAAGCAGTCTTCACCAAAAAAGCACTACCAAAAGTTTTGGGCTGAACATCCTTCATTGCTTCCAAATATTGTCCTGCAATTTGCCGACCTGCCATCATTGCCTGCGTAGTTGCCCAGGGATCAGTTGAATCGACATTATCAAGATGCCCGGCATTGAACTGCACCACATCCGGACCAATAAAATTACTATTAAAATGCTTATCTATCAATGGATATTTCCCAGACTCAATCGCTTTATAAACAGGGCTGTTCTTATTACTAGTATGTAATGAGGGCCCCGTCAGATTGTAGTTATAGCTATCGACATTAGCAAACGAGAAGCATAAAGATGAGCTCTGTACCACCCCACTATCATCTCCTCTCTTGAATGATGCGCCTGCCCATGCCGCCAAATCCCCGTCACCTGTCGCATCAATAAAAACTTTTGCCTTGAAAGCAACAAGCCCGGATTTATTTGCGACAATGATAGCGTCTACCGTTTCATCGGCTGCTTTTTCTACAGCAGCAACTCTTGAGAAGAAGAGTACTCGGGCTCCCGATTCAGTAACCATCTGATCATAAACTGTCATCAGATATTCGGGATTTATACTCACCCAATTCATTTTCTGTTTTCTCTCATGCGGTACTCCTTTCCTCGAAGCTTCAAAAATTTTCTCTGCCAGACCTCTATAAATAATCTTCTCACCATCAGAAAACGGACACCATGCCGGAACCATACCGGCTGTGCCCATCCCGCCAAGTTGCCCCATTGCTTCAATCAATAGAGTCTTGGCCCCTTCGCGCGCTGCCGAGATAGCGGCAGCACAACCGCCAGGTCCTCCGCCAACTACAATAACATCCCACCGATCATCTACGGCAATCTTTGTATTCTTCAGACTCAGCCTGGATTGCGTTGTTTCTCCCTGCGTATTGAGAGTGGGTACAGTGAAAGCTGCGGTCAACAGCCCTGCTTTTTTTAAGAATTCTCTTCTAGAAGTCATAGTATTCTATTTATCATTTGATGAACATTAGTTCCTTTGTCCGATTCACTAACACTCAATTAAACAATCCACCTATCAATGTAGCTATAAGTTTAAGTTTCATCTTACTTAAGTTTATACTTTTGGCTATCGATATTCCATCCTTTTAATACCAATATTACTCCTTCACCCAGTTTTTTCTTCGCCGTCTCGATCGTTACCGTCTTCTTTTCACCCGGAGTCAGGGAGAAGAAATTATCCGTATAGAATGACGGACGTATCGGACTCATCTTTGCATTAAGGAATTGCAGTTGATTGAAGAAAGCTATCTGATTGGATGTATTCCTCATAGTGATATCAACAAAATAGTTATCACCTTCTTCCCTCACCTTATAAGCCAGTTTCACTTTAGAAGTCCGAAGTTTACTCAAATCCTCAAAGCCAGAGGCTGCCGGGCCGGTCAAGGTCGTCTTTCCTTCGTACTTATCGTTGGAACGCCAGTAAAAATTAGAAGAAACGTCTTTCCCTTTCTCATCTTTCAGTATTAATTTGATAAAGTGAACTTGAGAAATGTCTTCGGGAAAACGAATAGTCAACGCATCATTCGCTACTCCATCAGCCGGTAGATTAACAGTAGCCGATTCTTCAAACACCTTCCGGCTATTTATATCATACACCTGTGCTGTAACCTTGTAGTTATCGAAAGAACGATAGAAATCATTCACTACGGAAACCGTATTTTTAAGATAATCGAACTGAGCATGCAAAGGTTCTAAAGAATTGGCCGTGTGATAAAGAGAAGCTGTCGGCTCCAGAGACCAGTCCCACATACGGGAAGCTACCTGCCTCATAGAACAGTTATGATACCAAAACAAAAGCCCTGAACAAAAACGGTCACCATAATCCAGTTTATTATAGTTCCATACTTCCCAAATGCTCTTAGAGTTTATTGCACCCAACAATTGTCCTTTCTGAGCAAATTCGTCAATCGAAGATGACTTTCCATAATGATTTACCAAGTCTGTATACATAGTAGTCATCAGATGGAAACCATTTCCATCCAAATAATCCCACACTTCTTTGTTGATAGGCCACAGGTCTTTCTCATCCATCATTTCCCGGAGTATTTCTACTGTAGGAAGAGTCGGTGCACCATATTCAGGATTAAAGCCATCTACACGACTACCTCGTGGAGAAGCTGTATTTTCATAATGCTGCATCGGATTCACCTGTTTATAAGGGCTGCCATCATGTACTCCAGCACACTCCGACTGCATCTGATATCCGCGTGTACCATCCAACTGATTCAGCAGTTCGGGAGTACCGGTCATTTCTGTGCTTTCATTGGAAGCAACATAATAAGCCAGAGACGGATGATTACGAATACGCTTCACTGTAGACTCCACGTTACTCATATAGAGAGCCTTGTCATGAGGATGACGAGTATCCCCTGTCATCCAGAATTCCTGCCATACCAGCAAACCCAGTTCATCACAAAGCTGGAAGAAATAGTCAGATTCGGCAATACCACCTCCCCACATACGCAGAAGGTTGACGCCCGACTGGCGGGTATAGCGCAATTCAGCATAAGTACGCTCATCAGAGTGTCTCAACATAGCTTCCGGTATCCAGTTCGTACCACGGATAAACAATCGTTTGCCGTTTACATAAAAGACACGTGATTTGTCCGGTGTCTTAGTATCGGAAGTGATTTCACGAATGCCAAATCTCGTCTTTACGGAATCACAGACCACTCCGTCAACCGATACGGTCAACTTCAGATCATATAAGTTTTGCGGTCCTTTGTTGACCGGCCACCACAAGCGAGGAGAATTCATCACAAGTTGCGGAAACTCTTCCGGAGAAAAAGTAACCAGTTTTTGTTCTCCCCGAATCACCCGGAATGATTTCTCAAAAGATATATTCTCACCTACAATCTCACCCTTTACTTTGCAATTAATTCCACTATTGCTAGTTGACGAATTAATCACTTCTACAGATACGGTCTCACGTGCCTGGTCATAATCCGGTTTACGCAATTCAGACTTAATAAACGGATGACGTAGAGCTACCTTTCCGGTAGCATAGATAGAAATATTTTTCCAGATACCTGTATTACGATCACGGATACCATCCATAAAGGTAAAGTCCCAGCCTACAGTCATCAACATCGTAGTATTCAATCCGATATTGCCGTTACCACCATTATGGAATTCTCCCGCAGCCCCCCAAGACTTCGGCTTAGTACTTCCGGGAACATCAACCGGATACACTTTTACAGCCAGTGCATTATTCTTCCCTATCTTTACAAAATCGGTCACATTAATATAGTCCTGTATAAACATACCATTGATGGTACTAAGCAAATTCCCATTCACCCATACTTCTGCCCGATAATTGATTCCATCCAGCTGTAACCAAACATTCTTCCCCTTAAAAGATTGAGGAACTGCAAACTCGGTACGGAACCAATAAGTATAAAAATCTCGTCCGACCTGAGAAATATCAGGAATCAGCTTCGATTCAATCTTATTATTAACTCCATAATAAGGTTCAGGGTATTTTTGGTTATACACTAAAGAATTTAAGACTGTACCGGGAACAATGGCTGGCAACCATTTTTCAGTCGGATAATCTGATGAAGATATCTTCTCACCCGGATCTGTGGTATCGCCTGCTTTCATCATTTTCCACTGATAATCTCCATGATGAGTGACTTCCGAATCAAGCCAGATACGATTTGGATCTCTGGCATCATTCATCCTATTTTGTGCAGTCAATACTGAACAGAAAAATAGTAGCAAAACAGAAAAAAGGGTCTTAACAAAGTTATGCATATTTATGTTATAGTTTTAAATGGTTTTTGGCATGGAACAAAAGTAGAGGTTTCCTTTTATTCAACCTGCCAAAAACAGGTCAATAAATGAGATTTTAGTCCCAAATTATTTTAATAAAGGACATAATTGCCCGTATTCACCGTTATTTTTCCAGAAGAGCAACCGTACACCAAAGATAAGGAGCCTGACCGTGATAATCACCGGTATGGCGAGGGCGATCATAATAATACTGCTTACTATTCTTTTTATTCGTTCCCACACACACTTCTCTTACATCATTCTTCTCATTAATATACGGTACTAAAGCCACCCATGCTTTGCGGGCTGCCGGACCATATTCTTTTGCCTTGAGCCATCCTTGCTTGACTCCGGTAATAAATGCAAAAGTAAACATAGCAGATCCCGAAGTCTCAGCCCAACAATCAGGCTGGTCTATTAACTGATTCCACAAGCCATCGGACGTCTGATATTTTTTCAGACTCTTCATCATTTTGCGATAACCTTTCAAAATACGCGGACGATATTTACTATCCTCAGGCAAACATTGAAGCAATTCTGCCATCCCTGCCGCCATCCATCCATTACCACGTCCCCAATAAAAAGGAACGTCCGGTGCATGGTAGAAAAGCCCATTCGGGCGTTGCAACTCATCTAAATAAAGCACCATTTCTTTGGCTGCACGATCAATATATTTCCGGTCTCCGGTCACTTTGTAAGCCTGAGTTTGTACAATGGTAATCATATACATATCGTCAATCCATAGACGAGTTTGCCAAGAATATCCTTTCGCATCCCATTCCTTTTCTTTGGCTTTTGCATTCTCTGGAAGTTCCCATTGCGTATCAGCATAAGAGATTCCTAAGTCCAAATAACGTTTATCTTTAGTTATTTTGTACAGTTCCAAACATAGACTGCCGAACATATTCCAATCTACATGCGTCTTTTTAGGCAAAATATTCTTTTTTGTCGTAAACAACGAATCAAATTTATTTTGCAACAACTTAACCAGCCTTTCGTCTTTGGTGATTGCTGCATACTTAAGAGCACCACTCCAATTAAATGTATCAGCATAACCAATTCCTTTTCTATCGCTTATTCTATATTTCTCCATAAAACGATATGCCAGGCGACTACCGACTTCTTCCGGAGTATACCCTTGAGGAAAATCCGTCAACTTGTTCTGTGCCATTAATAGCTGAAAAGGCAAAAAGCATAATAAAAAAAGTATTCTTTTATACATAACGATATTTTTAGTCATTAGATAATAAAAAGTTTATTCTTCTAGAAGAGCAACCGTACACCAAAGATAAGGTGCATGCCCATGATAATCCCCCGTATTACGGGGACGATCATAATAATACTGCATATCATTCTTTTTGTTAGTACCGACACACACTTCTCTTACTTTATCATTCGAGTTTATATAAGTAAGCATAGCCAACCATGCTCTTCGAGCAGCTTCACCATACTCTTGTACCGGTAACCATCCATACTTCACTCCCATAATAAATGCGTAAGTAAACATAGCCGAGCCCGATGTTTCTACCCAGCAGTCCGGTTTATCAATCAACTGTCTCCACATACCCTCTTCTGTTTGATAATTTTTCAGACTTGCCATCATAGTTTGGAAACCTCTTACAATGGGCAAATGATACGGGCTCGATTCCGGCAGATAGCGAAGCACTTCTGCCATCCCTGCTGCCATCCATCCATTTCCTCTTCCCCAAAAATAGGGTACATCCGGTGCATGATAGAAGAGTCCATTCGTACGTTGTAACTCATCCAGATACATCGCCATTTCTTTAGCAGCACGCTCAACGTATTTCAATTCACCGGTCACTTTATAAGCATGCGTTTGAATGACAGGAATCATATACATATCGTCAATCCACAAGCGAGTTTGCCAACTATATCCCTTCGCTGCCCATGACTTCGCACTTGCACTTGCATTTTCCGGTACTTCCCATTGGGTATCTGCATAAGGCATACCCATTTCCCGATATCGTTCGTCTTTAGTGATCAGATACAACGTCAGAGGAAGACTACCGAACATATTCCGGTCAACATGATCCATCCCAGGCAAAAAGTGCCTATCAGTAGTAAAAAAGGACTCAAACCCATCTTTCAAGGACCGGATCAGTTCATTGTCTTTCACTACTTCCGCATATTTCAATGCTCCGTTCCAAGTAAAAGTTTCCGGATAACTGAGAGTTTTCCCATTATGTTTCCCCTTTGCAAAAAGTTTTCCCAATCGTTTCCCTATCTCCTTAGGAGTACTCCCTTCCGGAAAATCAGTCAGTAAGGGAGTATCAATTGTCCGCTTGGTCTGTAACATCCATTCCTGAATTTCGATTCCTTTTCCGCCTTGATTCCGATGAATGGTCAGTTTATAATACTGATACGCCTCCTTATGTCTCAACTCCAAAAACTTTTTCTCCCTTTTTTCAAACTCCTGCCGAATTCTATTATCTAGTTCGGTCCACTTCACATTGTCATTCGATCCGTAAAGAGACCACGCACCAGGTGCATTTCCTTCTTTATCTCCGGTTGCCATAACCGAATAATAACGCGCTACAACCGGTTCTTTTCCCTTCCAGATGATAGAGACAGAATTATTAGGAGTATAGAAAGAAGTTGTCCAGTCTCCATCAACCAAACTACTAATATCTTTTCCCTCAGGAGAGTCATCATACTCAGGAGAGATAGTACCCTCTGTCGGCATATTATAATTATCTGCCTTCAACTGATACACATAGGTGTATTTTTCCTTTTCGTCATTTCCCGTACCTTCCTGAACCGGTGGCACAGGTTCTTCATTTTCACTGGAACAGCTATAAAGCATACCACCCGATGTCATTATCAGGAATATGCAACACAGTGCCTTCGCTATATCATGTATCCAACCATCATTTTTCATTTTATACATCTTATTCTTCATTATTTTCCTTCTAGTTCCAGTACAGCTAAACGAGCCAGCATCTCGACAAAAGCTCCTTCGTGCAGGACTTGCCAAGAAGAATTCGTTTTACCGATAAAATAATTATTACTCAGCAGATTAGTTGTTTGATTCCGGCATTCTGACATCCAAGCCTGCAACATGCTCTTCTCGAACGCAGTGACATAATCCCTTCTTCCATCAATCTTATACAGTTCAAGGAAACCACGAAACAATACAGAATAAAACCAGGCATGATCTCCATTTATACGATAGAACTTTTCTCCCAGTTCTTTTGAGTCATACAAGGTAAACCACTTACTGTGGGCTGAACGGGCAATCTGCTGCGCTTCATTCAGATATTGTTGTTCTCCTGTTATATTGTACAATAAACAAGCAGCCTGCATTGGCTGACCGGAATTGTAACTGTACTTACTTTTACCTATAGTCATCGAAGGAGTAATATTATCATAGAAAAGGTGATCACTCGGATCTTGCATGTATTGTATCAACCATGCATAAAATTCTTTAGCTTTATCCAGATACTTCTGCTCTTTGGTTATCTGATATAATTTACATCCCAATACTGCAGCCGGTGCGGTAGAACATGTATGTTTATTACTGTATGCCGGTATTTCCCTCCAAAGAATACCGCCACCACATGAACTGGTGTTTCCCACCATCAAATAATCCCAAACCATTTTCGCCTTCTCCAAGAAACGATTTTCCTTTGTCTGTTCATACAGTTCCGCCATATCCAGTCCTATCCAGACATTATCGTCATAATACCTTTCATTTCCGTTTTGCGGATAAACTGCGTAAGCGCTGCGCTTGTTATCAGTTGTGATAAAACGATTGATACTATTAAACATACGGTCAGTCAAATCTGCATACTTTTTTTCATAAGCAGATACCCCGATTGAAGCTCCACGCAAAGCTACATAGCCAGAAAGCCCTGCTCCTTGATCCCAGACTACGGCATCTCCATCCCAATAAGGTCCGGTAGCAAGCGGATATCTTGTATTCCAACAGTCACGTGCAGACTTTCCGAAACAAAGATTCATTAACGAAGTCATCAGGATGTCAGCTCTTTCTAGGAAACGGGTTCTCACTACCTCTTCTTCACGAAGCGGCGTAGCAGTGACCGTCAATTCCTCCGAGCGTTTCCCATAATTATCAACAGCGACGGCAGTCACAATATATGTTCCCGGTTCAGAGACAACTATTAACAGTGAACCAACCTTTTCTGTAGCAATACGTATGTTTTTCTTTGCTGTGTTCTCAGGTTTATCTCCCTCTAACAAATAAGAGATCTCTACAGAAATAGCTCCGACAGGATTAGTCCAGCTTACTTGCAATTCATTCGCTCTCTCCGTTTTCTCCGCCACAAGATTGGTAACCGGAGGTACTGTTTTTGGGCCCTGTCCATCCTGCTTTCCATCATCTATTTCATCCGTGATAGGCGAGTCGCCCCCACCGCATGCACCTAATAATGCAAATAAGAGAAAGAAACAGATTCCTAACAGCATATTAAATCGGATATTTTTCATGATATTCCTAGTTTATAGGGTTACTTTATTCTCACCGGTTCAATCGTTTCTCCTGTAATACTAATTACTCCTTTATCGGAGATATTGAAGTTACTGATATAAGAAGTACGAGGACCTACACTAGTCTCACTTGCATGAGCATGAAAGATATATTTATAACTTCCATCGGCACAGACAAACGGTGCTCCATGTCCTGTACCGACTAGTCCTACAGACTTAGCAGCCTCTTTGTCTCTTCGGAGAATTGGATTTCCACTATACTTGGTCCAAGGTCCTTTAGGAGAACTAGCTGTTGCATATCCTACAGCATAGTCTTTACTTTCATAATGGTTTGCCGAATATATCAGATAATAAGTATTCCCTTTTTTCAATAGCGAAGGACCTTCGGCAATCGTACCTTGTTTCTTCTCCCAAGGTTCAGTAGCACTTATACATTTAGTCAATGTTTCTTTTTTTATACTGGTCAAGTCATCATTCATTTCTGCTACCCAAATCACGTTTCCCCCGGTAAATCGCACATAATAGAGATAAGGAGTACCATCATCATCTATAAAAAACGAGGTATCAATTCCTTTTTCATCTGCTACAATAGGTTTCTTTTCTCTTTGTACGAATGGACCTTCCGGGCTAGTAGAGGTAGCTACACAAATATGTTCTTCCACCGAATAGAACATATAAAACAAATTCTTTGATTTCACATAATATACTTCCGGAGCCCAATACCATTTAGTTCCCCAAGAATTTTCCGGTGACAAAGCCTTTATATCATTTCGCTTCCATTGCTTCAAATCTTCAGAGATATACACTTCGAATCCGTTAACACGAGTTCCATATGCATAGTATTTACCTTCATGGTATAACACAAAAGGATCGGCAATCGGCAATTTATACTCTGCTATTATATCCGGGTCAATCGCGTCTTTTTCGGCTGGAGTAGCTGAAATCGTCACTTTCTCGGAACGCTTACCATAATTATCAACGGCTACAGCAGCAATTTGGTAGGTTCCAAATTCTGGTAATTGGAGTGCATATTTACTATTTTTCTCACCATATACACGCACATTAGTAGTCAAGGGGATATCTCCGCCACCTACTTCTAAAGCATAAGAAATCTCTACTAATACTGCATCTGAAGGATTTTTCCATTTCAGTTGCAATTCGTTAGCTTTTGATGTGGCAGCAGCAGTAAATTCAGTGATCGGATCCATGTTGTCCTCCTGAACATCTCCACTTTCCGTGTTTTTTCCTTCATCCAATTCTTTGTCATTGTCATCATTACATGACACCAAGCATGTCATCCCTATAATAAACAAAATATTGAGGAGTATTCCTTTTCTCATACCTTTCCTTTTAAAAGAAGTAAATAATTAGGTTAAAAAAGGAGAAGACTTAAACAGATGTTAACCCTCTCCCTATAAGTTTTATTAGAATAAAAAAGGGGAGAACCTTCCTATCACATAGATAGAATTCTCCCCAATATTTATAAGAGCTAGACAAACTTCAGTTTACCACTGAATCTGCTGATCTTCGTCAGGAATCAAAGTATTCAAATTACGCTGCATTGCCAAAGAACCTTCTACCACGTATTCAAGCTTTGTACCAGGGACAGTTGTATAATCCTTAAAAGAGTAATATAAATAAAGAGTAATATAAATCTTCTTCAGATAAGGCTTTAACTCATCCATCTCTTCATTCATTGTAAAAGTACATGCCTTTTTTTCATCAAGTTTTAATTCAATCTCTGGATTATCAGACCATACTTCTAACAATTTAGAATCTGTACCTTTTTCCGGAAAACGAATAAACACTTTATACTGTTTGCGATCAAGATAATCTATATCTCTTGTACCTGCATAGATAAAAATTGTCCTATCATCTACCACAAATGCTCTTTGCGAGGATATAGTGAAAGGATTCTTCACATCAGGTTTAAGAAAAATTCGATATTGAGCCGCATCATACGTGCCTGAATAATCATTGAATGGAAGTAAACGCAGCATAGCTCTACGATAGTATTTACGTGGATTTATCTGATAATCATAAGATTGATCACCCAATATCTGTATGGGTAACACCCACTTATCTGCTTGGTCAAGCGTCTCATCTAATTTAAATTCAATCGGCAATGTTGTCAAACATTCACCAGCCGGCATTTCTACAGACTCCGGCATACTATAATACTTACTTGGCAGCTGTTGGAAATAAAGTTCTTCACGATGTCCATATTGTTCTATATTTAACCGTTCCAAAGTATCAGGATCCAAAGCAAAATGAATTGTATGCGATTGACTAGTCATAGTAGATCCACTCATAATAACCGGAAGGTCATATTTTACCACTCCACCTGGCTTAAATCGAACATACGTCGTGGTCACTCCCTGATCATTAACATTTGCTTTGAAAGAAGCCATATGTAAATATTGCTCATCTTCCCATTCTTTATTACAGGCTGTGCTACAAACAATTAGCACAACACCCCAAATTATATTATATATATTCCTCATTTTATTTAATATTTAAAAAGGTTATTCCGGATTTGTCCAACCTGGATTCTGGACCAAATTAATATTATGCTTCAATTCAGTATGGTCAATAGGACAGAGCCACATCTTCTCTGCAAAAATAGTAGGCAGCGAAGTACACATTATTGGTGTATGGAACTGCTCCGCCATGTCTTTAGTAGCCAGCATATTACAGCCATATACAGGAGTGGTTTCTTCTACAGGTGCATCTAGCCAACGACGTAAATCCCAGTAACGATGTCCTTCAGCAAAAAACTCAATCTGACGTTCCCGTTTTAACATCATCCGGAATTCGTTCGGATCATCATAGGCTGTTTCATGCCCTTGAACATTGTCATAATCCGGTAATCCCGCACGAATACGGATCGGACGAATTCCTTTCTTCATCTCAGTTACATCACGTTTTACAAAATGGACTTTACTACCATCCCAAGATGGAATTTCATATGAACCAGTCAACTCATTTAACGCCTCTGCATAAATCAATAATATTTCAGCGTAACGAATAGCCGGATCTGCTTTATGTTCAATACGTTCAACGTCATACGAATTTTTCTGCGTATAACTAATATCATTAGGATGTACATATTTCTTTATACCGATACCTGTACGAAGCCAATAAGAAGAATTAGCATATCCATTATTTCCACCACGATAATAAAATACTTGTATATTTTTCTCCTCGGCATGATTGTTATCATTTAATGCATTTAACAAATGCCATGTACTTCCATTATAACCTACTGATGCATAAAATCGAGGTTCACGTTGTACATATTGTTTGGAAACCCCTGTTCCCAATGGTCCCAACTCTGGATAATTGGCCAACTCCTCAGTTTTCACATATCCCTCTGCCCTCGGGCGAGAATCATAACGGCCTTTATATCCATCAAACTCCTTATACATATCATTCATACCAGGACAATTTGTACCATCGTTCATGTAATAAGCATCACATTGCTTCTGGGTCATACCTTGCGAACCATATCCACCAGCACCATTACGTGGAAGTTGATGAACAACCATAATATCTACACTTTCACGACTTTGATTCTTGCCTCGAGTAAAGATTAGCTCTTCATTCTGACTTACTATAATACTGCCATCAAACATTTCACGATATGATTGGAAAGGATCAATATTTTTCCAACCATTTGGCCAAGACTGATCAGAAAATTCATCATCATGTGGCGGAACAATTGTTGCCGGATACGCTATATCACCAGCATTGCTATTGAAATAAGCCACATGTATGCCATAAATATTCAAATCCATCACATCCTTAGCAGCAGCTGCTGCTTTTGCCCACTTAGACTCATCGTAGGTTTCTGGAAGCAATCGTTTTCCATCTTTATTTACCAAGGCTGAAGATACTACTTCTGGAGCTTTCCCATTAAATAATGGACTAGCTGCATACAAAAGGATTTTAGCTCGCAAAGCCAAAGCAGCTCCTCTCGTCGGGCGAAGGACTTCCTGTACAGAACGTTGTAATGGCAATTGTCCTGCAGCTTTCAGGAGCTCACCAGTTATGTACTCCACGCATTCGTCATATGAATTCCTGGGGTAAGCTAACTCATCATATTCTTTCGTATAGTCCACTCCTTCATCTGGTATAATAGGTATTGGTCCAAATGCACGGAGCATCAACCAATAGTAGTAAGCTCGCAAAAAATGCGCCTGCCCCTTAAAATCTATGATCTCTTCCTCTGTGAACTCTTTGTTCTTATCTATATTATTTAAAAAAATAGCTACCTGACGAATACCTAAATAAGCATTTTTCCAAATACCACTACTAGAATTGTTAACTCCACTTTCACTGTAATGTCCACTCTTCCATTTATCATAGCCACCGTCTCCATAATACATGTCATCAGCAAAGTTAAAAGGATAATCTCTTTTGCTGCAAACATCCTGCAGATAACCATTACTTAAATAAGCGTATCCTCTTGCTAACCATCTATTTGTGTAATCTCGGTTACTGAAAACATCTTCAATAGTCATTCTCTCATCAAATAGATAATCGGAATCTAAGTAATCAGAACATCCTACTAAAGAGGTCAATCCCATAGCGAAGGATAAAATTGTTATTATCTTTTTCATATATATTCTTTTTTACAAATTAACAGATACACCTAAAGAAAGTGTCTTATTCAGCGGATATGTTTTTCCTGTTGAACTTCCCATTTCTGGATCCCAAAGTTTAAATTTAGAGAAAGTCAACAAATTGGTACCCGTAAAGAAGATACGCACTGTATTCATATGAGCTTTACGAACTATACTTTTAGGAAGCGTATAACCTACGTCTAATGTCTTCAAACGAAGATAAGCTCCATTTCTAAGCCAATATGTAGAAGCGCGATTATTATTATCATTCTTCCCATAAGTCAAACGAGGATATTCTGCATTCGGATCTTCATTTACACCCAAAATCCAACGATTACTTTCCGCCATCTCTTTCAGGACATTTCCCCAACCGTCACCACCGGAAAACATATAAACAGTAGAACCATCTATAAAATAAGTAGATTTACCCACACCTTGGAAATGTACATTTACATCCAAGCCTTTCCATTTAGCAGATACACCGAAACCATATGTAAAGTTCGGTTTTTTCGTTGCACCGATTGCTACTTTATCATTATCATCAATTACACCATCTCCATTAATATCTTTATACTTAATATCACCAGGCATAACATCACCAAATTGTTTTGGCCAATTACGAATTTCTTCATAATCTTTAAATAAACCTAATGCAACCAACCCCATAGCTTGATCAACCCGATGACCTTCCTGCATCTTATACCAATATATAGTGTTTTCTTCATCGCGCTCTAAAATCTCATTTTTACTATAGGTCATATTTCCACGTATAGTTAAATCAACCTTGTCTATTTTATGGCGGAATGAAAAGTTGCCATCAAATCCACGTGCTTCTACAATCCCGACATTTGCATAAGGATGAATATCCTTCTCATTAACCTTATTATCTTTATATTCTGTCCACGTACCTAATGAAGCAACCCAAGGCAAATACTTACGCTCCATATAAATACCTTCTCTACGTTCATGGAAATAGTCAATAGATCCCGACAATTTGTCGTCAAAAAATGAAAAATCTATACCTAAATCTTGTTTTGTAGCTACTTCCCATGACACATTGGTTGAAGCAACCGAAGTATAACGCATACCACCATAATATCTATCATAGCCAAAATCCGCAAATTGATAGCCTCCAACAGGCTTATTGCCACTTACCACATTTCCAGAATTGTCTCTCTCCCACAGAGTTTCAAGATTATATAAATATGGGAAACGAGTATCTCCTAAATTATCATTACCGGTTTTACCATACGAATAACGTATTTTAAACATATTCACCCACTTTAAATTATCTTTAACAATAGACTCTTCTGCCACATTCCATGCACCAGAAATAGCAGGAAAGAAACCAAAACGATTATCTTTATGGAAATTTTCCGATCCTGTATATCCAAAGTTAAAATCAACAAAATAACGATATTTCCAGTTATAATTAATACGTCCTGCTAATCCTTGATTACGCCGAGAAATACCATTTTTAAGGTCTGAACCAATCCCTTGAGTAGCAACTTTTGCAGATTGAGTATATTTCAATACTGCTCCTACATGATGATCCTTAAATCCACGATTATAATGTAATTCCCATTCGAAGAACTCATTTCGCTTTCCACTTGAACCAGAAGTTTGTGTCATTTTCTTCTCTTCAGAAAGTCGAGTAAAAATCAAATCACCATTTACATCACGGTAAGGTTCTGCTTTATATAATTCAGGCCACTTTACTCGTTTTATCCAATTGGAGTTTTCCGTATCATATCCGAAACGCCCAATAAATTTAAGCCCTTTCGTAATAAAGTCTAATTTCTGCTCCAATGTTACATTTGTTTGAATATTATTTTTCCAACTCTCATTGTATCCAGTCATAGTAGCTTGTACCCATGGGTTGATATTGTCCTCTTTTCCAGTCCAAGATGCTATTTTACCATCCGAATATGTCACTGGCATCATTATAGAATTATAGCCCATTAACGTTGTCCAAATAGCATCAGTTCCTACACCTGGGTCGTTCTGTTTACGTAATGAACCAGATACACCAACTTTCAACAAAGTTGTTTTAGTAATATCAATATCTACATTCATACGATACGTCCACTTCCGGAAATTAGCATTAGTATTATAATTCTTCAAGGATTTATCCGTTTTGTACATGCCCTGTTGGTCTTGATAACTACCACCTACATAATAACGAGCAGTTTTACCACCACCAGTCATATTTAATGAAGCGCGAGTGCTCCATGCACCATCCCTCAACATCAAGTCCATCCAATCCACATCTGGATATAAATCCGTATCAAGCCCTAAACGAAACAACTCCAATTCTTCCGGCTGATATAAAGGTTCTTGATTACGAGTCGTTTTTGCCTCATTTGCCATTGAAGCATAGGTATATCCATCTACAAATTCAGGAAGCTGAGTAAACATACTATAAAAAGTTTCGACTTTAGCATTTATATTGATTTTCCCCTCTTTACCACGACGAGTATTAATCAAAATAACACCATTGGCACCTTTACTTCCATAAATTGCTGTAGCAGAAGCATCCTTTAATACAGTAAAAGATTCCACATCTTCCACATTAATTTCATTCAAATCACGTTCAAACCCATCGACTAAAACCAATGCTGCATTGCTGGCACCAAAAGTAGAAATACTTCGCACCCAAAACTCGGAAACTGACCCCGGACGACCATTGGATTGCATAGCTTGAATGCCTGGAACAACACCCGCTAATGCATCAGCCATAGAAGTACTAGGACTTGTTTTCAATTCTGCAATATCTACATTAGTTACAGCACCAGTCACAGCTATTTTCTTTTGTACACCAGTACCAGTAACTACTACCTCATCAATAAGAGTAGCTTTGGCTTCTTCCATTGCCACATTTACCGTGCGTTGCTCTTTCACCAATACTTCCACTGGTTCATAACCAATATAAGTAAAAACTAACTTATTGTAAGGAGGCATTTTGAGCAAATACTTCCCATTTATATCAGTGATTGCGCCTAATCCAGGCATATTAGCAATAGACACATTGACACCTATTAACGGTTCTTTGTTTGTATCAGTTACAATTCCTGTCACTACAATCTCTTTTTGTGCAAAAGCATGAACTGAGAATCCGAGTAACATCATACATATTAATAAAAAATTTCTCATCATAAGTATGTTTATCATTATTAGTCTTCCATAGCAATTTTTCGGATACGATGATTATTCGAGTCTCCAACCAAAAGGCATTCCCTCTTTTCATCCCATACTATACTTGCGGGATAATTAAATCGAGCTTCTTTACGCAAATCTCCATCGTTAAATCCTTTTGTACCGTCACCATTAGGTCTTCCAGCATATATCTTCACACGCCCTGTTGGAGTCAAAGTACGTACACAATGATTTTGTTTATCCACAAAATAAAAATCATATTCATCTTTCTGTCCTGTATACTCCTCATTTTTCACAAAACATCCTTGTTGCGGTTCATTCATGCGAACATTGCCTCCAACACCATCTGTGATACCTTTATCATCATATTTTCCACATACCAAATAAGGAGTGGTAAACGTTTTCTCATCAAAATCATAATCCGCACGATAAATTACATGTTTATTTCTCACCATGATATACATGTAATAGCCTTTAGGATGAATAGCAACAAAAAGATCCAAAGAACCATAAGGCATTTGAATTTCATCCATTTTATAATCACCTGTTACGGGATCATATCGTCCAATCCATCCCTTGTCATATCTAGAAGTATAAATCTCTCCATTAATAGGATGAGGAATCGCTGCTCTACAGCCACGAGCAGGCAATGCTTTTACCTGCGTTTGAAAATTAGACTCCGGTGAAAAAAAGAACAGTCCGTTTTTATTATCTTGAGCTATATTACAAACAACTATTAATTGCCCATCATTTGTAAAGCTCAGAATATTAGTAGCTGCAGATGCCTCACCCGTAAATTTAATTGAGCCCAATGTCTCCTCAGCAAAATCAACAATTCTATGTGTTTTGGCACCTCCACATACATACAAACGATCTTTATTGTTTGGATCAAAGACTAACCACTCCATTTTTTCCAATCCTCCACAGTTTCCCCACGGTCCATCTATGATCTCAAAGTTTTTATTCTCATCCAATATTTCAGGATCAGTCTCTCCTACAAGAGTAGATACCAACATTTTCTTCTTATAAACAAATTTTTCATCTATCTCTCCATAAGCTAGCTCTTCTCCTCGTCCATCAAGGACAGTGACTTCAATATTACCTGCATCGGCACCACGTGGCACAAAACAATACAAATTATCATTCGTCACAGTAATCACCTTCGCTTCTTTCCCTCCGATAGTTACTTTTACTTTAGTTGGATCATCGCCAAAATTATTTCCATATAATAATAAACGAGATCCCCAACCTCCCTCCTTGGGAATAAAATCAGAAATTACCACTGGCTTGCTTGGATCAAAAGATGTCCCTTTCTCGCCTCCATCATCATCCTTACAACCAATGAAGCAAAAACTAACCAATATCAGCAATCCCCATAAGAGAAACCAATCATGATTTTTTGTTTTCATTCTCATAATACATTGATTTTAAATGTTAATAAATATACTTTCAACTTTAATTATAAAATACAGGAATTAATTCTGAATTAGAAGGAACACAATTCCTAATATAAGGCCACCCGTTATCAGTCCATAATACGCGATCAAGCATTCCTAAACGCCCCCCAACTTCACCATCTTTTTTCAGGTAACTATGATAGATCATCCAGTCTGTGCCTTCATCATCTTGAATAATAATAGAATTATGTCCAGGTCCTATCCATTTTTGCCCATCTCCTTCCAACACAAGTTCCCAATTGTTTTTAAGCATATCTTTCCCGTCTTTATCAACATAAGGACCAAGAAGGTTTTCCGAACGCCCAACTACTACTTGATAAGAAGCATTCACGCCATTGCAACAACTACCAATGGAGGCAAACAAATAATAATATTTGCCTTTTTTATATATATTAGTGCCCTCAAAAGCATTCCCACAAACTTGTTTCTTCAAAGTAGGTTTTCCATCATTTCCTAATTTAACAGTCAACCCATCATCTTCCAATTCAGTAACATAAATACCTTTAAAGCTTCCAAAGAACATATATTTCTTCCCATCCTCTTCATAATAAAACTGATCTATACAATTAGAACCAAATTCTTTATTCCCTATCAATTCTTTACTGTCAGGGAAAGGTCCCATAGGTGTATCACCTACAGCTACAGCCGTATAACTAATATCAGCGCCATTCATTTTAGCCCATGAATAATAAAGTACATATTTGCCATTAAGAAAACGAATCTCCGGAGCCCAGAATGCCCCTCCCCCCGGTAAATCAGGTTCGGTTGCTTTATTAAAAGCTGTACCTTGATATTCCCAATTCACTAAATCTTTTGAGCGATAAACAGGCATCCAATAAGTCTTGGTTTGTGTCGCATATAAATAAAAGTACCCATCCTTGGCACGAATCACACTTGGATCAGGTACACTCTTATCTGAAATAATAGGATTTGTATATGTTCTTCCAACTTGAAGATAACAAACTTCATCACGGCAAATTATGCTTTCATTCGAGCAGTGGCCTAACTGTAAAGGAAGCAAATAATTTACAACAGCCATTCCTTCACGTTTAATCGTAATTTCTCCATTAGCTTGATTTTCACCAGCCTTAAAAGTCACACCTTCACCTAAATCATAATTGCTAACAGGTAGAAGTTGATAAGAAGTCTTATAAACTTTATTATATTCTGCAACCAATTCTTCTGCATTAGATGGTACAACGAAGCTACAGACGAAATCCCATGGATTGGTCGTAGACACTCCATCTACCGTATAATCAAGTGTTGCACCAATAGATACAGGAATCAAATCTTTATTCACACTAACTTCTGCAGCAGAAGCAGCAAGACCAACTGTTGGATAATCAAAAGAAATACTAAGTAGTATTCTACTCTGACTATCTCTGACTTGGATTTTATCGCTACTCAGCTTCAAAGCAATGACATACTCAACAGTTTTTTCCCTAAACTCTGCAAACACTTTAGATGGATTAAACTTAACCTCTACATCCATAGTGGAAATTCCTTCTTTAAAAGATACTTCTGTAGAAGTAAGAGAGTACAATGATGATGGCAAAAGAACATATGATGTTTTCTCCTTATTATTATATGCTTTCAATTCATCCTCACTCCATGAATTTATTTGGGCCTCTCCTCCTTGATTACTTCCATTCCCTACAGCCTTGATTTGGAAAGGAAATACAAAGTTTCCTTCTGTACAAGAAACCTTGATTGCATTCAATCCATTTGGTTGTAATTGTAGATAATGATTCGTTGTATTGCCAGGATCGTCAATCGGAGCATTATTATCCGATCCGCACGAGAGGAGTAAGAGTATCCCCGCCAACATATATATAAAGCGGTGTGCACTCATAGTGATACTTCTTTTTTCAATCAGTTTGTTATTCATTACATAAGATTTAAGTTGGACTCAATACAAGTCCTTGCGTTACATACAGTTTAAAAATTTTAAATAAAATGTGTTATCCTTCAAGCAGTCTTCTCAACCATATAAAAAACCAATCATCATTTTCTTTACCTTATTTATTTTCTTTTATTATGTGCTTACATAAAAACGAATATAGTAGTTCTTATTATCGACACAAAAGTAGAAAACCTATTGTATTTATAGTAATAAAAACAGGTCAATTAATGGAAAATTAGTCCCAAACCATTTTTAACAACTAACAAGAAAGAGATTCGCAAACTATAATGACCAATTATTTGCATTATGAATAATTTATGTTTTTTATTGAACACTTTTTTTCTTTTTACGAATATCAAAAGTCATATCTTTGTTATAATGAACCATTTTACATTCTAATATGAAAGCTAAGCAATCTTTATTAATGTTCCTGATAGTTGTTTTGGGAACAACATCTACATTAGGACAGCCAATAATTTCTCCATCGTGTTTCAGCGATAGTCACGACATCACTTCGCTACAAGCTTGGGGACCTTATTCAAAACGCTATGCCGGAATCTCCCACATCCCCAATATGCAAGCTGGAATGCGCTTTGACTTTTCCGTAATGCCTGGCTATTACCGCAATCGTCAACTGGTTCCTCATGTGCTTTTCGAATCATCTTATTACCCATGGGATATCAATCCATCCATGAACCGCATCACATACCGCTATGAAATGGAGTGGAAAGACCGAGTATTTACCGATGTCACCTATTATATATTAGATGAACACCGAACACTGGTAGGTATGAATTGCGTCAATAATACTGCTGTTAACCAAAATCTCGTTCTCAATTTGATGGCATATATCGATTATGAAGGAGAACAACCTCAGTTCAAAATCCCTGAAGATTCAAATATACAGTGGCATAACGCAACCGATTATATATCAAATGAGCCTGTACGCAAATCTCCACAGTATAATTTAGTATACGACGGATGGAAAAGGAACGAAATGCGAACTTCTCAATCACTCAGTGGTTTTGTTCTAGGAAAAGGATTTGGAAGAGATAAGGGAGACAAAGTGAGCTATGAAATAAATATCCTTCCTGGAAAAGAAAAAGGAATGATAGGATTTAGATACAATACTCCTAAAGGAAAAACAAGCACTTTTCAAGTAAAAGGAATAACCGAAAGCCGCCTAGAGCTACAAGGCACCGGAGAATATAACATAGTCTCAATCCCCTATACTTGCAAAGAACCAGGAAAATATACGCTAAAATTAATTTCGGAGGGTACTCACAGTACTGATTTAGATGGTTTCTTTATCGGTAGCGAAGAAGATATTAAGCAAATCAAGATACTGCCTAGGAAGCTTTCTTTTATTCCCGAAATTAAATCGGGAAAAACGAAACAAGATTTTATCTTAAAATATCCGGAATGTGATAACTATTATGGAATAGCATGGAATTACCAAGAATCTCAGATTCGGGAAGTTCTGGATAACAATCTGGAATCTTTCTTCCGCAAAAAGACTCACGACCATGTATCATCGAGACTAATAGGAAACAGAGAGTGGCATTATTCTAATGCTTTTCTACGTCCGATTGTCTTGGCGCCTCACTCCCAACAGACAATATACGCCTTAGTCTGCACCGGAACACCCCAACAAGTCAATGAACAGATTCAGAAGTTTCATTCCACACCGGAAACTCTGACTTCATTAATACAAAAGGATTCGAATAACTCTGAAGACAGAATATTAGCAGATGGCAAGAAGTATGAATTCGGACGTCGCTTGCTGCAATCAGCATTATTATCCAACATTGTTTATCCCGTCCATACCCAAGGGCAATATATCCGGCATTTTACGCCCGGCAAAAATTGGAATAGCCTTTATACATGGGATTCCGGTTTCATAGCTCTGGGATTAATAGATGTGGATATTACTAAGGCTTTTGAGTGTATCAGAGCTTATACAACTCCTGTAGGCAGTGAATCTGCATTTATTCATCATGGCACTCCATTACCCATACAGATGTATGCCTATTACGATTTATGGAATAATACACAGTCAAAAGAAGCATTGCAATTTCTATACCCGCGACTGAAGCAGTTCTTTGATTTTATGACAGGTAAGAATCCCTACTCCACAACCCGAATGAAAGGTTCCGGTCTGCTACGAACATGGGATTATTTCTATAATTCAGGAGGATGGGATGATTATCCGCCTCAACATGCTTTACGTGACAAGGCTTCTGTTACTCCAGTGGTATCTTCGGCTTATTATATCAGAGCTGCTAAAATTTTACGTTTAGCAGCAAAAGAACTAGGTCTTAAAAAAGATGTAAAAGAGTATGAGCAAACCATCAAACAACTGTCAAATGCATTACAAACCTATTCATGGGATGAGGAAACCGGTTATTTCGGATATGTAATGCATGACAAAGATGGCAAACCTAAAGGCATCTATCGATATAAAGATGGTTCTAACTTTAATAGGGGACTGGACGGAGTAAGCCCACTTATTGCAAACATCTCCTCCAAAGAACAAACAAGCAGGATGATAAACCATGTATTTTCTCCTGATGAGATGTGGACAGAAGTAGGAATTTCTACAGTAGACCAGTCTGCACCTTATTATCGTACAGACGGTTATTGGAATGGAGCCGTTTGGTTTCCTCATCAATGGATGGTGTGGAAAGCCTTACTGGATCTTGGAGAAGGAGAAAAAGCCTATCAAGTAGCAACTACCGCATTAAATACATGGGAAAAAGAATGTAAGGAGAGTTATTACACCTTCGAACACTTCATTATCTCCTCACAACGTGGAGCCGGATGGCATCAATTCTCCGGTTTATCATCTCCTATACTCAACTGGTTTGCTGCATACTATCGGATAGGGAAAGTTTCAACCGGCTTCGAAGTGTGGATTTCCAACAGTCATTTCAATGATGATTATACACAGTATCAGGCAGAAATAGCTTTTGATGATTCAACAGTTCCTCATCAGCGAACAATTCTTGTTTGCATGAATCCGGAGAAAAATTACCAAGTAACTTTCAATGGGAAAGTGGTTGAAAGCAGAACATACCATCAAGGATTATTAGAAATCACATTACCTAGTACAAACAAATCGGGAAAACTTACAGTTACACCAATCTGACACAGCATAAATTTCACATAGCGTAACCATACCAAAAGTTTTATTCGTTATTATACAGGCTGAATATAACTTTTGGTATAGCTATTCTAATAAAAATATGTAATTCTCTAAAGAATTTCTACAACCCACTTCTCTATATTGCGGGTTTTAGTACTGAAGTTCACTCCTATTTTGAATAGTTTCCGTTCATCCATTTCGAAGGGAAGCGCATAATGCTTCTCGTTGATCTGCTGTAAAGCCTCTTCGGCAGTACCTTCCAACTTAAACTCCATGATATAGATAAATTTATCCGTCTTCAGTACGAGGTCAATACGCCCGTCATTCGTATTATACTCTACTTGGGTATAGAAGCCAACCAGTTTGAACACGATAAACAGGACGTTTTCGTAATGCAATTCCTGTTCACGAATCACCTCATAGGTAGTATCTGCAAAAAAACTTTGTAAACGACGGAAGAAAGAATCATAATCACCGGAGCGTATCTCACGGACAAATTTCTGAATCTCAAACGGAGATTCCACTTTATTCACGCTGGCATAATAAGGAAGCAAGAAGCGAATAAATCCCTCTTCCACTTCCCGATTGGGAAAACCCAAACGATATATACCAAATTCCTCGTCATATCCCTTGATCGTAAGATATCCGCTTTGATAAATCACCGGAATGGGGTTAGTGGATTCGGAGTCAATGCTGTTCAACACTTGCGCATCAGTCTCTTCGTGCGCCATTCGTTCCAGATCGTAATGATGCTTTTTCAGTAATTCCACCAAATAGGTAGGCGTTCCGGTTTCAAACCAATAGCTACCGAATTCCTTATACTTAAAGGCATTGAGCAGACTGAACGGATTGTAGATACCAATAGAATTATGTGTAAAGTGATAGCCATCGTAACGCTCTCTCAACTCTGAACAAAGTTTATCATAGGTCACTCCCCGTATATCGGCAAAATCATGAAGTTCGGCTTCCAGATTATCATGAATCTCCTGTTCGCTAACACCACAAATGTCAATGTACTGATTCCGCATAGAAATATCATCCAAATTGTTCAGATCGCTGAATACACTGACTTTACCGAACTTCGTCACCCCTGTCAGTAGGGCGAACTTGATGCAACCGTCCATTGTCTTAAGCGCTCCATAGAAGGGTTTTAAGGTGTCCCTAAATTTCTTTTGAAGCTCCACATTACCGATGGATTGCAGCATGGGTTTGTCGTATTCATCCACCAGGATGGCAACGCGTTGCCCCGCTTTCTCGTATGCACGCTGTATAATACCTGCAAAACGCAGGGAAAAGGAACGTTCAGACGGTTCGGCACCATATAGTTTTTCCCATGCTGTCAGAGACTTTTCAAGTATGTTGTCAAGGCTCTCCAAAGTATCATATTTCTCGATATTGAGGTCCAGATGCAAAATAGGATGTTTATTCCAATCCTTTTCCAACTTTTCCATAGCCAATCCCACAAATAATTCCTTTTTGCCTTGAAAGTATGCTTCCAGAGTGGATATGAGAAGACTCTTTCCGAAGCGACGAGGACGGCTTAAGAAGTAATAACTACCCGTCTTTACCATTTGATAAATCAATGCTGTTTTATCAATATAGAAATAACCGCCATTCCGAATCTTTTCAAAATTCTGTATGCCAATGGGATAAATCTTATTGCTCATATTCTCCTGTTTTTATACACCAACACACAAAAATACAAATTTCCCTCTTATCTCCAATTATCTCCAACACTATTATTTGAGAAACTTCTTGTTTTAAGATGGATAGCAGGAATATGATTTTATACTATAGAGTACTAATAACAGAAAATATAATTCCTCATAATAATATCAGTACATTAATAAGATTCATTTTCAACAAGACACATCGCGAATAATTACTCTTTCGATTTTTCTATTAATAATCTATCACAATATCATGAAATGCTCTCACAGCTTTATCACCTATGTATGCAGGGGTCCATTTAGGCATCCGTAAAACGATTGGAATCATTTCTTCATCAAATCCGAACATATTTCTCTCTATTACACAAGGAGAACTTATGGTACCATCCTCTTCTACTATAACCTTTATTATTCCACTGATCTTCCTCCTTTGAGGATTCTTCAGATTTTTTTTAAAGAATGCCTCTAATGCTTCATCCCCTCCCGGGAATTCAGGTTTCTTATCTACACACCAATAAACCTTATTCACCCGACTTCCATTTTCTCCTTTTAAAGGTGTTATGGAATGTACTATTTCTTTTTTCTGCATTCTTTTGCCCAAAGGTGTCATATAATAAATCCTATATTCAATAAATGCTACTCCTTCTAAACAACTATTACCAATAATGATCCCACTACAAAATTTCTTGGTTTCTCCTGGAGAAAAATAGGTTCTTATATGTCCATTTTGAAGAAACAGATTACCTGTCCTGAAAGACTTCCATTGTACACCATTGAAAGTATATATATCAATAGTACTCCCTGCACCTGTCACCGCATCTGAAACCAACCGCATTTCAACAGAAAAGTCCATGAGACTGGTTATCTCGCTGCAGATTTCCTCCGCCTTCAAGAAAGAAGAAATTTTCCAATCAATGGAATCACACATTTGACCGGCCTCTATTATTATATCAGTACATTGATTATACATTTCCCGCTTAAATAATGGAAAATCATTATTTAAGCAAGAATAACTTGTTTCTAATGAGAGTAATAAAAAGAATAGAAAAGCAAACAATATTTTCATAATTCAATAATTTAAGGATTAAGTTCTGAATTTTCTCTCGCTTTTTGCAGTAACTGTTCATATCTCCACACCTTATACCTCCTCTCTAAAGCATACTCCGGAGTAACCAACGAATCAGGACAAACTTCTATTTCATGTTCATATGCTCTTAATTCATTCTCATAATAAATAGGAGAGCTTAATTCGCTATACATAGGTATCATAATCATATCCAAATAAAATTATACATAAGCAAAATAATAGCAGTTAGCAATATATCTACCACTAACTTACTAGAATTCTGTGACATGTGCAACCTTCTCATTTATAAATATTAGAAATTTAATTCAACCAATGAGTATATAAATTATTATCCTTATGAAATTATCTTCAGACGTTTCTTTATATCTTCCAGAATTTTTAATCTTTGTTTATTTCTCATCAAAACTCTTTCAGCCTTATCAAACGTACTCATTTTCTCTCTATTGTCATTAGGTTCAAAAGAATTCTTGATAAAGAAAATCCCCCCATATCGTTGGTATAAATTATAAGGATAGAACTCTCGCGGAGTTTTTCTATCACCTTGAAAACGAGATAAAATGATAGTATCAAAATAAGATGTCATAGGAACATAAAGAACATCACTTTCTATTTGATTCAAAATAGATTCAATGCTTTCAGCAGGTGGACGCTGCAGTTCTTCTCTTCTCCTATTAAACTCTTGATCATAAATAGCCATACTACCATTGCCGGTTAATAACAGTAATGGTAAATAATCATCTGCATATTTACCTTTCATATACTTGCCAAAAGGTTCACAATGCACAACTGGGTAGGTTGAAACCGGATTAACATGCACACTATGTGCATAAATAATAGCCTGATTTTTAGAGAAAGATGGAAAATGATCCAATAGAAAGTTCGTGTTAACAAACATCACAGAATCACGGTTTATAAATCGCTTTACACGGTCACTCCCAATATTATAAGAAAGAAAAAGAATATGAGCAATACACTCTATTTCATCTGCAGTTAATAACTTTTGGAGATTGCTTTTGTGTGTTTGAAGATATTCAACCGCTCCCTTCCAATCTTTCTCCATCAGTAGAACTGATAACCGATCAACTTCCGGTATCTTCCACTCACGATTCAAATGCACTACAAAATCAAAAATATCTATTGCTGAGTTTTGAGCTGAATTGCAGACACTATTATAGTCCATACCCAACAATCTCACCTTAGCCTCTCTTTCCTTTCCTGAGTTATAACGCTTTAGCTCATTTATAAATTCCATTCTTTGCTCATCAAGAAGACTAAGTTCTATGGAGTCAAGTGCAAATTCATCATCCAATACATATCGGTTATAAACAAATGATTTTTCCATAGGTATTTCCCAAATTATCAGCTTGCAATCTTTGTTCTTCACACTCTCTAGCATCAGTTGGCATGCAAGATGGCGAATAGAGCTATTCCCATGTATAGATTCTCCTAAAGCTATGATTTTTCGAACTTCCATTACACAAGTTTTGTCACATAGATTTTCCGCACTTGATTGATAAGGAATATAATTAAAACCTTTCGGTAAAAGCAGTTTAGGAAATTCTCTAACAGGATATTCATTGATATTCTTATTCCCAATCATTATATCCAACTTGGAAAATGCGATATACGCTTCCGTATCAGTAACTCCATCTGCACGAATACGAATATTCATCATCTCTACTCCCTCTAATGATATCTTTTTTGATACACTGCTAAGAAAACTATCTGGAACAAATGTCATTGTATCTGAAAAAACACATTTTTCCTTATCATCAATCCCATCTATTAAAATAGAAACAGCTTTAATATTTTCTCCTTTAGCTTCAAATGTTACTAATCCTTCTTTTTCCTTATGAATAGGAAGTAGAATTCTCTGTTCAAGTTCCGTTCGAAGACAATCAGACGGAAAACCTTTAAGATATTTTTTTGCAAACAAAGTCCTGTTAGATTCTTTCATCTCAACATTTATGGAACAACCAGTATATGCTGCATTTTCCATCCATGGATATTCAATAACCATATCCTCCTCCATAGAAAAATGTAAATTATATGCATCTATATAATTTATAGGGAGTGGTTGAGCTACACAAGACGATAGTCCAAGAATGCATATAAAAAGACAATATATATATTTATTCATAAACGAGTAATTTAGAATAATTCTTATGACTCATTTAAATTAAAGTCATAAGAATTATATTATAAAAATATTCAATACCCCATTGAAGCCTTACCTTTTGCATATCCTTCTCTGATGCCTTGAGAAAAATATATCATCTCGTAATCTACATCTCCAAAGTCGCTTCCAGCTGATGCTGCAGCCAAAAATGCAGCAGCTTTGGCCCCAACATTAGCCCATGTACTTCCAGATTGCCCAGCTTCATATCCTAAATCAAAACCACTACAATACATCATATCGTAAATCTCTACTCCCGTTTGAGGCAATTTATTCGGATCATAAGTCGTCACATTGTTATCCGGTCCCACATAGCCTACTCCTACTACATATCCACCATTCCATGTTCCCTCCCAATAGAACAAATCATCCAATGTGTATTTTGGGCCCCCATAAGTTCCGTAAATATTAACATCAGGATAGACATAGCCCATACCATAAACCCAACCACCATACCAAGGACCTTCCCAATTATCAAAATCATATTGAGAGTAATAAGAACTATCACCAGAGCCAGGAAAACCGTAGTAGTCTCCACAGCCATTCCAACCACTATTATAATAATAGCCATCAGAGTTTCCACCGACATAACGGCGCATCTCTTCTTTTTCTAACACAGGGAATAGCTGACGCAATCCCTGAAAATTTGTTTTTGTAATCTTTTTCATAATTTATTAGTTTTATGATTCTAATAGAGCAACCATTTTTAATGCACGTTCTACTACCTGATCCATATTATAATATTTATATTCAGCTAATCTACCACCAAAGAACACATTAATTTGTTGCTGAGACAGTTGATAGTATTTTTCATATAAACGATTATTTTCTTTATTATTTATAGGATAATAGGGCGCTGTTCCTTTTTCAAATATAGCCGGAAACTCTTTAGTGATAACTGTATCTGGTTGACAGCCAAACTCAAAATGTTTGTGCTCGACAATACGTGTATATTGAATATCAGCATCAGTATAATTTACGACTGCATTCCCCTGAAAATTTGCTTGACCTTCAAGTAAAGTAGTCTCAAACCTTAAAGTACGGTATTCCAAAGTACCATAAAAATAGTCGAAATAACGATCTATTTCACCCGTATAAACGATGTTATCTGCCAAAGTATCTAAATATGCTTTATCTGAAAGATAATCTACTTCCAATAGTAAGTCTACTTTTGCCAACATTTTCTCAATAATCAAAGTATAACCTCCAACAGGTATCCCTTGATATCTGGCATCAAAATAGTTATTGTCAAAAGTAAAACGTACAGGCAAGCGCTGAATTATAAACGCGGGTAAATCTACAGCAGACCTCCCCCATTGTTTTTCAGTATACCCTTTTATCAATTTCTCATATATATCCCTCCCTACAAGAGATATCGCTTGCTCTTCCAAATTCTGTGGCTCCTTTATACCTGCTTCAATCCTTTGAGTCTCAATTATACTCAAAGCCTCCGCTGGAGTTCTCACTCCCCACATTTGATAAAAAGTATTCATATTAAAAGGTAAATTATAAAGTTTGCCTTTATAATTTGCCAATGGAGAATTCGTATACCGATTAAACTCTGCAAACGAATTTATATAATCCCATACATATTTATTGTTTGTATGAAATATATGAGCACCATATTTATGAACGACAATATCATTCACCTTTTCTGTATAAATATTACCACCAATATGATTACGCTTGTCTATAACAAGGCAAGTTTTCCTCTTCCTAGTCAATTCTCTTGCCACGACAGAGCCGAAAAGACCGCAGCCCACAATAAGATAATCATAATGTTTCATAGTCTGTAAATCTAACTATTCAATAATTGATGATATAGCTTTTCATATTGTTTTGCTATAATCCTTATATCATAAGATTCTTCTATCCGGGCTCTTGCATTAACCGACAATTCATCATTTAGCTTTGTACTACTGAGAACCCACTCAATTCCAGCCGCCAAATCTTTCTCGTCAGCATACCGGGCCAAGTAACCGGTTCTCTTATGTTCAATTATACTTTCCGGTCCGGTTTCCAAGAATGAAACAACAGGTGTTGCGCATGCCATAGCTTCCGTTACTGTCTGTCCAAAAGCTTCTTCTAATGAAGGAACAACCATAACATCAGCCGCAGAATACAAAGCTTGCAGAATCTGATGATCACGTATATACCCCATAAATCTAAAAGGAATATCCAAATCCAGTCTCTGACGTTCGGCTCCAAAAATGACAAGATAATATTCATTCTTATATGCGTCTGACAATGACTGGAGCGCTTGCAATAATAATGAAAAACCTTTTCTCCTATCATTTATAGCATTAGTAGCCCCATAAAGTATCACCTTTTTATCTGATGGAATATTCAAAACCTCTCTTGCTACTTCTTTTCTAACAGGGTAAAACTTATCAAGATCAAGCCCATTAGGAATAACAAAAACATCCCTCCCTTTTAAAAGAGTACTGTTTTCAACACACTGTTTCATCCATAGAGTTGGAACAACTATTACCATATCCATCTCCTTCCATGCCTTCTCTTTACGTTTCCAAATTTCATGAGACAAATCATCCATGTCTTCTGAGCCAAGTTTCGGACATTTACCACAACCGGTCAAGTATCTTTTACAATCCCCGTAATAATAACATCCTCCTGTCAATGGCCAACAATCAGCCAAACGCCAAACAATTTTCTTTTTTATTTTACCTAAGTCTTCAATCTTTATATATCCGGCATTTATCCAATGAATTTGCACTATTTTGGGATTAAAAATATCAATATACCTATTCACATCCGTACCTGCCATAGCAGGAGCAAACGTATGAGATGCCATATTATATGCAGGATACTGTTTTAAAGGCTCTAAATCATTATGATAGCCAACTTTTTCTTGCGGGCTTGGAATAGCCACATGAATATTGTCCAATAAGTTACCCTTTTCTCCCAAATTTGAATTTAAGACTAACATTTTAGAATCAATTCCTATTGCTCTCAATCCTAAATGTATCCTATGAGCAGCCCTAAATGCACCTCCTTGTCCTACAATAGAACTTAAATACAGTACATCTATACTATTCATCTTTCTTTTAGATTGTGCTCTTTCCTTTAAATAGTAGCAAATTGAATGAGCTTCAGATATAATATTATCTATAGAATTCTCTGAGATTTTTCCATTAAGCAACAATTCTATTTCAATAGGAGAACAAGGATTGATAATTGAAGAAGATATTATTTCCACTTCATCTTTACAATCATACAAAGAATATGTTTTATTTAAGAAGGATATTCCTTCCTCAACCAAACAATTTAAATTACTATCTAATCTTTCAATAATAAATTTCAGAAATAAACTTTCCCTTTTAGATATTATCAATGAATCTGAAATAATCTTCTTGGAAGATAGTTGTGGAACATATGAGAAACAACACTGCTTATCCTTTACAATATCATCAAAAGGCTCTATACATTCAATGTCTGAATCTACAAATATTCCCCCTTCACGATATAATATAAAGTAACGACTTATTTCTAATAGTAGTTTATTATTCAAATTATTGTCACAAAATGTGGCAAAGTGAGGAAATTCATAATGAATTAATTCTTTTATATCATGAAGACTCCAAAGTTTATATTGCCATAAAGGATGATTTTCTACCCATGATTGGGATAGATTTGAAAAAAAATCCGAAAACAGCGGTTGTGTCTCCTCCTGAATTTGATGTATTATTTTAGGGATGTTATGCATAATCTATTTTAGTATTTTAATTATATCGCTCTATCACTTCATTACTCTGATATAAAAGTGGGATGAGGAAGAGGGGGAGCATTAGGGGCTAATAAGCGTTTCCCATCAGCCACACCTTCCCGTACAATAGTATCAATCTTCACAGGATTAAATGTAACCCTTTCTGACATATTAGAATTATAAGAAATATCCAGATACTGTATATTCTTATGATTTAGACAAACAGATGACAAATCATTATGTGACAATGAAATCCGATAAAGAGGTTCACCTATATTACTGATACTATTCAATATTATTCTATCGGTTTGTAATACCTCACACTAATAGGTCCTACCAAACGCTCTCCTTCAGCAACGCCTTCACGTATTACAGTGTCAATTTGAGTAGGCTCAAAACAAACTTCAGATGGCATATGTAAATTATAAGAGATGTCTAAATAGCGTAAATTCTCATGGTTAAAGCAAGCTATAGTCAAATCATTATAAGATAAAAGAATCCGGTATAATGCTTCATGAATATAAATTGCTTGCAGATCATTGTGAGACATATCTAGCTCTTTTAAATAAGGAATCGACTTTTTCTTTATTTGCAAATCCCCTTTATATCGATTAAAAGAAAGATTTAGTCGTTCCAATTTTTTAGGCAAATTATCTATAACAATAGTATCCAACAAATTACAAGATAAATCAAGTGACTTGATATTATAAGCAGATAAATCCGGGAAATTGCTAATACTATCATTTGATAAATCATACACCTGTATCACTGAATCTTGAGGAAGCGAAAAAAGACTCTCTAACTTGGTCAACGCCCTTTCTTCCTGAGAAAATTCTAAAGAATGTTTTTTGTTACCAAACGTACATGCCGTTATAAATAACGAGAACAATGTCAGATAAATAGAACCTTTCATTTTAACCTGCATTTACTTACTATAATCTTGCCTATATTCCTCTAAAGCAGCATCAATTACCCCCTGATTATATTTATCCATATAATCATGCATATTAACAACCTGCTGATCACCTGAAACATAACTATATTTGCCATTTCTACTCTCAATAAATATATCTACGTATTCCTGATTATATCCCCATTCCTTTAATAAGTTAGCTGTTTCAGTTGGATCATTATGTGCTTGCTGTGCAGCATCAAAAAAACGCGCAACATGATTAGCATGTTGAGACTCATGTGCTAATACAACCACCAATGCCTCTTCTGCTGTATGTACTTTACTCCAATCATAATTCATATTATCATGTCTCAATATTTTACTCCACCCTTCATCATCCATAAATTGTTCATTAAAAGTAATATGGAAAGAATCACGAGACGGATAAGTAGTTTGAGCCACACTATTCATATCAGCCAAATCGAATGTCAAATGTATTACTCCATTATTAAAATAACTAAGCAAAGCTTTAAGTACAGAGTTACTTTTTAGAATATTCACCATCTGTTCGTTAAATACAGGCTGAGAATCTAGATTTAAAGTAAAGTTTCTTATATTGCCAATATCTACGCCGTCAGTCAAAGCATTGCCGGAACTATCTCCGGGAGCACTACCGGAACCTCCACCACCAGTTAAATACCCTTCGCCATAGTTACCATATCCATAGTAGTAACCATTTCCAGTATAACCGGGATAATATCCACCATAATTTCCATCCCAATTAGGATGTTCCAAAGGTTCATCATAATACCACCAATAAGGATACTCATAAGGATTGCCTCCAGGCTTATGCCCATAAATATATGTATCCGGAGCAACCCAACCCATGCCTTCAACCCAACCACCATACCAAGGACCTTCCCAATTATCAAAATCATATTGAGAATAATAAGAACTACCACTAGAACCAGAAGAACCATAATAGCCACCATCACCATTCCAACCACCAGTATAATAGTAACCACCAAAGGTGCCACCTATATAATGACGCATCTCTTCTTTTTCTAATACAGGAAATAGCTGTCGCAATCCCTGAAAATTTGTTTTTGTAATCTTCTTCATATTTAAGTTCTATTTATGGTTCAAAATATAAAAATTTCGAGTTGTTTTATTTTCCAGTTCACTTTTTGTCAAATGCCCCACTTCACCTGTCACGGAATCATAATATTTAAAATAACCATTTATGCTATTTTTTACGCCTGTGACAACAACATCATGCAATTGCTGATATGAAACACTACTCACCTGATCCTCTTGTTTTATCAACCGCATACAAACGGTTTACCTAGAACTACAGATTTGGTTATTTCAGACACTTCTCCTACTATTATTACATCAAAATAATCATCCAAAATATTTCCCAGTAGCTCATCCCTTATCACATATCTATTAATGTTATTATCTTTATAACTTTTTAGATCGGAAGTAATGGATGATACAGATAAATCTATACCTAATAACACTATCACAGAACAAACAATCTCTTTTATCGTCCTCATATTCAAATCCTAGTTGAAAATCACTGCATATTTCTCTTTCAAAATCACTAACCTTAAATACTTTACTTCAATTTAAACATAATAGGTATAGTATAATAAGAACGTACTGCCTTACCATTTCTTAATCCAGGTTTCCATTTGGGCATCTTTTTAATAATTTCTAATACTGCTTTCCGAAAAAAAGGATTCTTACCTAAAGGATTCCTATCCAAAATAAAATAAGGATGTGTTACTTCTCCGTCTTTTTCTACAATTACTCTTACACATAAATATTCTTGTTCATGTGATGAGGCATATACACTTGTCTGCTCCGCTAAATAATGAAGCAATGCCTGTTCTCCACCTGAAAATTCGGGTATTCTCTCTAATTTATCATAAACATGCTCACCGCTCAATTTTTCTTTTCGAACAATCATATTTTCATCTAATCGTGTTCTCCTGCTTCTATAGGGTAAAATATTAAATGTATCAGTATAACACTTCCAATCGCAATCCGCTGGAGGAGAAACAAAATTACGTGAATACTCCATTTGCAGATATACTTTCTGATAATCCGGCGCATCCACTTTGTATTTTAGCAAATAAACCTTACCGGAAGCTATTTTAGCAAGCACATTCATTGAGTCAGTTGCAACTAATTCATATTTCTTTATCTTATCCAATTTATATAGTTCATCAGCTTTATAAAACTTAATAAAGCTCCCTCGATCCAATAAAGACACTATTTCCTCATACCGGAAATTCATCAATTCTAAAGTAATTTCATTGTGAGCGGAATAATAAACCCGAGCATCAACCTCCTTACGATGACCAATATAAATAACAGAATCCTGTTTCGGTTCAACAAACTCAATATAATCCTTAGGATCACGATACCAAAACACTCCATTAAGTGATTTCATATAGTGTTCAAAATTCTTTTTCCCTTTATTATTGTAGAAAATATACAAACAGATATATCCCCGAGTATTTTTCTGTATAACCATTACCTGACAATTATTATATTTATTCTCATATTTCTTCCACATTTTCAGAGGATAAGTAAGTACCGTATCAGCATTAAAGGCACTTCGGGCATAATCGGAAGATTTATAGCTGATTGGGCACTGATCCAATGAAAGATTCTGACCGGTATTCCAACGGAAATCAAATCGTATATCCTTGCAATGACTCGTATTTATTTCCTGTTTCAGATCAGGTAAAAGGTCTGCATCTATATACACAGAATCCCGACTAAAAACAGGAGGTATTTCAATAAATACAACGAAATTCTTATCCTTTGAAATAAGTTTATCTACAAAAATAGTCAAAGAAGCAGGATTGAAACTAGTATACTTCTCCGAATGAAAACATTCCAAATAGTCTTTTCCAGACCGTACTAAATCAAAATCAGCAGGTTGTGTATACTTCACTTGATTTCGACTTAAGGTATAAGCACTATGAACAAAAATATCGCCTAGTTCTTCATAACTTTGTGCATGTAACTCAAACAATATTTGTATCAATAAAAATACAACAGAAATTAATCGTTTCATTATCAATATCTAATTAAATTTATCACAATTGAATAACCATCTTTAATGCACGCTCTACTACCTGATCCATATTATAATATTTATATTCAGCCAATCTACCGCCAAAAACACATTACTTTGTAGCTTAGTTGATAGCATTTTTCACATAAACAATTTTAGTATTTTAATTATATCACTCATTACTCTGATATAAAAGTGGGATGAGGAAGAGGGGGAGCATTAGGGGCTAAT
>OIWO01000022.1_pt1 | contig 186793 bp, 170 predicted proteins | sample 1587641 | NCBI WGS metagenome assembly OIWO01 (sample SAMEA3888924, study PRJEB22519) | human gut metagenome | biome: human gut; feature: human-associated habitat; material: faeces | place: Denmark | collected 2010
ATATCGGTAACAGCACGACCCTTTGGGTAAGCTCACTCTCGATTCTGGTATCTATTGCCGGCCTGTTGGTAAACATACTTAAGTAATTGAAAATTGAGAATTGAAAATTAAGAGAGATGATAGACGAACGGATAAATAATAACACTGGGATAGAGAACGAGGAACAAGAGATTGATTTGGTCGCTCTTTTATTTAAATACCTTTTTTATTGGCGTTGGTTTGTGGCTAGTATATTGATATGTTGCATCGCCACTTACCTGTTTCTTCGTTATCAAACGCCTGTATATAACATTTCCAGTTCCGTGTTGATAAAGGAGGAGGATAAGCGAAGCGGTTCGGGCAACAATCCGTTGGCGGCCATTCAAGACTTGGGAATGTTTTCCATGACAAATAATTTTGATAACGAGGTGGAGATATTGAAATCCCGTACATTGATAAAAAAAGTCGTGAACGACCTGAATTTATATGTTCGTGTAGCGGAAAAGCGAGCGTTCGGTTATGCGATACCTCTTTATAAGAATAGTCCGGTGCGGATTTATATGACACCGGAAGAGGCCGATAAATTGGAGGAGCCGATTAAGCTGGATCTTACATTTACAAAAACAGGAAAATTGTCTGTTAAGGCTGAATATGTGCAAGATAAGGAAGAGCAAGAGATAGAACAGGCATTTGATCAATTGCCGGCGGTGTTACCAACACCTGTGGGTGTTTTAAGCTTTACGCAAGGCGATACCTTGTATATGGAAGAAGAGGAAATCGCTTTACGTGTTACCATAAATACGCCGACGGAGACCGCCGAGGATTATATGAAAGACTTGAGCGTGACCGCCTCTTCCCAGACCACGACGATAGCGAAGATCAGCGTGAACAATACAGTAAAGGAGCGAGGCGTGGATTTCGTGAATCGTTTGGTTGCGTTCTATAATCAAGATGCGAACGATGAGAAGAATGAGGTAGCTCAGAAAACCGCTGAGTTCATAGAGGAGCGTATCGGTATAATTAACCATGAGTTGGGTACGGCGGAGAGCGAGTTGGCGGATTTCAAGCAACGATCCGGTCTGACGGATTTGACAAGTGATGCCCGTCTAGCCTTACAAGAGAGTTCCAAGTATGAGCAGCAACGTACGGAGAACGCTACACAGATCAGCTTGGTTCAATTTCTGCGTACCTATATCAACGATCCGGTCAACAAGGAAGAGGTAATTCCTGCAAACGTAGGGTTACAGGATCAAAACCTCACTAGGGTGATTGAACAATATAACACGATGATCATCGAGCGTAAACGTTTATTACGTACCTCTTCGGAAAATAACCCGGCGGTGATAAACATGAACACCGGCGTTGAGGCGATGAGACGCAATGTCGAGACAACCGTGAATAGTGTCTTGCGAGGACTACAAATCGCCCAGAAAGATATTGAGCGTCAGGCTAGTAAATTTGAGAGCCGGATTAGTGATGCTCCAAAGCAAGAGAAAGAGTTCATGACTATTTCTCGCCAGCAAGAAATCAAGGCGACTTTATATATCATGCTGTTGCAGAAGCGGGAGGAAAATGCGATCACATTGGCAGCCACGGCTAATAATGGTCGTATTGTAGAGGAACCATTACCCGGGAAGGATCCTGTGGCTCCCAAGAAGCTCGTGTTTTTATTGGCTGCGTTTGTGGTGGGCCTGTTTATTCCGGTGGGAATCATCTTTGTCGTGGAATTATTGAAATATAAGATCGAGAATCGTGGCGATGTGGAGCAATTGACGAATGTTCCGATTTTGGGCGAATTGCCCTTGTGTGGTCATAAATCCTCCGATAAGGGAACGATCGTGGTGCGCGAGAATAAGAACGACATGATGGAGGAGACCTTCCGAGGTTTGCGGACCAATCTGCTCTTTATGCTCCGGAAAGATCAAAAGGTCATACTTTTTTCTTCTACGCAGCCCGGAGAAGGTAAGTCTTTCGTGACCGGAAATCTCGCTGTCAGCTTGGCTTATTTGGGAAAGAAGGTGGTAGTGGTTGGTATGGACATCCGTAAGCCGGGCTTGAATAAGGTCTTCGATTTATCGAAAAGGCAGGAAGGAATATCTAATTATCTGATGGATCCGGAGGATAAGGATCTTTTTGACCTTGTGCAGCCTTCCGGCATCAGTCCGAACCTGGATATCCTTTTAGGAGGAACGATTCCCCCGAACCCGACGGAACTGGTAGCCCGTGATACCTTGGAGAAGGCGATAGAGCAATTGAAATCCCGTTATGACTACGTGTTGCTGGATACAGCCCCGATCGGTATGGTAACTGATACGGCCATAATAAGCCGTGTGGCCGACATGTGTGTTTATGTCTGCCGTGCGGACGTGACCCCGAAAGCCGCTTTCTGCTACATTAATGTTCTTAGGGACGAGCATAAATTTGACAAGTTGGCGGTAGTGATCAATGGAATCGACCTGAGCAAACGTAAGAACACCTATGGTTACGGTTATGGTAAGAAATACGGTTATGGCTATGGTAAACATTATGGTTATGGATACGGCTATGGGTATGGTTTTGAGGCGGAGAATAAGAAAAAGGGGTGAGTCTCTATCGAATTATTAAATTATAATCTTTTTTAATCGCAATTAAATAATATGAATATACCCAAAATCGATATAATTGTACCAGTGTATAAGGTCGAGCCATATTTGAGAAAATGTGTTGATTCTTTATTGAATCAAACTTATGATGATTATATAATCTCTTTGGTAGATGATGGTTCTCCAGATGAGTGTCCTGCCATCTGTGATGAATATGCAATCAACTATCCGGAAAAAATCAGGGTTTATCATAAGCAGAATGGGGGATTATCAGATGCGAGGAATTATGCGGTAGAAAGATCAAAATCAGAGTTTGTGATTTTTGTGGATTCCGATGATTGGGTATCGGAGCATTTTATTCAGAATCTAGTTGAAGGACTCGCCTCTAGTGAAATTGATATGGTGGTTTCTCCGTATTACAGGGCAACAGAAACATCGGAAGGAGTTTCTATACGATTGAGTATGCCAACAAAGGCTCCTTGTTGTATGGGAGTGGAAGAAGCTCTAATAGAGTTATGTAGAGAGGAATATTATGGGAATCATGCTTGTTCTAAACTTATCAAACGAAGCTTGATCCTAGCTTATTTATATCCGATAGGTAAATATTTTGAGGATTCTTATACTACATATAAGCATATTGCTCATTCAAGAAAGGTGTCATATATACCTAATCCCGGGTATTATTATCTCCAACGTGAAGGTAGTATCGTACGCTCTGAATTTCAGAGAAGGCATTTAGATCTCATTTATGCAACTCAAGAAATGGTTGAGTATATGATTGACAATGATTTTTCTCGAAGAACTATATCGTTTGGGGTATATAAATTATTCAGAAGTGCTCATGCGACATTTATCCATGCTAGGAAAGAGTCAGATTTTAATGTAATCTATGATGAGGTGCTTATGATTTTAAATCGATATAAGGAATATTTTTCTGTTATTGATCAATCATTAAAGGAGACGATAATTCATAACATAATGATCTTGAATCGTCCATTGTATCATTTTATGATTCTTGGTAAGAAAAAATGAGTAGTTTTTATTATGATATATATTGATAATGTTTTATATATGATTACATGATAATGGTAAGACGATATATAGGGTTTTGGTTGTTTTTGATCTTAAATATGATTTTTGTGTTGTTTTTCTTGGTTAATCAGTCTGAATTCATAATAAGTGCTCTTTTTTTAGTGTGGGTAAATATGACTATATATTCTGTAAGAGACTTGAAATCAAAAGGTATGCTATTTGCTTTTTGTGTGGCTTTTTTTTCATTTCTTATGGGTAGGCATTTACTATCTTATTATTTTGATTATGAGGTGGAAGCCTTTTCAGAAGACGTTAATACACATGCGGAATTGTGTATGTTGCTGAGTTTGGTGACCGTTTTTTTTTCTTATATGTTCTTTTATGTGCGTAATAAGAGGAAAAATAAACAGAGTCATGGTGGATATGTTTTACCTGATAAATATATAAAATTTATACGCAAATATTCTCTTGGAATATTTTGGTTCGCTTTAGTCTTCTCTGTAATCTATGCAATATTCATTGTAGTTCTGGTACATACGATAGGCTATTTGGCCAGCTATACGATCGAAGGAAAGGAGATGATGAGAGGCAATTATTTATTGTTGACACTCAACAGAATAGAGCAGGCTCTTCCTGTTGCTCTCTGTTGTTATCTAGCAACATTGCCAGATCGGAAGTATTGTAACAAAATCTGTGGGTCTTATTTTCTATACTTGATTTTTACACTGCTAGGAGGGCAAAGAGGACCGTTTATCCTAGGGGCTTTATTTTTGATGATATATTATTTCTATCGAAATAAAAGAGATGGTGAAGTATGGGTAAAGAAAAGCTGGGTAAGAATAGGACTGATATCTTTTCCTTTTTTACTTGTCGGGTTGGGGCTTTTTTCTAAAATACGAACTGGAGATCAGATAGAATTTAAAAATATAGGTGACTCTCTTGTGAAATTTGTATATAATAATGGAGTAAGTGTTAATGTGATAAAAAGATCTTATGAGTTAGACTATAAATTAAGATCTGATCGATTTTATTCGATGCATTTTCTTCATGATGGTATCTTTGGATTAGTTTTTGGTTCTGATGGTACAGGTAATAATGCTGATAAGGCTACCGAAGGTTATCATCTAGCTCATGCGCTTCCATATTTAATGTTCCGTGATAAATATCTTGAAGGAGCAGGGACAGGTACAAGTTATATAGCTGAATTGTATCATGATTTTGGTTATATTGGAATAGTATTTGGAAATATAATTTATGGATTTATGTTGGCGTTATTAGCTAAATTTGATAAAAATAAACCATTTAACACATCGATGAAGCTTTTGATTATAACTCGACTTCTTTGGGCGCCACGTGGAGGATTTACTGAATTTATTACAATATTATCGCTTCCTGCTACAATCTTTATATATGTTGTTGTTTTTGTTAGTGTATTTTTTGTGTTTGGTGTTCCACGGAAACGCTGTGCTAAATTAGTATAGACTAAAAATAATTTTTAATTTTGATAGTTGTGAGTGTTTCTGAAAACAATAGGCGTATTGCTCGTAATACGTTACTGCTTTATGGAAGGAAAGCTGTAACCATGTTGATTGCGCTATATTCATCAAGAGTATTACTGCAATATTTGGGAATTGATGATTTTGGATTATATGGACTTGTTGGTAGTATAATTCTTGTTTTTACGTCACTTAAATCAACATTTGCTGCATCTGTTCAGAGATTTCTAAATGTAAATAAGGAAGAGAGTATTGCAAGGGAAAATGAAATTTTCTGCATGGGGATGATAATTCATGTGCTGATTGCTGTTGTCTTTATTCTATTAGCAGAGATTGGAGGTGCGATATTACTCCCAAATCTTAATTTGAATTCTGAAAAACTAATTGTTGCAGGATGTATACTTCATTTTACTATATTTTCGGCAGCAGTCTCTATAATTACAGTTCCTTTTGATGCTCTTGCTATGGCGAATGAGAAATTTGATGCGTTGGCTGTTATTTCTATTATAGATTCTGTTTTACGACTTTGTGTAATATTTATTCTGTCATTTAGTCCGATTCAAAGAGTTGTATTTTATGCGATATTACTTTTGTGTGTAACTATTGTACATATTCTTATGATAGGAGGGTATTGTTATAAAACTTTTAAAACTACAGTGAAATTTCATTTTGTAAAAGATAAAGTTTTATTTAAACGTATGACAGCTTTTGCAGGATGGAATTTCTTTGGTAATTTGGGGTACTATCTCACGAGTGAAGGTGTGAATTTTATTCTTAATATATTTGGTGGAATAGTAGCTAATGCTTCACGTGCAATCTCTTATCAAGTGAAAAATGCGTTACAGACTTTAGTGAATGATATAACTGTTGCTTTTCAACCTCAGAGCATGATGGTTTTTTCAACAGATAAACAACGTTTTTATAATCTTCAATTTTTAGCGACTAAAGCGAGATTTGCTGTATGCGTAGTTTTGGGCTTCCCTCTATTTTTATTCATTCCTGAGATTTTGCAAGTTTGGTTGGGAAAACAACCGGAAGGAGCTGCGACCTTTATAAGATGTATTCTATTGTTTGTGGCCATACGTTGTTGGCATGATGCTATTGACACGACTTTTAAATCGGCTGCATGCATGCGAAATTATCAAATATGTGAAATGTCTATTATGCTATTTAACTTACCTGTATCTTGGCTTATGCTTCATTTGAAATTACCTCTGTATAGTGTGTTTATAGTAATGTCTGTTATTGAATTTGTGAATCTGATAGCAATAATGATGTTAGCATATAAGGAGTTAGATTTTATAATAGGGGATTATATTAAGGAAGTAATTATACCTTCGGTATTTATAATTTGTATCATGGGTATAATATATCTAAGTTGTTCTTTTTTTGATATACGTCCTTTTGGATGGATTGAAATGTTCTTTTTCTTAATAGGTGCATTTAGTATTGCGATTGGATTGATTTTTATGGTCTTGTTCTCTCGGATTGAAAGAGAAAAATTAGTGTCCATGATGAAATATAAATAATATTATTGTTGAATAATACTGTTTTATTGATAGATGGTAAATGTTTTTTGATATAATAATTTGAAAATGAGAAATCTAATCCTTCTTGCAAACTTTTTTCCTTATGGTAATGGTGAACCATATTTGGAAACTGAGGTGAAATATTATGAACAGTATTTTGATCGTATTTATATTTGTTCATTGCAGTTAAGAAAAAGAGATCTACAATCTCGACGAGAATTACCTTCAGATAAATTTGAAGTATTCCCAGTTGAAAAAGCACCTAACTATGTTTATCTATTTAACTCACTTAGAGTTTTAGGAAATGCTAATCTTTATAAGGAATTGTGGAAGCTAGGTAAAGAGAAAAGAATGTCTTTTCAGCGTGTGGTGCGTCTGTTTGTTTATCTTAGTCGTTCGTATTATGAGGCTGGAAAAATAAAGAAATGGTTCAAAAGAAAAGTGACTTTTGATAATCTTGATTGTGGGGTTTTGTATTCATACCGTTTTGAATATCAACCTTATGTTGGATTACTGATTAAACAGGTATTACCCAATTTTAAAATTGTAGCTAGAGGGCATGGATTCGATTTGTATGAAGAAAGACATCAGGAACATTATATTCCTTTGCGTGAGTATTTATTGGAAAATCTTGATAAAACGATTATGATTGCACAAGATGGGGTTAATTATCTTGTGGAAAAATATCCTGTCTATAAGGAAAAAGTAATACTTTCTCGTCTTGGAACTATGGATCAAGGTCTGGCAATTCTTCCACAATCAATGGATGAATTTCGACTTGTCAGTTGTTCTACGGTCTCTCCTATAAAACGAATACATCTTATTGTGGAGGCATTAGCCCAAATTAAGAATATTCGAGTTCGATGGGATCATTATGGTGATGGCCTTTTATTGTCTGATATTAAGTGTCTTGCCGTAAAATTGTTGCATGGAAATATTCACTGGCATTTTCATGGGTATGTAGATAATCAAACTTTGATGTCTATTTATCAAAAGAAACCATACCATTTGTTTCTCAACGTTAGTTCATCAGAAGGAGTTCCTGTTTCTATCATGGAAGCCATGTCTTTTGGAATTCCTTGCGTAGCAACAGATGTTGGAGGAACTAAAGAGGTTATTGAAAATTATAAAAATGGGATCTTATTGTCTTCGGATTTTAAGCCCAAAGAACTTGCAGGTTGGATTATGCTTTTTTTTAAAATGGATGAAAAAGAATATCTGCTGTATAGAAATAACGCTCGGACAGGTTGGGAAGAATTTTATAATGCGGATAAAAATTATCGTATATTTTTGAACTTTCTGAATAATATGTGATTAGATGTGATTTGCTGTAATAAGAAAAATACATATACCCTAAAAATCTTCATATAAGTTTAATACTATATTTATTACTCTAATAGATGAAAAGAATAATGATTTTGGGAGCAAGTCTCCTCCAGCTTCCTGCTATAAAGAAGGCTAAAGAAATGGGTCTGGATGTAATTGCTGTAGACATGGATCCGGATGCTGTAGGGTTTAAAGAAGAGGGGATAACGAAATTGCAGATTAGCACGATAGATACACCCCGAATCGTAGAGGCTGCTCGTACTTATCAAATAGATGGGATAATGACGCTTGCTTCCGATATGCCTATGCAAGCGGTCGCTGCGGTGTGTGAAGAGTTGGGATTAATAGGTATTACCCCTCAAACGGCTCTTAATGCGACAAATAAGGCCGAAATGCGTAGATGTTTTAAGGCGCATGATGTTCCTATTCCTGAGTTTTATATAGTTAGTGAGCTTGATGAATTTATGGAGGCGACCAAACATTTTACGACTAAATTTATAATAAAGCCTGCTGATAATTCGGGGAATCGTGGGGTGAAACTTATAACAGATATAGCGGAAGAACAGGTTTTGATCCAAGCTTTTGATTATAGCAAAAAGTACAGTAGGGATGGGCGAGTTCTACTTGAAGAGTATATGGAAGGCGATGAGTTTAGTGTAGAGACAATGAGTGTTGATGGAGTATGCCATGTGATTCAAGTTACGGATAAACTAACTTCTGGTGCGCCCTATTTTGTAGAAATGGGACATACGCAGCCTTCCATGTTTGCGGAAGATATTAAAATGAGGATATCGGAAGTTGCAAAAGCAGGGATTAAAGCATTAGGTATCAATCATGGTCCTTCGCATACGGAAATAAAACTTACGTCTACTGGGCCTAAAATAGTGGAGATAGGCGCAAGATTGGGTGGAGGATGTATTACAACACATCTTGTTCCGCTATCAACAGGGGTAAATATGGTAGAGGCCAATATACGTATAGCTTTAGGAGAAACTCCTGATCTATGTAAGAAATATGATAAAGGTGCGGCTATTCGCTTCCTGCAACCTCTTCCAGGTATTTTTAAGTCGGTAGAAGGTGTAGATGAAGCCAGAGGTATCTCAGGCGTTATTGAGGTTGGATTTATGAAGAAAATAGGTGAAGTTATTCCGGAGCTATCTAATGGACTTGATCGAGTAGGCTATGTTATAACGCAAGGTAATACCCGTGAAGAAGCTGTAAGATTATGTGGGCAAGCTGTCAAAAAGATTAAATTTGAAATGGTGTAAATTATGTATAAAAGTTTTTTTAAGCGTTTATTTGATATTTGTGGTTCACTTTTAGCTATTCCTTTTGTTGTTATTATCGGCTTATTTGTAGGTTTGGCAATTTATTGGGAGGATAAAGGGGATGTATTCTATCTTGCTTCTCGACGTGGTCGTTATGGAAAGATATTTAAGATGTTTAAATTTCGTTCGATGAAAATGAATGCTCCAGATATTCGTAATTCGGATAATTCAACTTATAATTCTCCGGATGATCCAAGAGTTACTAAAGTGGGTAAGTTTATACGTAGAACTTCTATTGATGAATTACCTCAATTTTTCAATGTGTTGATTGGGGATATGAGTTTTATCGGGCCGAGACCTGTAACAATAGATCGCTCTTTTGAGGAATATGATGAAAAACGTAAGATACGTTTGGATGTACGTCCTGGAATTACTGGATATTCACAAGCTTATTTTCGAAATTCTATTTCAAATGAAAAGAAATTAGAGAAGGATGCTTTCTATGCTCGGAATGTCTCTTTTTGGGGTGATCTAAAAATTATTTTAGCAACAATTAATACAGTTATATTTCGCAGAAATATCTATAATAAAAAGAATCAATAATGAATGCTCAAAGGAAACGTTTACTCATATTAGGGGCCGGGCGTGGTCAAATAGGTTTGTATAAAGCAGCTCGTGAGATGGGAGTGATAAGCATTGCAGGGACAATGCCTAACAATAACCCTCCTTGTATACCATTGGCTGATGAGGTATGTTATATGGATATTCTTGATCCGGATGAGGTAGAGAGTAAGACTGCCGATTTACGATTTGATGGTGTGGCAACTTGCTGTCTAGATCGTGGGTTGAAAGCTCTTGGACGATTATGTGATAAACGCTCATTGCCGGGATATTCAGAGGAAGTCGCAGAGCTTTGTAATGATAAGTCAAAAATGAAACTTCGATTTAGTAAATATGGTGTAAATACGGCTGCATTTAAGCAAATATCTTCGGATGAAGATTTATTAGATGCTATAGATAAAATAGGAGGGTATCCTGTGATTATCAAAGCTACAGATCTAGCTGGTAGCCGAGGTATTTATAAAGCTAATAATGAGGAAGAAGCTTTTGAGGGATTTTATAAAGCAAAGAATGTCACTAAGGTTGATTATGTGCTTATAGAGAAATTCTTACAAGGGCGTGAATTTGGGGCACAGGCTTTTATCTCTAATGGTGAAATTCTTTTCGTCATGCCCCATGGTGATATACTTTACCAAGCAGATACGGCTGTTCCTGTAGGACATTATGTTCCTTATGAATGTTCAGATGTTCTTCGAGAAAAAATGACAGAAGAGGCTCGAAAAGCCATAAAGGCTATAGGGCTTGATGATTGCGCTGTTAATATTGATTTTATCGAAGAAGATGGTGTAATATATGTATTAGAGTTAACAGGACGAATCGGTGCTAATTGCTTACCTGAACTTGTAAGTATTAATTATGGACTAAATTATTACAAGATGGTGATTGCGGCAGCTTTAGGTATTGATCCGGTAGAAATATGGAATCAACGTCAAGTTGGTCAAGCTGGTTTGTCGAAAATGATAATTTCGCCAGAGCAGGAAGGAGTCTTGGAAGACATACGATATGTAGGTGAAAGAGACTCCTATATTTATGATTTGACATTCTTTGTACGTCCAGGTTCAGAGGTGAAGAGATTTGCCAATTCAAGTCATTGCTTGGCCCAAATAGTAGTAGAGGGGCAAAATCTTGAAGAGTGTGAGAGAAAAGTTGATTTAGTCACATCTAAAATAGAGATGAGACTAAAATGAGAATTATAAAGAAACGGGATATTTGATCGAGAAATAATTTTAATAAAGATGAAAAAAATACCTTTTTCACCTCCTGATATAACAGTGAGTGAGGTTGATTTAGTATCGGGTGCCCTTTATTCCAGTTGGATTACAACTGGTCCGAAAACAAAAGAGTTTGAGCGTAAGATCGCTGAATACTGCCATACTGATAAAGCTGTATGTTTAAATTCCGCTACAGCTTGTATGGAGTCTATATTGAGAGTATTAGGTGTTGGTCCCGGTGATGAGGTGATTACCAGTGCTTATACGTATACCGCTACCGCTAGTGTGACTTGTCATGTAGGTGCTAAGGTGGTTATGGTGGATACGGCTCCTGATTCTTTCGAGATGGATTATGATAAATTGGTGGAAGCTATAACCCCTAATACAAAAGTAGTGATCCCTGTGGATCTAGGAGGGGTTATATGCGACTATGATCGGATATATGCGTCGCTGGAAAGTAAACGACATTTATTCAATCCTGCGAATGAGATTCAGAAATTGTTTGGCCGAGTAATTGTTTTGGCAGATGCGGCACATGCTTTTGGTGCTCAATGGCATGGGAGGATGTGTGGCGAGGTGGCTGACTTTACATCTTTCTCTTTTCATGCGGTAAAGAATTTAACGACTGCTGAGGGAGGAGCGTTGACGTGGCGTACTATCCCGGGTTTGGATAATGAGGCTTTATATAAGCAATTCCAGCTTCTTTCGTTGCATGGGCAGAATAAAGACGCTCTTGCAAAAACACAGCTAGGGACTTGGGAGTATGATATCGTGGCACCTTATTATAAATGTAATATGACTGATATCATGGCTGCTATCGGTTTGGCTCAATTTGAACGTTATGACGGGATGCTTGCTAGACGCCAAGAGATTATCCGTCGTTATAACGAGTCTCTGAGATCTTATCATGTGCAAACTCTTAATCATTTAGATGGTGATCATATCTCCAGCGGACATTTATATTTGGTAAGATTGTTGGATAAATCCTTGGAACAACGAAATGATATTGTTATCAAAATGGCTGAACGTGGGATAGCGTGCAATGTACATTATAAACCTTTACCTATGATGACGGCCTATAAGAACTTAGGCTTTGATATCGCGGATTATTCAAATGCTTACAATCAATACCATAACGAGATTACTCTTCCTTTACATACCTTACTTTCTGATGAGGATATTGAGTATGTGATCTCTAATTTTATCGATATAATCTCCCAATAAACACATATAATAGCCCGGGATGATAAATGAGAGCAGTCCGTCGGAAAGATCTGGGAATCGACGACAACAAGCTGCGGTAGTTTTTCATAATTTATTTGGACGTAATAAGGTACTTAAGTATTTTGGCTGAGAAACAATTGTAGAGTAAACTTGTTTCATCAATAAAAAACAAAAGGGACAACCTTTTTATTACTAAGTACAAACCGGGTCATATTAGACTGAAAGTAGTCAACAAAATTCGTTAAACTACATTTAGTGTATAAAACAAAAGTTTAGCAAGCGGAAAACTTTAGTTTTCCTTAAGGGAAACAAAAGTTTTTTCAGCACGAAACTTTTGTTTTCTCTAAGAGAAACTCTTATTCGCTTCGCTTCCTACATCTATTACCTGCGGAATCGACATGCGCTAGATGCACGACACCAGCGAACCATAGTTATGATTCTTTTTTTTGAGATTCTCCTTAAAATATGGTAGATGCATACTGATAATTGTAGATGCTTTTTATCTACAACCAATATGCAATCTGTTTATTTATAGAGTTTTGATAGGAAGTGGTAGATGTTGTAGATGTTTTTATAAAATCAATTCCTTACGTAAACTTAGGGAATATCGGATAATTTATTTTATCCTAAAACAATGTGGGCTAAAAAGTATATGATATCTTTGCCTTCCTATGGTAAAGCTTGAATATCTAAAAAAGATATGTGTTCGTTGGATTATATTGGCGATTTTTCTTGTCGCTATATGGATCGTGATGGGAAATCCCAGATTAGGCGAATGGTATTCCCGTTCGATTTATCCATGGGTATCGGGTATGCTATCTCGTTTCTCCTGCTTGTTCCCTTTTTCCGTAGGGGATTGTTTTATTTATGGTAGCATCGCCGGGTTATTAGGGTATCTGTCGTATGCGATTATAAGGAGGCGGAGGATCGGGAGGACAATAAGTCATGTCGTGGAATATCTGGCATGGGTGTATGTCTGGTTCTATATCGCTTGGGGATTGAATTATTTCCGGGAAGATTTTTTCACTCGTACGCAAACCACTTATGTGCCTTTTTCCTCGGAACATTTCCAATCCTTCTTGGATGCCTACACGGATTCCCTGAACGCCTCATGGGTTCCGATAGAGACGATCGATCGGGAGGTCGTGAAAGAGGCGGTGCAGGAAGGGTATCGGGAATTGCCTACTCGTTTCGGGCTTACCACTCCCGGAACCTATCTTCATCCTAAAACGATGCTGTTCTCCCGGTTGATGAGTGGAGTAGGGGTGATGGGATATATGGGGCCGTTTTTCACGGAGTTCAATTTGAACGGCCAGCTCTTGCCCGTGCAATATCCCGCCACTTACGCCCATGAGATGGCTCATGTGCTTAGTATATCCAACGAGGCCGAGGCTAATTTATACAGTTATTTAATATGCACGAGTTCTTCCGTGCCGGAAATCCGGTTCTCAGGTTACTTCTCTTTGCTGCCTTATGTGTTGAGCAACGCATATGTGGCTTTGGATAAGGACTCTTTTGAGGCATGGAAGAAAAGATTACGCCCCGAGATCAAGGACTTGTATAACGAGAAAGTAGCCTATTGGCAATCCCTATACAGCCCGCTGATCGGCGAGGCGCAAGACGTGGTCTATAATCTTTTCCTGAAAGGCAATAAGATACCTGCCGGAACCGCTAATTATTCGGAGGTGATCGCCTTATTGATCGCTTTGGAAGGAGAATGATTTATTCATCATTTAACTTCCTCCAAATAAAGCACTCGGCTCGAGTAATCATTCTGCTTGTGATAATCGACAATGTGATTATAAGGGATTTCCAGTCCGTTCGCCATGAGATATTCCCCGGTGAAAGCTTTACCCTCGAAGGCCAGAGGCTCGTTGTCGATCCGGTTCAGTTCGCAGACTCTGTATTTCTTGTCTGGGGATAATCCGTTCATTTTTACACGGGGTAAATGTTGGTTGACAAAATGCTCGGTCTTCCACCAATAAAATACGGCTTTGTCTTTCTCCAGTGAGGTGTACATCAAGGAAGCTACTCCCAAACGATCGTACGGAGAAACCAGACGGTAGATATCGCCGAATTGCACGACGGGACGGATCGTCTTATAATCGGCGATCGCCTTACGGCAAAGTGTTTTCTCTTCTTCTGTCATATTCTTGGGTTGGATCTCCATGCCCAAACGGCCGCTCATCGCTACGTCGATCCGATATTTCAGGGGAATGACCCGGAATGTTTGATGGTTAGGGGCGGCGCTGATATGTGAGGCCATGGCGATAGCCGGGAAAAAATAAGAAGTGCCCCATTGCATATAGATACGCTGTAAGGCATCGGTATTGTCGCTTACCCAAAACTCATCGAAGTAAGGCATGACCCCGTAATTTGCCCGGCCTCCACCGCTGGCGCAAGCCTGTAGGGTTAAATCCGGGTATTTGGCTCGGATACGCTCACAGACTTTCTTGAATCCTTCGTGATATTCGATATACATATGGCTTTGCTGATCCGAAGGCAGGTATTGGGAGCCATGGTTCAGGATGCTCATATTGGCGTCCCATTTGATATAATCGATCTCCGGGTATGTTGTCATCAAGTTGTCGACGATACCGAATATGAAGTCTTGCACCTCGGAATTGGAGAGATCAAGAACGACCTGTGTACCGCCACGCCCCAGGACGATTTCCCTGTTTGGAGCTTTCAATACCCATTCCGGATGCTTCTCGTACAATTCACTTGTCGTGTTGGCCATTTCCGGTTCGATCCAGATACCGAATTTAATACCATGCTTGTTGGCGTCGGCGATCAGGCCCTCGATGCCTCTTGGTAGTTTTCGGGCATCAACCATCCAATCCCCTAAGGACGAGTTATCTTTATTACGAGGATATTTATCGCCAAACCAGCCGTCGTCCATGACGAACAACTCGCCGCCCATAGACTGGATATCACTCATCATTTGGTCCATACCTTCTTGATTGATATCGAAATATACACCTTCCCAACTGTTTAGTAAGATTTTCCGGGCGGTCGCTCCATTCGCTATCTTATGTTTGCGTGCCCATGCGTGGAAATTTCGGCTGCTTCCGCTTAAGCCGTCCTTACTGTAAGTCAGCGCCAATTCCGGTGTACGGAAACTTTCTTTGGCTTTGAGGGTGTAAGCCGAGTTCTCCTCGTTTATTCCCGCAAAGAAATGGTGATAGTCGCTATCATCCGTATCGAAGAATAATTTGTAGTTACCGCTATAGCATAGGGCGGCGCCAATAACGGAACCGGTGTTTTCCTTTGGTTTTCCGTCTAGGGAGATCATCACTTCGGCGTGGGCGGTATGGGAGTTGCGGATACCATCCTTGTTTTTTATCATCTTGATGCCCGGTCGTAACGGTTCTTGTGCCAATTGAGCCTCGTTTGCCCATGAGCCGTATAAGTGGGAAACCCATACGTCTCCTTTCCAGATCGGCAGATAAGCGGAAGCGAAACGATTGAGGGTGATCGCTTTTTTCTCCTCATGCGTGATCTCTGTCCAAGTCTCGATGATATCGGCGTCCGGATAGGTTCTGTAACAGAGATTCATATAAAAAGGATACACTTTATCTTTTAATCGGATCGTTGTGATATCTGCCGTTTGCTCTTTTCGTGTATCTACTTTTATGACTTCCAGTTGAAGGGTCATATTCCCGTCGCCATGGGTAACGGACAATGCGCTTTCGGAGGGGCAATTCAAGCCGTAGACCGGATAAGCGGAAAATGTTTTCTGCTCGGTCTCGAGCAAGGTAGCCGCGTCGGAAGTGGATAACTTGTCTCCATAGTAGATGAATCTTACCTCTCCGCCGACAGGTGCGTCTAGCAATAATGAGGTATTCCTCGTGGAAATCAATACGTCTTGTGCCCATAAACTAGTGGTCAATAGGGAGGCGCAACATAAATAACCGAATTTACTCTTAATGTTCATTTTATTAGTAGGTGTTAGATTTAAATTCAGGGGCAAAAGTAGGAGAGAGCCGGTAGGTTTCCTAATAGGATTTTATCAGATACTGTTACTTTTCTGCTTTAACTAAAATTTGTTTCACGCAGAAGAAACCCGTGCTTTCATTAATGAAAATTCCATATTGTCTAATTCGAAAGAAATCACTAACTTTGCGGCAATTTTTTAGAAGCAAGATAAATACATCGCGATATGAGTAAGAAATTTACCGAATATTCTAAGTTTGACTTGTCGAACGTAAATAAAGAGGTGCTGAAGAAATGGAAGGATGGAGACATCTTCCATAAGAGTCTTGAAACAAGAGAGGGACATCCTACATTCGTATTCTACGAGGGCCCTCCATCCGCAAACGGTATGCCGGGTATTCACCATGTTATCGCCCGTTCGATTAAGGATATTTTTTGCCGCTATAAAACCATGAAGGGATTCTTGGTGAATCGTAAGGCGGGTTGGGATACACACGGTCTGCCTGTCGAGTTAGGCGTGGAGAAGGCTTTGGGCATCACGAAGGAAGATATCGGTAAGAAGATTTCTGTCGCTGAGTATAACGCCGCTTGCCGTAAGGACGTGATGAAGTTCACGAAAGAGTGGGAGGATCTGACGCAGAAGATGGGTTATTGGGTGGATATGGAGAATCCGTATATCACGTATGATAACCGCTATATCGAGACCTTGTGGTATCTATTGAAAGAGCTTTATAAGAAAGGTCTTTTATATAAAGGCTATACGATCCAACCGTATTCGCCCGCCGCAGGTACGGGCTTGAGCACGCACGAGTTGAACCAACCGGGTTGTTACCGTGACGTGAAGGATACGACTTGTACGGCACAGTTCCATATATTGGACCCGAAACCGGAGATGGCACAATTCGGCGATCCTTATTTCTTGGCATGGACAACGACTCCTTGGACGTTGCCTTCCAATACGGCGCTTTGCGTAGGCCCGAATATTACTTATCTGGCTGTACAGACTTATAATCCTTACACGGGTATCCCGATGACTGCTGTTATAGCGAAAGATTTATTGTCTGCTTATTTCAATCCGAAAGCTGCGGAGCTTTCTTTGTCTGATTACAAACCGGGTGACAAGCTGGTTCCTTTCAGCGTAGTAGGTGAGTGGAAGGGTTCCGAGTTGGCCGGTATGAAATATGAGCAATTGATCCCATGGGTAAATCCGGGTGAAGGTGCATTCCGTGTGATCACGGGTGATTTCGTTACGACAGAGGATGGTACGGGTATCGTACATATCGCACCGACGTTTGGTGCGGACGATAACCGTGTGGCGAAAACATTCGGGGTTCCTCCTTTGATGATGCAGGATAAGGATGGAAATATGCGCCCTATGGTGGATATGACCGGTAAGTTCTATAAGCTGGAAGACTTGGCTCCGGAGTTTGTACAAAATTGTATGAACGCCTCTGATTATGATCCATGGCAAGGAAAATTCGTGAAGAACGCTTACGATGATACGAAGACGGATAAAGATGAGACGTTAGATATAGAGATCTGCATGATGCTGAAGGCCCAGAACCGGGTGTTCAAGATCGAGAAGCATGTCCACAATTACCCGCATTGCTGGCGTACCGATAAACCGGTATTGTATTATCCGTTGGATAGCTGGTTCATCCGTACGACCGCTTGCCGTGAGCGTATGATCGAGTTGAACAATACGATCAACTGGAAACCGCAGAGCACGGGTACGGGACGTTTCGGCAAATGGCTGGAGAACTTGCAAGACTGGAACTTGAGCCGCAGCCGTTATTGGGGTACTCCGTTACCGATCTGGCGTACGGAAGATGGTAGCGAGGAGAAGTGTATCGGTTCCGTGGTAGAGTTGTTTGGCGAGATCGAGAAATCGGTGAAGGCCGGCTTTATGGAGTCTAACCCTTACAAGGACTTCGCTCCGGGAGATTATACGAAGGAGAATTACGAGAAGATCGATTTGCACCGTCCGTATGTGGATGATATTATCTTGGTTTCCGCTTCTGGTAAGCCGATGAAGCGTGAGACAGACTTGATCGACGTATGGTTCGATTCCGGCGCTATGCCTTATGCCCAGATCCACTATCCGTTCGAGAACTTGAAGGAGTTCGATAATCGTCAGATCTATCCGGCTGACTTTATCGCTGAGGGTGTTGACCAGACACGCGGTTGGTTCTTTACCCTGCACGCTCTGGGTACCATGATTTTTGATAGCGTGGCTTACAAGGCTGTCGTGTCTAACGGTCTGGTATTGGATAAGAACGGAAACAAGATGTCTAAACGCTTGGGCAACGCTGTTGATCCATTCTCTACGATCGAGAAGTATGGTTCGGACCCGTTGCGTTGGTACATGATCACGAACGCTTCTCCATGGGATAATATTAAGTTTGATATCGATGGTATCGAGGAAGTTCGCCGTAAGTTCTTTGGTACATTATATAATACGTATTCATTCTTCGCTTTGTACGCGAACGTGGATGGCTTCGACTACTCCGATCCGGATGTGGAATGGAGCAAGCGTCCGGAGATTGACCGTTGGATCCTTTCTCTGTTGAACAGCTTGGTGAAGGATGTGGATGGCTACTTGGAGGCTTACGAGCCGACTCGTGCCGGACGTGCTATCTCTGATTTCGTAAATGATAACTTGAGTAACTGGTATGTGCGTTTGAACCGCCGCCGTTTCTGGGGTGGTGGTATGACGGAGGATAAGTTGTCCGCTTACCAGACTTTATATACTTGCTTGGAGACAGTGGCTAAGTTGATGGCTCCGATCGCTCCGTTCTATGCCGATCAGTTATTCTTAGACTTGGTCGCTGTTACGGGACGTGAGAACGTTGAGTCCGTACACTTGTCCGATTTCCCGGTTTACGACGAGTCTAAGATCGACAAGAATTTGGAAGAGCGTATGCAAATGGCTCAAGATGTTTCTTCTATGGTATTGGCTCTTCGCCGCAAGGTGAATATCAAGGTTCGCCAGCCGTTGCATACGGTAATGATTCCGGTTGTAGACGCTCATCAACAAGAGAGTATCGAGGCTGTGAAGAACCTGATCTTGAACGAGGTGAACGTGAAGGAGCTGAAGTTCGTGGATAATACGGCAGGTATCTTGGTGAAGAAGATCAAACCGGACTTTAAGAAGTTGGGCCCGCGCTACGGAAAGATCATGAAGGCGTTGGCCGCCACGATTCAATCGATGAGCCAAGAAGATATCAACGCTTTCGAGAAAGCCGGAACGTTTACCTTGATGGTAGATGGACAGGAGGCCGTTCTGGAGCGTACGGATGTAGAGATCATCTCTGAGGATATCCCGGGTTGGTTGGTCGCTAATGAAGGTCGCTTGACAGTCGCTTTGGATATTACCGTAACCGAGGATTTGCGTAAGGAGGGGCTGGCCCGTGAGTTGGTGAATCGTATCCAGAACTTGCGTAAGAGCAGCGGTTTCGATATAACGGATAAGATCCATGTATCCATTCTTTCTTGCGAGGAGATGGATGAGGCGATCCATGATTATAAGGATTATATCGCTAACCAAGTATTGGCGGAATCTATCGAAATCATGGATAATGCGATCAGCGACGCTACGGAACTCGATTTCGAGGACTTTAAATTGTCCGTAAAGATCGAGAAAGCTTAAAAATAGAATAGCATTTCTTGCGGAAGAATTAGGAATGAAATATAGGAAAATCGATAATTATATTATCTTTGCATGCAAAGAAGAAATAATATGATTTTATATTCATTCTTAATTCTTCTTTTTGATTGATATTTGAACGATTGTTGAACCTAAATTTTTTTAGAACCATGGCAGAGAAGACAAGATATTCAGACGCTGAGCTCGAGGAGTTCCGCGCTATTATATTAGAGAAACTGGAAATCGCGAAGAGGGATTACGAGCTTTTGCGATCAGGGGTTACGAATTCCGACGGTAACGACGTGGCTGACACGTCTCCTACATTCAAGGTGCTGGAGGAAGGCGCTTCTACGTTATCGAAGGAAGAGGCGGGCCGTTTGGCGCAACGCCAGATGAAATTCATCCAGAATTTACAGGCCGCTTTGATCCGTATCGAGAATAAGACCTACGGTATTTGCCGGGAGACTGGTAAATTGATCCCGAAAGAAAGGCTACGTGCTGTGCCTCATGCGACTTTAAGTATCGAAGCAAAACAAGGAGGTGCAAAGTAAATGAGATATTCTAAAGGTTGGGGAGCAGTGTTAATCATAATACTGCTCCTTCTTCTTGACCAAGCGCTGAAAATATGGATTAAGACCCACATGCAGTTGCATGAGAGTATAGAGATAACTCCGTGGTTTTATCTCTATTTTACTGAGAATCCGGGTATGGCATTCGGTATAGAGGTGATTGGGAAATTATTCCTTTCCGTATTCCGTATCGTGGCTGTATTGTTTATCGGATATTATTTGTATAAGCTGGTTAAAGAAAATTATAAATTCGGTTTTATTGCCTGTATATCTTTGGTTTTTGCGGGAGCGGTGGGTAATATAATCGACTCGATATTCTATGGCGTGATCTTCGACCATAGTTTCGGGCAACTCGCTACTTTTATGCCGGAGGGAGGTGGTTATGCCTCTTGGCTGCATGGTAAGGTGGTGGATATGTTCTATTTCCCATTGATAGAGACCGTATTCCCGGATTGGGTTCCGATCTGGGGTGGACAGGAGTTCGTTTTCTTCCGTCCGATCTTTAATTTGGCGGACTCGGCGATTTGCGTGGGAGTTTTCCTTTTGTTAATATTTTATCGGCATACTTTGTCGGCTAGCCTTTCGAAAGAAGAGAAATAAATGCGGAGAAAATTACGGATATATGGTATGGCTTTATTAGCCACGACGTTGCTGGCGGCATGTAGTAAGGTTCCGGATGGTATTCTGTCGGAGAAAAAGATGCAGGGTGTTTTGATGGATATGTTGCTGGCTGAGGCCATGGTAAATGTGGATTATAATACTTATAAATCCGATACCATGAAGCTTGCCTTGTATGAGTCTGTATTCCGTAAGCATGATATTACACAGGCGGTGTATGATAGCTCGTTGGTGTGGTACGGCCGTAACTTGGATATTTATATGGAGGTCTACAACCGGGTCTTGGCCGATCTTAATAAACGGATCAATAACTTAGGGGATGTGCAGGCGGACGCTGCGCCGGTATCGAACCGGGATTCTGTGGATATTTGGCCTCGCCGTTCTTATCTGGTCTTGTCTCCTACCTCTGTATTTAATGGGGTGACTTTCGATATACGTCCGGAAACGAATTATTCCTCGGGCAGTAGTTTCGTGCTGGGCGTGCGTGTCTGGGGATTGAATAACAAAATGGCTTATAAGCCGGAGGTACGTTTAAGCGCGGACCAAGGTGATACGACCTTGACTGTGAATAGTAAGATCACGAAAGATGGATATCACGAGACGATCTTGAAGACTATACCAACTAAGAAAGTAAAGCGTGTGTTTGGATATATCCGTATGGATAATATGGATACGACTTATTATAAGGTGTATATAGATAGCTTAAGCTTGATGAAATATAACTATGGTAAGGAGCTTGCCGAATTACCTAAGGATTCTATTAAGTAATCTCTCTATTTGTTTATTATACTTATGAGAAGAATTGCCGCTCATTACGTTTGGTGTAAGCAGGTTTATCGTATGCATTATATCGAACTGGATGATAATGGTGCGTTTCATGGTGTTTACCCGTTGAATGAGGAGATAGCTGGAACCGCTTTTTATGATGGAGTGCTGGTGCCGGTTCTTTCCTCGGAACCGGCGATTGGTTTTAAGCAGGTGATGGGATCTTGGCCGGCGTTAACCGAAAAGATTACGCCGGGTTGTTCAGTCCATATATATCGTTTAAGCGGGATTCCCTTGGCGTCTGCGAAACTCGGCACAGACCACAGCTGTAGCGATGGCCACATTGAGAGACTCTGAGGTGTCTCTTCCTTCCGGATAGTTCGGGATATATAATTTTTCGTTTACAAAAGCCTCTATGGCGGGACGTATTCCATTTCCTTCATTACCCATTATCAAGATACCGTTTCCGGATAAGGTTTTCTCATATAAGTTTTCTCCGCCAAGGAAGGTGCCGTATAAAGGTATGGCTTGGGCTGATTGGGCCTGTAAGAACGTTTCCAGATCGGTGTAATGTATTTTTACGTGGGCGAGCGCACCCATAGTGGCTTGTACGGTTTTTGGACTGAAAACATCGGCGGTATCTTTGCTGCATACGATATGGGAAATACCGAACCAGTCCGCTAACCGGATGATCGTACCTAAGTTGCCCGGATCTTGGATTCCGTCTAATGCGAGAACAAGCTCCTTTTCCGGCGTTATTTCCGTTATATCCCAATTGGGGCGTTTAAAGATCGCGAGTACATCTTGGGGATTTTTCAGGAAGCTGGCTTTACGAATATCATCTTCTTCCGCTACCAATAACTCCTTGGCCGGAATATCGCCTTGTGTAGCCATCCACGATGGCTTGGCTATTAATAACTCACATTCAAAGGCCGGTAACATATCGGCTACCAATTTATTTCCTTCGGCTACAAAAACATTATTTTCATTCCGGAATTTCTTTAATTCCAGAGAATGGATGTATTTGACTTTGGTCTTGCTTAGCATCTTAGTTCTTTTTACAAAACAAAAGTACGGTAAATTCTTTAAATTCCAGTACATTCGCGATCGTAAAAAGCTTGGAATGATGAATCGATCTCTACGTATATGCTATTTTATCTGTATCGTACTACTGCTAGCCTCTTGTAGTACGACCAAGTTTGTGCCGGATGGGGAATATTTGCTGGATAAGGTGGAGATCGTGTCGGATAACAAGGATTATAAGTCTGCGGATTTAAAATCTTATCTTAAGCAGCAACCAAACTTCAAGGTGTTTGGTCTGATGAAGTGGCAGTTGTTTGTCTATGATTGGTCTGGTAAGAATGAGAAGAAATGGATCAATAAACAGTTACGTAGGATTGGTGAGCCTCCCGTGGTGCTGGATACGATGTTGGTGGAACAGTCCGCCATGGAACTAGAGCGTTTTTACATTAATAAAGGGTATGTCCATGCGGATGTATCAACGACGATCGATACGGCACGCCATAAGAAAGCGGTTGTAACTTACCATATAAAGGCGAACGATCCGTATAGGATACGCAATTACACGATGAAGTTCCCCGATCCGAAAATTGATAGTTTGGCACATCTGAAAGCGCCTCGCCGTTCTCCCTTAGCTTCTGCGTTCCGGTCCTCACAGGAAGAGTATAACCAATTAGTTAAGGAAGGAACTTTATTTGACCGGGATATATTGGACAAGGAGCGGGAGCGTATTACGACCTTACTTCGCTGGAACGGGTATTATGGTTTTAATCGGGATTATTTAGGATATATCGCTGATAGTTCTTTTAACCAAAATGTCGTGGATCTTGATATGTCCATGAAACCTTATCGGAAGGTGTTGCCCAATGGGTCGGTAGAGGATCAGCCGCATCGTCAGTATTATATTAAGGATGTAACGGTCTTAACCGATTATAATCCGATGGGGGTAGGAGAGGACGCTAGTTTCATGGCTACAGATACGATGCTCAGCGCAGGGGTGAATATCGTATATGGCCGGAACGGGAAGAGTATCCGTCCGAGCGTGCTCCGGAGGAGTACTTATATTCGGCCGGGGCAATTATTTAGTGAGAAGAATATAGAGCAGACCTATTCGGCGTTCGCTTCTCTAAGGGCTTTGAGGAACGTAAATATACGTTTTACGGAAGTAGAGGAGCGGGATACGATGAAGTTGGATTGTTACATTCTCACTTCTCCCGCGAAGATAAATACGGTGGGAGTGGATTTGGAAGGTACTAACTCGGCGGGTGACTATGGGTTTGCCTCCAGCTTGAATTATCAGCATAGGAATATCTTCCGAGGATCGGAGCTGTTCTCGGCGAGGGTGAGAGGGGCTTACGAGGCGTTATCCGGAAATAAGGCGAATGGCTTTGGTAATTACTGGGAGTTAGGTGCGGAAGGGTCTTTGCTGTTTCCTCGTTTTTTGTTCCCGTTCTTGAGTTCGGATTTTCGTAGGCGGCTACGTGCGTCAACTGAAGCGAAAATAAGTTACAACCTGCAAAAACGTCCGGAGTATACGAGGGCGATTCTATCTGGTGGTTGGAGTTATATTTGGCAAGATCGGGGCAATACACAGGCACGCCATACCTTTAAGCTTGTAGACTTGAATTATGTGTATTTGCCGGATAAGAATATGGACTTTATCAATAGCTTGCCGGATTATATGGTGTTGTATAACTATACGAACCATTTTATCATGAGTTCGGGATATACTTATTCCTTCAGTAATTATTCTCCCCAGAATCGTTTGAGAAACACGCATTCCCTACGTGCGTCGGTCGAGGTCGCAGGGAATTTGTTGAGTGCCTTTTCGCATCTTACGGGGGCGAAGAAAAATGATGACGGTTATTATGAGTTGTTTGGTACGGAATATGCGCAATATGTGAAATTGGATTTCGATTTTAGTAAAGGAATCGTGCTTGACAGTCGTAACAAGTTAGCTTTCCATATAGGAGTGGGAGTGGGGATGGCTTATGGTAACTCAAACTATTTACCTTTTGAGCGTGCTTATTTCTCGGGGGGAGCGAATAGTGTCCGGGGATGGTCTGTACGAGAGTTAGGTCCGGGTAGTATGGAAGTTGACAGCACGACTTCTTTCGCTCTTCAATCGGGGGATATCCGCTTGGATTTGAACTTGGAATATCGAACGAAACTTTTTTGGAAGTTTGAATTGGCGGCTTACATAGATGCCGGAAACATATGGACCCGGAATGTATCAGATGAACGCTATAAGGCTGGAAACTTTGATTTCTCTCGTTTTTATAAGGAGATCGCTGTTTCCTATGGTTTGGGACTTCGTTTGGACTTTGATTTCTTTCTACTACGTTTAGATACAGGCTTCAAGGCTTATAATCCTCAGGAGAAAAAGTCTAGGCGTTGGGCGATAACCCGTCCTAATTTCAAGGATAATTTCGCCTTGCATTTTGCCGTTGGTTATCCATTCTAAATTCAATATGTAAAAAAGTGTACTAAAAGTTTGCAAGGAAAAGAAAAATCCTTACCTTTGCACCACGAAAATAAGGATGGTCAGGTAGCTCAGCTGGATAGAGCAACAGCCTTCTAAGCTGTGGGTCCTGGGTTCGAATCCCAGCCCGATCACGAGGGGATATCTTGAAGATGTCCCCTTTTTTATTGTGTTATAGTTGATTAGATTGGTTTTCAGCCTATTACAACAAGGGATAAAGGGTTTGTTTTGTCACAATATTAACCTGTATTAACGCTCAAATTGAACATTTGACACTTCTGTTTGTTACTATTGTGATACCGTTTTCAATTTTGTGATACCAAAAAACAAATCAATCATGGAATATCCAACATTAAGGTTTGTGTTCGATCGAAAGAAGGTCGCAACCAAGGAGAAAAAAGGTCTTGTGCAGATCGAGGTATGCTCTGAGAGAAAGAGAAAATGGATTGGTACGGGTGTAAAGGTATACGCCGATCAATGGGATGACAAAAGAAAGGTCTCGGCTCGACCCGACTCGTTGGACTTGAATATGAAGCTGGACTTGATGATGTCTAATATCCTAGAGTACGTGAACTCATTGATACGTCGAAAGGTCCCGTTCGATTTCGAGTCATTGGACGTTTTCTTGAAAAATAGCTCGGAATCGGATTCTTTCATTGATTTTATCGTTAGGAGGACTGATGAGAGGAAAGACCGTGCGGAAGGAACCATAAAGCATTATAGGACATTGGTTAAGGTTTTGGAGGATTTTGGGAGGATCAATTACTTTCATGATTTGACCCGTTCCAATATAACTATGTTCGATGATTACTTGAGAAGCAAAGGTATTAAGGATACTACCGTGTATGGTTACCATAAGAATATGAAGGCTTATATAAACGAGGCCATAAGATTCGGTATAATCTCAGAGAATCCTTATGTGGGGCTTAAGATCAACAGGGGGAAGTCGGATAAACGGAAATATCTCACGTATGAGGAGATGAGAAGGATGGAAAGATGTCGTATAACCGATCCTAGCGTAAACAGGGTGAGGGATCTTTTCTTGTTCCAGTGTTATACAGGGTTGGCCTATTCGGATTTATATAAGTTTGACTTCGCGAGCGATGTAGAGCGAAGGGGGAATAAGTTTATTATAGCGGATAGGCGTGTAAAGACCAATGAGGATTATTTCATAGTCTTGCTGTCTCCCGCCATGGAGATATTAAGAAAATATGATTTTGATCTTCCGGTAATAAGTAATCAGAAATATAACGATTATTTAAAAGTCGCCGCTAGTTTCGCCAAGATTGACAAGAATCTGACTACGCACTGTGCGCGCCATACGTTTGCGGTTTTCGCGTTAAATAATGGTGTTCCGATGGAGGTGGTGTCCAAGATGCTTGGTCATACAAATATAAAAACAACACAAATCTATGCGAAGGTGCTCAACACAGAGGTCGAGAAAGGATTTGATGTCTTGGAGCGAAAGATGAAGGTTTAGCGATAAATAGACCAATAAAACACGCCCGTGTCAGAAAAAACACGGGCGTTATACTTTGGCGATGCGAAAAATAGAACTATTACTTGTTGTCATGTTGAATTCTCCTGAACTCCTCGCTCTTGGCGAAGCTACTGACTTGATCCCCCTTGCACATATCGTAGGTGATAAAGGTCTTCAGCAGAAAAACATCCGGCCCTACGGCTTTGAATCCCATCGCAATTCCCTCTTTACAGGTGGCTAATACATTCTCCCGGTACCCTCCGTCCACCTCTTCGTGCGAAAATGTGAATGAATAACTATTGTTTATCTCGAAGTACCGCTTAATCAACTCTTTGCCTGTAAGGTTAATTCCCATCCGATCGGCGAACCGGCTGAAGAAGTGAGGAGGAAACGCGAGAAGAACCATCTTGCCATTGACAAAGACAGGCATATAGGCATACTTGCCATGATTGGTATCATGGTAGCACACAAAAGAGATCCGGCAATTGTCGCCTATATCCTTTTTATTGTGGGCCTCCCATAATATCAGCCACTTGTTTTTACGCTTAGTGGTAACAAATGAGTGGATGCGCACAGGAAAGATGCCGGATTTATTGATTATCCGGCTCACCTTAGCGTCCTTGGTATCGGATATGGAGAATATATTGAGATAATCAGCCTTGATTTCCTCCAACAATTCGGAGGTTGTCATGCTTGTCGTAATCATATTATTTCTATTTTCACTTCGAGCGCATCACATATCTTCGCAAGGATATCTATCCCAACGGAGAATTTACCGTTCTCAACGTTGGAGATAGTTGCGGCTCGAAGGTTGGCAAGTTCGGCCAGTTGTCGCACCGTGTAGCATCTTTCCTTACGTATTTCGGCTATTCGTTTCCCTATTCGTTCACGTTCATTCATTCAATCCCTCCTCTCTTACTATGTTTTCATCTTCCCACTCAGCCCAATCGCAATACCATTGAGCCGCAGGTTTTATGATTTCCTTTTTTATCATTTCGGAATCATATTTGACATCAAGCGTGGCGCAATAATGTAACGCCGCAATCATTGGCTCTTTAATGCCAAATCTATTGGTATAGCTAAACTTTAATGTCGGAACATCCGGATTTAAGGCTACATCCTTCCTGCCAAATATTTCGATGATACTGGCAGAACGTATGTGCATTATGACATTTCTCCCATATAGGGGATCCCCGCCTTTTTCGTGACCGGAACCTTCGATGAAGGCGAACTCGGGCAATGTTAAATTCATGATATATGTCTTTGTTATCTTTTATCTCCATTAGGCTATATCTTCTATCGCATAGTCGCCAGACGCAAAGGGGGCGAAATCTTCAACAATGGTAGCAATGCGCATTGCGTCCTCGTCAGATATTACGATTTCCATATTTTCATTACAAATCATTTCTATCCCATTATTTTCTAGAATCTCTAATAACTCGCTATTTTCGCAATATAATGTTTTCATGTTTATTGTATTTATTTGATTATTAATTAATATAGATATATTTATTTTTCAATCACTTCAAGATCATTTAAAATCTTGATAGCTTTTTCTTTCCCCAAGCTTGCACATTTCACAAGGGCCTCATAAGCGGACAGCCTATGACCTCCATTAATGCCGGCATAACGAAGAATTGAAATAAAACGAATGTGAGAGATTGACTGTCCTTTATAAATGTAAGTTGTCATGATATTATCGCTGAATTGTTACTGTTGCCACCAGCTCTATTGTTATGATGCAAAGATAAGCATAATATTGTTTGTTACCAAATAGCGTAACGGAAATATTTATAGAATTAACAACAATTAATATTCCAGCCCTGTGTTATCCTTCCATCCTTTTTTGTTTGATTATATCATTATGTTTCCTTGTTTTATACGGGCGATGTGGTCTTGGTATACGGCGTGTTTTCTTCCTCTTTTTCCTCCAGTACCTTTTTAAGCTGATATAGACTCAAAATATCATACTCAAATGTTGGATTTTCCCAGTTTCTTCGGACGGAGTTCGTTTGGACAGAGATAAATTTTCGTAAGTCAAAGATATATTGACATTGTGACAGTCTTATCTCGTTAAATGTTATCTCGTAGTTATCAAACCACTCCAAAAGTTGTTTTAGTTCCTCGTTCATGATATAAATGATTAACCCCGCGAATATACCCAATTTAACCTTGCGATTTTAGGATATAAATAATTTTGTCTATATTTGCTTCAAGTTTGTGACTTGTATTATTGATTGGATATTATGTTTAACAATATAATATAGGTCACTTATGGATTTTTATAACAACTCATCTCAAAGGCAACAAGTGGACGTTTACTGTCCTGTCCATCATAATTGGATTGGCCACTATGATTATGGCTCCAAGGGGGTCTATTATTGCTGGTGCAAGAAATGCAAGAAAGAAATCAAAATCGTTATGGGAAAATGAAGAGGTTGACACAAAAACAAGAGAATTTCTGTAATTATTATATCGAGTGCGGCGGGAACGCTTCCGAGGCGTACAGGCGTGCCTACTCTTGCGATAAATGGAAGGATAAGTCCGTATGGGAGAAGGCTTCGGCTTTATTGGATGATGTCAAGGTTCAGTCAAGGGTAAGGGAACTGCAAGAGGAGCAGAAAGTTAAATCTGATATAACCAAGGAGAAATTACTGGGCGAGTTAGGTAACATAGCGTTCTCGTCCATAGCCCACCTTCATAATACATGGATAGAACGCAAGGAGTTCGAGAATCTTACGGACAAGGAGAAGTCGGCTATCAAGAGCATATCTACTAAAATCCTGAAGAAAAATATAGGGACGAGCGATGACCCGGAGATCATTGACGTGGAATATGTCAAGATAGAGATGCACGATAAGCTGAAAGCCATAGAACGTATCTGCAAGATGCTTGGCTTTGACGCTCCAACCGTTGTAGACCTTGGCAAATCGCTGATCGGAATAGATACCGGAATAGATGATTAGTGTTCTATTTTTAAATAAATGGCTATGCTTGTTAGAAAAAATACGAGGTCTATAATTTTATAATTGTTCTATATTTAATATTTTGGGAGCTGAGACGGATAACAGGAGGATAATAAGCTACAAGAGGTTCAATCCGAACTTTCACCATTTGAAGCTGGCGTTGGGGAATGACGATATAAGGTTCATCTTCATGTACGGGGGATCGTCTTCCGCCAAGTCTTTCTCAGCGGCCCAAGCCTTCCTGTTGGAATGTATATCCAAGGGCTATAACACGATTGTCTTTAGGAAGACCGGAGCAACCATAGCGGACAGTATCTACAAGACGTTCCAAGAGGCGGCTAAATCATTGCATATAGATACTTTTTTCAAATTCCAAGAAAACCTTATAAGGTGTTTCAACGGGTCCAGTATCCGGTTCAAAGGGCTGGACGATCCGGAGAAGATCAAGGGTCTCGAATCTTATCAGTACGTGTTTTGCGAGGAGATATCCGAGTTCGATGAATCCGACTTGAAACAGATAAGGAAGCGTCTCCGTGGTCGCAAGGGACAGAAGATCGTAGCTCTATTTAACCCGATATCGGAGGATCATTGGATCAAGAAAAAGATATTTGATACCGAGACATTGACCGAGGTGGACAATCATCTGTACGGGAAGCTCAAGGATAGCGTAACGGGTAAGATACTGCCAAAGGAATATTCCGAGATAGGGAGGAAATGGGTCAATTCCGAGCGGACCATATACAATCCAAGAAAAAAGACTTACGAGACGCACCGCCCGGATATGGTTATCATCAAGTCCACCTATCTTAATAATTTCTGGGTCGTAGGGTCTCCTGATGGCACGTATGGCTTTTATGACGCTCAGACGATAGCGGATTTCGAGAGGGACAAGGAAAGGGATTACGCTTATTATCTGATATACGCCTTGGGCGAGTGGGGGACGATAAGGACGGGTGGCGAGTTCTTCCACGCCTTCGACCCCGCCAAGCATAAGGGCAAGTGCCCATATGTCAAGGCTCCCGTGCATATATCGATAGATAACAACGTCCTGCCTTATATCTCCATCTCTTTTTGGCAGGTTGAGACCGGGGATATAACGAGGATAAGGCAAATTCACGAGGAAACCCCGTCCGATCCGTTCAACACGGTCACCAAGGCCGCCGAGATCGCCGTTGAATATCTGGAGGGAATAGGGCATGATGATATGGTCTATCTTTATGGGGATGTATCGACCAAGGCCGGGAATACGATAGATGACGATAAGAGGTCTTTTTTCGATAAGTTCAAGGAGGGTATAGACAAGAGATTCCATAGCGAGGACAGGCTGCCTAGATCGAACCCTTCCGTATCCATGACCGGGGAGTTTATCAACGCAATATATTCTGGAGATATAAAAGACGTGTCCATCATGATCGACGAGAGTTGTGAGACATCAATAAACGATTATATCACCGTAAAGAAGGATGTCAACGGGGCGATGCTCAAGCAGAGGGTAAAGGACAAGATTACGGGTCAGTCCTACGAGAAGGCAGGTCACCTTAGCGATGCAAAACGTTATTTTGTCACGGAGATATTAAAGGATAGATATACGGCTTTCTCGTTGAGAAGAAAAAGAAACACTATAAAAGAAAGCGATATGAGATATTATGATCAAAGCATGGTGGATTTGTCCGGATTGACCGGATTGGTTGAGATTCATCCGGATAATGGAGGAAAGTTCGTCTACGCTAAGTGCATGGTCAAGGGAGGATTTGTTTACATTACGGACGCTTCAATCCTCGATGATCGTATAAAAGAGGAGGATATGGCCTCAAGGCTGGGGAAAGGCGATCTTTTAGTGCATGTTGAATGTGATAAGTTCAATGCTACATACGTTCGAAATCTAAGGGATTATCTCAATGACGTTCGAGGCAGGAGCTTGCCAGCGAATGTTGCGGGAAGAATAGAGGCACATTCTGAATTTATTCGGGATCATTTTCTTTTTCGTAAGGATTACGATGAAGATGACGGATACTTGAGGTTTGTTGAAAGCGTCTTGGATTATAGGGAAAAATCGGATATTGAGGCTATAAGCGTATTGTCAGCATTGGCTGAGCGCATAAAAAACAAGACCTAGTAATTTTAGTGATAATTGTTTGATGTTTATCCGAATATTGTTATATTTGCGGTAACATAAAAATAAAGAAATTAGAGCCTAAGAGCCATACCCGGCGGGAGTCGTATCCTGTGGGGTATGGCTCTTTTTATTTGTACGCTATGAGTTGGTATGACAAATTATTGCCTTCGATATTGAGGTTTGACACTCGATCTAGTGTCAAGTCAATGTCTATGCTGGGGCATGTCGGCCAAGTGGATGTGGACAATGGGGGGAATATATGGTATATGTCCGGATTATCCTCATTGCTTGAACGTAATGATTTTAAGATTGATATGTCATCTATTCCCGGAAAGGCGTTAGCTCTGAGAGTCTGTACGCCATTCGCTACCGTAACGGACAGGGCCGGCTCCATGTTCTCCAATGGCAAGTTTTATGTCGTGGACAAGAATGACAACGAGCATGGCATGTATAAGACAAGGGATGGAAAGACCGACTCCTTATATCCCCGATTTGAGAAGATGAGAAGATTCCTGTCTCGTCCAAATCCATTGCAAAGCGGAAGGCAGTTTAACAAACAGGTCGAGATGACCATGAAAGCCTTTGGCTTTTGTCCGATATTCACGTTAAGGCCTATACCGGGAGAGTTGCCCATATCCATGTGGATCATTCCCCCGGAGTTGTTCCACGTGATCCTTAGCGGGAAATTATGGTCTCAAAGTGATTTGGATGGGATAATATCAGAGGCGTACATAGAATGGAATGGAGAGAGGATCAACTTGGAGAAGGATGATTATTTCATCGTGTCCGACTCGACCGCTATCATTGGTGGGTATCAGTCAGAATTAAGGTTTGAGACTACGGTAGATAGCTTGTCAAAGCCGGTAAATAATTGGATCAACCAGATGTCTGCCCGTAACACGTTGATAATCGATGGAGGCCCTAAGGGTATTATATGCGATGATAGTGGCGGGGACGTATATGGTAATAGTTCCTTGACCTCAAAGGAACAGAGGGAACTAAACGATAATTTCAAGAGAAAGTATGGATTGGTAGGAAAGTTGTATTCCATATTGGTCACCACGGCCAAGCTGAAGTGGGTACCGATCACGCATAGCTCCAAGGATCTGATGCTTCATGAGGAGGATGAGTCGTGTCGTAATATAATATCGAACGCTATCGGCCTTAATCCTAACGTCTTGATGCCGGATAGCAAGTTCGCCAACTTGCAGGAGGCCAAGACCGCCGCTTATCAAGACTTGATCATACCCGACTCCGAGAACTACACGGAGATCCTTACCGAGAATATCGCCTATGATGGAATGAGGATAAGGCTGGATTACTCGCATATATCTTGCTTGCAGGAAGACAAGCTAAGCTCCGCTCAAGCGTTCTCTACGTCTTCCACATCGGCGAAGGATCTGTACGACATGGGATTGATAACGATGCAGGAGGCGAGAAGAGAGATCGCTAATTACATGGATATAAACCCCGATGATCCAGAGGGGGATTTTAAAGACAACAAGGAGGAAATCAGTAATGAAAGTCAAAAAGAGAACAATAGGGAAGCAATATAAGCGGCTTCCTTTCGACGTGAAGGAAATGGCGTTGGATAGCCGTAAGATCAGCGGATACGCCGCTATTTTTGGCGTTAAGGACAAGGCGGATGATATCTTGATAAAGGGATGCTTCGCTAAATCCATAGCCGAGAGAGGCCCCGATAGCCAAGCGAACGATAAGATCATCCTGCTGTGGATGCACGATATGAGTGAGCCTATAGGTCGTATCACCAAGCTCATCGAGGATGATAAGGGACTTTATTTCGAGGCCGATATTGACGATATACCATTAGGGGATAGGGCTATAAAGCAAATGGAATCTGGTACTATCAATCAATTCAGCTTTGGGTACTCGTATGTATGGGACAAGATTGATTACGATGATAAGATGGACGCTTATATCGTCAAGGAGGTCGTGTTATACGAGATTTCCCCGGTATCCATAGGGTGTAATGGCATGACGGAGTATACAGGACTCAAGTCTGAGGATGATATAGCCGATCGTATCGAAAAACTTAGGGAGGATATCGATAGTGAGTTGATCACCATGTCTGTCTCCAAGAGATCAAGGATGCAAGAATTATTCGGAAAGGTATGGGCACTCGCTAGTCTTGAGCCGGAGAGGGGCCGAAAAGACTCCGTGGGAAATCCACTCAAGGACAAGGGAGCCGAACATGCAAGGAAGAGTCTATTCGATATAAAATTCAATTAATAATCAAAAAAAAGAGAACAAAATGAGAGGTTATTTGAAAAACAAGAAGTATTGTTGGATGATGGCGGTATTCGCTATCGCCACGTTAGTGTTATCGATGTTGTCTCCAGACACAAGCGTGGTGTCTTTGGCCGGTCTAGGGTTGCTGGGATTTGTTGATCTGGAAAGCATGGATGAGGATCAAAAGAAATTCATCAAGGGCTTGGACGACAAGTTAGAGGAGATAAATATGAAGTTCTTGAAGGACGCTCTTCCTAAAAGCGAGTACGTCAAGGAGCTTACGGGCTTAACCGAAGCCATGAAAGATTTGAATGATAACGTATTGTCCGATAAGATCGACAAGAAGGACTTTGATACTTTCAAGGAGAACGTTCTTGGAGAGCTCGTTAAGATCAAGGGAGCTATAGAGAAGACCGATGAAGGTAAGTTAAAGGTCAAGACGCTGGAAGACCAGATCAGAGACCAGTTAAAGGCTTATATCAGCAAGGATGGAAGAGGCCGTGAGATCGTGGACCTAAAATCGGCTTGCAAGGCTATGCCGGGTAATAAATTGAATCTTTCCATTATTCCCAATGTGAAAGCCAATACGCCTATCACGTCGAGCGTAACCACAACAGGAGTCCCTATGAGTCCGGGTGTGGTTTTCGACTCATCTATTTCCACCCCACCGTTAGCTGAAAGCGAGATCCGTCAGTTCGCCAATGTCGCCACTATAAATGCCCGTACTATCATCTATACTCAGCTTAAGGATTCACAAGGTGACGCTGAGTGGGTTCCGGAGGGAGGACTGAAACCCTCCATGACCGCAACAATCGAGGAGAAGAACGTTACAGCGGGAAAGGTAGCCTTGACCGCCACGTTGACAGAGGAGGTTCTTACCGATCTGCCGCAATTGGTAGCCGAGGTCAGGAGCGAGATCATCTATAAGATCGGAGTGGCCGAGGAAGAGGGCATATTGTTCGGGTCTGGATCTGATGGTGAGATCAAGGGCGTTTTCTCTGATATTCCCGAATATTCGCTTACGTCCGTAAAGGTGGCATCGCCGAATAACTTTGACGCTATAGTAGCGGCATACACTCAGATCGTATCGACATCCAAGAGAAACTATTCCCCGAATTTGGTTCGGGTCAATCCCGTGGATCTGGCGAACTTGAAACTCACCAAGGACTCGTCCGGCGCTTATCTGTTCCCCCCATTCACGCTGCAAGACGGTACATTGATCTCGGGAGTCCAGATCAAGCCATCCACGACTATCACGGAGGATGAGTTCTACATCGGGGATTTCCGTTATTTGAATATCCGTGACTACCAGCCGTTGAGCATCACTTTCGGCTGGGTTAACGATGATTTCCAGAAGAATCAGGTGACGATGGTTGGTGAGAAGAGATTGCTTGCTTATATCAAGTCTAATTACTTGACGGCTTTCGTGAAAGGTAAATATTCCACGATCAAGGAAGCCATTGACGCTAATCCGGCAAGCGATAGCTCAGAAATGAGAAGTTAAACTATAAAAGATAGAGATATGAAAAGAAAGAGAACTGAGATTGGTTCGGCCAAGGGCTATAAGCTTGATTTGGCCGAGGTATATGAGATCACCTACGCAAAGAAAACGAAATACCATAATGTGGGAGACAAAGATCTTGTGTCATTGCCGTTGGCGATCATGTTCATAAACGACAAGAGGATATTATCAACCTCGGAGATCGACGAGGCTATTTCCAAGTATGGAATGACAGAGTTGCTCAATAGCTCCAAGAGATCAAAATAAACCGTTATGTTGATCGATGAGACATATTTCACTGGTGATCTTCATATAGACGGCTTGGTGCCCTCCTGCGGGGTACCAAGCCTCACGAATGAGGCCATAAACTCGGAGTTCAAGGCGTTGGCCGCCAAGTTCGAGAGGGATTTTTATAGGCAAATTCTAGGAAAGGATAACGCGGACGCTTTCGTGTCTTTCTTGGACTTGTTGGAGAAAGATCCGGATAAGGCGGATGAGAGGAGATGGCTGGATCTAATGGAGGTATTGGTCGATGATGCCGGAGGGACGCTCGAGTCTCCTATAGCTTACTATATCTATTTCTTCTATCTTAGAAGGAATCAGTTGGAGGCTACTCCCGTGGGGGTCACTGAGGCGGACGCTAAAATTGTCCCTTGTAACCGGAAGATGATTGACGCATGGAACCAGATGGTGTATATGAACGATTACCTGTCGAGGTGGCTTTTTGATCATCGTGATGATTACGGAGGGTATTTTTTCGATAATGATATGCTGGAAACGATAAATCAATTTGGCATATGACAAATCTGGTGGATATATTCAAGGATATAAGCGTAAAGGTAGGGAACCGGCTTGGGGTTGAGACCGGATTGGGCAGGAATGTGCCAGTAAATTATCTTTTCGGGGATTGGCCTTATATATCCAAGGCCATGGAGACTATTAGCAAGTCGAGGTTCACCGAGAGGGACAGATACCCTTTACTGGCGTTGTTCACTCCCTTCAAGGAGGTTAGGGACGATCCTGATACTTATTGCACGGTCTCAGTGGATATATTGTTAGCGACCCGGACATTGTCGGATTACAGCAACGAGCAGCGTCTAGAGATATCATACAAGGGGCTTCTTTATCCATTGTATGACATATTGATTGACGAGATAAGTAAAGACCGTAGATTCGATACCGGTTCAAGATCTTTCGTGAGCCACACGAAATCTGATAATATGCGTTACGGGAGCCGTGGCGTATATGGATCGGACGGGAAGACTCCTTTCAAGGACTTGTTCGACGGGATTGATATCTCCGGTATGGAATTAATTATTAAGAATAAAACATGTAGATAATTATGGCAGTAAAAATGTTCAGGGACTGCGGTTCCGAGATTTTCAATACCGGCACGAGCAAGTGTCCGTTCGTTCCCGACTATATCAAGGCGATCATACTCACTCCAGTAGGTATGACGTTCAAGATATCCGATTTTGACACGAAGCTGGGAGAGTACGCCCACGCCGACCGTCCGAACCGTGTCTATCCGATCTCGACGATCGCTGAGTACGCCACTTCCGGAGGCGAGGCGCAGACATCGGCTACCGGTTATGGCTCGTCCAAGATCACGGGTTATAGCGAGCTTGTCGAGACTTACACGATGAACGATTATGATGAGGGCTTGCGAACCAATCTCATGAAGCTCAAGAACGAGAGCATGAGGGTGATCTTCATCGACAAGAATAATGTCGTATATGGAGAGAAGACCGATACGGAAGGTGATTTCAGGGGATATGAGCTCGGTGCCGTTTATCCGGGTGGACAGAGGTTCAAGAGTTCCGGAGAGAACGCATCGCTTACGATCAACCTCGTTTATAAGGATGTTGAGAAAGCATGGATGAACGCTATATCTTTCACCAGCGATATCGATATCTTGGACGAGGCGAAGGGATTGGTCTGGGTGGATGTCAAGAAATTGGCTACAGGCGAGAATAAGTACAAGGTGGTGGAGCATTATGGAGGTTTTGACCTTACCGAGATGTACGGGACGTTGTTAGGTAACTCCTCTGTATGGAATAACGCTTCTGCGGCTACTTATAACGCTGATGACGGCACTCTTACTTTGACCCCTTCATCCGGCACTCCCGCGCTCAAGAGGCCATCCGAGTTATACGCCGAGGACGTTAAAGGAATAGAGCAATGGTCATAAACGGGGTATCGTTCAATGATGAGGCTTGTCTCGGTATGGGAAGGAAGGCTTTCGTGAAGGCTCACGAGGGATCTTTCTTCCTTGACCGGGGAATGGCGGATCGAAGGAGGATACTATGTGACGCTTATGATATAATGGAGAGGAACCATGGGGACGATAGCGGGAGTGGCGAACGCCGTGAGGACGCTGGAGAAGAACTTCTGGCCGGAGGTTACGAACAGCTTGAGGGAGAGCGAGGGATTGATCCATGACTTGATCACTGATCAAGTCATGTCCGGGCTAGACGAGAACAAGGAGCCTTTGAAGCCTACTTATCTGGATGACCCGTATTTCGTGGAGACCACGAAGACCCCGAAGGCGGCGAGGGCCAAGGCCAGATGGTACAAGGCGATGAAGGAAAGCATAACCCCGCCTAGGTCCTCCGACATACTCCATCTACCGCCACGGGACCCTAACACCCCAAACCTTATCATACGAGGCGATTACCACGCCAGTATAACGCCGATCGTGCAAGGCGGCAAGGATGGTGGCAAGATAGTCACGAGATCCATCGGTTTCTATGCCGGTGACGACGCTTTAGAGAAGAAATACGGCCCCGGTCATCTGGGTTTGACCCCGGAGGCTAGGGCTTATTTGATTGAGGAGCGGGTTGTTCCCGCGTTGGATAAGTTATTCAAGAAATACGGGTTCAAATGATAAAGCCGTGCAATTGCGCCTCGCAGAACAAGGCGATGGCCACATACGAGAACATAAGGAGGCTGGCTATCAAGATGGCCGTTTCCGATAAACGCATTTACGTGCTTATCCGTAAAACGGATAGCACGTTTGCCTTCGAGCCTTTAGATGCCATGGTGTCTAAAGGCGATATTGTTGAATATATCCATTATTTATAAGTAGTATGGCGAATATATACACGACATGCGACGAGATACCCTTATGCAAGTTCATCGAGATGTACAAGGGAAATCTTAACGCCCTTATAAAAGGAGGAAGGACCAAGCCCACCGATGGGGAGTTAAGGAAAGCGGCGATGGGGCTTATTGACGAGTATTCCGTTATAACCGGGAACAAGAATATCGCTATCGAGATAGAGGATCGGTCAAGGGCGGTGGATTGCAATATCAAGCTTATCCTGTTGGAGTCAGCGGATCATTTGATAGACGCTATGATGTACGCTGACGCTTCGGATATTCTTGGCAGGGTGGGTATCCGCATGCCGGAGGAGCCGGGAGAGCAAGATCTGATCGTCGCTAAAAAGAGAATCCAGTCCAAGATGTCGCAGGTGAAATATAGCCTGAGCGTTCTGGATAGGAACAAGTCTAAGGTGGTAGACCCCAAGGATAAAGATTTCACCCGTGAGAGGATGATCGTGTCCACCTATTTCAAGATGCGTATCGATCCTGACACGTTCACTGCGGCCGAGTACGGGAATATGATAAGGATTATGTTTAACCAATTAGAGGACATGAAGAATTATGGCGGGAAACGAGACTAAGATCACTGATATAGTAGGGAAAGAGGCGTTTGATCAACTGGAGCGTCTGGATAGGAAATTAGCGGATACGCAGAATGTCTATATCGGGTTGGTAAAAGAGATAGGGAAAGGGTTGACGATAAATCCCTCAAGCTTGTCAGAGTTGAACGCCAAGATCGAGGAGTACAAGAAAAATGTATCAGCGCTTAAAAGCACGATTGACACTCTCAATAAGACCAATGACCAGTACAAGAGAAAGATTGATGAGCTGATAGAGGTTAACAAGAGATATGCGGAAGCGGCTGGGAAAGTTCAAAATAGTTTAGATCAATCATCCTCTTCCATAGCCAAGGAATCAAACGCTATCTCGGAGAACATGAAAGCCAAGCAACAAGAGGTTGTCATAAGTCAGGAATTGAAGGGACTCATTGACCAGACATTGGGATCTAGGGAGGAGAATATACGCAGGGTCGCTCAAGAAAGGACGATATTGGCCCAACTATCCAAGGAGAAAAGCCAATTGAATAAAATGGAGAAAAGCGGGGCTATCTCAACTAAAGATGCCGTGCAAAAGAGGCAGGATCTGGTAAGGTCTGAATTGCTTCATCGAGAATCCTTGAGAGAGCTGTTGAACATTCTTACGAATGAGACAAAAATGATCAACTCGGCCAACGATAGTTATCAAGAGCAATCGTTGCAATTGGAGAGGCTGAGAAAGGCGTATCGGATGCTTTCCACGGAAGCCGCTAACAGCAAGTTAGGAGTAGAGTTGCAAAAGAATATAGCGGCTTTGGACACTCAGGTAAAATCTGTTGATAAAAGTCTGGGACAGCATCAGAGAAACGTGGGTAATTATGTCTCCACATGGGATGGAATGGGAAACGCAATCAATCAATTAACCCGTGAGTTTCCCGCATTCTCGGTATCTCTACAGACCGGCTTTCTCGCTATCTCTAACAATATCCCTATATTGGTAGACCAAATATCTCGGATAAGGAAGGAGAACGCCGCCTTACGGGAGGAGGGACTGAAAGGTGTTCCTGTGTGGAAGCAAATAGCTAAGTCCGCTTTGTCTTTGAATACCTTGTTGTCGGTTGGTATAACTCTACTTACCGTATATGGTAAGGATATCTTTGAGTGGGGTAAAAACTTATTGTCATCCTCTAGCTCGGCTAAGGCCGCTTCGGAAGCCCAGAGAGACTTGAATTCATCCACCGGGGATTATGCCAAGGCTTTAAAGAACTCGACATCATCATATGGGGAGAATCTTGTAACATTACGCAACTTACAAGCGGAATGGAATAATTTAGGAGATAATCTCAATAAGCAGAAGCAATTTATCATTGATAACGCCTCTGAGTTTAAGAAATTAGATGTGTCAGTTACGGATGTTAATGACGCTGAGAATCTGCTAGTAGATAATACGGATGCTTTTATTAACGCCATGTCGTTAAGAGCGCAAGCCGCCGCCGGACAAAAATTGGCACAAGAAGAATACTCCAAGGCTTTACAGAAAACTATTGAGGCGGACAATAAGTTAAAGGAAGCAGAAGAGGCGGAAAAGAATAGAACCGTAGGTGGAGCTCTAAAGATAGGAGCTAGTATAGATGAGTTTTTTGGATTAAAGAGAGATTGGGATAAATTATCTGATCAATACGTTGAATCCCTCAGGGAGGAAGCGGACGCTTCCCAGAAAGAGGCGGATGCCTTCAATGCGGCTGGGGACGTATATCTTGATTATGTCTCTAAACGGTTAAAGGGAGCGAAAGAGATAATGGATAATGCCGGGATAAGTGATTACTCTAACGAGGAAAAACTTAAACGACAGCAGGAGCAAATAGAACGAGAGGCCAAGCGTAGGGAGAAATTAGAGATGGAGGCCGAACGGAATATTCAGGAGGCCCGTCTTAATGTGATGGATGAGGGGTATAAGAAAGACCGTCTTCTCTTGGAGCAATCTTTCCAAAAGCGTATCGACGACGTAAAGACGAAGGGCGTAAGGGTTAATGAGCAAATCGAGGCTATTGAGGCTGAGAGAAGCAAGAAGTTGGCGGAATTCGACCGTAAGATCTCGGAGCAAAGAGCTAATGAGGAGGCTCAAAATCGTCTTGCGATTGCAGAAAAGGGAAGTTTGCAAGAGCTTGACGCTCGCTTGGATATATTGCAACTACAAAAGGATAAAGAATTAAGAGAGGCGGACAAAACAGGCCAAGACAGGGCGTTGATAGAGGAAAAATATCTAAAGCAAATAGAGACTCTATACAATGATTACGGAAAACGTCTTATGTCTACGGAGCAGTCTCAGAACGAGATACTCCTTTCTCAAAGACAGATAGAGATAAACGAAGAGCTTAATGCCTTGACTAAACAATATGAGCAAGGGATTATCAAGAAAAAAGAGTATGAGAAACAGAAATCGGATCTGGAGCATCAGTATGCTATGGAGTCATTACAAAGTCAATTAAGTATACTTGAATCAAATCTTTATTTGTTTGAAGGCGATGAGAGGCTAGAGAAAGAGAAGGAGATCGCTCGCCTCCGTGTTCAGTTATCTAAAGAGACCAGCGATAAAATCATAGAGGATGCCAAACGAGAGGAAGAGGAGCGAAAAAAAGTAGAACAGGCTAAAAAGCGCTTGATACAAGAATCGATCTCTGCTATCATATCAATCGGTAATTCATTATTCCAGCGTCAAATAGATAATGTAGATGCGGAAATAGAGGCCAACCAAGAGGAGTATGACGCTAAGGTTGAGACTATAGACGCTCTTGCCGAGAAAGATATAATAACGACAGAGGAGGCCGAGGCCCGCAAGCGTGCGGCGGAGGAAGATACCAGCCGCAAGAACAAGGAACTGGAGAAGAAAAAAGCTGAGTTGCAGACTAGACAGGCCAAGTTCCAGAAGTCTATAGATATAGCTCAGACTATTGCGGCCACGGCACGGGCGATAATGGTAGCTTACAAAGAAACGGGACCTATCGCTGGAGCTATCTTTGCAGCTATGATAGCGGCTACCGGAGCCGTACAACTCGCCACGATCATAGCCCAACCCATCCCCAAATACGCCCATGGTACCGACAATCACCCCGGTGGTCTGGCTATCGTTGGCGATGGAGGCCGTAGTGAGGCGGTATTGGTAGGAGATAAAGCGTACATTACCCCGGATAAGCCCACCCTGCTATCATTGCCAGCGGGAGCAGAGGTCGTTCCGGATCTCAATGATCCTGCTTTCCTTAGCCGCTTCGTGGATAACACGTATTGGCTTACCCATAACAAGAAAGGCGAGCCGGTTCAGATCGTCAATAATTTCGACGCTGAAGGGATAATAAGGGCTAATAATGAGATAAAAAAGGAGATAGGCAAGCTATCTAAAACCATATCCAAGAGTAGCAAGAATATCGATTTCGAGAATTACAAGAGATCAAGGATGAATTGAGCGTAAAACTTGCTTTTCTTATTCTTTCTATCTATATTTGCTGGACATACAAGAAGACAGTAGAGCCTAAGAGCCATACCCGATAGAGTCACGTCTATGGGGTGTGGCTCTTTTTGTTTTTACTGGTCAGCCTACCACAACAGGCTAGGAAGATATTGGGCGACAGCGGTCGCTAACAGCCTCCTTGATACGATGTGTTGTGGCTCGTGTCGGGGAGGCTTTTCATTAAGAGGTGCCGAAGTAATCAAAATAACAAAGTCGTTTTGATCTTATGGCTAAAATTGCGGGAGAAAATATTTTGAACAATTAAAATTTTAAGATATGGAAGCAATTAAAATTTTTGAGAACGATCGTTTCGGTGAAGTGAGAGTAGCCGGGACAAGTGAGAACCCTTTATTTTGCCTTGCGGATGTTTGCAAAATTTTAGGATTACGTGTAGACGCTGTACAATCAAGACTGACGGATGCCCCCATTCGGATTGGGGTCACCGATTCAATCGGTAGAGAACAGCAAATGAATTTTGTCAATGAAAAGAATCTCTACAAGGTAATCATGCGATCCGACAAGCCGCAAGCCGAACCATTCCAAGACTGGGTATGCGGAGAGGTTCTCCCTTCCATCCGTAAACATGGGGCGTATATGACAAACGACACATTGGAAAAGGCCTTGACTTCTCCCGATTTCTTGATCCAATTGGCCACAAACCTTAAAGAGGAACAACAAAAGCGTATCGAGGCTGAGCGGAAAGTAACTGAGGCCGCTCCCGCCGTGGCTTTCACGAAGGCCGTTCAATCAGCGAACAGTTCCTGCCTGATCGGTGAGCTCGCCAAGCTGATCGCTCAAAACGGATATTCCATCGGGGAGAAAAGGTTGTTCGCATGGATGCGTGACAACGGATATCTCGGAAAGCATGGTGAGAGATACAATATCCCTAACCAGCAATACGTAGAGCAAGGCTTGTTCGAGTTGAAGAAAGGCGTAAGATCAGGGGATAACGGGGTACTGCATACTACTATCACGCCGAAGGTCACCGGAAAAGGTCAAGTTTACTTCGTGAACAAGTTCTTAGGAAATAAGGAGGCTTGTTGATTATCATAATATATCATTAAAAAAATCATCATTTGAGAGGATTTTGTTTATTATAAATTTTAAAATTAAAAAGAACATGGGAAGTAACACGGACGCTCGTATTACGAGCATTGTAAGCCAGCAGGCCTTCTTAGAAATGGATGAGTTGGAAAAAAAGTTGGAAAGATCGGTTTTGTTATCACGTGAATTGATTAACAATATGGGTGAATTATCGAAATTTTTCCCTAAGATCAAAGAAGATTAGATTATACATGATAAAAACATTTTAGTAATCATGTATAAATAGCAGTTGAATTTATGTTTAAGACTTGATTTAGTATATCCCCCTCATGTCGTGAGACAGCAAGGGGGATAAAAAATCCCCTCCAGAGCCTTTTGGATGGAGGGGATAGTAAGTTCTTTTACTTGTCTCTATCTATGTTATTTAATTATACCACCCATTGCTAAATATAATTGATACGTTTCTTTAATAGCATTAATTTGTTTTTGTGTTATTTTTTTTATTTCATAATAATTGCGGCCTATAATCTTAATTTCAGCTTCTTTTGAATAAGCTAATGCTTTTATTAAAGCAAACTTATTCTTAGTATTTATAGAATCATCGCTCCACTCCCAAATTTTACCGTCTCCATTATCTCGTTCAACTTGATTTGGAACAAACTCATAAGCATTACCATCTATGGAAAATTGATACTTTTGAACGAAAAGCCAATCATCTGCCAAATATTGAATAAAAAACCTAAAATTCAATACATTGTTATTTATGGACATAAAATAACAACCTATATCATTTTTGTTTATATATTTTTGATTATCTTTATGTTTTATCCAAGTTTTACCATTAGGATCAAATTTGTCTTTTTCAAAAATAAAATTAGGAGAAAGTTCCTTTATTTGTATAGAGTCTATAAGATTAATATTTGAAGATTCAGACTCAGAGTATATTCCTCTATTGTTATCTTTATCTGAAATTTTATTAATTGAGTTTTTAATGTCTAACAGTGTTTTGTCACTAATTATATTTTCTATTTTATTCCCATTTTTATCATATAAGGTAAAATTCATAGGGGTTGAGTATAGATTGTTTCCTATCTTTTCTTTCATTTTATTAGCAACTTCAATGCTAATACAAAACTTTTTATAAGCTTCAATAAAAGCGATAGAGTCATTTGCGGCTGAAAAAATTTCTTCTTTTTTTTCAATAGAATATTCACCATCGAAGCTTTTTTCTTTAACGGTTTCTACATATGTATATTTATCATTGCATGAACTCAAAAATAGAATACCAAATATCAAATAAAATGTTTTCATGTGTGTTTTTGTAATTAATAAATCAATGCAAAAGTAAATATTTATATTAATAAGTGAAATCTTAAAGAATTAAAATAATATGTTTGATAACATGTTTATGAAATTGAGTACTTCCTTGCTGACGCTGTATGTCTCATGCGTAACTTGAAGCATATATTAGATGACAAGGTAAGTATGTATCCTTTTTGATGGCGTGAAATCATCTTTTTTTTCCGAACAACTCGGAATGACTACCAATTCTAAGCAAGTCGATTATTTCTCCGTCAATCCAAATAAGAAGAAAATCCCCTTCTATATGGCATTCCATACAACCTTTATACTCACCTTTCAACATGTGAGGTTTGTATTCTTGTGGAATCGGATGGTTATTTATAAGCAGATTTGCGATATATTCAAAAGCTGCGATTTTTTTGGGGAATTTCTGAATACGTTTGAAATCTTTCTTAAACTGGCTTGTTGGGTGTAATTTCTTTTTCACTTCATTAATTCCTCCATCAAGCTATCCACGCTGTCGAACGTTTCTTTATTCTTGGTCCTGCGTGCTTCCCTTATAGCCGCTATCGTTTTCTCGTTTGGCTCGGAGTATACAGCGTCCATCAAGGTGCTCTCTACAAAATTATTCAAACTCCTGTTCGCTTTCTTGGCTTGTTCCTGCAAGACTTGCAACAAGTCCTCACGTAAACGGAACGATGTTTGCTTTCTTATTACTGCTTCCATATTACTTATGTATTATATTGTATCGCAAAGGTAATGTATTGTATGCATAAAACAAACTTTCATGATTTTTATTTAGAGGATTGCAGGTTATATCATTCCATCTTAATCTTAACATCCACTTCAACAGGTATTGGTTTTTGACAATGGGGGCAAATGATCGTTTTGCTACTATTGATTTCATCAGAAAAGAAATCCCCGACTTTACACCCTATCACATTTGCTATCTTTTGAAGTGTTTCCACCGTTGGGTTTTTATTAATTGATTGAGATAAAGCACCTCGTGTTATAGGCTTACCGTTTTTGCTTTCCCATTCCGCAGCTATACGTTCGATAGTATAACCTTGAGCCTTAATAATTGATTTTATGTCCATCAGATGAATGTTTAGTTATTACTAACGGCAAAGATAAATATAAAAATGATATATGATTAGGAATAACTATTCGAAATATAGTTTTTGATATATTTTAATTAAACATTGGACTTGTGTTAAAGATTAGTTAAACCTAACGATCTACTTGTGTTTCGTTAGGTTTAACTATACATTTGCATCATCAAAATAAAACAACAGTACAATGGCAACACAGAAATACAACAAGAGCGAGATCATGAAAGACGCATGGAGATTATTCAGACTTTACCGAAAATTCTCTTGGTCTTTTGGCAAGTGCCTTTCTATAGCATGGGATAATGCCAAGATAGAGATAAAAAATAATGAGGCCAAGGCCAAGAGATTGGCAGAGGAAGAAGCTAGACGCATCGAGTATCGCAAGCATGTTGTCTTATCTCATGTCGGTATGGCTAGCCTTTACGGTAACAGGGTTTATTCGGGAGATTGATAACTATACATTAATGATATAAGAAATATGGAAACGATAGAGGTATTGAAGAACGTACAAAGGATTGCGTTGGAGTGTATGATCGGAAAGAAACCGGTACATATAAACGTAGGCGTAATGCCGGAGACGGGCGGTTTATGCGTCACCGTACAGGACAGATTTCACGAGGTGGTCTATATGGAGATATTCAATGACTGGATGCCGGATCACAAAGAATGGAATAAAAAGACCTACGATAGGTTTATGAGCGTAATTAGCGACATGACTTGCGTAAGGCTTGCGGGATAACTCGAACGACGGGGAGAGGATCGGAAGTAGATGCCCCTCCGGTCGTATTACCGGAGGGTTTGATGGAATTTTCAATAACAAATATATTAAGATTATGAAAGAATTAGTATTTAAAGGCGATAATAATCGCATTTTCACGAACAGCTTATTGGTCGCTGAGAAGTTTGGCAAATTACATAAAGATGTAATGAGAGCGATAAAAGCATTATTGACATCGGCGCAAAATTGCGCCAATCTCTTCATAGAGTCAGAGTATCCAGACAATTATGGACGTATGCAGCCAATGTATATTATGAATCGTGATGGATTTACATTATTGGTTATGGGCTTTACTGGTGATAAGGCCCTTCAATTCAAGTTAGATTATATTGAGGCTTTCAACCGTATGGAAGAGCAGATCAAGACTGGAGGTTTCCAGATTCCACAATCTTTCTCGGAGGCGTTGATGTTGGCGGCCAAGCAGCAAGAGCAGATAGAACAGGCAAATAGAACTATCAGCAAGCTCCAGCCCAAGGCTGATTTTGCGGACAAGGCTTTCGAGACCTCGGACAAGGTTGATATCGGTATGGCTGCGAAGATATTGAAATTAGGGTTCGGAAGAAACATCCTCTTCAAGAAGCTTAAAGAAATGGGTGTGTTCTTCTCCAACCGGAACGAGCCGAAACAGAAGTACATCAACGCCGGGTATTTCGAGATGACCGAGAAGTTTATTGAGAGGAGAGTCATCCGGGCTTTGTCGTGACGAAGGTACTCGTAACCCAGAAGGGGCTGGCTTACATAAATCATCTTCTGGGAGGTGATCCCGGTGACGGTAAGATCACTAGGATTGTTTGAAATATTCCCTTCCTTGACTATGCCAAGTATAAAATGTGACCTAAATAGATTAGACGTACGGCGTAAGTACATACGGCCAAGACTTTAACCTTTTGTGACTTGAAAAGCATTTGTGAAATATTAAAAGATTGATTGAATATGAAAGAGAATGAGATTAAAAGCATCGTCGTGAAAGCCGACGGTAACGAGATCAAGGTTGATCATGCGCATGAGTTGGTAATAGGGAACTTGACCATAACCCCGGAAATGATGAGAGAGATAAAGAGTATGTCCACTTGCCTGTTCTCTAAGGATATGGACGATATGATAGATACGCTTATCAATTTGAGTTGCGAGGGTAATTACGAGGACGGGTATATCATGGACAAGATGAGGGCCGTGTCATGCGTGAGGGATTTTTTGCGGGTGATCGAGAAAGATAAGACGATTGATTAGTTGATATTATTTAATAGTCATTATCTTTGTGACAGAGCCAAAGAGCCGTACCGGAGACGTATTTGTCCCCGGACGGCTCTTCTTATTTATATGCGTATGATAAAAGCGGTATTATTGATAGGGGGGAAGAGGTATGACGTGACCGATCACCTAAAGAACTGGGAGGACGTGGAGATATCGGCTAAGAGGAAGGATATTGGCGGTGTCGTTCGATCCTTCTCCAACAAGTTCGAGTTCGTGAAGGGGGCATACGACCTTCTTGAGGCCGAGTACCTATCCAATTATACGAAAGCCTCGGCCATATTGGTGATAGGCGTGTTGAACGATAGCTGGGGGTATAACGAGAAGTTTCGTTGCAAGCTCGATTTCTCCACGTACCAGAGCGACGGGTATACGATATCCATAAACGCCATTGACGATAGCGTAGCGTCCATCATCAACGCAAACAAGTCGCAGGTATACGATATCCCGGTGTCGGAGCTAAAGGAGGATACATTGTATTATGACAGGATCTATCTTAACAACAATACGAAATGGTCCATAAATCCAAATGTGGATCAAACGCAAGATGACGTATATGAGGTTATCATAAATACAAAAGACATATACACGCTATTGCCAATAACCTATATAGATACAAATTTTGCCGTAAAGAACATAATAGATGTGTCGGATCAAATATTGAGTATCCATGAGGCTACAGGCGACAATTATATGATAAAAGGAATTACGCCACATCCTATAAAAATAAGAATTTCCTTCAGCATCAAAGCCGGTAAGACAAGCGAGGAGATCGTATTGGCTTTGTTTTTTGTTATACTAAACAAGGGAGGGGATATTTTACGGGAAGAAAGGACCGACATACCATTATCGGATACATATATAAATATAGATAAGACATTTGACATATCATTAAATCCGGATGATAGATTTGCCGTTTATTTCAACTCGGCGGGAGGTCATAGCGCTGATATTCATTTGACAATTAAGGATGTAAAAGACATATCCGTATCTTATATAGGTCGAAATAAGCCGGTGGAAATAGACACTTTCTCTCCTAAAAAACTATTATCCTCGTTATTATCAAGGATGGGCGTGTCATTGTCCGGCGATATCGTCTCCGGTTCCATGCCTATACCTTGGATGATGGCCGCTGAGAGCGTGAGAGGAATAAAGGACGCGAAGGTTCATACGTCCTTCTCCAAGTTCTGTGATTTCGCCAAGGCGTTGCTCGGGTATGATTACGAGATACTGGATAATAGCGTGCGTTTCCGACATATGAATGATTTCTTCGTCAATGAGACGAAAGAATTGGATCACGTGAGCAATATGGAGCTATCCGTGGATGAGTCGTTGATATACTCTGGGGTTGAAATTGGATTCGACAAGCAGGACTATGATGAGATAAACGGGCGTGACGAGTTTCACTTCAAGAGCAGTTTCAGCACGGGATTGGACATAAAGGACAACATATTGTCATTGATAAGCCCGTATAGGGCAGATTGCTACGGATTGGAGTTTCTCGCTAACGAGCGTGACGAGGAATCGAAGGATACGGATTCCGACAATGACATATTTATTGTCCACGCTAGGAAAGATGGGGATAGATTAGTTCTGGTAAGAGAAGAGAATGGGGGAGCTATATATGCCGTTACGGGAGTATTGTTCTCCGACACTATCTTTAACGCCTCCTACTCGCCGAGAAATATGCTTCTTGTCAATAAGGAAAGGCTCGGGATATGCACGGATTACCTGTCTTTCACGGCCTCGGACGGAAACTCCTCGATATCGATAGGAGGAGTATCGGAGACCCTTCCTATATCCCTGCCGGTTAACGACCGGAGGATTAGGATCGATAAGGTGTCCTTGGAGACCCCGGGGTTATCCCCGTTCCCGGGTAATTACAGGGGCAAATTGTCGTTCTCGTACGCGGGGAGATCGTACGAGGGATGGGTTAGCGAGATAACGGAGAAGATAGGGAAATACCAAACGGCATCCTATTCGCTGATATTGTCTAAAATTACATGAATTTGTTTTGACAATTGATCCTTATCCCCTATATTTGTAGGACATAACAAAAAAAAGAAATTAGAGCCTAAGAGCCATACCCGGCGGGAGTCGTATCCTGTGGGGTATGGCTCTTTTGGCGTTTATAGGCGTATGATAAACGTGAGCAAGATATCACCATTGCTTTTTGACGTGGGCTATAACGGCATCGAGATGGAGCGTGAGTATGTACAACGCTTCTCTAATGTCGATAATGTAACTGTGCAATGCGTAGTATCCCCTTCCACCACTTTGTCAATGAAGCTGCAAGACCTCTGTTCTGGTGTGATATCTACGTTATCGCCGGTGTCGCATAATATCAATGACTCTAACAAATTGCTTGAGTTTATCATCCCGCCCGGCAATAGTGTGTATCGTGCGACAATTACCGGAAGCGGCGATCATTCAAGCAGCGTGCCATTCCGTTTCTGCGGCCAAGACGAGCTATCGGATATGGTTAAGATGTCATATACAAACCGAGATAATATAACATCGTTCGGGGCCGTGTTCAAGGTCGGTAGTTCCCAAAGGGTGTTCAGCCTGTGGATAGAGGGGGGATTCAAGTCGGACGGGCATTCATTAAACGTTAGCAACGAGCAATTTAGGACACAGGGACAAGAGATCATAGAGCTTTACGCCGTACCGTATCAGGTGGACACGATCACGATAGGGGATAACGAGGGTGTACCTTTCGAGATGGCCCGCTTGATCAATAACATATTTTGCCTTTCGGACGTGAGAATAAACGGCGTTAGGTATGTCCGTAGTGAGTCTAGCGTGCCCGAGAGACAGGTGATAGCTGAGAGATATCCGCTGTTTAATTACACGATGAATATAGAGAATGCCGAGAACGTATCTTATAATGGGTTCACAGAGCAGGATGATGGGTCATGGGTGACAGGAACGATAAGTGTTAATGTCGATAACGCCAAGGATGGTCAGGTATTGGTGTATGATGATTCCGTTGGAGCGTTTGTTAATCAGTCAAATTTGGATTCTTTATGAGCAAGAAAAAATTAACCAAACATATATGGTATGGATCTGATACCGTAAATGATAACGGTAAGCTGCAAGCGGCTCCTCCTCCAAAAGCCGTGAATGATGGAACGAAGGAATGGCACCTGTCCGGTATAACGAGAGGCGAGCTTTACCTTAACGATTACGAGGAAGATCCTTCTTTATTCGTCTTATGCAGGGATGGTAAAATCAGAAAGATAAGCGGAGAGGGAAACGGAAATAAAGCCCCTTTATATTGGAAACTTGTTGACAAGGACAGCGACGGCAACCCCCTCCCAGAGGATAAGTGGTACATCCTCACGGACTACCCCGCCAAATCGGTAGGGGACGTTGTCGCTTACGCCGCCTCGGATCACGACATCGTCCTCCCCATCGCCGGCAACGGGGTATTGGGAGCGATAAAGCTTCCGTCCGGTGGTGATAGCGCGCTTGTCATAGACAAAGATGGTACCTTGCGTATCAATGAGGGTATGATCGGCGGCAAGGGTAAGATCTATTACGCTGGAGCGGGCTTGCAATTGCTGAACCAGCCGAACACGGAGGACACGCAGAACCAGTTCGCCGTGAAGTTCGGCAACGCTAAAGGCACTGTACTGGAAGGAGACAAACTATACGCCGCCACGTGGTGGGGGCAGAAAATCAACTCCAACGGGATAGCTACCGGAGCGATGACAGGCGTGCCGAGCATCAACAGCCTTATACACCTTAACAGCGACAAGACGTTTGACGTGGCCAAGGATAAATCGGCGCAATGGGTCCGTTTCTCGGGCGGGAACTCGATTAACGGAATGACCGGGACGAACGCCGTGCTGTCCAACCTATATCTCAATTATAAGGACGCTAGCCATTATGTCAAGGTGGACGCCAATGATAACGTCCTTGCGACCGGTGATGTCGTGGCCTACGCTACAGGGAATTATGATATCGTAAGCCCTATAGCCGGCACCGGGGCGTTAGGCATGGTCAAGGTTGGGAACGGTCTTAATATAGCCGCGGATGGTACGTTAAGCGTGGCGAGTGATGTTGGTGGTAGCGTGTCTGGTATAACGAAAACAGGAACCGGGAACGCCCTTACGGACGTCGAGTTGACAAACGATAATAAGATTATAGCCTTTACCAAGGGACTCACGTTCTGGCATAAGGATAATGACGGGGCTGGCTCTGGATTGGACGCTGATCTATTAGATGGCAAGCACCTGTCCGACATACTCGCTTCGAACGTAGCATCAGCTACAAAACTTCAAACAGCCCGAACCATTTGGGGCCAAAACTTCAATGGGACACAGAACGTATCCGGTAATATGACCGGGGTAGGCAATATAGCTATGTCCGGTAATATATATATGAATAACGCAAGAAATATATATGCCAAAAACACAGATGGGAGTGATATGCTAATATTTTATACTAACTCATCCAATGAATTAGTTATTGGCACTGGTAACGCACAAAAAGAAGCTAGAACTTACTTGTCTGGTTTAGAAATTGTATTCAGAACATCTACCGATTTAAATGAAAGGATGCGAATCTCGGCTAATGGGAACGTTGGCATAGGCACTACTAACCCATCAGCAAAACTAGATATAAAAGGGAATCAGGATTTAATTCACTTGCAAGCAACAAATAGTGGTTCTGAATATAATTATATAAAAGCATATAACACGGATTACGATTCGTCTTTTAGGTTTGTTGAAGCATCAAACAAGGTATTATGGTTTCAATATGGCAAAGGCGGTAGTAATTCACTATACAGTGTCAATATAAGCGGAATGAGCGCCGAAGCCATAAAAGAATTTAGAGTGAAAGCGAAAAATTCTATTTTTGAAGGTAATGTAAAGGCGAGTGGCGATGTAGTCGCTTATGCTACAGGCTCAGGAGATATTGTATTGCCAATCGCTGGTACAAACTCACTTGGAGCGGTAAAGATCGGGTCTGGTATCTCGGTATCATCCGATGGCACGATATCAGTAAGCGGCACAGGCACTATAGGTGGGATATCGGTGACCGGAAATGGTAATGTGCTTACAAACGCCACGCTCAGCTCTGACAAGAAGATAATAACGTTTACCAAGGATTTGACGGCGTTGACCACAACTAATTACGCTGCTACTTTAGATGGCAAATATGTCAAAAAAACAGGTGATACTATGAGCGGAACGTTGACCATAGCATCTAACACGGCTAACCGGCAATTGATACTTAAATCAACTGATAGCACTGAAAAAAACAAAGCAGCCAGTATAAAATTCACTGCTGCGCAAGACGCAACACGAAACGTGATATTAAGACATGAGTATTATGATACGTTCGTGGCTGGGTATGGATTCGCTATAAGTAAGGAGGGTATTTTAGAGGGCAGTGACCCAAATATGTTCTTGTACAACACAGGTCGCTATATATCCAGAGTCGCCACGGGAACTAAGCCCATTGATGTTGTGTCAACCACTATGTGCACGAACCTTAACGCCGACATGCTGGACGGGTTGCACAATACGGCTTTCGCAAGAGCAGACCAAAATCCCGCCGTTGACCTTAACACCGTTAATGGCAGAGGGATCATGACTAATACAGCGAACGCCAATGCGACCACGGAGCGTCATTACCCGATAGCTCAGGCGGGTGTCTTGTTCTATGGGACGGCGGCGTACGGTTCAGCCAACCAGATATACGGGTCGTTCTTGTCTAACAGGTGGTTCGCCCGTGGAGGAGGCGGTAACGAATCTGCCACGGGAAACTCCGCTAACAAGACCAATTGGCGAGAGTTCGCCTTCACGGATAGTAATGTAGCGTCCGCTACCAAGCTCCAGACGGCCAGAACTATTTGGGGAAGATCGTTCAATGGGACGGCCAACATTTCCGGTAGCTTAGAAAATGTCGGCAATATCTATGCAACTAACAGCACTTTTACCATATACAGGAATGGCATATACTTATTAACCTCAAATGAAGCTGGCCAGCTTATTATAAATGCCTATAACGCCAATATTATACTGTTTGGCTACAGAGGGACTTCAGGATATAGTTTTTACGCTGGAACTGGAGCTGGAGATGCTGTAGGATCGGAAATAGGATATTGGAATAATAGTATTTTTACTATAAAAACAAATATCAGCAGTAATAATATAATCCCTAGAACCAATAATGCTTATGACTTAGGTTCGAGTTCGGTTAGATGGAAACGATTGTATTTATCTGGTATAAATGGTGATTGGTTAACGGGCAAAACAGATGGCTCTATAATGGTAGATTCCACTAATAGCTCAACATCTACTTATTTTCCGTTATATCGATGGAAATCATATACTGGTCGTGTGTTTAACCTTGGAGCCTTACAAGGTACAGATACAGGTCATCGGTTTGGGCTCTTTATGTTTGACAAGGATAGGACTGCAAATGGAACTGATGCAGAATTCTATATGAACTCATCTGGTGATATGATAGGTAATAAAAACCTACGTATATCAGGAGATATCGTAGCCTACTCAGCCGGCAACGCTCCAGCTCCATTTAAATACTGGTATCCATCGGTTGATACGAGCGGTAACCTTAGCTGGACGAACAGCACGTCAACGACAACGCCTACAACGAGGAACATCCGGGGGCCGCAAGGGGCTACCGGGCCACAGGGACCTAAAGGGGATACGGGGCCTAAAGGTGCTACCGGGGCAACTGGAGCGACTGGGCCACAAGGCCCGGCCGGACCTTCGTTCAATGGGGGGAATATAACAAATATGTTAAGTATTCGAAACAGCGGTTACCCAACACTAGAGCTATACCAAAACACAAGCGTTTATTGGCGTATTTGTGTCAATACGTCAAACAATACTTTTTGCTTCAAAAAATGGGACACGATTGTCAGTTACATAAATGGAGCCGGGGATTATGTAAAAAACTCGGATATGAGGCTTAAAACTCGGATCTCTACAGTTAGAGATGTACTTGACAGGATAATGAGACTAGACGTATTCCGATATACATTGAAGTATGATCCGGATAAAACCGTATCTATAGGTTTATCTGCACAGCAGGTTAATAACGAATTCCCCGAGATTGTCAGCAATGACGGTGATTATCTTGGAATATACTATGGTCAGATAGGGCCTATCGCTATTCAAGGTATCAAGGAGTTGTATCGTAATATGATAGATGTGGATAGATTTGTTCGCTCCACAAAGTCATGGATGACCGACAAGGACAAGCGCATAGCGGACCTTGAGGAAGAGGTTAGAGAGTTGAGAAAGGAGTTGAATAATTTAAAAGTTGCGTAAGATATGGCTACATTACCGAATAACGATATATCAATAATGTTGGTGCGTAATGCATTAAATTGCCCAAGCACTGATCTTGGTACATTATGTGCCAAGGCAAAATCTGGAGGTAAAGGCGGGTATGCTTTTGAGATAGTAGAAAATGGCTACACGCAAGTCCATGGAAGAAATATTATTGATTCTGAAGGTTTACCTTCTTCCTACCCGTATTGGAATATATGGTGTAATAATTCCCCGGGCCAGTGGAAATTGGTTGATAGCCCATCTAAGCCTGTACGCTTTGAGCTGAAAAGAGATTCCTCTAATAAATATATTTTTAGTCTTGGGGGCTTCAGGGGGCACAACACCGACGCTTCAATCCCGATAATGCCAAATATAAAAAAGACGTTTGTACGGCACGGTACGTTGCCTATAAACACAGATATAGAACTCAAAGCCAATCTTGGCGATTACGATTGGTCTAAGATTAGCGGGGTAAATGGGTGCCAACTTTTTGTATACGATGGCAACTCAATATATTCTAGATCGGAAGTCAAGGCAATAACCCGTAATTCGCTTATGAGTATGGGAAAAATCCCGTTGATGATAAACACTACAAGTACATATACTAAAAAATATACTATTAAAATGGCTTTAGGTACTGCCGCTGGTATAGGCACGTCAACGGTTGATTTTAATATGCTTGGGATATTGCCTGTATTCGGAGAGTTATCTATTACTGTCGCGGATGCTTCTCCTGCATATATAGCCGATGTGTATATAGAAAACTTTGCGCACGCTTTCCGTTTAACCGATGTCATAAGTGAAAATCATGTCAATGGTACATACACAGGGCTAGGTGGTATAAGCGCTGACAACAGAAGACTTGTTAGACTAAGATATGAGAAAGTAAGCAACGCTGATAATTCCATATTGGAGACTATAAACGTAACATCTGCTTTTAAGCCTACAGAAAGACCTCCTATGTTATCTGTATATCATGTCGGTGATACGGAGTCTTTTTATTTTGACCAGAATAGGATGTATAACTCACAAGGAACGCATATAGTTGTAACATTTTTTTATGAATAAACATTTAAAAAACTAAAGATCATGACATTACAAGAAGTAAAGACAGAGAGCGTAACAAAACTCATTAATGGCACAGGAGATATCCTTGATATCAAGGAGAGCCGTGTTACGATAACGAGCGAGAACAAGGTATCCGAGGCGAACGGACAGGTTTATAACAAGCAAGCCGGTTATATCGGAAGCTATAACTACACCAGATTTGGTGGATTGAGCGTCAATGTAAATGATAGCACATTAACCGTTCTGCAAGTAAGCGGTGAGGTCTTGAAATACATCGAAGCTGTCGAGAACCAAGTATCGGTAGTGATGGATTAAAATTGATTTTTCCGGTCGTGTTATTTCGATGCGGCCGGGTTTACAAGTTGAATTATAATATAAAAAATAGATCATGAAAAAGAAAGAAGCCATTGAATTGTACAAGGTGTTGAACGGATGCAAGCTGACCGGTATGGTGTCATCCTCGAAGATGACGGTGTTGAACAACCTTAGAAAATTGCGCCCCATATCGGAGACATACGAGGCTGATATAAAAGAAGCCATTGAGAAGTTTAAGCCGGAGGGCTTTGACGACCTGATGAAAAAGGTTCGTGGCCATAATGATTCCGTGAACACGGGAGGTAAGCCTGTGATGTCTGGGGATGAGCTGAGGGATGCGTCCTCGATCATAGAAAAATACAACAAGGAGGTCAATGATTTTGTCGAGAAGATACTGGAGGAGAGCGAGGATGTTGAGATGGAGAAACTGGACAATCCCGACTTGGAGAAGCTTTTGGACGCTAATGATATAGAGGCTAGCCAACTGGAGATAATCTATTCACGCTTGTCATGTAATTAATTACCCATGCAATATGGCCACAATCGTAGCTACCATATTGGGATCTTCGATGGTTAGGCGGTTAAGCCAAGAAGCATATTTTATTATTAAATGACTGTAATTATGAAAACTGTTAATTTCAAGAGGTTTTAGTTTTTACCTAATTGATAAATATTTTATATCATGGAGAGTATAAGGATAGGTAACGACATAAACATAGAATGGAGCATCCTTAGGAATGGTGATCCTGAGACACTGGAAGGTAAGGACTTGCGTGTCGTGATGACCAATGGTTACAGGAAGATGGAGGTAAAAGACCTCCACTTCCGGGATAACGTGATACGATTCACCTACCTAGGCAAAGACCAAGATTATAACGGTGTCTATACGCTGACCCTTATCGAGAACAAAGGGAAGGAGGGCATGTACACCGTAGACGCTTGCGATGCGTTCCGTCTTATCCCACGGTCGTGCTCCGTCGGTGGAGATACGGGATGCGGCAGCGTCAAGGTGACAACGATAAAGCTAACGGGAGATATATCCGTTCCTGCCGTAGGGACCGGAGATTATGAAAGTATGACCAATAAACCACGGATCAACGGGGTTGAGTTGGTCGGGGATAAGTCCCTAGAGGAGTTAGGGATACCCATTCTACCTGATAATATCGTAACCGATGCCGATTACACGCATACGGATAACAACTTGACGGACGCTCTTTTGGAAAAGCTCGACGGATTGAGTAATTACGATGATACGGCGTTAAGAGAGGCTTTAACCTCCGAGATCATCAGGGCGAAGGAGGTAGAGGGGGATCTTGACACGGCCATAAGGAAAGTGGCTTCCGATCTGTCCACGTTTATAACGGGAGATCCGGACGCGGACAATGTCATCAACAGATGGCAGGAGGTGGTGGAGTTCTTGTCCGGTATGACAGAGGATAAGGATATGGCCGGAGTGTTGCTGGATTTGAAAAAACAAATACTTGCGGAGGTCACGAGTATCTTGTCAGGTTATTACACGTCCGGACAGATTGACGATAGGTTTGTCGAGAAGATCAAAGGGAAGGGACTTAGCACAAACGACCTTACGGATGAGCTGTTATCTAAGATCAACGGCTTATCTAACTATGATGATGAATGGGTCAGGAGTGAGATCGCCTCTATCAAGGCGGATATCGACACGTTATTGGGTGATGGAGCGAGCGACGCTATAGATACCTTCCATGAGATCGAGCTTTTTTTGCAGGGTATTACGGATAAGGAAACCCTAACCGGTCTTCTCAATGACTTGCGTGCGGAGATAACGGCTTTGATCCCAACCAAGACATCCCAATTAACAAATGACGATCACATCGTAAAGGACGCTAATTACGTCCATACGGACAATAATTATACTGACGAAGATAAGGGTAAGTTGGATGGATTGGATAATTACGACGATACGGATATCCGGAATCTGGTCACCGGCCTAAGGACGGACGTTAATAAGTTAAAGCCCGTTGTCACATCCACCCCGTCTAACGGCCAGATAACCATAACGCCGGACAAGGCCCAAAACGAAGATCCGGACGTGTCGATAACGCTGGAGACCAAGGGGGACAATGATAAGTCGCTGATGGCCGACGGCAAGTACCGCAAGCTGCCCGTGTACGGGAGGAACCTGTTGCTGGGATCGGGGAAGGAGGTAAGTAATTCGGCATATAATATAGCTAATTATTGGTTAGCGGAACAGATACCAGAGGGAACTCAAGTCACGTTGACTATTTGGGGAGAACTGGGTGAAAATGCCGTTTATTTTACGGTATATAACTCAAGTGGTTCGGTTGGGTCTATGGCTAATCTTAAAGATTTTGTTGACGGTAAATCAAGCGCTACCTTTAAATGGATGACAAAGTATGGGGGTAATATCTCGGCTAATACTTATTTAAAAATATATGTGGAAGGAACAGATGTAAATCTGTCTACCTCCACCATCCACAAGATCAAGCTCGAGTACGGCGACATCTCCACCGAGTGGACCCCCGCTTGGGAGGACATCCCGGATATAGAGGAGCGGTACGCCTACGGTGTAGAGTGGGACATGGCATCGTCAAGCCCGGACGGGAAGCGTGTGGGTAATATGCAACTACATCGGGAGTTGCCGGTGCAGAGCGGGATGATACGCTGTATTATTGATAATAATGGAGGTATTGTGAGATACAATGACGAGGCAGTTGATGATATTCTAACACAATCGGCTATGGTTGAGATCCCTGAACATTGGTTTAAATTATATACAAATGGTACTAAGTTTAAAGCGATGTTCTCTGCAATACCTTTACCCGGATATAACCACATAGATAAATTTTACATATCTACTATGGAGGCTAGAATTTATCGTAATAATTCGACTTTGTTTAGTTCTAAAGGTGTTAATTCTACTGATTCTAGTGTCCGCGGCGGCGACAACACCGCTGAATGGGACGGCACCTATCGTTCCTTGCTAGGCCGCCCCGTCACCAACCTCACCCGAGACCAATTCCGGCAAGCCGCAAGGAAAAGAGGCAGCGGATGGGAGATGTATACCTATAACGCCCACAAGACCCTGTTCTGGCTATTCGCCGTCGAGTACGCCACGCTGGACAGCCAGAAGCCTTTCAACGCCCAGAAGGACGCTAACGGTTTCGCACAAGGCGGCTTAGGTCCGGGACCGACGCAAATGACGGATTGGACTAACTTCAACAACGCCAACCCCCTTATCCCATGCGGCTATACCAGCGAGTTCAGGAACGGCTCGGGAGAGAAGGCATATGTGGTGAAGAACGCTTCCGGCGGTACTCACGCCACGTTGATGGCTAACAGGTATCGTGGCATAGAGAATCCGTTCGGACACATATGGAAATACACTGACGGGGCCAATATACAGGTCACCACGGGCGATGCGGGATTATCCATATTATGGACTACCGATGACCCATCGAATTTCAGCGACACCTCTTACACCGGTTATGACAAGAAAGGCAATATCTGCCGTACAGATGGTTATGCCAAGAAGATGTTGCTTGGAGAAGATGGCGATATAGTGGCCACGGAGGTCGGCGGTAGCTCCTCTACCTACTGGTGTGACTACTATTACACCTATACATCAGCAAACCGCATACAGGTGTTACTGATTGGCGGTTCTGCGGACATTGGGCAGAATTCGGGCCTTGCTTACATAAATACGCATGATGCGTCTTCCGCTGCGGCTAAATACTTTGGTTCGCGCCTTTGCTTTTTCCCCGAATATCGTAAAACGTCGGCGTAGCCGCACGTATCACGTCGGGAATTTTTTGTATAACGATTAAATAACAAGACATGAAAAGAACATATAGCGACACTATACCGATCACTATAGAAAAGGACGGTGACGGATCCTACATTTACCGGTGGGACGTTAGAGAGGAGACAAGGGAGATGGGTGACGATATGGCCCCTGTGATCTCCTATAGTTACAACGAGGTCAGGGTATGGCCTACCTTATCAGCGAATAAGCTGCTTGAGGCCTGCATAAACGCCCTTTGGGACAAGGACGTGGAGCAAAAGAAGCTGAACGACTACAACGCCGCCCAGCTGGGCATACTGGACTTGTCATACGTGGAGTCTTATAAGACGTTCCTTAACGAAAGGAAGGCGTTGAAAGACCGTGTGGATAGCGATTTCGCCGAGTGGGAGGCGGCGAGAGAGGATGAGAGCATAGTGGTTGTTTAACTAATTAAAAAAAGGATCGGAAGAATGGATTGGACGATGATGTTAACCGCCGTATTAACCTTTGTTGGAGGAGGTGGTCTTGGAGCAGTGCTGATGTTTCCGCAAAAGAGGAAATCGGCCGAGTTGGAGAATGAGACGAAAGCGAGTGAGCAATGGAAGGAATTGTATATCAAAAGTCAGGAGGAAAAGAAAGGTTTGAGCAATCTTATAGATAAACTATACGACGATCAGGGACATTTTCGTGACGAGAATAACCGTCTTACAACCCAGATAGCGGTATACAAAGTACTTAAATGCAGAGATTTGAAATGTACCAATAGGAATCCTCCTATCGAGAACAATATAAATAGTGAGGATAAGGAGGATAAAGATTGCGATAAAGAAGGCTCCCCAGATCCAAAAGGATAGGGGAGCCGGATAAATTTTAGCTTCCTGTCTTTCGCAAGGGAGGATAGCAAGGTTAACAAAGCGTCACAAATATACGAATAAAATCAAATAACAATGGCAGAGAAAAAATTACCTAGAGGGTTGCGAAACTGCAACCCCGGAAACATCCGGATCAACGGAGACTTGTTCCAAGGTGAGATACGTCCGAGCAAGGACGTATCATTCAAGCAATTCAATACGATGGCGTATGGGTACAGGGCCATGTTCCGGATCTTGTCAAATTATTACAAGAACTACAAACTGGACACGATTCGCAAGATGATAGGAAGATGGGCGCCTCCGGAGGAGAACCATACCGAAAAGTATATCCAGTTTGTATCAGATTACGCCGGTATCCCGGCTGATGATCCTATCAACATCAACGATCGTGAGCAGATGATCCGGATCGTGGGCGGGATGAGCAAGGTGGAGAATGGTAGGGAGGCTGATATGTCGGATGTTATTGCGGGGTGGAATCTGTTATGAGAGCATGGCAGGTTATATTAATACTAGTGTGCTTGGTAGCCAGTTTCACTGCTGGCTACCATATCCGGGGGGATGTGACTGATAAAGTCGTGTCTAAATCCGATACCGTATTAATAACCGACACGATCCGTGACAGTATCCCGTATCCTGTTTACGAGACATTGGTGCAGACGATACCGGAGCCGTTCCCTATCTATATTACATTGGATGGCGATACGGTCAAGGAACCTATATATGTCCCGGTGCCGATAACTCAAAAGGAGTACAAGACGGATGATTACCGGCTGTCAATATCCGGCTATAAGTCTAATCTTGATTACATCGAGGTTTATAGAAGGACTGAGTATATAACCAAGACGATCTCCCCCCGTAGATGGGGAATCGGTGCGATAGCCGGTTATGGGATCGGAAAGCATGGCTTGTCACCCTATGTCGGGATAGGCGGGTTTTATAGAATTTGGTGAGGCTTCCATGGCTCACGCCCGAGAAACCTCTGATAATAGAATGAATGCGTTATATGAATAACAAGGGCTGACGTTTTTTGTTCATGATAATTTAATATTAGTTTGATGGTGACTTCGTGAGAACGAACCGGAAAGGGAAGATAAAGAAAAAAGAATCTTCCCTAAATAATCGGATCGGAAGTTTGATTATTTTTTCATGCCACGCACGACGGGAAGATTCTTACAAGTCTTTCTGCCGTGCATTTTTTGTGCCCGGCTTTGATAGTAAAACAAACCACGAAATAAAAAGTTTATGAATAAGGTGGAAATTTTTTACAAAAAAGTGATAGAGGCAGTCTGCAAGGAGTGCGGGACCGATCCGGTAATGATGTTTAGCAACAACAAGGAGAGGAACGTTGACGCTAGGGGAGTGGCTATAACCATACTGGCCGATCGCAAGTTGAGCGACAATATCATATCCGATCTGACTGGAATGACGAGGCAAGCCGTGAACCGGATGCGTAACTTGTACCCGGACAGGATAAGGAGGAGTTACTACCTGAGGAGGACGGTGGAGAGCGTCAAAGAGGAGCTATCCGGTACGGTCTGAGGGTGCGTTATGTTGTAAGGCATGTGATTTGTCTATGAAAAAATTTTCATATAACAAAATTTTGTGCGACATTTGCGGAATAAAAGGTGATTTTTATAGCCTCGTCAAGTAACCAGCCTTGGCTGAGGCTTTACTTTTAACACCTTATATCTTAAAAAATGTATATTCTAAATAGATCATGAAAAAATATGACAGCGATCGTAGGAGTTTTAAATAAACATGCTGTAGCTATTGCGGCGGATAGCGCAATTACTACAACGGGTCTATCTAGACGAAAGGTCTTTAATCGGGGGAATAAAATATTCACGTTGTCTAAATTTCATCCAGTAGGCGTTATGATTTATAATAACGCTGCATTAGAGGGAGTGCCTTGGGATGTTATAATTAAACTTTATAGAAGGTCTTTGGGAGATAAATCTTTTCCAAAATTGGAGGATTATAAAAAAGATTTCATAAGATTTATCTATAAAAAGAATTTTTTTATAGATAAATCAATTCAGTTAAGCTATTTAAGTGCGTCTGTTCAGTTTATCATTACTAATCTTATCGGGAATGAGGCTGGTCGATTGTGTGGAGGTATAAGGGATGACAATCATGATGATTTTTTGTCACAGATGAAAAGATTAATGAGACAGTATTCTGATTTATATTCTTCCACAAAACAATGTGAGTCTCTAAGTGGTTATAAGATTGATGATTTCGTTAAGTATTCATCAAAAGTTTTTGATGACCTAATCAATTCTCTAAATCAGATATCTCCAGATAAGGAATTTAGGGAATATGCGGAGACTCTTATTTTCAATATGATAAAATCAGAGCATGATAATCTCCCTTTTACAGGTATAGTTTTTGTTGGTTATGGTGAAGATGATATATATCCTAAATTGGATCCTGTTAATATTTCATTGGTCATAGACAACAAGCTTCGATATTATGATGATATAAATAATTCTGTTGAGATATCGGATAAAAATTCATCTGCGATTCAGCCTTTCGCTCAAACTGATGTTATGGATACAGTTTTACTAGGTATCGATCCCAAATTAGAAAAGTTGTTTATTGAAAATTTTAAAAAGACGATAACTAAATATGGAAACATGATCGCAGAAGGTGTAGATAGAATTGATCCTCAAATGGCCGCCAAGATACGGGACTTGGATATAAGCGGAGTTGTCAATGAATTTAGAATATTGAATAGGGAATTGAAAAGAAAGCAATATATTATACCTCTAGTAAGGGCTATCTCTTCTTTAGAGAAAGAAGATTTAATAGATGTGGCAGAAAGTTTGATATCATTGACTTCCTTAAAAAGAAGGATGACCTTTGAGGAAGAGAGTGTGGGCGGTCCGGTAGATGTGGCTGTTATTTCTAAGGGGGACGGATTTATTTGGATAAAAAGAAAACATTATTTTGACCCGAATTTAAATGATCATTTTTTTAAAAACTATTATAGATAATACATATGGGAACGTTATTACAGTCTGATGCAGGTTATTTGTTCGCTCTTGATAATGATGTTATCATGAATGAACCTAATGAATTGGATGCCTATATAAAATCAAAAAGGATCCAAGAATGTAAAGATTCATTAGAGGATGGTATGAGCCTTGATGAAATATCGGAGGTCGTTTCCAATAGGTTAGTTGATCTTATAAAAAAACAATTAACAAGGGAATAGTATTCTATATTTCTTTATAACAAAAAAGCGTCGTCAACACAAATTGGCGGCGCTTTTTTTGTCTCATCCCCTTCCGCAAAGAACTAGCAACAACCTCGCAACAAGCTAGCAAGGAGATATTTATTTAGCAAAGCCCTTCTCATGATTTTTGTCGTGTCCGGTAATGGTGCCGGATTAACGACAAAAATTAAAGATAATGGATAGAAATTATTTTATCGGTACTCCCGAAGGAGGCAATTCCGGTGGAAGTAAGTTTGATATCATGGCCTTTCTCCCGAGCTTGATGGGCGGTGGTGGAAAATCATTGGACCCCAATTTGGTAGCGGCTTTGATGAACAATAAGGGCAATCAAGACGCTTGGGGCGGTGGTGGTTGCTGGTGGATCTGGATCATCCTCCTGTTCTTCGTATGGGGAGGCTGGGGTGGCAACGGCTTCGGCAACAACGGGGCTAACGGATTACCGGCTCAATTGAACAATGACGCTGGTCGTGAATTGTTGATGAACGCTATCCAAGGAAACGGAACGGCTATCAGCCAATTGTCATCTTCCTTGAATTGCTCAACCCAACAATTACAAAACGCTATCTGCCAGATCCAAGGACAGATCCAGAGCGTGGGTAACCAAGTAGGCATGAGTTCCCAACAAATCATTAACGCCGTCCAAAGTGGTAACAATCAATTATTGAGCCAGATCGCCGAGTGCTGCTGCACGGTTAACAACAACATCACTAAGATGGGCTACGAGAACCAATTGGCTAGCTGCAACCAGACAAACACGCTGGTGAATACGATGAACAACAACACGTTGACTCTCCGTGACTCAGGTCTGCAGAACACCCGTGATATCATCAACGAGGTTCGTGATTTCAAGAGCTTGTATCAACAAGACAAGATGGATCGCTTGACGGCGGAGAACCTAGCCTTGAAAGGACAGATCTCCCAAAGCAACCAGAACGCCTATTTCGCCGCTACTCTACAGGCGCAGACCGCCCCTCTAGGTAACGCCTTGGGTGATTTGAGCTCAAGATTGGCCAAGATCGAGTGTAACCAGCCGGAGGTGGCAAAGGTTCCTTACTCCCCCGTGGTAGGCATACCCACTTGCGTGGCCGCCCAGTACGGATTAGGCCTAGGTCTCGGTAACTGGGGAAACTTCGGCAACGGATGGGGATAATGAGTTAATAACCTAAAAATAAAGAGTTATGGCATTCATTAGTCCTTTCATAATGGCGAACAAGAACGGTATCCCACGTTTGGAGAGCACGGGCGTTACGGTCGGGACGACCAACGTTCGTTTCTCCTTCCGCAATCACCCGTTCCTGTCAGCCCCGTTTAGCGGGTTGATCTTGTTCCGTCTGGCCCAGCCTATCCCGGCTGGTACTACCGGGACGTTGCCGGTAGTGTTTGACACGAACGGCTCCACGCAGGCGCTAACGACCATTAACGGCGCAGATGTCACGGCATCCGATATAACCGGCACCGGAATCTACTTGTGTTACTATGAGTCGGGCAATAATACGCTCCAGATAATGACGGGAGTGGTGTGATAGAGTATCAACGAGAGACCGGAGCGATCCGGCTCTCATAAAAACCAAGAAATATGTTCAAGAATCAGAGACAAGGGAATCCTTTATATATCCTTCATAAGGGGAATACGCCGTTTTGTGAGGTTGGAAGCATAGTCAGCGTGTCCCCTCCGAGACCGGAGAATCCAAATTTCAATATGTATGGTCCGCAAGCTAAAATCGTGGTGGACATAAAGGCCAAGGTAGGTGAGGACAACGTCAGCTTCTCCAACGTCTTGTCCGACGTTACCATTACGGATTACCCCACTACAAACGGGGAGAAACTGGTTGTGTCATGCGATCTAGGTGCCCTGAATACGGAGATCAACGCCATGATGCAGCAAAGCCGACAGGCACTTGACAGCATCGATTACCATAAATCCGTGATTGAGGGGTGCGAGAAGATGCTGGTAATACTGAACCCAGAGTTTGCCCGGGAGAAGGAGAGGGAGAGTGAGATCGCTAACATGAGAAACGAGATGTCCGATCTGAAGGAGGCTAACGCAAGGTTGGTTGCCATGATGGAGCAACTTGTCGGTTCCGTGAACGGTAATAATAACAAGAATAAAAAAACAGAGTGATATGGGAACATATAGCAGAAAACTGAGAGAGCTGATCGAGGAATTCGACGCCATGGAAGACGAGGATATGTTAGAACTGGCGAAGGAGGCCTATAAGCTTGGCTGTAAGGAAGGGAAGCGGAAGGCCATGGAAGGCTATGGCAACCGCATGGAGGAAGACGAAGACGATGAGTTCGAGGACGACGACGAGTTCCGTGAGATGTGGGAGCGTGGCGGCTACGGCAACCGTGGCGGCGGTCGTGGATCATCCGGTGGCGGTTATGGCAATCGCCGTGGGGTGCCGGGCACCGGACGCTACTCGAGACGATATCGTAGATAACCATGAGGGGGGACCGGTTTCCCCCTCCTAAAAAACAGAGGAATATGAGACTAGATATGTATGATGATTTCCCTTCCGGGATGCGATCCTACCTGAAGGCGTATGGCTGGCATTTTTCCAAGGCCATGTGCGATTGGGCCGTATCCATGATGGAGAAGGAGGACGGAAACGGGAAGAAGGTCAAGATAACCCCTTTCACCAAGGAGCAGGTGGATGAGATGCTGAAGAAGTATAGCGTTGACGTGAAGAAAAAGGGTGGATACGATTATGTTTACGCCGCCAACATGTGCAAGGCCGATTACCTTGGCTCCTCCGTGCCTAACGAGCAGTACGCCGCTCTTTATGTCAAGAACGTCTGCGACGATCCGGACGCTTACGACGGGATAGTGTTCACCCGGTTCTATGCTGATTGCATCGGGTCCGGCACGCCTATAATCTGGGAGGAGATGATGTGATGGGAGGCTGGGGCTACATACTGAGGATCTTTAAGGGAGAGTCCCCCAAGGACGTGCTGGCGAGTATGCCGGAGAAGGATTTTGACAAGGTATCCGAGGTGGTGGGCAATCTCAAGGCAACCAATCTCACCCGGCAACAAAGGAGGAGGATAGAGCGGGAGTTCAAGACGGTAAGGAGATGATACGACGGGATTACCATATCAAGAGATACGATTGGGTGATCCACGTGCTGTATAACGTCACCTGCTCGAGGACATCCGATATCATAGCCCTATTGAGGAGGGTCGGTTGCCCGGAAAGCAAGATACGGGAGGCTTATGGCAATATGGGGTCGTGCAATCTGGACGTGGGACTTACTTATTCCAGCTACCGGCGAAGGGAATCCGTCATGGTGATAGGCCGGACCTCGTCCTATAGGGAGTTCGCCAATTCCCTGTTCCATGAGTGCCGCCATTTGACGGATCATATGTCCTTGGCCTTGGATATGGAGATCGGAGGGGAGCCTATCGCTTACTTGGCTGGCGATATAGGAGCCTTGATGTCCGATGAGATAAGGATGTTCATCTGCGATTGCCATCGTCACAGGAACGATATAAACGATGAGTTATGGGAAAGAAAAAAGAAGATAAAAAGAAAAAGGAATCCGCAAGACGGGAGATAGACCGCCTCACGGATTCCTTGGATTTCGAGCCTGTCAACTTCTATGAGGTGATGGCCCGGATACGGCACTTGATGTGCCTGTTATAGCCCAATATCGCTTATTATTCTCCGGCCTATACGCCGTTGGCATGGGAATCACCCCCCGGCATAGTTTAAGTAAAATGTAATAGTTAAGACTTGTTCTGACATTTGTTTTATATCTTTCCTAATAATTCGTTATACTCCTCTATCCATTCAAGTTTTATTGGAAAACCAGCATTGTAATAACGCGATACAGCCCCACATAATTCATGAAATCTAGCCCTATGAACATTTTTATAATAAATATCCTTTGGCATTACCCCTAACGGAGGCATTTGTTTTTGTCCTGTTTCCATTTGTTTTGAACTTGATAAAAAATCTTTTATTTTATTGGCTAGTCCTATCAGCATTTCTGATTGGAGCTCATTGAACTCCTTGCAGTACCTCATGTCATCTTTATGCTTCTCTTCCGGAGACCGATCATCGCCTACGCTGCAATATCCGGCGAAAGAGTTTACCGGTAGTGGTCTCATAGCCTCTATAGCTAGTTTGATCGATTTCTCTTTGATGTTTTCTTCCATGATTTATTATTATTTGTTACCATTCTATTATTAATCCATAATCCCCTCGGTGCCATTCTCCTTGATAGAGCTTGAATCCTTGTCTCATGAGTTCAAGTTTGCACTCATCGGATAAGTATACCCAATGCGGGAAAAATATTTTATACTCGTTTCGTTTATTCGCTTCTTTTATAGCATTATATATCAGATCTAACGATGGTGAGTTTTTTCTAATTCTCTAGCTTTCATATATTTTTTTAATTATGAGCCTTCATGGGAAGGCTCGGTTAATACTATTCCTCAGATCGAGTATAGGCATCCAATGGGTAACACAAATTTTATCACCATTAGTATCATACCATTCATTACATTCTCTGCAATACCAACCCTGTTGTAAGTATTTAAAATAATCAGTACACCAGCAGCCAGTTATTACCAGATCTTCATCATCAGGTAACTTATCTTTTGTGCTTATCCACGGGAATTGCTTTGCCTGCCATTCGGCACCTGCTATAAATCCCTGATAATACGCCGGGAATGCACTACCGCTACTCCTGCTTTCAGCGAATAAATGAGCCGCTTCTTCTACTGTCTGTCTCATATCAATATCTCTTTCCATGATTTTAAATAATATTTAAATATTGCTAACCACACATTGTTAGTACACGGTAAACCTGTATATTTGCGTTGCGTTTGGTTGGAACATTAACACCTCCAATCTGGTGAACTGTCATTCACCTCCTTGTCCTATCTCCCTTGTCCGAGAAAAGACACAAGCCCATTGTCCTGTAACTTTGGGCTTTTTTTAGTTTCGCTTGACAGGGCGTAGCTAAATATAGCTTGACGATGCAGGTCGTCAGGCAAATCGGAAAGGAGGTGTTTAATGTGGAAGACCAAACGCGCGAAGACAGCAAGACTCGTATTTTCTGTCGCTACATAGTAAAGAATGGTAAGAGAATCTATCCTAAGACCTCTCGTTATTTCTCTTTCTTGGTGAGCGATAAAAAGTAAGCCTAGCTGTTTTTTAGGAGATGTGCAGGCATCTCCTTCCTTTATTAGTCTATAAGCGTTACCTTAATCATTTGATCCTCCTTTCTCTAAAATATCCTTACAAGCTCTACTATTGCACCTAATCGGCTTTTGATGGAAGGAGCACCAAGCCTCTCCGTTAGCGTCTTCATCCTCGATAAGTAGGCAATCGCCGCATTTAACCGATAGGTATTTCTTGTCAAGGCATCCTTCCTTGATAAGCCATTCAATCATATTCACAACAGCATCTAAGACATTCTTTTTCATAACCTCATGCTTGCAGTCGTATCCCAGTTCTGTGTATTGGATGAACCAATACACGCTATCTTTTGTGATTTCCAAACTTAAATCGGGTCGGTTGCGTTGTGAAATCGTGGCAGGAAGCATATCTATCAATTTAGATAGAGACCAAGCCGGGAATGCCATATCTTGATCCACATGCTTTTCAACCCTGCCATATTCAAATGCGACCGGCAATTCGAGCTCGTCAAGATACATGTCCGCCGTCTCCGGTCTCACCCCGGCCTCTAATAGCCGGGATGATTGTTCTTTGGTTGTGCAAATTTGATTCATGATTGTTTATTTAATTAATTCAAACTCGTAAGCTAAAACCCAAGGATTAGATTCCCACGTATATTTACCACAGACGCAATCTACCAATGAAGAAAAAGCCTCTAATGGAGTATCATATTCTTTGTACTGTCCATGAGGGCAATTAGAACGTGTAACTCCATGATGCCAATAATATCTTCCCCATTCACCGTCGGCGGATTTGTGCATAGTCATCGTTACTCCCTCATTCAAACAGTCCTCGTTGGATATATCCTGTAATCTCTCAACTTTGATATTAGTAATACGGATATGGTGTTTGCAGGCTTCCGCAAGGACAAACATCTTATTGTTCCATCCTTTAGATTCCCCCAAGGTACCCCTGATCACTCTCCAATCTTTAGGGCTTCTGTCAAGAGCGTCAGCGTCATATCCGAGTTCTTTATAACTTTGCGCTATGGCGACCTCTTCTCCGATTTTATACCGAGTTTTTTTATAGGCAAGGAGATAACCGTCATCGGAATAAATACAAATCTTATTATCCTCTATTTTCGGATATGAACCCTCATAGTTATAAAGATAAAATCTTATATTGCAATCGATCTCAATCCTTCTTGTCTGTGTCTTTTTACCTTCAAGGACTAACTTGGTTAGGTTGAATCGATCATTGAACATTATTTTATTCATGCTTTATCATCCTATTGTATTTCCAAGCCCTATAAAACCACTTAATAAAGTTAACCCAGCATTTCGGTGTCATTAGAAACTTTCTCACCGCATAGAAGGGTAGGATTGTCTCCATTGCGACATAGTACTTACCCCATATATAACGGTGACGTGTACATTTCTCCGCTATCTTCCTTTGCTTTTTGTCTATCCATCCATGATAATGAAAGGCTATAAAATTATCATGGAACCAGACCTCAATAACGGTGTTCTCTCCGTTATCATTGGTTTGCTTGACGTTCATTCCCCAACTCATTTCTATTCCTCCTTCACTTCTAAAAATATTACATCTTGATTGTCTTCTCTTTGGAAATCCAAACAAGCCATATTTGCGCATTCTCCTTTAGGTCTGCTAAAGAAATAGCAGTCAATGCAAAGACCCTCGCAAACCTTTAGATTAGCCTTCCCTTGACGGAACGTCTCGCCTATAACGTATTCTTTAGCCATATTTACCCCTCCTGTATTATGACATCCCCATCCTTATCCGTGAACACGTCCACTAAATCGTAGTAATATTGATCGTCGGACGTGCGGATCATTATCTCCGCTTCCGGGTCTTGCTCTTGGAGTAGAGCTATTAGTTCTTTATTTCTCATGACTGTTATTTTATTTCCTCATTAATAAAATCCTTCATCTCTTCATCGTAAACCCCGCTGTCACGCTGGAGCTCCAAGCATTTATCCTTGGAAAAATTGGCCTCCCTAGCTATATTAGCGGCCATAGATGGTGCCCTTAGCTCGACAACGAGCATCTGTATGGCGTACCATACGCCTCTGCAAAAGTCTAAATCGTTCATGCTGTTATATTTGCTCTCATCATAGATGAATGCAGCTTTCAACTATGATGAATGTCTTTCTTTAGAAAACTAAGTATATGTCGTATAACCTTGATAGTCCATCCATTGCCTAACAAACGGTATATCTGCGTATCAGAGCAATCCCATTTGTACCAATCAGGAACGGTTTGTAGCCTAGAGCACTCGATCGGGGTCAATCTCCGGATAGATGATGTCTCCACTAGGGTCATGCCATTAGCTTGTGATCCTTTATATGAGGAGGCAAGTAATGAGCTCGATTTTCCGTCTTGATCTTTCAAGTTTCTTTTTTGTCGTACACTAAGTATGGCATGGCTTCTTCTACTCATCTCGGCTAACAAGGCCGGACATTGTCCATTCGCATGATATACCCTGTTTTGTTGATATGGCTGGATGCCCCCGCTTTCCTTACTTTCATTTAACTGGATAATCTTATGGAGCACATTGTTCTGTTCCCATGCGTTTGACGATAAGGTTGGTGCCTTGCCACGGAAAACATTACCCTTATTATTGCCCCTAGGTCTTTGCAGGATCAAGTCCATATCCGAATGGTTTCCTGCTCCATGGCCTCCAGCTAAGAGACATGAGGCTTTGTTCTGATATTTTCTTGGCATACCGGAAGTATTTATGATTTCGTAATTATGTCTGGGGGAAAGTCCCCCTCTGCCACTGGCACGTTGGCATGGTGCCTTCCCGTTTACCGAGATAAAGGTCCCGGTGTTATTGCATGTGCCAGCGGCCATCAAGGAGACCGCTTTATCCCCGTCGATCTGGGTGAATCGTTTCTCCATACGTTTATCGTTTAAGATATACCTAATGGCCTTCTCGCTTAGGTAATATTTCTCGTCAACCTCTTCCTCCAAGATATCCCTTAACAATATACCCTCGTCCTTTGGCTGCGGTATGTCGGAGTGGATCTCCCCGAACAGTCCGACCTTCTTTGTCCTTATGTTCGTCCAATACCACCGGTTCCGGTTCTGGGCCGACACCAAATTTGAGTTTATGTTGACTGGATGAACACCGCAATACTCAGTAATTACCCGCATGTGCTCTTTCTTCATGTTTACGTTCTCAAGCAAGAAGAACACATCCGGGTTCAATGCCTTCACGTGGCTCAGTATGTCCACGAATACGAAGAAGAGCTTGCTTCTAGGATCATCGAAAGCCAGTTGTTTGCCGGCGAAAGAGAATCCTTGGCAAGGACTTCCTGCCAGTATGAGATCTATCGTTCCCCAATCTATCTCCCATTCCCTCCACTTAGTCACGTCCCCTAAATGTATCGTGTCCGGGAAGTTCAGCCTCGTTTGGGATATGGCGAACTTGTCGATCTCGCTCGCATAATAATGCTCCGGTTCAATCCCGAGTTCTCTTAATGCGATCCTACCACAAGACATTCCGTCAAATAAGGATAAAACATTCATGTCTCTCTCGTTTTAGCAAAAACTACGCTCTCGTGATCCGGCCTCATATGGGCCATGCAAGCAGATGAGTATTCGCAGAATCTCGCTCCCTCGTCCCGGAAGACGCATCCCCTGCACGGGATCTTGTTCTGGCCGTTATAGTACGGCCTGTACTTTTCCACGATAATTTTCATGTCTCCTACCAACACGATCAAACCGGTAGGGGTGTTTCTCAATCTCTCTGTTATTTCCATGTTACTCTATATCAGTTTTTTTTACCCTGTAATGTGTCCCATTGATCTCTTTAACGGCAAAGTCAGAGAACGTTGCCTCTCCCTTGGACACCATCTTACATACGTCGTTGTAAGAGTATAGCTTGGCTCTCTTGTCAAACTTGATGATATCCGCTATGTTAAGCTCCTTGTAGTTGAAATTGTCAATAAGATGGTTGATAGCGTCATTAAGCCGTTTTGTGGTGAACTTATTCGCCCTTACCCTTTCCGCTAACAAATTAAAGAACGGATCTCCCATTTTCGGGAATGCGGTCATCAATCTGCTGATAGATACGGCTATTTCTCGTGGCTCAGCTAAATCCCCGGTATAGAGACTTACGCTGCACTCACCGTTTGGATTCCTCGAAATCGGCTCGGGCGATTCCCTCTGCGATATTTCGAAGGAACTCGTTTGGATCACGGTTGCATTGTTGAGTATTTGCCCTATTTTTGTTGTCATAATTACCTGATATTACTTTCTCGAAATTAGTTGGCTTGATAAGCCAGTCAAAAGAAGCTCGCCAGCCATTTTTATTCTGACCTTTGAGAAAATCGCTGTTTAATGCCATTTGTATCATCCTTGCGAAGGTTTCTTTCCCGTATGTCTTGATACGTGCGTTTATCATCCCTTTTCGCTTGTCTGACAGAGGCATCCGTATATTTCCGAATGCGCCTTGCGTTTTTTCATTGAAAAATTTGACAAGTTCTGCGTAATCAATCCGTCCATCGTGCGGCTGTGAAGTCGCACATACAGGAGATTCGTTAGAATCTTCTGTTATATTTTCCTCTTCCTTTTCCTCTTCCTTTATAGGCACTGATTGTTCAGTGAACGTTCCGTGATTAATCAGTGATTGTTCAGTGAATTTTGATAAGATATTGTCTAACTTGTTTTTAGGTATGTTCAAATCGTCAACATTCGGTCGGTTTATCACTTGATGCCGAGCGAATTTAGGCAGATATATGAAATTCTCATTATTATAAGAGAACTGACATATAAATCCATTTGTCGCAAGCTCTGATAACCATTTCTCAAACTGTTGAACCTGAATTTGGTCATACGGGAATATCTTAGACTTTAACCATATCGTGTCACCGATCACAACGCCGACATCATCGGAGAAAGTCCATAATCCTATGTATAGGAGTCTGGAGTCTCTGCTGATCTTACCTATTTTGGAATCGTCCCAGAATTTAGGCTTAATTGTCCTTATCCGTGCCATGCTTATTTCTTTTTAGGTGTGTCATTTTTATGTAGTTTTATTTTTTAGACAATACAATATACTCCCCGGCCTAGACCGGGGATTTTAAAATCTTAATACGTGAGTAGGGTAGGGCTATTTGATAGTCCTCTTGATCTCGTCCATCAACCTCTCTGTTATCCTCTTGTCGTGCCACTCGTGCCATTCGGTGAATAGCCCCTTTGCGGCGATGAAGAAGAAGCAAGCGTTCTTTAGTTCCGTCTCTTGCGAGGACGTGATGCGTGACCATCTGAGCTGTTCTTTAACGTGCTCCAGTTCCTTGGAAAGCCGATCGTTCTCCTTGGATAGGCGGTTGATGCGGATAGTTTGTTGACGTGCTGTTGGAGTACTCATAGCGCACCTCCTTCCAGCCCGGCTAAAATGAATGCGGACATCAATAAGATTAGTACCTTGACATAGCCGATAACGTCGTTCTTGTTATCGCACTCGAGCAAGCCGAATGACATGAAGGTTAATAGCTTGGCGATGGATCGCCATGATAGGAAGCTCGTTTCGTGAGCGGACGTGGTTGTGCAATTACTGTTGTTCGTTACACTCGCAGATTTCATAGGACTTGGCATGTTAATGAAATTTGAGTATATAAAAAAGGCTATCGCCCCACGAACCGCCAAGTCCAAGTTAAAACACAAGTGTCGTAACCCATGTGGATTGATAGCCTTTATATCTTTGTAGATATAACACGCCATGTCTAGCCATAAAAATAGCTACGACAAACTTGTTTTCTAATACTTGAACTGGCGGGTCCACTGCAAAGATACAACTCAAATTCAAAATGCCAAATGATTTTATGAAAAAAGCGGAAAAGATACTTTCTATTCCGCTTCGTTAATCAATGATTGGGTGAGATTTTAATCTAAATCGATCACGTCATGCAATGCCATTATCTTATAGGCGGCTGGTTTCCCTTGTACCGTCTGAACGATCACGTCAACGATGTAACCTTTCAGCATTGGATTTTGAGCCGATCTTAGAATATCGTCCTCTAGCGTGTCAGAGTCAAACACTAATCCTAATTTCCTGTCTGATATAGCGTCAATAACTCCTTTGTTACCTCTGTCAGCGCCATCCTTCCTGACTTGATATATGGTCATCAATTGTTTCCTGTAGATATCTCCCTCATTAGATAGCGCCTTTCTCTCCTTTAATGCGTTATCCGATTGGTTTTGTATACCGTTGCCTTCAATATGATTGAATGTACATCCCTCGAAAATGACATTGCCTGCGTTGTCGTTGATTACTTGGACGGTCATTAAGCCGTTCCTGTCATTTGCCGGTATGGACACCATATCATGAACGCCTTTAAGTTCCGGTACGTTCAACTCAGGTTCGTCGCCTTTAGACAAGACGAAATAATCATAGATACTTTTAATGTGCTTGGCGAAGTCAAGTATCAAATTAGAATTTTCCACGAATGGAATAACCGCCAAGGACGCTAGCTCTACGAGATGTATGTCAATACTTCCTTCTATTATTTTACTGACATATAGCTTTGCGTTAGCCTCCTCTTTTGACTTCCCGTTCTTTTGGGCGAAGTTGGAGAACAGCGTTCCAAAAGCGCTCATCGTTTTCGTGAAGTCTGAAACATCTACAGGCTGGGAGTTCTTTATGTGAATCCTTAAAACGTTATTATTATTCATGACTATTTTTTTTTGAAAGATACTATTCATTTTCAAGATACCAAACATATTGAAGTTTTTTTAGAACCACGGGATATATCCCGGTGGCGTGTTGTCCTTGTCCTTGAATCTTTTTAGATGCTCTTCCACGTTCAAGCCCTCCCTTACGAGGATGATCGTGTTCTTGTCAACCCTTACGGGTATCCTCTTGAATTTAGGCTCCGGGAGTATATCCCCGTTTGCCTTAGTGTTCGCTTTGATAGTTCTCATATAAGTTATCGTTTATAGTTGTCACAATACCGGAAGGAGTTCGCTACCCTTCCGGTGTTCAATATCTCGCACCATACGGCCAGACCCTTGTGAGGCTTGCCGTGCACGCAATCGGCGCATCTGATACGCTCGGGTTGCTTGGTAGGTTTCTTAGCCATTCAAGTAGTCTTTTATAAGCGCGATGAAATCGTCCAGCGATCGGCATATCTCATATCTGTACCCTTGAGCCTCTACCGCCTTCTGGAATGCCTTCTGGCTGTCCTGTTGCCGGCCTTTTCTTGTCTTCATTTCCACGTACAGACCGTGATGGACGTTATTCGGGACTGACAGGAACAGATCGGCTACCCCGGCCAATGCCCCTTCCGCTTTCAGTATAGCCCCGGTTACCGTGTCCCTCCGTCCTCCGTTCGGGACGCTAAAGAAGCATCCGGCGTATTTCGGGTATTGGAGACGGAAGTATCTGACGCAAGCTTGCTGGGTCTGTGATTCGATATTCCTCATTTGTACTTGTCGTCTATCAAGATTAATACAATAAAAATTATCGCTAGGATAGCGAATATGAACGTTATCACCCCGAAGGATAATAACAGGCTTTGAAAAATGTCACTCATAATCGTAATTGTCAAAATCGTCCGGATCGTAATCCGGAATGTCGTTACCGAAATCCATGATTGTTATTTGTTGTTGGTGGTGGCAGCGGGATTTGAACCTGCACGATAGGATTGATGTGGATTGTCAGGTTTTATTTTCAACCTATCTAACACTTAGCAGAGAATTTCACTCTACGATTAACCACACTCAATTAGCGTCTACCAATTCCGCCATACCACCGTGTTTGCCCCGCATATCCTCACGGACGGCGGGGATAAAAACTAAATCTAATACCATGAAAAACACACTAATATCAATATCAAACCTCTAGCTCTTCAATTAAGAGTTGTCCACATCCCATGAACCATACTTGGGAAGCTGGTGATTTCTGGAGCAAGGCGATCTCTATTGCGGCCTCCTTGAACTTGCTCTTGTCATGCCCGGCCTTTTGCCTGATGAAGGATTGCGTTCTCGTAATGAGATCTCCGTCCCCTTCCTTGGGATCACGGGTTATGATATCCTTGCACTCTCTCATCTTATCCTCTATTGATTTAGAGGTGTCAGACAATGATTTCTCTATCTCTTTTTTATCAATGTCAACAACTCTCTTATTGACATCCGCGTTGAACGGGAACACGTCCATGATCATTGTCTCCGAGACAGAGGCTATGGTATAATCCGCCATTGTCCCCTTCATGCCTTCTTCTAGCACGGCTATGGCCTCTTTTAGATTAGAGGCTTGGGCTAACATGGTAGCGGCGGTTTTCTTTTCCGCTCCGCTCTTCTCGTCCAGCGTGATAAAATAAACCTTGATCTTATAGAACCGATCACCATTCTCGTTGAAGAATAATTCGGATAAACGAGCTCGTTTGATGTCTGTTACCGTGAACTCACCCGTGATGAAGGGGCGGATCTCCTCGGTGATTTTTGCTTCCGCTTCCGTAAAACTTAAGCTATCAACTAAATATTCTTCTGTTACCCGTTTTTGATTGCCATTTTCTAATAATTTTTCAAATGACACTTTACATGAAAAATATGTTCTTGCCATAATTATTTATTTTTTATAAATTCCCACCTAAAACCTCCAGCTTGTCTATTTTTACCTTGACATACGCAAGATATGTTTTGGCTTTTTATCCCTGTTGATTTGGCCGCTTGTGATATTGATTCAAATTCTCTTATATTATTTCCTTTATTATCAATTTGAATAACAGGTTTACCCGGCGCAAATTTCTTTTTTTAAATATCTCTTCTGTGTATCTGGTTTTCAGAAGAGTCACACCATTCTATATTTGATAGATTGTTATTGGTCTTATTTCCATCAATATGATTTACTTGATTTTTGAAAATATCACGGGGTAGGAACGATTTAGCTACTAATCTGTGAATAAGAAAACGTTTATATTTCCCATTCTTAAATAGTGTCACTGTTAGATATCCTTTACTATGCTTGCCAAGCGATAGAATTTGGGCATTTCTTTTATATCTTCCAGTCCCTTTACTTTCAAATATCCTTTCCTTAGACCTAACTCTACCCATATTAGAAACTTGATATAACCCTTCGTATCCAACTATATCTTTCCAAATTTCATCCATATTTATATCATGTATTGTGCATATTGTTAATAGTTTACGTTATACTTCTTTCTCTCGTATTGTGGTACATACCCCTTACAAGGGGTGTTCCCCACAAATAAGACCGATTCCGGCCTTACAGTTTCCCCATCTTTTTTAGACGGGTCTTTCCAATGTTTTTGCCGTTGATGGCAGAGGCAATGTCTTTTAGAGCATGCCTCATTGAGGCAGTATTTAAGATCTCTCATTTTTCTTATAGGCTTCCAGCTTCTTGACTTCCTTTTTAAGGAGTCTAACAGCATCCATGTATTTGACGCTGCCATAAGGAGCGGTAATAATAATGTTTGCATGCCTCACGATCTTATTGATAAGGTAATTTGGAGGCCTGTCGCTTTTTCTCATCTCCTGCAGTATTGTTGATACATTTCCTCGTAGCCGGGATCGCCGAAATAGGGAAGATAGCAACCCAGATCGGTTTGCGCCCAGACTTTCATCTTATCCATGAGTGAGGACAGTTCGGCGGTTGTCATGGCGGAAGTCTGGTAATCTACCTTTTGCCTCTCCCCGGTTATCCTGTTCGTATCTTCTCTCATTCCTAGCAAAGCCCTCTTGACATCCCGTTTACAATCTTCTAAGGAGGTATAGCCGATATGATCCGATATCACTTGACACCATAGATGGAAAAGGGCGTTTTGGTTCAAGGTCCTTCGCCTCGCTTTCTTCGTGATCTCGAAAGGATCGGTGCCGGACATTAATTTCTTATAGTACATGTCGGCTCGTTCCCGGTCGAACTCGCTTGTTGGATTTATAAGCATATATCAAAAAGGAATATCATCTATAGGTTGAGCCATAGGCGGGAAATCAGATTGGGATGGAACGTCGTTGGCGGTCACTTGAGGTCTGGAACCGGCACTGTCGCTCTTTCCGCATAACATGATATCGTATGCCAATATATCGGTAACATACCGTTTTATACCGTCTTTCTCGTACTCCCTGTAATTGATCGTCCCTAGGATTGTCACCTTGTCTCCCTTGTGGATATATTTCTCGGCTATATCGGCCAGTCCACGCCATGCCACGACGTTATGCCATTGCGTCTTCTCCGGCACATCCGTGCCGTCCTGCCTCTTGTAACCTCCGGTGGAGGTGGCCAAGGAGAATGTCGCCGCCTTGACCCCATTATCGAAAGTCCTTATTTCCGGATCCTTACCTACGTTGCCTATCAATAGGCATTGGTTTATGCTCTTGCTCATGCTCTTTTATGATTTGTAGATTGGTAAATTATCGAATAGCCCCCTGAACTTGGACCATTGGACGAACTCCTTAAGCAATATACGATTATCTTGCTCCATGGTGTTGTACCAATGACATCCGACAGCCGGGGCGTAAGGCTTAAGCTCCAGTCCACGGACATCATAACCATGTTTGTCCTTGTCGTATCCTACGAACTGGAACAAGTCGAAAAAGAAGTCTCCCACGCCGAATAGCTCCATATAGAATCTCCACTGGCAACTATCCGTGTAATCGGAGTCCTTTATAGGGGAGTATTTCGTCTTTATGTCCCTTATCTCAAGTCCGTTTATGATATCGGCACAACCCGTTATGACTATTTCTCCCATGTCCATGTATTCCCTTATCTCGTGGAAGGCATTAGGGAAGCGGTCCTTGTATTCCAGAGCTGTCTTGCATTGTTTCAAGTCCAGCTTCACGGGGTAGCCGTCTATATCGAACTCCCTCCCCGGGATCTCCGTCTCCGTTTCCGGGATCTTTTTGCATCCGAGGGTATCGCCTTCCACTATCTTATGAAAGGCCGTCCCCACTCTCGTATACTGGTTTCCCGTGAATTGCCCGGTGAGATTGTCTATGACCGATCGCTCGTCATCATATTCGGAATGTTCCGTTATGTAACGCCTGAACTTCTCCAGTTGGGTCACCCTAAGCAACCTTTTCATCCTTGACGAATTTACCCGTTTCCTTGTTAAATACGAATCCTTTCTCTCCTAGGACTTTTATCATCTTCTCCTTGAAAGGTCTCTCGAATACCTTGTTTAGAGATTGTTTTATCTCTATCATACGGTTCGCCTCTTCCTCCGTCTCCACGGCTTCCAGCGCTATATTCGCTCGATCCAACGCTTCCATGGCGATCCTTTGTTCCTCGGTCTTGCTTTGTATGGCCTTTTTAACCTTTGACACTATACCGGCCATGAAGGAGGGAAACTCCGTTGAGTTGCATTCAGGTATCACGGTTGGCGGTATTTGTGCCACGTTCTTCCCTACGGTGGTATCTGTAGGATCGAAACATATGGTTCTCTTTTCGTTTATCATGGTGATAAACCCCACTTGATCCGCTATACGGATCAACAGGTCCTTGGATTGTCCCGTGCAGTCCGGGGAATGCTTTATCAAGTCTCCCTCTTGGGTCTCCTTGTCATGGCATACGAAGATGATATCCGAGCAATCGGATCGTCTCCTGTTGACGAAGTTCTTGAACTCGTCCGCTATGTAACCGAACAATTTAAGCTTGTTCTTGCTCAGCTTGTAATCTTGCTTAACCCCATATATGGCCAAGAAATCATCCAGCATTGATTTCGCCGTGTCCACTATAATGGTTTTATATCCTTTCATCGAGCCTTCCTCGGAGAGAATATCCTCCCATGTTTGCGCCGTAAGCGTGTCGACCTGATTCGCCGCCCGGTCAAATCCCCGGTCGCAATCGATCAATAATGGGTTCTCGCTCGTGTTGGAAAGGGATGTCTTTCCTGTTCCCGGTGTGCCGTAAATGACCATGATAATAGGTCTAAGCGGCCTAACGTCTGTTTTCTTTAAAATAGGCATAATATTTATTTTTAAAATGTTTCGTCAGCCTCCGGGAGTCGAACCCGGACTAAGACCATCGGCCGCCCTTCCCTCACTACCGTGTCCCTTTCCACCGGGCCAATGATATCGTCATGGCCTACCACTTGTCTAGGATATCGGTTGCCGGTCTGGGTCGGGGTTGCACCTCGTAAGGGCGGGATGTTACCAATTATAAGAATCAAACAGGAGCCTAAGCTCCTCCATGCTCTCCTCATATTCCTCGTCGTCTTCCTCCCCGTCGTACTCCGGTTCGCCGTCGGGGTCTTTGATGTAGATGTCTCTCATTTATCTGATTCATAAGTCATAATCACAATCTGATTGATTACAACAAATACTGATACTATGCCAAATATCAGTAAATGGATATGAGAAGGTTTTTCATTCCATTCGAAAATTGCGACTATTGAGGCCAGTCCCAATATTGTAGCTAAGACCATCCTAAAAGTAAAGATGATAACGCTCTTTATGGCCCGGAATATCTTCCAGAACCATGCTTGGTTTCTCTTTATCATATGTTGTTGATTTAAATATCTTGATGTGAAAAGGCCTCATATCCTCACGGACGGAGACCTGCTTTGTAAATTGTGACTGATTTTCTGATTGAATAAGCACCCGTTAGGGTGAAGCGTGCTCCCTGCCGGGCTTGAACCGGCGACCCTAACATTATGAGTGTTGCGCTCTAACCAACTGAGCTAAGGGAGCGTTTGCCCGTCTTTCCGGGCCGCCAACATTATGAACCGCCATGTCATCACCGTCACATTCCACATGATTTTGTGGAACCTCCACCTCGATAAATACTCTTTGGACTCATTTCGGATTTACCATACCATTTTTATCTACTACTCTATCGGCTTTCCCATCTTCGGACAGGCCCGACATCCGTCCTCGATTCGGATAGAGTGGTGCGTTCATTGATACAAGATTGTGGATGTATCCGGACTCGAACCGGAAATGGTGGTGTTTTTGCGGCCCCCGATTTAAAGTCGGTTATTCCTAGTATGTCTCGCAAGTTGCAGGTTTTATGCTGTTATCTTGGAATTTTGCACCTTACATACTGATTAGCGTTTACCAATTTCGCCATACATCCGTTTGCCGGGGAATCCCACCCCGGCACAGTTTAAGTAAAAACTAATATTCCCTAATTGCCTGCCTCACGGCGGTATATTAAGGTCTTGGTAGCTTTATTACACATAAACATGTCAAACAGTGCAAATGGTTTCGTCCCGCCTCCGGTCTTGCTCCGGAACCTGCGAGTCTTTGGCTCTCTTGGCGGGATTGCTTAACTTTACGATGTGAAACAAAAAATTAAGCATTATGAACGAAAAAGAATTGTTGAATTTATTTCTAGACACTTTCCCTGACTCTACTCATCCGAAGGATCGTGGACGTTTTATTTCTTATGCTATAGAATGTGCTCGCAATAGTCATTATATAGACATTAAGGCCATGAGCGAGAAAGGATTGGATCAAGAACGTATCGAGGAGTTGGAAATCGCCTTTGAATGGATTAGAGACACCATGGATTATTTATTGAGCAAAGGAACTCCCTGACCTTCTCGGAGGCTATGGTAGCTTCTTCCTTTGAGGGGAAGAGGTTACCCGCTTCCTTGAGCAGCTTGATACCTGTCTTGCCCGGCCCTCGATTGTTGAAAATGCCCGATACCGGCTCCGGAAGGAAATCTCCTTCCCTTAGATACCAAAGATCGGGAATATCATTGGGCCGGTTATTCTCTTTCTTGTTTAAGATAAATTCTGACATATCCACGTTTTTGATCCAATTCAAAGCTTCGTCTAGGCTCTTGAACTGGTGCATGTGTCCTGTCTCAACACATGACATTTCCGTCACGCTATTCGGCTTCGGGCAGATAAAATCGTAAATCCTTTGGGCCGAGTTGATAATGTCTTCCGATTTTGCCATGTTAAAAGGGTCTCGGATGTATTCTAAACAGTACATCCGAATCTCCTTATCTGTTTTTGGATAGTAGTCCATATTTTTTATTTTAAATGTTCGCTCCCCCACAACCTCCAACGGTTTCGAACCCGAATCATAGACGGGTGGGGGAGTATTAATCACTAACGTAAATCCGTAGTTCTCGGATTGACCGTCTTTCCGATCTGTCGTCATCTTTTTTGTTCTCGGGAGCCTATTCGATTGGCGGCTCACGCCTTCAGACCCGAGATATGCGTTGAAGAGGATAGGGTTAACCAATGTCTGACTCATAACACCCCAAGGAATATCCTCTATATAGTACATTAATATAAATATGTAGACTCCAACATCGGAACCGATCAAACTACATCGGGAGCGGGGATCATCATCCCTTCCGGTATCTTCGCCTATCATAACCTTACCACCATACCTATATCTCTTACGTATATCCTCTTATGGGGATAAGGATTTATTCACTAAGTCAAAGAACTCTTTTTTTAGTAGCCCCACCGGTAATCGAAACCGGATATCTCCTTTAGGGGAGGAGCGCTCTATCCGTTGAGCTATGGGGCTTGGTTGTGTTTACTTGTTCAGTTTTACTCCCCTGTAGAGTTGTAATGCTCTTTTTCTTATCATGTAAGAATTAGGGGAATTAGTCATTCCCTTTAAGGCGTGTCTAATCGTTACATCGGTTAATCCCGTGTCCTTGGCCAAGGCTCTTATTGAGCCATGCGGCACTATGATCTCTTCTAATCTTGCCATATCTTTTTATTTATCTGTTCATATACGCTATAAGGCCGGCCTTGCTAAACACCCTTTTCCGGCCTTTATGAGCGTGAGGTATTTCCTTTATATGTTCCCTCAGATATCGGATAGATAGCTTGGTGATCTTGGAGGCTTCATCGAAGCCAACGAACTCGTCCTCTTTCTGGGCCTCTTTCTCCAAAACGGACTCCACGATCCTTTTTACCTCCTTTCGCATGAGGGGAATCAATTCCTCGGCTATAAGCCTTGCGTCGTTCCTTGTCATAGCGTTTACTTTAATCTCGTTACAATCACGTCATCAATGCGTCCCGCTGTTTGTATCGTAAAATCATATCCTTTAGTCTTCAAGTAATCCACACCCCTTTTTACCTTTAAGTATGGTATGGTCTTGTTTTTTATGATTGTGGGTTCTCCTATATTGAATCCCAATAATGTCTCACTAGTCGAGATTTTTGTCTTTACATTTGTAAGATTCTTCATTTTTATACTACTTTTGTTTATTGCTCTTTTTTAGTACGCTGTGATAGTACTTTTGTTCTATCACAATGCAAATATACTTCAATGTGAAGTGTTTTTCAAATTTTTATTGTTAAAAACTTCATTTTGAAGTTATTTATACTGATTCTAAATAATATTTTTATGGAAAATTCTGTTATTCAAAGACTTAAAATGTATTTTAAGGATTCTTCTTTAAGAAATAGAGATGTGGCTAATAAAATAAATATGCCAGAGAAGACATTTAATAATAAAATGAACGGTTTGAGAGGTCTTGATTTAGATACTCTAACGTCAGTTCTACTTCATTATGGGGATATCTCAGCGGAATGGCTCTTGCGTGGAGAAGGTAACATGAATAAGTCGGAAGAGAAGAGTAGTGATATACATATAATGTATGAGACTAGTAGAAAACAAATACTATTACGAGACGAAAGGATTAGGGATCTGGAGATAGAGTTGGAGTTGGCTAATACTCGCTGTGAGGAATTAAAGAAGGAGGTTCTGGCGTTGAAGAGAATCGCAAAAAGTAGTTGATAGTGTTAAAAGGTCCCTTTTATGTTCTTAAACATTGAATATTAATATCTGAATCTATTTTGCTTTTGTTTTAAAAGTAATTATTCGTTTTTAATTACACTGTATTATGCCTACGGAAATAGATGTTTACATTGAACATGTGATTAGTCTGTCAAAAGATTACAGCATCCTTTTTGACAAGTATATTAAATTGGAAGAAAAGTGTAGGATTTTAGAAGAAAGGATTCTCTTGTTGGAAGGAAAGAGAACAGCTTCCCCCGCTCTTCAAATCTCTTTTGCTAGAGATTTGTTAAATGATGTTAACGGTGGAGGGTGAATCCTTATTCTATAATTAATGCCTAGGCATTAACGAAGTGGTTACAATTTTCAAGTATTTTCTATTTGTGATACCAATATACAAACAATTAAATTAATTAATCTGTGTATCAGATTGTTGAAGAACGAGATATAACCCCAGCCCGATCACGAGGGAGATTCTAAAAGAGTCTCCCTTTTTTTGTTATAATCAGATGCCAGTTTTTTTCTTTTGCTTGTTTTGATCGTTGTTTATTGATCTTTTATAGAAAACTTTGAGTGTTATCTATCGGTTATTATATAGAAGATTTCGAGATAGAATTTCATAATTTTGTTTTTGATGGGATAAGGGCTATTAAGCAGGATTCCTGTATTTGAGATTAAACAGATTGTAAATATTAAAAAAGTAGATAAGATGGAAACATTTGACGATATCATTAAAGGGGATAAACCTGTATTGGTGGATTTTTTTGCGACATGGTGCGGCCCGTGTAAGGTGTTGAGTCCGACGGTCGAGGCATTGGGGAAGGAGCTGGCGGGACAAGTGCGTGTCCTTAAAATTGATGTAGATAAGAACGAGGCACTTGCCACACAGTTGAGGATCCAATCCGTACCCACTTTGATCATCTTTAAGAAAGGTGAGATCGTATGGCGCTCTTCCGGCGTGATGGATCACGGAAGCCTATTGCGGAAGGCGCAAAGCTATATCGATTAAAAGCCGTTCATCGGGATCAATACCGTTGGGATCAATAATAGGAATCCTAGGATCACTAGGACAAGGATGAATTTCCATGCCCATTTGAACCATTTATCATACGGAATACGGCTTACTCCTAGAACCGCTATCAGAACACCAGATGTGGGAGTTATCAGGTTCGTGAAGCCATCGCCAAACTGAAAAGCCATGACGGTGGCTTGCTTGGATAAACCGATCAACTCTGAGAATGGGGCCATGATAGGCATGGTGAGGGCCGCTTTGGCACTTCCGGAAGGAATAACTAAATTGATAAGCGTTTGAATAACGTACATCATCCCGACCGTAGCTACTTGTCCCAAACCTTCCATCCCTTTCGCTAGGTTAAAGAGAATCGTATCGATCACTTTACCGTCTTGCAGGATTACGATAATACCTCCAGCTAAGCCGACAACCAAGGCGGCGCTCATGATATCCTTGCAACCTTCCAAGAAAAGTTTCACAAGCTCATTCGGATTGCGTCCATTGGCGATTCCCGCCGCTATACCCAAGGCGAAGAACAAGGTCGCTATTTCCATAATGTACCACCCATAGCCCATTACGCCTGTTATCAAGAAAAAGATCGTGAAGAATAAAAGGTTCAATATATACAAATGTACGGTTTTCCGTAGGGTAAATATCGAGCTGATCACGAAAGCTACGCTAAGAATCGGGATTAAGGGTAGTCCCTTGATTACGCTATTTCCTATTTTTAAGGATGTCTGGGGGTAATAGATCGAAAAGATAACTAGTACGATTGCCAATAGGACGAAACTGATCCATGCGGCTTTCGGGGTTCTGTATACGATTTCTAAGGAATTGGTACTATGCAAATCTCTCCAATATTGATCATCCTCATAGACGGGCGATAGTTGAGGGTTCTTTTTTACCTTGGCGGCATAACGCAATATCCATGTGAAGCCTACCACATTGATAATACACCAACAAACGATACGATACTCGATGCCGGAAAAAAGAGGAATTCCTGCTAAGCCTTGCGCTATACCGATAGTGAAAGGGTTTAAAATCGCTCCGGCGAAACCTAATCCCGCCGCTATAAAAACCATACATACGCCGGTTATGGAATCGTATCCCATAGATATCGCCATCGGGACCAAGACCAGACAAAAAGCGATGGTCTCCTCACTCATCCCGAATACGGCCCCGAATATACTGAAAAGTAGCATGATGGCGGTCAATAAGAAATTATCTATGCCTATTTTACGAAGGATGGGGTTGTTCTCCATTTTGCGTGCTTTTCGTAGGAAACTGACTGTCCCGATATCAAATGCCTTACTGTCGTTCACGATCCAGAATGCACCACCGATGATGAGGATGAAGACGATGATATCCGCCTTGTCCACAAATCCTTTATAAAAGGCGGAGAGTACCTCCCATGTTTGAGGTACGCTTTCCACGGATTCATATACAACGGTCCGCTCTCCATCTGGGCTGATATTTTCCGTGTATTGCCCACCGGGGATAATCCATGTCAATGCGGCGCAAAATAAGATGATGTAAAAAATGATTACGTAAGTGTGGGGTATTTGTCTCTTTTTCATGATTCTGCTTTTTCGTCTTCTTCAGTTAATATTCCGATCTCGGGAAGGATAGCTCGGGCCTCACGGTCGCTAAGCGTATCTACGTCTTTGAGTTTACGTTGGATGGCACGGGTACGGGTACCTAAAACCTCTTCTATTTGCCCGCTGGCGGTTTGCAAGTTCTTTTGGGCTTTCTCGAGCATACCGCCTACTTTCTCGAATTCTTTTTTCACGGCCCCTAAGATCGTCCATACCTCCCCTGAGTGCTTTTGGATCGCCAATGTACGGAAGCCCATTTGTAAACTGTTTAGTATGGCCGCTAGGGTAGTGGGACCTGTTACGACTACCTTGTAGTTTCGTTGCAAGTCCTCCAATAAAGCGGAACGGCGTACGACCTCGGCGTAAATGCCCTCGAACGGCAGGAACATAATGCCGAAATCGGTCGTGGCGGGAGGTGCCAGATATTTGTCCGAAATATCTTTAGCCATCTTCTTGATCGTTGTCTCCAATAATTTTCCGGCTGTCTCGATCGCTTGGGAATCTGCGGCATCGTAAGCGTCTAGGAGCTGTTCGTATACATCTTTCGGGAATTTAGCGTCTATGGGAAGGTATACGAATTCTCGGGCATCATCCCGCCCGGGGAGCTTGACTGCGAATTCAACGACCGCATCCGAACCTTTCCGGGTATGTACATTCGCCTCGTATTGCTCTGGTGCCAATAACTGCTCCAATAACATACTGAGTTGGATCTCCCCGATATTTCCCCGGGTCTTAACATTACTAAGTACCCGTTTTAATCCTCCTACATCCTGTGCTAAGGTTTGCATCTCGCCCAGTCCTTTTTGTACACTTTCTAATTGTTCGGTGACTAAACGGAAAGATTGCCCGATACGGTCATTCAATGTCTTTTGAAGTTTCTCGTCTACGGTGACTCGGATCTCTTCCAGCCTTTTTTCCGTGTTATCCACTAATCTCTGTTGGCGTTCGTCCAAGGCGGCGAATTTCTCTTTCTGCAACCTGTTAAAAGAATCGATTCCACGTTCGAAGGCTTCCTTGAACTCATTCATGGAACGAGCCAGCTCTTCTCGGTTATCTTTTGCTACTAACCGGCTTTCTTCCCGGTTCAGGCGGAAGTCCTCCCTAAAGTTTTTCTCGATACGGTCGAACGAGCGTTGTATCTCGTTTAGTAACTTTTCTAGGTCTTCTTTATTATTATTTAGCTGTTTAGGAGGCAAAAGGATTTGCGTCACGATGATTATAAGAAGTCCGCCGATAATAATCCAATCCATCTGTTTTTAATTTTGACGTCAAAGATAGGTAATCTGTATTTTGCAACAGTAGTTAAATAGAGTTAAATGAAAAAACATTGTTTATTTTCGTTTGTTTTATCGACAGAAAGCTGCTTATATTTGCGCAGCCAACTTAAAGTAAGACTATTTAATTTACATACAAAGATGGCAAAAGTAACATTAAAAGGTAACGAGATTCATACGAACGGCGAGTTGCCAAAAGTTGGGACAGAGGCTCCGGACTTTAAGGGTGTAAAAAGTGATTTATCCGAATTGTCGCTAAGCGACTTGAAAGGAAAGAAAGTGGTGATAAATGTTTTTCCGAGCTTGGATACAAGTGTATGTGCGGCATCGGTAAGACGCTTCAATAAAGAAGCCGCTTCGCATCCGGATACGGTGGTATTAGCTGTTTCTAAAGATTTACCTTTTGCGCATGGACGTTTCTGTACTACGGAAGGTATTGATAAAGTGATTACATTGTCAGTGTTCCGGTGTTCATGTTTTGAGGATAAGTATGGGATGCTTCTGGTAGACGGTCCGCTGAAAGGGTTATTAGCCCGTGGCGTGATAGTGGTCGATGGAGCTGGTAAGGTGGTTTATGAGGAACTTGTTCCCGAGATTACTACCGAACCGAATTACGATGCGGCTTTAGCTGCATTGAAATAAATGTAGTAGATTATTGTTTTTCATTGGTTAAAGTTAAGGGTTAGTGTAGGAGGCCGTCGGATGTGAATCCCGCGGCCTTCGTTTTTTTAATACAAACACGTTTATATGGATAACTGGAAGCGAGTATTTGCCATTATTTGGACGGGGCAGTTCTTATCTATACTGACAAGTTCGATTGTTAATTTCGCGATAGTCTTGTGGTTGAGTCTGGAGACAGGTTCCGCTGAGGTATTGGCATTTGCTACGATGGCCGCTTTGTTACCTCAATCTGTTTTGGGGCTTTTCACGGGGATCTTTATCGACCGGTGGAAAAGGAAGCGGGTGATGATTATGGCAGATAGCTTTATTGCTTTTTGTACGTTGATATTGGCGGTCTTGTTTTATTTTGATTTGGCTAAGATTAGTCATATATATGTGTTATTGGCCCTTCGTTCCGTAGGTTCTGCCTTTCATATGCCCGCTATGCAAGCTTCTGTTCCTTTGCTGGCTCCAAAATCGGAGTTGATGCGCATAGCTGGGATTAATCAGGTGATCCAGTCGGTGTGTAATATCGCCGGGCCCGCTTTGGCCGGTCTATTCATAACGATGATGAAGATGACGAATATCCTCTTATTGGATGTGGCTGGAGCGGCGTTCGCTTGTCTATCGCTCTGCTTTGTCTTTATTCCCGATCCTTCTCATGAGGAACGAAATTCAGAATTGCATCTTTGGAGAGAGGCGAAAGAGGCGATTATGGAAGTCCGTAACCAATATGGGCTATCGTGGTTATTCCTATTGTCTATATTGGCTACATTCGTGATTATGCCGGTAAGTGTCTTATTCCCGTTGATGACGTTGAATCACTTTGCCGGAAATGCTTTCCAAGTGAGTTTGGTCGAGGTTTCATGGGGTGGAGGAGCCTTGCTCGCGGGTGCTTTACTGGGGCTTAAGAAATATCGTTGGAATGAGATACTGTTGATTAATGGGATGTATATAGCGTTGGGATTGACATTCTTGTTTTCCGGGTTGTTACCGGTATCCGGTTTTATCTGGTTTGCGGTGCTGACGGCTTTAGGAGGTGTTTGTGGTTCCCTGTATTTTGCTACTTTTACTACGGTTATCCAATCTCGCATTGATCCGGGAGTTATGGGAAGGGTATTCTCTTTTTACATGAGCTTTAGTATGCTTCCTTCGATGATCGGTCTTTTGAGTACCGGCTTTTTGGCGGATTCTATCGGGCTTGGAAATACCTTTATAATAAGTGGGGGCTTTTTATGTTTGATAGGTATTATATCCTTTTTTATCCCTTCGTTGATCAGTCTGAAAGAGAGTTTTAAGAGATAACGATATCGTATTTAGACACTATTTAATATGAATAAGAAAATACTTCAACTGGCGATACCTTCTATTATTTCCAATATAACCGTACCTTTATTGGGATTGATAGATGTGGCGATCGTGGGACATCTTGGATCTGCTTCGTACATCGGGGCGATCGCTGTAGGCGGGATGCTGTTTAATATTATCTACTGGATATTCGGGTTTCTCCGTATGGGGACAAGCGGTATGACTTCCCAAGCGTACGGGAAACGGGATTTGACGGAAGTTACCCGGATCTTATTCCGGTCTGTCGGGGTTGGTTTCCTGATATCTTTGGGGCTTTTGATACTTCAATACCCTATCTTGAAGGTTGCGTTTACTTTGATCGACGCAACGGAGGAGGTAAAACAATGGGCCTCTCTCTATTTTAATATCTGTATCTGGGGAGCGCCGGCTGTATTGGGGTTATATGGCTTTGCCGGTTGGTTTATCGGTATGCAGAATTCTCGTTTCCCGATGTTTATCGCTATCACGCAGAATATCGTGAATATTGCGGCCAGCCTATGTTTCGTGTTTGTGCTGGGTATGAAGGTGGAAGGCGTAGCGTTGGGAACACTGATCGCCCAATATGCGGGTCTCCTCATGGCGTTTGCTCTTTGGTTGAAATATTATAAACGTTTGAAAGCGTATATTGATTGGAACGGGCTTTGGGGTAGGGAGGCGATGCGTCGCTTCTTCTCAGTCAATAGTGATATATTTTTCCGGACCTTGTGCTTGGTCGCTGTTACGACTTTCTTTACTTCTACAGGTGCGAGACAAGGGGATGTGATATTAGCCGTAAACACCTTGTTGATGCAGTTATTTACCTTGTTCTCTTATATAATGGATGGATTCGCTTATGCGGGAGAGGCATTAGCCGGTCGCTTTATTGGAGCCAAAAACGATGTGGGGTTACGTAAATGCATTCGCTTATTGTTCCTATGGGGAATCGGCCTCTCATTGTCTTTCACGATCCTTTATGCGTTGGGAGGGAAGAATTTTCTGGGATTATTGACGAACGATACCTCAGTCATTGAAGCTTCCGGGGATTATTTCTATTGGGTGTTGGCGATTCCTTTATGTGGATTCTCCGCTTTCCTTTGGGACGGTATCTTTATCGGTGCCACGGCCACACGCCAGATGCTTTACTCGATGCTTGTGGCCTCGGGCACTTTCTTTATTATGTATTACTTGTTTTATCAATCGATGGGGAATCATGCGTTATGGATGGCTTTCCTTTGGTATCTGTCTTTACGTGGCGGTATGCAATGGGTACTTTGGCGGTTAAAAAAATAAGGCGAGAACCTGTAACTGATCCTCGCCTCATTTTATCCTAGGAAAACCTATTTACTGTTGTTTGTAATAAGCTAAGTCCTCACGATTGAAGTTGTTGATGAAGGATTCGATCTTATCAATCTCAGCTTGTCCGTAGTTTACATAAACCTCGGCGGAACGGCGGAAGCTGTCATCTTTGTTCGCGTCTTGCAATAGCAAGTAGCCGAATACGCAATGAGCGGCTGCCTCGACCATACGGCGAGCTTGGAAGTCAATATATTCGTTATCCTTTGTCTCCGTAACCTTGGCTACCACTTTCTCATACTTCTCGGTCATAGCGGCAAGTTTGTTCTTCAGAGCCTCTAATTCCGGCTTATACTCGATCGCTTGGTATTCACGAATCTGGTTCAAGTAAGTACCCGTGGTGACGTGGCGGATGGCCGCTACGACTTGCAATTGGGTGGTACCCTCATAGATATTCGTGATGCGGGCATCCCGGTAGATACGTTCGCAAGCGTAGTCCTTCATGAAACCGGAACCTCCGTGAACTTGGATAGCGTCGTAAGCGTTCTGGTTTGCGTACTCGGTAGTCATGCCTTTACCCATCGGGGTGAAAGCATCCGCGAGCTTGCTGTACTTCTTGAATTCTTGACGTTCTTCCGGAGTCAGTTTACGTTCCTTGGATATATCATCCAACGCTTTGTAGACGTCAACGAAACGGGCGGTCTCGTATAACATAGAACGGGAAGCATCCGCTTTCGCACGCATCAAGGCGATAATCTCAGCGATCGCCGGGAACTCGATGATAGACTTACCAAACTGTTTACGATCCAAGGCGTAAGCATAAGCCTCACGATAGGCAGCCTCGCTAAGTCCTACGGCTTGAGCCATGATACCCAGACGGGCACCGTTCATCAAAGCCATTACATATTTGATCAAACCTAGCTTACGATCACCGCAAAGCTCGGCTTTCGCGTTCTTGAATACCAACTCGCAAGTAGGAGAGCCTTTGATACCCATTTTGTTCTCGATACGACGGACATTCACGCCACCATTGCGCTTGTCGTAGATGAACATGGAAAGGCCACGTCCATCCTTCGTACCTTCCTCGGAACGGGCCAATACCAAATGGATGTCAGCGTCGCCATTCGTGATGAAACGCTTTACGCCGTTCAGATACCAGCAACCGTCAGCCTCGTTGTAAGAAGCTTTCAACATAACGGATTGAAGGTCGGAACCTGCGTCCGGCTCCGTCAAGTCCATAGACATGGTCTCTCCGTCGCAAACACGAGGGATGTAACGTTGGCGTTGATCCTCGTTGCCGAACTCGTATAAGGTCTCGGCACAATCTTGTAGACCCCAAAGGTTCTCGAAACCGGCGTCGGCACGGGAAACCAAGTCGGCGGCCATGATGTAAGGGACGATCGGGAAATTCAACCCATTGTAGCGGCGAGGCATAGCGATACCCATCAAGCCGGCCTTGCGAACGGCATCGAGGTTTTGCTGTGTCCCGGAAGCGTACGTGACACGTCCGTTCGCTACCGTGGGGCCCTCATGGTCTACGCCCTCAGCGTTCGGGGCGATAATTTCCCCGCAAATCTCACCAACGATCTCCAATACTTTCTCGTAGCTATCCATTGCGTCCTCGAAATCGATCGGAGCATAATCGTATGTATCCTTGTCGGCATAGCCGCGCTCTTTCAGCTCTACGATACGCTTCATCAACGGATGGTGAAGATGATGCTTCAAGCTGGGATTATCTGTATAGAAATTAGCCATAATCTTACTTACTGTTCTTTTTGTAATACTTAATCATCTTAGGAATCACCTCTTCTACCGTACCATTGATTACGTAATCGGCGATCGTGTTGATCGGGGCGTTCTCATCATTATTGATCGAAATGATGATACCGGCGTCTTGCATGCCGGCGATATGCTGGATCTGCCCGGAGATACCGCAAGCGATATATAATTTCGGACGCACCGTGACACCGGTCTGACCGATCTGACGGTCGTGGTCGCAGAAACCGGCATCGACAGCCGCACGGCTGGCACCTACCTCGGCGTGAAGCTCTTTCGCCAAATCGAACAATAAATTAAAGTTCTCCTTAGAGCCTACGCCATAACCTCCGGCTACTACGATCGGAGCGCCTTTCAGGTTGTGCTTCGCTTTCTCTACATGACGGTTGATCACTTTCACCACATAGTCTGTCTCGGGGACATACTTCGCTACGTCGTGGCGGATCACTTCACCTTTATAATTCTCGTCAAGGACTTCCTTTTTCATCACGCCCTCACGAACGGTCGCCATTTGCGGGCGATGTTCCGGGTTGATGATCGTGGCTACGATGTTACCACCGAACGCCGGACGGATCTGATATAATAAGTTCTCGTAGGTGATACCCGCTTTCTTGTCCTCGTGCGAGCCGATCTCCAAAGAGGTACAATCGGCCGTCAAGCCGCTTGTCAAGGCCGAGGATACACGAGGGCCCAAGTCACGACCGATCACCGTAGCGCCCATCAAGCAAATCTGCGGTTTCTCCTCCTTGAACAAATTGATCAAGATAGAGGAATGAGGAAGTGACGTATAAGGGAACAGACCCGGAGCGTCGAACACATGAACCTTGTCGACGCCAAAAGGCAATACTTGTTTCTCTACACCCTCAAGGCCGGACCCGGCAACGATCGCCTCCAGCCCACAGCCCAATTGATTGGCTAGCTTACGACCTTTAGTCAGAAGCTCAAGACTTACATCGGCAACGTTCGTGCCTTCTGTCTCACAATATACAAATACGTTGTTCATAATCTTATCCGATGGTGTGGTTAGCTAACAGTTCGACAATCAAATCCTCTACTTCTTGGTCGGCGCTGGAGATGGTCTTGCTTTCCTTGGCTTGGAAGACGATATTCTCGATCGCTTTTACCTTCGTCGGCGAACCGCTAAGGCCGCATTGAACCAAGTCACCATTCACGTCGGCTACGCTCCATTCTTGAATATCCAAATACGGGCGGGTCTCGTACAATTCCGGGTAGCGAAGAGTCGGCGTACCGTCCTGGTGACAGGCGGGTTGCACGGCCCGTTCCTGTTTACCCATGGCGTGTTTGTACTTTTGTACCAACTTCGCGTTGCGGGGACGGCAGGGAGCGGCGGAGCCGTTCACGGTGATAACGATAGGAAGCGGACCTTCCACGGTCTCGACACCCCCGTCGATATGACGTTTTACGGTGATACGTCCGGCCTCCTTATCAACGTTTAGGATTTCCTCGGCATACGTGATCTGGGTCAGTCCTAATTTCTCAGCGACTTGCGGACCTACCTGTGCCGTATCGCCGTCGATCGCTTGGCGACCACCGATGATAATATCATAATCGTTGATTTTCTTGATAGCCGTGGCAAGCGCATAGGATGTGGCTAACGTGTCGGCTCCGGCAAACGCACGGTCGGTCAACAAAAAACCGCCGTCAGCACCACGATACAAACCCTCGCGGATGATTTCGGCGGCACGTCCCGGGCCCATCGTCAGCAGCGTAACTGTCGTCCCGGGGTAAGCGTCTTTCAAGCGTAACGCTTGTTCCAACGCGTTCAGGTCTTCCGGGTTAAAGATCGCGGGCAAGGCGGCGCGATTGATCGTACCGTCCGCCTTCATGGCGTCCTTTCCCACGTTTCGTGTATCCGGGACCTGTTTCGCTAAAACTATAATTCTTAAACTCATATTATATAGGAATATTAGATTTTTATATTGATGTAATACTTCTACTTTCTTGTTAATCTCGAGGTGCAAAAGTAATCAAACATTCTTTATAACAAAGAACTTTGCGGAGGAAATTGCACACTTGGCGTGTGTTTGAGCATGTATTGCCTGCTGATTACTCGTAGCAATGATAGGTTCTCTTCCGGTTTGAGCCCGGTTTTTTTTTCTCGATGCGCCATTCCCAAGGCTGCGATTTCGTCAGCGTGCGGAAGAACTTGGAGAATACCGAGGGCTGCGAGAAACCCAGCTTGGCGGCGATCGCGGTGATGCTCATGTCCGTCCGCTCCATCAGCTCCTGAGCTTCGAGGAGAAGGTAGCGGTTGCGCCATTCCATCGCCGACATGCCACCGATGGCGAGGATGGCGCCCCGGAGCTCGCTGGTCTTGAGTTGCATTATGCGGGCGTATTCGCTGGTGTCCATCCGGCCGTACTTGCGGATGAGATAGGCGAAGAGATCGATCAGGTTGTTGCCCGAGGGGCGGTTGCCGTCGAAGTCGGGAGGGACACCCATCCAAAGCTCTTCTTCGGTGGGTTTACGCTTGAAGACGGTGATAAAGACATCTTCCGGGGGGATTCTCTTGAATGTTTCTTCCATGATGATATGTTTTAAGGTTGTTTTTTCTCAAGGATTTGATCTTGCAATTCTTCCGGGTCAAATCTACGGATTATGATTGGATATCGCAAGCCTTAAAGGTCAAATCCATGTGTTTGGATTAGATATTTTAGAACTACGAGGTCAAATCAAAGGTAATGGATTTGACCTTGTAGTTTTACCGGGTCAAATCTTTTGGCTATCCAGCCTCTTTACGACTTGTCCGTACACGATCAACGCTACGGCGGATACCAAGGCGATCGCACCGAAGTAATACCAGATGTAATGGGCGTTCGCGCTTGCCGCTAGCCATTCCTCGTGAGAGGCGAATAGGGTTGGCTCCGGGCAATACTTGCTTAAAAGGAAACCAGACAGCCCGAATCCGAAGATAGAGGAGAGGAAAGAATGCAAATGGCTGAATCCAAGATAGAGACCTTCTTCTCCTTTGGGTGCTTGCAAGGAGAAATACTCGAGAAAGCGAGGAGAGATGAACGTCTCCGCCAGCCCTTGGAAGACGATACCCACCACCATCATGAAGGCTACGGGATGCATCCCTAGGATCAAGGAATTAGTATCCAGCATATTACCGGATGCCATGCAAAGAGCGGACACCGGCATGATAAACATACCCACCGTCATGGAGGTAAGCGCTGTCCGCTTCCGCATCATCTGTGTTACTAGATTGACTGTCAGAACTACGACTAAAGGGTTTACGTTGGCATACCAAGAAGGAGAGGCTCCCTCGCCGGCCAAACGAAGCACATATTTTGGCATCGTGGCATACAGCTGGTGTTGTACCATCCAGAATCCGGTGATAATGATGATTAATGTAATGAGCCGTCCGTTACTACAAACCTTGATCAAGGCGTTCCAGATCTGCCCGAACGTCTTGCCCTCGCCCGAATGCTGAGCGCTTTTGTAGAAGAACCAGATGGCTAGCAAGGCAAGGAAGGTCATGCTCGCCGAGAAATAGTTCAAGGTAATCAAACCTTCGTTGCCCAACGCCTCGCGAAGCGGCTTCACGATGGTCTTCCCGGAGAAGGCCCCGATATTTACCATTGCATAGAAGATAGAGAAGCCCTTCGCACGGGTTTCCGGCGTAGTCTCTTTAGCGACCGTGCCGGAGATAACGCTCTTGATAAAAGCCCCGCCGCATACGATCAAGGCCATGATAGGGATAATGCCGTACTGAAGATTGCTCTCCAGCAATCCCGTAAAGGTAGTCATCGTGCTGTATTCAACAAGTCCGGCGGATTGAAGCCAAGTAGGGTAAACAGCCAGTCCTAGATAGCCACAAGTTAACAAAGTGAAAGCCAGTAGCATCGAGTTGCGGAAACCGATCTTATCGGCCAACGCTCCGGCGAATGTGGGCAGCAGATACAGACAAGCGGAAAAGATACCGGCGATGCTGGCGGCCTGAATGTCGTTAAAGCCTAAGATGCGGCTAAGATAAAGGGTTATAACGATAAATACGCCATAATAAGCGGCTCGCTCGAACAACTCGACGGTGTTCGCTACCCAGAATGCTTTACTGAATTTGATTTTCTCTTGTTTCTTAGTTGTCATGATATTATTTATTAGTAAGATAGATTAGATGGATAAGTCAAAGAGGAGGCGCAGGCGAGAAAATGAAGAGCTGCGCCTCCTCGTCTTTGTTTTATCGTATAGTAATTACGAATTAGGGCTTTACGGTATACGGTTGGTGGATCGCCTTATCGAAAGCTTTCCAATGCTCATCCGTCATGTTGCCCGGCGTAAACAACGCCACGCCGGCCGCTCCGTTCTCCATGGAGCCTCTTACGGCCTCCTCGATCTCGGACGGGATCAGTCCATGGCCTTCCGGGTCCTTGATATTCGCCTTGTTCTGCCAATCCTCGCAGATGAACAGACCGCTATAAACCGGCTTCTTGCCTTGCACGGCGGCTACTTCCTCTTTCACGATCGGAGCCAGCCAAGAAGCGTCCTCCAGATAGAAATCGTTATAATTCATCGGGAAGAAAGCGTCGATATTCCATTTATTCCATTCTTGGCGAACCATCCACTTGGCGTGAGAGTCCGGCCCCGGGAATACGGCGGCGCTCACTTTTTTGCCTTTGCCGTGAACCTCGTCGGCGATGCGATTTACCAATTTCGTGATCAGGTCGCAACGAAACTGCGCCCATTCCGCGCATTTGGAAGGATCCTCTACGGATTTGATGTCGATACCGGTAGCAGCCTTGAAATCGGCCACGCATTTGTCACAGTAGCAATAGTCCGCCGTAGGATATTCCTCGTCCATCACCAAGCCGTATTTTTCCCAAAGTCCGCGGGCCAGGATGACATCCACGTAACGGATATAATCCAGATGGATATAATCCACCTCCGGGATATCGGCTACCTTGCCATATAGATCCAGCAAGAACTCCGCCGTACCTTCTTGGTTCGGGCACAGGCATTTGTAATAAGGGACATAGGCCTGTACGGAATAGGCCGACTCGCCTTTCCGGTTTACGGCGTAGAGGGTGGAGTCCAGTCCATGTTGCAGCATGGCGGGAATCCACGCGTGAAATTCCATGCCATTGGCATGGGCCGCTTTGGCGGCACGCTGGATTTTCTCCGTGTCGTGGCCGGCGTTGTAGCACATCCCGTCTACACCGTGGGCATGCCATTTACTAAAGTCCGCTTGTAAGGTTTGCTCGGTGGTATTCCCGCCTTCGCCTTGCCATGCGTAGACCTTGACTGTTTTCTCGGGCGCCTTGACGCAAGCCGTCAGAGCGACGGCCGCCAAAGCGATAAAGAGCTTCTTCATATCTCGCAAGCGCATAAAGTCGGGATCAAGTTACGATCGCCATAAGCGTTATCTACACGGGCTACGTTAATCCAGAACTTGCTGTCGTGCAACCATTCCAGCGGGAAGGCGGCCTTCGTGCGGGGATACGCGTGTTTCCACTCGTCGGCGGTCACCTCGTATTCCGGATGCGGGGCGTTCTTCAAGACGTTGTCCTCCTTCGAAGCCTTGCCTTCCTCCACCTCCTTGATCTCGTTCCAGATACATTCCATTACCTCTACGAAACGATCCAGCTCGGCCTTGCTCTCGCTCTCGGTCGGCTCTACCATCAAGGTGCCGTGTACCGGGAAAGATAGGGTAGGAGCGTGGTAGCCGAAGTCCATCAAACGCTTGGCGATATCGCCCTCGTCGATGCCCGAACGCTCTTTTACCGTGCGGCATTCCAAGATCAACTCATGACCTACACGGCCTGTCGCTCCGGTATAGACGATACCGTACGTATCCTTGAACTTAGCGGCCAAGTAATTGGCGTTCAAGATGGCCGTCTTCGTCACTGTCTCAAGACCTTCCGTACCCAGCAAGCGGATGTAAGCGTACGTGATCGGCAGGATACCGGCGCTACCATAAGGAGCCGCGGATACCGTATTCAAGTCGCTGCCCCAAAGCACCGGATGCTGCGGCAAGAACGGAACCAGATGCTCGGCCACGCAGATCGGGCCTACGCCGGGACCACCACCTCCGTGAGGAGAAGAGAAGGTCTTATGCAGGTTCAAGTGACATACATCGGCGCCGATCGTACCCGGATTTGTCAATCCAACCTGCGCGTTCATGTTGGCGCCATCCATATAAAGCTGTCCTCCGCAAGCGTGAACGATGTCGCACATCTCCTTGATGTCCACCTCGAAGATACCATGCGTAGACGGATAGGTAATCATGCTGGCAGCCAAACGCTCCTTGTTCTCCTCGGCTTTCGCACGGAAATCTTCCAGATCGATATTACCATTCTCGTCGCATTTAACGGTTACGGTCTTATACCCGCATTGGATAGCGCTGGCCGGGTTGGTTCCGTGGGCGGAAGCCGGAAGCAAAACGATATCACGATGGCCTTGGCCGATGCTTTCCTGATAAGCACGGATCACACGAAGACCCGTGTACTCGCCAGCGGCGCCGGAGTTCGGTTGCAACGTACAGCCCTTGAAGCCCGTGATCGTGCATAAGTAAGAAGACAGGTTCTCGATCAGCTCCGTATAGCCTTCCACTTGCTCCTCCGGAGCGTACGGGTGGATATTCATGAATTCCGCACGGCTAAGCGGCAACATCGTAGAAGCCGGGTTTAGCTTCATCGTGCAAGATCCCAGCGAGATCATGGATTGGGCCAAGGAAACATCCTTTCGTCCCAAACGGGTGATGTAACGCATCAACTCGGTCTCCGTATGATATTTCTTGAATACGTCTTGCTGCAAGAAATCGGAGGTACGGGCGAATTTAGCGTCGAAATAAGTCTGGGCGGGGATAGACTCGTCCAGCATATAGTCTTTACCTGCGGCGCCGGCGAAGATGTATAATAATACGCCTATGTCCGTAGGCAATGTCGTCTCGTCTATGCTGACACCCACTTGTCCGTCCTCGAAATAACGCAAGTTCACCTTGCACTCCAAGGCGATCTCACGCAGCGCGTTCACCGACACGTGCGCGGGAAGCTGTATCTTCAAGGTATCGAAATAATCCTTGTTTAATTGCGTATATCCCAGTTTCTCCAACTCCTTGGCCAAGAATCCGGCCGTGGAATGAATCCGTCCGGCGATGTTACGCAACCCCTCCGCTCCATGATATACGGCGTAGAATCCGGCCATGGTAGCCAACAACGCCTGAGCCGTACAGATATTGGACGTTGCCTTCTCACGTTTGATATGTTGCTCGCGGGTCTGCAAAGCCAAGCGATAAGCCGGATGGCCGTAAGCGTCCTTGGAGATACCGATGATACGTCCCGGGATCGTACGTTTATAATCGTCCTTCGTAGCGAAGAAAGCGGCGGAAGGACCCCCGTAGAACATCGGGATACCGAAGCGCTGGCTGCTACCGAATACGACATCCGCTCCCCATTCTCCCGGAGGAGTCAACAATACCAAGCTCATCAAGTCGGCGGCTACGCCTACCTTGGCTCCGGCGGCGCCCGCACGGGCTACGAATTCCTTATAGTCCTCGATCGAACCATCCGCGTTCGGGAACTGTACGATGGCGGCGAACACGTCCGGCGTGAACTCGAATTTCTTATAATCGCCCACTTCCACCTGGATGCCCTGCGGGATCATGCGGGTGTGGATGACGGCCAGCGTAGAGGCGAACACGTTCTCGTCAACGAATACCGTATTGGCTTCCGCTTTCACCTGCGCACGGCTGCGTGAACCATGAAACATGGTAACCGCCTCGGCTGCCGCTGTCGCCTCGTCGAGTAGCGAGCAGTTCGCCAAGGGCAATCCGGTCAGTTCGCAGATAACAGTCTGGAAGTTCAGCAACGCCTCCAAGCGTCCTTGGGATACTTCCGCCTGATACGGCGTATAGGAGGTGTACCAAACCGGGTTCTCGAATACGTTACGTTGGATCGGGGCCGGGCAAACCGTGTCGTACCAACCCATACCGATATAAGAGGTGAATACCTCGTTCTTGGAAGCCAGCTCGGCGATATGCTCGGCGAACTCACGTTCCGTCATGGCCTCCGGGAGGTTCAACGGCTCTTTCAAACGGATGTTGGCCGGAATGGTCTGATCGATCAACTCGTCCAAAGACTTCACGCCAATCGTCTCCAACATAGCGGGAATATCTTCCGCTGAGATGCCCACGTGGCGGTTTACAAACTTATTTGTGTCCATAATTCTAGTATTTTATAAATAAGGATTATTTAATTTCTCATCAATGATTCGTGTCTCGGGGCCATGGCCGGGGTATACCACGGTCTCGTCCGGCAACGACAGTAATTTGTCCTTGATAGCGGCAAGCAGTATATCTTGGTTGCCTCCCCATAAATCGGTACGGCCGATGCTTCCGGCGAACAAGGAATCCCCGACGATCACGAAACCGTTCTTCTTGTTATAGAAAGCCACGCCTCCGGGCGAATGACCGGGAACGCTCAATACCGCCAGCTCGGATTTCCCGAACTTTATGATTTCCCCGTTTACCAGATATTTCCCTACCGGGATGCTTTTCGCCTTCATCGGCAGGCCGAATGCCTTGGCTTGCTCCTCGGGAGAGGGAAGGCCCTCCACGTCCGCTTTATGGGCTTCCGGGCTCAATCCGTAGGTGTCATGGATGAATTCGTTACCGAATATGTGATCCAGATGGAGGTGCGTACAAAGGTAACGTTTCAGCGTCAGCCCGTTTTGGGCGATAAAGTCGCTTACTTCTTTTTGTTCCTCTTTGCGCAGGCAGCCGCAATCGATAAGGACCGCCTCCTTGGTATCATCGTATAGCAAGTAAGTATTCTCGGAGAAATAGTTTACTTCGAAAGATTTTATCGTAATCATAAGGGTACGTACACTACTTTTTTAGTTTCAAAAAACTCTTCTTTAAAATGGTCTTTCAGATCCATGCTTATCGCTTGGTTCCGGAAAGGCAATATCTCGTGCGCCAGCTCTCCACCTTTCAGACAAATCAATCCGTTGGGCAATGCGTTGATCTGTTCTTTCTTTATATTCTTGCGGACGATCTTTACCAGATCCGCCAGAGGCATCACGGCACGGCTTACCACGAAATCGAAAAGCTGCTTTTCCTCCTCGCCCCGGCAATGGCAGAAGGATACGTTCTCCAGCCCGATCGCCTCGGCCACGGCTTGTCCCACCTTGATTTTTTTCCCGATGCTGTCTACCAGATGGAAATGGGTCTCAGGGAATAAGATCGCCAAGGGGATGCCGGGAAAACCGCCTCCCGTACCCAGATCCATCACCGAGGAACCCGGCTTGAAACGCAGCATATCGGTGATACCCAGCGAGTGAAGCACGTGATGCGGATATAGGTTCTCGATATCCTTCCGTGAGATCACGTTGATCTTGGCGTTCCAATCCGTATATAGGTCATATAGGGCGGCGTATTGCTCTTTTTGCCGGTCGGTGAGATCGGGGAAATAAGATGTGAGAATTGAAAATTGAGAATTGGGAATTGAGAATTTCTCTGTATTTTGTTCCATAGGACATCTGTTTATAGGTTTATCTATCATTAATTTTCAATTCTCAATTTTCAATTTTCAATTAACTGACTTATCGGGCTGTCATCCCGCAGCAAATAGCGGATTTCCTTGTAAGGGAGATGGACGTTCGTGACGCCTACCACGTATGCCGCTATCTCATATTCGTTGAAAGAATAGGTGATGCCCGTCTCGTCTACGAGGAAGTTGCCGTTCGGGAAGATCTCGTCCACGCTAAAGAAACCGATATTTTCCAGTTCCTTGGCGTCGGATACGTTGTTTTGCTTGGCGATCTGATCTACCAATATTCGCGCCAGATTGTCTTGATAGTTGTCCACGAATATCTCCTCCTCGGTGATCGGCTTACCGGTCTTGAGGTTCACTACATGGTTATTGTAGGAATGTGCGCCATGCGCTCCGCCCGTATAGTTCTCGAAGCTTACCGTATAGCTGATGATATCGTCTTGGTTGAAGGCGATATCATCCGACGACATCTCATAGTAAGAGAACCAAGAGCCCACCGGTGTCTCGTCGGATTTCGCCACCTCAGCCTTGTAATCCTCTTCCAGATCCTTATAAGCGGCCAGATAGTCGTCGGTATATTTCCGTACCGCCTCCTCGGGGGATAATTGCTCATAATTCTCGCCGAAATAAGAGGAGACGAACTGTCTCTGTAGATTCTTAAGAACCTCTTTATCCGAATATTTCCGGGGATAAACGAACTTGATCTCTAGATTGCAATTGGGATTATCCGGATTATCTAACAAATGGTAAGTCTTTTCCACGCTGATAGAATCAAACGTGATACTGTTTTCAGAAGCCTTCTTCGTTCCGGTATCGCAACCCGTGGCTAAGATACCTATCAAAAGAAGCGCCAGCATGCTTTCGCGTAAATGCGTTCTCATCGGACTACAGATTTAATTTATTTGTACGCGAATGTACGTTATTAAATTGTATAATCAAATTGCACGATGAAGTTTAATAAGAGGACAATCTTTCCTCGGTGGTTTTCGGGTTGAGTTGTCTATTTGTCCGATACTTTCCGGGTGTTCTCTTGCGTGAGAAGAATAGTTCCCATTTTATATCACCTAGGGGCGTACCCAGCCTTATGAGAATACAAATGTTATTTTCATGCTTTCATCTAGATGAAAGCAAACTGTATAGGTTATCATATTTGGAAAATAAGAGCTTTCTGCCACTATAGACATCACATCCATAGGCTTTAGATCAAAAACAGTCTTTCCTAAATAATCTGTATATAAAACAGAATCTGGCTTAATGACTGTATTATACCTTTTATACTTTAATATTCCATTTCCTTCATAAGATGCAAGGCCACCAAACTCTGTCGTTATATTAATGTCATAATACAAATACACTTTTGCGCCTGCATCAGGTTTTCTTGAGCTTGTACTTTCTTGGTCATAATAAACCTCTATTTCGGCTTGAGGATCTTCTGGTTTTTCCCCTTCATCGATAATGTCATTTTCACTACAACCAATAAAAATGACCATGAAAAATATGAATAAAGAAGTTCTCATGTTTCTGAATCAGTTTTAATTAGTTAACAACTAAAATAGGATTGCCCTAAATGTACAATTAGTTTTTATCATACCATTATAGTTTGAAGGAAATTATGGATAATGATGATAAAATTTAACTATAGCCTATTGGCACAAGTCTACCATCAATAGGATGTGAACGCATTAAAAAGGTTAAACAATAGTGAGCTACCTATATTCTCACGAACGAGATAGCTCTTTTCTTTATTTAACTAAATAACCAAGCTTTTCCTCCGAAAAGCCATGTTGTTAAATTCGATTAATTATAGGCCAAATGTATAATTATTGGAGAAATAGAGTTTTTATGGGCAGACACAAAAAAAAGCGTGAAGCTGCCGTTATATTGTTATAGGCTTGTCAGGTATCCCCATACCTTTGTCAACTATAACAAACGACAGCTCACGCCATTATTGTATATTTGAGATAATACAACAGCGTGAGCATGAAGTTTGTTATTCTAGTTGACTTTGCTTTTAGGGATGTTTGACAATGCCTAGAATAACACTCGATGCTCTAATACATAATATGTCGCCATGTTTTTCAGCTAACGCTATAGCCACATGACGATGCAAATATAACTATATATTTTGTAAATCAATGTTTTTATTGGCGAATTATTAACAGATATGCAAGTGCATACTACTCGTTCTTATGCTTTCTCTTTAGCTATCAGCCCATCGAAATACCTCCGCAGCAACCATGCCATGGCTTGCTGTCGCACCATCGTCAGCCGATAGTCCTCGCTGATGGGCAGGTGACCCGGTGGTCTCCAATGGGCGAAGAGGCTCATGGCGTGGCGTTTCTCCTCGGGGGTATCGTGTATCAATCCCCGCTCTTGCAAGGACTGGTAGACACGGGCGGGATAAAGGCGTTCCAGCGGGTAACCGGCCTTGTATTGCTGGAATACCTTGCGGAGAAAGGCAAGCTCACGCTCTTCCTTGTAAGCCGTGATATAATAGCCATTGGCATAGATGTCACAAAGCAGGGCAATATATAATAGAAAAGTGTCAGATCCGTATTTGCGCTTTATTTGACGGATTTTACGGTTGCTTAGTAAATCCGTGTCGAGCGGGACATAATCCGGCTCCTTTTTAATAGGTCGTGCCATTACTTCTCCTTTTCCGGGTATCCTTGAATAAGAAGAATTTTACAATAAGTAGAAAATCAGGTCATGTTTTCAAGGGGTTGAAAATCAGAGTCGTAAAAACATCGTAATGTTTGCGTCGAAACACGTACATGTTTTTCCGAAAAGTCGTACGTGTTTTGGGAAATTCACGTACGTGTTTTTCCGGAAATGATATTGATGTAAAATAGGAACATTAAAAAAAGACAATAACCTTACCTTGTGAGATTCTGTCACAAGAGATATTCCGGGTATTTGATGGTTAGATCGATTTGGGTACGGTTCTCCTATTGGTATCCGAGGACGATGTGGATTTTGGATATTTTCTATTATCTTTGTCTGCTGAAAGTGTATTATCAATTCAAAATGTAAATAATATCATGAGAAAATTATTGTTAGCCTTTTGTGCGTTCGCAACGATTTGTAGCGCCGGGGCGCAGTGGAAGCCCGCCGGAGACAAGATCAAGACGGACTGGGCTGAGAAAGTAGATCCCCGGAATGTATTGCCAGAATATCCACGCCCCGGGATGGAACGTGCGGATTGGCAGAATTTGAACGGCGAGTGGGAATACGCTATCCTTCCAAAAGGACAGGCAGAGCCGACGAGTTTCGATGGGAATATCTTGGTGCCGTTCGCCGTGGAATCCTCCTTGTCCGGCGTGCAAAAAGAAGTGGGGGAGAAGAATGAGTTGTGGTATAAACGAACCTTTACGGTGCCCTCCTCATGGAAAGGAAAAGATATCTTGTTGAACTTCGGCGCCGTGGATTGGAAAGCGGACGTGTTCGTGAATGATATCCTGATCGGTTCCCACACGGGAGGCTTTACCCCGTTTTCCTTGAATATCACTCCCTATCTGAATGGCAAAAGTACGCATAAGCTGGTGGTGCGTGTATGGGACCCGAGCGATAAAGGCTACCAACCCCGTGGAAAGCAAGTGGCCAACCCGGAGGGAATCTGGTATACGCCGGTCACCGGAATCTGGCAGACCGTATGGCTGGAGCCGGTCGCTTCCTCGCATATCACCTCTATCAAGGCGATCCCGAATATCGATAATGGCGTGATGAGCGTGACGGTCGGGGCTTGTTCCGACTCCCCGGTGTCGGACATCGTGGAGGTCAGCTTGCTCGATAAGGGGCAGGTGGTTGCTACCGCCAAGGGCGTACAAGGGACAGAATTACGCTTGGCCGTGCAAAATCCTACGTTGTGGGAACCTTCCAATCCTTATTTATATGATATGAAGGTGAGCTTGTCGAAGAATGGCAAGAAGGTGGACGAGGTGAAATCGTACACCGCCTTCCGTAAGATATCCGCCGAGCGTGACGCCAACGGCATCATGCGTATGCGCTTGAACAACAAGAACCTGTTCCAATACGGCCCGCTGGATCAAGGCTGGTGGCCCGACGGGCTTTACACGGCTCCCACGGACGAGGCGTTGCTGTATGATATCGTGAAGACGAAAGCGTGGGGCTTCAACATGATCCGCAAGCACGTGAAGGTAGAGCCGGCCCGCTGGTACTATCATTGCGATAAGGAAGGTATGCTGGTTTGGCAGGATATGCCTAGCGGCGACATGGGTAACCAATGGGCGCCTCATACGTATAACGGTGGAACCGACAAGGAGCGTACCGAGGAGTCTATCCGTAATTATTACAAGGAGTGGAAGGAGATCATGGACCTGTGCGTCTCGAATCCTAGCGTAGTAGTATGGGTGCCCTTCAACGAGGCTTGGGGCCAGTTCGATACCGAGAAGGCTGCCGAGTGGACAAAAACATACGATCCTTCCCGTCTGGTGAATCCGGCCAGTGGCGGTAATTTCCGTGCGTGCGGCGATATCTTGGATTTGCATAATTACCCGGGCCCGGCGATGTACCTGTTCGATCCGGTGCGTGTAAACGTATTGGGCGAGTATGGTGGTATCGGCTTGGCCGTGGAGAACCATTTGTGGTGGAATAAACGCAACTGGGGCTATGTACAGTTTAAGAATAGCGATGAGGTGACCGCCGAGTACGTGAAGTACGCCAAGGAGTTGAAGGCGATGGTCCCGAAGGGTTTCTCCGCCGCTGTCTACACGCAAACCACGGACGTGGAGGGCGAGGTGAACGGCCTTATGACCTACGACCGTAAAGTGATCAAGATCAACGAGGCCGAGGTGCGCAAGGCGAACCAAGAGGTGATCAAGGCCTTGTCTGAGTAGAAGGCTTAGAAAAAATAGTTATTTGACTCGATGATAGATCCGGTCCGGGCAAAGAGAGATTCTTTCCCGGATCGGATTGTTTTAGCGAAATGAATATGATTCGGAATGTGAGTTTGCGAGACGCCAAGGCGATCGTGGATATATACAATGAATATGTCGTGAATAGCGTGGCTACGTTTGAGACGGAACCTTTGCGGGTGGAGGAGATGGAGGGTCGCATAGCCGGGATCTCGGCGAGCTATCCTTATCTGGTGTACGTGGATCAGGATGAGGTCGTGGGATATTGCTATGCCCATACGTGGAAAGAAAAGGCAGCTTATAAATATACGCTTGAGACCACCGTTTATTTATCCCCGAGATACAAGGGCAAGGGGATCGGCCGGCAGCTTATGGAAAGGCTGATCGAGGAATGTCGGGCAGGCGGCTACCACGCCCTGATCGCCTGCATCACTGAGGGGAATGAGGCCAGCTACTCGCTGCATGAGAAGCTGGGGTTCAGAAAAGTATCCCACTTCGAGAAAGTAGGGCTGAAATTCGGGCGGTGGCTGGACGTGGTAGATTATGAATTGATAATTAAGCCTAACGAGAGGTAACTTTCGAATCTCAATTTTCAATTCTCAATTAATATACCTATCTTCGCGATAAACAAAATGTAAAGAATGAAATACAATACAGAAGGAAAAAGATTGACTTTGCCCGAATACGGACGCAATATCCAAAATATGGTGGACTATTGCGTGACTATCCAAGACAGGGAAGAGCGTAAGCGTTGCGCCAACACGATTATCAACATCATGGGAAACATGTTCCCGCACTTGCGTGACGTAAACGACTTTAAGCATATCCTTTGGGATCATCTGGCGATCATGGCCGATTTTAAGCTCGATATAGACTATCCGTACGAGATCATCAAGAAGGAGAACCTGTATAGCCGTCCGCCTCGTATCCCGTACAACAATAACCGTATACGCTACCGCCATTACGGAAAGACCTTGGAGCTGATGATCCGCAAGGCCACGGAGCTGCAACCCGGCATGGAGAAAGACCAGCTCGTGCGACTGCTGGCCAACCAGATGAAGAAATCGTTCCTTACTTGGAACAAGGAAAGCGTGGACGACCGTAAGATCTTCAAGGATCTGGACGAACTCTCCGGCAGCAAGATCGTATTGAGCGAGGAGGAACATAAACTGGCCGAGAGCCGTGATATATTGGCCCGTAATAACAGTGGCGCCCACAAAAGAAACTTTACGCGTAAAGGCAGATGAGCTCGTTCGTTATAGAAGGTGGTTATCGCTTGTCCGGCGAGATCGTCCCGCAAGGTGCCAAGAATGAGGCGCTGGAGGTGATCTGTGCGACATTGCTAACACCGGAGAAGGTGACCATACACAATGTGCCCGATATCTTGGACGTGAATAACTTAATCCAGCTCCTTAGAGATATGAGGGTCAAGGTGGAGCATCCGTCCGCCGATACCTATACCTTTCAGGCGGACGACGTGGACATGGAGTATTTACGTACCGAGGAGTTCCTGCGCAAGAGTGGTAGCCTGCGGGGTTCCGTGATGATCGTAGGCCCGTTGGTGGCCCGCTTCGGTAGGGCGCTGATCCCGAAACCGGGGGGCGACAAGATCGGGCGACGCCGGTTGGACACGCACTTCGTGGGAATCCAGAAGCTGGGCGCTTGCTTTAGCTACGACGCCGAGCGGCAAGTATACGAGATAGAGGCACGCCAGTTGAAAGGCGCTTATATGCTGCTCGACGAGGCTTCCGTGACCGGAACGGCGAATATCTTGATGGCTGCCGTGCTGGCCGAGGGGGTGACGACGATCTATAACGCCGCCTGCGAGCCTTACCTGCAACAACTTTCCACGATGCTGAACCGCATGGGAGCGAGAATCTCAGGTGTCGGTTCTAACCTATTGACAATAGAAGGTGTACGGTCGCTTTCCGGCACGGAGCATACCATCCTCCCCGATATGATCGAGGTGGGTAGCTTTATCGGTATGGCCGCTATGACCGGATCGGAGATCACCATCAAGAATACAGGATATGATAAGCTTGGGATCATCCCGGACGCTTTTCGCCGCTTGGGTATTACCGTGGAGCAGCGAGGCGATGATATTTATATCCCCCGGCATGATTCCTACGAGATCGATACGTTTATCGATGGTTCTATCATGACCATCGCCGACGCTCCTTGGCCGGGGCTTACACCGGACTTGCTGAGCGTATTTCTCGTAGTGGCTACGCAATCCGTGGGAAGCGTGCTGATCCACCAGAAAATGTTTGAGAGCCGCTTGTTCTTTGTGGACAAGCTAATCGATATGGGAGCCCAGATCATCCTTTGCGACCCGCACCGGGCTACGGTGATCGGGCTGGGCAACCGCTTCAAGTTACGGGGCTCTACGATGGTATCCCCGGATATCCGTGCGGGTATCGCCTTGCTGATCGCCGCCATGAGCGCCGAGGGCACCAGCACGATCCATAATATAGACCAGATCGACCGGGGATATCAAGGGATCGATAAGCGATTGAACCGGATCGGGGCACGTATCACGAGGATTTAAAGATTTTAGGCGATGATTAGAGAAGAAGAGGTTTTCAAGATCGGGCAGTTTGCCAAGCCCCATGGCATCAAGGGGGAGTTGTCGTTGGTGACGAATAGCGATGTGCTGGAAGATGCCGAGGACCCGTACATTGTTTGCGAGATGGATGGTATCTTGGTACCGTTCTTCGTGGAGGATTTCCGCTATAAGACCGATACGGTGGTCTTGGTGAAACTGGAGGACGTGAATTCCGAGGAGGATGCTCGCATGTTTGTGGGCAAGGAGGTGTTTTATCCTTTGGACGCCGTGGACGAGGAGGATCTCGTGGGGGATATGACGTGGGACAGTTTTATCGGTTATACCGTGACGGACGTACAGAAAGGCTATTTAGGAGAGATAACAGACGTGGATGAGACGACAATCAACGTCCTTCTGCGTGTCGATCATAAAGGCGAGGAGCTGTTGATCCCAGCCGTGGAGGAGTTGATCACCGAGGCCGACCATGAGGCCCGTAGCCTCACGGTGTCTTTGCCGGAGGGACTGATTGATTTATAATTGAGAATTTATAATTGAAGATTAGGGGTTGAAAAAGAAGAATACGAAATCGTTTTGGCACCGGATCCGGTTTAAATATAAACTTTCCTTCATCAATGAGGGGACGTTGGAGGAGGTGTGGTCTTTCCGGCTTTCGCAGTTATCGGCGTTTGTCACTTTGGCGGTGTTCGCCTTTTTCTTGATCGCCGTTACCGCTTTTATCATCATCAAGACACCGATTCGCAACTACTTGCCGGGTTATCTCGACGTGGAGGTTCGCAAGGAGATTATGCAGAATGCCTTGCGGGCGGATTCGTTGGAGCGTATGATCGAGATCCAGTCCCTTTATCTGGATAACGTGGCCGGAATCATTTCCGGTACGATGCCCTTGGACTCGATCCGCCAGATAGATTCTTTGGCTAGCAACGATATTAACTATGAGATTCCTCGTAGCAAGGAAGAGACTCGCTTCGTGAAAGATTACGAGGAAGAGGAGAAATATAATTTATCGGTATTGACCGACCCGGGCAAGGTCCCGACCGAGGGGGTCTTTTTCTATAAGCCCGTGAATGGCGTGGTCACCTCTCATTATGAGACGGATGTCCATCATTATGGCGTGGATCTGGCCGCGGCCCCGAAGGAGAGTGTCTTGGCTACGTTGGATGGTACGGTGATCTATACCGGTTTCGATCCGAACCACGGAAACGTAATTCAATTACAACATAAGAACGGATTCATCTCGGTTTATAAGCACAACGAATTGTTGCTAAAAGAGGTGGGAGACCATGTGGTAGCCGGTGAGGCGATCGCTTTGGTCGGGAATACGGGAGAGTTGTCTACCGGGCCGCACCTGCATTTCGAGTTGTGGTATAAGGGCAATCCTGTGAATCCGGAAGAATATATAGCTTTTTGATATTCCATGAAAAAAAGACAGTTAGCGATATTAGGCTCGACCGGTTCCATCGGAACCCAAGCCTTGGAGGTAGTGAGCGAGCATTCCGATCTTTTCGAGGTGTATGCCTTGACCGCGAATAACCAAGTGGACTTATTGATCAATCAGGCCCGGAAATATATGCCGGAGGTGGTGGTGATCGCCAACGAGCGGAAATATCCCGAGCTGAAAGAGGCCTTGGAGGACTTGCCGATCAAGGTATGGGCGGGTGCCGACGCTATCGCCCAGATGGTGCAGTCGGAGCCGATCGATATGGTGCTGACGGCGATGGTGGGTTATTCCGGCTTGCGACCGACGATCTCGGCGATCAAGGCGGGAAAGGCGATCGCCTTGGCGAATAAGGAAACTTTGGTCGTGGCCGGCGAGCTGATCATGAAGCTGGCCGCCGAGCATAAGGTGCCTATCTTGCCGGTGGACTCGGAACATTCGGCCATTTTTCAATGTTTAACAGGTGCGTACGATAATCCGATCGAGAAGATCTTGCTGACGGCTTCCGGCGGTCCGTTCCGGCGGAAGACGCTGGAGGAGCTGGCTACCGTGACGAAGGCGCAGGCCTTGAGGCATCCGAACTGGACGATGGGGGCGAAGATCACGATAGACTCGGCCTCGATGATGAACAAGGGCTTCGAGATGATCGAGGCGAAATGGTTGTTCGATGTCACGCCGGATCAGGTACAGGTGGTGGTGCACCCACAGTCGGTGATCCACTCGATGGTGCAGTTTGAGGATGGCGCCGTGATCGCCCAGCTGGGAATTCCCGACATGAAATTGCCGATCGCCTACGCTTTCTCGTTTCCGACACGTATGAGGAGCATGGCGCCCCGTCTGGATTTTAACCAATATTCGACTTTGACGTTCGAGGAGCCGGATATGGAACGTTTCCGCAACTTGGCTTTCGCTTTCGAGGCGGCCCGCCAAGGAGGGAATATGCCCTGTATCTTGAATGCCGCCAATGAGGTGGTGGTGGCTGCCTTCCTGCAAGATCGTATCGGCTTCTTGCAAATGAGCGACGTGATCGAGCGGACTATGCGGAAAGCCTCGTTTATCGTCAATCCCTCGTATGAGGATTACGTGGCTACCGACACCGAGGCTAGGCGGTTGGCGGCCGAGTTATTTTGAAATAATTTAAAACAGAACAAACAATAGTAGATGGAAACTTTTTTGATTAAGGCGTTACAGCTCATCTTGAGCTTATCGATACTGGTGATTGTCCACGAGTTCGGGCATTTTATCTTCGCCCGGATTTTCAAGGTGCGGGTAGAGAAGTTCTACCTCTTCTTCGATCCGTGGTTCTCGCTATTCAAGTACAAGCCGAAAAACAGTGACACGGAATACGGTGTAGGCTGGCTTCCGTTGGGAGGATATTGTAAGATCTCCGGTATGATCGACGAGAGTATGGACAAGGAGGCGATGGCCCAGCCGCCCAAGCCTTACGAGTTCCGCTCCAAGCCGGCCGGACAGCGTTTGATGATTATGGTAGCGGGCGTGGTGTTCAACTTCTTGCTGGCTTTGTTTATTTATTCCATGATCTTGTTTACGTGGGGCGATACGTACTTGCCCTTGAAGAACATGAAGATGGGTATGAATTATAGCGAGACGTTCCAGAACGTCGGTTTTCAGGACGGTGATATCTTGCTGAGAGCGGACAATGAGGAGTTGGAGCGTTTCGGTAGCGACAGTTTCCGCAAGGTGGTGGAGGCAAAGACCGTGACGGTGCTCCGTGACGGGCGGGAGACCGTGATCTCCATACCGGAGGATATGATGCAACGTTGCATGCGTGACGGAAAAGGCTTCGCCGATCCTTTGCGTATCCCGATGGTTGTTCGTGAGCTTCCCGACAAGAATGCCCCGGCGGCTCTTGCCGGCATGCAGCCGAAGGATAGCGTGGTGGCTATTAACGGTGTGGCTACCCCGACGTTTTATGATGCCTCTGGGTTATTGTCAGAGAATAAGGGTGAAGAGGTGACAGTAGATTTCTACCGGAACGGCCAGTTGGAGTCCTTGACCATGAGGACGGACTCGGCCGGGAAAATTGGCGTAGCGGTGATGTTGCCTACGGATCTCTATCAGACCGTGACCCGCAAATACGGTTTCTTCGAGTCGTTCCCCGCCGGTATTAAATTAGGTATTAATACCTTGAAGGGATATGTGAACGACATGAAATATGTGTTTACGAAGGAAGGTGCCTCCAGTTTGGGCGGTTTCGGTACGATCGGCGGATTGTTCCCGTCTGTCTGGGATTGGCGGATTTTCTGGGAACGTACGGCTTTCCTATCTATCATCTTGGCGTTCATGAATATCTTGCCGATTCCGGCCTTGGATGGCGGACACGTGATGTTCTTGATCTATGAGGTAGTGGCCCGTCGCAAACCGAGCGATAAATTCCTAGAGTATGCCCAAATGGCAGGTATGTTTATCCTGTTCGCTTTATTGATCTATGCGAATGGAAATGACATCTTCCGCTTCTTCTTCAAGTAGCGTATGTCTCTACAGCTAGATACAAAAAACCTCCCGGATCACTTTTCTATGTGATCCGGGAGGTTTTTTTGTATGAATAAAGTCCTCTTTCTTATTTCAGGATGTCGTTGATAGAAGCGAGGATCTTCTTGGAGTTCTCGTCTTTCGGGTCGAGTTCGACTGCCTTTGTCAAATATTCTTTCGCTTGCTTGAAATCTTTGTCGGCTTTCGCTTTCTCGGCGTTGTATTTATCCGGCTCGGAAGTAGCGATCGGGGTAGCGGCCTGTAATATCTTCGCTCCGTTGCCATACAGCATGGCGCCAAGGCTGTAGTAAGCGTTGCTCTGGTAATCCTTGTTCGATACGGCTAGGACCTCTTTGTACATTTTCTCGGCACCGGCCAGATCTCCCTTCTTTTGGGCGGCTTGTCCTTGTTTGATGCAGTAACCGTAAAGCAACTTTTCCAGATTGGTCTTATTCTTGTTTCCATCGGGAATCACTTTTAATCCCTCTTTTACCGTAGTCAGGAATTCTTCTGTCTTGTTTAAGTTACGGTAAGCCATGGCCTCGCCTACATAAGAGTCGTCTACGTTGTAGTTCATCTTAACGGCCATGTCGAAATACTTGGCGGCCTCGGCGTAGTTCTTCGCTTGATTAGCGGCGTATCCGCAATTGAAGATACGGGCCGTGTCTTGGTAATTGTTTTGTTTCAAGTATTCGCCGTATTTTGTTACGACGGTAGCGTAATCTTTTGCTTTCAAAGCAGCGTCACCTTCATCTCTTAATTTGTCAGCGTCTTGTGCGAATAGGTTTCCGACACATAGGCATAAAGCCACTAATAAAACAATTTTCTTCATGGTAATTATTAAATTTGATTGATTTTGTGCTCTAAGTTAAGGCGTGCGGGAAAAGAAGCCAAGATATTTTACGTTTTTTAGAAAACAATAAAAATAGAAAACATAAAAAAGGGATTGCTTACGGCAATCCCTACTGATGAAAGATTCTTTGAAACTTATGCTTTGAGTGAAGGAAAAGCCTCTGCTACGGCGGGGTAGACAATCTTTCCTTCCACGATGTTTAATCCCAGTTCTAGGCCCGGATCTTCTTCGCAGGCTTTTTCCCAACCTCTGTCGGCAAGCTTGATCACGTACGGCAGGGTAGCGTTGGTCAAGGCTAACGTGGAAGTCTGCGGGACCGCTCCCGGAATGTTGGCTACGCAGTAATGGAGGATATCGTCTATCTCATAAACCGGATTGGCGTGCGTAGTCGGATGGGAGGTCTCGAAGCAACCGCCTTGATCGATGGCTACGTCTACCAATACGCTGCCCGGTTTTAATAACTTCAACATATCCCGGGTGATCAAGTGCGGGGCCTTGGCTCCGGGGATTAATACGGCGCCGATCACTAAATCGGTAGTGGGTAATTCCTGTTCGATCGTATGCGTGGAAGAGAACAACGTCTTCACGTTTTTCGGCATCGTCTCGGACAGATAGCGCAAGCGGGGAAGCGAGATGTCGGCAATCGTGACATCGGCGCCTAGCCCGGCGGCCATCAAGGCGGCGTTGTGGCCTACCACACCACCGCCTAAAACCAATACCTTACCCGGTTTCACGCCTGGCACGCCACCTAGCAATACGCCTTTGCCACCTTGCGGTTTCTCAAGGAAACGAGCGCCTTCCTGTACGGACATGCGTCCGGCCACCTCACTCATAGGAATCAAAAGGGGTAACGTATGATCTGGGTTCTCCACGGTCTCGTAAGCCAGACAGATGGAGCCGCTCTTTATCATGGCAAGGGTGAGAGCCTCGTCGGATGCGAAATGGAAGTAGGTGAAGACAAGCTGTCCTTTGCGTACCAAGGGATATTCGCTGGCGATCGTCGGTTCTTTTACTTTTACGATCATCTCGGCAATTCCATATACATCCTCAATGGCCGGGAGTATCCGGGCCCCTGCCGCCACATAGGCGTCATCGGCGAAACCACTGTTTATACCAGCCGTGTGTTGTACATACACGGTATGACCTCTTTTCACCAACTCTTTGGCTCCGGCGGGAGTAAGAGCTACCCTGTTCTCGTTGTTCTTGATTTCTTTTGGAATTCCAATAATCATAATGGTAGCATTTAATGGGTTTATATGCCTGCAATATACAAAAAAGAGGAACAGATTGGTATTCTGTCCCTCTTTTTTTATCTTATTTCTTGTTCCTTATAAACCTTGTCCGTGGCAGTTCTTGTATTTCTTGCCACTTCCGCAAGGACATGGATCATTGCGTCCTACTCGTTTCTCGGCACGGACCGGAGCTTGCTTCGGTTGAGGTGCCTCAGCTTGGGTGTTGTTTCCGCTCAAGTCTGTTTTCTCCGTGCGGTAACGGCTCATATCCTCGTGCTTCTCCGGGGCGGCCTCTTGTACGGCGATACGTTGACGGGCTCTTTCCTCGGCAATCGCTTGGGCGGCTTGCTGGGCTACGGCCGCTTGACGGGCTTGCATGGCTTGGCGTTGCTCCTCGGTCGGCTCCTCACGTACCGGGATCTGTCCACGCATCAAGATGGCGGCTGTCTTACGGTTCATGTTGTCTACCATTGTCTTGAACAGGTTGTAAGATTCAAGTTTGTAGATCAACAAAGGATCCTTGTTCTCGTAGCTAGCGTTTTGTACGGAGTGGCGCAGCTCATCCATCTCACGTAGATGCTCTTTCCATCCCTCGTCGATCATATGCAATACGATTGATTTCTGGAAGGATTTAACGATTGCCTTACATTCCGTGTCGTAAGCCTCTTTCAGGTTGCAAGATACATTATACATGCGCTTGCCGTCCGTGATAGGGATCATGATATTCTCGTACATCGCTCCTTGATTCTCGTACACTTGCTTGATGACCGGGTGAGCGACTTGCGTCATGCGTTCCATACGACGTTTATAAGTCTTCAATGCCTCCTCGAACAATTTCTCTACGAGTTGCTCCGGTTTCATGCTCTTGAATTCGTCTTCCGTGAACGGGCTTTCCATGGCGAATGTCTTGAACAATTCCAACTTGAAGCCCTCGAAGTCCTCGGCGTGTTGATCGGCGATAGCTGTAGAAGTATCGTAAATCGTGTTCAATACGTCCAGACCGATACGCTCTCCCATCAAGGCGTGGCGACGGCGGGTGTAGATTACGTTACGTTGCGAGTTCATCACGTCGTCGTATTCCAACAGACGTTTACGGATACCGAAGTTGTTTTCCTCTACCTTCTTCTGGGCACGTTCTACGGACTTGCTCAACATATTGTGCTCCAGAACCTCGCCTTCCTTGAAACCAAGCTTATCCATCAAGCCGGCGATCTTCTCGGAAGCGAATAAACGCATCAAGTCGTCTTCCAGTGATACGAAGAATACGGATGAACCCGGGTCTCCCTGACGTCCGGCACGACCACGTAACTGACGGTCTACACGACGGCTCTCATGGCGTTCCGTACCGATGATCGCCAAACCGCCTGCGTCTTTCACGTCCTTGGACAGCTTGATATCGGTACCACGACCGGCCATGTTGGTAGCGATCGTAACCGTACTCTTTTGACCCGCCAAGGCCACGATCTCGGCCTCTTTCTGGTGCAACTTAGCGTTCAATACATTGTGCTGGATCTTACGCATCGTAAGCATACGGCTCAATAACTCGGAGATCTCTACGGATGTCGTACCCACCAATACCGGGCGGCCTGCCTCCGTCAGCTGAACGATTTCCTCGATAACAGCGTTATATTTCTCACGTTTTGTCTTGTAGATACGATCGTTCATATCGTTACGGGCGATCGGTCGGTTGGTCGGGATCACTACTACGTCCAATTTGTAGATATCCCAGAACTCGCCTGCTTCCGTCTCCGCCGTACCGGTCATACCGGATAATTTATGGTACATACGGAAGTAGTTCTGCAAGGTGATCGTGGCGAATGTTTGTGTAGCGGCCTCTACCTTTACACGTTCCTTAGCCTCGATCGCTTGGTGCAGGCCATCGGAATAACGACGTCCGTCCATGATACGACCCGTCTGCTCGTCAACGATCATAACCTTGTTGTCCATAACCACGTACTCATCATCCTTCTCGAATAAGGTGTAAGCTTTCAATAATTGGTTGATGGTATGTACACGCTCGCTCTTGACGGAATAGTTCGCCAATATCTCGTCCTTTTGGGCCTGTTTCTCTTCCTCGGTTCCTGTCATATTCTCCAATTGGGATAATTGGGAAGTGATATCGGGAAGTACGAAGAAGGTCGGGTCGTCCGTCTTACCGGTCAATAGGTCGATACCTTTATCCGTCAATTCGATACTGTTGTTCTTCTCGTCGATCACGAAATACAACTCATCGGTCGCCTCGTGCATATGGCGCATATTCTCGGACATGAAATATTCTTCCGTCTTCAACATTTGAGCTTTTACGCCTTGCTCGCTTAAGAACTTGATCAACGCCTTGTTGCGGGGATATCCCTTGAAGGAGCGGTACAGAAGGATAGAGCCTTCCTCAACGACCTTCTGGTCATCGCTAGCCATTTTCTTCTTGGCCTCGATCAATAATTTGGAGCAAAGGTCTTTCTGCGCGTTCACGACAACCTCCACGTTCGGGCGGAATTGCTCGAATAATTGTTCCTCGCCACGAGGGATCGGTCCGGAGATGATCAGCGGCGTACGAGCGTCATCGATCAATACGGAGTCCACCTCATCGACGATGGAGTAGTTATGCTTGCGTTGTACCAAGTCTTTCGGGCTGATCGCCATATTGTCGCGCAAGTAGTCGAAACCGAACTCGTTGTTCGTACCGAACGTGATATCCGCCTCATAAGCCTTACGGCGAGCCTCGGAATTCGGCTGGTGCTTATCGATACAGTCTACGGAAAGCCCGTGGAACATATAAAGCGGTCCCATCCACTCGGAGTCACGTTTTGACAAGTAATCATTCACGGTTACCACGTGTACACCGTTACGTGTCAAGGCGTTCAAGAATACCGGAAGGGTAGCCACCAAGGTCTTACCTTCACCGGTAGCCATCTCGGCGATCTTACCTTTATGAAGAACGACGCCACCGAATAGCTGAACGTCGTAATGGATCATATCCCAAGTGATCTCGTTACCACCGGCTTTCCAGTGATTGGCGTAGATCGCCTTATCGTCCTCGATGCGGACAAAGTCGAAACGAGCGGCCAGATCCCGGTCGAATTGGTTAGCGGTAACTACCACTTCCTCATTCTCGGCGAAACGGCGGGCCGTATCTTTCATGATGGCGAATACCTCGGGCAAGGATTGCTCCAGTACCACTTCCATCTTGTCCGTGATGGCTTTCTCGATTTTATCTACCTCGGCCCAGATCGCCTCACGTTCTTCCAGTTCCTTATCCTCGATGCCTTTGCGAAGCTCTTCCACTTGCGCTTTCTCCTCGGCTACGTAGTCCTGGATACGTTGTTTGATCTCATCTGTTTTCGCACGCAACTCGTCGTTCGAGAGTGCCTTGATTGACGGATATACGGCCTTTACCTTATCTACGTAAGGTGTGATTTCTTTAAGGTCACGCTGCGACTTATTGCCGAACAGCTTCGTCATAAACTCATTAAATCCCATGATTCTTATGTTAATGGATAGTTGAGCAACTATCGTCTGTTATTACTTTGTTGTTTGAATAATTAGATAATAATAAATAGAAAGAAGAGCCACACAACCCTTGATAATTATCAACTTTAATAATCAATTCTCTATTATTTGGTTGTCAGCTCCCAGAGCGGCAAGCTTTGCGTAGCGTTTGGTGGCCTGATTCTTAGCACATGGGTTACCGTGGGGGCTACCTCAGTGGCCTTGACTTCGCGGTAGATATGTTGGGGTTTCAACCCGTTGCCCATAAATACCAGCGGGGTGATAACAGCATTATTGCGTATAATCTTGACTTTTTCTTTCGGATTGTCGAGGTTCACTTTCCAACCGGGTTGCAACTCGATGATCAGATCGCCCCGTCTCAGATGGTGCGTACCTTGACGGAATTTGGCGGTTCCCTCGTTCCAGTCACCCGTAAGCAAGCTTCTACCCGTAGTGACGAGTTGTACGCCACTAAATTCCTGTATGAATTCGGCGGCCTTGTTCTGTAAAGTCGTCAAATCCAGCTTGGCGTCTTCTATCGCCTTGCGGTTCAAGTAGATCTGGTTGTCGTAGTATCCTTGTACCCAGCTGGTATGTTGGCCGTAAATGGCCATCAAGTACATATTAAGCAGGGCTAGACAACGTTTCGGGTGAAACTCGCCACCGTTCACCATCAAGCCGTCCGGATAAGACTCCTCGCTTTTATAATAACCGGAACCGGTGAAGACTACCAATGTATTGGCCAAGCCCACTTTCTTGTCGATCGTATCCAATAGCTTCTCGATGTCTTGATCGAGTTGGTAATACGTATCTTGAATCTCCCGGGTGTATTCCTTGCTCATCGTACCCCGGTAATTGCCCGCGTAGTACGTGATAGACAACATATCCGGGCAACTGCGTGTACCAAACCCTCCGTACTCTAGGAACTGGAGGGCCAAACGATTGATCTCCTTATTGATGAACGGCGAGGTCTTCAGGTGCGGATAGCAGTTCGCAAACTTCTCGCTGAACGTATAGCGGAAAGGTAGATCGTCTAATACGTAAGGAAAGGCATTGTATTTCTCCATTGGAAGGGTAGGAGTCCATACCATGGTTTCCAAGCGTGACGCCAAAGATTCCGGGCCGTTATTATAGCGGTCTACGTACCAAGGGATTCCCTTATAATACGTCGTGGTAGCCCATTTCCCGTTGGTGTTATCCATCCAGAAAGCTCCGTTCGCCGCATGTCCGGCGGAAAGGATGGCGCTCTCGGCATCCGGGGCGATGGAATATACGTCGCTTCTTCCTTGAGAGGCGATTTTCAACTCGTCGCCGATCGTGGAACTGAATAAATTCTTGGGCGAATAATTCTCTTTCGTGTAATTACCCAGATATTCGGGATCATTTAAGATCGAGACCTCTTTCTCTTTCTCGAAATCAAATGTCTTATCTCCGGCGATACCGCTGAAGCAAGGGTTGCTTCCGGTAAAAAGAGTCGCGAACGCGCTGGCTTGGTCTATGTCAGAGAACTCGAAGCGGATATTGTTATACACCAACCCCTCGTTCATCAAACGCTTGAAGCCCCGTTCGCCAAATGTATTATAAAAGTATTCTATATAGTCGCCCCTTAGCTGATCCACAGTAATACATACCACCAATTTGGGGGTACGCTGCTGCGCCTCAAGGTTTGTTACCACGAGGATAGCGATAAGTGACGTTATAATTTTTCTCATCCGATTCTCCATATCTTTCTGTAAACACCCCAACCCGAACGAACCCAAATCGAGGCTACAAGCGGAATAAAGGCACTGTTTAGATGTTGCGGAATGAAATGCCATCCCAGTAACATCAGCGTAAGCGCCGCAAAGTTAATAAAATGATAGTAATATGCAGCCTTCTTCAGCTTTTTTACGCAAAACAAAATAACAGCGATCAAATCGAGCGGCTGTAACCATACCAAAGACCAGTTCGGCCACGTGCAGGGATGGACGGATATGAAGCTAAGAAAGAAGAGGATGACACCTCCGGCTCCGGCTACCGAGAAAAGGACACAATCCACCCACAGGAAGTATTTTTTTTTGCGCCATTCGATCCAAGTAAGCCCTAAAACGATTCCGAACAGAAGCCAAGCGCAGACTAAAGGGGTGAATAAATCCCAGATATCTTTTTCCGGCTCGTCGGCTTCCCCGGCTCCGATCACGTGGGTCTCGCTCACCAATGGGCGGATTGTCCCGTCCGGGCCCGTGATGGTGGCTTTAGAGAACGCTTCTTTTAGATAAGGGGGGAGGAAGAGCATCTCGTGCTGGGTGGCCTCCCGGTCGGTGGGGCTGCCTAGCGCTAGGTCGCATCCGAATGTGAGCCACGGATGGTTTCGGGTACAATAATTAATAAGATCCCGGAAGGTCTGGGATTGATAGGGATACTGATAATCGACGCTCCCGTTGATCTCCTTTTCCAATATCGCGGCAGGGCGGGTAGCGCAATTATCGAAGAAGAAGTTATAACGATATACCCTGTTCTCCGGCCTGTAATTGATAAGCAGGGCGTCCCATATATGCTCTTTCTCTTCTTGGGTGAGGTTCAATACTTGCTCCGTAATATCGCTGCCCCGCATTTGGTACTCGATCACATAGTCTTGGAAATCGGCCACTCCCAGTTTATAATCCGTCTCTCCTTTGGCGAATCGATAGATAAAATTAGGTTTGGAGAAATCAAATATACCGTAATTGAATATATAATCTATATTTTGCTTGGGATCGTATATGCGTAGAGCGGCATGCCCGTACACGGTGAATACCTCTTCATCGTACGGTGCGCTGGTCATCAGACTGATACGGGCTTCCTCGCTCAGTTTGGGTTGCGCCATCGCCGATAGGGAAAGAATCCCCAGCAGGAATAGAAATATGCTTTTTGTCATTCTCTTCTTGATTATTTGACGCAAAGGTAGATTATTTTTCTTAAACAGTATAGATCGTTTAAGCATAACATATGGCTTTATGTCGAGAAAAGAGATAGCTTTGTTTTTATTATAAAGGGAAAAGGAAACTTGGTTACGTCTTTGATTATAAGAATGTTGCAGTTTTTGTGGTTTTTTTTAAAAAGAAACTTTAGTTTCTTCTAGGGAAAACAAAAGTTTTCCTATGAGGAAACAGAAGTTTCCCTTGCACAAAACTCTAGTTTCTAGCTAGAGAAACAGACGTTGCTTTTAGAAAGAGCATTGAGGAGATAAAACAAAATTAGGCGACCATCCTTATTTGGATAATCGCCTAATGCCTGATAGAGCGGTAGGCGAGGCTCGAACTCGTGACCCTCAGCTTGGGAAGCTGATGCTCTACCAACTGAGCTACTACCGCATTGCGAGTGCAAATGTATACAAATCTTTCTTTTTTTAGTAACTTTGGCGAGAAAATTTTATAAAAAAGAATTAAGTATGGAAAAACTAGTCTTGATAAAGGTAGGAGGGAAGATCGTTGAGGAAGAAGAAACGCTTCGTCAATTATTGAACGATTTCGCTGCTATCGAGGGATATAAGGTCTTGGTGCATGGGGGAGGACGCTCGGCTACCAAGCTTGCCGCCCAACTAGGGATCGAGAGCAAGATGGTGAACGGTCGCCGTATTACAGATGCCGAGACCTTGAAGGTCGTGACAATGGTCTATGGCGGGTTGGTGAATAAAAACATCGTAGCGGGCTTGCAGGCGTTGGGCGTAAACGCTTTAGGATTGACTGGTGCGGACATGAATTTGATGCGCTCCGACAAACGTCCCGTGGCAGAGGTGGATTATGGTTTCGTAGGCGACGTGAAAGAGGTGAATGCCGATTTGCTAGCCTCTCTTATCCATCAAGGTATCGTGCCGGTACTGGCTCCTCTTACACATGATAAGCAAGGCCATATGTTGAATACGAACGCTGATACGATAGCGGGAGAAGCCGCTAAAGCGTTGGCGAAACATTTTGAGGTGACATTGATGTTCTGTTTCGAGAAAAAAGGCGTTTTGTTGGACGAGAACGATGATGAGAGCGTGATACCGGAAATCGATCGTATAGCGTTTAAGGGATATGTAGAACAAGGAATTATCCAAGGGGGCATGATCCCGAAGCTGGAAAACGCTTACCAAGCGATAGACGCCGGGGTGAAGCAAGTGATTATTACGCAAGCCTCGGAGATTCACCAAGGAAAAGGGACGAGAGTCTTTTAAATAGATGAGGGGCTGTTTATGGCCCCTCACGTACATTATATAATAGGTCTATCAAAGACTCCGAATCTTGATATTACGGAACCAGATTAATGAATCTCCATGTTTTCCTTGTAATCCGATAAATCCTTTGGTCGGTAATTCGGCGAAAGGTTTGGGCAACCAACTTGGGATATCGCTTCCATCCGGGTTCTTGGTGCCGGAAGTCCATTTGCTCATATCCATTTCGGTAACTTTCTTTCCATTGAGGATAACCATGATATGTTGTCCGGCGCATTTGATACGCATATGATTCCACTCTCCGGGTTTTTTGACTACCTTGTCTTGCACGGCGCCTAGATGTCCGTAAATGGCTCCGCATTTCTCATACGGCTTGCCGTTTCCCCATTTTTCACAATGGTCGTCCGCTATCTGTATTTCTACCGAGTTGGGTATCCAATCCTTCGTGTCCGTACAGTAAACGACTACTCCGCTGTTCGTGCCCACGTCGGTCTTAAAATCAAGATCCAGCTCGAAGTTCTCATATTCATCCTTTGTCCAGATAGACTCGTCCTTCACGGCACCTAACACGCCATCAGTCTCGCTCCAAACTTCCGGATTGTAGTTGGCGTTTTCCAGATTTTTACCGAAGAGAGGCTTCCATTTATTGTTATCCGCCGCGAATGAGGAGAATGTACTTGCCACACACCATAAAGTAGCCATGGCTAAAAGAAAATGTTTCATGCTATTAGTTTTAAAGATTTACGTGAGGCAAATGTATTCATTTATTTTGGAAGGAACATAGTCTACGAAGAACGATTTTATTTACAAGTGAAAGCGAAATAGGTTGAAATGCTATGATTCTTAAGGAAATCTTCTTTTTTTATCAAAGATCAAATAGTTTGTTAAAATGATATTAAAATCTTGTATAATCTTTATTGTTGTAAAATAGATTAACTGAAAAACATCTATTGCTTGATTGGTTTTGTGTTATTATGATATTGCTTATGTGTCAAAATATGCATTTAACAGGTTTAAAAATGACGTTATGAAATATATTTGACTGTTTTAATGACACAAAATCATGGTATTATTTGTTTTTAACAGAAAATATTCTTTATATTTGCAGTGTGAAGATTAGGTGTATGTGTGATTGTATGTAAAAGTAAAGTAAATATTTTAATGTAATTTTATATATATGCATGTATAATCCTGCTGTTTTAAACTAAGTTCTTCGTAAACTATGGTAAGTTATGTGTGAAATTTGATTTAAATAATTAATTGTTAAATAAAAAGTGTGTTTATGAGAAGGTTGACTTTTTTGTTATTATGCTTGTTTATAGGCATAGGAGTCGCAACGGCACAGACGATGAAGATAACAGGTAATGTTATATCATCGGAAGATCAGCAACCCGTGATCGGTGCGGCTGTCGTTGTGAAAGGCACTACGATTGGTACGGTTACGGACTTTGAGGGAAACTTTAGTTTAGATGTACCGAGAGACGCTAAGATGATCTTTATTTCTTATGTAGGATTGAAAACGAAGGAAGTACCTGTGGCATCCGTGATCAACGTTGTTTTGGACTCGGATTCAAAAGCGTTGGATGAGGTGGTTGTAACCGCTATGGGTTTGACTCGTGAGAAGAAAGCCTTGGGTTATGCCCTGCAAGAGGTGAAATCTGATGAGTTGACAAAAGCTGGCCAACAGAGCTTGGCGACTTCACTTTCCGGTAAGATCGCCGGTGTGCAGATTACTTCTCAAGGTGGACAGGTTGGTGCGTCGCAGAATATCGTGGTTCGCGGTAATTCCTCTTTTGGTAATAACCAACCGTTGATCGTTGTGGACGGTGTGCCTATCGCTAATGATAATGCGAAAGGTGCCACTGTAAACTTGGGTTCCGGCTTGAATGATATTAATCCGGAGGATATAGAGTCCATCTCTGTGTTGAAGGGTGGATCTGCCGCTTTGTATGGTATGCGTGCCGGTAATGGCGTTATCTTGGTTACTACTAAATCCGGTAAGAAAGACAAGGGTGTATCTATCTCTTATGAGGGTGATATCACGATTGACCGGGTTTATAATTTGCCTAGATTGCAGAATAAGTACGGACAAGGCTATTACGCTTCCGAGTATGATTGGAAGGAAGCGCAAGCGGGGGGATATTCTGGCGATTATCAAGCTTTTGCCTTGGAGAATGGTTACAATTATGTAGATGGTATGGGGAGTGGTATCAACGATAATGCGGATGAGTCTTGGGGACCTCGCTTGGATATCGGATTGAATTTGCCGCAATACAATAGCCCGGTGATCGATGGCGTGCGTCAGGCTACTCCTTGGGTTTCCTGCCCGGACAATATCAAGAATTTCTTCCAAACGGGTTATTCAATGAATCATACGGTGGCTTTGTCTGCCTCTACGGATAAAACGTCTACACGCGCATCTTTATCTTTCCGTGATCAAAGCGGTACGACCCCGAACACTGATCAGAAGCGCTATGCTATGGCGGTGAACACGAAAATGACGTTTAATAAGTATATTGATTTCGACTTGTCTGCGAATTATATTCGCACGAAAAGCGCGAACTTGCCGGGTACGGGATATAACAGTACGAATGCTTTGCAGTCTATCATGCAGTGGTTTGGTCGTCAAGTTGATTTGAAAGATTTGAAGAATAATTGGGATCAAGTGGATGAGTATGGAAAATATACGCATTATAACTGGATACAGTCTTTCCATGCGAATCCATATTGGACATTGAATAAGAATACCAATAGTTATGATCGTAATCGTTTCTATGGCAAGACCTCTTTGTATATCAAACCGACCGATTGGTTAAAGTTTGAAGGTCGTATGGGCTTGGATCATTACGATTCTAATCAGTTCTCTCGTATTTTATGGAATATCGACTATCCGAATGGATATTTTCGTAGCTTCGACCGTTCGATGACTGAGTTTAACGCGGACTTTATCGCCTACGTGAACAAGAACTTCGGTGATTGGGCCTTGAATGGTTTGGCTGGAGCCAACTATCGTGATTATCAAACAGCTATCATGGGGACAGGTGCGGACGAATTGACCGCGGAGGGATTATTTACCGTAGCGAACGCTCATGGAACCCCGTACACCTTGAACGACCATGAGAAACGTCGTTCAAACTCTGTATACGCTAATGCCTCTATCGGCTACAAGAATATGGCTTATGCCGAGGTAAGTGTCCGTAATGACTGGGACTCTACGATCAAGGACGCTTTCTTCTATCCTTCTTTCAGTGGTAGCTGGATCTTGACCGAGACATTCCCCGGATTGCAAAATGGCGATTATTTGAATTTCTTGAAATTGCGTGGTGGTTGGGCAAAGATCGGTTCCGCAACGGACCCGTATCGTTCGAACGCTTATTATTCATTGATCAGTTCTTCGTTCAATGGTACTACATTGTTCTATAATCCGACAATCCTTCCTCCTACAAATCTTCGTCCGGAGAGCGTAAAGACTTGGGAAGTTGGTATTGAGGCTAATTTGTTCAACAATCGTTTGCATATTGATGCCGCATATTATAATAAGGTGACGAGCGATCAGATCATGAATGCGAACGTGGCTACCTCTACTGGTTATACCTCTATGTATATCAACGCTGGAAAGATCAGCAACAAGGGTGTCGAGTTGCAGGTATCCGGTGATATCATCAAGAATCCGAAGGGATTCAACTGGACGGCTACGTTGAACTGGGCGAAGGATAAGAGCCGAATTGATGAGCTTTATACAGATCCCGTTACCGGACAGTCTTTGGACGCTTACCAAATCGGTAGTAGCTGGAGCGTGAAGAACTATGCGATGGTCGGTAAGAGTTGGGGTACTTTGGTAGGTACAGGTTACGTATATAATGAGGATGGCTCGATCTTGGTAGAGGATGGTATTCCTGTCTACGAGGCCGGAAAAGAGATCGGTGATGTTACGCCGAAGTGGTTGGCTGGTTTCAGCAATGAGTTCTCTTATAAGGATTGGAGCTTCGGTTTCTTATTGGATTTCCGTTTGGGCGGTGACGTATATTCTGTTACACAAGCATTCGGTTCTCAGACGGGTATCTTGAAACACACGGCAGAAGGCGATTTGCGTGAGAATGGCGTCGTACTTGGCCAGAATTATATGACGGACAAGGTCTTCAAGACTGCAGATGGTAAGATTAATGATGTCGCTGTCAATGCGGAGGACTTCTTCTATAATTATTATACGATTTGTGAGATGTCTGTATTCGATGGTTCTTACTTGAAATTGCGTGAGGCTCACCTGACGTATAATTTCCCGAAATCAATTCTAGAGAAGACTAAATGTATCAAGGCCGCTCATGTATCATTGGTTGGTACGAACTTGGCGTTGCTTTGGGTGCATAAGTCAAATATCGCTCATATTGATCCGGAGTCTACAAGTACCGGTGGCGATGACCCCGAGACTACGGCTACAAGCAGAGGATTTAACTCTGGTGTAGGTTTTGAGTCCAACTCTTATCCTCCTTCTCGTAGCTTTGGTCTTAAATTAGGTGTAACATTTTAATCAACATTAATCTGAGGAATTTAATATGAAAAGATATATCAAGAATTTCATGATGGCTATGATGGTCGGTGCTACTGTATTCGGTAGCTCGTGTACCGATTCGTTTGAGGAGGTCAATACAGACCCGGATAGCCCTACGGATGTGCCTACGACGAATCTTCTGGCGTATTCTTTATATTACACATCCTATCGTCTGTATGATCGGTGGTTCGCGATGGATGAGCCGATGACTTTCTGCGGATATGCTTCGAAGATGACTTATATCGACGAGTCCCGCTATAATTTCCGTACGGGTGTACAGGATACGAACTGGGAGTATTTGTATCGTATATTGAATAACCTAAAAGATATCGAGAAGCGTGCCACGTTTAATGAGACTCCTAATATGCTGAACGTATCGAAGGTTATGCAGGTTCATTTGATGCAGGTAGCCACGGATCGTTGGCGGGATGTCCCTTATACGGATGCTGCTAAGATGACAGATGGGGTCTTGCAGCCGAAATACGATAAGCAAGAGGATATTTATCCGGGCTTATTGGCTACGTTGAAGGAAGCTGCGGATGGCTTTGCCGATGGTGGTAGTGATGACTTAGGCGAGGGAGACTTGTTATTCGGTGGTGATATCGAGAAGTGGCAGAGATATTGTAATTCTATGCGTCTTCGTTTAGCGATGCGTATCTCAGAGGTTTCCCCGGCGTTGGCTAAGGAGACCGTAGAGGAAGTCATGGGTAATCTCACTAAGTATCCGATCATGGAAAGCAACGATGATAATGCTTTCTTCTGGTGGATCGGAACAGACCCCAACTATTACGAACCGATGGCAGACGGTTATCGTACACGTAAGACGGAGTATTGTGCCGCAGACGTGATCGTGGATCATATGAATACACGTGAGGACCCTCGTCGCTCATCTTATTTCCAACCCACAAAAGAAAGTGTGGAGGCCGGTGAGCCTAAGTATGTAGGTTATACGATCGGGGCGAAAGCGAATGCGGTAGCTTCTAAATATTCCATTTGGGGAGCACGTTTCTTTACGGACTTGGCTGGTTTTTCTCCTTATATGCGTGTCGCTGAGCCTTGGTTCTGTGTCGCTGAGGCATCTATGTTGGGATGGAATACCGGAATCTCCGCAGAGGACGCATACAATAAGGCTGTTACCTATTCCATGGAAGAGAATAGCGTATCTGCCGAAGATATAGCGGATTACCTTGCGAACGCGGGTAAGTTCACGAATGATAAGAAACAGATTTATTATGAGGAATGGGTTGCCATGTTCAAGCAAGGAATGGAAGGTTGGTCATTGTATCGCCGTACAGGCGTGCCAGACAACTTGTATCCGGCTCCGGGCCGTCCGGCAAACTATTCTAATCATAACGTACCTCCATTCCGCTCTCCGTATCCTGATAAGGAACGTAATTTGAACAATGCGAATTGTGCTCCCTTCGATGCGGAAGTCGTGGATAATTTGTGGGGTAAACAAATGTGGTGGGATACACGTACAGGCGTTCATTAACTACTAGTTAACATAGACATACCAAGTGCCTGTATACTATAGAGGGGCTGCTCGTGATGAGTGGCCCCTTTTTTTGTCATTATGCTGTCATTTTTTAATAAACTATGTATCTTTGTCCGGCTTATTTAGAAAAAAGATGGAAAAAGAAGGAATGATGGTGGTCGATATTAAGAATATCGTTACTCGTTTGCCGGAATTGCGGTTTACGGCACCCGTGAATTGGAGAATTGATGAAGGACAGCAATGGGCTGTAATCGGTCCGAATGGCGCTGGTAAAACCTTGATAGCGGATATTATGCAGCGTAAATTCGCTTTTAAGGAAGGTGAGGTCGTGTTCTCCGGGGATGGTAAGGTGAGTGACTTTATCAAGAGCATAGCGTTTAAGGATATTTATTCGTTGGCGGATTGCCGGAATTCTTATTACCAACAGCGTTGGCATTCGACAGAGACGGAGGAGATGCCTATTGTCGAGGAATTGTTGAAGGAATATGCCGGCTCTGATAATTTAGCGAAGATATTGACTCTTTTCGGTATAGAGGATTTATTGCCTAAGCGGTTGATCTTCTTATCAAGTGGTGAATTACGAAAATTCTTGATTGTCCGGACGTTGCTTAGCCGTCCTCGTGTCTTGATCTTGGATAATCCTTTTATCGGCTTAGACGCTCCATCCCGGGATTTATTGGTAGAGATGCTGGGGCAAATGACAAAATTGAATGGCGTTCAAGTTGTCTTGTTATTATCTAACCCCAATGACATACCGGCAATGATCACGCATGTATTGCCTATCCATGATCGTACTTGCCTGCCTCCGCTGACTCGAGAGGAGTTTATGTCGGATACGGAATTAATCGCCCGTCTTTTTCCAACGGAAGGCATTCATGCATGCGAGGAAGTTGGTAAGGTTCGTTTACCTGTGGATATGAACAAGATAGCCTCTTTACATGAGGTGACTTTACGCATGGAGCATGTGAAAATACGCTATGGTAGCCGTACGATCTTGAAAGATTTGGATTGGGAAATCAAGAACGGGGAGAAGTGGGCGTTATTCGGTCCGAATGGCGCTGGTAAATCTACCTTGCTGAGTTTGGTTTACGCGGATAATCCCCAGTCGTATGCGAATACGTTGTATTTGTTTGATAGAAAGAGAGGTTCCGGGGAAAGTATTTGGGATATCAAGAAGCGTATCGGATATGTATCGCCGGAGATGCACTTATATTATAAGGAGAATGTCCCTACCTTGAATATTGTCGGTTCCGGCTTTTTCGATTCGATCGGCTTGTTTCGTAAGTGTAATGCGGAGCAAGAAACGGTAGCCTTGGAGTGGATGAAAGTTTTTGGTATCGAACATTTGAAAGACCGTTTATTCTTGACCTTATCATCGGGAGAACAACGTTTGGCTTTATTAGCGAGAGCTTTCGTGAAAGATCCCGATTTAATTATATTAGATGAGCCTCTCCACGGTCTGGATGTGAGCAATAAGAAAAAGGCGGCTGCTATTATCGAGCAATTCTGCGATCGCCCGGGAAAAACCTTGATTTACGTAACCCATTACCCGCATGAATTACCTGCTTGTGTAGACAAGCGGTTCGAGCTAGTGAAGCACTCGTGAGCGTACAAAGAAAAAGAGGATGTGCCGTGGTGAAGTGGCACATCCTCTAAAATCAATAAATACTTATGGATAAAGGATTAATATCCTGGGTTCTGTATCAACTGACCTCTTGATACGGTGATTTCTCCGATAGGAATTGCCATGATCGTACGGTAATCGCCCGGCTTAACCTCACCTACGAATTTATTGTTGACAGACTTGCCGTTACGCCAAGCGTCCCAAGCGGTATGTCCTTCCGTGAATAATTCTAGGCGTCTTTCCAGTAAGATATCATCCAACGTGATAGAAGCGACACCGGTATAATTCTCAATACGATTCTTGCGTAACGTATTCATATATCCGGCGGCCGCGGAGGTATCCCCTGCTTTTAGTGCGGCCTCGGCCGCTATTAGGTAAACTTCGGAAAGGCGCACGACCTTTGGATTGTTTACATAGATTTGCCCGTCACGTCCCTTATACTTTTGCGGATAGGTCCCGTCATAGCCATTATCGGTCTCTTTTGCGAATAATTCCGTACGGATATCTCCCGGATGCTTAGCCAGCTCTTCCAGGAAAGATTCAGTAGCGGCACATTCACCGTAGCCGGAGGCATGTGTAAAATAACCGATAGAGTTACGTTGCGCGTTATAATTTGGGGTAACTAAGATCTCGAATATAGCCTCGTTCGTTCCTTCCTTATCCCATGCGCCTATATATTCATCCCGTGTGTATAACTTATAAGGAGAGGAAGCGATAATCTCCTTACAGTCAGCCAGTGCCTCTTTATTCTTTTCTAAGTAAAGGTAAGCGCGTGCGCGGATCGCTAAAGCCCCCCAATAATTGATGTGTCCGGTTTGTTTATCTTTACTCAAAAGAGGCAATGCGGTCTCGATATCTTTCAATATCTGGTCGTATGTCTGCTGTAAGGTCGCCCGGGTCCCGATATAATCCGTGGGATAAACCTCTGTGGAGAGTACGATGCCCAGATCGTTCATATCTGTTGTTGATGGTAATTTAGCGAATACTCTGGCTAAATCGAAATGATACAAGGCGCGCATAGCGTATAGTTCTCCTTTCAATATGTCTACATCCGCACCTTCAAGATTCTCGGCGGCGGCTAATACATTATTAAGGCGAGCTAGACTATTGTAGAATAATTTATAGAAACTATAAACCATCTCATCGTTTTTACCTGTTTGGTAACGATACATGGGGCCGGCATGATTCACCGTGGAGATAGATTGGAAATCCCCACTTCGTAAATCGGCCAGCAATGTGAATTCCGCTCCATACGAGCCTACCTCTGTAGCCTGTTGCTCGTATACGCCATTCACGGCATTTGTCAAATCGGCTACGGAAGAGATTGCGTCTATCGTAGGTAATTGGGTAGATGATGTCTTTTCTAGGACATCATCGCAGGAGGCCGTTAATAAGGCGAACGCTAGACCTACTAAATATATCTTTTTCATATAGATTCTATTTTAATAAATTATAATGTGATGTTTACACCAAAGACAAAGCTTTTAGAGACCGGGGTATCTACCTGGCGATAACCATTCAAGGGAACATCCGGGTCGATGCCTTTTGTCTTTGCCCAGATCATGAACGGATTATTCGCACGGAAGTACACACGCAGATTACTGAATATGTTTTTCAATACCGGTACATTGTATCCCAAGGTGATTTCACGCATACGGATATTGTCAGAAGATACGATGGTACGACTGGAGAAGCGATCCGAGCGATATGGATTCTGGTAGATAGGCTTCGGGTATAAGGCGTTGTCGCCCGGGTTCATCCAATAATTACCCGCTACGCTCTTTTCTAGGTTGAATGAACCTAAACGGAATCCGTCATGATGGAAGAAGTAGTTCGGATAATCGAATATATCGCCACCAAATTGATAGGTAATCAAGAATGAAAGATCGAAATCATATAACCGGAACGTGTTTGTCAAACCTCCCGTTACGTCGGGAATGGCTTTGCCTACGATTCCTTTTTCAGCCTCATCGTACTTGTTCACTACTCCTTTGCTATGATCGTTTGGATCTTTCCAGAATTCTCCTAGTCCTGTATCCGGATTCACGCCTTTCCATTCCGGCAGATAGAAAGTATACATGGATTCTCCCTCTCGGTGCAGATACATATCGCCGTCTCCATATTCGATGTCGTTATGGTTCGGCAATTCCTTGATCGTCGCCTTCTGGAATGTAAGGTTGAAATTCGTGTCCCATGAGAAGTGCTGATTCTTGATGTTTTGGGAATTTACCTCTATCTCGATACCGCTATTGCGTAGCTTACCAAGGTTTTGCCAGTTTTTCTCAAAACCTGTGACGATAGAAGTCGGGATCTCGAATAACAGGTCGGTCGTTGTTTTGTTGTAATATTCTACTGTCAGATTTACTCGGTTGAATAAGTTCCAGTCAAAACCCACATTCATGTTTTTGGACTTCTCCCAACCTAATTCCTCATTTCCTGCTTGATTCCAATAGATGGCGGAAGAGGGGCCATAACCACCAGAGAACGCATATAACGCTTGGTTCGCGTAATATGAGCCCGGCAAGTTTCCATTTGTACCGTAAGAGAAGCGAACTTTTAGATCAGAGAACAATTCATTGTCTTTAAGGAAATTCTCGCCACTGATGCGCCATGCGCCAGATACGGACCAGAAATTCGCCCAGCGATTATCGGTTCCCAAGCGAGAAGAACCATCCCGACGGAAACTGGCAGACAGATAGTATTTATTGTCGTAATTATAGTTGCCGGTAGCCAAGTAGGATACGATTCCGGAGCCAAATACTTCGCTGGATGCGCCATCTGGTTGTCCGTTTCCTAATTCCGGTAACTTGTCGGTTGAGTATTGTTTTGCCGTAGTATAGATGGCTGTCAGTTCGTCTTCTGTTACCTCGAAACCACCTAGGATGTCAAAATTATGAACATCGTTCCATGTATTAGCGTAGCGTAACGTGGAAGAACTTGTTAAATTGCGGTTCTCGTAAGTATAGCGAGATCCCAAGCCGCCTACGGCCTTACCGTCCACGCTGTTGGGAGACCAATACTCAAAGTGTTTCGTATCGATATAGTCGTAACCAAAAATCGTCTTGAACGATAATTGCTTGGAGAATTTTACGCCTAAATCAATGTTAGACATACTACGCATTACACGGGATTTAATCCATTGTTCCTTGCCCAACATTAGATGCGGATTGGAAGCGGCACCCCAGTTTGAGTCGGCGTTGTATGTACCGTCCGGATTCTTTACGGGAGCCGTCGGGTCTGAGGAGTACACCAAGCTCAGTGGAGAAGCAGTACCGATACCTTGATCTTGATTTTGCTGATCACGGAAACCATTTTGGGTAGTGAATGCGATCATTTGCTTAACACCGATAGTCAACCAATTATTTACTTGATGATCTAAATTGATACGACCGGAGAAACGTTCGAAATCGCTACCGATTACGATACCTTCCGCATTATTATAACCAAGACCTACATAGAATTGTGTACGGTCGTTACCTCCGTTTACGGATAATTGATGGTTATGCGTCAAGGCTGTACGGTAAACCTCATCACGCCAATTGGTATCCGTGTTACCCGATGGGTCGTTGAAGAATGCTTCCATGTCGCCTTCCTTGTCAATCAAGGCGTATGCTTGATCACGGTTGCCAGCGAGTCCGTTTAGGATATAATAATTGGAAATCGCTTCTTTTCCGTACAGGAGCAATTCGGAGGCATTCATTGTCTCGTACTGTTTTACAGCCATATTGCTCCAGCCGACCTCGCCATTGTAACTTACTTTCGTCTTGCCTCTTTTTCCGGCTTTGGTCGTAATGATGATAACGCCATTCGCTGCACGAGAGCCGTACAAGGAAGCTGCTGCGGCATCTTTCAACACCGTCATGCTCTCAATATCATCAGGGTTCAAGGAGCTTAGCAAACTGGACTGTTTCCCGTAGTATGCCATATCCGAGTCTGATTTTACAGGCACGCCATCCACGACATATAGAGGAGACTTGGCTGCGCTGATAGAGCCGACACCACGGATATTGATATCACCGGGAGCTCCTGGATCACCAGTGTTGGAGGTTACGCGAACACCGGACATCTTTCCAGAAAGAGCCTTATCCAAGGACTCTTTGGAGCCAGCTACGATATCTTCTGCGTTTACCGCTTTAGCGGATCCCGTGAAAGATGATTTTTTCGCCGTACCATAAGCGACAACCATAACTTCATCCAGCTCTGTCGCCGCCGTATTCAAAACAACTTTCATTACATCTTGGATTGGAGCTTCTTTCGCAACCATTCCGACGTATGAAAATACCAGAGTCTTCGCGGAACTTGGTACATCCAAACTGAACACACCATCAAAATCCGTTACTGTACCTGTAGTAGTACCCTTGACTATTACAGACGCACCAATAATCGGTTCACTGTCTTCGGCGGAAATAACAGTACCTGTTACTTTCCTCGTCTGAGCTGTGGCCAATCCAATGCCTAAAACTAGGCAAAGTAAAAGATAAGTCAACTTGTTCATAGACACACTCTTTTTTTGTTTAACTTATATAATATATTCGCAATAGATATTCAAAGACTTATATTTTAAGGGTCGTATGAATGCAAATGTAACAATAAATTTATTATAACAAATAAATAATTAAAAAATTTCAATAAAACAACAAGAAAAGGCTAATGGGTAGAAAATATGGAGACTTTTTCAACCACAATTTAAATGCCGTAATATGTACACCAAATATTACAGCTTAGATCATCAACAAAGAACCATATTTTTAACATTTTGAAAAATAGGAATATATATTAGGTATGCATTAAAAAATAACTTAGGACGGCTCCGATATAAGTCATAAGTTCTACAACACCCAAAGACCTAGGAAAGGCTTTTCAAGTGATTAGTTATTCACTTCCCAAGCTGTTAGTTAGCGGCTAGGTATAGCCGTTAGTTATTCACTTGAGTAGCCGATAGTCGTTATTATTATTCGCTTATTTTCAATTATTTACGCATAAGTAGCCAATGCCTTCTCGCAATCCGATCCGCAAAGAAATGATCGCATGAAAATTGTAACAAGTTATTTCTTGAGCGTTACTGAATAATCACAAGCAATGACAAGGTTCCGCGAAAACTAAGTAATAATAAAAAATAACCTATTATTCATAGGTTCCGCGAAGACTCTGGTAATTTCTTATGTGGGTATGATTGCTCGTGAGGTTCCGGTACAAGATGTGTTGAGGGTAGTCCTTCAGTCTGGTACCCAGAATCTTGAGGAGGTTGTCGTAACTGCGATTGGTATGAAAAAGCAGGAAAAGGCGTTGGGCTATGCAGCCTCTACTGTGAAGAGTGAAGATTTGAATGCCGCTAAGTCTGGATCAGTGATGTCAGGTTTGACTGGTAAGGTTGCGGGTTTGAATATTACTAGCGGTGGTGCTACAGGCTCTTCTCAGAAAGTAATCGTGCGTGGTATCAGTTCTTTCAGTGCTAATCAACCTTTGTATGTGGTGGATGGTGTGCCTATTATGAATGATTTCCAAGGTGAGGATTCTTTCTCTAACTCCGTGGATTTTGGTAACCAAGCTAATGACATTAACCCAGAGGATGTTGAGTCTGTAACAGTCTTGAAGGGTGCTTCCGCTACTGCCCTTTATGGTAGCCGGGCTGCTAATGGTGTTATCATGGTGACAACAAAACGGGCTGGGGCTGAGAGGCTTTCTGTTACGTACGATGGCTCATTTATGGGATCTAGCGTATTGCGTGTTCCTCAAACACAAGATCGTTTCGGACAAGGATGGGGATCTTTCGGACCTATGGAGAATGGTTCTTGGGGACCGGTTTTGGATGGTCGTGATCATATCTGGGGACCTTACTCAGACGGCTCAGAAGGTTTATTAACTCCGCTTTCTAAGCCTTTCTCGTATGTAAAGAACAATCTTCGTGATTTTTATGAAACTGGTTTTGAGACGAATAATAACGTCTCGATTCGTATGGGTAATGATAAACTTGGTTTTGTTGCCTCCTATGGTAATGTGAAGTCTGACGGTGTATTACCGGGTGACGCTGATTCATATGCTCGTAATACAATCTCGTTAAGAGGTAATATGAAATATAAACGTTTTTCTGCGGAATTAAACTTGAACTATGTCCGTAAAGATATCACACAAGCTGCTGCTGGCCAAGGAGATGATGGTGCAACGATGTTTTCTGAGATTTTGCAACATGCCGTGGATGTAGATATTAGCTCAATGAAAGATTATACGAATCCTTATTTTAATACGGATAACTTCTATACAGCTTATGCGGAGAATCCATATTGGGTGTTAGATCATAATCGTAATAAGTATCAAGATGACCGTGTCTATGGTAAGATCGAGCTTGCTTTTGAGATTATGAAAGGTTTGAAGGCGGTTGGACGTTTAGGTGGTGACTTTACGAACGCTACTCAAAAGAGATGGAATGAAAAAGTGACTTTCGCTTCAGGGTCTTGGAGTGAATTAGGTGGTAAGAAGCAGCAGCCCGGTACTTATACGGAACGTCGTGACAAGGTGGAGCAAATTGATGCGACCGCTTTCTTAAACGCGGATTATAAAATCGGTGAGGATATCGCTTTGAATGGTATGATTGGATGGAACTTGAATCAACAAACGAGTTCTTATTTGAAATCTTATCTGTATGGTTTGGAGCAACCGGGATGGTTTAACTTAGCGAATGGTGTTGATAAGCCCATGACTACGACTTACTCTGATAGACGCCGTTTGGTTGGTTTGTTCGCTCAAGGTGAGTTTGGTTACAAGAATTTCTGGTTTGTGAATGCTTCTATTCGTAACGACTGGTCATCTACTTTACCTCAAGGAAATAATAGCTTTTTCTATGGTGGCGTGAATACTTCATTGATCATCACGGATATGTTTGAGGATTTGAAATCTGATTATCTGAATTTCTTGAAGGTTCGTGCAGCTTGGGGACAGACTGGTAACGATGCTCCGATTTACCGTACTAGCAGTTATTTTACACCGACTCAAATCAGTTTAGGTTTTGGAGATTTATATTTACCTATTAATAATACATTAGGCTTGACAGAGTATAATCGTTTGCCGAGTATGGATCTTCGTCCGGAGATCACGACAGAATGGGAGTTCGGTTTAACAACGCATCTGTTTAACAATCGCTTGGATATTGATGCTGCTTATTATAATAAGAGTACGAAAGATCAGATAATATCTGCTAGTCTGGCTCCGGAGTCTCGCTATACGTCTATGACCCGCAACGTAGGTAAGATTGCGAATCAAGGTGTCGAGTTGGCAGTGAATGGCATTCCTGTTCGTACGAAAGATTTCGAGTGGGGATTAGGTTTTACTTTCAGTAAGAACTGGAGTGAGGTGAAAGAGTTATGGGATGATGTAACTGAGTATAAATTGACAAGTTCCTATCAAGTGGATTTCGTTGCGGAAGTAGGTCAGCCTTTGGGCGTTTTCAAGGTTCCGGCTTTGGCCACGACTGATGATGGTAAGGTGATCGTTGATAATAACGGTATGCCGACAATTGATGCTAGCAAGAAAGAGATCGTAGGAACGTCTACACCTAATTTCTTGATGGGCTTTAATACGCATTTCACATGGAAAGGGATTACTTTATCAGCGGTATTAGATTGGCGTAATGGCGGTGAGTTCTATTCATATACCTCTCAATTGCTTACATTTGCCGGAAACTCTACTTATACGGTGTTTAATAATCGTGAACCATTTGTGGTTCCTAATTCCGTGAAAGTCGTAAATGGTCAATACGTAGAGAATGATATACCTATCGTACATTGGGGAGGTGCTTCTAGCGCTGTTAATACCTACTATAATAACGCCTCCAACTACGCTCAGTATAGAAATTGGATTTTACCTAAAGATTACTTGAAATTAAGAGAGATTACACTTTCTTACTCTTTGCCGAAAGCATGGTTGAAACAAACCCCATTCTCTATGGTTCAAGTTAGTTTGATCGGACGTAATTTATTTATGTGGACCCCGAAAAAGAACAACTACGTAGATCCGGAAGGTACGAATTATGGTAATGACATCTTGTCTGAAATTGGTGAATTTGGTGCGGCTCCGACAAACCGTACGTTTGGTGGTGGTATTAAAGTTGTATTATAATAAGTAACTTTAAAAAGTAAAGATAGTATGAAAAGAAACAATTTAATATATACAGGACTGGTTAGCTGCTTGTTGATGGCGACTACAGCTTGTTCCGATTATTTGGATATTAACCAGAATCCGGAATATCCAACGGAAGCCTCTTCTTCTACTTTGCTTCCTTCTGGTATCGCAGGAGTAGCAAGTATTGTAGGTGGTACTTACGAATTATATGGTAGCATGTGGTCTCAGCAATGTACGCAGGGACATACATCCAACCAGTATAATACATTGGTTAACTATACGATAACTAACGCATCCGATTCTCGTTTGTGGTCTATACCTTATTCAATAGCACTGCCAGACTTGGATTTGGTTATCAAAAGCTCTGAATCGGCTCAAGAATGGAATTATTGGGTAATGGGTAAGACTATGACTGCCTTTATGTATCATATCCTAGTGGACTCTTATGGCTCTATTCCTTTTACAGAAGCTATTCTTGGGAATGAGAATACTACACCGAAATATGATGACAGTAAGACTGTGGTTTATCCGGGATTATTAGCGATGTTGGACGAGATTATCGCTAAAAAAGCGGAAGCTACCGCAGGTGGTTTGCCTTCGGTTACAAAACAAGACTTGGTGTTCGCTGGTGACGTGAATAAGTGGATTCAATTTGCGAAGAGTTTAAAGCTAAAATTGTTGATGCGTGATTTCGATACGAATAAAGCTGCTATCAAGGCATTGCTCGACGAAGGAGATTTGCTGAGTGTAGACGCTAAGATGGACTGTTTTCAAGATTTGGAAAATAAATCAAATCCATTGTATGAGAATGACCGTCGTAAATTGAATTCAACTGTAAATATTCGTGCGTGCGCTACGGTTTGCGATTATTTGAAAAAATATGAGGATCCTCGTTTAAATGATTTTTATTCACCTAATACGGATGGCTCCGGCGAGACAACAGCTTTGAAGTATGGTGACCGCCCAAACTCGGTAGCGGTAACAACTCGTATGATCTCTGTGGCTAAGCTAGGTCCTACAGATCCTGTTTATTTTATGTCTGCTGCTGAGGTAGCGTTCCTGCAAGCGGAAGCTTACGCTCGTTTGAATGATGTGGCTAAAGCGAAAGTGGCTTATGAGCAAGGTGTGAATTATGCGTTTGAACGTTGGGGGTATTCTGCTGCCGAGTTTGTTTCGGAAGGTGCTCCTTATGCTTTCGATAGTACGGACCAAAATTCAATGCTTACCTCTATTTTGACCCAGAAGTGGATCGCTTCCACTCGTTGTCAAGCATGGGACGCATGGTTTGATATCAATCGTACCGGTATTCCTGTTTTAGGGACAAAGCATGTGGATGAGGAAGGATATATTTGGGGGCAGTTGACTCCTTGCATTGGTTCTGCGTTGGCTCCGGGTGAATATCCTCGTCGTTTATTGTATCCGAAGTCATCTTCAGACTATAACCCTAATACTCCGGCGGTAGTTCCGTTAGCGGAAAAACAATGGTGGCATAAATAAATGGGTGTTATAAATGTATATTAATCAGAAAAGCTTTTTGAATATGAAACAGATAAATAAATTACTGGTTATCTTATTGGCGTTGGTCACCTTTTCTTCTTGTGAGACTTATGGTGATTACGAGATAGAATACACGGCTATTTACCCTTTATGTGGCGAATGGGTAGTTAATGTTACAGGTGAGGATGGTGGTGTCTTGGCGGAAGGTGTGACCTGCAATACTTACAATACGACTGATGATGCCACGGATAAGATGTGGATAAAAATGAGTGTTGCCACAAACGACTGGGGAGTACGTGGCAAGATTCATTGCGATGTCACTTCTAAATCTTTTGATGGGGATGGTATCGCTAATCTGCTCCATGCGGATGATGGTATAAATTCTACTGTAACCTTCAATATCTCTGGTAAAGTAATTGTGGATGGTTATACTACTCAAGCCAATACAAAAGTGGATGCCATTGAATTTACCTTGACTCAAAATGGAAAGTCGATGACGGTTAAGGGATTCCGTAAAACAGGTTGGGAAGGTGAAGATTATTGATATGATTTAATATCTCGAAAAGTAGGAGAGGCCTGCCATGTATTTGGTAGGCCCTTTTTATTTACTTGGATATATGGTTTTTTATTAGTAGGAAATCCGTGATAACAAACTTTTAGTTTGTAGATTGTGCTACAAAGAACTTATTATTGTTCCTTCGTGTTTACAATCAGATAATATATAAATGTATCATGGAAAAAGTAATTTACAACTTAGTGTTTAATCGAAAAAAGCAATTGAATGCGGAAGGAAAAGCTTTGATTCAAGTAGAGGCCTATTTGAATAGGCAAAAGAGGTATTTTTCAACGAAGGTTTATGTGAAACCTTGTCAATGGGACAACAAGAGACGTTCCATAAAGAATCATCCGAATATGGATGCGTTAAACCTGTATCTTCAGAACTATGTTATGGAGTTGGAGAGAGATGAGCTGGAGAAGAGACAAGCGAATAACGGTTTTTCGTTGAAGGATCTGCGTGAGGAGGCTTCTTCGACATCTACGTCTTCCTCTTTTCTTGTTTTCATGCGTGAGGAGATTTTACATAGTAATTTGAAAGAATCGACATTAAAAAACCATTTGTCCACTTTGCATGTTCTATCCTTATATAAAAAGGACGTTCTGTTTAAGGATATTAATTTCAATTTCTTATGCGATTTTGAATATTTCTTATTGAAGCAGGAGTATCATCGAAATACGATCGCTAAACATATGAAGCATTTGAAACGATATATCAACTTGGCGATTAATAAGGAGTTGTTCGAGTTGCACAAATATCCATTTCGGAAATATAAGATTAAATATCAAGAGAGTAAGCGTACTCATTTAACGCCTGAGGAGTTAGGTCGTTTGGAAAACTTAAAGCTGGATGGGCAGCGTACATTGCGCCGGTGTCTGGATATGTTTTTATTTAGTTGCTACACGGGATTACGTTTCTCAGACATAGTAAGTATAACGAAAGAGAACTTTTTGATTATTGATGATAAGGTTTGGCTGGTTTATTCATCGGTGAAGACAGATGTGAGTGTCCGTTTGCCGCTATTCCTCTTGTTCGAGGGTAAATCTTTACCTATCTATGAGCGATATAAGAATGCGCCGAGAACCCTGTTTGGTGTTCCCTTATCCTCTAATTCAAACGTGAATAAGCAATTACGCCGAATCAGCCAATTGGCAAGTATTGATAAGAAGGTATCTTTTCATACGGCTCGGCATACAAATGCTACCTTATTATTATATAATGGAGCGAATATAACTACGGTACAAAAGTTGTTAGGGCATAAAAGTGTTCGTACTACCGAGATCTATAGCAATATCATGGATATGACGATTGTCCGCGATCTTGAGAAGATTGAGACACGATTGAAGTTCGGCTAGAATGTGGATTTATAAGAAAGGAGAAAAATATCATTAAGATATTCTTCCCCTTTTTTGAATGTTGTCACTCGTTATGCTTTTATATATTGATTAGCGAGTTCCGCCAGCCCACCATACGTTTTCGGTAAACACATACTGACCATCACCATAAGCAGCTTTTATATTAGGATTAGTCGTAGTATCATCATTACCATACGGACATCTTAACGGGAACTTACCCGGATTTTGCAAGCCATAAATATCCTCACCCAAGCTCTTCAAACGACGTACGTCATTATAGCACTCGGTAGACTCTCCATCTGCGTTCCAGAAAGAAATATATTTCTGAATCATCGTCTCTTTCAAAGGATTAGCATCGAATAAGGGAACGACATTCTCATCAAAGTAAGAAGCGGCCTCCTCCGGTGTCACCTCGTTTGTTACATTCAAGAAACCTCCCCAATAATCAGAAGCGAGGGCAGACTTGATATTAACCTCCATATTAGCCATACCTGCGACAACAGCCTCTTTCAACACTGCTTTTGCCTCATCCTTACGATTTAAACGACACAAAGCCTCTGCCTTCAAGAACAATACCTCATGATAACTTAAGATGTGAGTCGGAGCGGTTTGAGCTGCACAGAACATGGAAACAGTATATTCTAACTGACTTTGCACTAAATCACCATTATGAGCAAGATTCAATAATGGATCATCCTTAGAAGCAATCATCGTTTGGCTGTTAGCCTCCACATAGCAACGTCTGATACGCGGATCATTACGCTCATTCAATTTATCAAACATACTTCGGCTGGCTACTTCACCTAAACGAGAATAGAATACTCCGAAAAATGGGTTGATATTAACACCCACACCATACATAGCATAGCTACATTGCTCGGCTGCCGAGGTGTACGACTTGGAAATATAATCCAACACCTTTTCCATATCGCCCTTAACATCAGCGCTACGTCCCATCAAGCGCATCGTATAACGAGCCTTCAAGCCATAAGCTGTCTTTAGCCAAGCCGAAGCGTCACCTTTATAAATCAAATCTTGATTAGACAGGCTCGTCAGATCTGATTTCTGAAGATCTTCAATTGCGGCATCCACATAGGCCATGATATCCTTATAAATCTCCTCTTGTTTATCGATAGCGGGAGTCATAGATACTGTATAGTCACAAGCCTCTTTCCAAGGTGTATCACCATACATATCTGTCAAGATCGCCAAATTGTAAGCCACGAAAAGTTCCGCAATGCCTTTTGTTATGAAGTTCTGCTCTTCTTCTGCGACTTTGACAGAGATCAAAGCATCTTTCAGTGTCGAATAGGTTCCCCCCCATGAGTTATTAAAGGTAGAAGCCGATGTACAAGAAGAACGGGTTTCCGCATAGTAGAATTGATTATGCGAACCTGTCTCATGTTCCACATACATACCACCATATAAATTGAAATCGCCGCTAACCACGCTAAACGCAGTCGAAGTCATGACATCCGTAAGGATCATCCTTGCGGGAACTGCTGTGGTATGATTATGATCTTTGTTGATCTCATCCATCTTATCCTCAGAGCAAGAGACCAAGGCTGCGGTGAAAACAACTCCCGTCAATAATTTTTTTGAGATATTTTGAAGTTTCATCTTTTGTTTCCTTTATTAGAATTTCACATTTAAACCGAAGCCATAGCTCGAAGCACCCGGCATAGAAAAGCGCTCGAAGCCACCGCCCATATTATTATTACCTTGAGAAGCCTCAGGATCCAAACCTTTCAACTCAGACCAAAGAATGATATTTCTGGCAAAAACATTTAAGTTCACGTTGATTCCATTCTTATCCCATATCGGATAACTAACGGACAACTCACGTAGTTTCAAGAAACCACTGTCATAGATACCAGCTTCGGAAATAAGCGTCATGCGGTCATAATATGATAAAGCGTCTTCGCCTTTGATATCTATGTCATTAGCTACATAGGAACCATCTTCCAACTGCTTTACAGCCGGATGACTAAAACGGAAAGTCTCGGCCGTACGACTTTCAACAGACTCCATACTTGTACCATAATAGTTCAACGTGTTCAATGTACCGCTATACATCTGTCCACCACATTTCCAATCGAACGTAGCGCCGATACGGAATTTGTAGATCTCAAAATTAGTATTGAAACCCAAGAGGAAATCCGGGGAAACCTTACCGATCACACCCTCACTACCGATCTGAGGCAAGCCATCTTCGTCTACGACAATGTCACCGTTGTCATTACGCAAGAAAGTCGTACCATAGATTACAGGGAATTTATCGCCAATATTCGCACGTACCTGCGGATCAACGAAACCTCCCAAGAAAATACTCTCTACACCCGGAGCCAGCTCATCCACGTAGTTATCGATCTTAGAGAAGTTAAATGCCATATCCCATTTAAAATTCTTCGTATTGATCGGATTGATTCCCAACGTAATCTCATGAGCGTTCGTATGGATAGCGCCACCATTGGTTACTAATTCTGCAGAGCCTGTAGAACCAGCCAAAGGAACCTCAAATATCTGATCTTTCACATTCTGCCGAGAGAAGGTATAGTTCAATGAGAACAGACCATTCAAGAAGGTCAAATCCACACCTAACTCATAAGACTTCGTGTTCTGAGGTTTCAGATTCGGATCATACACACGAGCATATGGAGTGAACGCCGTAATTCCACTCATAGGATATTGTATAGGCGTAGAACCATAAAAACCACCACCGTAAACAGGTGTAGTATAATAAGAATCATAATAATCTCCAGCCTGTCCTACTTCGGCGTAAGAAGCACGTAATTTACCATAAGTCAAGACATTATTCTTCAATGGTTCTAATTCTGTGAAAATCCAGCCCAAGGAAACAGATGGATAAGTGAATGAGCGGTTGTTACGAGGCATATTAGATACGATATCGTTACGAACAGTTGCGTTGAAGTAAACCATGTTAGCGTAAGACAATGAAATGCTAGCAAAGTTACCAACTGTGCGTTTCCGGCGTAATGACTCGGATGCTACCATAGTTGTAGCATTATCTATATGATTCCAACCCGGGAAGTTATAGTTCGCTCCATAAGACTCGTAAAATTTCCGCTGATTCTCTACCAATTCATTACCAACAAGGGCATCGAACAACCAATCTTCATTGATATTCCAAGTATATGCAGCGGTCAACAAAGAGTTCAACTCCGTGATTGAATATCCATAGTGATCAATCTCTCCATAACCATTTGCATGTCCATAACCCCAAGAATCCGTATAATTAGTCGTATAAGAGTCCACACCCAATTGATACTTGACATCCAATTTGTGATTATCGGTATTGAACTTCGTAGAATATTTCAAATAAGTATTTCCAAAGAAACGTTGTGAACGTTCCAAGAACTCGTTGTTATCTACCGCCCAATAAGCTCCGTCAAAACCTGATGTGCTACGGAATGTATTTTGTGTATACGGGTCACCCTCAACATGACTTGGGATACCGGCTAAATCGTAGCTAGAAGGAGCTCCGTAAACAGTAGCTAAGATTCCATTATTGGCACTAGACTGCTTGCTGATCTTCGAATTTACATAGGTACCGGTAAATCCAGTAGACCAGTTCTTGTGTAATTGAGCTTCGGCACTCATTTTTGCGTTGTATCGGTCCATGCCTGTATTTGGAATAATACCATCTTGCGTAGTATTACCGATCGAGAAGGAATAGTTACCTTTATCGAAAGACTGAGCTACATTCACGGAGTTACTCCATGTCGTACCCACGTTGAAGAAATCCTTGATATTGTCGTAAGCTTGTGGTTGAGCCCAAGGGTCTAATCCCGCAGCGGCCCGCTGAGGTACATAATACATACCTTCATGCTTACCATATTGCTTGGTAAACTCATTATCCGTATTTCCTCCATAAGTCGGATCGTTAGGCAATTCGCTGATTAGTGGTCCCCAAGAAGTTGAAGCATACGGGCTATACTTACCATTTGTACCCTGCGCATACACTTTTTGGTATTCAGGCATCGTTGAAACCTTATCAAAAGATAAGCTGGTATTAAAAGCGACCTGAGGTTTACCTTTACGGGCTCCCTTTCCACTTTTGGTCGTAATGACAATTACTCCATTTGTTGCACGCATACCATACAAGGCAGATGCGGCCTGTCCCTTTAATATATTAATGCTTTCAATATCGTTTGGGTCGATATCCACCGCACGAGATGCAAAGTCCGTGCCGGAAACAGAACTACCGGTGTCCACATCAGCCGTTGAAGCGACAGGCATACCGTCAATCACATACAAAGGAGTATTATCCCCTGTAAAAGATCTGGAACCACGAATCGTGATCTTAGAAGAGGCACCCGGCATACCGGAAGAAGGAGAGATCTCCACTCCAGAAACCTTACCTTGTAATGCGCCAGACAAACTAGTATTAGCTCCTTTCGTCAACTCATCCGCTTTCACATCTTGAACCGCATAACCTAAAGCTTTCTTTTCCTTTGAGATACCCATAGCCGTAACCACGACCTCATCCAAGTTCTGGGTATCGGCTAATAGTTTTACATTTACATTAGAAGTGGCCGCAACTTCTTGAGATTTCATACCGATGTATGAAATAACCAATTGTTTACCATTCGCAGGTACTTCTAGTTCAAAGTTTCCATCAAAATCCGTGACTGTTCCCACGGTTGTCCCTTTTACGATAATAGAGGCACCGATCACCGGCTCTCCATCTTCCCCAATTACCTTACCGGTAACCTTCGAGGTCTGTGCTGAAACCACACCTGCACTCAATGCAAGAAATAGTAGCACAGAAGTCAACTTTTTCTTCATAAACACACTTATTTATTAACTATATACTTAAAAATGTTTTCTCTGCATTTTAATGGTTGATTAACTAAGTTCATACAGAACTACTCCATTTTATGTTTTACGACATACCTATTAAATGAAAAACGGTTGCAAAACTATAAATTATACCTGAAAAAAACAACAAATTATTATTATTGTGATATATTTCCTTTGTTTTCTTAATTGTTAAATCTGTCAATTTGCAATATAACCACTGTCTAAATCGACTCAGGTGACATGATCGTATCACAAATCAATGAGTTATCGCTGCCGATAGTTTCTTTTTGACAAATAAAAAAATTATTTTTATCTTAATTTTATCGTAACAAATAGTGAGCTTACTCTTTATAGGCATGATATTGGACTTGATATCAACTTATTCTGGATATTTTATAGCATATAGCTTATCACTAAAAATATTTACAACTTTATTTTATGTAGATATTTGTGAAAAACGGCTGGCTTTTCTTATCCTCCCAATATGGCTGATAAACAATATCTCTCAAATCCAATATATTTATTACAGAATTTTAATAGATCTAAACTTATATGATAATTTTTTTTCATATGACTACACTAAATAAAATATTGAAAATTGGTAGTTCTGTATGAACTATAGTCCACGAAAGCTTAATTGAATTTCTAGTTTAGTTTAAATAAAAAGAATGTGTCTATGAAGAAAAAGTTGACTTCTGTGCTACTATTTCTTGCGATGAGCGTAGGAGTAGTTTCGGCACAGACCTCGAAGGTTACCGGTAAGGTAGTCGGAGAAGATGGTGAGCCGGTGATCGGTGCGTCCATTATCGTAAAAGGAACGACTGTGGGAACAGTTACGGATTTTGACGGTAATTTTACTTTGGATGTTCCTAGTGATGGTAAGCAATTAGTTATTTCATACATCGGTATGAAATCCAAGGAGGTAGTTGTGTCTCCCAATGTAAATGTAACATTGATGTCTGATACCCAAAACTTGGATGAGGTCGTGGTTACAGCGATGGGTATCTCAAAGGAAAAGAAAGCTTTAGGTTATGCCGTGCAAGATGTAAAATCGGATGAGTTAACACAAGGTGCTAACACTAGTTTGTCTGGGGCTTTGCAAGGTAAAGTATCCGGTATCGATATCGCTTCCTCATCGGGTATGCCAGGCGCATCTTCCAAGATCATGATCCGTGGAGCCCGTTCATTTACAGGGGATAACTCTCCTTTGTATGTGATCGATGGTATGCCGATCGCATCTACGGCGGATGTTAATACGGATACTATGAATAATGGTAGTGTTAGTGGAGCTGACTATGCGAACCGTGCCGTAGACTTAGATCCGAACGATATCGAGAGTATCAACATCTTGAAAGGACAAGCCGCTTCTGCGTTGTATGGTATGCGTGCTTCTAATGGAGTGATCGTTATTACTACAAAGAGCGGAAAAGGTGCTCGTAAAGGAAAACCTCAGATCTCATTCAACACGAATCTTGCGTTTGATAAGGTTTCTACATTACCTGAGTTACAAACTGAATATGGACAAGGTAATGAAGGTGCTTATAACCCATATTCGGGATTTAGCTGGGGACCGTCTATCTCTGACTTGGCGAATGATCCTGTATATGGCGGTAATGTACAAAATGAATATACGGAAGGTGGATTGCATAATGGACAATACTATGTGCCTCAGCGTGCTGCGGCAGGATTGGATCCATGGGCTACTCCCCAAGCTTATAATAATGCGAAAGATTTCTTCCAGACTGGCGTTACTTGGAGTAACTCCGTGAATGTAGCTCAGTCTTTCGATAAAGGAAACTATTCATTCTCTTTGGGTAATACGACTTCTGATGGTATCGTTCGTTCTACGGGAATGGATCGTTATAACGTGAAGCTGTCGGGTGAGGCACAATTGCATGATAACTGGACGACTGGTTTTAACGGAAACTTCGTGACATCAAAGATCAAGAAGCAAGGAACCGCTAATGACGGTGTTACCGCTACGGTTTATACGGCTCCTATCAGTTATACTATGGCGGGCATACCTTCCCATATCGAAGGTGATCCTTATACTCAGAATACGTTCCGTGAGAATTGGATCGATGATGGAAACTGGGCGTGCGACAATAATAGCTTTACGGAGAGATCTCAACGTTTCTTCGGGAATGCGTTCTTGAAGTATTCTACTAAATTTGGTACGGACAATCATAAATTGGATGTGAAATACCAAATTGGTGATGACGCTTATACGACCAATTACTCTGATATTTACGGCTACGGTACAACTGGTTATACGAATGGTTATGCTAGCGAATACGGTTTTACGGTAAATGAGATGAACTCATTGTTGACGTTTACGTATAACTGGAATATCAATGAGGACTTCGTATTCGATGCTTTGTTGGGTAATGAGCTTGTAGATAAGCGAATCAGTAATACTCAAGCCGTGGGATATAGCTTCAACTTCCCGGGCTGGAACCATTTGAACAACGCTTCTGTATTTAACAGCTCTCATGAGTATAAGAGAAAACGTACGGTAGGTAACTTCGCTAGCTTATCTTTGGCTTGGAAGAATATGCTTTATTTGAATGTTACGGGACGTAATGATATCGTGTCTTCTATGCCGAGAGATAACCGTTCGTTCTTTTATCCTTCCGTATCCCTTGGATGGGTATTCACGGAAGTGGAAGCCTTGAAGAATGATATCTTGACATTTGGTAAGATCCGTGGCTCTTACGCAGAGGTAGGTATGGCAGGAGAATATGTGCCGTCTTATTATTATACGCCAGGTTATGGTGGTGGTTTCTTCCAGGGAACACCTATTATGTATCCGATTAATGGAAATATGGCGTATATTCCTTATTTCGTGGTTTATGATCCGAACTTGAAGCCTCAGAACACGAAGTCTTATGAGCTTGGTGCTGACTTGACTTTTTTGAATGGTTTAGTTTCATTGAATTATACGTATTCTCGTCAGAACGTGAAAGACCAAATCTTCGAGGTGCCTTTGGCTGGCTCCACAGGTGCTTCCAGTATGATGATGAATGGTGGAAAGATGCACTCAAACGTACATGAGATTACATTAGGTATCTCTCCGGTTGATACGAAGAATTTCAAGCTGGACTTCGCTTTTAACTTCTCAAAGATCGACAATTATGTAGACGAGTTGGCTCCGGGCGTAGAGAGCATTATGTTGGGTGGTTTCGTGACTCCTCAAGTACGTGCAGGTATCGGCGATAAATTCCCGGTAATCTATGGTGTTGGTTACAAACGTGATGGCGAAGGACGAATTGTAGTAAACGAAAAAGGTATACCAGAGGCTGGTGAGACCCAAGTAATCGGTAAGGTTTCTCCTGATTTCCGTTTGGGTTTCAATACGAATATCGAGTTGTATAAATTCCGTTTGGCTGCTGTATTTGACTGGAAGCAAGGTGGACAAATGTATAGTGGTACGGCTGGTGAGACGAACTTCTACGGTACAAGTAAGTTATCTGGAGAGGTTCGTAAGAGTGATAAATATCATTTTGACTATGCTGCTGTTGAACAGAAGGGCGTAGATGCGGATGGTAAACCTATCTATGTTCCCTATACGGGTGGAGTGAAAGGATCAGATGCAGAGGAGTATTTCAAAAGCGTGAGGGGCATTGACGAAGCCTATGTCTATGACAACTCGTTCTTGAAATTGCGTGAACTTTCATTGTCATATCCTGTATATAAGAAAGATAACTTGAATGTAAACGTGAATGTTTTCGCCCGTAATATCATTGTATGGTCTGAGATAAAAGGCTTCGATCCGGAGGCTACTCAAGGAAATAACAATATGGCTGGCGCTTTCGAGCGTTTCTCCTTACCGGGTACATCTAGCTACGGTTTTGGTGTCAACGTAAATTTCTAATTTATAAAGAAGACAGATATATATGAATACAATAATAAAATCATTTAAAGGGTTGGCTGTTATGTCGGCCGTATCCTTGGCATTGGCTGGATGTTCCGAGGATGTAATGGATCGGATTAACCAAGATACGAGCCATACAAATAGCGTGGATGGCAAATTTATCTTGGCCGACTTGATTACTTCTACTGCATTTTCCAACGTTAGCGGAGACTTCAATACCTATTCATCTTCCTACGTGGAATATGAAGTGGGTATCGAAAACCAGTTATATAACGCGGAAATTCGTTTGAATGAGCCTTCTGCCTCTTCTACGTTTGAGAATACGTGGGGAAATGTTTATACAAGCTTGAAGAACGCTCGTGTTATTATCGGTCAATGTCAAGAAGGTAAGCGTGATGAGGGAAATTTAGTGACGAGAGGTATCGCTGAGGTCATGGAAGCTTACAATGGCGCTCTATTGGCGGATATATTTGGAGATACACCTTATAGTGAAGCTTCTTTATTGGATGAGAATGGCTCACCGGTGAATATGAATCCTAAAATAGATAAGCAAGAGGAGATTTATGTCTCTATAATGGCCTCCTTGGACAAGGCGATCGAGGATTTGAATCAGTCTGATCGTTCACCGGTTGGTACGTATGATTATTTGTATAATGGAGATGCCGAGAAATGGATTAAATTCGCTTATGGTTTGAAGGCTCGTTATACGATGCGTCTGATCAATCGTTCCACGGATAAGCAAGCTGACTTGAATAAGGTTTTGGACTATGTATCAAAATCTTTTACTTCTGCGGATGACGAGGCTGCATACGCTGTCTATGATGCGAATAATATCAACCCATTCTTTGGTTACTTCGATTCTCGCGCTGGTTTTGCCAATAGCCAGAGCTTGACGGACAAGTTGATTGAGCGTAAAGATCCTCGATTGGAAAGAGTGATGCTTTCTCCTACTACGGCTGACAAGAAACGCGTACAGGTTACAGGCTCTGCTGATAAGAACTTAGTTCCGGCCCCGAATGGTACTCCTGAGCAGAATATGCAGAAATATGGTGTTTCCGCCTTTGTATATTCAAACACGGCTCCTACGATGTTGATGAGTTATCATGAGTTGAAATTCTTGCAAGCTGAGGCGTTATGTCGCTTAAACCGTACGTCTGACGCCGAGAAAGCGTTGAAAGAGGCGGTAGCTGCCGGAATCGCAAATGCTGAGAGAAGTGTCTCTTCTGCTATCACTTATATGGGTAGCAAAATGGTCGTGAATTCAGAAAAAATGACAGAGGAGACGGCCAATACATATTTCGATAACCAAGTTAAACCGTTGTTTGCTGTAAATCCTTTGAAAGAGACCATGATCCAGAAATATCTGGCTTTGTGGGGGGCATCGGGAGAGGCTACCGAGACTTTTAATGATATCCGTAGAATGAAAGGATTAGGAGAGAATTTCGTGACATTGGCGAATACGAAAAAATTCCCTCTTCGTATGCCTTATGGTAATAGTGACGTGGTATCAAATCCGGAAGTAAAAGCCGCTTATGGCGACGGTCAATACGTATATTCAGAGCCTGTATGGTGGGCTGGCGGAACTCGCTAATCTAACATATATAATATAATGTATAGGGTGCCTCTCCGATTATGGAGGGGCATCTTTTTTTGTTATATATCTTACATGTTTTGATAGCTTCCCTTATCCCATTTCCTTGGAAGGCTTATTGGTTTTATATGGAAATATAGATCATCTAACAATTGGTGCATGATCATCTAACAGACGTTGCATGATCATGCACCAACTGTTGGACGATCATGCACCAGTTGATAGATATTTAATGCTTCAAGAAAGAAGGTATAATGTGTTAAGAAGATATCGCTAAAAGTATGGGATAAAAAGGATAGGGAATTAAGGGAATGTTAAATTTTCATTGTCATAATGTTAGTATATTATATGGGTAAAAGTGTATTTGTAGTGATTGTTCTTTCATTATGTCACTATTTCCTGTTGTTTAACATTCTTTTTATACGATAAATTTCTTGACTTATCCTTTGAAAAGTAAATAAAATATCCGACTTTTGCTTCCATGATGAGTCAACCATTAGCAGAGAGATTACGTCCGAAGACGTTGGATGATTATATCGGACAGAAGCACCTGGTAGGCCAGGGAGCCGTGTTGAGGAAGATGATTGATGCGGGACGGGTTCCCTCTTTTATATTGTGGGGGCCGCCGGGAGTCGGGAAGACTACCTTAGCGCAGATCATAGCGAATAAGTTGGATGCGCCTTTTTATACGTTAAGCGCGATCAGTTCGGGAGTGAAGGACGTGCGGGAGGTGATAGAGAAGGCTAAGAGCAACCGCTTCTTCAATACGGTATCGCCGATATTGTTTATTGATGAGATACACCGATTCAGTAAGTCGCAGCAAGACTCATTGCTGAACGCCGTGGAGACGGGCGTGGTGACGCTGATTGGGGCAACCACGGAGAATCCCTCGTTCGAGGTAATCCGTCCTTTGTTATCCCGTTGTCAGGTGTACGTGTTGAAATCGCTGGACAAGAATGACTTGCTTACGCTATTGCATAAGGCGATCGCCGAGGATGTCGTTCTGAAGGATAAAAACATAAGGCTGACGGAAACGGATGCCATGTTACGTTACTCGGGAGGAGATGCCCGGAAGTTGCTGAATATTCTGGAACTGGTGGTGTCTGCCGAGGAGAGTGACAATATTGAGATTCTGGATGAGAAGGTAGTGGAGAGGTTGCAGGAGAACCCTGCGGCGTATGATAAGGGAGGGGAGATGCATTACGATATAATCTCCGCTTTTATCAAGTCGATCCGGGGTAGCGATCCCGATGGCGCCATTTACTGGCTCGCCCGTATGGTGGCCGGGGGAGAAGACCCTGAGTTTATCGCACGGCGGTTGGTGATCTCCGCTTCTGAGGATATCGGATTGGCGAATCCGAATGCGCTTTTGCTGGCGAACGCATGTTTCGATGCCTTGAAGAAGATCGGCTGGCCGGAGGGCCGGATCATTCTGGCCGAGACGACCGTTTATCTGGCTTGCAGCCCGAAAAGTAATTCGGCCTATATGGCGATCAACGACGCTTTGGCACTTGTTAACCGGACTGGGAATTTACCCGTACCGCTTCATCTACGCAACGCGCCTACCAAATTAATGGCTGAATTGGAGTATGGCAAGGAATATAAATATGCGCACGACTACGAAAATCATTTTGTAAAGCAGGAGTATCTTCCGAAGGAAATTTTGGGCGAACGTTTGTGGAAAGGACAGGAAAATCCGGCCGAGCACAAACTAATTGAGCAAATGAGGCGCCTTTGGGGAGATCGTTTTTAATTGACATATTCTGATTGTAAATTAAAAAATGCTCGAAAAGTGTCGGCAAATGAGAAAAAATAGTTACATTAGCCGCCTATTTTTGAAAAAATAGTTACTTTATTTATAATAACATTCTAAAAAGACATTGGTATGAAGAAGCACAATTTTTATGCAGGTCCTTCTATCTTGAGCGAGTATACAATTAAGAATACAGCCGCTGCGGTAGAAAATTTTGCGGGTATGGGGTTATCACTTCTTGAGATCTCTCATAGAAGTAAGGAGTTTGTAGCCGTAAACGACGAGGCACGTGCGTTGATCAAGGAATTACTGGATGTTCCGGCAGGCTATGAGGTTGTATTCATGGGCGGTGGCGCCAGCATGCAGTTCTGTATGGTTCCTTACAATCTGTTGAATAAGAAAGCCTCTTATTTGGATACCGGCACATGGGCTTCGAACGCTATCAAGGAAGCTAAGTTGTTTGGGGAGGTAGATGTTGTCGCTTCTTCCAAAGACAAGAACTATACTTACATCCCGAAGGGTTATGCGATCGCTGATGACTCGGATTATTTCCATTTTACTTCTAATAATACGATTTACGGAACAGAGATGCGTAAAGATCCAGATGTGAAGCAACGTTTGGTTTGCGATATGTCTTCCGATATTTTCTCTCGTCCGATCGATATTTCCAAATATGATATTATCTATGCGGGTGCTCAAAAGAACTTGGCTCCTGCCGGCGTGACTTTGGCTATCGTTCGTGTGGACGCTTTAGGACATGTAGACCGTCCGATCCCGACCATGTTGAACTACGCTACCCATATTAAAAAGGATTCCATGTTCAATACACCTCCTGTATTGCCTATTTACGCGGCTTTACAGACCTTGAAATGGTATAAGGAACAAGGTGGTATCGCCGCTATGGAGAAGAAGGATCTTGAGAACGCGGCGATCTTATACGATGAGATCGATCGCAATAAGTTGTTCCGTGGTACGGTAGCGGAGGAAGATCGTTCGATCATGAATGTTTGTTTCGTGATGAATGATGAGTATAAGGAGTTGGAGGACGAGTTCAGTAAATATGCTACTGCCGCTGGTATGGTAGGTATCAAGGGACACCGTTCTGTAGGTGGTTTCCGTGCCTCTCTTTATAACGCGATGCCGAAGAGCAGCGTGGAGGCTTTGGTAGCTTGCATGAAAGAGTTCGAGAAACAACATTAATCAAGGAGGATTCAGACATGGCAAAGATATTAGTTGCTACAGAGAAACCTTTCGCCGCTGTCGCTGTGAAAGGTCTCCGGGAGGTAGTGGAAGGCGCTGGTATGGAACTGGCTCTTTTGGAGAAATATACAGAGAAGGCGCAATTGCTGGATGCGGTTAAGGATGCCGATGCCGTGATTATCCGTAGCGATAAGGTGGACGCTGAGGTATTGGATGCCGCTAAGAACCTGAAGATCGTGGTTCGTGCCGGTGCGGGGTATGATAACGTGGACTTGGATGCGGCTACTGCCCATAAGGTATGCGTGATGAATACGCCGGGACAAAACTCTAACGCTGTCGCCGAATTGGTATTCGGTATGTTGGTGTACGGGGTTCGTAATTTCTATAACGGAACTTCCGGAACAGAGTTGAAAGGAAAGAAATTGGGTATCTTGGCTTATGGAAACGTGGGCCGTAACGTGGCTCGTATCGCTAAAGGCTTCGGTATGGAGGTTTACGCTTATGATGCGTTCTGTCCGGCTTCCGTGATTGAGGCCGATGGTGTGAAGGCTGTAGCTTCTACGGCGGACTTGTTCAAGGCTTGCCAGATCGTTTCCTTGCATATCCCGGCTACGGCCGAGACGAAGGGTTCTATCAATTTCGAGTTGATGAATTCCATGCCGAAGGGAGCTATCGTAGTGAATACGGCTCGTAAGGAGGTGATGGATGAGGCTGGCCTCGCTAAGATGTTGGAAGAGCGTCCGGATTTCAAGTACTTGACAGATATTATGCCCGCTATCCATGCGGAATTGGCCGAAAAATATGCCGGTCGTTATTTCAGCACCCCGAAAAAGATGGGTGCCCAGACCGCCGAGGCTAATATCAACGCTGGTATCGCCGCCGCCAAGCAGATCGTTGATTTCTTGGTGAATGGCAATGAAAAGTATCGGGTTAATAAATGAGAATATCCGGTTGTAGAGACGGGTACGCCCCGTCTCTACATTGATACATAAACCAATTAGATTTAATTACCATGGCAAAAATAAAACCTTTCAAGGGAGTTCGTCCACCAAAAGAATTTATAGAGGAGGTGGCTTCCCGCCCCTATGACGTATTGAACTCGCAAGAAGCTCGTGCGGAAGCGGAAGGAAACGAGAAATCCCTTTACCATATCATTAAACCGGAAATCGATTTCCCAGAAGGGACGGATGAGCATGATCCGGCTGTTTACCTGAAGGCCGCCGCCAATTTCAATAATTTTCAGGAAAAAGGTTGGTTGGTTCAGGATCAGAAAGAATGCTATTATGTTTATGCCCAAACTATGAATGGCAAGACTCAATATGGGTTGGTAGTCGGGGCTTATGTTCCCGATTATATGAATGGCACGATCAAGAAACATGAGCTGACCCGCCGTGACAAGGAGGAGGATCGCATGAAGCACGTACGTGTCAACAACGCTAATATCGAGCCGGTATTCTTCGCTTATCCCGACAACTCAGAGTTAGACGCTATCGTAATGAAATATACGGCTCGTGAGCCTGAATATAATTTCGTGGCGAAATTAGACGGTTTCGGCCATACGTTCTGGATTATCGATGAGGATAAGGACATCGCTCGCATCACGGAGTTATTCGGGGAGATGCCTGCGTTGTATATTGCCGACGGACATCATCGTTCCGCCGCCGCTGCTTTGGTAGGAGCGGAGAAGGCCAAGCAAAACCCGGATCATAAGGGAGACGAGGAGTATAACTATTTCATGGCTGTTTGCTTCCCGGCCAACCAATTGACCATTATCGATTACAACCGTGTGGTAAAAGACTTGAACGGCTTGACCGAGGAACAATTCGTTGAGAGATTAACGAAAAACTTCGTGGTAGAGGAGAAGGGCTCTGCTATTTACAAACCGGGTGCCTTGCACAATTTCTCCCTGTATTTAGGAGGGAAATGGTATTCTTTGACCGCTAAGCCCGGTACGTACGATGACAATGACCCGATAGGCGTATTGGATGTCACGATCTCTTCGAACTTGATTCTGGATGAGATTTTAGGCATTAAGGATTTACGTTCGGACAAGCGAATCGATTTCGTGGGAGGTATCCGTGGCCTGGGTGAATTGAAACGCCGTGTGGATAGCGGTGAGATGAAGGTTGCCTTGGCTTTGTATCCCGTTACGATGAAGCAATTGATGGATATCGCCGATACGGGTAATATTATGCCGCCGAAGACGACGTGGTTCGAACCGAAGCTTCGCTCCGGTTTGGTGATCCATAAATTGGATTAAGTCTTATATACATAAATATAGCTTTGGATTGGGGTATAATCGTTGAAGATTATACCCTTTTTTATCCTTGTAACCTAGATATACGGAATAAATTGTATCTTTAGGACTTAAATAGTATCGCAATGGGTAAAATAAAAAATATAGTATTCGATCTGGGGGGCGTTATCATAGATTTGGACCGGGATGAACCTGTTCGTCGTTTAATAGAGATTGGGGTCAAAGATGCCGATGGATTGATAGATTCTTACGAACAAAAAGGGGTTTTTCAAGATCTGGAGACCGGAAAGATCGGAGTAGAGGAGTTTTGTCGCTATTTACGGAAGCATACGGGTAAAGACCTTTCTTATGAGGATATTTGTTGGGCTTGGTTTGGCTTCATTGGTGGCGTTCCCCAATATAAATTGGACTACATATTAAAACTCCGTGAGAAATATCAAGTCTATTTATTGAGCAATACAAATCCGATCATACAGCTTGAATGGGCACAGACAAAAGAGTTTACGCCGGCGGGCCGTCCATTAAATGATTATTTCGATAAATTGTATCTCTCTTATGAAATCGGTGTCACGAAGCCAGATCGTGAAATTTTTGATCGCATGGTCTTGGATTCAGGAATCAGACCAGAGGAAACATTATTTGTAGATGATGGTAAGAATAATATCGTAGTGGGGCAGGAACTGGGGTTCCATACCTATCAGCCTTTGAATGGAGAGGATTGGAGAGGGAGGCTCGATGAAATACTCTCAAAATCATAGGATCTCTATTCCTCTTAATTAAATCTATATCATTGAAAATGACAAATACTACTTTAAATTTGGAAGAACTACTCTGTGGTGTAAACGAGCTAGTCGATACGCTTTGGATCGTCACATTAGGTAATGAAAAGGTTGAGATAGTCAAAGATTCGATGACTCCCGAAAGGGAAGGAGAATGTTTGGATTATACAGAACTTTGCCAGACTTACATTCAAGAATATGTATATCCTGCGGATTTAGGGAAATGGGAGGAGATCTTATCCTTGAATTCATTGCGGCAAATGGCGGCTAGCGGCGTAGCAAATAAGAAGTTCGACATGCGTTTCTGTAATGATTTGTTGGGTTTTGAGTGGCATGAGGCTTTTATTCGTATCTTGAAAGATAAGAGTGGAATTCCGGATCGTGTCATTCTTTTCAGCCGCTATGTGAATCATTGTCGCAAGGCACAGATCGTAGAGGCTGCCGTTCAGACTGAGTATGATTATGTCGTTTATATAGAGGCAAACACGAATAGCTATGTCATGTATACTTCCAATCGTGAAAGTGGGACGCCGGTCCCCCCGATAGCGAGTAATGACTATGAAAAAGAGGTAGCCGAGTTCCACCACAAATATGTGCCGGAGGATCAGCGAGATGAGTTAACCCGAAATCTTTCCCTAGATCATGTCTTATCTGTCTTACGAAATTCCCGTGAGTATGTCTTGTTCTGTCAGGTGATGGAGAATGGCGTTTTTAGGGATAAGAAGATGCGTTTTAGCTTTTTCGATAAGGAGAGGAATATACTTCTTTTGACCCGGACCGATATTATGGAGGTTCGTGAGGAAGAGCGGCAAAGGCAATTACTTCAAGATGCCCTACAAGTGGCTAAATCGGCAAATCAGGCTAAATCGGATTTCTTATCCCGTATGAGCCATGATATACGTACTCCGATGAATGCCATTATCGGTATGACCACTATCGCCAGTATGCATATCGACGATCGGGAGCGTATAGTGGATTGCTTGAAGAAGATTATGGTTTCTTCCAAATTGTTATTGAACTTGATCAATGAGGTCTTGGATATGTCTAAGGTAGAGAGCGGACATATTTTGCTGACAGACGAGGAGTTCGATATGGGCGAGTTATTGCAAAGCGTAATTACTATGGTTCAGACTTCGGTCAGTCAGAAGTTTCAGGATTTCCGGGTTCACTTGTTTCAAGTCAAACATGAAAAGCTGATTGGCGATGTGCAACGGATTCAGCAAGTATTGTTGAATTTGCTGTCGAACGCCATAAAGTATACGCCGGACTATGGGAAAATAACACTTGAGATACGGGAAAAGCCAATTAAAAATGGTAATTATGGTTTATTTGAGGTTACGGTTATAGACAATGGTATCGGGATAAAGCCGGATTTCTTACACAAGGTTTTCGAGCCATTTGAACGTGCGGAAGACGCAACCCTGCGGAATATACAAGGAACCGGCTTAGGCATGGCAATAAGCCGTAATATCGCTCATATGATGAATGGTGAGATTCAGGTGGAGAGTGAATATGGCAAAGGTTCCGTTTTTACATTTACGATGCAGTTGAAATTGCAGGATCAAGGGTGCTTTGAGGATGATCATTTAAGGGATTTACCGGTTCTCGTGGTAGACGATGATATCGTGTGTTGCGAGAACGCATGTATGAGGATTAACGAGATCGGTATGAAAGGTGAATATGCCATTTCTGGTGAGGAGGCTATCGGGAAAGTAGAGAGGGCACATCATCTTAATGATGACTATTTTGCCGTTATCCTTGATCTGAAAATGCCGGGAATGGATGGAATCGAGACCGCTACCCGTATCCGAAAAGTCGTTGGCCGGGATATTCCGATCATTATTCTTTCCGCTTATGATTGTCCGCATTTTGAGGAGATAGCCCAACGAGCCGGTGTCGATGGATTCATAAGTAAGCCGTTGATGAAATCCAAGTTATTTTATTTGATGAAAAGTTTCGCTATCAAGCAAGAGGAAAAAGAGGAAGAGACGGAGAAGCCTCAATATCCTTTCGGTAACTTTGAGGGTAAGCGGATCTTGCTGGTGGAAGATAATAGCTTGAATAGGGAAATAGCGACTGTGTTACTAGAAGAGACCGGTGCGGTGGTAGAGGAGGCGGAAAATGGCCTTGTCGCGGTGAATATGGTAAAAAACTCTAGTCCGGGATATTATGACTTGGTATTTATGGATATCCAGATGCCGGTCATGAACGGGTACGACTCTACTCGCCATATTCGGGCATTAGAACGTCCGGATATCAAGTCCATGCCGATAATAGCCATGTCTGCGAACGCATTTGCGGAAGACATCAAGTTGTGTAAAGAATCCGGAATGAATGAGCATATCGCTAAGCCGATCGATTTCGGGAAGGTTCTTGAGATCTTAGAGAAGTACTTGTAGATATAAGGATATAAAAAAGGCCATATCTTAGCTAAGCGCTATCAGATACGGCCTCTTTTTTGTGTTATTTACTGGATGCCACGTTCTCTCAAACGTTTCTGCCAGTTCCATGCGGATTGCAGGGTGTCGGCTAAAGTCTCCTTGGCGGTCCAGCCTAATACCTTATTCGCATGCTCCGGATTGGCCCATACCTTCTCGATATCACCTTCACGACGGCCCACGATCTTGTGCGGAACCTTAACGCCTGTTGTCTGCTCGAAGGTATTGATCAGTTCAAGGACAGAAACACCATTACCGGTACCTAGGTTGAATATCTCGATATGCTCATCAGACTTATTCTCAAGCATACGGTCCATAGCGATTACATGTGCTTTCGCCAAGTCTACGACATTGATATAGTCACGGATGCAAGAGCCGTCTGCCGTATCATAATCATCGCCGAATACGCTTAATTCCTTGCGGATACCCATAGCCGTCTGTGTCAAGTACGGGATCAAGTTCTGGGGAACCCCATTCGGCAACTCGCCGATCTCTGCGCTTGGGTGAGCGCCTATCGGGTTGAAGTAGCGCAAGATGATACTCTTGAAAGGCGCTCCCGCATGGATCGTATCCCGGATAATCTCCTCGTTGATCTGCTTCGTGTTTCCATAAGGAGACATAGCGGGTTTGATCGGGGCGTTCTCGGTTACCGGCAAGTTCTCCGGATCCGGTTGTCCGTATACCGTACAAGAGGAAGAGAATACGATACCTTCGATATTGAATTCAGGCATCATCTCCAACAAGTTCACCAAAGTGACAATATTATTGCGATAATACTTCAAAGGCTGCTGTACGGATTCTCCTACCGCCTTGCTAGCGGCGAACAAGATAATGCCTTTGATGCCCGGATGAGCTTCCAATGCCTTGCGAGTACCTTCCTTATCCTTTAGATCCAATTGGATAAACTCCGGACGGATGCCCGTGATTTTCTCGATACCATCGAGCACCTCGATATTCGAGTTTGACAAATCGTCGATAATGACTACCTCATATCCGGCGTTCTGCAATTCTACTGTGGTGTGTGAGCCGATATAACCGGTTCCGCCCGCTACTAAAATCTTCTTTTTCATTCTAGTGTTCATTTAGATAAGTTTGTTATACGATACCCGAGAATCCCATAAAAGCCATAGCTAGCAAACCGGCCGTTATCAAGGCGATAGGAGTGCCTTTCATGCCTTCCGGAACATGCGTCATGGCTAGTTGCTCCCGAATACCCGCGAAGATAATCAAAGCTAGCGCAAATCCAATAGCGGTCGAGATAGCATATACCACAGATTCCAATAAATTATACTCTTTTTGGATTACAAGGATAGCTACACCCAGGATACAGCAGTTCGTGGTGATCAACGGAAGGAATACGCCCAACGCCTGGTAAAGGGCGGGAGAGACCTTCTTCAATATGATTTCCACCATCTGAACCAAGGCGGCGATGATCAAGATGAAACTGATCGTCTGCATGAACCCTAATCCGAAAGCGTCCAATATGTATTTTTGCACGAGGAATGTAACAATCGTGGCGATCGTAAGCACGAACGTAACGGCGGCTCCCATGCCTGCGGCAGTCTCCACTTTCTTAGATACCCCCAAGAACGGACAAATTCCCAAGAACTGTGCCAGTACAACGTTATTAACGAATACGGCGGCGATAAATATCAATATATATTCCATATGATCCGTTTATTATGCTTTACGCAGTTTGTTTACTATTGCTACCAGATAACCCAAGGCGATAAACGCTCCCGGAGCCAATACGAAGATCAGCGAACCATATTCCTCGGGCATCAAGGTTACGTTGAATAACTTACCGGTTCCCAAGAACTCACGGCAAGCGCCCAGCAGCGTAAGAGCCATCGTAAAGCCCAGTCCGATACCGATTCCGTCGAAAGCGGATGGGATTACGCCGTTCTTCGCAGCGAAAGCCTCGGCACGTCCTAGTACGATACAGTTTACCACGATCAACGGGATAAATAATCCCAAGCTAGCGTATAAAGCCGGGACGAACGCTTCCATGCACATCTGCACTACGGTCACGAACGTCGCGATCACAACGATATATCCCGGGATACGCACCAAGTCGGGGATTACGTTTTTCAAGGCGGAAATCACGATATTCGAGCAAATCAATACGAACATCGTAGCCAATCCCATACTCATGCCGTTGATGGCCGAAGAGGTCGTTCCCAAGGTAGGACACATACCTAACAGTAATACAAATGTCGGGTTCTCCGTGATGATACCATTCATCAATATTTTTAGATTACTCATTGTTCTGTCCTCCCTTTTTATTTGTTATCAGTTGAAGTGGCACCCGTTAGTCCGTCTACGCCAGCGAATGCGCTATACGCACGGTTCACGGCATCGAGGAACGCACGGCTGGAGATTGTCGCTGCCGTGATAGCGTCCACGTCGCCACCATCTTTTGTTACTTTTAAGCCTCCGTCCGGAATCGTACGTCCCAAGACACTTTGCTTGTTCTTGTCCGCACGGAACCATTCTTGCATCTTGGCTCCCAAGCCCGGAGTCTCGGCGTGTTGCAATACGGAATAGTTCAAGATCTTGCCATCCATATCGAAACCTACGATAACCCGTATCTCACCGCTAAAGCCTTTTTTCGTATTACTCTCTACGGCTCCGCCAACGACTTGTCCGCCTTTCTTGGCAGGATAAATCTTGAGGGAATCACCATCGGAGGAGACGGCCATATAGACGTCCTCAGTCGGTTTGTTGTCGAACTCGGGAGCAACGGCTTTAATCGCTTCCTCCAAGGCGGTCGCTTTGGCTACCGCTATAGGGCCGGCGGTAAACTGGTTCACTCCGGCTAGGATCGCCCCTGCTACCAAGCAAATGCCTGTTAGTGAAAGGAGCATATTGGGTAATGTTGATTTTAATTTTGCCATGCTTACTTTCCTCCGAAATGTTTAGGTTTGATATAGCTGTTGATTAGCGGAGTAAATGCGTTCATGATCAGGATAGCGAACGACATACCTTCCGGGTAAGACCCGAACAAACGGATCACCGTGGTAAGGATTCCGATTCCCACGCCGTAGACAAGCATTCCGTTCTTGCTCATCGGCGAGGTTACGTAGTCGGTCGCCATAAAGATGGAGCCTAATAACAAACCACCGGATAATAAATGAACGAACGGGCTGGCGTATTGTACCGGATTCACCAAGTGCATGATGCCCGTGAATACGAATACGGTAGCCAAGATGGATACCGGGATCTGCCAAGTGATGATCTTTTTCCATAGCATGAATAAAAGACCGAGGATCAAGGCCACGGCGCTCACTTCACCGAGACTACCTCCCATAGCCCCTACAAGCATATTCCCGTAAGACGGAAGCTCGGTCACGCCCTCGTTCATCAACGACAGTACCGTCGCGCCGGTCTGGGCGTCCGTATAAGTCATCGGGAAAACGTTCAAGGCATCTACCACCGGCCAAGTCGTCATCTGCGCCGGGAAGGAGATCAATAAGAATACACGTCCGACCAACGCCGGATTGAAAATATTATTACCTAATCCACCGAAAGACATCTTGCCGATGCCGATCGCCGCCAACGCTCCGATGATAATGATCCAGACCGGAAGGTTGGAAGGTAGGTTGAAGGCCAGCAATACGCCCGTCAGGATAGCGGAGCCATCGCAAAGGGTCGGTTCCTTTTTCATCAGGAATCGCTGGATCAAATACTCGAATATCATACAGGCCAGAACCGATACGACCGTAACGATCAACGCTCCCAGACCGAAGAAATAAAGGGATACCAAGAAAGCCGGGATAAGGGCAATCAGTACACCATACATATTTTTGCTTATGCTGTCGCCACCATGGATGTGGGGCGAGGGCGATACGTATAAATTATTTTCCATGTTGCTCTTGTTTTATGACTTTCTAGACCGGATAATACCCATAACTTTTCCTTTACCCAACCGGATCTGATCCAGCAACGGACGGTTGGCCGGACAGGTATAACTACACGACCCGCACTCGATACAGTCGGTGATATAGTTCTTCTCCGCCAATTCCCAATTCTGGAATTCCGTGGCGTTCATCAATAGGGTAGGGTTCAATCCCATCGGGCAGACACCTACGCATTTGGCGCAACGGATGCAATCCCGGATCGGCTTGCGGACAGATTCCTCCGTTGTCAGTAATAAAACACCGGAGCTTCCTTTGCAAACCGGCACCTCGGCGCTGATCAACGCTTTACCCATCATCGGTCCGCCACCGATAATCTTACCCGTATTCTCGGGCAGGCCACCTGCGGCCTCGATCAAGCAACTGATCGGTGTTCCCATACGAACCAAGAAATTGGAAGGATTAGCTACCGCCTTACCCGTGATCGTCACCACACGCTCGAACAACGGTTTATTCTTTTGTACCGCCTCGTAAACGGCATAAGCAGTTCCTACGTTCTGTACCACGGCACCCGCCGAGATAGGAAGCGCACCACTTTTTACCTGACGGCGAATAACGGCGTCGATCAATTGTTTCTCGCCTCCTTGCGGATATTGTACCTTAAGCGGCATGATCTCTATACCTTTATAATTTACCGCCAACTTTTGCAGATGGGCGATAGCGTCCGGCTTGTTATTCTCGATACCGATCACGGCCTTGTTCACGTTGACCGCTTTCATTAGGATCGTGACACCGACTAGGATTTGCTCGCCTTTCTCCAGCATCAACGAATGGTCGGAAGTAAGATAAGGCTCACACTCCACGGCGTTGATGATTACGATCTCTGCCTTGTTTCCGGGAGGCGGCATCAATTTCACCTGCGTAGGGAAAGTCGCTCCACCCAGACCGACGATACCGGAAGCGGCGATCTTATCCACGATTTCCTTGGAAGACAGCGTGCACTCCTTCACTAAGGTCTCGCTGCGGTCGATCGTCTCTTCCCATTCATCACCTTCCACATCTATATAGATAGCGGGACGTTTGTATCCGCTAGCGTCGAGAGCGTTATCTATCTTGTTCACTTTGCCGGATACGGAAGAGTGGATGTTCGCTGATACGAAACCACCCGCCTTGGCTAGCAATGTACCCACCTTTACCAGATCCCCTTTCTTCACCACGGCCTGCGCTGGGGCACCGATATGCTGGCTGAGGGGGATAATCACCTGTTTAGGCGTAGCGAGAGCCGTAATTTTCTTACCGGCAGACAGTTTATTCTCGGGGGGATGTATACCTCCGATTCGAAATGTCCTTAGCATACTATTAGATTTTAATTTAGATTTGTTTTTTCTTCACTTGTAGCTTTCGGTGTGGCTTCCGGTTTCACGGTAGCCTCTGCCTTCGGCGCCGGTTTCACGGTCTCCGCTTTCGGAGCGGGAGCGGCTTCCTTGCGAGGAGGGAAATTCAGCTCATGAATAGCTCCTGTCGGACATACAGCCACGCATTTACGGCACATCCGGCACTTTGTATAATCGATATAAGCCACGTTATTTGTTACGGTGATCGCCTCGAACGGACATTCCTTGGCACATTTGCCACAGCCGATACAAGCGTTGGCACAAGCCTTGCGAGCGGCGGCTCCCTTGTCCTTATTTACGCAAGACACGTAAATCCGGCGTGATTTAGGTCCTTTCTTTCTTAGCTCGATGATATTCTTCGGGCAAGCCTTCACACAAGCACCACAGGAAGTACATTTTTCCTCGTCTACCTCGGCGATTCCCGTAGCCGGGTTGATGTGGATGGCGTCGAAAGCGCAGGCGTTCACGCAGTCGCCATAACCTAGGCAACCGAAAGAACAATTCGTCTCGCCTCCGTAAAGGGTAGAGGCGATGGCGCAACTTTTCGTTCCATCATAAGAGTTTGTACGTGGGCGGGCCTGACAAGTTCCGTTGCAACGGACAACGGCTACCATGGGTTCGGCTGTACCCGCCTCTTTACCCAGTATTGTAGCGACCTTGGCCATGACCGGGCCACCACCAACGGGGCAGAGCAATCCGTCTAATGAGTCAGCTTTTACGCAAGCGCCTGCGAATCCGGCGCAACCCGGATAACCGCAACCTCCACAGTTCGCCCCGGGAAGGACTTCCTGTACTTGTGCGATGCGAGGATCTTCGTAGACTTCAAATTTCTTGGAAGCAGCGTAGAGGAAAACCGCTCCGACCGCCCCGATTGCTCCTAATGAAATAACGGCAATTAAAATCATGATATATTATCAATTAAGTTTTTTCAAAGTAAATATAAATCGTCTTTTTAGTTTGTCACGCATTAAGTATAGTATACAGTAATAAGGCAGTAAAAGCGATAAACCGGTTAACCCGCTCGTGGTCTCGTCCCATTGTAGATTCGTCCCGATTACGATGGCCCCCACGACTATCACCAAAGGAATGACAAATGCCAGCAATACGGCCTGAAGTCCCATGGAATTTTGTCCGCATATTATCACTTCCTCGTTTACGTGAAACCGTCCCGACCGATCGGGTACCTCAATGATCTTATCCTTTTTCTCGGATGCCGAGCACATAGACTGTGCGTGGCATCCCGAGCATGCGGATTGTTGGGTAATGCGGACGAAGACGGTGTCGCCATCGATCTTCTCTACAAATCCTGTATGATTTATACTTTCGCTCATATTTGTAATCTCGACATTGCAAAATCAAGGCAAAAGTAAGTATAATTTAGAAACTATGTCACGATTAACAAAGTTTATTATTCGAAATCTTAAATCCTAGCTTACCATTTGTAATTAAAACCGAAACTTAACAACTCATTAAGCTGGAAATAACTCTTGTTATCCTCTGTTTTTTCCACTCCATCGTCGTATCTAAGGTGAAAATAGATACGTGTGGAGAAAAAGCGGCTGATGGCCAGAACCAAGGTATTCTCGAACTCCCCGATGGTATGATCGCCGTAAGTGGTAAAGAAATAAAGACGGGATTGCCAGCTTACGTTACGGTTGAAATCGAAGGCGAGGTCTGCGCGGATCGTGGAACCTATTTGGCTTAGCTTGTTATTGAACTCACCGGTTTCCTCGTTTTTCTTGAAACCGTGACGGCTATAATCGATCTCTTGTGTCGTATACATATATGTATAGGAGATCGGCGCCAAGTTGGTGCTGAATTTAATCTTCTTATGCTTGTCGGTAAATTGTTTTTCCAGCTCGTATTTCATACCGAGACCGAAGTTGATAGAGAACGGGGCTAGGAATGCGGCCTGTTTGATGCGCTCGTTCTCTTGGTAGTTGGTGAAGAACTGGGTCTTGAACTCAGCGTCGAACGTATAGTACCATTTGTTGAACGCTTGGTAGCCGACGTTGCTGTGTATACGGAATACGTCGTCACCGATCTTATAGTTCCTTAAGGTATCCTTCGGTGCCGTATATACGCTGGCTTTGAATTCCAGTTCGTTCGTTACTTGTACCTTATCTTTCTTATAGTCGTATTTTAAATTGTTCTTGGTGAACAGGTTCAAGTTGCTACTTCCACCTTTATACCAGTTCTCCGAAACGTAGTTCTGGGAGAATTGGATGGCGCTCTCGAAGGCCGATATCCAGTATCTCCGCTCCGGGATAAAGCGGGCGGGAGCGTCTACGTCCTCAAAATTGGCATCAGCCTCCACCTTGATCGGCAAGTCCTCATAAATATTCTTCTTGATGAATTTAGGTTTGATTACCTCATTGGGCAGATCCCTCTCGGAGTAGCGGAAATAAGTCGGGTAATTGTTCTGTACATATTTGTAAGCCATCTCCTCGAATTGTTTGTTTCGTTCCAGATCTTTGAAAATGGAATCTGCCCGGTATAGGTTATCATAGGGAGTCCTCTCCTTCAACGAATCGAAGTTGTAGAATATCAAGTTCTCGGGTAAATAATCTCCCCGGAAAACGATCGGCATGAACAAAGGGTTTACGATCACGGTATCCCGGAAGGTCATCGTATTATCGAAAATCGTGGAGGCGTCTCGTACCAGACGGGCCCAATACATCGCCTCGTCCGAGATTTCCAGCTCGTCTTTCTTCAAGAAACGCAGTAAATTCGTGCTTGGGGCCAAGGGCGCCGAGTAAGTCTTGTTTTGCTTCTCGAATTGCTTACGAATGTCTACGATGTTGTCTAATTCCTCTTCGCTAAGATTGATCGCGGGAATCGTATCATCCGATACGACTTGCTGTGCGGGACGTTGAACTATCGTTCCGGTAACTAGCTGGTTCTCTTGACTGTATGCCGAGCCTCCAATTAGTGAAAGTAATAATAGCGCATACACACCATGCCTCTTCATCATCATAATACCTTATTTACATCTATTAGTTGTAGTGGTCGCAAAATTAGCTAAAAAGAATGATATATAACATACGATTTGATATTTATCTGGGCAAAAGTTACGATCACTGAGGCAAAGCAGGTGTGTCTAACGAGGCTTATACGGACTTGCCTCAGTACTCCGCTGGAAGTACTGGAATACTTCGCTCAAAGTACTTCAGTACTTCCTGCGTAGTACCGAAGTAATTCCATGAGAAGTACTGTCTTTAGTGCCGGGCTTCGGGTCGGGAATCGGAAGAGTCCTGCCGAAGCCCGGGTCGGTTCTGGAGATATTCAGCGAGAAATAAAAACATTAAATTTGGCATGTCTCGATGAAAATCGCTAACTTTGCGGTTTCGAAATGCAGGTGTGCAATTAAAAAGATAACTAAAATATTACTATCGTGGCAGATACAAAGTACATTTTCGTTACAGGCGGCGTGGTCTCTTCCTTAGGTAAGGGAATTATTTCCGCTTCTTTAGGTAAGCTCCTTCAAGCAAGAGGTTACAAGGTTACTATCCAAAAATTTGATCCTTACATCAACATCGACCCGGGTACGTTGAACCCTTATGAGCATGGGGAATGTTACGTGACCGTCGATGGACATGAGGCTGACTTGGACTTGGGCCATTATGAGCGTTTCTTGAATGTCCAGACTACCCGTGCGAATAATATCACTACCGGACGTATCTATCAAAGCGTGATCAACAAGGAGCGTAAGGGGGATTATCTGGGTAAGACGGTGCAGGTGGTGCCTCATATCACGGATGAGATCAAGCGTAACGTGAAATTATTGGGTAGCAAGTATAAATTTGACTTCGTGATCACCGAGATCGGTGGTACGGTGGGTGATATCGAGTCTCTGCCTTTCATAGAGAGCGTTCGCCAGTTGAAATGGGAGCTGGGCAAGAACTGCCTTTGCGTACATCTTACTTACGTGCCTTATATCGCCGCGGCGAAAGAGTATAAGACGAAGCCTACGCAACATTCCGTGAAGCAATTGCAGGAATTAGGCATCCAGCCGGACGTGCTGGTGTTGCGTACGGAGCATGAGCTGAACGCGAACTTGTTACGTAAGGTGGCGTTGTTCTGTAACGTGGCCGAGGATTCCGTGATCCAGTCGATCGACGTACCGACGATCTACGAGGTTCCTTTGGTATTGCAACGCCAGAAGATGGACGAGGTGGTCTTGCGTAAGGTCGGTATGGAAGTCGGCCCGACTCCGGAGTTGAAGCCTTGGAAGGAATTCCTTGCCTTGAAGAGCACGGCTACGGATACGGTGAAGATCGGTTTGGTTGGTAAATACGTGGAATTGCAAGACGCTTATAAGTCGATCGACGAGTCTTTGTTGCAAGCCGCTATTTACAATCATCATAAACTGGATTTGCATTTGTTCCATTCGGAGAAATTAAATAACGAGAACGCCGCCGAGCAATTGAAGGATATGGATGGTATCTTGATCGCCCCCGGATTCGGGCAGAGAGGTATCGAGGGCAAGTTTGCCGCTATCAAATACGCTCGTGAGCATGATGTCCCTTGCTTGGGCATCTGCTTGGGTATGCAGTGCATGGTGATCGAGTTTGCCCGTGACGTATTAGGTTTGGCGGATGCCAACTCTACGGAGATGGAGCCGAATACGGCACATAAGGTGATCGACTTGATGGAGGAGCAGAAGAACGTTACCAATATGGGAGGTTCCATGCGTTTGGGCGCTTACGACTGTACGCTGAAAGAGGGCTCCAAGGTATTGGAGGCATACGGCAAGGAGCATATCCAAGAGCGTCATCGCCATCGTTTCGAGTTCAACAACGAGTATAAGAAGCAATACGAGGCCGCCGGTATGATGTGTACGGGTGAGAATCCGGAGACAAATCTGGTAGAGGTGGTAGAGATCCCCGCCTTGAAATGGTTCGTGGGCGTTCAATATCATCCGGAGTACAACAGTACCGTGGTGAATCCGAATCCTCTTTTCCTCAGCTTCGTGAAAGCTGCTATCGAAAATAAAAAATAATTGGTGATAAATGGATAAAAACACATTAATAGGTTTTCTGCTGATCGGTGTCGTATTATTCGCGTTTAGCTGGTTCAACAGGCCAACGCCTGAGCAGTTGGAGGCACAGCGCCGTTACCAAGATTCAATCGCGAAGATTGAGTATGCTCAGCAACTGGAGTTGCAGAAACAAGAGAACAAGAGTGCTTTAGTGGAGGATTCGTTGGAGAACCTGCCGGACTCGGTACGGGCGCAACGTTTGCAGCAGAGCTTCGGCGTATTCGGCGACGCTATGGTGGGCACGGAAGATTACACGACCCTGCAAAATGACGTGGTCGAGCTGCGTATCAGCAATAAGGGCGGACGTATTTGTTACGCACGCTTGAAGGAGTATGATACGTATAATGACGAGCCTCTCGTTTTGTTCGACGAGAAAGAGTCTAATTTTAATTTCACGTTGGTCACGGCTACGAACCGTGTCGTGAATACGAGCGATTTGTATTTTACCCCGGTTAAAGGGAATGACCCGAATTCCGTGATCATGCGTTTGAACACCGGCGAGGGTAGTCATCTGGATTTTACCTATACCTTGAAACCGGATGATTATATGGTGCAATACCAGATTCTGGGTACGGGATTGAACGGTGTCTTGGCACCGAGCACGAATGCCTTGGATTTATTGTGGGTGCAGGATATCCGCCAACAGGAAAAAGGACGTAAGTTTGAGGATCGCTACGTGACCTTGAACTACAAGTTCATGGCGGACGACGTGGAACACCTGAGCGAGTCGAAGAGTGACAGCAAGCAGATCCCGAACCGCTTGAAATGGATCGGTTATAAGGATATGTTCTTCTCTACCGTATTGATCTCGCAAGAGGGCTTTGAGGCTACTACCTTAGACTCGAAAGCGATTCCGGAGGGGGATGTGTTGAAACAATTCAAGACGACCGCTTCCGTACCTTTCGACTTGCAAGGTAAGGAGGCCACGAACCTGTCCTTTTATTTCGGACCGAATAAGTTCGCCTTGTTGAAGTCCTTCGATAAGGGAGTCTCTGCCGAGCAGCAACTGGATCTGGAGAAGTTGGTTCCGCTAGGCTGGGGTATCTTCCGCTGGGTGAACCAATATTTCGTGATCCCCTTGTTCGACTTCTTGGGTAAGTTTATCCATAATTATGGTATCTTGATTCTTTTGATGACTATCATCGTGAAGATCATCCTTTTCCCGTTGACGTATAAGTCTTATATGTCGTCCGCCAAGATGCGTGTATTGCGTCCGCAAGTGGAGGAGATCAACGTTAAGTATCCCGGACAGGATAAGGCTATGGAACGGCAGAAAGCGACGATGGAGCTATATAGCCGTGCGGGGGCGAGCCCGATGAGCGGTTGCTTGCCGATGTTGTTGCAGATGCCGATCTTAATCGCTTTATTCATGTTCTTCCCGTCGGCGATCGAGTTACGTCACCAGAGTTTCCTTTGGGCGCACGACTTGTCTACTTACGACGCTATCTTTAGTTGGAATAAATATATTCCGATCATCACTCCGTATTTCGGAAATCACATCAGTTTGTTCTGTTTGTTGATGACGATCACGAATATTTTTTATACCAAGTATAATATGGAGATGACGAATACCGGGCAGCAACAGATGCCGGGCATGAAGGCCATGATGTACATGATGCCGTTGATGTTCTTGGTGTTCTTCAACCAGTATGCTTCCGGTTTGACGTATTACTATTTCATCTCTACGTTGATCACAATCGTGCAGACATTGATCTTCCGCTATACGATCAATGAGGATAAATTGTTAGCTAAGTTGGAGGCAAACAAACGGAAACCGATGAAGAAATCCGGTTTCATGAAACGTCTGGAAGAGGCTCAACGAGCACAGCAGGAGACGTTGCGTAAACAACAAGAGGCTAAGAAAAAACGATAGGATAATAGTAATTGTTGTCCTTGAAAAAGGTCCCTTTATCTGCTTATTGGTAGATAAAGGGACTTTTTTGTATATCTTGGCTCCTCTACTTGAAAAACAAGACGTCTTGATCATGATTCTATTTGTTTATTTGTATTTATTCAAAACTTTTTGTTTGTTTGCATTGTTTTGTATTCAAAAGATTGATGAGGAAATTGATTTTTTCTATATTGAGGAAATAGGGAGGTTATAAATAAGGGATTTTGTCAATGACAAAAAATGAACGATCGCTTCAATGGGTAATAGCGGGAATATTCTTCGTAGTATGCTTTGCTTTCTTTCAATGGATTTACCCAAACCATTTGTTCTTCAAAGAGCAGATGAGGATTTTTTTGTATACCACCGATTATTTTATCTCGTTCTGGGATGAGCCGGCTTGGTTGAGCTGTTATGTGGGGAATTTCTTGATACAGTTCTTCCATTTGACTGTGATAGGTCCGTTAATCGTGACGTGCGTGTTGTTGCTCTTATGGTATTACTCTATGCGGGTTTTACGCAAGTTCGGAAATGGTAATATGGTCTCCATATATGCGTTGTTTCCGGTAGCGTTAGAGTGGGGATTGATTTGCCGGTTGTCGTATAGTATAGCGTCTACGCTTACGTTGATTTTCGTGCTATGGCTCTTCTTGGGATACATCCGGATTAAGAATAAGAAAACGTCCGTTTGGGTGGCTTTTATACTTCTTCCCATAATTTATAGCATGGTCGGTAGCCGGCTGTTTGTCTTCTCCTTGATGGTGATATTCTATGAGGGAGCCAAGAATAGGAAACGGTGGTGGTTCTGGCTTTCTCTTTTGTTATCGAGTTATTTATATCCGTTGTTCATGCGTCATTTTTATGGATTGAGCATTGAGGAGGCCTATAAATATTCCCATGTGGATGGCTTGAGCGTATATTTCCCCGCTTTAGCGTTGATTCTAGAGATATTCGCTTTGGAGATTAAAAGTATACGTAGGATACGTCTGAACCGGCATAGCTTGCTTATTACCTTTTTAGTCGTATTTGGATTCTTTTCATTTGTTATAGCGGGTACGAACCGGAAGCGGGAAAAGGTTCTGGCAGTAGACCAAGCGATCTATAGGGGTGATTGGGAGCGAGTCTTGGATTTGTCTGCCGGATTTGATTCTCCCGATATCTTGGTAAGTTATTATAGGAATATCGCTTTCTCCAAGAAGAACGAGTTGCCCCAGAATTTGATGGATCATTATCAACGAGGGGCGGACGCCTTGTTCTTACCGATCGATTTGAGGTCTTCTATACTTCCCGTGTTTTTCAGTAATGAGGTGTATTATCAATTGGGAGATATGGATATGGCCCGTCACCGGGCGATCGAAGGAATCTTGTTCAGCCCTAAACAAAGAAGCGTACGGCAGATCAAGCGGCTGGTGGAGATTGATATGCGGCGAGGGGATATTGAGGAGGCTAGAAAATACCTGAACCTATTGGACGCGACGTTATTTTATCACTCATGGGCAAGGTCGAAGGAGGAACAGTTGAAGGGTGAGGAGACCTTGTCGATGGAGAAACGTTTGCCGAGGAAAAGTGATTGGGAGCGAGAGCACGACATACTAATGTCCATATCCGATTATCCGGGCGTACTGTCAAGTTTGGTGGCGGAATATCCGGAAAATAAACAGGCATTGGATTATTTGTTGTGCTATTATTTACTGAACGAGAATTTGAATAGTTTTAAGAATGCGTTCGATACTTATTATAAAGGAAAATTTGAGGTTGTACCCCGTTTGTACGAGGAGGCTTTGGTACAAGTCTTATCTAAAAGCTCGGACGAGGAGGTGGACGGTTATCAGATACCTCAAGATGTTATCGAGGATTACCAAGATTACATCCATTGTAAATCGGGTAGAAAAGCAAAGGAGGAATTACGAGAACGTTATTCCTCCACCTATTGGTACTACTCTGACTATATTCATTGAATAATAGTGTAAGTGATCAGCGGTTCGCAAGGAAGGCTAAGGCTTTCTCCATGTCCTCCGGTGTATCTATACCGATCGTTTCTTGCTCTGTGATGCCGACCTTGATTTTATATCCGTTTTCCAACCAGCGTAATTGCTCAAGGCTTTCCGCCAGTTCTAAAGCGGATTGAGGTAATTGGGTGATTTCTTTCAGCACTTGCGCACGATAGGCATATAACCCGATATGTTTGTAAAAGGTATGACTCGGCAACCATTCCGTATATTTCTTGCCCCGGATATAAGGAATAATAGATCGACTGAAATACATAGCCTCGTTGTTTTTGTTGAGTACGACTTTCGGGGAATTGGGATTGAATAGGGTACTCTCGAAATCATCGTCCGAACGGAAAGGCTTTACCAATGTCGCTATTTGCGTGTTTGCGTCGGCGAAGCAGGTTTTGATCGTCTGGATTTGCTCGGGATGGATAAAAGGCTCGTCACCTTGGATATTGACAATCACATCATACCCTTCGCCTATTTTCTGATAAGCCTCGTAGCAACGATCCGTACCGCTACGATGTTGATCGGAGGTCATGACGACTTGGCCACCGAAGGCTTTAACCGCATTCTCTATCCGGATATCGTCGGTAGCTACGCAAACGGAGTCTAAGACATCCTTTACTTGCTCATATACACGTTGTATCATGGGCTTTCCGTTCATATCCGCTAATGGCTTCCCCGGAAAACGGGTAGAGGCGTATCTCGCCGGAATAATTCCTATAAACTTCATCATTCTATATCGTTTTGTTAACTGGTTACTACTTTTCCTTCGCTTAACTGGATCAACTTATCCCGTTCGCCTACGATCCATACGATATCTCCTTCCTCGAAAACCGTACTAGGAGGCGGATTCTTGATCGAGCTACTTCCACGTTCGATACCGATTACCAAGCAAGCGGCTTTATCACGGATACCGGACTCTATGATGGAGCGGCCGATCAATCGGGAACCTTCCGAGATAATGATTTGCTCCATATTCATCTCTTCCTTTCTTGTGTTCGATTGCTCGGCGTATGATTTCTTGTAGCGTTCCTCCAGATATTTCCTAAAGTGCTCCAGATCATCATCTGCGCCAACTACTACCAGTTTATCGAACGGGTAGAGCCGCTCGTCTCCTCCCGGTATGTTGATTCGCTTCTCTCCCCGGATAATCGTTACGATATTTACGTTGCACTTTTGCCTGAAGTTTAATGCTTTCAGGCTTTTTCCCATACTGGGGGAATTCTGCTTCACCTCGAAATCTGCTAAATGGAGATCTCGTTCTAATAAGTGGTTCGCGAAACGCTGGTTAATCGGGGCTTTTCGCTCTTGCTCCACTTCTCTCGCTACAAGGTTACTGAAAAAATGCCGTTCCATCAAGATCGACTGCCTCTTTAGCCGTTTGGAGAATATCATTAATACGATAACAGCGGAGGCGACCGCCAGCATAATTCCTAGCGCAGCATTCAATAACCGTGCGACAGGAAGCATGACGAGACCGATACAGAGCAGGATTCTGAGGATCACGAGTGATACTAGGGGACCCCGGTTATATTTATTATCGTTCCATAATTGCTGGAACTCCACGGAATGATTCTTTTTCATCATGATCGCCCGCAACATCGGGGAGATCAGAGCTAGGATTAAGATCAAGGAGATTAGACTTCCTTGGATGCCGGGCAAATGTTTACAGATGAACGGAGTCACGATTTGTAGCCATAAAAAGATAAGTACTAGGCAGACGGCGGTATAAGTACCGACGATGCGGACCAAGGCTTTTAGTAACTTATTCCATGCGCTTTTTTGACGGATCGTATTGGAACCGGATGAATATCGCTCCAAGAACTGTTTCCAATTCTCCGGTATGATCCGCTCCGCCCATTTGTAGGTAGGTTCCGCTAGCCGGATCATATAAGGTGTGAAGAATGTCGTGATCACGGATACGGCGACAACGATCGGATACAGATATTGATCCGTCACGTTTAATGATAGTCCCAAACCTGCGATGATGAAGGCGAATTCTCCGATCTGCGCTAACGAGAAACCAGACTGGATGGCTATTTTTATCGGTTGTCCGGACAGTAATACTCCGAAACTGGCGAAACAAATCTGTCCGGCCATGACTACGAGCGTGATAATGAAAATCGGGATTTTATACTCCCAGAGCATCTGAGGATCGATTAACATGCCTACAGACACGAAGAAAATCGCTCCAAATAAGTCTTTTACGGGTTTTACCAAATGCTCGATCCGTTCAGCGTCAATGGTCTCGGCCAAAATAGAACCCATGACAAAAGCTCCGAGAGCCGATGAGAATCCGGCTTTTGTGGCGATCATAACCATACCAAGGCATAGCCCGATGCTCACGATCAACAGAGTCTCCTCATTTAGGAAGCTTTTTGCCTTTTTCAGAAAAGAGGGGATCAAATAGATCCCGACAACGAAACAGAATAAAAGGAAAATGCCTAATTTGACCACGCTATCCAGCATCTCCATGCCTTCCACGTGTTTACTTACCGCTACGGTAGAAAGTAATACCATTAATAATACGGCGAATAGATCCTCCACCACCAAGATACCGAATACGACACCGGCGAATCGTTGGTTACGCAATCCCATGTCGTCGAATGCCTTGAAGATAATCGTCGTGGAAGACATCGATAACATACCTCCGAGGAAAAGACTGTTCATATGTCCCCAACCCAGTGATAAGCCCGTGATATATCCCGCTGTCATCATACCTATAACAACGGTTATGGCTCCAATGACGGCGGTTCCTCCCACCTTCATCAACTTCTTGAAACTGAAATCGAGCCCCAAAGCGAATAACAGGAAGATAACGCCTATATCAGCCCAGATACGGATACTTTCCACATCTGTAACTGTCGGTATTTGCTCGATGGAAGGTCCGGCGAGTATTCCGGCTACGATATACCCCAATACGACCGGTTGCTTTAACTTTTTGAATAACAGGGTAACCAACCCGGCGGATATGAGTATGACCGCAAGATCTGATATTAGCGCAGGTATCTGAGACATCGTTTATTGTTTTTTCGATTGCCAAAGTTAGGTATTTATTTTAATTTTGTGTCTCAAAACAGAAGCCAAAATGAAGAAGAAACATCCGATTGAAGCGCTTATAGAGCAAGGGGAACATCAACAACTTGATTTCAAGTTTGAGGTGAGCGACAGCAAGAAGATTGCCCGGACATTGAGTGCGTTCGCGAATACAGATGGCGGGCGGCTGCTGATTGGAGTGAAGGATAACGGCGCTATTTCCGGTGTGAGAAGTGAGGAGGAATATTATATGATCGAGGCTGCTTCTAAAATGTATACGCATCCCGAGGTGCCGTTTACAGCTAAGCGCTGGGATGTCAACGGGAAGACCGTATTGGAGGTCTATATCGCCCCAAGCGATGAGAAACCGCATACGGCACCGGATAAAGACGATAAATACAAGGCCTATATCCGGGTTGCAGACGAGAATATATTAGCGAACGAAGTCCTCATGCAAGCATGGAAGAAGCAGAAAACCAAAGAAGGTACATTGCTGAAAATAAGTAAGCCCGTCGAGATCCTGTTTTCTTGGCTCGACGAGCATCCTTATATCAGCATAAAGCAATTTTGCCGTATCGCCCATATCAATTATTATGCGGCCCGTAACATCCTAAGTGATTTGATGGCTATGGGAGCGATGGAATATGTCGTGATCGATAAATGTATTGCCTATAAACGGATCGCATAGACTCGTTTATAGGTTGATTACATAGACTTGCGCGCTCTCGAATCTGACGACTTTGATAGGAGTCCCTTTCTCGATGAAGCCAGACTCCGATACGCCGTCATACAACTCTCCCTCGATAGATACTTTACCCGAAGGACGTAAAACGGTAGCGGCCGTGCCCTCTTTTCCGATCAGTTGTGTCAAATTGGGGCTGGATACCGCTTTTTCCAAATCAGCGTTTAATGCCATTTTCTTTAGCGGTCCTTTATGTCCTATTTTGTTGGATAACCATATCACTAACGTGAATCCGATACCCAGACCTAATAGAACCGTTAAGGCGGCTCTGCCCGTATCCATTCCAGATACGTTTTGAAAATCAAAAACAGTATTGTTCAGTAAGCTCATCGTAAGTCCGCCGACCACGAGAATAATTCCACTTATCCCCGCTATGCCAAAGCCCGGGATCACGAATATCTCCAACATTATTAATATAACGCCGAGAATGAATAACAGGATTTCCCAGTTTTCAGCCAACCCGTCCATATAGAGAGGAGCGAAGTAAAGGATAGCCGCTATTATCGCGGCGGCGGATGGAAAACCAAGCCCCGGGGTTTGCATCTCGAAGTAAATACCACCGATGATAATAATGATTAATAAGCTCTGTATTACCGGACTCATAAAGAAACCTTTTACATTATCGAACCATGAGGGTTCATAACTTTTAATCTCATAGTCCTTACATCCGATATATTCTGTGATTACTTGATCCGGACTCTCGGCGATGCCATCGCAATAACCCCATTTGAGTGCTTCTTGAGAGGTAAGTGTCAATACCTTACCGCTATCGATGAGGTTGGGGACGATCACTCTGTCATCGACCATCGCTTCGGCGATTAAAGGATCTCTTTTCCATTTATAGATCGTGTCGCCGTTTTGTATAAGCGTATCTTTCCCTTGTGCCTCAGCCGTCGAACGGATCATGGAACGCATATAAGATTGATATTTATCAGGTAGAGCCGCACCCGTTTGATTGACAACCGTTGCCGCACCTATATTCGCCCCTTTCCGCATATAGATTTTCTTGCATGCTATGGAAATTAAAGCACCTGCTGAAGCTGCGTTATTATCGATAAATACATATACTGGTATGGGACTATATAAAATAGCCGTTCGCATAGAATCGGCAGATTCCAGTAATCCGCCGTATGTGTTCATATGCAATAAGATGGCATCGGCGTTCAATTGCTTAGCCTCTGATAATCCGTTATGGAGATAAATCCACGTGGTGTTATCGATCTCTTTTTTTATATCAATCGTATATATTAAGGACTTCTCTTTAGCCTCTGATTGAAGAGAGATTGCAAGTATTAATACTATAGCTGTTAATATTGTTAATAAACGTTTCATCTTGTTTGTATTATATTCGTTTTTAATATTTGGTTGAAAATTGTAACTGGCTTGTTGTAAATGTTGATTTTTGTAACTTGTGCAACTTGTAAATAATACTCATTTTCAGTAAGATTTACAACAAAAATATTAAGTTACGATTTTTAATATTAATATTTATCAAAGAACTGTATATCTCCATTTTTAATTTATATATTTGTTGCATCCTTCAATGTTTGAGGGATAATACTTATACAGTATTAAACTTTATTTAACTAGTAAAAATATGAATGCGTTGCAATTTCAGAAAAAATTATTGAGCATGCAAGAAAACATGATGAATTTTGCGCTTATGCTTACAGCGAATAGGGATGATGCCCAAGATCTGATGCAGGACACAACGCTGAAGGTTTTAGACAATCAAGAAAAATTTGTAGACAATATCAATTTTAAGGGCTGGGTCTTGACTGTGATGCGTAACATTTTCATTAACAATTATCACAAGATCGTTCGCACGCAAACTGTCGTAGATCAAGGTGTCGACTTATATAACTTGGATGTCGTGAACGATTCAGGTTTTGACTCTCCGGATGGCGCTTATCAAATTCAAGAGATCACGAAAGCGATCAACGGTTTGAACAATGAGTTGAAGGTTCCATTCTCTATGTTTTTGAGCGGCTATAAGTACAATGAGATCGCTGATAAACTGGATGTTCCTCTGGGGACGGTTAAGAGCCGTATTTTTTTCGCTCGACAAGAATTACAAAAAGTTTTAAAAGATTTTCGTCAAGGATAAAATTTACTTTAAATTCTTATCAATTTGATGGATTAATTTGAAAGACAAACGCTTATGGAAGTTCTGAAAAGTCTAAGGTAACGATTTGGAGATTGTGCTAATTTCAGTACTTTACAGTCTCATACTTATGAACAACTTTTATAGGACAAAGATACTATTTTTTTTGAATAAGAGAATAATTTCACAGGAAAAATAGAAATTTTATGGGGAAGTGTTCTGATAGCATGTCGTTGTAGATTGTAGGGAGGGGATGTAAAACGGCAGGCACATAGAATTTCCGATATTCAGAAAGCCGTATTCCCAAAATAGAGATTATTTTTGAAAGAATCACATAATCCGCTAAGAATAAAAGTTTATGCGGATCATCAAAAAACGAGGTAACGAGTTGGCAACCGTTCTGGTTTCTACATACTTGCATCAATTGCGTTGATGTGCAACTCACTTTATGTAAAGGTACGATTTTTTACGGAACATGCAAAACACCTTTGATTTTTCTTTTTTAGCAACCGTCAAAAACAATCTTTCGGTTTCATATCCCGGTCACAAAGGCGGTACAGTCTCTTTATGAAAAGTAAACAAAGGTCAGGCAGGATTGAAACAGACTGTTACGAGAACAGTCAGAAAAGGATTGCATACAGGAATTACAGTCTGATACCGGGCAGGGGACGACTTTGTGCCAAAGTCCAAAAAGAGGTTCTTTTTCCAGACGGCAAACTCCCTCACCTCTAAAAAACAGTCTGTGGCTGGCGCACGCAAACGTCCAGCCTTTATGCGGACAGTCTTAATGCCCGCAGCCTGTACAAGTGCGTAAAAAACAGGTAAATGGAATCTTCATCCGCTTCCCCGCGCCTTGCCGACACTCCTATATTCCCGTTCCAACACCTGCTCGATCTCGCTCCTCTTGTACAAGACCTTGCCACCAAGTACATAGTAAGGCAGCGTGCCGTTGCTCCGATACTCGCCCAATGTCCTGCGGCTGACTTTCAGCATACACGCCACCTCACTGTCGCACAGGTACACGTCTTCTTTTGGCGGAACCGCGCCATCTCCGAAAATGCCGTCAATCATCGCCGACAGCCGGTCGATACGCTCGTGGATGGACTGCATCCACGCATCGTCTTTCGTTTTCAATTCATTAAACATTATATAGATTAATTTGTTATATGACTCATTTTGTGACTGATTCTGAAGTTGTGTAATCCACAAGCAATAAGAATCACCATATCTTCGAAACCGAATTTATGGCATCTGAATCGTTCTTTGACAATACGGCATTTTTTCATACCACCTATGGCATGCTCCACTTTAATCCTAACTCCGGAAATCCGCTTGTTCTCTTGTTTTTCAACACAAGTAAGCTCTTTCCCTTTAGGTTTCTTTTTGGGCATGCATATTTCAACTCCATCCGGTTTGTGTCCGATGAAACCTGTATCCTGCCAGAGCCTAATACCTTTGGGAAGTAGAAGAGGTTCTTCATCACAAATCTTTTTGTCATGGACATGACCTTTGTATGTGGAGCTCAACCATACAATCCGAAGATTGTTAGTACATAACAGGTTATTCTTTATGCTATGAGTTTTTTTTACCACTATAGCATGCAGACTGCCAGTCTTCATCCAAAGGACGCTGAATAGGTCGCTCGGTTCCGTCCAACAAGACTTCTTCGCACCCTTGAAGAATGTGTATCAGACGTTTGGAGTTACGGTCAGGCAATTCACCAAGCGTTTTCAATGTACGCCGGAGAATCTCAGAAAGAAGGTGAATCCATCTATTGGCCTGGGGCTGGGTCATCTCAAACTGAATAGCATGGAGTTCCTGAAGGGGATTGGTCTTCAGATATACCAATATGAAGAACATTTTGTCCTGAATCAGAGGCAACACACTGGTCTTCCTGTTGTAAGATATACGTTGACGCACTTTGCCTTCCAAAGTGAAATGACTGTAATAGTCATCCCAATGGTACTTGAAAGTTACTAGCAAGGCATCAAACTCAACAGGAGTTAATCCTGTCGCTGCAAGCACTTGGCTATGACGGTGGCGAATCTTGTCGTAATACATCAATTGAACTTTTTAGATCACAAAGATAAATCAAAGAACGCTTTAATCAATTATTCGATATAAACTCTATTATACATACTGCTCATTTGTCTTTTGTTGATACTTCAGTTCAATTCCTTCAAATGGTGTGCCCCCTGTAGCGTGCATCCTTGCGTCTGTCCTCCACTTTCGTGACGATACGCTCCACGTCTTCCGGCAGGTAATAGGTACGGTTGCCTATCTTGGTATAGGCGAGCGTGCCGTTATCCCGCAAGGTCTGCAAGGTGCGCTTGCTGATTTTCAGCTTCAGGCAGACATCCTGGTGGTCGAGCCAGCCAGCCGTCCTCTTCACGCCTTTCAAATCCAGATGGGGATTCCCTCCACCCTATGTATGAACCGTTCGATTTTCATGGCAAATTCCTCGAACGCCTTCCTTTCAAAACATACGGTTTCCATAACAATCCGATTTTATGTTGATACTTCAAATTCATACCATCCGGAGAAACGGTCACTCGTGGTGCCGGTATAACAGCGCATGGAAGAATTTAATCTGAAAACTGACCGTGCAGATGTTATTGTTCCCGCCGCTGAGATATTTCTGATAATTGCAGGTATTGTCAAAGCTGAGTATATCCATGTTCCGGTCATTGGCTTAGCAGATGGTATTATTGACAATTTGTATGCCATATACCTGAAAACGGAATAAAAGGAATTGTGCATAGCTGTTTTAACTAGGGGATATTCAGTAAATCCTATAAAATTAGCCAACTAATTCATACTAAAAGTATTGCGAATTAGTTGGCTTTTTGTATCTTTAGGTATTTCCCCTAAAATTTTGAAGAACGATTGACAAATGCTTCAGCGGAGTCGTTCAATGCTAAAATCAAAGCTTTTCGAAGCCAGTTAAGAGGGGTGGCTGATCTGAAATTCTTCATGTTCAGACTGGCTAGGCTATACGCTTAAAGGAAAGCTTGCCAACCGGAAAAATCCGCTGCCCCTGGAAAAAGCAGCATAGCCAAAAGAAAATATAGCAGAACTGTAAAATATAAAAGAGGTTGTGCCAACGTTTTGACACAACCTCTTCTTGATTTAAAGATAAAATTATTTTTTCTTTCTAAGTACTACAGCGGTACGGGCAGGAATATAGAGTTTCAGCCACTCTTTCTTTTCCTTCTTGTACAGCGGATCGGTAATAGTGAAGTGCACGACAGAGTCGTCTGCTAAACCATTTCCTCCAAATGCTACATCGTCGGTGTTCAGTATCACTTCATAAGCTCCCGGAGTTACCAGAAATCCATAATCAGTGAATGACTGCTTTGGATTAAAGTTAAAGACAAATATAAGGTCTTTCCGTTCGTATGCCAATACCTGATCGCCATCATTATGCCATATTTCCTGAACAGGTGTTGCCTGGAAATCTTTCACACTCTTGAGAACTTTCAGCATTTCTTTATCAAAATCACCCATATAGTGATAGGTCAGATTTTTGTTGTCCACCAAATCCCATTGGCGGCGGGCATATTTGCACGACCATCCGTTACCTTCACGCGGGAAGTCAATCCATTCGG